>Ga0233425_10000021_pt1 | contig 413642 bp, 423 predicted proteins | sample Watercolumn_Towu_2_FD_181712 | JGI IMG/M metagenome (GOLD analysis project Ga0233425, IMG submission 181712) | Freshwater microbial communities from Lake Towuti, South Sulawesi, Indonesia - Watercolumn_Towuti2014_140_MG | ecosystem: Environmental > Aquatic > Freshwater > Lake | place... | reverse complement strand
GGGTAGAAATTTATGATTTATTACCTAATAATCTTAGAAAAGCAGTGGTAGCGGCGGTTAATGAGATTGAATTTGGGCCGGGTTATGTGGCGCCAGCTGCGCCAGCTATTCAAGTTCCACCTCCTCCGGTTTCCCCAGTCCCGCCTGAACCTGTTCAAGCGGAACCGGCTAGACCAGCAGCCGAGCCCGGGAAAGTTGATCAACTGAGATGGGAAATTGATAGTCATGAGGAATTAGGTCAATTATTTCCGGAAGTCTTGGTTTTTTTAATGAACAATGAGGGAAGAGTATTAATTTTAGGGAGACATTCTGACACAAATGTGCACTTAACCTTTGATCCGGCGATTTCTGCTAGACATGCCAGAATCGGTTATGAAAATGGTCAATTCTGGATTGAGGATATTGGCAGTATGAACGGTACATATGTTAACGGCCGAAGAATTGGTAAAAATAATAAAGTATTTTTTAAAGAAGGTGATTATGCTGAGCTTGGTCGAGCAACTCGATTATATTTTACTCTCCCGGAACCGGTGTTAGAAGGGGTTACCTGGGAAGCTAATGATCCGGATGAATTAAGAACCATGTTTCCTCATGTTGTTAAATATTTATTAAAGAATCCTGGACGAGAATTAATTGTTGGCCGCAAAAGGAAATATGCAGATGTGATTATTAAACACGATTCGATGGTTTCTGGTAAACATGTAAAAATTGGTTATGACGGGCAGCATTTTTGGATCGAAGATCTGGGGTCAATGAATGGAGTTTTTTATAATGGTCAAATTATTGAACCAAACCAAAGAATAATTATTAGGGAAGGGGAAGCAGTTTTTCTTGGTCGGTCTGCCCTTTGTTTTAGCCGACAGGCTCCGTCAGTTACTCCGGAAAGAGAGAGTGCCGTACCAGAGCCAGATGAGGCGGCGACAGAGCTTGAACCATTTGCTGGGAGAGAAATACCAGTGGTTTCAGATTGGGCAATTGCTTTACGGGAAAGAGTTAGACGGCTAGGCCAATTGTTATTTACCAGGAATATCGATCTACAAGAATTTGCTGATATAGCTAAATCAAGTGGCTTGAGACTGGCTGGCAAAGGAGAAAAAGATTTTAGATTAGGTGTTAGTCATGAATATGGTTTGTTGGGAGAAGTTTTAACGATTGTAATGAAACCGCAATTTCTTGAGAGAGTCAAGGGTCGAGCATCGTTAGTAAATATGTTTTTACCAGAAATCAATGGTCAAGGCATAAGAATTGGGAATGCTGATTTAGACTCTCCGCAAGCGACACAGATATTACAAGCTTTAGCCAGGCAAATAGAATTTAATCGTCTGCTGGGGACCAGACACGAACAAGCTGATCCAGGCGGAGATGGCAGTACGGTCATTGGACTAGATCATCAAAAATTTATGGGGAATTTCCCACAATTAGAAGTTTACCAAGATGTTGGATTAGATCAAGTTGAAAGGATTTTAGTACCGGAACATCTTTGGGAACAAGTAACCAGAATAGCGGCCGGTAATTCTCGATTATTAGCTTTGTTACATAAAGTTGAAGGGACTGGTAAAACCAGAGACGAATTTGTTGCTGGTCGAGAAAAAATGGGACGAAGAACCAGCCGGCTAAAGGGAAGATATAAACCAAATATTGGTTATGAAGCCTTTCATCTCTTTGAACAACGGTATCTAGAAACAGTACTGGCGGCAGATTTTAGGCCACCAGAGACCGCTGGTCTAACTCCTTATTTAGCCGCTAGTTCTAATGCTGATTTTCGTGCCGGATTGCCTGACTATCAAGATTTTGTCAGATTAATCCCTGCTGCAAATCCTCTGCACCAATTAATTGGCTTACAACAAAATCCTTCTCATGAAGGTTTAGATCCGCTGCAACACACATATAATGCCTTACGAGTTTTAGATACTGATATGCTCGAGCAGCAAATCAAAATATATCCAGCGGGGATTAGAAGGCCGATAGTGGAATTGGTGAGGATAGCGATGCTATATCACGATGTTGGGAAATTGTACGGGGCAACAGATCCGAATCATCCAAGAGCTTCAGTGCAAATTGCGGCGGAAATATTAGATAAGCCGGAAATATCTGGGGTTGGTCCTTTAACCGATGAAGAGAGAAGTCTGGTCTTAACTTTAATTGGGACTCACAATTTGTTTAGTGATTTTAATAAATACAAAGTGGCTACCCGAGAAGCGATCCGAAAAGTCTGCACAGAACTAGTTGGACCGTTTACGCCGCTTGAAATGTTCTTGCTCCATTTGACAATAACCACTGCTGATGTCTATTCAATCCCGATTGTTCGAAAAAGAATTAATCCGCAAAGATGGACTGATTACGCCAACCAAATCTTTGCTGCCTTGTCCTAATATGATAGCGATTGACGCGGGAAATGTCTACGCCAATTTTGATATTGCGGAAGATATTCTGGAGCAAGCGGGATAAGTTCTTTTTCTATTCTTTGCTCCTTATCGGTACCACCCCGGCAAGTTCCCCGATTACGTTCATAAGTTCTGCGTTATTCGGAACAACAACTTTCGCGTTATTCATCAGCGCCTTTTCAACCGCTTCTAATTTACGAAGTATCTGGGCATTCCCAATAAAATATTTATTTGCTGCTTCATTTACCAGCTGGATTGCTTGTGCTTCGCCTTCCGCGCGCAGAATATTTGCTTGTCTCAAACCTTCGGCCTTTTTTATTTCCGCGCGTCTCTGCCCATCTGCCATTGTCTCGGTTGCAGTCGCGAAATCTACCTCCTCTTTAATTCTTGATTGATTTCTTCGCGCCAATGGTTAAAGAATAAGAGAATATCTTCTATTTTGCAAGGTTTTATTATGATATGTGTTTCCAATAACTCATCCTTGAACAGATTTATTCTTTCAAAAGCTACACCCAGCCAATAAAGTTCAAATCCAGGATCTTTTTCTTTTGCTAAAGCAAGCAGTTTTTCTTTAGTGAAATGTTTTTCCATGATTAAAAAATAAATGTCTACGAAATCCCGAAAAGTAGCCCTTTGAAAAAGAGCCAGTAGTTTATTCGATGCAATATCAATCAAACTGTCTACCTTAATACCTGGGAAATCAGGTTTTGCTGTCGGTGGTTCTAAACGAAATGGTGCATCTTGGGCGATATGAATGAGAGTCGTTTCTCCGGTTTTTTCTACGGTTAGTTCGACAAAAGATGCAAAGCCTCGACGTCGCTCCACCTTCATTTCTTTGCCCTGTAGTTTATTTTCAAGATGGCTAGCGAAGGGAAGGATAATGTTTTCCTCATTAGTGAAAAAATCTAAATCATAGCTTTTTCTGTGATGAAGGTAAAAAGCTGCTAAGGCTGTGCCTCCGGTCAGGTAAAACAGCCCGCTTTCAGCAACCTGACCAAAAAGGTTAAGAAGCTCTTTTTGGAGTGGGGAGAGTACTTCCAAAATAGTCCTCCCAGAATTTGGCAACTTCTTTTGGTAAAAAGCCTTTGAGATGGTCAATGGTTCGCTTAAGTTTTATTGGCTTGATAATTTTCAACAGCGCTTTTACGTCACTGGTCTTTCCGTGCGTAATTACTTGTTGGACATATGTTTCCAAAACTGCCGGTTTTTCTAAATCCAGCTTCGTTTCATCTTTTAAGAACCAGAAAAGTCGTCTGTTAAAAGGAAGTTTCATAGTGTGGTTATTATAGCCTCTTCGCCAAGTTTGAACAAGCTGAAATTGCCCCAATATGCTAAAATAATAGTATGTCACTTAAACTCGTTGTTGACCTCCACGTCCACACTGTTTCTTCCGGTCACGCTTATTCGACGATTGAAGAATATGTTGCGCAGGCGAACAAGATCGGACTCGAAGGTTTTGCCGTGACGGATCACGGACCAGCCATGCCGGGCGCGCCGCACTATTACCACTTCTCAAACATGCGGATGATTCCGCGCGAAATTAATGGGATTAGAATTTTGCGCGGTGTGGAAACTAATATTATCAACGAAAAGGGGAAGATTGATCTAAAGGATGAAGAAATTAGATGGGGTGAGCTAGAGGTTGTCATTGTGGCAATGCACCCGCGTGTTGGTTATGAAAATAAAGGGATAGCGAAAAATACTGAAGTTTTAATAAGGTCATTAAATAATCCGTTAATCAATATTATTGCTCATCCGGGGAATCCCAAGTATCCGCTTGATATTGAGGCGGTAGTAGCGGCTGCTAAAGAAAAAGGGGTGTTGATTGAAATCAATAACAGCTCCAACTTCTCGCGGCCGGGCAGTCATGATAAATGTGTTGAAATCGCCAGAGAAGTTAAAAGAATTGGTTGGAAAGTTGTTTTAGGGACTGATTCGCATATTTCTCCCATGCTGGGCGTATTTGACGACGCGCTAAAAATTGTTTCAGAAGCCGGCTTAATCGAAGATGAGGTGGTGAATACGTCATGGGAAAAGATCGAGCAATATCTTTTGCGGAGAAAGTCTACGCAGTAGTTAAAACCATACCGAAAGGTACGGTTAGAACGTACGGTTGGGTGGCGGAGCAGGTTGGCAGTCCGAAAGCGGCAAGGGCGGTAGGGAATGCATTGAACAAAAATCCGTTTGCGCCGATGGTTCCGTGTCATCGGGTGGTGGCGAAGAATGGGTGGGGGGGATTTGCCAGAGGGTTGAAAGAGAAAAAACGATTGTTAAAAGCAGAAGGTTTTATCCCTTCCGTTGATTCGAACGGACGACCACAAGGGTCGTCCCTACATTTGGAACGATAGGGATAACAAAATGTAGGGGTAGGCTTTACCTCGTATCGAGATACTCGGTATCGAGATATGCCTGCCCGCCATTGGGTTAATACCGATGAATGATACTGAATTTGTTAAAAGAAAAAATATCCGTGTTAAAGATCATGATTATTCTTCTCTCCAAGCATATTTAATTACAATTTGTTCCTTTAATCGGAAGAACCTGTTTTGCCATGAAGATCTCAATCAAGAAATTATTAATTGTTTGATGGCAGAAAAGAAACGGACTAATTTTCGTCTTTATGTTTATTGTTTAATGCCAGATCATTTGCATTTGTTGTTGAGTCCGCCAGGCGATGGATTGAGTGTTTCTCAATTTATAGGTGGTTTTAAGAGTAAAACTACAAGAATTGGTTGGAAATATGGAATTGAAGGGAGTTTGTGGCAGGGAAGGTTTTGCGACCGGATTTTACGTAAAAAAGAAAAAATGAGTATAGTGGGAGAATATATATTAAACAATCCAGTGCGAAAAGAATTTGTTGATGATTGGCGAAAATATCAATATTGTGGCATAATTGATTACTGGATTTAGCGGTTGATTAATAGACGATTATTTGTAGAACGGACGACCACAAGGGTCGTCCCGACATTTGGAACGATAGGGATAACAAAATGTAGGGGCAGGCTTTATGCCTGCCCGCCATTAACCAAGGATTAAGAGGAGTAACCATGCTAGCTAAACGAATCATTCCTTGTTTAGATGTAACTGAGGGTCGGGTTGTTAAAGGGGTTAACTTTGTTAACCTGCAGGATGCCGGCGATCCGGTTGAACTGGCGGTTTATTATGATAAAGAGGGGGCCGATGAATTAGTTTTTCTGGATATTACCGCTTCATCAGATAAGCGTTACATTATATTGGAAGTGGTTAAAAAAGTGGCCGAAACAATTTATATTCCGTTTACTGTTGGCGGCGGGATTAATGATGTCGAGACAATGCGTAAACTTTTAGCCGCCGGGGCAGATAAGGTTTCGATTAACACTGCCGCGATTAAAAATCCGGATTTGATTAGACAAGGGGCGGAGAGGTTTGGCAGCCAATGTATAGTTGTTGCGATCGATGCGAAAAGTAGCCAGGGGCAAGTAGCAAGTAGCAAGTGGGAAGTTTATACCCACGGAGGTCGGACGCCGACGGGAATTGATGTAGTTGAGTGGGCCAAAAAGGCAGAAAAGATGGGAGCGGGAGAAATTCTGCTGACCAGTATGGACCGTGACGGAACAAAAATTGGGTATGATTTAGAATTAACGCGGGCAATTGCGGATGCGGTTTCTATTCCGGTAATTGCTTCAGGCGGTGCGGGAACACTTGAGCAAATCTATGAAGCTTTTACGCTTGGCCAGGCTGATGCGGCACTCCTGGCGTCGCTACTGCACTACCGCGAGTTGACCGTAAAGGAGATTAAGGACTATCTTGCAAACAAGGGAATTACGGTAAGACAGTAATTAAAAATTAAAAATGGAAAATGAAAAATTAATGATAGTTGATTCGGAATTAAATAAATTACTTCCTGCCGATGGGAAATTGGCTAAGGCAATGCGCTATTCTGTTTTTGCTGGCGGGAAAAGATTTCGCCCACTGCTGTGCCTCGCGACCGCAAAAGCGCTTGGCGCTTCGCCCAAAAAAGTTTTAACCTATGCCTGCGCGGTCGAGATGATTCATACTTTTACTTTGATTCACGATGATCTCCCAGCGATGGATAATTCCGATCTACGTCGGGGTAAACCGACTTGTCATAAGGTTTTTGGTGAGGCGTTGGCGATTCTTGCTGGCGATGCACTTAATACTTTGGCCTTTACAATTATTGCCGATCATCCAGCGGCAGTGAAAGAATTAGGATCAGCCCTTTATCAGGTTGTTGAAGGACAGGTGGCCGATATTAATTCGACGAAAAAGAAACCTTCACTTAAAGAGCTGCAGGCTATTCACGCCTGGAAAACTGGGGCTTTGCTTAAGGCGTCAGTGCGCGGTAGTGCTTTGATTTGTGGGGCAACCAAAGCGCAAATATTGGCTTTAACTAAATATGCGGATCATCTTGGCCTTGCCTTCCAAATTACCGATGATATACTGGATGTAACGGCGACCAGCCAACAGCTTGGAAAGCCTGCTAGGGCTGATGTAAAAAAGGGTTTTCCTTTTGTAGTTGGTTTGGCAAAGGCTAAAGAGCTGGCAGCTTTTGAAACGCAGCAAGCACTTAAAGCCTTAATCGGTTTTGATCAAAAAGCTGTCACCCTACGGAGGATTACCGAAAATGTATTATCCCGACAAAGCTGAATTTAATAAACTAGCGAAAAAAGGAAACCTTGTTCCCGTTTATAAAGAAATTGTGGCAGACATGGAAACCCCAGTTTCTGCTTTCAAGAAAATTGAAGGCGAATGCTCTTTTCTTTTGGAATCAGTTGAAGGCGGAGAAAATCTTGCCCGTTATTCTTTTTTGGGTACTTGCAAAAAATCGCAACTGCGTACCCCGCAATCGTTTGCTGAAATTCGTGATGAATTAAAAAAATATCAACCGGTTAAAGTCGCTGGTTTGCCGCGTTTTCATGGAGGCCTAGTTGGCTTTGTTAGCTACGATTCAATTAGAGAAATCGAAAGAATTCCCGATAAAAATCGGGATGACCTCGGTTTGCCGCGCAAGCTATTTTTACTCACGGATACAATTTTAGCTTTTGATCACGTTAAGCACAAAATCGTGATTATTTCTAATGCCGAAATTGGTAACAATCCTAGCGCTGCCTATCAGGAAGCCTGCCATAAGATCGACCAGCTAGAAAAAATGTTGAGGAAACCACTGGGATTAACGACGGAAGATTTTGCTTTGCCAACTAAGCCGCGCCATAAGTTGAAATATAAGTCAAACCTGTCGCCCAAAGATTATGAGCGGATGGTAAACCGGGCAAAGGAATACATTAAGGCAGGCGATATTATTCAAACTGTCTTGTCGCAACGTTTTGAAATGGAAACTGGAGTTGACCCTTTTCGGGTCTATCGGATTTTGCGGACTGTTAATCCTTCTCCTTACATGTATTACCTAAAATTAGGGAAAATAAAATTAGTCGGTTCTTCTCCTGAAGTGATGGTTAGATTGGAAAATAACGTTGCCACGGTGCGGCCAATTGCCGGGACAAGAACAAGGGGTAGGAATAAGAATGAGGATGAGGCTTTAGAAAAAGAGTTGCTAGCGTCTGATAAAGAGCGGGCGGAACATATTATGCTAGTAGACCTTGGCCGTAACGATTTAGGTCGAGTCTGCGATTATAATTCGATCAAGGTAACCGACCAGATGACGGTTGAACGCTACTCTCATGTGATGCATATTGTCAGTAATGTTTCCGGCAATTTGACGAAAGGAAAAGATGCGGTCGATCTTTTGGAAGCGACTTTTCCTGCCGGGACAGTTTCCGGCGCCCCAAAAGTCAGAGCGATGGAAATTATTGACGAGCTGGAAAATATCCGCCGTGGTCCGTATGCTGGCTGTGTCGGTTATTTTGGTTTTTCCGGCGAACTGGATTCCTGTATTACTATTCGGACAATATTATTTAATGGACACAAAGCTTACATTCAAGCCGGCGCCGGAATTGTCGCCGATTCTAATCCAAAAGCGGAGTATCAGGAAACAGTCAATAAAGCGTCGGCCCTGCTAAAGGCAATCGAACTTGCTCTATGATTAATTTTCGGATGCTCAAGCTATCCGACCCCTGGTTATGGGGAGCGGTTGGCTGTTTAATATTTTTAAGTCTACTGGCGATTTTTAGCACCACTTACGCCTCGCAAATAAAAATAGGTGGAGAGCCTTTATTATTTGTCAAAAGACAATTTATTTCTCTGCTGCTTGGTGTGTTAGGGTTAGGACTTTGTTCTTATTTTGATTATCGTTATCTTAAAAAGATTGCACCAATCCTTTATGGCCTAACTCTGTTGTTATTAGTCTTAATTCTTTTTATTGGTGGAGAAGCTCATGGAGCACAGCGGTGGGTTCAGCTCGGGTTATTTTCATTTCAACCTTCAGAACTTTCAAAAATCATAATGATTATTGTTTTAGCGAGATATTTTTCTGGCCAAAGAGAGATGCAAAATCCGCTTGATGCTCTGCTATTACTGACGATGGTTGGGATGCCGTTTTTATTAATATTTAAACAACCTGACTTAGGCACGGCATTGGTGTTTTTAGTGATTTTGCTGGGGATGTTAACCTCTTCCGGCTTTTCTAATAAAATGCTTTGGGTTTTGGTTACACCATTTTTTTCGTTGGTACTAAGGCCGGTTTTAACTCTCTGGCTCATCTACATCCTTGTCCTTGTCCTTGTCCTTTTTTTGACCCGCGCTTCGGTTTGGGAATGGGTTTTAATTTTAGGTGCTAATATTGCAGTTGGAATCGCAGTTCCTTTTATTTGGGGGATGCTAAAAAGTTACCAACAAGCGCGGATAATTTCGTTTCTTAATCCAGGAGCTGATCCGCAGGGAGTGGGATATCACACTTTACAGTCGAAAATTGCCATTGGTAATGGCGGTTTGATTGGTACAGGTTTATTAAAAGGAAGCCAAACCCAGTTACAATTTATTCCAGAGCAGTTTTCTGATTTTATCTTTTCGGCCATTGGTGAGGAATTTGGTTTTCTTGGTGCTGGATTAGTTTTGTCTTGTTTGGCAATTATTATTTGGCGCGCTTTTGTAATTGCACAAAATTCGGTCGATCGCTTCGGTTCGTTGTTAGCATCAGGTATTGCGGTGATGATTGGCTTTCATACCATTGCTAACATTGGGATGACGGTTGGCTTGCTGCCGGTTGTAGGGATTCCTCTCCCTTTTGTCAGTTACGGTGGGACAGCTTTAATAATGAATCTAATGGCCCTAGGAATTCTCCAGAATATCTACATGCGAAGGCAGAAGTTGATTTTCTAGAATCACGCAATATTGTGCTGTCTTAATACGATTAATATTGTATGAATCCATCCGTGTTTTTTAGGAACATTGAAGTCCGTCTACGTATGGCATTAACAAAGAGCATAAAGATAAGAGAAGTGCCAAATCCTAGCAAGGTCAGACAGCTATTAACAGGCAATAACAATGCACTCGCCCTTGCTGGTAAAGGTGCGGTAGCATGTTATATGAGTTTGACCGTTATGGAGGCACTAAAGGCTTTTAGTCGACCCACAATAGCGCATACAATTGAAACTCTTCCTCCTTTGAGAGAAGGTTTTGTTAGACTGCTTCATACTTGCAGTGAAAAAGCAGCTCGAAGAATTGAACGGATTGGCTTTAGATCTTCTTGGGAAGCTTTGTATCGAACAACCCACTTTTTTCCTAACGGTGAGGATGCTAGATACTATTTAACCAATTTAAAAATAAGCCCAGAGCAAAAAGAAACCAGAGGCGAACAATATGGCTGGAATTACGGAAACAGAGCAGTTGTGGTTGATCTTCCTCGAGAGGAATACGATCGGTACAACGCACGTAATAACGATCGGGGATTTTTGTTTGGGTTAGTGATAATTCCACGGGAATATATTATTGGTAATATTGATATCTCTCAACAATTGCAAGCTCAAACATTTAGAGCTTAAGTTTTTACTCCTCAAACCCTCTTAATAACTCGGGTGAAATTTTAATTAAAGCCTAAACTCCGCCTCTACAGAACCAGAGGCAGTAAAGGTTTCGTGGCGAATCGAAACAACAACCTGTTTAGCTTTAACCCATTTTTCTTTTTCCTTAATGGCGACATTGCCTGATAAGGTTAAAATGTCTTCTTTATCATTGTAATCAGCCTGGTCAGCTTTGGCTTCTTTCCCTGATTGGCTGACAAAAACATTCCCGTTTGCCCGCGCATCACTGGAACGCAATGAAAAGAGAAGCTCATCGGCGGTTAAAACAGTTTTCTTTTTTAAACTATCTTTGGTCTCCGAATTGTGTAATTTTTCCGCTAAATTCTCATCAATCATTGCTTTCGCTCTAGTAAAAATCGCTTTAACATCTCCCTTTAATAATAATTCCTGACGAGCTTGGGAGTAAATTCCTTCCTTGGCAATAGCAATTTTCTTAGCTTGGATCGCTTCAACACTCCCATTTAAAGTAAGTTCCTTATTGATGTCGCTATAAAAATTACCGGCGTTTGCCTGTACTTGGGTGTAAACTCCTTTAGTAATTTTAACAGTAAGCGGTACTGTGGCGCGCAAGCTTTCTTCCTGACTAAAATAGGTTAGGACATTGGTGGTGATGGTGCCATCACGTCTTTTAACCAGGATGTTGCCGGAGAGGTCGGCAACTTTATTTTCATGATTAATATTAATCCGGTCGGCAAAAAGCGATTTATCTTTTTGATAAAGCTCAACTTTACCTGATAATTCTGAGCGCTTCTCTTTTGGGAAAAAGATTAAATTATCACAACTCAACCTTGCCCAGCGGCTTGGGTTTTGCTTGTTCCCCAGTCGACCCAAATCTAGCCTGGTTTTGACCCGCCCGGATAACTCAATTATTTGTGAGCTTTGATAAGCTTTCCCTGCTGGTGCCGACAAATTAACTAAGGTGGCTTTACCATCACTGTAGATTGTTCCGTCTTTAAGCGACTTTAAATGATTAATATCTTTATTCGGTGCCGTCCAGCCGCTGCCAACCAGGAATTCCCAGCTCTTTTTTCCTTCTTTCCGTCCAGCCACCCGGGCATTTTTGAATTCAGCAATTTTCTCCAGTTTTTCCTGAGTAAAATAGGGTGATTCTTTCGGGGCGATTAAAATGTAAACCAAACCAAGAATGAATAATGAAAACAGGGCGGCACCCAGTACCGCTTTCCAGGCGATATTGTCATCCATAATTGCAAATTATAACACGCGATGATATAATTTTCTTTTGGTTTGCCCAATATGGGAGAAGGAGGAAAAATAAATGGCGGTTAAGGTTGGGATCAATGGTTTTGGACGGATCGGACGGCAGGTTTTGCACGCGATGGTTGAAAGCGGGGTTTTAGGTAAAGAAATTGAAGTGGTCGCAGTGGTTGATGTCTCAACCGATGCTAAATACTTTGCCTATCAGCTGAAATATGATTCGGTCCATGGCCGGTTCAAGGGGACATTGTCAACCGAAGGCGAAGATGTCCTAGTTATTAATGGCAACAAAATTAAATGCGTTATGGCGACAAAAGAACCAAATCAATTACCGTGGAAAGATCTTGGCGTTGAGATTGTGATCGAATCAACCGGTCTTTTCACCGATTCCGAAAAGGCTAAAGGACATTTAGCGGCTGGGGCCAAGAAAGTGGTCATTTCTGCTCCGGGCAAAGGTGAAGTTAAAACCATCGTCATGGGCGTCAACGATAATGAGTATGATCCGGCTAAACATCATATCGTCTCTAACGCTTCCTGTACGACCAACTGTTTAGCCCCAGTTGTTCACGTTATTTTAAAGGAAGGAATTGGGATTGAAACTGGTTTGATGACGACAATTCACTCATATACTGCCACCCAGAAAACCGTCGATGGTCCATCCAAGAAAGATTGGCGCGGCGGCCGGGCAGCGGCGATTAACATTATTCCATCAACGACCGGAGCGGCCAAAGCGGTTGGTGAAGTGTTGCCGGCGACAAAGGGGAAACTTACCGGAATGTCGTTCCGTGTTCCCACGGCTGATGTTTCAGTTGTCGACCTAACTTTCCGTGCTACCAAAGACACCTCAATTGAAGAGATCGACGCATTGATGAAAAAAGCGTCGGAATCCTATTTAAAGGGGATTCTTGGCTACGCCAATGAAGAGGTTGTTTCGACCGATTTTATTCACGACAATCGCTCGTCAATTTATGATTCTTTGGCAACCTTGCAAAACAATTTGAAGGGTGAAAAACGGTTCTTCAAAGTTGTTTCCTGGTATGACAACGAGTGGGGCTATTCCTGCCGGGTGGTTGATTTGATAAAGTTGATCGCTTCTAATCTACTATAAGAAGTGCTAAAACAAAAAATGGAAATAATTTTAGTAATTCGCGATAAAAAAGGTAAAAACATCCTATTTATCACTAATGATTTCCGATCATTTACCGCCAAAGAACTAATTGATGTTATTGAAAAAGGAATTCTTTCTGGATTACATTTGGTTTTCAATCGTAAGGGAATGTATATTAGATCCAATCCAAACGCAATTGCAAGCGATAACTTAGACTCTATTTCTATCTCTTTTGGAGCACTGATAAAAGGTAAGCAGGCAAGTTCGCTTAGTAAATATCACCAGAAACGGAAAGAGTTTTTGAAGAATAGAGAAAAGCAAAAAGAAACGGTAGTATGTATTGACGGAAAACCCAGAAAGACAGAAAAGGAAGTTATTGCTTATCTTACCAAGCACAAGGAGTGCATTCTCGCAGCCGCCAGGAAATTTAAAATTGATTCCTATCTTTTAGGAGCAATCCTTATTGATGAGGATTTACGAAGGGATTGGAAAGATGACTGGTTTGACTGTTTGGCTCGAATAGGGAGCAACTTTTCGGTCGGAGTGGCACAAATTAAGGTTTCAACAGCTAAGAATTTGATCCAAAAAGGTTATTATAACCCTGATCCAACCAGAAAAAAGCTTTCCAGTAAGGAACTCTATGAATATCTAAAAAGCGATAAACATTCCGTTTATTTTGCCGCTGCTGAAATCAAAAGAACAATTGATGAATGGCGGCCTTTAATAGATTTATCAAAACGACCAGAAATTATTGGCACTTTGTATTCTTTGGGTAAGAAAAAGAAGCCGCATGCTAATCCCAAACCTAATGATAGGGGAGAGCAGATAAAAAATGAGTTTTATAAAATTGCAATTAAGGTTTTAAGATCATGAAAAAATCAAAAGCGTTGTTGCTTGTATCGTTGCTTATATATTTCCCTTTGTTTGTTATAGTTGCTGGTAACCTTATTCCTCCCCTTGATTCTAACATTCTGTCTTTTCTTTGGTCGGCGGTAATAGGCTTTTTTTATCTTTCGTTGGTTTGTTTTACTTTTTCCATGGTACTGAAGGTTTTACCCCATAGGCTTGACTTTTCCTTTACTACTTTGTTTGTTTTTTTGTATATGGTGTTTTGGGAACTACTGATTTTTACAGTTTTATATCAGGCGCCGGATATGGAGGCAATGTTTGTAAATCTGCATACGATGCAAATTTTTACTTTATCCAAAATTCTGTTGGGAGCAGGTATTTTGACTCTTACTTTGATGTTTTTCTTGATAAGCGAAAAGAAATCCCTTATTCATGTTTCAGCTGGACTGTTGTTAGTTTCATTATTATTGCCACTTGCCAAAGAAAGAGCCTATAAACAACAAGTTAATCGTTTTTTTGGTAACTATAAGGTTGGGAATATCCATTTTGTTGTGGATCATGATTTTCTCTCAAGTGGTCATCGGGAATCTATTGTGTTTGAGGTAGCAGATAGAAAATTCAAGGGTGATTTTAAAAAAGCGGAAAATTATTCATCGAGCAACTTATCGCCCGACGGAAGATATTCTATAGGGTACGACGATCAGAAATCCAAGTTTCTGGTTATTGACCAGAAAACTAAACAGCCGATATTTGTCCTGAGACATTGGGCTTCAAACATACAATGGTCGCCTGATTCCAGGTTCATTGTTTATGATTACGCTTATGATAGGGATGATCTTTCTAAAATATTTGTGGTTAATATTGACGCAAAAAAAACTATACTGTTAGCAGCAGGAGGGTGTCCTGTGTGGACACAATAACGATAAAACATGACTAAAAAAACAGTTAGGGATATTATAGAATTAGCTGGCAAGCGGGTTTTTGTCCGTTGTGACTTTAATGTTCCCTTGGATGACAAGCAAAATATAACCTCGGACAAGAGAATTGCAGCTTCCCTCCCAACCATAAAGTATTTATTGGAGCGAGGTGCACGGGTTATTTTGGCATCGCATTTGGGTCGACCAAAAGGGGAAGTCAAGAAGGAATTTAGTTTAGCCCCGGTTGAAAAAAGGTTGGCAGAGCTTTTGGGCAAGCCCGTAAAAATGACGGCAGATTGTATTGGTCCTGAAGTTAAAGCTGCGGTGGCAGCCATGCAGGATGGTGACGTGATTTTGCTCGAAAACCTCCGCTTTCATAAAGAAGAGGAAAAAAATGATCCCGCATTTGCCAAAGAGTTGGCTTCCTTGGCAGATATATATGTGTCGGATGCGTTTGGCACCGTCCATCGCGCCCATGCTTCAACCGAGGGAATCGCGCATGATTTACCAGCTTACGCCGGCTTTTTGATCGAGAAAGAATTAAAGTTTTTGGGCGAGGCGTTGTCTGATCCCAAGCGTCCGTTTGTGGCCATTATTGGCGGCGCGAAAGTGTCAGGGAAACTTGAAGTATTAAAGAACTTACTAAAGATCGTTGATAAATTAATCGTTGGCGGTGGGATGGCGTACACCTTTTTTAAAGCGCGGGGCGTTGATGTTGGTAATTCCTTGGTTGAACTGGAGTTGATCCCTGACGCGAAAGAAATTTTAAAAACCGCAATTGATCTGGAAAAGCCGTTCCTTTTACCTCTTGATCATGTGGTCGCTGATAAATTTGCTGAAGATGCCAATATTCAGATTGTTCCACGCACCACCATCCCTTCTGGTTGGCAGGGGATGGATATTGGGCCGGATACGGTGACTAAGTTTAGTAATGCCATTAAAGATGCCAAGACAATTGTTTGGAATGGGCCGATGGGTGTTTTTGAGCTGGACAAGTTTGCTAAAGGCACATTAGGTATTGCTCAAGCGGTTGCTGACGCAACGGCTAATGGTGCGATCTCAGTCATTGGTGGGGGCGATTCGGCGACGGCAGTTAAAAAGGCGGGCTTGGCGGACAAGATGTCGTTTATCTCTACCGGCGGCGGCGCTTCTTTGGAGTTCCTGGAAGGGAAAGTTTTGCCCGGCATTGCCGTTTTGCAGGACAAGTAACAGTTGTAAGTTGTAGCGAGCGAAGCGAGCGTGTTGTAAGTTAATAAGGGGCAGTAGCTCAGTTGGGAGAGCGCGGCGTTCGCAACGCCGAGGTCGTCGGTTCGATCCCGATCTGCTCCATTTTTATTATAAAATCTTAACCGTTTCCTGACTTTCAATTACTTTCCTAAATTCAGGAGAGATGCGCTGCCAGTCCAGGATGTCTACGCGGAAGGGGAGATTCGATTCTGCGAAGCTATCTTTTAGTTTAATTAATAGACGCCGCTCTATTTTTTTGGGGCCGATAATAACCAAATCGAGATCAGAATAATCCTTATGTGTGCCGGTAACCCTGGAACCAAAAGCCTTGACTTCGCAATCAGATAGATGTTCTTTAAGTATGGCTTGAATAGTTTTTAAATGAGCAGGATCAAGATTAAGCATTTTTTGCTTGGAGATTAGAGAATAGCATTTGTGCGTCTTTTATGAAGTTTACGGCTGCCTCAAAGACCTCCTCTGCGGTTTTTTCATCATAAGTATGGGTAGTTTCATTGCGACTCTCGTGATATTCCAGCCAAGCCTCGATGTTATTGATTAAATGATGCTCAGCGGCGAGGCGAAACAGTTCTTTGCGGCTTAAGCCGTCAACATAAGTACTGCCAAGGTCAATTTCAAGTCGGCGTTTCATAAATTTCCAGGCCAGTTCATAAGTAAATTCAAAATTTTGAATAACACCAGCCTTGATGGCCTTTTGTACCGCTTCGCTCATTAACTGCATCTGCTTTTCTGACAGCGCTACTCCAAGTGCTGAATTAAGAGAATCAATCGCTTTTTTGAAACTTGATAGATCTAAGATCATAAGCTTTAATTATACTAACATAAATAATAGTTTTAGTCTTGTTTTCTTAGCAGACTCTCTGCCGTCATCTCTGGTGCTTTGGCTAGGCCCATCAGGGCAAGTATTGTTACCCCAATATCGGGAATTTTGCCTTTTTCTTTTAGTTTAACTTCTTTGCCTAATACCCAGAAAGGGACCGGGTTCATCGAATGTTGGGTGCTCGGTTTACCGTTTAAAATCATTTCGTCCGAGTTGCCATGATCGGCGGTAATGATAAAAAATCCGCCTAGGGCAGTCCACGCCGGCACAAGTTTGGCTAGGCAGCTAGATAGGTCTTCAACTGCTTTGGTTGCGGCTGCTAAATTCCCGGTATGGCCAACCATATCGCCGTTTTGGAAGTTATGAACAACAAGGGAATATTTATTTTCTGCGATTGATTTTAGAGCGTAATCGGTTTCAAGATAAGCCGTCATCTCCGGCACCCAGTCGTAATGCTTACCTTCTTCCGTTCGTTCTTTTAATTTAAGATCTTGAGCCAAGTGGCGGTCTTCCCCAGGGAAAGGGGCAGAACGCCGGCCGGAAAACCAGCCAGTGACGTGGGCGAATTTTTCTGGCCCGGCAAGACGAAGCTGTTTTAAACCAGCTTTGGCCACAATTTCACCAACAGTGTTGGGAATTTCTTTCTCCGGGAAAGCGGTTAAACAATTAAGGCCGGGATAGTATTCGGTCATGGCGACAAAAATAAGCTGCGGAACTTTTTTCCTTAAATCCTGGATTGCTTTATAAGTAGCAGGATCTATTGGGTTAGTCCCTTTTTTATAGTTAAAAAACTTGAGGTCATGTTCGCAAAAGGCGGCAGTCAGCTCAATGGCCCGGTCTTGCCGGTAATTAAAAAAGATGATTGAATCGGCCGGCCCGATACCAGTGTAGCCGCTTATAATGGTCGGGCGGATAAATTCATCCGTTTCGCTTCTCTTGTATGATGCTTCAATTGCTTCTCTAGCTGTTGCGGCTTTAAATTCACCAACTCCGGTAATAAGTGCCTTCAGCGCAGTCAGAATCTTATCCCATGATGTGTCACGATCCATTGCGACTTCACGCCCCATAACTGAAGCAATTTTTACCTTGTCTTGCAGTTTTAGTTCCGCGATCTTATCTTCCAGCATTTGGAGATAAATTTCTCCTGCCGCTTTGGGGTTAGTATCACGACCATCGGTAAACAAATGGATATATATAGTATTTAGTTCCGCTCTTTTGGCTAATTCTAATAAAGCAAAAAGATGCTTAATTGAACCATGAACGGTGCCGCCATGTCCCTGTAATATCCCCATTAAATGTAGAGCAGAACCATTATGTTGGGCGTTATTAACCGCTTTAGTTAAGGCTTCATTAGTAAAGAAGCTGCCATCCTCAATTGCAACATTAATCCGCTCAATTGATTGGTAGACTACCCGACCAGCTCCCATGTTTAAATGGTTTACTTCCGAATTGCCCATTGTGCCAGCGGGGAGGCCAACCGCTAAACCGGAGCATTCAAGCGTTGAATATTGCTGTTTTGAAAAGAGATCAGCAATAAATGGCGCTTTGCCGCTTTTGATCGCGTCATAAATTGCGTTAGACTGGTCCTGGGCGCCAAGGGCAAAACCGTCTAAGATACATAAATATACTTTATTTGTCATAATTTAGTTATTCTACACTATATTATTCTGTTTGACAAAAGTAGAGCGCTAAGATAAAATTATCGACATAATGAAAGGTCTATTAATCCTGTTGCAGTTGATTTCGGCCGTGGCTTTAGTTATTGCTATTTTGTTGCACACTGCCAAAGGTGAGGGATTAGGTGGCATTGGTGGGGCGGCTAAAATTTTTGGCACGCCAAAGGGAATGGAACAAGGTTTGGATAGGATTACCTGGGGTTGTGCAATTACCTTCCTTTCGATCTCGTTATTATTGGCGATTTTAAAATAAAGATGAGGGACCAGGTGTAGACACCTGAAAAGGGGGTAACTGATGGATATTATTAATTTTATAACGGCTCTGGTTACAGCTTGGACGCTTGTTTCCCCGTTAATTATCAAGTTGCTTTTTGCTTTAATTCTCCTGCTGATTGCTTTATTAATTGCCCGCGGTTTAGAAAAATTGGGGATAATATTATTAAAATTGCTCCAATTGGATCACGCAGCAGAACAGACTGGTTTTGATTCTTTGCTCGCTAAAGGTGGTGTAAAGAAAAAAACCTCCGAATTGATTGGTGGCATAATTTACTGGGTAGTTACACTAGTTTCAGTTTTAACTGTAACGGGAGCGTTGGGATTGCCGATTGAAGAAATTAATAACAAAATATTTATTTACACCGGGATAGTTTTCTTGGCCGCTTTGGAATTAGGTTTGGGGATCTTTTTGGCTGGACTTCTTTCTTCGGTAATTCGGACCGTTATGGCCAACCTGGAAATGGAAGCTGCTCGCCCGGTTTCCAGGATAATTTATTATATTGTCATTATTTTTAGTTTTCTTATTGCCATAGGAGAACTTGGTTTTAAACCGGATTGGACGCCTCATATTGGAATTATTCTTGGCGCACCGGCATTAGCAGCGGCAATTGCTTTTGGTCTAGGATGTAAAGATATGGCCGCGGATTTTCTTCATAATTTGTTTAAAGGAAAATAAAAAGGAGGTGAAAATAGTGAGAAAAATAATAATCTTCCTAACTTTGATTATGATTGCTTCTGCTACTTTGGCAGCAGTAGTAACACCCAAAAAAGCAGCTAACCCAGTACCAGTTGCTGCTTCTTCTTCAAGCTCAGCTGTTGGTTTAACTGGAGTTACGTTGACGGCAGGTGGGATTCCGGCCGCCCACTTCGGCATGGGTAGTTGGAGCTTAGATCTTGGTGGTATGATCTGTTCAGTTGCTGGTGCTAGTCAGATAGATGTTTTAGCCAGAGCCAATATGCCGATTAAGGATTTAACTGATAACCTAAATGTCTATTGGGCACCGCAATTGTTTTATGTCTCTGCGGCTGGAGCCAGCACCATAACCTTGTCCATTTTTCTGGGTGCGGAGTATTTATTCGCGCCAAGGCTTTCCTTATTTGCTGATCTAACCGCTTTTACTTTAACCTCAACTAGTGCGGCCACCAATTGGTGGATCGGTTTAAATAATGGACAAATTTACACAGGCGGTAGAATCTATCTTTAAATATTGAAAGTTTAATTTTAAAAGCCCTTCGGATGAAACCGAAGGGCTTTTTTTCGTCCCAAAGAAATGATAAAATAAAATAGTGATCACCTTATTTTTTGCGGCGATTATCTCCCTGCTGCTAACCTATCCACTGGTTAGAATATTGCAATATTTTAACTGTCGCCAAACAATTCGGGAAGAAGGCCCGCAAAGTCATCGGCAAAAGGCAGGCACACCAACGATGGGGGGGATCGGCTTTATTTTAACAATAGTTATTATGTCGGTTGTTTTGCTTAATATTGAATATGAGCTGAAAAGTTTAGCCTTGATTTTGCTGATGTTTGGTTTTGCAGTGATTGGGTTTTTGGATGATTGGCTAAAGATTAGCCGGCAGCATAATCTTGGTTTGACTTTCTGGCAAAAAATTATCGCTCAGACTTTTGTCGCCGCTCTTTTTACTGGCGCCCTGATTTTTACCGGGCAGATAGCGGTTTTTAATCCCACACTTTATTTTCTCTTTGCACTTTTCATAATTGTTGGTTCGGCTAATGCGACAAATTTAACGGACGGTTTAAATGGTTTATTAGCTGGAACAGGCGGGATTGCTTTTCTGGCTTTCGCTTTTTTAGCCCGCAAGCTTTTACAGTTTGATCTGGCAACTTTTTCCTTTGCTGCGGCTGGTGCAGTTTTAGTATTTATTGTCTATAATTATCCTAAAGCACAGGTTTTTATGGGTGATGTCGGCTCGTTAGCGATCGGAGCTGCTTTAGCCGGGATAGCTATAATTCTTCATCAAGAATTGCGACTTGCCTTAATTGGTGGAGTATTTGTGATTGAGACTTTATCAGTTATTTTACAGGTGACGATTTATAAACTCCTAAAAAAGCGGATTTTTAGAATGTCACCCCTTCATCACCATTTTGAATTGCTGGGGATAAAAGAGGTTTGGGTTGTGGTGGGGTTTTGGGTTGTGGGTGTTGTATTGGGGATTATCGGTTTAGTAATGTAGGGGCAGGCTTTACCTCGTATCGAGATACTCGGTATCGAGATATGCCTGCCCGCCATCAGACGAACGGACGACCATAAAGGTCGTCCCTACATTTGGGAAAAATGAATTATAAAAATATAAAAGTCACAATCTTTGGCTTGGCGAAAAGTGGCCTGGCGGCAGCGAAGCGGTTGCATGCTTTGGGGGCTAGAGTATTTGTCACGGAACTAAAGAAAGAAGTTGCTGAAGCTCAAGAATTAAAAGATTTAGGAATAGAATATGAGTTGGGTGGACATTCGCCAAAGAGCATTGAAGCGGCGGAGTTAATCGTCGTTAGTCCGGGCATTCATTTAGATCTCCCATTATTGTTAGCCGCCAAGAAAAGAAATATTGCCGTCATTTCTGAATTGGAATTAGCTTATCGATTGATTACTAAACCGCTGATTGCGTTGACCGGAACAAATGGGAAAACTACGACCGTAACTTTAATTGGCGAAATGTTAATGGCGGGTGGATTAAAGACCATCGTCGCCGGTAATATTGGGTTCCCATTAATTGAAATTAATGAAACAGGCTTAGATTATATCGTAGTTGAAGTTAGCAGCTATCAGTTAGAAGGCTGTATTGAGTTTCACCCGCAAATTAGTCTAATTTTAAATATTCAACCAGATCATTTAGAACGTCATGGTTCAATGGAAGAATATATCAAACAAAAAGAACGGATTTTTATGAACCAATCAGGTGACGATTGTTTGATTTATAATGAAGATGATCCGCTAGTAAAAAAAATGGCCCGCAACTGCTGTTGCAAAACGATCGGGTTTGCCAAAGATAAGGCTAACAAAATCATCACCTTGCCACCTGAAGAAATTAAAATTCCCGGTCGGCATAATTTAGAAAATGCTTTGGCGGCAGCTCAAGCGGCTTATCTATGCGGAGTTTCGAAAGCAACAGTGGCTAAAGTGTTAAAAACTTTTCCTGGAGTTGAACATCGAATTGAATTTGTGGCTGAAATAGATGGAGTGGCTTATTATAACGATTCAAAAGGGACGAATCCTGATTCAACAATTGTCGCGATTGAAACTTTTGCAGCCAAAGACCTTGTTTTGATCTTAGGCGGACGTGATAAGGGGACCGATTTAACTCCGTTGGTCAGATTAATTAAAGAAAAAGTGAAAGCCGTTGTGCTGATCGGTGAAGCCGCGAAGCGGTTTACTAAGGCATTAAAACAAACTGGTTATAACAGTATTTATCAAGCGGACTTTTCTTTGCCGACTGCAGTTCATAAAGCGCGGGAGCTGGCCGCCGCCGGTGATCTTATCCTTTTTTCTCCTGCCTGCGCCAGTTTTGACATGTTTAATAATTATGAAGAGCGAGGCAGTAAATTTAAAGAGCTTGTGTTAAATGAAAAAGAAAAAAAACAGTCCTGATATTATTTTATTATTTTCCGTCATCGCCTTAAGTGCAATTGGGATGATCATGATTTTTTCGGCCAGCCCAACAATGGCCCTAAAATTAGGGGATAGTTTTTACTTTATTAAAAGGCATCTTTTTTACTTATTACTAGGATTTTTGGCGCTATATTTAGCTAATTGCCTGGACCTTACAGTTTTACGCCAACGAGCCTGGATAATATTTATTATTTCACTGGGCTTGCTTTTACTAGTATATATCCCTGGCATTGGCCAAGAAATAAGCGGAGCTTCGCGTTGGATTGATTTAGGGATAATCTCTTTTCAACCATCAGAATTAATGAAATTTACCGTTATTTTATTATTAGCTGATCTATTAACAAAAATAGGTGAGGCCAGCAGAACAGTCCGTGGTTTAATTATTCCTTTGGTTTTACTTGGTTTTGTTTGTGGTCTAATCATTGCCCAACCTGATCTGGGAACAGCCTTGGCGATTGGCGGAGCGGGTATTATTATGCTTTTTGCTGCCAATGCGCTAATGATTCATTTAGCTGTTTTAGGTGGGTTAGCAGCACTAGGAGTTTTATTTCTTTCAATTGTTAGTCCTTATCGAATGCAGCGCTTGTTAACTTTTCTAGATCCATGGAAGGATCCGCAAGGGAGCGGTTTTCAGGTCATTCAATCTTTACTGGCTGTTGGCTCGGGCGGCTTATTTGGTGTTGGTCTAGGGGCTTCTCGACAGAAATTCTTTTATCTGCCGCAGCAGTTTACTGATTTTATTTATGCAATTTTATGTGAAGAACTTGGTTTTATTGGTGCTATTTCAGTTGTAATTTTACTGGCGATCTTTATTGGACGAGGGGTTAAGATCGCTTATGCTACCGCCGATCGATTCTGCTCCCTCTTAACGATTGGGATCATTGGCTGGCTTGGTTTACAGGCGACGATCAACATTATGGTTGTGCTTAGTTTGCTACCCACCACTGGGATACCTTTGCCCTTTATCAGTTACGGCGGGACAGCCACCATCATCAATTTGTTTGCCGTTGGCATTGTGTTGAATATATCTAAAGGAAAAGCAGCAAGTAGCAAGTAGCAAGGAAAAAATGAAAATAGTCATAGTTGCCGGTGGGACAGGCGGGCATATTTATCCCGGGATTGCAGTTGCTCAGGCGATTCATCAGCGGGATCCTGCGGCGGAAATATTATTTGTTGGCAGTGAAGAGGGATTAGAAAAAGATCTGGTTGGACGGGCAGGCTTTCAAATTAAATTAATTCGTTCTCGGGCTTTATTGAGAAAAATTTCCTACCAAGCAATTTCTGCTCCCTTTGTTTCGCTGATCGGATTTTTTCAAGCAGTAACTCTGCTCTGGCAATTTAAACCAGCCAAAGTATTATCAACCGGCGGTTATGCCAGTCTCCCGGTGGTTGTTGCCGCTAGGTTATTAGCGATTCCGGTATTTTTACACGAACAAAATGTTTTGCCAGGTGTAGTCAATCGTTTGACTCGTCGACTAGCCACCCACTGTTTTTTAACCTTTGCTGAATCAGAAAAATATCTAACCGGCGAAGTAACTGGTAACCCTGTCCGACGGCAAATCATTTTTGCTGATAGAAATAGTGCGCGCCGGAAATTTAATTTGCAGGATGAGAAAATGGTTTTAGTTTTTGGCGGCAGTCAGGGAGCGCAACATTTAAATCAGACAATCGTTGAAGCGCTTAACGATCGCCCGAAAAATATTAGAATATTCCACATTGCTGGCAAACGGGATTATAATTGGGTGCGAGAAGCAACTCAAGGAAAAGGAAACGGCGGCTACCAGCTTTTTAATTATGTCTATGATATGGCTGATCTTTTAGCGGCGGCTGACGTGGTTGTTAGTCGGGCCGGGGCAACCGCGATTGCCGAATTTCTGGTGCGTGGCTTACCGATGATTTTAATCCCTTTTCCGTATGCGGCGGAAGATCATCAAAGGTTGAATGCGGCAGTGATGGTCAGCCTTGGGGCAGCTAAAATGATTAATGATCAGGAACTTAATAAAACTTCATTTTGGCTAAATCTAAACTTAGTTATTAAAGATTATGCTTTAATAGCGAAAGCAGCCAAGAGCAATTGTCGATTAGATGCCGCGGAAAGGATTGTAGAAAAACTTTATGCCTGATTTAGATATGCAGAGAGTTAAAAATATTCATTTGGTTGGTGTTGGTGGTTGTGGAATGTCGGGACTAGCGCAAATATTACACGAAATGGGTTATAAGGTTAGTGGTTCAGATAGTAAAGAAGGGCCAAACACACTGCGCTTAAAAGACCTTGGTGTAAAAATCTACATTGGTCATGAGGCCACTCAAGTTCGAGAAGCGGATCTCTTGATCTACTCCTCTGCTGTGACGATGGAAAATGTGGAGCTAGCCGAAGCCAAGGGAAAAGGGATTGCCATTATTCAGCGGGCAACGATGCTCTCCTGGTTATTAAATCAGAGCGCAAAAAGGATTGCGATTGCCGGGACGCACGGAAAAACGACTACGACTGCAATGATTGCCAAAGTGTTGGCTGAAGCCAAATTAAATCCAACCTATTTTATCGGTTGTGATATGGATTACGCGGAAGGGAATGCCAAACTTGGTGCCGGTCAATATGCAGTGGCCGAAGCTGATGAATCAGACAGCTCTTTTTTATGTTTCTCGCCAACGATCGAAGTAATCACCAACATTGAAAGTGATCACATGGAAAAATTTGGGACGATGGAGGCCCTTTTAGCAACCTTTGAAAAGTTTGCCAATCAAACCGATGACCAGGGTTTTATCCTGGTTGATGGGAGTGACCAAAACAACCAGATCTTGATGAGTAAAGTAAAAAAGCGCTTTATTACCTATGGTTTGAAAGGTGAGGTGGAATACAGTGCAAAAAACCTGTTTTTTAAAAACTTTGGTTCAAAATATCAATTAGTGCGCGCTGGCAAAGAATGTGGGGAGGTGGAATTAAGTGTTCCTGGCTGGCAGAACGTATTAAACAGTTTACCAGTCTTGGCAATCGGTTTTGAGCTTGGGCTTGATTTTTTAACTATTGCTAATGCGCTCCGTACTTTTAGTGGTGCCCGCCGTCGTTTTCAAACCGTTGGTGAAATAAATGATATTTTAATTGTTGACGATTATGCTCACCATCCAACCGAAATTAAAGCTACTTTATCAGCGGCCCGCTTAGGTTGGCCCGACCGTCGTCTTATTGCGATTTTTCAACCGCATCGTTATAGCCGGACAATGTTGCTGAAAGAGCAATTTGCGACCGCGTTTAGCGATGCTGATAAAATTGTGATTAACGATATTTATGCCGCGTCAGAAAAGCCAATTCCAGGAATTTCTGGGGCCACTATTGCCAAGGCAATTAAGGGGAAGGAGGTTGAATATATACCACGCAAAGAAAAGATTGTGAAATATTTAATGGACGAATTAAAGTCTAATGATCTTGTTCTAACTTTGGGCGCCGGTGATATCTATACTGTTGGTAAAGAATTATTGGCCCAATTAAAATTAAACAATGAAGATAAGCAGAAATGAACCGCTAAAAAAACATACCTCTTTTCGCCTTGGTGGCGCAGCAGAATATTTCTGTCAGCCCAAAAGTGTTAGTGAATTAAAAGAAGCACTTGAATTTGCCAAAGGGAAAAAACTGGCGGTTTTTATTCTTGGCTCCGGGACAAATCTTTTGATTCTGGATTGTGGTTTTAAGGGTTTGGTTATTAAAATCGCTGGCGGCTTAAACAAATTGGCAGTAAAAAACAATCAGGTAAAAGTTGGCGCTGGCTGGCCATTGCCAAAGCTACTACAGAAACTGGCAACGTTAAATTTGGGTGGCGTTGAGTTTTTAAGCGGAATCCCCGGTTCGGTTGGCGGCGCGGTTGTCATGAATGCTGGCGCTTGGGGAAAAGAGATTGGTGATTATGTAGAGGAAATTGTTGTTGTTAATCAGAGCGGTGAAGAAAAGCGGTTAAGTAATAAACGATTGAAATTTGGTTATCGCCAAAGCTGGCTGCAAGGAAAAGATTTAATTGTGACTGAAATTGTCCTAAAGTTAAAAAAGAAAAAGGGGAGCTTCATTAAAGAGGCGATGGCCAAATACCTTGCTCTCCGTTATGCTGGCCAGCCGCTGGGCGCGCCAAATTGCGGTAGTGTTTTTAAAAATCCGAAAGGGGAGTATGCCGGCCGGTTAATTGAGGCGGCAGGGTGTAAAGGCTGGCGGGTTGGGGATGCCCAGGTTTCTTCAAAACATGCTAATTTTATTGTCAATTTGGGAGAAGCTAAAGCGAGTCAAGTGATTAAATTAATTGCCCGAATTCAACAAGCGGTTAAAAAACGATTTCATATTATCCTTGAGCCCGAGTTAAAAATTATGGTAAAATCAGCTTAATGGTTACCAATGAAAAGATTGCTGAGTTAAAAGTTATCGCTAATAAATTACGTCAGCATATTGTTGCGATGACGTGCGCTGCTGGTTCCGGCCATCCAGGTGGGTCGTTGTCTGCGGCTGATATTGTGGCCGCGCTTTATTTCTACCAATTAAAAATTAAATCAGCTGAACCAAACTGGCCAGATAGGGATCGTTTTGTGATGAGTAAAGGTCATGCCGCACCAGTTTTATATGCCGCTTTGGCTGAAGCCGGATTTTTTCCGGTTACATATTTAAAAACATTGCGTAAATTGGGTAGTTCTCTTCAAGGTCATATTGATATGCTTTCTCTGCCGGGGATTGAAATGTCAACCGGTTCTCTTGGCCAAGGATTATCAGCGGCCAATGGGATGGCTTTGGCCGCCCGGTTGGATAAAAAAGATTATCATGTGTATTGCTTAATGGGTGATGGTGAGTGCCAAGAGGGGCAGATTTGGGAAGCAGCGATGACCAGCAGTCATTACAAGTTGGATAATTTAACGGCCATTATTGACCACAATAAACACCAGATCGACGGAAAAATTGAAGATATCAAAAACCTGGCACCCTTTGCTGATAAATGGGCTGCTTTTGGCTGGCACATAATTAGCTGCGACGGCCACGAGATGAAAGCAATTATTGAAGCGCTGGGGAAAGCAGTTCAAACCAAAGGTAAACCAACGGTTATTATTGTTGATACAATAAAGGGAAAAGGAGTTTCATTTATGGAAGCCAAACCTCTTGATTATCACGGTAAAGCGCCAACAAGAGAGGAAGAACAAAAAGCTTTGCAAGAACTGTGCCAGCTAGAAGGTTTTAATAATGAGTGAGCAGAAATTAGTCGCTACTCGCGATGTCTATGGACAGACATTGCTGGAAATAGGGCGGGAAAATCAAGCTATTGTTGTCCTTGATGCAGACCTATCAGTTTCAACCAAAACCGCATTATTTGGTAAAGAATTTCCTAAGCGTTTTTTTAATATGGGAATTGCTGAACAGGATATGATCAGCACAGCGGCAGGATTAGCGACCTGTGGTAAAATTGTTTTTGCGTCGACCTTTGCGGTTTTTGGGTCAGGGCGTGCCTGGGATCAAGTACGGATGTCAGTGGCATACACCCGACAAAATGTCAAAATTGTAGTCACCCATGGCGGGCTTACAACGGGTGAAGATGGGGCATCACATCAAGCCAATGAAGATCTCGCCATTATGCGTGCTTTACCAAATATGACGGTAATTGTGCCCGCCGATGGTTATGAAGCGGCCAATGTGATTCGGGCAGCGGCTAAAATGCACGGGCCAGCTTATATCAGAATGAGTCGGGCCAAAACCCCCCTGGTTTATGAAAATGAGTATTACGGATATGAGATTGGCAAAGGGATTGTGTTACGCGATGGTAACGATGCCACCATTTTTGCTTGTGGGATTATGGTTAACGCCGCTTTAGCCGCAGCAGAAGAGTTGCACAGAAAAGGAATTAATTGTCGCGTCGTTAATATTCACACTATTAAACCACTTGATAAACAGTTAGTCATTAAATGTGCCGAAGAAACTGGTGCAGTTGTTACCGCTGAAGAACATTCAATTATTGGTGGCTTGGGGAGTGCGATTGCGGAAATAACAAGTGAGAATTATGCGGTGCCGCTGGCTAGAATTGGCGTGCGTGACACTTTTGGTGAGTCCGGCTCACCAGATGAATTGTTGATTAAATACGGTTTAACTAAAGATGATATTATTCAGGCTGTAAAAGCGGTAGTAAAGAGGAAAAAATGAACCGACCGGCTTGGGACGATTATTTTATGAAATTAGCGGCTGATGTTGCCGAGCGGGCAATTTGCGTTAAACGCCGGGTGGGAGCATTAATTGTTAAAGAAAATAGAATTTTAACAACTGGCTATAACGGTGCCCCCAAAGGTTTTGCTCACTGCACCGAAAAATCATGTTTGCGCCAGCAGATGGAAATCCCTTCCGGTCAGCGGCATGAATTATGCCGTGGTTTGCATGCGGAACAGAATGCTATTATTCAAGCTGCTTGGCATGGAGTCCAGATTACCGGCGGGACGATGTATTGCACTTTTCAACCATGCGCCATCTGCGTCAAGATGATTATTAATGCGGGGATAAAAAAGTTGGTTTACGCCGGCGGTTATCCAGATGAACTGGCGGCAGAGATGTTAAAAGAAAGCAACTTGACAATCGTTAAGTATGAAGGAGGGAAATGAGATGAAGGTCGGTTATCTCGGACCGGAGGGAACCAATAGCGAAGAAGCTTGTCTTTTATACCGAAAAAAACTGGCCGGTCAGGTTGAGTTAATTCCTTATGCTACAATTCATGACGCCATACTGGCGGTTGATCAGGGGAAGGTTCATGAAGCGATTGTCCCGATTGAAAACTCCATTGAAGGGACGATTGGAATTGTGACTGACAGTTTAGCCAGAGATGTTAATTTGCAAATTAAACAGGAATTGGTTATTCCGATTTACCACTATTTAATTGGTCGAAAAGGGCTTGGGCTTCACGAAATCACTGACGTTATTTCTAATCCACAGGTTTTGGATCAGAGCAAAGAATATTTGCGCAAAATACTTCCCAAAGCGAGACTGCATCTTTCTTATAGTTCGGCCGATGCCGTCAGACAAGTGGCAACTTCATTAGGTAATACTTTTGCGGCAGTGGGGACAAAGGCCTCAGCCAAACTTTATGGTTTAAAAGTTATCGCCTCAAAAATTAATGCCAAAGATAATGCCACCCGCTTTGTCGTCCTAGCTAAAAAGGATCAGACGCGCACCGGTCACGATAAAACTTCAATTGTTTTCTCGATTGCTAAAGATCGTCCCGGGGGATTACACGATATTCTTAGTGCTTTTGCCGTCCGCAAAATAAATTTAACTAAAATTGAATCGCGACCAGCCAAGAAAACATTAGGCGATTATCTCTTTTTTGCTGATCTGCAAGGGCACAAAACAGATACTGCTATCGCAGCCGCGCTTACTGAAATAAAACGGAAGGCAGCTTTTTTTAAATTGCTCGGGTCATACCCAGTGGCAAGGAGGTAAAATGATGCAGCAATATTTGGTTAACGCCTTGATTTGTGCCGGAGTGGTCCTGCTCATTGCTTTAACGGTCGCGATTGTGCAGTTGTTTTTGATCTTGCTGGATGTTCGTGGTGTTACCAAAGAAGTCCAGAAAAAGACCAAAGTAGTCAGTGATTTAATTGATGTGTCGGCTTCGGCCGCAGGTGATTTTTTAAGAAAAGCAGTTAAATCATTTTTTAAAAAAAGGAGGGATGATTAATGGGGAAGATCATGAAGAGCTTAACAATTGGTGGGCTAATTGGTTTTGTTGCCGGTTTACTTTTTGCTCCGACCAAGGGTGAGGAAACGAGAAAAAAATTACAGGATTCCCTGGAAAAAGGGAAGGCCAAGTTTCAAGAATTAAAAGAAGAGATCCAGAAAAAAGATTAATTACTCCTCATGTCACAATTGAAAATTGCAGAGTTGGTCAGCCAGGCGCTGGCCAACTTGGGTATTGTCCAGCCTCTTGATTATCGAATTGAACTGGCTCCTCGTCGTGAGCTGGGTGATTACGCCTCCAATATTGGTATTTTAGTCGGCCGTTTACTCAAAAGAAACCCGGTTGAAGTTGCTGAACAAATCGCTAAAGAATGTTTAAATCTTGACCAGGGAAATGTCTGTAGTCGAATTGAGTTTGCCAAACCAGGTTTCGTTAATTTTTTTCTAAATGATGGATATTTACAGAACAATCTTTGGCTAATCTTGGAGCAAGATGAAAAATGGGGGGAACTAGCAAGTAGCAAGCGGGAAAGGATCTTGCTGGAGTTTGTGTCAGCTAATCCCACCGGTCCTTTGCACGTTGGCCATGGGCGCTGGGCAGTGATTGGCGATAATATTGGTCGCTTATTAAAAGCGGCCGGCTATCAGCTAGAAACCGAGTTTTACATTAATAATGTTGGTGCGCAGGTCGACAGGCTGGAAGCATCAGTGCGCGCTCGCCGCGCCGGAAACGAAGTGCCTGAGGGGGGGTATGGGGGCGAATACATTAAAGAGGTTCAAGGGGAAACGCGAGAAGAGATGCTTGGGTTTTTATTGTCACAGCAAAGAGCAACCCTTGATCAATTAGGCGTTAAATTTGATAACTGGTATCAGGAAAGTAGTTTGCACGAAAAAGATAAAATTGGTTTGGCGGTGCAAAAATTGCACGATTTAAATGTTACCTTTGAAGAGGGTGGTGCCATCTGGTTTAAATCTTCCGCGCTCGGCGATGATAAGAATCGTGTGCTAGTCAGAGAAGATAAACGTCCGACTTATTTTGCGGCGGACATTGCTTATCATCTGGAAAAATACGAGCGCGGCTTTGACCGTTTAATTGATCTCTGGGGGACAGATCATCACGGTTACGTTGGTCGTTTAAAGGCGGCGCTCAAGGTTTTAGGCCAGCCGGTTGACTGCTTTGAAATTATTATTGGTCAATTGGTTTCTTTATATCGTGGCAATGAACAAGTCAGGATGTCCAAGCGGACCGGCGAGATGATTACCCTGCAGGAAGTAATTGATGAGATTGGGGTTGACGCCACCCGTTTCTTCTTTTCTGCTACCGATGTTAATTCACATCTTGATTTTGACTTGGAGCTGGCCAAAAAACAGAGCAACGATAATCCGGTTTTTTACGTGCAATATGCGCATGCCAGGATCTGTTCGATACTTAAGAAATCCCAACTTCAAACTTCAAAATCCAAAACAAATCCCAATATTCAATTAACAAATCTCAAAGAAGAAGCGGAAAAAAGGTTGATGTTAAAGTTGTTGACGTGGCCGGAGGTTGTGGCGGCGGCGGCGGAGCTGCGGCACCCGCATCGGATCACTGAATATGGGAAAGAGTTGGCGACCGAGTTCCATCATTTTTATGAACATTGTCGAGTGCTGGGTGACCCGGCGAGAGAATTGTTAGTTGAGGCGACTCGTATAACCCTGCGTAACGTGTTAGAATTATTAGGAATTAGCGCTCCGGAGGAGATGTAGGCATGAAATACGCGTTTTTTAAGGATAAAATTGTCCCTTTTAATGAAGCTAAGATTTCCATTATGACCCACGCCTTTAATTATGGCACAGGAGTTTTTGAAGGGATTCGTGGTTATTGGAATGCTGAGCAAAGCCAGATGTTTATTGTTAAACTGCGCGAACATTATGAACGATTAGAACGCTCGGCTAAACTAGCGCTTAAGTCACCATTAAAATATTCTTTGTCGGAGTTGGAAAAAATCACGCTTGAGCTTTGTCGTAAAAATGATTATCGAGAAGATATTTATATTCGGCCGATCTATTACAAATCACAGGAAAAGATTGGGCTTGGTTTGATTGGGGTGGAGGATGACTTTTGTCTGTTCCTGGCCCCATTTGGTAATTATTTAGATGTCAGTAAGGGGATTAGGGTTTGTGTCTCTAACTGGTGGCGAATCTCGGAAAAATCAGCCCCGGCTGGAGCGAAAATAAATGGCGCCTATTTTAATTCATCCTTAGCTAAAGCTGAAGCACTGGAAAAAGGTTTTGATGAAGCGATCCTTTTATCCCACAATCGCACTGTCGCAGAAGGATCGGGCGAAAATCTATTTCTAGTCAAGAAAGGTGAATTAGTAACTCCGCCGTTATCGGAAACGATCTTACCAGGTATTACGCGTGTTTGCGTAATAGAGTTGGCTGCCAATGAACTCGGTTTGAAGACGGTAGAACGGTTAGTTAATCAGGACGAGCTTTACACGGCTGATGAATTGTTTTTCTGCGGCACTGGCGCCCAAATCTCACCGATTATTGAAGTTGACGGGAGAAAAGTGGGAGCCGGTGAGGTTGGCAAGGTTACCAGGCAGTTACAGAATCTATATTTTGCGGCGGCTCGAGGAGATAATTCTAATTACTCAAGTTGGGTGACACCGGCGTATTAATAGGCAAGTGTTAAAAAAAATATTACATTTATTAATATTATGTTTATTAGCGGGCGGTGTTTTGGCCGACGTTAAAGTTGCTAATGATCCGACCCGAATTGGGGTTGGGGCAAGACTGCTGGGGATGGGAAAAAGTTATCTGGGCTTAGCGGATGATATCAACGGATTATTTATTGACCCAGCCGCTTTAGCTGCTATTAAGCAACTGCAATTGACCAGCCTGCAAGGAAGATTTCTTAACGAATATAATTATATTAACTTTGGTTCAGCTTTCCCGAGTCAATTTGGTACTTTTGGCATTGGTTATGTTGGCAGTAATATCAGTTTTACCGGGCCGAGTTCAACAACCGAAGTTATTGATGGGGTTAGAATTATCCCTTCGACAACTGAAGGGGTAAGCTATACATTTCTGGATTCAGTCTATCTTTTGTCCTGGGGGAAAGATTTTTTTGGCTTAGGGACCGGAGCAACGTTAAAAATATTTGCCTTGGAAATGGGTGGGCCAGGGATTTCTCAAGGGACCGCCAGCGGCACAGAACTCGATCTTGGTTTGCATTATAAATTACCAAATGCCTTTAAAACAGGTGTTGTGATTCAAAATGCTTTGCCTTTTTCTACTGGTGGAAGAATTCGCTGGGCTAATGGAACAGTAGAAACACTTCCTTCCGTCTGGAAGGCAGGTTTATCCTGGCAAGTATTAGGGCAAGCTGGGTTTAAAAAAAATGGCCAGCATGAAGTTAGCATAAATCTTGATGGTGATTTTACTCCACTGCGACCTAATATTCCAAATCTTTGGCATTTAGGTGTTGAATGGTCACCAGTTTCAGTCACTTTTCTTAGAGCTGGGATAGACCAGGACTACGTTGGGACAACCGGTGGCACGGGCTTACAGCCAACTAATAATCTGACTTTGGGGGTAGGCTTATTATTTGGCCAATTTCGTTTTGATTATGCTTTTCACCAATATGATCAGGTGAATGAAAACAATACGCATTATTTTTCGCTGACTTATGGTGTGGGGCCTACGATTAATAAGGAAATAAAATCGGTTATTGTCAACCCGGTTATCCCGCAACTATTTAGTGATGTTCCTTCTGATTATTGGGCTTTTCAGCAGATTGAAACGTTAGCCAGTCTAAATATAATAAATGGTTATCCAGATGGAACATTTAATCCAGAAGGAGAAATTACCAGAGCAGAATTCACCAAATTATTAATTGACTCAAAACGAAATGTTAATCTTTCTGCCGAAGAAATTAATTATACTGACATTGCCGCCACGCATTGGGCGGCCAAAGAAATTGCTTTTGCGGCTCAAGCTGGATATGTGCAGGGTTTTCCAGATTATAGTTTTCGACCAAATAATCCGGTGACCAGAGCAGAAGGGGTAGCAATAATTAGTCGTTTTCTAAAACTACCTGTTGTTAGTTTGGATGAGCTTCCTTACAGTGATCTGCCCGGACGTTACTGGGCAACCGAGGATATTGCCAAAGCAAAAACCGCCGGATTATTAAAATTTATAACTGATGAACAATTTATTCCTGATAAACCATTAACCAGGGCGGAAGTGGCTAGTCTCGTATATAACTGTAAATAAATATCTGGTCGTTTAAAGACTGATATTGTGATAAAATTCCTAAGATAATAATGCATAAAGTATGGCTAAAAACTTTATTTTTTCTGCTGATTTTCTTCAGCCAGGTTTCCTCGTCTTTTGCCGCTACTTATTATGTCGATGCCGTAAATGGTAATAACACGCGAACATCCGTACAAGCGCAGAATGCTAATACTCCCTGGCAAACTATAACTCGAGCCGTTGGGGTAGCGACAACGGCAGGGGATATTATCAGTGTGGCGGCCGGGAAGTATGATAGTACAACTATGAGTGGAACGGCCGAAGTTTTTCCTATAACAATTCCAGCCAGTGTTAGGTTGACTTCTTCCGCTTCTCCTACGACTGCTGCCACGATTGACGCGGGAACCGGTGCGCGAACGATTACTTTGAGTGCTTCTGCAACTTTAGAGGGATTTACTATTTTGGCAGGTGGAACACAGACAGATAATGGAGTTATCACAGTTAATGGCAACTCCGCCAGAGTTTTATCCAATATTGTTACCAGTACAGGCACCAACGATGCAATCCATTTTGTAAATAGTGCAAACAGCGTGATAGTGAATGGAAACACGGTTACTTGTTTCCGGGCTGAAATAAATGCGGCATCAGGTGCGATCTGTGCTCATTATGGGAATAATTTTTATCTTATTACCAATAATAGGGTGCGTATCACCAATCCATCTTCAACTTCCGGTCAGGATTATGGCATATTAGTAAGCCAGGGTGGGTCTGGGACAGTTACCACTAATGAAGTTAATGGTTGTCAGTATGGTATTGGATCTAATATGTGGGATGCTACACGCGTAGCTACAATAGAAAGTAACACGATTGTAAATTATACAGCGAGAGGAATTAATTTATGGACTCGGGATGGAGGAGCTTGTACCTATATTGTTCGCAATAACATTGTTAGCAATAATCCTGGTGGGGGGGCTGGGGCAACAGGCACTTCTGGAATATTTCGTCAAACAGGAACTGTAACATCTAAGTATAATAATATCTATAGTAACGCTACTAATTGGAACGGAACTGCTTCGGGAGAAGGAGATATATCTCAAACTGCGAACTTTGTCAGCACGGTAGAAGCTGACTTCCGCTTAGCCGGAAACTCTCCATGTATCAATACAGGAACACCGGAAGGGACTGACATGGGATACTACCAGTACACAGCGCCTACTGTTTCAATCACCGCTCCCAATGGCGGCGAAACCTGGACGGGTGGCAGTACGCAAAATATAACTTGGTCGCCTAGCGAGACTGGATCAGGCGTTGATCTTTATTATTCTATAGATGGAGGAGCTACTTATACTTCTATTGCTACGGACCAAACAGATACAGGAACTTATGCCTGGACGGTTCCAAATATTCCGACTACCGAAGCTAAAGTAAAGGTAGAAGATACTATCAATGCCGCGGTCGCTACGGATGAATCCGCCGCGGTTTTTACAATAACCCGTGCAACGAACTACTATGTTAATGCATCAACAGGCAACAATAGCAATACTGGTTTGTCTACGGACCAGGCCTGGAAAACCTTGACATATGCCTCTACCATGGCAGCTAGCGGAGATTTAGTCAATGTGGCGGCGGGGTTGTATGATATCGCAAACAATGGGGAAACTTTTCCGATTAGTGTTCCTGCTGGGGTGCATTTTCTAGCAGCCACCACCACGGCTACGATTGAACGGGTAGATGCTGATCCTGATGGTTATGTTATTCAAATGGGAGCTAGATCAACCTTAGAAGGATTCACGGTTAGTGACGGAGAATACTATGATGGAACTATTCTGATTGCTGCGGATACGGTGGAAGTTATTAGCAATAATATTACCACTACCCATCAGTATACTTACGGGATTGTATTATCTGGCACGCGCGATAATATCAAAATTACCGGCAACACCATTTCTGCTGGTAATTATCAAGGACGAGGCATTTATGGTTCGGGTGCCACTGTTACTAACCTATTAATTTCCTATAACACGATTGAAGCTCTTGGTGCCTGTATAAATGATGAGAATGGCAGTTGGCCGAATGCTACCATTACACAGAATAAGCTTATCGGGGCTGCTGGCACTTCCGGATACGGCATCATCATTAGGCCTGGAGGGAGTGGGTCTGTTACTACTGTTTCTTCCAATGAAATAAGAGACATCGATTCATACGCTGGGCTATATAATCTTTCCAACGGGGCTACCACCAATGCCTATAACAACACCTTTGTCAATTGTAAGAGGGGGATTTGGGGGGGTGGCATTATCAATGCTACTAATAACATTTTTTGTGGGGCGGCAGTTTTAGGCAGTCATGTTTCTGGCTTAACGGGGATTGAAGTGAGCAATGCGACAGTTAACTCGACGAACAATAATTTTTATGATATTGATACTGCTTATAGTGGGGACACTATTACGATATCTAACGACACTACTTATTATCCCAGATTTTTTGCAGGTAGTACCAATGATTATCGGCTTTTTAGTGATTCGCCATGTCTTACGGCCGGAGTTGGCGGAACATATCAAGGTAGATATGGAAGCGCCGGTTCTGCTTCTTCACTTGCCAATTCTAGCTGGGTGGATGCGGTGAATGGTAATGATACTACCGGAACAGGGATAGAGGGTAACCCCTGGAAAAGCATTACCAAAGCCCTGCAAAACACCCTCCAAACAATAAATGTTGTCGCAAACGGCAATCACACCAGTGCCATTGAAACTTTTCCTCTTACTTTAGTTGGGATTCATTTACGGAAGAGTGGCACCGGTATTGCGACGATTGATGCCAGCGGTGTAGCCGCAAATACGTTATACACGGGTGCAAATGTCACTATTGAAGGGTTTACGATAAAAGGAGATGATGTTAACTATTACCTATTACAAATAGGAAGTGCGGGTGTTCAAATATTAAATAATACCATAGAAGCATCTACATTATCAGGAGGTGGAAGCAACTTATATCTTTTCAGTGCGGCGGATAATTGTTTAATAAACAATAACACGATAACTTCCAGTCGGTTATGTGCTATTAGTTCGCCACAAAGTCAGTCATATCCAGATAATCTGACCATTACTAATAATACTATAACTGAAAGTTATACTAGCGGAAATGGTTTTGCGATATATTTTCCACCCGAAAATTATCAATCCGGCAGTAATTTTACCTGTACGGGGAATACCATTACTACTGGTGGTTATGGGATATATTCTTCTGGTTATCTTAATAATGTCACTATTTCCAGTAACAAGATTATTGGGCCGGGGGCAAATGGTATGATGGGCATTTATACCAATGCCTCAAGCGGCACGAATAACATAACCTCCAATGAAGTTAGGGGCTTTCAAAATGCCACTTACGGCACTGCAATTTATATCAATGCAGGAACCTATACGATTGATCATAATACTTTAGTCAACAATCGTAATGGTCTTTACGGGAATGGCGGGACCTTGACTATAAAAAATTCAATTATTTGCGGTGCTCCGAGATTGGGAAGTAATTTGGGCCTTGGCGAAACTGGTATTGTTCAAGTTAGTGCAACGATAACGTCTCGGTATAATACTCTTTTTAATTTAGTAAAATATTCTGGAACAGTAGGGGATCAAACGGGAGATAATACTGCCTGCCCAAGGTTTTTTGCTGCTAGTGCTAATGACTATCGTTTGTGTAGTGATTCTCCTTGTATTAATACTGCGGATGATAGTAGCAATCGTGGAGCGTATGGTTCTGTTGAAACATCTTCTGGCATTACGACCGAAAGTTGGGTAGATGCAGTAAATGGTAGTAATGATTACAATGGATCATTTGCCACACCTTTTAAAACAATTATATATGCTTTAGCAACAACTGAGCAAACAATCCATGTTAAGGCTGGGACTTATGATGTTGCACTGGGAGAGTCTTTCCCGATTTCTCTGTCTGCTGGCCAATACTTACAATCAGTTGCTTCGCCAACTACTTTAGCAACTATTGACAGCACTGGGCAAAGCGCTAAGACGGTGCAATTGGCAGCTAATAATACCATTGAAGGTTTTACGATTAAATCTGATTTTGGGGGAGCTACCCTTTATGTTTTTGGCCTGGCAAATGTTTTGACAAATACTATTACTAATAGCGCCTCGTCAGCATATGGTGTTAATCTAACCAGCGCCGCAGATGGCTCGCAGATTATCGGGAATAATATATGGGTAGGGAACTCTTCAACTTATGGCATCGCCGATGCTGGCTATACGGATAATCTTTTACTTCGCAGTAATACTATTGAATCCGGCACAAGCGGTTATGGCATATATATAAATTATTATTCTAATAATGCTTCTATCGAAAGCAATTTTATTACGGCAAAATATCGTGGAATATATTTACAATATTATGGAAATAATCATGTTGTTTCCAGTAATATTATTAGGTCCAACGGTGGCACTGAGGGTATTTATAATTATGCTGTATATACGACAACAATTTGTAGTAATGAGGTGGTTGGTTTTACTACCAATGGTATCTATTTATATTCGGCGACGCTTTCCAATGTTTACAATAATACTTTAGTTAATAATAGTGGTATAGGAATTTATAACGTCGCTGGTAAAACTGATTTATGGAATAACATTATTGCTTGTACCGCAGAGGCTGGGACAACTGGACTCTCTGTGGCTGGCGGCGATGTTACCTATTCATATAGTGACGTTAATAATTACACAACCGCTATAAGTGGTGGCAGCGATGGTGGGGGCAATATTACCAGCAATCCTCTTTTTGTTGATCCAGGAATATTAAACTATCACCTTAGTGGCGGTTCTCCTTGTATTAGTAATGGAACTCCAGAAGGGAGCTACATGGGCTGTTATCCTGCAACTGCCGGAACGATTACTTTACGTACTCCCAATGGTGGAGAAACCTGGAATGGGATGCAAAATAATGATATTACCTGGGAATCAACCGGAGACTTTGCCGGAATTAATATCTATTATTCAGTTGATAGCGGAGCAACCTATACTCAAATTGCTACTAACGAAAGTAACGATGGGAGTTACACCTGGTTTGTTCCGGCGCTTTCAACAGACGAAGCGAGAGTCAAGATTACCGGTTTACCAGGTGAGTCTATCAGTAGTGAATCAGCCGCTGATTTTACGATAACGACCCCTCCTGCACCAACAGTTGATACTATTAATCCGGCAATAGGGGACAATAATGCGACTTTAAATGGAGTGACGATAAGTGGATTAAATTTTGTTAGTACGCCAACTGTAAAACTGACCAGGAGCGGACAAGCAGATATTAATGCCACAGATGTAGTTCGTGACACTCCACAACATTTGACATTTAATCTTCCTCTTTCAGGTGCGGCAACGGGTGCCTGGAACGTAGTAGTGACAAACCCTGATACTCAATCAGGGACTCTTGGCGGCGGGTTTACCATAACTTACCCTGCACCGACAGTGACCTCGATTTCTCCTACGGCTGGCACGGTAAGTGGAAATACATTAGTAACGATCGAGGGGACTGGAATTCGACCGCCCAGCTATGAAAGAGAGATTACAATAAATAATTCCGGCGCAGAGTTAACTAACTTCCAAGTGCTGGTAACGGTGGAAACAGACTCATTAGTATCGGCGGGGAAAATGCGATCTGATTGCGGTGATATCCGCTTTTACGCCAGTGATCGATCAACTTTATTGTCATATTGGCTTGAATCAGGCGCGAACAGTGCGCAAACCAATCTTTGGGTTAAAGTACCGACAGTGACAGCAGCTGGGAATACGACTATTTATTTGAATTATGGTGATCCGACGGCAACATCTGCCAGTGACGGGACCAGTACCTTCATTTTCTTTGATGATTTTTCTGCTACCGGGATAGATGCTAGTAAATGGACCTTGGTTGATCCCAGCGGCTACATTACGACAGAAGGGGGAACGCTGGTTTGCAGCGGAGGACCTAATGGTTGGGGGAATTGTGGTTTGTATAGTATTTCTAGTCTTGCTCGACCATTTGTTTTTGAATTGAATCATTACCAAACCAGCAGTCAATATATGATGCATGGTTTAAAAAATACTAGCGCTAACATAAATTATACCGACTTAATTTATGCTGGTTATCCCTGTTATGACGGAAGTAATGGCTTAACAGTTTATGAAGATGGGAATTGGCGAGGAGGGAACCTAAAAGCGATATCTTCAAATACTTGGCAATATTACAAATATGTGGTTTTGGAAACAGGAACGAACTATTATAAAGGAGATTCTACTACTGCATATGGTGATCCATATTATTCCAGCGTATATAGCACTTCATCACCACTTAAATTGGGCCTTACCAATTATAATCAAGCTTTCAAAATAGACAATACACGTGTGCGCAAATACGCGGCAGCTGAACCAACTGCAACCGTCAGTGATGAAACGAGTGCACTTTTAAAAGCATATTTTGGTACTCTTGAAGCTACCAGTGTTACCTATTTAAGTTCAACTAAGCTAAATGCCCGCACCCCGGCACATTCAGCGGGGCTGGTTGATGTTACTGTCGTTAATTCTGACAACCGAGCTGGTACTTTAGAGAGTGGATATACATATAATGCTGTGCCGACGATTACCGAAGTTTCACCTAGTTCTGGGGTCTATACCGGGGAAGTCGGAGTTACTATTACTGGCACTAATTTCCAAACCGGTGGGACGACAACAGTAAAACTGACCAAAGCGGCGCAATCAGATATCAATGCTACAGGGGTTGTGGTTGTTAATAGCACCCAAATAACCTGTAATTTAGATATTAATGGGGCAGCTACAGGAGTGTGGACTCTGACAGTAACAGAGCCAGATAGCCAAACAGCTTCTAATAGTTTCACAATCACTTATCCTCCACCAACGGTAACGTCGGTTTCCCCTGCAAGTGGTCCGATCGCTGGAGGGACGGCAGTAACCATTGAGGGGACAGGTTTTCGTCTCGCTCATTACCAGCGGGAGGTAACGATTAATAATTCGGGCGGTGCCTTGGCTGATTTCCAAGTCTTAGTGACGATGGAAACGGCCTCGTTAGTATCAGCTGGTAAAATGAAGAGTAGCTGTGGTGATGTGAGATTTTATAAAAGTGATGGGACAACAGCTACTCCTTACTGGATAGAATCTGGAGCTAATAGCGCGGAAACTAAATTTTGGGTAAGAGCCACGCTAGAAGCAGGAGATAATACATTTTATTTAAGATATGGTGATTTAACCCTGGCTGACGGGAGTGATGGAACGGCTACCTTCCTGTTTTTTGATGATTTTTCAGGCGCGTCACTGGATACCAATAAATGGAATCCCAATGTCGTTAACACTATTACCTCTTCAATCAGTGGTGGTCACTTGAGAGTTACTGATGCAAGTGGCAGTTGGATTTATGCCAGCGAAACCGGATCACAGCATCAGGCCAAAGATTTTTCTGCAGTTGATAATGTTGTTATTGAATGGAAAAGTTATGCCGTTGCTTCCGGTGATATGGGAGAAGTTGGTGTCGCTTTAGTTTCTGACTCAAACAATGTTTGTGCTTATTTAGCGCATAGCGATTGGAATGGAGGACCATCTGTTCCTTGGCGCAGTTGGGCTTGGGGTGGAAGCTATTCCTCTGAAGATGGTTCCTTGCCAGAGAGTTGTGATTTTAAGATTATCAGGAGTGATACGACCGCAAAGTTCTATATTAATAACACAATAAAAACGACACAGACAATGTCGGGAACACCGGCTAAGCTGGCAATTACGATTGGTAAATACTCCGGGTATGATTTTCGAATTTCCGAAATTGACGACGTTAGGGTGCGCAAATATACAGCAACTGAACCGACTTTTAGTCTGGCGGCAGAAACAGCCCCAATGTCTATTTTATTTGGGACCCTTGAAGCTACGGGAACGGCTTATATAAACTCTACTACGCTCACGGCCACAACCCCGGCACATTCAGCTGGTGCGGTTAATGTCACAGTGACTAATTCTGACAGCCAAGTCGGGACATTGGAGGGTGGTTTTACTTATATTGGGGATACTACCATTAGCGTGACACTAGAAACCCCCAACGGCGGTGAAGAGTGGATCGAAGGTGAAAATTATAACATTACTTGGGAATCGAGTGGTTCACCCGACTCAATTAATTTATATTATTCTGTTGATAATGGGGCGACTTATACTGAAATCATTACTAATGAAGCTGATGATGGTATTTATAGTTGGTTGGTTCCTAATGAACCAACTAGTGATGCGAAAGTAAAAATTGAAGCAATCAAAGATACAACGATTGCCACCGATGAATCGGATACAGTTTTTACAATTGAAGCTTCAGTCTTGAGTATTACTTTACGAACGGCTGATGATTTAGCCGATTTTACGACCTGGGAAGTGGGGGCGTATAAATCTCTAAACACAGTTTACATAATGGGAACCACCGAGTGTGTCTTGGTTAAAAATAATGGGAACATCGCGATTGATCTAGGGATTTCTGGTGAAGCAACTAATTGGACTTTAAGCCCAACGGCAGAAGTTGAGCAAAACATTTGTGCGTTGATGGGGATTTTTAATGGTCCAACAATTGCGACAGCTGAAGCGTTTGTCCCGGATAACGATGTTATTACTGGTAGTTTTGTCTGGGCAACCAGTAATAGCGGTAATGGAAAATATGAAGGAGAAGAGAGTGGAGCTAATATCAGTAATGGGACAAACCGTCGGTTATATCTTTACCTAAAAACACCTACTGCCATTACCAGTGGGGCACAAGAGCAATTTACGATAAATATTGGTTGCAGACGCCATTAGAGGGTGTATAATATAATATATGGAGAGAATAAGTAAAAAACTATTTATTATCATTGTTTTTTGTCTAATTTTTTCCTCAATCGTCAATGCCATTGGTATCAAAGTTGCCCCTGGTGCTTTTTGTCTGCAAGGTGCAGATATTGGCAAAGACCTTGATTTAGGCGTTGATCTGGTTATTACTAATGACAATGCCGAGGATATGACGTTTAATGTTGAATCGGTAAAACCGAGTCAAGCAGTTAGAAGCTGGCTTAAAGGATACGCAGAAATTCCTGATCCAAAATGGTTTTATCTCTCGACTAATAAAATTAAAGTTGCCCCCTTTAAAGAAGGACGGGCGCGGATGCATCTTAATATTCCGCAAAATGAAGCGTACTACAATCAACACTGGATAGTTTATGTTAAAGTTAGTGCCGCTCCGGATCAGGCGCAAATGTTTAATGTCGCACTCAATGCTAACTACATGATCGAAACCCAACCAAAAGAAAAAGTTAAATGTTTACCACACGGTGCAATGATGATTTCTCCGTCAGTATTGTCAGCTAAGACAAAAACAAAAACTATCAAATTTCGGTTGCAAAATTGTGATTCCAAAACACAATCATTTAAGATATATACATACATTCCACAAGCATCACAACAGAGACAGGATATTAGCGTAACACCAGGATTTGTCTGGATTTCTGACGAGAAATGGGTCCAGCCAAAAAGAGAAAAAATCCGCTTGCAATCTAAAAAAAGTCAGGATATAATTTTACAAATTAAATTACCGGAAGATGCTTTAGTTGATGGACAAGGAAGGGAAGCAGTGATCATGGTTGAGACGGAAAAAGGTTTAGCCGGTTTTGTTCGAGTCCAGATCCAGCGCTAAAGTAAAAGGAGTGATGATGATGTTAAAGATGAAAAAATGGGTTATAGGTTTGTTGTTAGCGGTTGTTATTATTGGTGGAGTTGGGATAGCTCAAGCGGCAACGTCGGGGAGTTTTACAATTACAATTACGGTTAATTATATAGCGATATCATTGCTAGCTCAGGGTGGAGGGGCTTATGGTGCTTGGGCGATTGGCTCAGTTAGTGGTAGTACGGTTAGTACAATGGAGTCAAATGAATGGGCTGCAGGAGACGAAGGAGTTCAAGTTGATAACGCTAGTAACGTAGCCATAGACCTGGCAACGTATGCTACCAATTCTAGAGGGTGGGCATTACATGCTACGACTCCTGCTGAAGATCGATGTGTATTAAAGGCTACGAGTGAAGCAGCTGCGCCAGCTGCTACTTATCCTGATATGTCTGGAGCAGCGTCTGTTACTGCTACCGGGTCTCCTGGAACAAACATTGCTTTGGATATTGCGGCTTCTACTGACCAGTATCTCTATTATAGTTTAACCGCACCGACGTCGGTAACCAATCCAGCTGCGAATACAATTACGGTTACGGTTGAAGCTTCTGCACATTAAAAGATATTGGCTTGGACTGGCCATCGGCATAATTTTTGCCTGGCCAGTCTGGGCTAGTGGTTTAGCAGTCTCTCCCGCTTCCTACTATTGGAAAAATGTTATTCCTGGAGTTAGATCAGTTCAAGATTATTATTTAAGGGTTATGAATAAGACAGAGAGTCAACGATCTTATTCTTTAACTGTTTTTCTTCCAAATAAAGGAGAAAAGGGTTATACTCCGTTACCAGACCAACGCTGGGTAATTTTGAGTAAGCAATCTGTGACAGTGCCGGCAAACTCTTCTGTTATTATTCCGGTTTCTATTTTGGTTCCAAAAGAGAAAAGATATCGAGGTCAAGCCTGGTTGTTTTATTTAGCTGTTAAAGAACAGGTTGCTGAACAACAAAAAATAATTTTGGCTTGTTACCCTAAAATATACGTTAAAACGATTAAATGAAGCTTTGGTTATATATTATTTTTTTGCTGGTAGTTTTAGCTAGCGGCGTAAAAGCGACTAATGGTGGTTTTACCATAACTATTACCGTGGCTCAATTAGGGCCCACTGTTGGTGGTATTTATCTCCGTGATCCAATTACCGGTAATACCAGTTATACAAATCAACAGATTGTTACCTTGGAAGCTTATGGTATTACCGGGACTCCAACTGAAATGGCGCGTTCGGAAAGTAATATTTTCGCTGGCGCGATCTGGGAAGTTTTATTAAATCCAGCAACTAACGAACTCTCTGCTGGTGAGGGGACAAAAACTGTCTATTATAAAGTTCAAGATAGCCTTGCCCGTCAATCACCGACTGTTGAAGGTCATATTGTCTTAGATACTGTTTCCCCAGAGGCTCCAGTCTTAATCGCCCCAGCTGATAATAGTTACACTAACGAGGCACAACCGCTTTTCTCTTGGCATCCTGCCATTGATGTGACTAGTGGGATTGGCAGCTACGAAATTATTATGGCGACTGCCACCATTGATGCCATTATTGGTGAAGCCCCAAATTATCGACCAGATATAGCCCTCAATGAAGGGCTGCACACCTGGAAGGTTAGGGCTAAAGATCGAGCTCAAAATTGGGGTCCGTATTCACTAACGTGGAATGTTACAGTTGATGTTACCGCTCCAGTTGTTACACTCGGAGCCCCTCTAGGTGGTGAGTCAATTGGTGCTTGGGCGAGGCTTTTTCCTATTACCTGGGAAGCAAGTGATAATAATTCATTAGCAGAACACCCTATTTCAATTGACTTCTCTGCTGATTCCGGCAGCAGCTGGTCAAATGTTGTTTCTGATCTAGATAATAGTGGAACATATCTCTGGGCGGTTAATCCAGTAACTTCAACAAATTGCCGGATTAAAGTTAAAGCGCGTGACCAGGCTGGTAATATTACTGCGGCTACTAGCGGGGATTTTACTATTAACGCTATTACGCCAGAAGGGACGCTGATTTCTGCGGCGACAGGACTGCCTATTTCCAGTGAAGTGGTAATCCGTTATAACGAAGCAATGAATACCGATTCGGTTAATAGCCGTTTTACTATTTCTCCAGAAGTCACTGGAACAATTACCTGGTCAGCCGACAGTCGGACACTGACTTTTATTCATCCTTTGCCGTTTGAATATTTTACTAATTACCAGATTGTTGTTGCCGCTGGTGCGGTTGACCTGTATAACAATCCGACAGCGGGACAAAGCTTTAATTTCCGGACCGCTAGTCGAGATACGGATAAACCGGAGATTTCTGTCAAGATTCGTGGACAAACTATTCAAAATAATGATGCCATTAACACTCAACCGGAGTTTGAAATTGATATCACTGATAATATCCAATTAGATCCGAATACGGTTAAAGTTTATTTCAACGATTCTTTGGTGATCTATATGATTAAGTCGCAAAGCGATAGGTTAATAGAAATCACTTATAAAACCGCAGTCCTGGAACCAGGCACCTACTCAATTAGAATTGAGGCAGCCGATGCCGGTGGAAATAGTACTATAAAAGCTATAACCGGCTTAACAGTTAGTGCTGGTCCAGTTATTGTAGAGAAATTAGCAGTTTATCCGCAAAATGTTTCAGCCACTAAAGGACAGGGGACACAAATTGCCTATAATCTTAGTAAAGATGCTGATACCCGGATTGTGATTTATGGGATAAGTGGGGAAATTGCCTGGGATGCCAGATTTGCTGCTGGCAGTAATGGTGGTCGGGCCGGGTATAACGTGGTTGATTATGATTGTCGCTCAATTTTAAGCAGTGCGCCTTTGGCTAATGGAATATATGTTGGTTCGATTATTGTCGATGGTAAAATTATTAATCGGTTTAAAATAGTTATTTATGATTAAAGGGATAGGGATTGATATTGTTGAAATTGAGCGGATCAAAGAAGCGGTTGAAAAAACTGGTGACAACTTCTTGCGGCGAATATTTACTAAGCGGGAAATTAATTACTGCAAAAGAGCTAAAAAAGAGCTAAAATATCCAGAGTTGGCGGCACGGTTTGCGGCTAAAGAGGCGTATGCAAAGGCTTTGGGAACAGGGATAGTAAAACTTAAATGGTGCGAAATTGAAGTCGTCAAGGATAAACGGGGGAAACCATTGTTAGCGGTCAAAGGGAAGAAGTTAAAAAAAGCGCATTTATCGCTTTCGCATTCCCGCGATTATGCAGCAGCGGCGGTTTATCTTGAAAAATAGAAAACTGGAAACACATAAAGGTGATTATGGTCGGGTATTAGTAGTTGCTGGCTCTCCTGGGATGTTGGGGGCAGGTGCTTTGGCGTCGAGAGCGGCCTTGCGCAGCGGTGCCGGCCTGGTTTACTGGGCGGTTGCTAAAGAATTAGTTAATTATGCAAACACGTTGACCCCAGAAGTAATTGTTATTCCTCTGGAAAAAATTAAACAGACAAAAGTGGATGTTGTGGCCTTTGGCCCCGGCTTAACTGTTTCCCGCCAGACTAAAAGATTGCTTCATGAATTTATTGCTGGTGACAAACCGTTGGTGATTGATGCGGACGGTTTAAATACACTGGCTGCTCATCGCAAACTGGCAGAAAAAATTAGGCAGCAACATATTGTTAAAACTGTGTTAACCCCGCATCCAGGTGAAATGGCTCGGTTATTAAAGAAAGAAACGCGCGAGATCCAAAAGAGCCGTTTGAAATCTGCCATTATGGCGGCGGTTTTATTTCATAGCATTGTGGTACTTAAGGGGCACCAAAGTGTGATTGCTAATCCTAGTGGTTATAAGCATTTAAATTTAACCGGTAATCCGGGCATGGCTACTGCTGGCAGCGGCGATGTTTTAACTGGGGTGATTGCTGGACTAATTGCTCAAGGATTAAGTTTATGGGCAGCGGCAAAAATCGGAACCCAGCTTCATGGTTTAGCTGGTGATTTAGCGGCGAAAGAAAAGGGTGAAGTAGGCTTAATCGCTTCTGACCTTGTTGAAAAACTACCATATGCCATACAAAATACTTTCTGAAAATATTGGCGAAAAGATGTTGGTCTTATTAGAAGAATTTGGCCAAATAATTATACTCGGCGGTCAAACGCTAACCGGCATTTTTAAGGGCAGAATTAATAGAAAGCTGGTTATTGAGCAGATGGTGCGAATTGGTGTTGAATCGCTGCCACTGGCTTTAATCACTGCCGCTTTTGTCGGCATGGTTTTTGCCTTGCAGATTGCCAGTGAATTTGTCCGTTTTGGTGCTGGTAAATATGTGGGTGGGGTGATGGGGATCGCTATGGCGCGGGAGCTTGGGCCAGCGATAACTGGCATAGTTCTTGCTGCTAGAGTTGCGGCGGCGATAGCTGCAGAAATAGGGACAATGAATGTCACTGATCAAATTGATGCGCTTAAGGCTTTGGGGGGGAGTCCGGTCCGTTATTTAGTGATTCCTCGGTTTTTAGCGACTACTTTGATGTTGCCTTTACTAACAGTCTTAACAGTTATAACCGGTTTTATGGGTGGCTATTTAGTGGCGATTTCAATTGGAAAAATCAATCCGGTTCAATATATTAATACCGCCCAAAATTTGGCTAGTGTCTGGGATTTAATCGGTGGTTTAATTAAAACAGCAGTTTTTGGGATGATCATTGCGATTATCGCCTGTTATCGCGGGATGCATACGAGAGGGGGGGCCAAGGGGGTAGGGGAAGCTACTACATCTGCCGTTGTGACAACCTTAATTTCTCTTTTTGTGGTTAATTATTTTCTGTCGGTTTTATTTTTTAAATGATAAAAATTATTAACTTAACCAAAACGTTTAGCTCCAAAGTTGTGCTGGATAACGTTTCGCTGGCAGTGCCTGATGGTGAAGCCTTGGCGATTATTGGTCCGTCAGGTTGTGGTAAAAGCACCTTATTGCGTTTATTGATCAGACTATATGATCCGACCGCCGGCAAGATCTATGTTGATAATCAAGATATCTTAGCGCTTGATGAAGAAGGCTTAATTAAATTGCGCAAAAATATCGGGATGATATTTCAATCATCAGCCTTGTTTGATTCCCTGAATGTTTATGAAAATGTTGCTTTTGCTTTGCGTGAGCATACCAGGTGGCCGGAAAGTAAAATTGAGAAAATTGTTAAAGAGCGATTAGAAATGGTTGGGATGTCTGATTGTGAGAGATTGCTGCCGGAAGAATTGTCAGGCGGGATGATGCGGCGGGTTTCAATCGCCAGGGCACTGGCTTTTGATCCTAAAATAATTTTATATGATGAGCCAACTACCGGATTAGATCCAATTACCACTGTTACAATTGAAGATTTGATGATAAAATTAAGCCGCGAATTGAAAGTTAGTTCAATTGTCGTGACGCATGTGCTGCAGACTGTTTATCGCACAGCGCATCGTGTGTTGATGTTGCACGAAGGAAAATTTATTGAAACGGGGACGCCAGAGCAGACTCAGCAAAGTCAGGATCCAATCGTGAAATATTTTTTAACGGGAGGGCTCAAGGATGCATCTCTCTAATGCTGCTAAAGTAGGCTTGATCACGATAATTACATTAATCGCGCTGGGGATGGTTATTCTCTGGAAAACTGATTTAATAATGGTGGCCAAAGGATATCAGTTAACTGGTTCTTTTACTGATATCGAAGGGTTAACGATTGGTTCTGAAGTCCGCTATCGTGGTTTAAGGGTTGGCAAAATCACTAAAATTGATCCAGGTGTTTCAATGATTCTAGTTTATTCTGTTATTGACCGGGAAATCTTATTTCCAAACGATTCTATTTTACGAGTAGCTTATGACGGAATTGTCGGACAAAAATATTTAGAAATTAAACCAGGAACCTCTGAAGTTGCTTATCAGGCAGGTCAAGTGATTTTTGGGGTAAAAACTTCTTCGATTGTTGATTTTGTAGATATTGGTGCCCAGAATTTAATGGAAAGCAAAAGGATTTTGCAGGATATCAGAGCAATAATTGAAGATCCCAGAATGCAGGCAGCAATATTTGGGACTGTGGCGACTGCTAATCGAGTGGCTGAAGAAGCCGAAAAATTGACTGAAGAATTACGGGAAACTAATCGAGGGATTCAACAAATTGTCGCTGACCCAAAGTTTCAATCCAATGTTAAGGGGACAATTAGAGAAACAGAAAAAACCTTGTCTTCCGCAAATCGTTTCTTTGATAGTGTTGGCAATATGAACGTGCGTGCTACTGTGGGGGTTGACTTTGGCAATCGCGCTAATGCAGTTGTTGGCAATATTGATGTGGTCCAAAATCCAGACAACTATTTTCGGGTAGGGATAGGTGAGGGGCCGACCAATCGACAGATCAGCCTGGTTGATATTCTCTTTAATTCGAAAGTTAATGATAAATTGGGTTTTCGTATCGGGGCCATTAATAATCAGATTGGTGGTGGTTTAGCCTATTATCCATCAATTAAAGCTACCTTACGCGGTGATATTTATGACATTAATAATGCTGATGATTCCGGGCCAACTGTTGTTCGGCTTTGGCCAAAGATCAGGATTGGTTATGAATATGAGTTGGAAGATTATATGAACCTTGATGTAAAAGGGGACGACCTTCTTAATGGTGGTAATCGTAATTTTACTATTGGTATCCTAGTTAAACCTCCAGGTTCCAGAATCTATTAGTTAATTAACAATTTCTCAATTAACAATGAACAACTATATGTCGCTTGCGGCGACTCTATTATAATAGTAATTCCATGTTGTTAATTGACGTCCCAAAAACCGCGAAACATCAATGTCGCATAATATATCTTATGTCTAGTATATGCCAGGTGATGAATAGCGAGTATTTATTGTGATATAGCCAAAAAATAACGTCCCCTACCGGTTGTCCACAGGAGTAATAAACATCACAGGGGTGATTGGTGATCGTCACCAGGGTAAAAAGTCAGTTTAAATGCTTATTGAGTCCCCTATTAATTAACATTACTTTTTAAGAGAACCAACTGGAGATTTCATCAGCAATATCTTCGGCTGCATAAAAAGCACGTTCCAGCCCATCGATGACGCTTACGGTAGTGGCAAAGGTATCGGAAAACTGATCTGTTGTCATTATTCTTTGTAATGCTGATTCTTGATAAAGACCTCTCTTGGCTGTGGCCAGATAATAGCGATGACCGCCAGGAATAATATTGTTATTCCAGAATTTTGTTAGAAAATCTGAGGCCGTCCAGCATTGAGTTGTACTCTGATTGGGGTTATTAAAGTAGATATGAGTAATATTGCCGGCATCATCTTTTTTGTAGCCAGTAGCAACCATCCAATGCGCTCTGGAAGCATTATCAATGTAGGCTGATAAAGATGAGTTAGTCCCGCCGCCATAAATTCCCAAGACTTGAACTGGTATACCTTGATCTATTAGGGAAACTAAATCTTGTAAAGTCCCATTATTTTTTTGCTTAACCAGGCAATTGCGATTTTCCGCAACCCGTTTTAACGCTAATGGCCCGTGCCCAACTGTATCTGAAGCAAACATATTATGATAATCACCAGGATTAATTCCATAGTATTGTAAAATCATGGCCAATGAGGTTGGTCCACATTCATTATGACCTTGAATGAGATTAGGAGCAGTTAATTTAATATCTTTTCTTTGGCTAATCACCATAGGGGCAGCGTCGGTTGCCATAGAGATATTTTGCACTTGTTTAGTGCGAATTACTTTACTAAAGGCGTTTAAAAATGAAATTTGAGGTAATTTAGTGGTTACTGGTTTTGTTTTTGCTGGTTGAGTAGCGGTTAATGGTTCAAGTAGATAATTTTTAAATAAACTGTAAGCGGCCATATGCTCCTCCTAATAATTGGGAGTCCGCTTATATTATCGTGATGAAACGGGGAAAACTTGCGAGCCGGTTATCTTATGAGTATTTTTCTTTTATCTTTTGGTTAACATTATCAAATGCAGTAATAACGCGGTCGCAGATAAAATCGTAAATTTCTTCGGCAGTCATTTTAGAATAAATATGCGATGTTTTATTGCGGGCATCAATAATATCAATAAATAACTCTTCGTTCTCAATTAGGCCGAGCTGGAAAGCGGCTTGAAAAGCGCTTTTCGGGCTAAAGGCTTCCAATTTTTCCTGTTCGGCAATTCGTTTAAGCAATTTCCATAAAAGCTCATAAGTAAACTCAAAACGTTTGATAACCGCATCCTGTTTTAGCTCTGCTGTGTCAGGAGTGGCCAGTGCTTCCTTTAGGCGATTGAATGCTTCATTAAATTGTTTAAATATGTTTTCGATTGTGCTGTTTGATGCCATATTTTAATCCTCCTTAAAGCATTTTCCAGAAAAACAGAATCATCAACCCTCCCAAAATCAATTATATCAATTTTTCTCAATGTTTTTGCTTTTTCAGCGAGCTCGTTTTTTATTAACGCCAGTTTATGGTCGTCAATTTTTCCTTCCGAAAGCAAACCAACATCAATATCTGAACTGGACGGGATAACCTTGTTCAATTGAGAGCCAAAAAGAAAGATTAGACACTCTTTGTCTTCAAGAATACGCAAAACCGTTCGAACAATTAGCTCTTTTACCGTATTTTTAACCATATATTTTAGGACTAGGCTAGCCCCAGCCGCTTAAAAATTGCCTCTACATTCCTTAGGTAATAGTTAATATTAAAAACATCGTTAATTTCTTTAACAGTTAGATATTTCAGTGCTTCTTTATCTTCGCAAACTAAATTCCGTAAGTGTTTACCGGTGGCTCGCGCTTTCATCGCCGCGGTTTGGACTATCTGATAGGCATTTTCCCGGGAAATCCCTTTTTCAGTTAAAGCAAGCAATAAACGCTGGGAAAAAACCAAACCTTGAGACTTGTCGATGTTTTGCTTCATTCTTTCCGGGTAAACAACCAGATTATCCAGCACCCAAGACATTTTTTGGAGCATGTAATCGATTAAAATTGTGCTATCTGGCATGGTGATCCGTTCGGTTGAAGAGTGGCTGATATCACGTTCGTGCCAAAGGGCGACATTTTCCAATGAGACGGTTGCATTAGCGCGGACTATTCGGGCTAAACCGCAGATTCGCTCGCAGACAATGGGATTCTTTTTGTGCGGCATGGCCGAGGAGCCTTTTTGCCCTTTCTTAAACGGTTCTTCGACCTCCCCTATCTCAGTTTTTTGCAGTCCCCTCACCTCAAGAGCAATCTTTTCCAGGGTGGCGGCAACAATGGCCAGGGTTGACATATATTCGGCATGGCGGTCGCGTTGAATAATTTGGGTTGAAATTGGTGCCGGTGTTAAACCAAGACTTTTACAGGCAAAATCTTCTACCTTGGGGTCAAGATTGGAATATGTGCCAACCGCACCAGAAAATTTCCCAACATTGATAACAGAGCGAGCGGCCAGCATCCGCGTTTTATTTCTTTCCATCTCTTTTAACCAGAGAGCAAACTTGAGGCCTAGTGTTAATGGCTCGGCATGGACACCATGGGAGCGCCCCATCATCACGGTCATTTTATGTTGCCGCGCTTTATTCTTTAAAATTCTGATAAAATCATTGATATCTTGGATAATCAGATCGGCTGCGTCGCGTAAAACTAAAGAAAGAGAAGTGTCAACCACATCAGAAGAAGTTAAACCTAAATGGATAAACCGGCTATCTGGACCAACTTTCTCCGCAACGCTGGTTAAAAAAGCAATCACATCATGATCGACTGTTTTTTCAATCTCATCAATTCTTTCAATTGAAAAATTAGCTTTGCTTTTGATTTTCTTTAAAGAAGTTTGGGTAATCTTGCCTAATTTTGCCCACGCTTCGCAGGCGGCTAGCTCAACCTGCAGCCAGGTCCTAAATTTATGCTCCTCCGACCAAATTTCCCTCATTTTCGGCATGGTATACCTGTCAATCACGATTTTTCCCCCTTACTTTATCGCCATTGATTCAATCTCATCCATTAGAGCTTCAATCATTTCGGCTTCTGGGACCTTTCGGACAACTTGCCCTTCGCGAAAAATTAAGCCAACTCCATTCCCCCCAGCTAAACCGACATCAGCATCGGCCGCTTCGCCTGGACCATTAACTTCACAGCCCATTATAGCCACTGTTAGCGGTTGTTTAATCTCACGGGTTCTGGCTTCAATCTCCTGCGCGATTGCAACCACATCAATATCGGCGCGACCGCAGGTTGGACAAGAAATGATCGTCACTCCATGAAAAGTCAGTTCCATCGATTTTAAGATTTCGTAACCAACTCGCACTTCTTCTAACGGATCACCAGTTAAAGAGACACGAATTGTATCCCCAATCCCTTTGGCTAAAATTGCACCGATCCCAGCGGCCGAACGGATCATTCCAACCCGCGGGATCCCCGCTTCAGTGATCCCAACATGCAGTGGATAGTCTACTTTTTGCGCGATCATTTCGTATGCCTTGATTGTCATTGGGACACTAGTGGCTTTAATCGCGACAACAATATCATGAAAATTAAGCTCTTCCAACATTTTGACATTATCAAGAGCACTTTTAACCAACCCGTCTGCGGTGGTGTGGCCATGATATTTCTGTTTGATTTTTTTGTCCAATGAGCCGGAATTAACGCCGACTCGAATGGGAATCTTATGCGCTTTAGCAGCGTCGACAACTAGCTTAACTTTGGCCGGATCGCCAATATTACCCGGGTTAATGCGTAATTTGTCAACGCCTGATTCCGCCGCGATAACTGCGTATTCATGATTGAAGTGGATATCGGCGACTAAAGGTAATTTAATTTGACGTTTAATTTCTTTAAGAGCCAGCGCTGCTTCTCTGTCAGGTACGGCACACCGCACAATCTGGCAGCCGGCTTTTTCTAAATCGTTAATCTGTTTGACGGTAGCGTCAATGTTGTGAGTGTCAGTTTTGGTCATTGATTGAACGGCGATGGGCTTACCACCGCCAATTTCAACCTGACCGATTTTTATTTTTTTGGTGTTATTTCGTTTCGTTTGCATAGGCACTGGCAATCGCACCGGTTCCCAGCGGGATTGTCAGGATCACTCCAAAACCAAACAGGAATTGTCCTAAACTACCAACGATTCCTGCTAAGATAGCCAACATAAAATGGAGCCACCAATTGTTTTTTATGACCAGGTCGCGGCTGGCGTTTAAGGCAGACATCCCTTTTAGCTCTTTATCGGCCACGAATAATAAAGCAAACATCCAGCAAACGCCTAAATAAATTGTAATAAATATTGCTGCCAGCATCAAAATGGTACCAAGAAAATTCCAATTTAAACTAAAACAGATAACACTCGGTAGATAGATAGCAACTAAAATAATAGCCATTAAGATAACAACCCAGATTAAAGCGATAAAATGAGAAAACGGGGCAAAAACATCATTAAAAGTAAGTGCGGTTTCTCTTTTGGCCTTAACAAACATCATTTGAAAGCCGACTAATGGGGCAATTAAAAATCCCAAAATTGAGGAGACTATCGTTGCTAGAAAAATAATAATAAAATTACGAGTATAAGTATTCCACGCGTCAGTAAAAGCTTTGCCAATGTCCATATTAATCCTCCTAAATTATAGGCCTTTTTTGCCGGTTATTTTAGTAAAAGCTTCCAGATACTTTTCCCTGGTTTTTTGGACCACCTCCTCGGGTAGTTTCGGTGCGGGTGGTTCTTTGTCCCACCCAATTGATTCCAGATAATCCCGGACAAATTGTTTATCATAACTTGGCTGTCCCTGCCCAACCTGATATTGATCGGCTGGCCAGAAACGTGAAGAATCAGGGGTTAACATTTCGTCAATAATAATAATTTCGCCATTAACATAACCAAACTCAAACTTGGTGTCAGCGATAATAATCCCCTTTGTTAAAGCATAATCGGCGCAGGCGCGGTAAAGGGCGATTGTCTTAGCTTGTAATATTTGCGCAGTGTCTTTACCAACCAGATCGATAACTTGTTTAAAGGTGATGTTTAAATCATGCCCCTGCTCTGCTTTGGTCGTGGGAGTAAAAATTGGTTCCGGTAGCTTAGCGGATTCTTTTAATCCTACTGGTAGTTTAATGCCGCAGATTGATGTTGCCTTTTGATACTCTTTCCAACCGGAACCGGATAAATAACCACGGACAACACATTCGACTGGAATCAATTCGGCTTTTTTCCCGATCACTGATCGCTTGGCTAATTGTTTTTTAAATGGTTGGAGGATCTTTGGGTATTTATCGACGTCAGCTTCAACAATGTGGTTGTTAATAATATTTTTTGTGAAATCAAACCAGAAAAGTGAGATTTGGGTTAAAATAGTTCCCTTATCTGGAATACCATTAGGCATAACTGAATCAAAAGCGGAGATCCGGTCACTGGCAACTAAAAGGAGCAAATCGCCCAGATCAAAAACATTCCTGACTTTTCCTTTTTTAAAGGCTTTGATCCCGGGTAGTTCAAGATCCAATAAAGTATCACTCATCATGAGGAATTATATCATTTTATAAAATTAAATAAAGCAGGTTTTAAAAATCGTCGAGATGTTCGCTGATAACACGCAGAATTGCCGGGTCATAACTACGTTCTGCAACTTTAGCCAAAGCTTCATGCCGACTTAAAAGTGGCCCATTTTGGTAGCCGCGCGGATAAAGCATCGCGTCGAGATAATCAGCCGCTGATAAGATTTGTGATTCCAGCGTCATTTCTTCAGGTCGACAACCGATTGGATAACCGTCATAGGCGTGATGCGTGCGAACGATCTCGGCCGCCGGACGTAAAAAATGAATCGCTTCTAGAAAATATAATGAGATAAAATGGTGGGCAGGAATTAGGCGTTGAGCTTCACTCTTTGAGACAATAAACATCCAGTTTGGCCAGCCAATCTTGCCAAAGTCGTGCAATCTGGCTGCTAGCGCTAAAGCTTTTGACTCAAACGGCTCTGGTAAATTTCTGGTAATGATCTGACAAGCTTTGGCGACTCTTGCCTGGTGTTCTGCTGTTGGTTCATGAAAAGCTTCCACTGCTTGGCAAATGAGGTTGATGAATTTTTCTTTATCTTTTGGATCTTCCAAGCGATTGGCTAATTCAATAAAAGGTGATAAAGCATCGGCAACAAGCAGGCGGCATTGATTAGCTGGACGGCCCAAACCTCTCTCGGCTAGTCCATTGACAGATTCGTAAAGATTAATAAAAATAATAATTTTTTCCCGATCGGCTCTATTATAAACCGGGATTGGCAGAGCATTTTTGGCTCTCAAAAATAATAGTTGGAGATTTAAATAATCCATTGATATATTATCAGTTAGCGTCGAGATAAATTTCAGTTTATTTTGGGGAAATTTGTTGGTTTAAACATCAGCCAGAGGAATTTAGGGAGGGCCAACTGGCGACGCCAGCGTTGGGGTTCGGTAAAGAGACGGTAGAGCCATTCGATGTATAAAGACTGGACCCATTTTGGGGCACGATTTTTACGGCCGGAAAGAACATCAAGACTCCCGCCGATTGCCATCCCAATTTTAACTCCAAGTTTGTCTAAATTATTACTTAACCACCGCTCCTGCCGTCCTGCTCCCAGCCCGACAAATAATATGTCTGATTTGGCTGCGTTGATTGTTTTGATAATCTGGTAATCGTCAGCGTCATTAAAATAACCGTGGTGGGTGCCGGTAATTATTAAATTTGGTTCTTTTTCTCTTAATTTTATTGCTGCTTTTTCAGCTACACCTGGTGCACTCCCTAATAAAAAGATCGAGTAACCTTGTTTTGCTGCCAATTCGATGACTTTTTGCATCAAATCAATGCCCGTTACCCGCTCTTTTATCGGCTTGCCTAATAATTTTGAAACAACAATCAGGCTGATGCCATCGGCAACGCGCAGATCGGCCTGATTAATAATATCTTTTAATCCCTGGTTGTTTTGACAATCAACAATTATTTCCGGATTGGGGGTGACGATTAAATGTGGAGTGTTGGCTGTTAAGAAATTGCCGACCTTAGCCAAGGCTTCATTAATGGTTAAATTGTCGATTAAAATCCCCGCCAGGTCAACGGTCGCCATTATTTCTTGAAATGGTCAAAAAAGAGTTTGAAATTTTCGGCTGCCAACTTATGGAGCTCTTTTTTCCTGGCGGCTAAAGCGGTTTTGACCTTTATTTTATCTTTAATTAGTTCAGCCAACGTTTGACAGAGTTCATCGTGCTCAATTTCTCCGGCCAAATCAAAACACGGCTGGCCCAGCTCTTTCATAAAAGAGAGAACTTTTGGGTCGGATGAGAGCCCAACGGCCGGGACTTCATTGATGGCGGCAAAAATGAGAGAGTGAAGCCGAGTCCCAATCAGCAGATCGCAATTAGCAATGATAGAGAGCATCTCGTCCGGTTTGGTGATCCGAAAGATAACATTGCTCTTGGTTTGCGTTAAGTTGATAATTTTGGCGGTTTCCCCCATATCCTTTGGCGAAGAAAAGAGGAGAAAGAGTGGTGAATAATTATATTTTTTAGCCAGCCAATCAATGGTTAGCGGCAGGAGACGATAAAAATTTTCTTCCATATGGCGATGAACATTTCTTAACGCGATTCCGACTAATGGCCGATCAAATTGCACCGCTTCCAAGCTAATGATTTTCCTCCCCAAGTCTGGTTTTGGCAACTTTAGGGAAAAAGTTGGATCGGCCGTTAAAAAGATCTGGTCACTTTTAATTCCCAGGCGTTGAATTGCTGCTGCCGAATCGACATCGCGCACCGTTATTAAATTGACTCGTTTAAGCAAGAAAGAGACAATCAGCCGGTTAATTGGTCCTTTTAGCGGCCCAAAACCTTGGCCCAGGATAGCCACTTTTTTACCCAGTAATTTGGCTAAAGCGATAATCCCCAAATAATAATAAAGACTCCAATTGCTAGTGATGTTTTGCAAGAGCGTTCCTCCCCCACTGATTAAAACGTCACCTTGCCAGAGTTTTAGTAATATTTGAAAAGTATTATAACGATGAATTGCCTCAACCTGATAAAATTCCCTCGTTAATTTGGGTTTGGCGGATAAAACGGTAATTTCAATATCTGATTGCTGCTGGCGCAAGCCCTGGACAATCGCTTCTAGAACTGCTTCGTCGCCAACATTATTAAAACCATAATAACCGGACAGTACAATTCTCATGTTGTCAGCTCCTTCTTTAAGAAATGATCGACCAGCCAAACTAAAATGATACCAATAACCACTCCGATTACCAGTCCATTTACTGTTCTAATAAAAGAGATAGTTAGCGGTGTGTGGATATGGGAAAATGTATTTAAAAGAGAAATTGGTCCAATCGTTCCTAGTGCAGCCAGAAGCCAGAACCACTCTTTGCGCCCTCTTAATATTGACCAGGCAGCCATTAACAAGAGAGGATAGCCAATTAAAAACTCTTTGGTCCGCGGGCGAATATAAAATAAGGTCTCAATATAATCACGGGCATAGGCTTCCAGTGCCGGAACAGGCAAAGTAAAATTACCCGACCGGGCTAAATAGACAACTAAACCGCCAAGTACCACCACCCCAATTATAATGGTAGAAAGCTTTACTTGTTGATTTAAAAATGAGTTGAGGCGCGACCAGAATCCCCCACTCCCCTGTTTTAAGATGAAGTATAAAGCGACGATCATGATCGGGCCTGCCAGCGCCAGTTTAACCCCGGCAAAGGTTTCAATCCCGAGCATAAAACGGGTATCGGCCAATAGTCCTATTTGCAAAAATACCCCGATTAAAGTTTCAGCGATAATATTTAAAAGAATAAAAGTGCAATCCCAGAGTAAAAACCCCTGTCTTGGCAGACGGGAAAATGAGTTGATTACCGCTAGAGAAGGGAAAACAATTGCGGCTAAAAGTGCCAAACCCTTTTGCAGTATTAAATTATGCCCAGTGACGCCGATAAATATAATCAGAATTAATGAGATAAGCAGAAGCAAAAAACTGATTATAATGTTTAGTCTAAAAAAACAATTAAGGAGGAATAGCAGTCCGACAATTACCGCTGCTCCAAGTAATAAGATTTGCCAACCGTCTACCTTTAAAGCGGGCATCCGTTCAGCCGGAGCGATAGTATAACCTGCTTTAACCAGCTCATTTTTAACTTCCTGGAAATACTTTAAGTTATAGGCAACTGGAAAAGCGTCAATCTGCGGGGGTAAAAATGGCCGCAAGTAGATCAAGCTGATCTTTCTTTCTCTAGCCGCTCTGACAAAACGATTGATCACTTCATCTTTTTCGCATTTTTTTAATTCATCTTTGGGAATACTGTGAACCCGAATAAGCTGTTGCCCCATCAATTTGCGCAGAACCTTGTCCCCATCTTGCTTAACTATCTCTATATAACCATATTTGATCTTGTATTTTTTAAGAGCAGCGGCCAGGATATTAAGGGAGTCCTTATACCCGAGGATTTCTTCGCCATCAAAAATTATGGTATCAAAGTCTGATAAACCAGCAACCTTGGCGTCTAAATTGCCAAGGTTATAATGTGGATCGTGCCAAACACGGGGAATAATCCGAAAACCTTTTACCGTTAAATAATGTTGCAAAGATTCAGAAATCCCTAATCCTAGCGGCCGAATTTCTTCTTCTGCTTCATTTACTTCGATGACCTCTTTATTCAGGAATTTAAGATTTTTTTTACCTAAAGCCCAGCTTAATTGGTTGACTATTCTTTTTCTGACATTTTCTTCCGGGAGATAAACGTAAGTCCGAGTTGGTTTGACCAGACCTTGAGCAACCAGCTGATTAAAAGCGGGATTTAAATTGGTCATCCGAGCTAGTCCGCTCCCTTTTGTGTAATATATTTCTCCTGCGGCGGCGGCATCTGGCAGTGTCTCTTCAAAAACACCAATAGAGGTAATCCCCATTTTATTGAGTTCGTCAAGGATTGGCTCAAGCGGTTTTTTTTCAAAAGCAGCAATTTTTCTTAAGTCATTAAGATCGACTGTCAACTCAATTGTTCTAGCCTGTTGTTCAATATAGTAACGCTGTGCAGCCAACATGCCGGCAACTAATAAACCGGCTAAAAGGATTGCAACCATGATAAGTTTTCCAAAGCGTTCAAGCGTGGCCATTATTTACCAACCCCTTTCTTCAAGTAACCTTCGATAAATTGATCAAGCTCACCATCGATTACTTTTTGCACGTCGCCGACTTCGACGCCAGTGCGGTGATCCTTAACTAAAGTGTATGGTTGAAAAACATATGAGCGGATCTGACTGCCCCACTCAATCTTCTTTTTCTCACCGCGCAAATCTTCAATCTTTTCTTTCTGTTGGGCAACAAGCATTTCGTTTAATTTAGCTTTTAATAATCTTAACGCGGTGTCACGATTGTTATGCTGAGAGCGGTCGCTTTGACTTTGAGTGACAATTCCTGTTGGAATATGGGTAAGGCGAACAGCCGAACTAACTTTGTTGACATTTTGCCCTCCAGGACCAGAAGCGCGGTAAGTATCAATTCTTAGATCGTTAGGATTGATTTCAATTTTGACATCTTCGGTTAATTCAGGGATAACTTCAACTGCGACAAATGAGGTGTGTCGCTTTCCTTCTGATGAAAATGGAGAAATTCTAACCAGCCGATGGATCCCAACCTCTCCTTTTAAATAACCGTAAGCAAATGGTCCGCTAACCATCAACGTGACACTTTTTATCCCAGCCTCTTCTCCGTAAGAAATGTCAGGCATGTCAACTTTATACCCTTTACTTTCCGCCCAGCGGCCGTACATCCGCAGTAAAATCTGGGCCCAATCCTGGGCATCGGTTCCGCCTGCTCCAGCATTGATTGATAAGATTGCATTGTTTTGGTCATATTCACCATTTAAGAGAGTAGCAACTTCCAGTGAGTCGGCTTCTTTTTGCAGACGTTTAAGCTCTTCTTTTAATTGTTCTGCATCACTCTCTTTGGCCATTTCCAACAGAGTTGCCAGATCTTCAACGCCAGTCTGGAGCGCCGACCAGCTGTTTAATTCTTTTTCTAGATTTTTCTTTTCCTGTAAAACTCTCTTGGCTTTATCCTGGTCTTTCCACAGTTCTGGGTTAGCTGCTTCCTGTTCAATGGTGGCTAATTGAGCCTTCTTTTTTTCGACATTTAAGATCTTATTAAGTTCGTCGGTTTTTTCTTTGATTTTAACCGCTGCGCTTTTAATTTCATCCAACATCAGCTTGATCCTCTTTAACCAGACAGCACTTCTTATATTTTTGGCCGGAACCGCAAGGGCATGGGTCGTTACGCCCGACTTTAATGGATTTAGCTACGGATGGCCGTGATTTTTCTCTTTGTGGCGCGCCGTAGCTGACCGCTTTAATTTTAGGCTGTGGTAGTTCTTCTTCCTGATTAACCAACTGGACTTTAAAGATCATACTGATTACTTCTTCACGGACACTTCGCATCATCTCGTTAAACATTGAGTAACCTTCAATCTTATATTCAACTAACGGATCGCGCCCGCCCATCCCGCGCAGACCAATTCCTTCGCGCAAGCTATCCATATTATGGAGTTGATCAATCCAGGCGTTATCAATTACTCTTAGCATGACGAGCCGCTCAATTTCCCGCATATTATTTGAGCCAACTTCTCCCTCTTTTGCTTCGTATTTGGCTTTTAGATCAGCTTCAAACGCCACCCGTTCTTCTTCCGGCTGCTCCTGGGTTATCTGGCCGATCATTTCCAGAATCTTCTCCTGCAATTCTCGCCCTTCCAAAATCCGGCGGCGGAGCTGGTAAATGGTTTCCCGCTGTTTATTCATCACGTCGTCAAACTCAAGGACCTGTTTACGGATGCCGAAATGATACTCTTCTACTTTTTTCTGCGCCCGCTCAATCGTGTTACTAATCATTCTATGCTCAATTGGCGTGTCTTCTGCTATCCCTAAACGGTCCATCATTCCGGCGATTCGATTGGAACCAAAAAGGCGCATCAGGTCATCTTCGAGCGAAACATAAAAGCGACTGGAGCCAGGGTCCCCTTGTCGTCCCGCCCGGCCGCGCAGTTGATTATCAATCCGGCGGCTTTCGTGTCGCTCTGTGCCAATTACGTGTAAGCCGCCAAGCTCTACCACTCCGGGACCAAGGACAATATCAGTTCCACGGCCAGCCATATTTGTGGAAATGATCACGCTCCCCTTTTGACCAGCTTTAGCAATGATTTCCGCTTCCCGCTCATGATGTTTGGCATTCAAAACTTGGTGTTGGATTCCGCGCCGTTTTAATAAGTCAGAAATTAGTTCAGAATTTTCGATTGAAATTGATCCTACCAATAGTGGTCGCCCCTTTTTGTTCCATTGTGCAATTTCATCAACAACTGCTTTATATTTTGCTCGTTTGTTTTTATAAATAACATCGGCCAAGTCGTCACGCACCATTTTGTGGTGAGTTGGAACCATCACAACTTCAAGATGGTAAATTTTCCAAAACTCCCCTTCTTCGGTCTTGGCTGTTCCAGTCATCCCAGCCAGCTTGCCATAAAGTCGAAAATAATTTTGAAAAGTAATAGTTGCTAAAGTTTGTGATTCTTCGCGGATCTCAACTTTCTCTTTTGCTTCAATTGCCTGGTGTAAACCATCAGAATAGCGTCTTCCTTGCATTAACCGGCCGGTAAATTCATCAACAATAATTACTTCGCCTTCTTTAACGACATAATCAACATTCTTTTCAAACGTGTGAAGCGCCCGCAGAGATTGAATAATTTGGTGAGCTAAATCCATGTTGGCGATGTCAAAAAGATACTCAACGCCGAGTATGCGCTCCAGTTTTTTGGTCCCCATTTCGGTTAAAATCGCGTTCTTGGTTTTTTCGTCGGTGGTGAAGTCGCTCCCGGTGATCAATTTGCGAGCGACCGAATCGGCTTTCAGATAGCCTTGCACAGTATCTTCAACCATGCCGGAAATAATCAACGGTGTGCGGGCCTCATCAATTAAAATACTGTCGACTTCGTCAACAATCGCATAATGAAGTTCGCGCTGGACACATTGGTCAAGCGCAATTGACATATTATCGCGCAGGTAATCAAAGCCAAACTCATTATTGGTACCGTAAGTAACATCCGCCAAGTAAGCAATTCGTCGCTCTGGTGGCTCCATATCATGTTGAATGACTCCAACCTCCATCCCTAACGCTTTGTAAATTGGTCCCATCCATTCGCTATCGCGTTTAGCTAGATAATCATTAACTGTCACAACATGAACCCCTTTGCCGGTTAAAGCATTTAAAAAAACAGCTAAAGTAGCGACTAGGGTTTTTCCTTCACCGGTCTTCATTTCGGAGATTTTCCCCTGATGGAGAATAATGCCGCCAAGGAGTTGGACGTCGAAATGGCGCAGTCCTGTTGTCCTGACTGATGCTTCTCGCACCGCCGCAAAGGCTTCGGGTAATAAATCATCTAATGTTTCGCCGTCAGCAATGCGTTGGCGAAATTGGGCGGTTTTGTTTTTTAGTTCTTCAGCCGAAAGTTTTTTTAGTTCCGGTTCAAATGAATTGATTTGCTCAATCAGCGGCTTTAAAGAACTGAGCTTCTTTTCGTCGGTATCACCGAAAAGTGAGGTGAGCCACTGCCAAACCATGGCTCAAAGTTCTGGTTCGATCAATGAATTCTTAAAATTTTCTTTATCTTTGGCCGCCTGGCGACGGTGTTCATTGACGACCTTTTCTTTGTGGCGGAGAATTTGTCTTTTTGCTTCATCGATCACCATGTCAACAGCAGCGTAAATATCGCGCGCCCCTTCTTTGGCTTCGATATTCTTATGGCCAGCCAGCCAGACTCTGATTTCGGCGATCTGGCGCTTATCAACATTATCAATGGTGGTTGCTTCCAGCACCATTTCGGCTTTCTGGATGTTTTTGAAAAACTCTTCCAGTTTTCCCATCTTGCCTTGAATATAATCACGCATTGCCGGAGTTATCTCCAGACTCCGGCCAGTTATTTTAATTTCCATCTTTCGCCTCCTTACCATGTTATTGTAACAAAAAGCGGCTTAGGACTCAACAACCGCGCGCGACAAAGTGACTATTTCTATTCGGCGGGCACCGGCGCTGGTTAAAGTTTTGGCACATTCTGACATTGTGGCCCCAGTGGTATAAATATCATCCAAAAGAAGGAGCCGTTGATTAAAAACCGCTTTTTGATCAACGACCTGGAACGCCCCTTGTATATTATTAAAGCGCTCCTCGCGCGGGAGATCAAATTGCGCTTTGGTGTCATGAATGCGGCTGAGCACTGATTTAATTGGAATATTATGATAACGGGTAATAACTTTGGCTAAAAGCTCTGTTTGATTGAATCCCCGCCTCCGGTGACGATTAGGGTGAAGAGGAATAGGGATGATCGCGTCGACCTCCTCTAATCGTAACCCGGGAATTTGACTCAAATAATTGACCAGTAAAATACCGAGTGGTTCCGCCAATTGTTTTTTATTATTGAACTTAAATTGATGGATTGCCTCGCGCAGTACTCCGTCATAAATCGAAGCGGAATAGATCCCAAGATGCGGCTTCATGAATTTAATCTTTTGTAGACAACTTTGGCAAAGCGGCTCTTTCGTCCCGGTTTTACAAACAGCACAACACGGTGGAAAAATCAAATCTAATAAATTATCCAATAAAGCTCTCATTGGTTATTGTTTCTTGTCTCTTGGTTATTGAACGGCATTATAGCATATGATATTATATCGGCCATATGAATTGGGATGATATCCTAGCGTTACTTGATCAAGGCGAAGGTCAAGCGGTTGAGTTTGAAAAAACAATCCCCTCTGATGACGATATTGCTCGTGATGTCGTCGCGTTTGCCAATGCTGACGGCGGTAAAATTGTTTACGGCTTAGACGACAAGAATAAGCATTTAGTGGGGGTTGATTACCGATCAGGATTAGAGGAAACGATCGAAAAGATCGGCCAAAGTCACTGCACTCCAGCCATCAATATTGTGGTTGAAGCAGTTGATAAAGGTGGCAAAAAAATGATGGTCATCTCAGTGCCGGAAGGTGATGATAAACCGTTCCGTTCGGATGAAATCTGCTACATTAGAGATGGCTGTGTTTCTCGTCCGGCCAAAGAGAATGAAGTCAAAGAATTGACTAATCCGTGGTCTGGCAAGGGGTTAAATAAGCGCCAGATCCGTTCAATGCAGTTGATTGCCGAGCACGGTAGTATTACCAATCGTGAATATCGGGAAGCCTTTAATGTTTCCCACAAAACTGCCCATATTGAAATGACAATTTTAGTCGATAAAAATCTAGTCTTATCAGAAGGTGCTGGGAGATCAACCCGCTATATTCTTCCTGCACAGCCAATAGAATAAGCCTGGAATTATTATTCGAGAAATGTGCCTGAGCGAGTATTATTAGAGAGGGGTTACATTAAATGAGAAAACCAATTATTGCTGGAAATTGGAAGATGTATAAGACGCTGACGGAGGCGGTTGATTTTGTCAAGAAATTGAAACCGGAAGTGGCTGATGTCCATGATAAGACCATTTTAATTTGTCCCCCCTTCCCTGTTCTAAAAGATGTTTGTGATGTCGCAGCTGACAGCAATATTGCCGTCGGTGGCCAAAATCTCTACTGGGAAGATGAAGGGGCTTTTACCGGTGAAGTTTCTGGTCCGATGCTTAAAGCAGTCGGGTGCAAATATGTAATTATTGGCCATTCCGAGCGCCGCCAGTATTTTGGTGAAACAGATCAAACCGTTAATAAAAAGATCTTTGCCGCGATTAAACATAACTTAATGCCGATCGTTTGTGTCGGTGAAACTTTAGAACAGCGTGAAAAAGGTGAGACTTTTAAAATAATTGAGCGGCAAATTAAGGATGGTTTACATTCATTGGATATTGGTCATTGGTCATTGGTCATTATCGCTTATGAACCCGTCTGGGCAATTGGCACTGGTAAAACGGCTACCCCCGAGCAGGCGCAGGAAGTGCACGCTTTTATCCGCGGTCTGCTTCCCAAGGAAGTGGCACAAGAAGTGCGAATCCTCTACGGTGGATCGGTTAAGCCGGAAAATGTTAAAGAGCTAATGGCGCAGCCGGATATTGACGGCGGTTTGGTCGGCGGCGCGAGTTTACAATCGAAGAGTTTTGCCGGATTGATTAAATACTAAACTTTTAAGTTTTAACTATTATTTATGTTGAATTGCAATGAATATATAGTTTTAATTTTGTTAGTTATCTTTAGTTTTTTAGGAGTTAGTTGTGGAACTATTAATCCTAATACTTATAATTTTACATATTTTGTTAGACCAAGCTGGACCCCTGAAGGAAAAATCGCCTACTTTCAGGTTGAACTTAATACCTCCCAGAATATTTTTGACGGAGACGTGACCGAAACAAAACGCACCATTACCTTAAAAAAAATGTCATCTTATGGCACGGAAGAAAGTGATAGTAATTTTGTAGTAAGTACTGAATTAGACAAAAATTTTAGTGGACCATGTTACCACCCAAATGGGAGTCAATGGGCGGTTATTATTGGCAACAAGCTTAATATATATGACTCACTAAATAATCTGGTTAAGACTTATAGTTATATTTCATCATCGGAGGTCAATCCTCAATTGGCTTGGAATCCACAAGGTACTGCAATTGCCTATAGTGCTTATCCTAGCTCTTATAATCATAAAGGGATAAGTGTTTTGACTCTAAGCACAGAGACAGTTTCTCAAATTATTCCCACGGGTGATATTCCAAGTTGGTCGTCAGATGGAGAATTTGTAGTGTATTGTTATGATTACACGTCTCCTGATAATGGTGGAGTATACCTTTGGGATATAAGTGACCAGCAAGATAATGTCTTAATAAAAAATGGGGATGGTGGCTACCCTGATGTGTATCAAAATTCTAAGATTATTTATGTTTCTGATAACAAACTTATTAAATACAATCTGAATACTGCAACCACTAGCGAGGTTTATACGCATACAAAACCGGTTTGTTATCCCCGTTGGTCGCCAGATGGGAAAAGTTTGGTTTTTACAGAGTTTGAATACCAGAAAGATTATTCTTCTTCTTATGGTTTCACAGCAAGAAATATTTGTGTTGTTAATGAAGATGGGACAGCATTTAGGAGGCTTAAAGAGACAAATTAATATAAGCTGTTCATCAAAATCTATGGTATCATAAAAGCAGAAGATACTAAGAAAGGGGTAAAAAAATGGGACAAAAGTTATATGAAGCATTAGGGTTAGCAAATACACGGGAAATGTTTAAAAAAGCGATGGCAGGAAAGTATGCGGTCCCAGCCTACAATTTTAATAATATGGAGCAACTCCAGGCAATCATCGGCGGCTGTGCGGAGAGCAATTCCCCGGTAATTTTACAGGTCTCTTCCGGCGCCAGAAAATATGCCAATCAAACCCTTCTCTATTGGATGGCTAAGGGGGCCGTGGAAATGTGCCGCAAGGATCTCAAATCCAATATTCCAATTGCGCTTCATTTAGACCATGGCGATACCTTTGAGCTCTGCAAATCGTGCGTTGATCACGGTTTTTCTTCGGTGATGATTGATGGTTCCCACCTTTCCTATGAGGAAAATATTGCCGTCACGAAGAAAGTTGTTGAATATGCTCATCAATATGATGTTACTGTTGAAGGTGAACTTGGTGTTTTAGCCGGGATTGAAGATGAGGTTTCAGCCGAACATCACACTTATACCGATCCGGCTCAGGTTCAGGATTTTGTCAGCAAAACCGGGGTTGATTCACTGGCGATTTCGATTGGGACTTCACATGGCGCTTACAAGTTTAAATTAAAACCTGGGGAAAAAGTTCCTGATCTCCGTTTTGATATTTTAGCGGAATGTGAAAAACGTCTCCCTGGCTTCCCGATTGTTTTACACGGCGCTTCTTCCGTTGTCCAGGATTATGTGCAAATGATCAATAAATATGGCGGCAAGATGGATAATGCGGTTGGCGTTCCCGAAGAGCAACTGCGTAAAGCGGCAAAATCGGCCGTCTGCAAAATTAATATTGATAGTGATGGCCGCTTGGTTGTGACTGCGGTCATCAGAAAAGTATTTGCGGAACAGCCGTCAGAATTTGACCCTAGAAAATATTTAGGGCCAGCGCGCGAAGAACTCAAAAAATTAATTATTGCTAAGAATACGAATGTGCTTGGGTCGGCCGGGAAAGGATAACTCAACCCCTTCCCCCTCTCTTAAAAAGAGAGGGGGTGAGAAGGAGAAAAAAAGATGAAAGTTAATTTTAACGGTAAAAATATCAATATAAAACGGATCGGGATCCTGACTGGCGGCGGAGACTGTGCCGGGCATAATGCCGTGATTGTTGGCCTTTTGCGCCGGATTAGTCAAGCTAACCTCACCCTGCCGGCGGATGAAAAGATGGAACTGGTAGGACTCCTGGAAGGTTGGAAGTCGCTCACACGGGATCCTGATAAGGAAATGGGTAAAATTGTCATGCCCTTAGCTTTGTTCGATATCGAAGAATCTTTTACGGTAGCGGGAACAATTCTTAAATCTTCGCGCACGAATCTTTTTTCCAAGGCTAGTTTAGAAGCTAAATTACCGGAAAAAGCGATGGAAAACCTCAAAAAGCTGAAACTTGATTGTTTAGTGGTGCTTGGCGGTGACGATACGTTGGGGGCGGCCGGAAAACTTGGCCAGCAATTTGTTTTTCCGATGTTTGGTGCTCCAAAGACGATGGATAACGATGTTTACGGAACAGAAATGACTTATGGTTTTGAATCAGCAGTTGAAGAATCGGTCCATTTTATTGAAAATATCAGGACGACGGCTGAATCACACAATCGCTGTTTTATCGTTGAATTGCTTGGCCGTCACGCCGGCTGGGTTGCCATGTGGGCCGGAATTGCCGGGGGTGCAGAGGTTACCCTACTCCCAGAAGAAGTCCTCGACATGGACAAAGTAATCAAGCAGGTGGAAAAATCGATTGCCAAGAAACAACATTGTATTGTGGTTGTGTCTGAAGGAGTTCGCCTGTTTGATACCCGTTACCCAGACGAGATCAATAAAAAACACGAGAAAATGTTAAATACCGTAATTGCCGATCCTAAGTATGCGTTGGTCAAAGCGCGCCATGAGATGCCAAAGAAAAAGGATTCTTTTGGCAATGAACAGTTGGGCGGCATTGGCGAGTATATATTTGCCATTCTTGAGAAACACACCAAGGGATTTGAATATCGCTACCAAAATTGCGGCCACGCGATTCGCGGCGGTGTTGCCCATGTGATGGATCGAATCCTTGGTCTGCGCTATGGCGATGCGATCTTTAATTTTATGAAGCAAGGGATTTTTGGGGTCTATCCAGGCCTGGAAAACGACACTATTCTCTCGCGTAACCTTTTAGACGTCAAAGGCGGACGATTCGTCCCACAAGATCACCAAATGTATTCAATGCGCAACGCAGCTGATTATTACTAAACTCACCCCCGTGTATTGGTCGTTGGTTTTATGTTATAATTATTATGAGGTGATAAGATGAATGCCGCGGAAAAATTATTGAAAAAAGATTTATTGGATAAAATAGAAGGATTGCCTCCTAGGGATATAAAAGAATTATATGATTATGTGGTTTTTTTGGAAATGAAAGACCTTATTCCCCAGATTGATTCCGATCAATTGTATTTTTGGACAAAAAAGTGGCAAAAAATGGAAAAAGAGGCGTCAGAAGATATTAAAGCCGGTAACGTTTCTGGACCATATAATTCAGTAAAAGATTTAATAAAAAATTTACGCAAGTGAAATTTCTTTATACTAAAAAGTTTAAAGATCTTTTCAGAAAACTGCCAGCCTCGGTTTGTAAGAAATTCGCCAAACAAATTGAATTGTTGTCTCAAAATACCCATCATCCATCGCTCCATTTGAAAAAAGTTCGGGGTCACCAAAATATTTGGGAAGCAAGAATTGATTATCAATATCGCTTTACATTCACGTGGGAAAACGACTCAATTATTCTTAGAGTAATTGGTTCTCACGATGATGTGTTGAATAATCCTTAAGAAACTCGCCCCCGTATAGATAAGTCCGCAACCCCCTCTCTTAGAAAGAGATGAGGTGTGAAAATTAAAATGACCTGAAATTTTAACATAGTTAAGTTGATAAGCTATTATGAAGATAATTGCCGCCACCACGAGAATTGCGATAATTGGAAAATGGTATACGCTCAAAATTGCCCGTGTTCCAATAAGGTCAGCAGTACAAGAATTAATCGGAATGGCGAGAGATTATTATCACGATAGCAATCTAGGAAAACTGAGAATAACATTATCTGAACATCAGGGACCATTTAGGGGAATATGGGCTAATTGGCGAGAATGGAGCCATTCTTCTTCTTTGGGGGAAAATGTTGTTCCGACAAGATTATCACTATTAGGAATTATTAATGTTATTGATACTGCGGTTTCTTTGTTTGAGATGCATCCTGCAAAATTTATTCGGCCTACTCTTGGAGGTAAGGATGCTCACACTTTTCAGGAAACGGCCAATTATGGCTGGCACAGAGGGAAACTTAAATTGTTGGATTATGGAAGTTTTAATGCTATTACGTATCTGCATGGAAATGCAAAAAAGTTTCGTGATGATTTAGATGCGTTTGATCAGAGTTTAGAAAAAAAAGATAGAGGAGATGGCGCTTTCCACCCCCTTCTCTTTTTAAGAGAAGGGGGTTAGGGGGATGAGTTATCTAAGTCGCTAGCATGTTCGCTAGTTTGTAGGTGGCCAGATCAATTTTCTTTTTGCGGCGGGTGATTTCTTCAACCGGAGTTTCCACCACTTTGTCGGAAATGACACCGACCATTAGGGCTTTCTTCCCTTCAATTAACAATTGAACTGCCCGAGCACCAAGCTTACAGGCAACCTCACGCGAAATTGCAGTTGGCGACCCGCCTCGCTGCATATGGCCCAAAATACTAACTCGGACATCAAGATTAGTTTGCTTACGTAAATGAACGGCAACTTCTTCCGCTGAGCTGGCTCCTTCAGCGACAACAATAATAAAACTTGATTTGCCGCGCTGTTGCCCATAGCGAATCTTTTGACCAATTGCGTCGAGATTATACGGAACTTCAGGAATAATGATCGCTTCTGCGCCGGCGGTTAAACCAACGTCTAAAGCGATAAAGCCGTTGTTGCGACCCATTACTTCAATGACAAAAACCCGTTCATGAGAGGTCGCTGTGTCGCGGATTTTATCGATTGCTTCCAGCGCGGTGTTGACTGCCGTGTCAAAACCGATTGAATAGTCGGTTCCATAGATATCATTGTCAATTGAAGCCGGAATGTTAATGATCGGAATGCCGTACTCTTTATATAAAACGTACGAAGCGCCCAGCGAGCCGTCGCCGCCGATGACGACTAAGCCCTGGATATTAAAAGCATTTAAGTTGTTAACCGCTTTTTTGCGGACCGATTTTTGCCGAAATTCCGGACAGCGGTGCGTGTGGAGAATTGTCCCGCCCCGGTTAATAATTCCGCTGACTGATTGCAATTCCAGATTGACGATTTTGCCATCAACTAAACCGCGCCAGCCGCGTTCAATGCCGTAAATTTTTAAACTATTAAAAATAGCCGTCCGCACTACTGCGCGAACTGCCGTATTCATTCCTGGAGCATCGCCGCCCGGGGTAACAACTGCAATCGTTTTAATTTTTTTAGTCATATGAAAACCTCCGGCAAATAGTATACAATATAATCTGGAGAAAATCATGGAGATAAATGAACTGCTCAATGCTTATTATGATCGGCCGATCAGTAGTGGTGTTGAGTTTGGGACCTCTGGCCACCGCGGTTCTGCTTTAAAAGGGACTTTTAACGAACCGCATATCTTAGCGATTGCCCAGGCGATTGCTGAATTTAGGGCTAAGCAGAAAACGACCGGACCGCTTTATCTTGGTTTTGATACTCATGCTCTCTCTCAGCCCGCCTATAAAAGCGCGATCGAGGTTTTGTCGGCTAACGGAGTTGCCTTAATCATCAATAAAAATAATGAATATACACCGACCCCGGTCATTTCTCGTCTAATCCTCAGCCATAATCAGAAGGGCCATCAACAGCCAGCTGATGGCATTGTGATTACTCCTTCTCATAACGGGCCGCAGGCTGGGGGGATCAAGTATAACCCGCCCAATGGCGGACCAGCTGATACGACGATTACTAAATGGATTGAAGAACGGGCGAATCAATTGCTAAAGGATAATAACAAAGGGGTAAAAAGAAGTCAGGAAAACAATGCCAAACAAATTAATTTTATCGACTTATTTATTAATGATTTAGAAAAAGTAGTTGAGCTGGAAGTAATCAAAAAAGCCGGGCTTAAGATTGGGGCTGATCCACTTGGCGGCTCCGGTGTTCATTATTGGGAGCCAATTGCCAAAAAGTATGGTTTGAATTTGACAGTGGTGAATAAAATTATCGATCCGACTTTTAGCTTTATGCCGCTTGATAGCGACCAGACAATCCGCATGGACTGCTCTTCGCCTGATGCAATGGCCGGGTTAATTGCGCTGAAAGATAATTATGATATCGCTTTTGGTAACGACCCTGATTTTGATCGCCACGGCATTGTTACTCCTGATGGTTTGATGAATCCCAATCATTATTTGGCAGTGGCGATTTGGTATCTTCTGCAAAATCGACCGCGATGGCCGACGAATTTAAAAATTGGTAAAACTGTTGTTAGCAGCAGCATGATTGATAAAGTGGTGGCCGGTCTTGGTCGTGAATTATACGAAGTTCCAGTCGGTTTTAAATGGTTTGTTCCTGGTTTATATGAGGGCTGGCTCGCTTTTGGCGGTGAAGAAAGTGCCGGCGCGTCTCTTTTAACCAAAGAGGGAAAAGTCTGGACAACCGATAAGGATGGTTTTTCGCTCGCCCTACTCTCGGCTGAAATTTTAGCCAAAACCGGTCAGACGCCGTCACAAATCTATAATAAGGTTTTAGTTCCCAAATACGGCCAGCCATATTATCGACGGGTTGATGGCCCAATCAGTGATCAGCAAAAAGCTGTTTTAAAATCACTAACCCCTGATTCAATTACCGGTTCCGTTGCAGGCCAGCCAATTGTTAAAGTTATCACCACTGCGCCAGGCAATAATGCCCCCCTTGGCGGCCTTAAAGTTATCCTGGCTGACAGTTCCTGGTTTGCTCTCCGGCCTTCAGGAACCGAACCAAAAATGAAGCTTTATATCGAAAGCTGGAGCGGCGAAGATTTCTGGCAAAAGATATATGCCGAAGCCCCCAAGTTGATTTTTTGATATAATTAGTTATTATGACATTTGATCAAGCCAAAAACTTCCAGCAATTATTAGCGTATAAAAAGAATTTTCACCCTGATCTAAAGAGCCATTTTGTTAAACGGGTGGTTAAAACAGAACACGTTTATTTTGATTATTCCCGCCAACTAGTTGACGAGACAGTCGTAACTCTACTCCTACGCTTAGCTGAAGAGATGGGATTACGCGCTAAGATCAAGGCGATGTTTAATGGTGAAAAAATTAATGTTACCGAGCAGCGTTCCGTACTTCACGTTGCACTCCGTAGCGACCAGCTAGAAGTCCGCCAGGTCTTGGACAAAGTTAAAAAGTTTAGTAGTCAAAATAAATTAAAGAACATTGTAGCCATTGGCATTGGCGGGTCGTACTTAGGACCTGAATATTTGGCAGAAGCGTCTACTCCCTTTGCCTTGCCCGGCCGAACACTCCGCTTTGTGGCCAATGTTGATGGCACAGATTTTGCTCGCAAAACAGCAGACCTAAATCCAGCTGACACCCTAATCATTATTATCTCTAAAACATTCACCACCGCGGAAACGATGAAAAATGCTGAGACTGCTAAGAAATGGTTACAAAAAGTGCTTGGCAACTCTCCAGAAGTCATTAAAAAGCATTTTATCGCGGTCTCAACTGCTCAGGATAAAGTTGAAGCATTTGGCATTGATCCAGAGAATATGTTTTGTTTCTGGGATTGGGTTGGGGGCAGATACAGTGCAACGTCAGCCGTTGGGGCAGTCCCTCTTTCACTTTATCTTGGTTACGAAAATTTTGAACAGATATTAAAAGGGGCCAACTGGCTCGACACTCATTTTCTTCACGCTTCATTTGAAGAAAATTTACCTGTGTTGTCAGCACTTCTTGATATCTGGAATATCAATTTTATGGGGTATCAAACCAGGGCGTTACTCCCCTACTTTCAATCATTAGGGAAACTGCCCGCACACACTCAACAAGTTGAGATGGAAAGTAACGGTAAATTAGTTGATATCACTGGTCAACTGGTCAAATTTTCTACTGGTGAAGTTGTTTTTGGTGAACCAGGGACAAATGGTCAGCATTCATTCTACCAACTACTCCACCAAGGAACGCAGATTATTCCCTGCGATTTTATCGGTTTTATTAAGCCGCAATATCCACTTGGCGAAGCGACCGATACTGCTGTTACCCATCACGAAGAGTTAATGACAAACTTTTTTGCTCAGCCGGATGCGCTCGCCTTTGGCAAACAGGATGATTATCAACCAAAAAGCTTTCCGGGAAATCGCCCCTCAACCTCTCTGCTGCTGCAAGAACTGACCCCTTTTACGGCTGGCCTGCTCTTGGCCTGGACCGAACATCGAGCCGCGACTAAAGGGTTTATTTGGGATATTAATAGTTTTGACCAGTTTGGTGTTGAATTGGGAAAGAAATTAGGGGTTGAACACCGAAATCGAATTCTTGGATTTCACCAAAGCCAGCAACTTGATAAGAGTGGTTTGAACCAATCAACCGAAGAATTGCTAAAAATATTTTTAAGCGGTAAGCTCTAGAAACTCCGCCTCGCTGATAACTTTTACTCCAAGCTTTTTAGCTTTATCGTATTTTGAGCCCGGGTCACTCCCGGCAACAACGTAATCGGTCTGCTGGGAAACTGATGATGAAGGGTGGCCGCCGAATTTTCTGACCAGTTCTTCGGCCTCGGGCCTGGTCAGCTTTTTTAGTCCACCTGTAAAAACAAAAGTTTTACCTTTTAATGGCTGCGGTCCTTTTGTTATTTGTCCCTTGACCCTGACCCCCTCTTTCTTTATTCTCTCAATCAGGTGATGATTAGCTTTTTGCGCAAAAAAGCGTTCAACCGAATCAGCAACTTTGGGTCCAATCCCCCTAATCTTTTGCAGGGCAGCGGCCTTGACATCAAACAACTCTTCTAAACTATCATAATGGCGGGCAAGCAAAGTGGCAACAGTTCGCCCAACCATTCTAATCCCAAGGGCATAAAGCAGCCTGTCCTGCGGGCGATCTTTACTGGCGGCAATTGAATCAACTACATTTTGGGCTGATTTCTCGGCAAACCTTTCAAGTTTCAGCAAATCTGTTTTCTTAAGTGCATATAGATCAGCCACATCTTTAATTAGCTTTTTATCGACGAGCTGGATGATTAGGGCTGGGCCAACATGTTCGATATCCATCGCTTCGCGGGTACAGAAATGAATCAGTCGGCCGATAACTTGAGCAGGACAACCAGCATTAATACAGCGAGTCGCTACTTCGCCTTCTGGTCGATCAAGCTCACTGCCGCAAACCGGACAACTCTTTGGCATATGGAATGGTTTTGAATGAGTGGTGTGTTTGGCAACTTTGACGACTTCGGGAATGACTTCTCCAGCGCGCTGAACAATTACTTGATCGCCGATTTCGATTCCTTTCCGCTTGATCTCATCCTCATTATGAAGGGTTGCTCGCTTAACCATCACCCCAGCCAGCTGGACCGGCTTTAGGTGGGCAACCGGAGTAATTGCGCCGGTACGGCCGACCTGAACTTTAATCTCTTCCACAATCGTTTCAGCCTGGATCGGTGGATATTTAAAAGCGATCGCCCAGCGCGGTGCGCGGGCGGTAAACCCTAACTTCTTTTGCGCCGCAATCTCATTAACTTTGACGACAATACCGTCAATCTCATAATCCAACTTGCCACGACCGGCAGCCCATTTCTCGATATATTTCTCAACTTCTTTTAAACCTTTACATAGTTTCGTATTTGGATTGATTTTGAAGCCTAAACTTTTGGCATATTCCAACCTCGATAAATGGGATTTTAATTCATGGTCAATTGCGGCGAAATAGATAAAGATATCGAGTGGTCGGCAGGCAGCAATTTTAGGATCGAGCTGGCGGAGCGACCCAGCGGCGGCATTACGTGGATTCGCAAATTTAGCTTCATCGGCCGCTTCGCGCTCTTCATTTAACTTAATAAAATCGTGATAAGGGAGAAAAACTTCACCGCGGACCTCGATATCAATCGGCTCTTTAAGAACCAAAGGGATTGAGTGAATAGTTTTAAGGTTTTGAGTAATATCTTCGCCTTTAATCCCATCACCTCTAGTTGAACCGACAATAAAATGACCTCTTTTATAGACCAACGAGACAGCCAATCCGTCCATCTTGTGTTCACAGATATATTCGATTGTTTCTTCATTTAGTCCTGCCCTTACACGCTGATCGAAAGCTGATAACTCATCTACATTCATGGCGTTATCCAGTGATAATAACGGTGTTTTATGAATAACGGTTTTAAACTCTTTTAAGGGTTTGCCGCCAACGCGTTGGGTTGGCGAATCCGGGGTAATCAGTGCTGGATTTTCTTCTTCCAGTTGCTTTAATTCACGAAATAGCCGATCATATTCCGCATCCGAAATCTCCGGCTGATCGAGGACATAATATTGGTAATTATGATGGTGAATCTTTTCTCGTAATTTGTCTATTTGTTCTTTAGTCATAGGATTGGCTGAATAATTGTATCAAGTTTCCCCTCTTTGGCCAAGGAGATGATCGTGTCCATCCTGACTGCTTGAGATAACTTAAACGGATGGGCATAGGTTCTGACCAACTTGGAAAGATGCGCACCACAACCCAAATCTTCACCAATATCAACAACCAGTTGGCGGATATAGGTCCCTTTGGAACAGGTGACAGTAAAAGCAACGCGGGGAAAGGAGTAATGAGTAATTAGTAATGAGTAAATAGTAATTTTTCTCGGTTCACGTTTAACTTCAATTCCCTTACGGGCCAACTTATAAAGTCTTTCGCCATTAATTTTTACTGCCGAATACATCGGCGGCACCTGCTCAATTTCCCCTCTGTATTTTTTGATTTTTTCTTCTATTTGTTTTAATTGGTAATTGTTTGGAAGTTGGACGTTGGATGTTTGGATTTTCCCTTCTGCGTCCCCCGTATCTGTCGTTATCCCCAAAACCATCTCCCCTTCATATCCCTTATCTCCGTTCAGATAATCTTGGATTGATTTTGTCGCTTTCCCCAAAAAGATTGGCAGGACACCAGTTGCCATGGGGTCAAGGGTGCCGGAATGGCCAACTTTTTTGGTTTTTGCAAGATTTCTGATTTTGGCGACGACGTCAAATGAGGTCCACCCGGCGGGCTTATCAACAACAATGATTCCATCTATCATCAGATCAGGAATTGAGCGGCAGCGATATATTTTTTAACTTCGTGAATAACCAGTTTTTGCGCCATGTTGATATCCATTTCTAGTACTGCTCCCGCTGCCCGATAATGTCCTCCACCGCCAAAGCGCCGAGCGACTTCTGAAACATTAATTTTTGTTTTTGAGCGGAAGTTTACTTTTATTTTGCCATATTCTTCACGAAAGAGTATTGCCACCTCAATCCCTTCAATCTGGCGAATCATATCAATTAAACCGACCAGATCTTCACTTTTGGCTTGATTTTCAGCCATAATTTCCTTTGTCACCACTGCCCAAGCAATTTTTCGATCCGGGGAGATTTGCATTTTGGACATAACGGCCGCACCTACCCTGATGCCGGTTAAACTTTTATTATCATAGATTTTGGTGCAGATATCGTGTGTTTTGACTCCAGCTTTTAATAAATCCTGAGCCATGGCAAAAGTGCTAATGGAAGTGTTTTCATAACGGAAATTGCCGGTATCAGTAATTAGGGCAACATACAAGTTATCGGCAATGTCATGAGTAATCTTCATTTTTAAATATTTAATCAGTTTATAGATCAATTCGGCGGTTGAAGATAAACCTTCGACATAATTACAATCAGCATAATTAGTATTATCCGGGTGATGATCGATATTAATAATCGCGCGGCTAATGGCGCGCGGATTAAATTTATCACCTAATCTTTTGATGTCCGAAGCATCAACTGCAATGAGCAGGTCATATTTTTTATTAGGCTCAAGTTTTTGCTTTACTTTATCTGAACCAGGAAGAAAACGGTAGATCTTGGGAACACTATCTTGTGAATAAATATCAACTGCCAAACCATAATAAGCAAGCAGAATTGCCATCGCGTTCATCGAACCGATAGAATCTCCGTCAGGATCAACGTGAGAAACAACTAACGCGCTTTTAGCGTTTTTTATTCTTTTTTTGATGCAGCTTAATGCTTCGGTCATGGTCCTTTTGTTTAAAACCAGAGATAATGTTTAAAACGCGGCTTCCTTTCTCTAGCGAATCATCATTAATAAAAGTTAATTCAGGCACAACCCGAGTCTCCATTAACTCGCCTAATTTACCGCGAATAAAACTAGTGGCCGAATACAGCCCTTTCATTGATTCTTTCTTCTCTTGGGTATTGGCTAGGATACTAACACGAATGCGGGCATTTTCTAAATCCGGGGAAACATCAACCCCGGTTATACTGACAAAACCAATGCGAGGATCAGAGACATCTTCGCGGATAATCCGACTAACCTCTTCTCTAATAAAAGCAGCGACACGTTCAACTCGGCTCATTTTTTACGGGCTTTTTCTCTGATTTCATAAGCCTCAATTTCATCTCCTACTTTAAAATTAGTATAACCGGTAATGGCTATACCGCACTCGTAGTTTTGTTCAACTTGTTTGACGTCATCTTTAAAACGCTTTAAGGATTCCAATTTGCCATCGTATATTTTTTCCGCACCGCGGAAAAGACGCATTTTTGCGCCACGAACCATTTTTCCGTCCTTAACAAAACAACCGGCAATTATGCCGACTTTAGAAAAACTAAATAAATTACGAACTTCAGCGTGACCAATAACCACCTCTTCAAATTCCGGCTGCAGTAAACCTTCCAGCGCTAATTTAACATCATCAATTAGTTTATAAATGATATTGTAACGGCGAATTTCCACCCCTTCTTGCGCCGCTACGCTTTCAGCGTTTCCTTCAAGTGCGACGTTAAAACAGGCAATAATAGCGTCAGAAGCTTTAGCCAGCATAATATCTGATTCGGTAACAAAACCAACTGCTGCATGGATAACATTCAGACTGATATTGCCGACTTTCATGTCCTGGATTGATTTAACAATTGCATCCATGGAGCCTTGAACGTCAGCTTTAATTACTAAATTGAGTGCTTGCTCTTCACCGGAGCTTACATTTTTGGAAAAATCAAACAACGATAAGACTTTATTTCGTTGGCGGCTGCTACTGGATTCTGTATTTTTCTCTGCCATTAAACGGGCCTCTTTTTCTGACGCTACAACTTGGAGTAAATCACCGGCTATCGGGACAGCAGCACTTCCTAAAACTTCAACTGGAGTAGCCGGTCCGGCACTTTCTAGCCTTTGACCGCGATCATTAAACAGAGCTTTAATCTTGCCATAAGTGACGCCAATGACAAAGTTATCACCAATTCTTAGTGTTCCATTCTTTACTAAAACATCAGCGACTGGACCTTTCCCCTTATCCAATCTTGATTCAATTACAATCCCAACCGCTGTCCCTTTCGGATCAGCTTTTAATTCTTGGACTTCAGCCAGTAATAAAATCATTTCTAGTAGTTCATTAATCCCGGTCAGCGCTTTAGCTGAAGTTTGCACCATAACGGTTTTACCACCCCACTCTTCAGGAATGAGCTCATGATCGGCTAACTGCTGTTTAACGCGGTCAAGATTGGCTTCTGGTTTATCAACTTTATTAATGGCAACCAAAATTGGCACTCCAGCTGCTTTAGCGTGATCAATTGCTTCAATGGTTTGTGGTTTAACACCATCATCGGCCGCGACAACCAAAACTGCGATATCGGTAACTTTTGCCCCACGAGCTCTGAGTGCGGTGAAGGCTTCGTGACCAGGAGTATCAAGGAAGGTAACTTTCTTGCCGTGAACTTCAACTTGATAAGCCCCGATATGCTGCGTAATGCCACCGGCCTCACCTTCGGCCACTCTGGTTTTGCGGATCGCGTCTAGTAATTTGGTTTTACCATGGTCAACATGTCCCATGATGGTGACGATTGGCGGCCGCAGGACCAGATCTTTGGCTTCAACAGTAACCTGCGCCTGGGCTTGAACTTGAGTTTCTTTCTTTTTTATAACAATATGTTTTTGTAAAGCTGCCCCAATTTCACGGGCCGTTTCGGAGTTAATTCGTTGATTGATATTTACCAGTGTTCCCTTCTTCATTAACTCCTTAATCAAATCGGAAGGTTTAGCGGAAAGCAAATCAGCTAAATCCTTAACTGAAATGTCTTCGGTTTCAATTACATATTCTTTTGGTTTTTCTTCTTTTTTAACAACTGGAACAGAAGCTGGAGGAGGAGGTGGTGGTGGTGCAATTGGTTTTGGTGCGGGAGCTGGAGCGGGAATAGATTTGGCAACTTTATCGACTTTCGGTTTAGCTGCAGTTTTTTTAACGACAACCCTCTTCACCGCGGGCTTTTTTTCGGCCTTTGGTTTGGTTTCTTTTTTCTTTGGTGCCGGTTTAGCTGTCATATTATCCTTTCTTAAGCTCTTTAATGGCTTTTTCGGTTACTAAACTATTAGCTGATTTAACGTCATAACCCATAGCTTGCAGTTTTTTTACCAACTCTTTGCTTGATAGATCAAGTTCTTTAGCCAACTCGCTAACCTTAACTGGACCGCGATTAACTTCTTCTGCCACTGTTTCTCCTTTTGCTTGGTCCTTATTTTGTCCTTCCGAAATAATGTCAATTTTCCAGCCAGTCAGTTTAACTGCTAAACGGACATTCTGTCCTTCTTTGCCGATCGCCAGAGATAATTCCTTATCAGGAACAAAAACCCTGGCTGTTTTTTCTTCTTCGTTAATTTCCACTTTAGCGATTTTGGCCGGACTTAAGGCGTGAATAATATAAGTAGTAATATCCGGGCTCCATTCAATAATATCTACCCTTTCCTGTCCAAGCTCTCTGATAATATTTTGAATCCTGGCGCCCATATGGCCAACACAAGTTCCCACGGCACCGATCTTATTATCGTTTGAAAGGATAGCAATTTTAGTCCGTTTCCCGGCTTCTCTGGCAATTCCTTTGATCTCTAAAATACCATCTTTAATTTCCGGCACTTCCATTTCAAATAACTTCTTGATTAAGCCTGGATGTGCTCTGGAAATAACGACAAAGGGGCCTTTTGGGGTCTTTTTTGTCTCAACAATGAAAAGTTTAACCCGCTCCCGTTCACGCAGGACTTCTCCGGGAATTTGTTCTGCCGTTGATAAGATGGTTTCCAGCCGGCCAAGATTAACCAGATAACCACCGTATTCACGTCGTTGAATAACCCCGGTAATTATTTCTCCCTGCTTATGATTAAACTCCTCAAAGGCGCCGTCTTTTTCTGCTTCCCGGATTCGCTGAATAATAACCTGTTTAGCGGTTTGCGCCGCCAGACGACCAAAGTCTTTTGGCGTAACATCTTTCTCTTCATTACCAACCTTGTGGATAATAGAGACTTCACCACTATCAGAAATTCTCGCTTCGATGTTTTCTTCTTCTTTAAACCATTTTTTGGCGGCCGAAAGCAGTGAGGCTTTAATCGCTTCTAAAAGCGCCTCTTTATTAATACCGCGTTCACGCTGGATCTCTGCCAGCATCTCCGAAAACCGTTCGATTTTCATTATTTACCCCTCAAAAGGCAAAAGTGGGAAAAATCCCACTTTTGCTCGTGTAACTATACTACAGCAGGGTGCTGTAATTGTCAACTGAAACTTACATCATATCCCCGTAACCACCGCCGCCTGGCATGGCTGGCATCGCCGGTTTCTTCTCTTCTTCCGGTTTCTCCGCTACCAAGACTTCGGTAGTCAAGAGCATAGCTGCAATTGAGGCTGCGTTTTGCAAGGCTGACCGAGTAACTTTGAGTGGATCAACAATTCCGGCTTTGAACATATCTTCATACTTCAAAGTTTGGGCGTTAAAACCAACCCCTTGTTTCTCTTTCTTCACCTGCTCAACAACGATTGACCCTTCCATGCCCGCATTAGTTGCAATCTGCTTGAGCGGTTCCTCAAGTGAGCGGCGAACAATTGAAATGCCAACCCGTTCGTCACCTTGAGCCCCGGCTTCCAGTTTATCGATTGCCGTTAAAATGTGGATAAAAGTTGAACCGCCACCAGCGATGATCCCCTCTTCTACAGCCGCACGGGTTGCGGAGAGAGCATCTTCGATCCGGTGTTTTTTCTCCTTGAGCTCGGTTTCGGTCGGTGCGCCGGCTTTAACCACGGCAACACCACCAGATAATTTAGCTAACCGCTCCTGGAGCTTTTCTTTATCGTAAGAGGAATCGGATAGATCAATCTCTTTCTTGATCTGACTAATCCGATCTTTAACCGCCTTAGGTGTCCCGGCCCCTTCGATAATGGTGGTATCTTCTTTTCTGATAACCACTTTCTTCGCTTTACCAAACCAGCTTTCGTCAACGTTTTCAAGATTGTACCCTTTTTCTTCAGAGATAACTTCGCCGCCGGTTAGGATAGCGATATCTTCCAGCATCGCTTTGCGTCGATCGCCAAAGCCAGGGGCTTTAACGGCGACCGCGTTTAACGTGCCGCGTAGCTTATTGACAACTAGGGTTGCCAAAGCTTCGCCTTCGATCTCATCAGCCAGGATTAAAAGTGGGCGTCCCGCCTGGACAACCTTTTCCAATGAAGGAAGAAGGTCTTTAACCGCGCTGATTTTCTTGTCGGTAATCAACATGAAGCAGTCTTCCAGAACACACTCCATCCGTTCACGGTCGGTGACCATGTAGGGAGAAGCATAGCCCTTATCAAACTGCATCCCTTCGACTACTTCCAAGGTGGTTTCAATCCCCTTTGATTCTTCAACGGTGATTACCCCATCTTTGCCGACTTTTTCCATCGCGTCAGCGATCAGAGTACCAATCTCAGCGTCATTATTGGCTGAAATTGAGGCAACCTGGGCAATTGCTTCGCGGGTCTCAACCGGCCGGCTTTGCTTCTTCAGTTCAGCGATACAGAAATCAACCGCCAGCTGAATACCGCGTTTAAGCGACATCGGGTTAGCTCCGGAAACAACGTTCTTCAACCCCTCTTTGAAAATAATGTTACCCAGCAATGTCGCAGTGGTAGTTCCATCCCCGGCGATATCATTGGTTTTGGAAGCAACTTCTTTTAAAAGCTGTGCTCCCATATTCTCGTATGGGTCTTCCAGATCGATCTCCTTGGCGATGGTTACGCCATCATTGGTGATCGTTGGTGAGCCCCATTTCTTTTCCAGCACGACATTGCGGCCGCGCGGTCCAAGCGTTACCTTTACCGCATCGGCAACTTTTGTTACACCGCGGGAAAGCTTACGCCACGCCTCTTCATTAAAAACCATCTCTTTTGCTGCCATTATATTCACCTCCTAATAGTGAAATTTACTTAATCGCTAATATATCCCGTTCTGATAGAATGATATATTCTTCATTATCGATCTTGACCTCGGTGCCACCATATTTGCTGTAGATGATCTTGTCACCAATTTTAACTTCTAGCGGCACTTTTTGGCCATTATCAAGGACTCGACCACTCCCCACCGCTACCACAGTTCCTTCGGATGGTTTTTCCTTAGCGGAATCAGGCAGAACGATGCCAGATTTGGTCTTGATCTCTTCCGGTTCTGGTTTAACCACCACCCGGTCGCCGATCGGTTTCAAATTCTTTGCCATACTCAATTCACCTCCTTTGTTAGCACTCACCATACACGAGTGCTAATATAATAGCATGAGGGAATTGATGGTGTCAAGTGATGGTCGCTATTCCGTAGAAGTTAATTTATCCAGATATTGATCAACCTGCCGGATATATTCTTTATAATCAGCAAGTGCGATGGGCAATGTTTTAAAGACTTTTTCGTCGTCGATATCCATGTATTCGTGAACGATGATATTGCGCATTCCGCCCGACCCTTTTATCCGATCCGCTAGATCACGCTTGATCAATCCGGCTTCAGCTGCCCGAATAAAGGAGGAAGTGTAATCTTCCGGCGGCCGCTGTCCTGATTCAACGACAACGTGATTATTAATATCAGAAGCGCATTCAACAATCAATTGGATTAGCCTTTCCGTTGATGATTTTAGATAAAAATCTGACAAATACTCATTTAAAGTATGTTTAACCAGTGGGGCTAATTTATCCAGGTACATGTTCAATCTAGCCAGTTTTCGTCGAACAAGGTCAAGATCCACCATTGTTATCCCCTCCCAACTGCTCGCTTGATATATTGTTTTTCCAAGTCACGAAACTTTTTTGTGTCCTGGTAGCGGCCGATGGCTTGAACTTTAAAATTAAGAAAATCACCTTTTTTTTGTTCATACAAAGGCCGACCACTCAGCGCAACATGATAACAAATCATCGGTTCGGCATTATTCAAGAATGCCGGATCAAATTTATCGCCAAATAATCCACCGAAGTCATTTAAAATAGCCGAATATTCTTTGTAGCCAATTTTATTCTGCCCTAAGATGCCGACATCAATATCGCTATTAACAGTCGTATTCCCTTTAACCTGTGAACCATGCAACACAAGCAGCTTAAGCGCATGTTTTTGGCATAATTCCTTCAGTTTATTGTCGTCAATCTGATTCATAACAGTAACATTCTACACTGGGCGGAAAAGGTTTGCAAATTACTTCGTCGAGTCAGCTTCTAATTTCTTAAAAATTCGAATATTATAAAATTCGTCTTTGTCGAAATTGCCGTAATAGTCGCGATTAGCGTAAAGATCGGCGACAATATCTTTGATTGAATATTGTGGTTCAAAGCCAAGCTCTGTCCTTGCCTTTTCAATGGAAACCTTATAATTGCGGAAATCAGCCACCTGTTTGATTTCCAGGGCAATCTTTTTGCCGGTTAATTTTTCGACTTCTTCCTTAACCATATCGGCAACAGTGCCAACAGTAAAGTTTCCTGAACTGACGTTAAAGACGCCCCTCACAGCTTCATCTACCTGAATAGCCCGCAAGTACGCTTCGACCGCGTCGCGAATATCATAAACTGGTCGCCAGATCGCGGCATTATTAACGATGATTTTGCCAGTTGTCATCGCGCTCTTAAACATCGTGTTGACAATTAGGTCCATTCTCATTCGCGGGCTATGTCCGCTGACGGTCCCTTGGCGGAGGGCGATGACCGAAAAATCATCACGGCTCATTTGCAAAGCTCCCCGCTCACCTTGAAGTTTAGAGATACCATAAGGATAATCGCAAGTAACGGGATCGTTTTCGGTATAAAAATGATCTTCGGCATAACCGTAAACTGAACATGACGAAGCGTAAATAAACCGTTTAACACCGGCATTCTTAGCGCGATAAGCGAGAAACGACGGGAGCGCGCCGTTCATAATAAAGTTTTTCGCCGGGCTATATTCGGCCATCGGATCATTAGAGAGACCAGCTAAAAATATTACCTGATCATATCCCTTGAAATCATTAACGTGGGTATCAAACAGCTCTTTTTTGATAACTTTAACATCTTTAGGTAAATAATTGCCAAACCAGAGGAGATCAAAAACATCAACCTGATAACCGCGATCGATCAAGGTTGGAACCAATCTGGAGCCGATGTAGCCGGCACCGCCGGTGATGAGAATTTTCATTCTATCGTCTCCTTATTATTATAAACCTTGACTTGCGACAGAAAAACAGTGAAGCCGACAAAAAACACAGCGACAATGGTTAACAGAGCAAAAAACTGCTGCAGATCAGAACGGACTAGAGCCAGGGCGATTAAACCAAGGACAATTTGGATGGTATATAAGGTCAAGACTGTGGCTTTCTGTGAAAATCCCATCAAATGAATGCGATGATGCGAGTGGTCCTTGCCGGCTTGACTAAATTTCACATCGTGAAGGAACCGGTTGGCAAAGACAAAATAGGTATCAAAGATTGGGATCCCAAGGACGATCAAGGGGACAATAAAAGAGATCAGTTGGACATGGGCAATTTTGAGAGCCAGAGCAATGTCCCAAAGACCATAAATTGTTAGCTTAATTGCCAAAACTGCGAGCACAAAACCAAGAAAAGTTGAACCGGCCTCACCCAAAAAGATTGAAGCCGGATTAAAATTATAGCGGAGAAAACCGAGTGCCGCGCCGATCAGAGCCAACGCTATCAGGATAATGTCACCTTGCCCGCTGTTCCAAGCCAACAGGGCAAAAAAACAGCCCGCTAGAGCGGCGACTCCTGAATCAAGTCCATCCATCCCATCCAGCATGTTCATTGAATTTGTCATGAAAGTGATAAAGCCGATCGAGATCAGCCAATTAAGCCAGCTGTAACTAAAAAAGGAAAAATGGATCCCAGTTAGAAAAATAAATAGCGCGGCAAAAAGCAAATGAGCGCTGATCTTATAACGGGCCGGCATTTTTATCCTCGCGTCGTCAAGCAGACCAAATATTATAAAACAAAATCCTATCAATGCCAAAGCAAGATTAAACCTGGTTAAACCACCAAAAATCAATAAAACAATAATAAAAGAAACGTAAACCGCTTCACCGCCGGTCAAAGGAACCGGTTGAGCGTGGATCTTGCGGTGGCCGGGATTGTCGAGAATGTTGAATTTATGGGCCAATAGTTTAGCCAAGGGTGTTAAAAACAGGGATGATATTAAGGCAATTATTAAAGTTAATAAACAAGTCATTTTTTTTATTGCCCAAAAATCATTGGCCAACGCCGCCGGTGATGAAGAGTTTCATTGTTGATCCTTTCTATTTATTTTTGATAAACTTGCGTATCGTTTTTTATTCTGAAAAAATGGTTTTATTGGTTTTCCCAATTTATCAAGCAATTTCAATAATGAGGAAATTTTATCAATATCTACTGAGTATGGCTTTAGATCAAGATATATTTCCAATTGACGGTCAAATCGTGGATTCTGATCTCTGCCGGTTAAAAATACTTTTAACAGACCACATGACCACTCTTCATGAAGAGTGCAATGCTTTTTAAGGATTTTTCGCGCTCTAGCCAGTTTCATTAAAATTCCAGTTTTATAAAGTTTAGTAGTTTTTCCAAATGTTTTTCCTGCACGTCCCAGCGCATATAAGTTGTCAGGACAGCTTGAAAACCGTTCCAACCTTCAGGATTATTCTGATCAAGACGGATTTTATAATGGAAAGCGGTATTAACCTTAATCCATTCCCGATGATCGGGTCGGTCATCCCGTCTATAACCATGTTTTAAAAGTAATTTTTCTATTCGTTGTTTATTTTGTTTTGCTACCTTGTCCATAAAACACTCTTTCCCATTTACTGCCTAATTATCAAGAAATCGTTAACCCAATGTTTTCTCATGGTTACTGATTTATGTAATTAACGACGATTTTAGCATAGTCTTCAAAAGGAGATAGATTATTGACTATTTCCAAAAGCTCATTTTGAGATATTTTCCAATAAGTATGAACTAGACGATTTCTCAAATCAGCAAAAGGAATCAACTCGAGAAAAAGATCGTCCTTGATTATCCCCTGGTCTTTTAAAACCATTAATATGTCTTTGTAGCTAGTTGGTTTCCGAAATCCCCCATCAGCGATTATCTGATTGCCGATCGTAAACACTGCTTCCAGCATTATTTGGAGGAAATAACGGCCCAAGAGATAGCTTTCACGATTGGATTTAATTTCCTCTTTAGAACTTCTTAAATAATCCAAGGCTTCTTTAATTTCAGATAGTCGATGCCGTATTTCTTCAGGATTTACCATTGTAACCAGCCCTCATTTTTTGGTCAAAAGCACGATTGTATTCTTCGGCTAAATAATTAAAATCCAAATATTGGGACAATGTTTCTGTTTCATAAGAAACCTGATCTTCCTTAGTACCATAAATACAATTGCCTGTACTGATTACAACATAACGAAAACTTAAACTTTGTCCATTTAAACTGCCGATTTCAAATTTATCTTCTTTAAGCGCTGTTTTTATTTCTTGTTGCAACTTAAGACTCATGATCATCGGAGCATTAACTGATTTTGGCCAAAGAACAGCGATATCAATGTCGCTCAATGGCCCCATTTTACCGCGGGCAGCGGAACCAAAAAAATATGATAATTTTACCCCAAATTTCATTAAAAATGGAGTTAATAATTTAACTAAATTGTTTTTTGTGTAATCCATATTGTTTGGTTAATTTTACCTTAAGAAAATAACGATGACAAGTTGAAATTTGCTTTTGAAATTTGCTTCTTGTTACCTTCAACGATTCACGGTTCACTCATCACCATTCACGACTTTAAATTACCAATAGGCTAGTTGAAAAAATGGCACTTATTTCGTCATTGGTCATTGGTGTTTCGTCATTATTTTGTTTAGTCATTGATGTTTGGTTTTTTTCTTGTAAAGATATATTTCACGCTCTCCAAGACAGATTTTACCGCTACCAATACTATCATACCAACAAAAGTTAATATAGCTATGGGATGCAAGGCATTTTTATAATAATGTTTGCGGAAATAAAGATAGGCGGAACGATGTAAATGGTAAATAGTTAACAATTTTAACCAAAGAGAACGTTTCCCTCCACCCTGGCCTGTAAAATGAATAATTTCTCCGTCTGGAGTAAACCAAATTTGCCAACCAGCGTCTCTGATGCGCTTGCACCAGTCGGTATCTTCCCAGTACATAAAATAATCCTCATCAAGCCCTCCAACTATTTCAAATACTTCACGACGAATCATTAAAGCGGCTCCGGAAACCCAGTCAACTTCTCTGATAGAATTATAATCCCAATTTGCTAGAAGATTATTTTTTGACCACGGATTGCTAGGGAACAATTTAGTAAAAAGAGAAGCGCGCCCAAACATTGTTCCCAGTGGAGCAGAGAAAGAGCGGCAATTATGCTGAATATTATAGCCATCAGCATCATATAGCTTACAGGTCAAAGCGCCCACCTCTAGATGTGTTTCCATAAAAGCAACCATTTTATCTAAAGCATCGTTTTTGAGAACAGTATCATTATTTAAAAGAATTATGAATTTTCCTCTAGCCTTCTCCATTCCTTGATTATTAGCTTTGGCAAAGCCGTTATTTGTTTGATTCGCTATTATTACAACATGAGGAAAACTTTTTCTTACTTCGCCCACAATATCATCGGTAGAAGCATTATCAACCAAAATAATTTCGTGCGGAACATTGGTCCTTTCATAAATTGAAGTCAAACAATTAAGGGTTAATTGCTTGGCATTATGATTAACTAAAATAATAGAAAGATCAATCATTTATTACCGTTTAATCTCTTTTAAGTCAGCGGCTACCATGAGTTTGACCAACTCGGCAAAGCGGATCTTGGGCTGCCAGTCAAGAGCCATTTTTGCCTTGCTGGGATCACCGTGCAATAATTCAACCTCGGCAGGACGAAAAAAACCAGGATCAACCTCAATGATAATCTTTCCACTCTGGGTGTTGATCCCTTTCTCGCTAGCCCCCGCACCCTTCCAAGAAATCGTAATACCGACTTCGGTAAACGCTTTTTCACAGAACTCCCTGACCGTATGCGTCTCACCAGTGGCAATAACATAATCATCAGGCTGGTTCGCCTGAAGCATCAGCCACATTGCCTCAACAAAATCAGGTGCATATCCCCAATCTCTTTTGGCATCCAGGTTGCCTAACAGCAGTTTTTCCTGTTCGCCCTTAACGATTCTAGCGACACTTCTGGTAATCTTGCGTGTGACAAAATTCTCTCCGCGTCGAGGCGATTCGTGATTGAACAAAATACCGCTACAGGCAAACAAGTTGTAAGCTTCACGGTAGTTAACGGTGATCCAATGAGCATACAGCTTGGCCGCCCCGTACGGGCTTCTCGGGTGGAACGGTGTTCTCTCGTTCTGCGGCGCTGTCCCCGGCATACCGCCGAACATCTCGCTGGTAGATGCCTGATAGAACCGCGTTTTTATCCCTGTTTCCCTAATTGCGTCAAGGAGCCGCAATGTCCCGACCGCGTCAGTCTCGGCCGTGTATTCTGGAACGTCAAAAGAAATTTTAACATGCGACTGAGCACCGAGGTTGTAGATTTCGTCCGGTTGGATCTTCTCGATCAATCTATTAAGACTTGAGGAATCGGTCAAATCGCTGTAATGACGATTAATTTTAGAGAACAGGTGATCAATCCGGCCAGTATTAAAGCTGGATGATCGCCTGACCGTCCCGCTAACCTCATAGCCTTTTGACAACAGCAGCTCGGCCAGATAAGAACCATCCTGGCCGGAAATCCCGGTTATTAACGCTTTTTTACTTGCCATTTTGCCGCTCCATTTCTGCTGCGATCATCATATCGAGCACCTGTTCGATCGTCTTTTCCGGCCGCCAACCGAGCACTTTTTTGATCTTGGTTGGGTCGGAATAGATATTCTTCTGTTCGTTTTTCCTGACCAATTCCGGGTCAATTTCGACAACTTTATTATAGCTTAAATTCAGCTTATTTAGAACATAGTCGAGGATGGTTTTAAGGCTGATATCTTTGCCAGTCCCAATAACGTAGTCATCCGGCTGCTTAGCTTCTATTATCAGGCTCATCGCTTTGACATAATCTCCAGCATAACCCCAATCCCTGACCACTGCCAGGTCACCTAGTTTAAGTTTTTTTTCTTTCCCCAGTTTGACGGCGACCAGCCCGTTGATCATTTTTGCGATTACAAAGCTAGGAGTATGCCTGGGTGAAGTATGGTTAAAAAGTATCGCATTGGCAGCAAATATGCCATAGTCCAGCCGGTAGATCCGAATCGCCTGATAGGCCGCCGCCTTGGTAACGCCGTAAAACGAGACCGGCTCGATCAATGATCCTTCATTCAGCGGAGATACTGTCTGCCGACTAAACATTTCTGATGAAGATGCTTGCAGAAAACGGCAGTTCGGCAATTTATGCCGGATTATCTCCAAAATAGCGACCACTGCCTGAAAGTTCACTTTAATGGCTTCTTCCGGCTGTTTGTAGCAGAGAGAAACTTGGGAAATGGAACCGAGATTGTAGACCTGATCGGGCCGATGTTTTAGAAGCATATCGGCAATTAAGCGTTTATCAGCCAACGAACCTGACTGGTAAGTGATTCCTCTCACCCCGGCGGCGTTTTTGGGAAGATCAACCCCCATAACCTGATCTCCCTTTCTGAGAAGATATTCGGTTAGATACAAACCATCCTGACCGAGTATGCCAGTGATTAGGGCTTTCATCTTTTGACTGCTCGAGATATCAAGACCCCATTATATACCGCTAAAGTCTCCTGCGCGCATTTTTTCCAGGAAAAGGCTGCTGCCTGATTTAATCCCATATCTATCATTTTTTTAGCGCGGGCCGGTTCGTTCAGAACAAGCATCATCGCCTTGGTAAGCTCCTCCACATTATTCGGGTCGAACAATAAACCGGCATTCCCGGCAACTTCCGGCATTGAAGAGAGATTTGAGGTGATAGTAGGCACTCCACAGGCAAGCGCTTCCAGCACCGGGATACCAAATCCTTCGTAAAAAGATGGATAAACAAATAAGGATGCTCCTCCGTAAATCGCCGGCAAATCATCTTCCGTAACATAACCAGGAAAAACAATTTTACTTCGGTCACTTGAATTTTTCACTTTGAAGAACAATTCCTGATAATGCCAACCCTTTTTACCAACAATGACCAGGCTAAACCTATCTTTTATGGCTTGTGGCAAAGCAAAATAAGCCCGAACTAGCCCAATAATATTCTTTCTCGGCTCAATTGTGCCAACAAATAATATGTACTCAAGAGGCAAATTGTATTTGGTTTTAACAGCCGCGACATAACGCTTGTCAAGACCAGGCTGGTATTTTGGCGAGACAGCCAACTGCGTGGTTGCAACCTTCTCTACTGGCACCCCAAGTTTATTGACAATATCCTGGGTAGTCGAATGGGAGATGCTGATGATCCGATCAGCAAATCTAGCGGACAATTTAGTCATAGTCTGAAAATAGCTAACTTTCCAGCGTTGATGCATTTCAGGAAAGAGAAAAAAGGTCATATCCGGAAAGGTAACAACTCTTTTAAACCACCAACCAAATAACGGTGTTGTGTAATGTGGCGAGTGAAGAATGTCGATCTTCATGAATAAAAGGTAGAGAGGGAGAACGAATTGCTCCCACAACACCCTAAAAATATACGGACGCTTGGGCACAATAATATATTTAAATCGTTGACTGGGGACCTGAAAAGTTGCTAAGGCAGAAGGTTTCAAAAATAAATAATATTCATTATCGTCATGGAGCTCATTCAACGCTTTGACCAGGTTTTCCATGTAAAAACCGACACCGGTTAATTGGGCGGGGATTTGGGTCAGGTCAATGGCTATTTTCATGTTGATTAAAAAGTGACCATTTTCGCTGAAAAATCATTATCAACAAGTAAATTCTTTCGTATATTAATGACCCGCCCCACTATAAGCATATATACCCAATTCACTGGAAAGACTTCTAATCCACTCCCACTTAGATTATAACAGAACCATATTGAAAGAAATACCACGCCCAAATTATATTTGCAACGATAAGCTAACCAAACAATATAACAGTTAAAAACAATAAAAACCCCTAAACCTAAGACACCCATCTGAGCAAACAAAGAAGTAAACAACGAATCATTAATAAACACATTTTCATTATGTTCTAATATATTAGAATTAGCAAGAAATCCAACAGTATTAGAGCCAACTCCCATTCCCCTACCAAAAAGAAATTGCATCATATTTGCGTTCGAAATTGTTTCATTCAAATAATCAGCCCGTTTTGATGCAGAGATAGAATAAACATCAGCTCTTCCCGAAACAATAGGCAAAAAGATAATTGAAATACCAATAATAAAAACAAAAACAAAAACCAGCAATGGCTTTATTTGGGCACTAAGTTTTGTAGAAAGCATAAAATACAACAAAAACATTATACACATCAATAATATCCCTGCGCCGGAACCTGTTCCTATAATAAGAAAGCATGAAAGACTTAAAGGAATCAACCGTTTAAAACTCCTGGGTTGAAAAAGAAATATTGAGTTAACCAACAATAAAAAAAGTGCTAAAGTATTAGGATAGGCAAACGTCCCTATTAGACGATGGAATATGCCAAAAAATGCCTTTCCCCCACCCATCGTCGGTAATAAAATTTGAACAAAACAAATAACGATTTGTATAATAAATAATCCCCATAAAATTTTGTTCAATGTTTCATAATCTTTATCTTCATAAATAGATAAGGATATTAGTATTAGTAGAAAAGGTAAATATACTCTAAGAGAAATCAACGTAAACATTGCCCCATTCATGACTAATCCTAATGCAAAAGAAAGGGCAATCACTGTAAATAGCAACACAATTTTATTAACCTTTAGCTTGCCGCTAATTAATACCCTTGCACCAAAAAGAATAATTATTATTAATAAAATAACATCTTTGATAATTTTAACTCTAAGATCCGTCGGCAAAGGAACGTAAGAACCTGCCATTACTGATAAATATTCCGTCACCGTAAATAAAGGGGTGGCTAAAATAGCCAGGTTAATTAATTTTTTGATCAAATGTTCTATCCTTTTTCTCCTTTGTAATTTTTCTTTAATAAACAAGATTCCATTTGCAAGATTGCCCGCCAAACAGTTTCAACATCAATTTTAGTCATGCATGGATGATCTTTGATTGGGCAAGGAGATTCAATTAATCCGCAGAGGGCACAGCTCACATTATGACGCAAAATAATATGCCCTTCCCCTAATGGCTCGAAATGACCAACCTTATCACATCCACTGTAATATTGCTCCTCAAATTCAAAAGGGTAGACAGTTTCACTGCTGCTCTGGTCTTGCGGAAGCACGCCCAAGGGAAAAGAGCCAAGCATAAATCGATAACCGTAGAATCCAACGCGTAGAATGCATGGTCTAGTTCTAGCCCGAAATCCTCCCCAGCATACAATGTCTTCGTTTCTTGGATTAGTGTCTGAGCAAAATCTGCATAGATTCTCCAATCTCGAATACTGTTGGCATTGGCTAAAGTGTTCCTGACTATGCATCCGCGAAACCCCAGGTGATACAGCTTTGCTGTCATCGCACGTAAATATGCTTCTATGTCCCGAAGGCTTCCTCAGTAAGTCAGTTGGGCAAATGACATGTACAAAAATTGATCCCAACACGAAATGTTGTATATTTTGTGATTGCCATGGTATTGATCCATACATTTTTAAAAATCGTACCTGCAGATAAAATCCACAACCTGAGCAAATAAAATCTTGCCTGTATTCATACACCATCCCCTCCAGATCTATACCTGAAAAAGCATGGCTATTAATCATTTTTGATTTTAAATCGAAAAATCTTCTCTCGTTCATTATTCCCTTTATTAACAGCTATTTTCCTCGTTTCTCCATTTCAACGCTGGGACAGCAGTTGTATTAGATTTTTGATCATTTTTATACTTACATGGGGTACCGCCACGCTGGTGGTGCCTCGCAAGTTGTTAAAAACCGCCCAAGTTTCGGAAAAAGTGAAGATTGGCGTTAGCCTAATTGCCGTGATCACTAACAAAAAAACAACAAATCTAAACCTAAACTTAAACATTGCATCCTCTGACTTGCTCATACAAGCGTCGGTAAGCTTCAGCTGCTGCCAGCCAACTGAACCTTGTGACATTGTTCAGCCCTTTTTTTATTAAGCGCTCCTTCGCCTGTTCATCATCAAGCAGGCTTATCGCCATTTCGGCCAATTGCCGATGATTGAGTGGCTCAACAGTCAGAGCTGAATCATTCAAGACCTCAGGCAACGAACCGGCTGCTGAAGCGATAACTGGGACACCGCAAGCCATCGCCTCCAGTGGGGGCCAGCCGAAACCTTCGTGAAGCGAAGGGAAAATGAACAAGTCGGCAAGATTGTAGATTGCATTTAGCGTCTCATATTCGCAAGCTCGCCCTAGATATATAATTTCCCGTCGCAGTGAAAAGCGATCAATCAGCTTTTTCTGTTCCTCGTTGAAGTCCGCGCCTGCCTTGACAATAACCGTTTGCCGCGCCTTAAAACAGTCTTTTTTCTCAGCGTAGGCCATGATCACCGCTTCGATGTTTTTATAAGGCAGGTTGTTACCGACGCATAACATTATTCTTTTACCCTGTAAGCCCCATCCTATTTTTAACTTCTCCCGTTCACCGGGTGGCAAAGAGCGGAAATTCCAATTCAGACCGGAGTAAATAACTTCGATCTGTTCGGCCGGGACGGTTAGATATCGCATTAAATCAGTCTTGGTGCTTTGAGAAACGGCAACTATTTTTCTGGCTTTAACAATCTTTGATACCCTGGCAACATTGCGTGTTACAGTAGCCACTGGCAAATCGAAGAGCTTATTTCTAGTCTGTAGATCACCGGCTAAGAGTTTATGCAGGATCAGATCATGGCAAGTTACGATCGTACTGCTAGCATCGAAGTGGTCGATTAAGAACGAATGCGAGTGATCGATGATGTGGACAAGATCTGGCAACTTTCGCTTGGCAAACCAGTTCAAATAAGCCGGATAAAACATTTTTTCTCGCAGATTTCTTAAATATTTGTTTGGTTCAGCCTCAATTCGGCCGTCCAGCTTTGCCAGTGAATCGCAACTCCAACCGGGCTCCAGTTTGGCAAGATTCTGCCAGAGCCTGTCGGCGTAAAGTGCCATGCTGACCGGATAATTGCTGTTGACATAAAATATTCTCATTCACTGCTGTCCCAACGTTTATTTAAACAACGAAATCTGCTCATAGCCTAAATTATGATCTCCCAAATAATTTGCATTCGTTAAATTTTCCGAAATTGGCGCCTTTTCGAACAACACCACGCTCAGAATCTTTAAAATCGAGTAAAGAGATAATTTTAAATCGAGCTTCTTTTTGATTATGGCAATCAGAACATAAACTGAAATTACAACCCAGATTTGCGTTTTGATCGCGTTTTCTGATGTGCCATAAAAAGCTTTGATTCTTAAATGTTATTTGATCCATTTGAAAAACAATTCGACTTGCCAACGCGCCTTGTGGAGATTCGTAATCATCTTGGACAAAAATTTCATGTTGTTGGTTAGAAAAATAAGACGTTTCTTGGTTTCCTGATCGACATAAACAATCTTGCGGCTTTTTTCGGGATAGCGCTGCCTGGGGCAATAGTCTGCCAGTACGCCAACTTGATCGCTTTTTATTCCGCTTGATTTTTTTACCAGACGAAATAATAGCCTTTTGAATTTGGTATTCTTCTTGGCGCGTGTCACAAATAATGCTGGTATTTTGTGAATAGTATAGAGACGCCAAAGGTCCAGATAACCACGATCTATAATGTAAATTGTCGACGATTCCAGAGCTAATTTGTCTAAAATGTTCACATCGTGCACCTTGACGGAAGTAATGATAGCGGTGGTTGGAACATTGCCCCTCAAATTCAAAAGAGTATGCAGTTTCACTGCTGCTCTGGTCTTGCGGAAGCGCGTCCAAGAGAAAAGAGCCAAGCATAAATCGATAACCGTAGAATCCAACGCGTAGAATGCATAGATGTCCTCCCGCTAACAAATTAGACGGAGTCAGCACCCCGTGACGAACATCATGTAAAAGGACAATTTTTGCATCCGACCCATAATGCCGTCGAATTACCCTCAATGCTGGAATGGAAACAATCGTATCACCAATGCTTCCTATCTGGTAAACCAAAATACGTTTTCGTTTTTGTTCTTGTCCTATTATCACTTAATTTTACCAAATCTTCCCATAAAATAATCAAAATAAGCTCTTAATATAAATAATTTCTGTTTCGGAAATCTAAACAAAACAATAGAAATAATCGATTTAATCATTTGAGGGAAAAACGTCAAAATAATACGCCATTTACTATAAGCGTAGTTTTTTTCTAAAAACAAAGCTTTATTTCTTACCATATAATAACAACTTAAGGGAGAATGTTCCCCGCCTGCCGAAGCAGATACTTTATGCCATATCTTAGATGAAGGGACATAAAACAATTTATAGCCCACCCTTTTTGCTCGCAAACACCAATCGGTATCCTCAACGTAACAAAAATACTGTTCATCGAGTAACCCAACATTCTCTATAGCCACCCGATTAATAAGCATACAACAACCAGTTAATCTTTGGATCTCTTTAGCTTGGTCATATTGGGCACAATCAATTTCACCAATCCCAATATGTTTTGATTCACGCGCTGGATATCGATCATCATATTGTGCTCCAGCAAACCAAAGAACATTTGGCTTATCATAGTAATATATTTTGGGGTTAACTGCCGCAATATCAGATCTTTTTTCCATTAAATTAATCATAGAAGACAAAAAGTTCACATCAACAATAGTATCATTATTGAGCAATAATAAATATTTTGCCCCGCTTGCTAAAGCATGTTTAATTCCCAAATTGCTCCCACCAGCAAACCCTAAATTATTTGAGACCCTCAAGCAACAAATGTTAGAAAATGTTTTTTCAATATATTCGCTTGAACCATCAATCGAGCCATTATCCACAACTACAATTTCGAATTGCGAATAATTAATTGCCTGCAGCGATCTCAAACACTCCATCGTATCTTGTTTTGAATTGTAATTCACTATTATTACTGACACTTTTGGTTGATTAAATAAAACCATTTTTATTTCTTTTTTTGTGCAACCACTAAGTATTGAACGATAAAAAACCTCTCGAAAAATCCAAGGGTTATTTTGTTAATAAAGGTGGTTTTCCAACCGCATAAATTACCTGAAATATTTAAAATATCATATCCCGCAAAAGAATACATATTCTTTATTGATTCTTTTGTAAAGAATCTTAAATGAGTTTGATCCATAATGCCCTGATTTTGATAAGTCCATTTGCCCATTATAAGATCAAATATTATTTTGTAATACTGGACATTGGGAATACTTGCGATTACAAAGCCGCAATCATTTAACGATTCTCGATGTTTTTTTAACAACTGCCAAGGATCTATTAAATGCTCAAGAACATCCCCATAAATGATACAATCAAAATAATTCTTGTAATTAGAGATATCTATTTTCTCCACATCACCACGAAAGATCTTTGTATATCTCCCCTCCGCTTTTTCGGCCGCTAAGTCAAACATTTCAACACCATACAAGTCAATATCATTACGAAACTCCTTCAGCTTTGCTCCCAACAATCCTTCCCCACATCCAACGTCTAGGATTTTCGTGCAGTTAGCGGGTATCAATTTTAAAAGATCTGAACGAAAATTAGAATAATATCCCTTCTGTTTTTCCATGGTCGACTCCTTATATCTTAAATGCATATTTGCTAATATCGGAACTTAGAAATCTATTAATCAACTCAAGAGCCTCCTCAATATTAGAAAACGCTTCCAAATTCTTCCCCCAGTACTCAATTGTTTCATCATGCATTTGAAACCATTTTGGGTATATGCCAAAGACAGGAACACCTGCCGCAGCAGCCTCGTACATACCGGTCGAAGGGTAATCAGTAATTAATGCATAACAATCCTTAAGCTCATCAAACAATGGTTTAAATGAATATTTAACATTTGGTATTCTGCGGTCTTTAATATATTTATGCATTACTGGATCCTGGTCGTTTACCCACCATTTTTGTTTCCAGACAAATTCGTATTCCGGATGTTGAGATAAGCAATCAATTATTGCTTTTTGGAGTTTATAGTAATAAACATCCTCATAGTTTGCTCCGTTTAGATAACGTTGATTAACCCAAAAAAAAGTCGGCAAGTAAATAATTTTTCTTTTTCTTGCCTTGTTCCTTTTCAATTTTCTAAACGGCTCAAACAATAATTTTTTATAAATAAACTCAACATCAACGTCTTTGGTTTTCAAATACTTATTCAACATTTTCATTGTACCCGTATCTTCACAAATGTATCGATTGCTAAACAAAAAATCATGATAAAATTGAAACTGTTCAGAAAACGCCCCATCCTCTCCATGACACAAAAGTGTTCTTTTTGTAACGGGATTTTGCTTATATAAATACAAGAAAACTGCATTGAGACCCACAAGAATGTAAGTTTGAGAAACAACCTCATCAAATAAGCTTAATATATTAGGATTTTCAGCAAAAAAGCGATATATTTCCAGAGAAGGTATAATGTAATTATCTAAAGCCCTATTCAATACGCCCCAAATAATACCATCCTTAATTCCCAACACTACCCCAATTTCATGCGATAATTTATCTAAACTATTTGAGTTAATCGCTAATTTTTTATTAGTTGTTATTTTATGTTTTATATTTCCTCCAAGCAAGGGCAAGCAAATAATACGCCTTCTTATGTTATATATCCATATTTTGGCTCCCAATTTTTGCTGTTCCCTCATTAGACTTTTTAGATTATAACCCGTACTCAAATATAATATGTTTTGACCTTTATTCATGACATTCTTTAATCTCAAAACAATATCATGGACAACTTTTCCCCCTAGGCCATTAATATACTCTCTAACATTCAATTTAATCTTATTAAGACGAAAAGGAAATCTTTTTGTTATATCTTGTTCAGATAAGAAATGAACCACGAGCGGCAGCTTCAATGACTCACAGAAACATTTCAAAACTAAATAATCCAGATCCTTGTCTGCATCTACCTGGCGATGATTTGAAAGGTAATAGATTTCTTCCGGCCTCACGGCATCAAGATACTTTTTATAAAAATACACTTTCAAAAACAAGGGCTCGGCCGATATCTTTATTAGTTGATAAAAGATTAAATAATCATTCGAGCTTAGTGCTAATTTGCTCGGCTCAAAAACATCTTTAAAGGAGTTGCATATGAGTTTATCAATCATTGAATATTGCTCTTCTTGCCTGAACAATTCGACCTCAGAATAGTAATCAGTAGGAATATTATAATGGGTTGCATTTTTGTCATATTCGTATGCGGCTAGCGGGGAAAGAGCTATAATTTCGCACTCATCCGGAATAATTTCTTTTCCTAAAGGCGGACGATTAGCTAAGATGACTTTCTTTTTCATTGTTTTTTTTCATATCTCTTCCTCGACACCATATTAATTAATGGTCGCATAACGTCAATATCTTTATCAATAAGTAAAATAATCGGGGCTGCGATTACCCCCATCAAAACAGATTTAATTATAGATACGAATAAGTTGTAACCAAGGGAATGCCCCATCATTGGCAAAGAATATTCCAACAAAAATAAACCAATCAAATAATAAGGAATGGGCATAAGAATTTTGAATAAAAGATTGCATATTTTTTGAGGTTCTATTATTTTAATTAACACCCATAATAAAGTCCCAAAACCATATATAAAATATATTATATCCATTCCGACCGCAACACCATTTATCCCCCAACCCATTCTAATAATATAATAATTAATTGTATAACTGAGGCTAATCATTAATAGAGTGATCAGCATTAAGACAAATTGGCGATTTACTACTATAAAATATTGGGACGCAGTCACATTAAGACAAAGGAAATATGTTCCAAGCAAAATAATTTTCATTGCAGATAAACCATCTAAATACTTTGGTAAAAAAACTTCAATTAAGACAGGAAACCAGAAATACACTAAAAAAAATAATAGTGGCAATAAATAGGTCATAACATAGGTCGGGAAAACTATATATTTTATTAAAGATTTTTCGTCATCGTTTTCTCGGCCATATTTTTCCTGCAGTCTCGGAAAAAGGATAACACTAAAAGAAGTTGGCAACCGCCACATCGATGAACTTACCATGGTAGCTAAACTATATATGCCAAGTGCTTTAAGCCCAAGCATTCTCCCAATAATAATCCTGTCAGCAGTCAATAAAAAGATAAAAGCTAAACTCCCTAAAGAAATTGGAAGTCCAACAATGAACAATTTCCACAATAATTTTCCATCATATTCATATTTTATATTAAACCTGTATACAACAAGCAGGTGGGCAGCCCAAATAAATAACGACAAGAACATGGAAAAATAAATTCCATAAATACCGAAGAGAATCACCAATACCACTGTAATTAATGTACCATAAACGGTATTCCAATTCTGCGAAGAAGAAAGCAATTTAAATTCTTTTTTTGACCTCAAAACAGTAATAATATAATTGAGGAACCATTGGACAATCGTAAATAAAACCACGGCCACAAGGCCGAAACTAAACACCAAAGAATATTCCTTGTATCTTAAAAAAACAAATGCTAATATGCACACCACAAGTATTATTGTAAATAAAGTGCCAAATGACAAAACTGCACTTTCAATTCGGTTTGATAAGGAAATATTTTTCTTCCCATAATTATACGGCAATTCTTTTTCGGCAGCAGCAAGCAGCCCCAAATGAGAAAAGGACGTATAACCAAAGATTGTTAATATAATTGTCCAAACCCCCATATTTTCAGGCCCCAAATATTTTCTTATAATAAGCGAAGCAATTATCCCCGCAAATTGCGCGAAATATGTGGTAAAAGCATAACGCAGGGAATCTTTTATTATGTTTTCTTTATTGTTGGACGTATTATTTTGCATGTTAATGCAGTACCTTTTTTGATAGCTTGATTAATTTTTCTCCCAACAATCTGATCATAATATATAGGAGATAAACCCATTCCAGGCCTAATTATTTTAATATTTTCCTTGGTTAAAATATCGCCTTTTTTCAAGTCTTTTACCACATAAATAGACCGTCTGTAAACAAGAGAGCCTTCCTCTTGCTTAGTTGCCCCATAGTGAATGGCGCCTAAGGCTTGCCAAGCGCTTTTAGTTTCACGCAATAAACTTTTCATCTCTTCTGGCTCCATTGAAAAAGCGGAATCTACTCCACCTTCCGCTCGTGACAAAGTAAAATGTTTTTCAATCACTGTTGCCCCCAAGGCAATGCTGGCCACAGCAGCACCAATCCCCATAGTATGATCGGACAACCCAATGTGACAATTAAAACGCCGGCACATATCAGGAATAGTTAAAATATTAGAATTTTCTGGACTGGCTGGATAAGAGCTTGTGCATCTAAGCAAGACGATATCTTTACATCCTCCTGCTCTGGCGGTTGCCACGGCTTCCTCAATTTCAACCGAAGTCGCCATCCCGGTTGACATAATTATTGGCTTACCTGTCGAAGCAACCTTTTTTATTAAAGGAATGTCAACCAATTCAAAAGAAGCAATCTTATACATGGGAACATTTAATGATTCAAGAAAATCAACTGCTGTTTCATCAAAAGGAGTGCTAAACCCAATAATTCCTAATTTTTTGCATTTATCAAAAATCGGTTTATGCCATTCCCATGGAGTTGCCGCTTCTTTATACAGATCATAAAGTTTTTTCCCATTCCACAAACTTTTTGGATCATTAATAACAAAATCAGGTAAATCAGAATCAATAGTCATTGTGTCAGCAGTGTAGGTCTGGAGCTTAAGGGCGTTGGCGCCCGCCTTGGCCGCTGCTTCCGCAATTTTAAAAGCCCGTTCCAACGACTGATTATGATTACCCGACATTTCGGCAATGATAAACGGCGGATGGCCGTTCCCGATCGTAAAATGTCCTAATTTAAAGTCAGCAATTTGTCTAGACTTCATTTAAACCTTCCCTTTTTTCAATATTGATTACATACTCACAGCCACGAAAACGAAAAAAGGCGGGAAAACGTTTACGGTCAACCACTCGAAGAAGATCAAATTGCTCGGCAATGGTTTTGTGAGGATCAAGTTCGCTATCCTTAGGCTGTCTCTTTGGATAATAGGTTGGCTCGATAGTATCTTGTTCTATAGGCCTTATATTATCAATGTTATCCACTGCATAGCTCATTAATTCAAGTTCTACGGAAAACAATTTATCATTGATTTCCTGGTACAGCTCATGCCCAGATAACTCAAAACTCTTTTTTGCCCAAATTGCTCCAGAATCAACCTTATCAGCTGCCTCAAGCAAACTAACTACAATACAATTCTCTCCAGCTAGAATCTGCCAAATATGAGGTGACCAACCTCGCCCTTTTGGTAAGTCGCTAGCATGAATCACTAAGCTATGTCGGTATTTCCCGAGAATTTCCTGGTCGATAATTTCATTCACAGAAATCAGGAAAAGTAAGTCCCCGCCGGGCAGGTCTGCTTTCTTATTGGCCAAAAAAACATGGTGTTTGGGCCCCTGCTCTGCTCTCCAACCCTCAAGCCTAGCATAAACAGGATGATTTTTATCAGTGCACAAAATAGAAATATTCATTATGATTCCAGTCTCTTGATATATTTGATGTCAGCCAGAAAATCATTAAGGTTGTTCACGCTATTCTTATCAGTCTCGATCGTCACCCGGGCAGTCTCGGGTATAAACGATAGTATTTTTGCCAAATCAAAACTACCAGCGCCAAAATGGTCGTGCCTGTCTTTAATCCCTTCGACCTCCCCATCGGTCAGATGAAAAAGTACTGGCCGTAATTCGAGAAATTCCGCTAGAAAATCGTAATGCTCGCGACGGTGGGCATTGGCCGAACAGATCGCGTGCCCGATGTCCAGGCAAAACCCAACCCTTGCTTCTGACATGATCATCCTGATCTCGTCGGGTGTTGTCCCGTTGCAAATTAAATCGTTGTCAATTGCGTAATATGGTTTGTTTTCGATTAGTATCCGCTGATCAGTTATCAGCTTCAGCTGCCTAGCTGTTTCTGCAATCTCGCCAGCGATCCCCGGATGAACTATTATATTTAGCGCGTTTAGTTTGTCAGCAAAACGCTGAGCTTCGCTCATCAATCGCCGATTGTTCAACTCGGCCTCTCTTTTTGCCAGGTTCATTCCGCCGCGGAAATGTGCCGCGTGGATAATGAATGGGATTTTAATCCTGTACCATAAGCTTATATACTCATTATAACTATCCGGAACAGCATATAACTCAATATAATCGTAAACACCCGAATGGAACAACCGGACAGCTTCATTCACATAGGAACTGTTAGTTGAATACAGTTTCAAACCATATAAATACGACATCAATACTTGTCTTTCTTCCTATAAACATATACTGTAAAATCAAAACGCATATAGTCATGCCTTATCACAACATATCTGCTCAGGTTCTCTTTGCAATACTTAAATATCTTTTCCGGAGAAGCATAATACAATTCTTTTTCCTTGTAATTCACATAATCCGATATCAGATTAAAGGAAAGGCCTTTCCCTGCGCCTTTCCAAACTTTTTTTAGTGTTTCCTTTATGAACCTGTCGTTGTTTGATATCCTGTTATTGAACATACCTGAGATCAGGATATAGTCAACCTTTATTTTTCCATTGCGCTCGGTAATATCCGATATCTTAAATATACCATCCGGATATTTATTTCTTGCCAGGCTAATGAGGTTTTTATTAATATCCCAGCCTTCATATCGTCCCTTAAAACCGTTTTTCTTTAAATAACCATATAGGTCTCCCTTGCCGCACCCTATATCCAAAACAGAAGAACTTTTCAACTTGGCAATCTGTGTGAGCGCCCTAAAACGCAGCAATTGTGTCTGTCCTCTCCAATGCACCGCTTCCGCTCTGTCCCCATACTTTTTCAGGGACCTATTGTACATCTCCACAATATGATTTTTATCTTTTTTCTTCATATTATCTCATTATTCCCTGTAAAATTTATTCTCAACAAATATGTACGGGAGCAAAGCGCCCCCAAAACCGATCTTGAACCTGCCTCTTTTCGGACTGTTGACACCTACCAAGTCTATCTCTTTTATCGCGTCGCTTGATAATTCCTTAAATATCTGCCAAAGTAAAAGTGAAGTAGCGCCGTTATTCCGCGTTTCAGGATCAGTGGCACCGAACATGTAATAAGCTCTCTTATTGTCCCATATTATCACCGCAGATGCTGAATTGACCCCACTCTCTGTTTTTGCAAAATATGTTTTACAACGTCCTTGCTCTTTTAGGGTAGAGCATATTTTTCTTACAAGGATTTTTTCAAATTCAGGCCTTTCGATATCCTGTCTCTTGAATGTTGCTTCCTGAAGATTAAAAAAAGCCTCCAAATCATCCTCTTGCATTATCTTGATGTTGTTCTTCTCTGCTTTCCTAATCTCATATTTTGTATCATCGTCCATATCCTCGAATGTCTTTTGAATATCACAAAGATTGACCACGGAAGTATATCTCAATGTCACCTCATATCCATAACTCTTACAACCGTAACTGTGCCAATAGAAAGGTCTTGCATCAGTAATGCCCCAATGATTTGCAAAAGCAATCTTATGATACTTTTTCTCAAGCTCCTCAAGCAAGGAGAACACTATGTTCTTTTCAAGGGATATCCTGTCCGGATTCTTCATGTTGTCGTTGTTTCTGAACAAGACCCCCAAAAAAGGAGTGAAATAAACAAGTGGACATATATTCTTACCGTCTTTTTCTTCTACTACCGCAACGCCCCCCACCAATTCGTCCCCTTTGTAACAACAGAAAATAGTAAATGGTTCACCGTAAGTCTTTAGCCATACTATGCTCGAAAAAAGAGTCCCCTGTGGCGAGCTTTGTACGAACACATCCCATTTATTGTATTCAGTCTCTTTTAGGATACTAGTATTCAAGTTCTGTGCCATTTTCTCTATGATTCCTTATTTAAGCTCTTTTCTATTCTCATAAACCTTTTTGATGCCACTTATAACATCATCAATATCTTTCTTTGTCAGGGGATATCTACAAAGTGCAGTGGAGAAAAGCTCTTCAAAATGCATCCTTTCACATATCGGATTTATCCCTTTCCTATAGTCAGTCTTTCCTTTATACAGAGGGCATTTGAAAGGACAGCCTAAGTCTCCATAACATATCTGCTTTTGGTACATGGGCTCAAGGTAGATCGGCTGAACATAACCGGCACCAAAAGGAATCCCTTCGGCGTTCAATGCTTTTACAAATAAATTGCGTGGTATACCAATCTCTTTTTCTATGTATTTTATTGGATAAACAAAATAAACATGTTTACAGTCCCTATCCGTCTTCGGTAATATCAGACCAGGTAAATTAAGTTTTTTCAGTTCGGTCGTCAGATAATTTGCCAGAGCAATACGATGATCGGTCAGTTTATCAAGTTTGCGAAATTGGGCAATACCAACAGCAGCTTCAAGCTCCGTCATTCGATAATTCCAGCCCAGGATGCCAGTGATCTGCCTGGGCGGCAGGTTCTTGACAATTACTTCGCCGTGATTCCGCACCAGCCGGACGCGCAGAGCTAATTCATCGTCATTGGTGACAACCACGCCGCCTTCGCCAGTGGTGATCGTCTTATGCTGATTGAAGCTGAATATCCCCATATCGCCGATCGTTCCAACATATTTGCCGTGATAGATCGCACCAGGAGCCTGCGCACAATCCTCAATAACTCTTAATTTATGCTGTTTGGCGAGCTTCATAATTGGCGTCATATCGGCCGGATGGCCAAAGAGATGAACAACCAAGATAGCTTTAGTCCGTGAAGAAATAGCTTTCTTGATCGACGCCGGATCGAGAGTAAAAATATCTTCCTGGATATCGGCAAAGACCGGGATCGCGTTGTGCATCAGGATGGCGGAAGCAGAGGCGGACATCGTATAGGGTGGGACGATCACTTCGTCACCGGGACCGACATCGATCGCTGCCAACGCGGCATGCAGTCCGGCGGTCGCGGAATTGACCGTCATTGCGTGCTTTACCCCAAAGTATAATTTAAATTCTTCTTCGAGCTTCCTGACCTTCGGCCCGCCGTAAAAAGTCTCCCCGGCATTGGCAACAAAACCGGATAACTGTCCGGTCGCCAGTACCTCCAGCACCTCTTTTTTCTCTTCAGCCCCGAAAACGGGGTGCGCCGCAAACGGTTTTGTCCTGATCTTCTTACCGCCAAACAACGCTAATTTTGCCATTTTGATTCCCCCCTATTTCGATTTAACGACAAGCGACCGGTCTTGCAACGGCAAATTGACCTTTGCCCCAGACTTGCCTGATTCGTGAATCGCGCAGATCAACTCCAGTGCGTCGCGTCCGTCGCGGCCGCTCGAGACCGGCTGCCGCCCTGTGCCAATACAGCCAACGACATCACGGATCGCCGAAACCATCACGTCTTTCATGCCGGGACCAAACGGGCAATTGCTTCTCTGCAGGCTCTTATATCCGGAAAACTTAGGGTGATCGCCAGCCAGCCAGCAGCTGGCGTCATAGCCACTGTTCTCGATCCTGATCCTGCCCTTACTACCGTAGATGTCGAGCTCGAAGATCAGATAATTCTTAACGTCATAACCTTGTAGGACTACGCTATAGCCTCCCGTAAAATATAGGAAGGCATCAACCGTTGGGTCAACCGCCTCGGGCTTGCCGGCAAAATTGCTCCACAGCCAGGTTACATCACCCAGCAAATAACGGATCAGGTCCAGTAGGTGTGTCCCGGTATTGCCGATACCAGCCGTATAATAGGCGCTGGCCCCCTGGACCTCCCCCAAACCACCATCAGTAATAAAAGCTTTTATCCGCTGATGCATGCCATCCCAGCGCCTGGAATGGTTAACCGCCAAAACAACGCCGTTCCGTTCGCATAGCTCGACCATTTTATCGGCGTCAGCTAAGGAATCGGCGATCGGTTTTTCACAAAAGATCGCCTTCACCCCTGCGGCAACCGCTTTCCGGCAGATCTCGTAATGGGTCGAGTTCCAAGTGCAAATGCTCAAGACCTCGGGTTTTACTTTGTCCAACATCTCTTCGTAATTGTCATAGAGCGCATTCACGCCCCACTTGGAACCGAACGCCTTCAGTTTGTTTGCATCGAGGTCAGCGGCCGCCGCCAGCTCGGTCTCCGGCAAAAAGGAATAGGCTCCGGCATGGGTCGCGATCGACTCCTGCCGTTTTGGATCACTGTCAAAATCACTGGCGATCCGTCCACAACCGATGATCGCCGCCTTGTATTTATTCACTTCTAACCACGACCTTCTGCTTAACATGGGGATTGATCTTTTTCAGTTCCGGATTTTTGTCTAAAAAGTCAATAATATCCTTCGTCCTGAAGTCCGGTTTTGTTCTGCTGAAATGGTCAAAGATTCTGGCGATCAGGTCAAAATCAGCCATCTCATCAACCACCAAACGTAATTCCGGCCTTCTGATCTCCGGGGGGCAGGGAAGATGCCCTATCCGATACTTCTCGGGGTGGTGGTAAATATAGGTAGAGACGTTTTCCCGATCGACAGGGTCATTAGTCAACTTATCAACCTCTTCAAGCACTTTTTTTGGAAAAATGAGAAAACTTATTCCCCAGGGGAAAGTCTTTTCCAGGCACGTCCCGACGCAATCATAGCAGTTATCAGCATAGTACTTAATGGCCTGATCGATAATTTCCGGGTCAATCAGTGGAGTATCTCCCCATAATTCAATGATGTGGTCAGCCTGATGTTTCTGAGCTGCTTTAAGGACGCGGTCAAGCACATCATCTTCACTTCCCCTGAATACTTCGACTCCAAGTTTGACCGCTAACTCTTCGAGTGGATCATTATTCGGATTGATTGAGGTCGCTACCACAATTTCGTCAATCAGTTGTGACTCCATCACTCTTTCGATCATCCATTGGATCATTGGTTTCCCTAAAATTGGTCGTAAAGTTTTACCAGGAAGTCTTGTTGATCCCATTCTTGCCTCAATCGTCGCTACATATTTCACTATTTATTCTCCTCAATACTTCTCACAACTATTTCGATCACAGTCGCAACATCCTCATCACTCATCTTCGGATAAAGCGGCAAAGTTATGGCTTGAGCGTAATAATTCTCCGCTCTTGGGCAAGAACCAACCCTATAACCAAGCTTTTGATAATACGGCTGTAAATATACAGGTAAATAATGAACATTAACGCCCAGCCCTTTTTCCCGTAACTTATTAAAAATGGTTTTTCTATCTCCTTTGACTCTAATCGGATAAATATGCCAGCTTGATTGGCGATCAGATTTTTCATCCAGAGAAGTAACTTCTTCACAACTGCAAAAAGCCTGATTGTATTGGCGGACAATTTCTCGACGCCGCTCAATAAAACGGTCAAGTTTCTTAAATTGACTCATTCCCAACGCGCATTGAAAGTCAGTTATTCGATAATTATAACCAAGCTCCTGCATTTCATAATACCAGGGACCTTCATGTTTTTTCTGTAAAAGCCTCGGCTCCCGAGTTATCCCATGAGTCCGCAGGAGAAGCAATTTTTCGTATAATTTTTTATTGTTAGTAGTAATAAGGCCGCCTTCACCAGCAGTAATGTGCTTTACAGCATGCAAGCTAAGAATCGTCAAGTCTGAATACTTGCAGGAACCAATTTTTGATCCGCTATAGGTTGCCCCAAGCGCGTGCGCGGCATCTTCAATTATCGTTAAACGATATTGTTTGGCTAAGCGTCTAATTTCTACTAGTTCACACGGTTGTCCGGCAAAATGAACAGGGATAATCCCTCGTGTCTTTTTGGTAAGACATCGCGCAATTGCCTGGGGATCAATATTAATGGTCGTTTCTTCAACGTCGGCAAAAACCGGCTTGGCCCCACAATACAAAACACTATTGGAAGAAGCCACAAAAGTTATTGGAGAGGTAATTACCTCATTCCCAGACTGAAAGCCCGCCGCTAAACAAGCCAGATGCAAGGCCGCAGTTCCCGAGCTGACAGCCACGGCATATTTGGCCCCACAATAAGACGCAACTTGCTTTTCAAATTCCGCTACTAAGGGACCTTGAGTTAAATATGGCAACCGTAAAGCTGAGACAACAGCCTGAATGTCTTCTTCGTCAATCCACTGGGTTGCGTAAGGAATCTGTTTCAATTTTTTACTCCTAGATCATTTCGCGCAGCTGCGCAATAGTCAGCCATTGATCATTTGTATCGCTGCTATAAGAAAAATCATCAGACACCGATCTGCCGGTCGAGTGATTATCCCGGCTCCACCATTGAAATGCCGGTTGAATCACATAGCAGTCATCTAATTCTTTAGCATAGCGAGCATCATCTACGGAAATCATCAACTCGTGCAGTTTTTCTCCTGGTCTAATGCCAACAACTTGGGTCTTGCAATTAGAAGCAACCGCTTTGGCTAAATCCATAATATTCATGCTGGGAATTTTAGGGACAAAGATCTCTCCCCCGCGCATCCTCTCAAAATTATTAATTACAAACCTAACACCCTGCTCTAAAGTAATCCAAAAACGGGTCATCCTTTTATCAGTTATCGGCAAAATACCTTCTTTGGCTTTTTCCTTAAAGAAGGGAACAACACTCCCTCGACTACCCACAACATTGCCGTAACGGACAACAGCAAAACTTGTACCTGAATCACCGGAATAAGCGTTGGCCGCGACAAAAAGCTTATCAGAGCAGAGCTTAGTCGCCCCGTAAAGATTAATCGGGTTGCAAGCCTTATCTGTACTCAGGGCAATAACCTTTTTTACTTTATTAGCAATAGCAGCGTCGATAACATTCATGGCGCCATTAATATTGGTTTTAATCGCTTCAGTCGGATTATATTCCATCGCAGGAACCTGTTTTAAGGCGGCGGCATGAACCACATAGTCCACCCCGTGAAACGCCCTCATTAACCGTTCCTTATCTCTAACATCGCCGATAAAATATCTAATAGTTTCTTCATGTTTTTTGAATTCCGGCATTTGCGCCATTTCAAATTGCTTTAGTTCATCGCGGCTAAAAATTATCAATTTTTTGGGAGAATATTCCTCCAAAACAATTTTGGAAAACTTCTTACCAAAGGAACCTGTCCCTCCTGTAATCAAAACAATCTTATCATTAAAAATATGTTTTTTGCTTTTTTTCATTTTTTACTCCCGCTCTTCTCCCAATTCGTGAATCGTGAAAGGTGAAACGAAAGGAGTGTCACTCCAGTTCTTCCACCACTTTGTTATAGGCTTTTCTAACTTTCTCCGGTAAACTCGGACTTAATAATTGCAAAATATGTTTCCCCAATATCCGATACTGTCCCCCCACTTTGCCAGCGCGCAGTACCCCCTTGCGAATGAGTCGGCGAAATGTTGAATCGGATATCTTTAGCAGTTGAATAGTTTCCTGTGGCGTATAAACTTCGTTTTCTTGGACGATCATTGGGACACCTTGTTAAACTGTTTAATTGTGGAATTGTTTAATTGGGAGCGGTGCAAAGCATTAATTTTGTTTGATAATTCAAGTAATAATTCTCTCAATTGATCAAATCTTATGACTTCAATATACATTAAATCCTTAGCTATATGCAATATTGAATATACTTCAACCAAGGAGCTATAAGCAATTTGATAAAAATATGCTTTATCTTTGTCGCTTTTTCTGGCACTCCCCTCAGCAATATTGGAAACAATAGAAATGGAAGCTCTATTTAGCTGTGAAACTATTCCGTATTTCTCTTCATTCGGAAATTTCCTAGTTGTTGAATAAATCTCTAAAACTAATTTCTTAGCCAACTTCCAGACTTCAAGCTTTTCAAAAGCAAAAATGTAATTCATTTCAACACTTTAACAGCTCAACAATTCAACAAGCCTAATACAAGCTTCCTTAGTTTACCAATCCTGATGCCACTTGTCAAGTCTAGTCAGAATTATTCAACAGTCTAATTTTTGAGGTCTATAGTCGAGGATCTCATTGTCTATTGTCGTTTTCCCCCGCTCTTCTCCCAGTATTCCTGGAAAAAGGCGATGAATACGCCGGAAAAAATCCCCAAAACCAGCCCGATCATCACATTAAGCTTTGTTTTAGGTCTGCTTTTTACCAACGGTTTCTCGGCTTTATCAACGATTGAAAATGGGGGAATTTCTTTTGATGCTTCCAGTTTAGTTGATTCCATCTCTTTGCGCAGCATCGTGTAGACTGAATTATAAATGTCATAATCGCGCTGCAGTCCCCCCTGACTTCCAGTCAGAGAAAAACCGCCCGAATTTCCCAACGATAGTCTTAAAACTCCTTCAACTCGTTTTAAATCCTGTTCAACCCGCGGCAATTCTGATTCGATATATTTTAATTTCTTTTGCGCTTCAGTAAAATTCAGCTCATTCCAATAATAGGCAATCGCCGCAACAAAACCATTAGCGAGATCGGCCGCTAATTGGGCGTCACTGGCTTCGGCTTTGATCTCAACAATGTTACCAGTAGTTTTCGGCGGTTTCAGCATCCCGCTGACCGACGAGATCAGATTCTGCCGCAATATCTTTAGTGAATCCCAACCCTTTATCCTCGTCGTCAATTTTAAGTCATCAAGCACTTTTGCCGCAACCACCCGGCTCTTTAATAACTCTGTTAGATCCCCAATGTTATTGCCGCCTGAACCACCTAAATTGACCCCCAACATATTTGCTATCCCTGCATATTGAGAAAGAGTGCTGCCGCCCCCGGAACGAAGTAAAACAGTCGTTTTAGCTTCATAAATTGGCTTTTGCAATAAGCTAAAAACCAGGGCAATCACTGCGACTAAAACAGTAAGACAAACGATTAATTTCCAGCGCTTTTTTATAACATCAATATATTCTCGCAGGTCTATTTCGTCATCGTATGTTTGTTGATTAATCATTTAACTAAATTCCCCTAACGAGTATTCCTGATTGCCGCGTAAAGAGCCACGGCTAACATTATGGTATTGGCTAAGGAAGTGAAGTCAGGAACATAGAAAAAGTTTTTAGGGACATTAATTACATCTCCGCCATAAATTTCAAGATCATTATTGGCTTTGCCATTATAAAGAACATCGTTCATATTTACGGTGTATTTTTTGGGTTGACCATTAACCTGCCGCGTAACTGTAACACCACTTAAAACTGCCATTTGGTTTGGTCCACCCGCAAAACTGATATAATCAGACAATCTCTTGCCTGGGATATACTCAAACCGCCCGGACCGGCCGACTTCGCCATAAATATAGACAAAGGATTCCTTGCCGACAAATAATAGTTTATCCTTTTCATCATTGTCAGCGACTTTAATATTACTGACTAATTCGTTAGCCGCATCAGGGATTTCAATGATATCACCGGACTGGATGCGAATATCTTTTGATAAATCCTGTCCGCGAAAAGCTTCAAAGAGATCTGTAGAAAGAACAACTTCTTTGCCAGCAGAATCTTTTCTGTGCACGTAAACATATCGATTAGAGGCGCCGCTAATGGCCCCACCAGCTTGACCAATTACTTCAGAAAGCCGCGAATTATCCGCAACGATAATTGGCCCTGGTTTCTTAAACATACCGGACAGGTAAATTTTTACCTGTTTAGGCGCAGCCAGTAAAACTGACAATTCAAATTGTGCTTGATAAACACGGCTGATTGAAGCTTTAATCTTTTCTTTGGCTTTGGCCAGACTTAAACCGGCTAGATATATTTCACCGACATTAGGAAAAAATACTTTGCCGTCAGCGCCAACCAGCAAACTACGATCGATATTTAATTCGCTATTGCCAACAATAATGTGGACAATTAAAAGATCGCCTGGACCAATCCGGTAACTATTCTCATCAATTGGCGATTCCAGCACTGTGCTTAATGTCGCTTGCGGAGTAATTTTTTCGGTCACATCAACATTTTGGACATTGGGAATGTTAATCCCCAACTGACTGATATCTATTGCCCAGATCGGACAGGATAAAAGTGTAATATTTAAAATTAAAAATGAAGCAATTGTTTTCAAATATTTTTTCATCGAATCTATATTATACCAAATTTCCAACCATTTCGCCAATCGCCAGGCACGAAGTCAGTCCGGGAGATTCAATGCCGATTAAATTAATAAATCCAGCATAGCCTTTATTGACCTCATCTTGAATGACAAAATCCTTAAAATCATCATCTGGTCCTTGAAGTTTTGGTCGCATCCCAGCAGTGTCGGGATGAATCATCTCTTCTTTTAGCCAGGGAAGATAAATTTTTGCCGCCTTGAAGAACTCATTCCTTTTGGCAGGATCAACATCATAAAATATTTTATCGACGTACGTTGTATCTGGTCCTAGTCTAATTTGCCCCTCTAAATCCAGTGTGGCATGAACCCCCAGCCCGTACCCTTTTTCGTGCGGGACAGGATAAACGAGATGGTTTAACTTGCCTCCCGAGCCAGAGATGGCAAAATAATCTCCTTTACAATAATAGAGCTGATAATCATTGACTCCAACCATTTTGGCAATCTTGTCGGCATTCAAACCAGCACAATTGATAACTTTATCAGCATAAATGGATTCCCCTTTAACATCCGTAATGACAAACCTTGTTCCTTGCTCCTCTCGGGCTGAGCATTCATTATAACCTCGGGGCGAAGCCTTGCTACTTGCTACTTCTCTTACTTCCGTCCCAAACACAAACATCACCCCAGCTTTTTCAGCGAGAGAGTGAAGAGTTTTCATTAATCCGTGTGAATCAACAATTCCTGTTGACCCCGAATAAATTCCCTTTAACGCGAATATATTAGGCTCAATTTCTTTAATCTCTTCTTTACTCAACAGCTTTAAGTCGGGAACTCCAAGAGCAGTGGCGTTAGCATAAATCTGATCGATTTGTCCTTCTTCATGCTCATTGGTCGCGACAATAATTTTACCAATCCGTTGGTGCTTGACTCCATGCTCCTGACAAAACTGATACAAAAGTTTATTGCCTTTTAAACAAAGAGCGCTTTTTAAAGAGTCCTTGGGATAATAAATACCAGCATGGATTACTTCACTATTACGACTGCTGGTCTCCTGCCCAAAAGAATCATGTTGTTCTAAGACTAAAACTTCACGTCCTTGTTTTGCTAGCTGATAAGCAATCGCCAGCCCCACCACTCCAGCACCAATGATTACAGTCTCAATTTTGTCCATGATTGATATTATTATAACTTATTTTATGTTGATTACTCTACTTTCTCCCGCTATAATCGTCTTATGAGTAAAGTTGGTATTATTGGTGGTTCGGGTTTAGACGATCCAAAAATTTTGAAAGGGCCAATCGAAAAAGAGGTTGCCAACAAATTTGGTCAACCATCTTCAACCCTAACTTGTGGCCAAATTGCTGGAACTGAAGTTGTCATCCTGGCTCGCCATGGGAAAAATCACAGTATTATGCCAACCAAAGTTAATTTTCTCGCTAATATTTACGCCTTAAAAGAAGAAGGGTGTACTCATATTCTGGCCGCTACTGCGGCAGGTTCATTGCGGGAAGAGATTAAACCGGGTAATTTGGTTTTTCCCTCACAATTTATCGATTTTACCCGTCACCGCAATTTAACTTATTTTCATGAGCGAGTTAGACATACTCCTATGGCCGAGCCGTATAATAAGTATTTAACTGCCCTGCTTTGCCAAACATGTGAAGAATTAAATTTTACTTACAACCGCGATGTCACTGTTATTACCATTGAAGGCCCCCGCTTTTCAACCAGGGCCGAAAGTAAAATGTTTCGTGCCTGGGGCGCTGATATTATAAATATGTCGACCTGCCCAGAGGTAATTTTAGCCAATGAGCTTAAAATCCCTTATCAAACTATTGCTATGTCCACCGATTACGATTGCTGGCAAGAGAATGAAGAGCCGGTCACCTTCGAAATGGTCATGGCAACGATGAGAGCTAATGCCGAGAAAGTAAAAAAACTGCTTGTTTCAGTGATTCCAAAAATAATGTAGGGGCAGGCTTTATGCCTGCCCGCCGTCGGAAGGTCAGACGGACGACCACAAGGGTCGTCCCTACATTTTGGAAGGAGGCAAAAAAATGCCGATTAAATCAAGAATCCGCACCGTTCCTCATTGGCCTAAAAAAGGGATTATGTTCCGCGATATCACGACTTTACTTAAAGATCCGGTCGGTTTAAAGATCTGTCTTGATGATTTTATTAAGCATTATCAGGCTAAAGATATTGACGTGATCGTGGGGATTGACTCTCGCGGTTTTATCCTCGGTGGCGCCCTTGCCTATTTGCTGGGCAAAGGGTTTGTCCCGGTCAGAAAAAAAGGGAAACTACCGGCAGAGACGGAACGCGAAGAGTATTCACTTGAATATGGGACTGATGTGGTTGAGATCCATAAAGACGCGATTGAAAAAGGACAAAAAGTGTTGATTATCGACGATTTAATTGCCACTGGCGGGACCGCGATGGCCGCTGCCAATCTAGTTAAGAAACTGCAAGGCGAAGTAGTAGAACTGGCTTTTATCGTTGATCTGCCCGATCTTGGCGGGCGAAAAAAGCTGGAACAAGCCGGCTTTTCTGTCTACGCCCAAACCGAGTTTGAGGGAGAATAGTGAAAGTTAACGGCCGGGATTATCGGACAGTTTGGCTGGAAGGGTCAACAGTTTATCTAATCGAACAGAATCTCCTTCCCTTCAAGTTTCAAATCTACGCGGCGAAAACTTATCAGGAGACTTGCCTAGCTATAAAAACAATGCTTGTTCGTGGAGCTGGAGCGATTGGCGCAACGGCTGGGTTTACTATGGCTCAGGCTTTTTTACAGAAAGCTGATCCAGTCAAAGCTAAAAAGGAAATTGAAGCTACCCGCCCAACGGCCCAAAATCTTTTTTACGCCGTCAACCGTGTCTTTCACGCTAAAGATCCTACTGCTGAAGCGCAAAAGATTGCCGATGAAGATGTGGAGAATTGCCGTAAAATTGGCGAGATCGGCAGTTCTTTGATTAAAGATGGCGCTAATATTGAAACCCATTGCAATGCCGGCTGGTTGGCTTTTGTTGATTATGGCAGTGCTCTCTCTCCTATTTATCAAGCGCACCGCTCCGGCAAAAAAGTTTTTGTTTATGTTGATGAAACCAGGCCAAGGAATCAAGGCGCAAAATTGACCGCCTGGGAATTGCAAAATGAAGGGGTCCCGCACGTTATTATTCCTGATAACGCGGGCGCTTTTTTGATGTCTCAAGGAAAAGTTGATTTAATGATTGTCGGCGCTGACCGGATCGCCGCCAACGGAGATGTCGCTAATAAAATTGGAACTTTAGAGAAAGCAATTGCCGCGAAAGAATTTGGAATTCCTTTTTATGTCGCGGCTCCCAGTTCAACCTTTGACCAGAAGTGTCCCAATGGCCAGGCCATTCCAATTGAAGAACGGTCAGAGGATGAAGTTTTATTTGAGTCTGGGATTAGGATTGCTTCTCCTGGCTCAAAAGCACTCAATCTGGCCTTTGACGTCACTCCTGCCAAATATATTTCTGGTATAATAACCGAAAAAGGGATCATTAATGTTAAATAAAGCACTTTGCATTTTGCTTTTCGTCTTTTGTCTTTTATGCTCTGTTTCTTTTGCCAACGATATCGTTGTCCCTTTCACCAGTGTCCCTAATCAACCTTATTTCCAAAGTGCGCAATTAATGGTTGATTCCGTCGAGAATAACACTATTATTTTAACGCTAAAGTCAGATCAAAATGGTACGGCGCGACTCTTTTGGGCCAACCATTACGATCCGCAATTTAACCAACCAAAAAGCCTCTGGTTTTTTGTCAAAAGTGGCATTCACGATTACTATTTTAATGTCCCGTCACAAAATCCCAACTGGATTGGCTGGACAAAGGCGTTGTTAATTTATCCCGAATTTGATCCGGCTGGTTTAGAAATAAAATATGCCAAAATTGTTCCAAGCTCTTTATCAACTAACATTGCCTCCGGTTGGCAGGAGTTTTGGGGGCCGAATGGACGGGTAGTTGTTGGCAGTACGATTAATGTTACGCCGGCAAGTACTATTTTTGGTCAACCGATTAACATCTATGCTTATTGGTTAACCGGGATCTTTTTTTTACTTATTCTAACTTGGCAAAGAAATTACCTAAGAGCTGGTAAATTGACTATTTATTTTTCCCTGGGTGTTTGGATTTTACTTGGTTTAAGTACTTATCATAATAATTTTGGCATTCTTAAAGATAATTTTGATAAATATTTTGGTAAAAGCATTGAAATAAAAAGAGCAATTGCTTACGGCAAGGATTATTACGACTTTTTGGTTTTTGTTAGAAACAAACTCCCGAAAAAACCAGTTAGCTTTAGCATTTTAAGCAGCCGATACGCACCTGAGCTTCAGTCGAGAATTTTCCTGGTCCCCCATATCCTGGTTGATCCGGCCAAAGACAATCCAGAATACTTGTTGATCTTTAACCCGGAGCCTAAGCAGTTAGAGTTGACTAAGAAATATTGCCCCTATGCCAAATTAAATCAAAATGCGTATATATTAACAAGAACAAAATGATATATTTAAGACTTATATTAACAATATTGCTGCCACTATTGCTGGGTTTTAGTATAGTTGCCGTGATCTACCGAGAGAAAACGATATCGTTTTTAGAGCGTTTTGCTTTGGCTTGGGGTATTGGTCTTGGCATTCTCGGAATGAGCATCTTTACGCTCTCTCTTTTTGGAGTTCGCTTAACGTTAATAATTTCCGCTCTTCCCTCACTGTTTCTAACCATCAGTTTGCTTATTTTCGCCATCGTTCGTAAATATCCAATTTATAATTTAAACTCAGTCTGGAAAGAACTCAAAGGGTTAGAAAACATATTTACTCAACCTAATCATCCCAGAACACTAGCGGAGAAACTCTTAGCTTTATTAATTATTTTAATAACCTTATATGTTTTTTTTGATGCTACAGTCAAGCCGATCGTCAATTTTGACGACCTCTGGCGGCAGGGGTGCATCGCCCGGATCATTTACGTTAAAGGTGAAATAATAAACGAACAGACAACAGAGCTGGCCGGTGGTCATCCATATTTGAATCCGATCTCCCAAGCGTGGATCTACTTTGGCATCGGCGAATGGAACGATGCTTTAGGTAAAATAGTTTTTGCTATTTATTTCCTAACGCTGTTAATGGTTTTCTATGCCGGGGTCAGACGATACACCGATCGTTTTCACTCGATCCTATTTACTTTTTTACTGACCACTTTTCCTCTTTTGGTATACCATGCTGGAACCGCTTATTCCGATCTAATGCAAACTTTCTATTATACAGCCGGGGTTCTCTTCCTCTATCATTGGTTTAACAGCAATAATAACTTAACCTTGATTAGTTCCGCACTGATAATAGGTTTGGGAATCTTCGTCAAACAATTGGGAACACCTTTATGGCTGATCTTGTTATTTGTGCTGGGACTTTATTTAGCAGTTGAACAAAAGCGACAATTCCAACCTTTAGGCAAATACTTCATGCTTTCTTTTCTGGTTTCCTTGCCATGGTTGGTCAACAGTCAAAGTTTTATCTTGAACTATGGCTTAATATTTTGGCACAAGCTTTTCCCCGTAGCCAACGGACCAGCGGTTGCGGCGGTAATTACCGCACCCTACGGCCCACCAAACCTTGGTGGCATTGTCAGCCAGATTTGGCGTAGGATGTACTTTTATGCCGACTGGCAAATCCTTTGGTTTGTTTTGCCTCTTTCCCTAATATTTAGCTGGCAGAAGTTCTGGAGCTACCATTTTAAATATCTAGGACTGATCTTGGTCTTTAGCTTTTTGATGATGGTCTACGGTTTTACCGAGCAGAACGCCTACACCTACCTGGTCGACGGCACTCTAGTCCAGAGAATGATGATGTATCAAGTGCCGCTAGCGCTGTTAATTATAGCTGTTACGACAAAAACCTTGTTTGCCAAAAAGTAAGATGAATAAAAAAACTGACAAGCAAATAAAAAAAATAAGTTTTCTTGAACGATATTGGCCGGATATAACCGTTTATTTCATAACAATATTGCTTTGTTTTATTGCCTTTTTTAATATCGTTAAGTTGACGGACACATTTGACTGGGATGCATCACATCACACACTATATGCCACCTGGATCGCCAACGATCTAAAGACTGGTAATTGGCTTAATTTCTGGGAACACACTCATCATCAAACTCTTTGGCCGTTTTTCCACTCTTGGCTTTTAGGTATATATTTTACTTTTTTTGGTATTAGTTATATCTCGGCCAGAACTTTCCAGTTGTTCCTGTTTTTTATTTTATTGGTCTCTACCTGGCATGTCGGAAAAAGCCTGGGGAAAGAAAACCAGGGAAATTGGATTGGCGGCATTGCTTGGGGGCTGTTATTATTTTCCGCTAATAGCTGGTATTGGGGCTTGGAAGTAATGATTGATCTGGTTGCTGTATTGTTCACTCTTTTCTGTTTCTATTGTCTACTGAAGCTGGATAGGACAAAAAAATGGCCTTGGGCTATACTCAGCGGCCTGCTGATGGGAATGATGCTAGTCGTCAAATACAATTATGCCTTACACATATACATTGCTTTCATTGCCTGGTTGATATATGAGTTTGTCACTATCATTTTGCAGCCTATACCTGAACTGGTCAAAGTAAAACCCACATTAATTGGCCGGATCCGCATATTCAAAAAAGAGCTATTTTCATTCATCTGTAGGATAGCTTTAATCTCTTTCTTCCCTTTATTTACTTTCTTCTGGTGGATGTTTGGCCCCAACAGTGCCAAGAAATGGTATATGATCAAATTTTCCAAGGAAACCTGGGTTGACACTGGTCAAATGCCGGGCTTTTTTGATCAGCTTATTTATTATTTAAACTTGTTTATCACTTCATACACTTGGGTGCCTGCCCTCGGTGCCATAGCGCTGGTCGGGCTCTTTGGCCTGATTTTTCTCGTCAGAAATAAGGATCGTGCCTTGATTTTGCTCGTTATTTTTGACTGGACTGGCTTGTTAGTCCTCTGGCGGGTGCTGATTTGTAACAATCGATACATTTATTCGCTTGTACCGCTGGTCTATTTGTCCGCCGGGATCTTTTGGGTGACAGTTTGGGAAATGATCAGGGCCAGATTTGGCGAACAACTGGCAAAACTAGTTGCCGGCGCAACAAGTATTGTTTTACTTGTGTTGATCGCCGCGCAATTCGGGCCGATTCTGAATTATTTTGCTGGCGGTACATACCGGTATGATCCGGACAAAAGATATATGAACGTTTTGGAGTATATTGATAAAGTTGTTCCTCCAAATGCCGTGATCGCGTGCGGCAGCGAAGCTGGAAGTATCAGCCCTTATACTTTCGGCTTTTACTTCCAATACCAGGTAAAGAACAGAAATGCCCCGGTTTACGATAAGTATTCCCTGCAATCAGCCCGCTTTACAAAAGGGATGTACCTAGTTGCCTTCATGCAAGCTCCGACTCCGGAAGCGATAAAAGCAGACCAATGGTATAAATTCTTGGCGGCCAGCTCGCATCTGTTAAAAAAAGTCGATGAGAAATATTTCACCGGTCTGGATTTAAAACTTGATATCTACCTGATAAAATAGTCTTCGTCTGAGAGCGTAGAAATACCAGTGTAGATAGTTCGGTAGCCAGGCCCAGAGCTTAAATTTTGACTGGCCATGACTTCGGTCGCGCCAGGTGCACGGTACTTCAGTTATCTGATAGCCGAGAGCAAACGCTTTGACAGTGATTTCCATCCCTAGCTCAAACCCGCCACAACTTTCAATAGCGATATTGTCCAGTAGTTTTTTTGCGTACATTTTAAAACTGTTGGTCACATCGTGTGTTGGGATCCCGGTCAAGTAATGAAGCGAAAACCCGGCCAGCCTCGACATTGTACGTTTGAAGAGCGGCCCGCCAATTTGCCGGCCACCACACATGTAGCGCGAGCCACAAACTATATCATAATTTTCATTGGCAATCTTAGAATACATCCTGTCAACAGTCGCCAAGTCATCTGAAAGGTCCGCCATGGTAACTAGGACAGCTTCGTTCTTTGCTGAAGCAAATCCGGTCTTAATAGCGTTTAATACACCCTGCCCGTACCTATTCTTTATTAATTTTAAATTCACCTTTTTGATCATTAACTCTCTCACGATAGGAAGAGTGTTATCTTGTTCAAAATCGTAAATGACCAAAATATTATGTGGAGTTCTAACTTTTTTCTCAATCTCTTCAATTGTGCAACAAATGTTTTCTTGCTCGTTATATACGGGGATAACAATATCTAGCATAATCAAATACCGCCCGCGGCAATTTGCTCTTTAATCCAAGGAATGATCTCATCAAGCGCTTCACTTAATGTTGTTTTGGCTTCAAAACCAAGCAACCGTTTAGCTTTTTCAACACTGGGAACCCTCTTTTGAACATCATACGTAAAAGGTTTGTCGGAAATGTATTTGAAAGCATTATTTCCGTTAATCTTTTGCCAGATTAGCTGTGCTAGCTTAAGCACAGTTGTCGAGACCGGAGTGGAAAGATTAAAATCTTCATTCACGGCTTTTGGATTTTCCAAGCACAGTCTGATCCCTTTTGCCAAGTCGCCGCCGTAGGTGTAATGCCTGATCTGATTGCCATCGCCCAGGATATGCAACGGATTCTGTTTCTTTAAAACTTTTTGCACTAGATCTGGCACCACGTGGCTCATAGCTAGCTTGACGTTTCCGGACATAATCTCCTTATCGCAGAGTGCCCTTTTCTCGCCGATGCCAATACAGTTGAACGGCCGAATGATTGTGAATGGCAGTTTATATTGCTCCCAGGCACCCTTGGCGAAATATTCACAGGCCAGCTTTTGAAAACCATAAGTTGAAAGTGGCGGTGGGCAGTGAAACTGCTCACCTTCCGGGGTTGGATAATTGGTCGTGCTTTCAAACACCATTGAGGAGGAGATAACGTTAGCTTTTTTGAGTTTTCTGTTTTTAAATGCCCAGATCGCTGCATCAAAAGAAGCAGCAATGATCCGCTCGTTCTCTGCCAGTAGATCGTATGCGTATTCGTGGAAGAGAGATATCCCGCCAATGATTGCCGCGCCCATCAGAATCTGATCGCAATCCTGGAGCAATTCTTTTAGCAGACTGGCATCTTTGGCATCACCCTTAATAAATTGATACTTGCTCTGTTGATCGTACGATTTCTGGATCGCACCGTATTTGCTCAAATTGTCCAACCCAACAACTTTATGGCCGGCCGAGAGCAATTCTTCAACAACATAACCACCGATAAAGCCAGCCGAACCGGTTACCAGAACTTTCATCAGAACTCCAGCCCCCGACCGTAGAAATTCCAGATGTCAAAAACTCTTGTCTCGGTTCTAAATTTAAGGTCCTTGTATTGAGTGTGCGGGGTGGCCAGCACAATCAATTGCGCTTGTTTCAGCACCGTAGCAGTGTCCGTGAATAAAGGATCTTTGACATAAGGATCGGAACAGAGGACCTTTTTGGACTCAAGCTCCAGTATCTTTTTCAGCTTATATGAGAGCGAGCTCCTTGGATCGTCGTTATCTGCTTTGAAGGCCATGCCCAGGATGCCGACAGTGGCCCGGGCCAGGTTATGGCGGCTCTTCATGTATTCCACTAAATACTTGGGCAAGCCTTCATTGACGAGCATGGCGGCATGACCCAGCATGAAATCATTGTTATTGAACGAGGCCAGTTGCATTGTATCTTTGAACAGACAAGGACCGGCAGCAAAACCAGGGCCGTAAAAGCCTTTCGCCCGGGGATACTTATGCCTTATCCCCTCCAGGATCTTGAAAAAATCCAGACCGAACTTCATAGCGATAATAAGGAACTGGTTCGGAATAGCAAACTGGATATAGCGCCAGACATTGGTAAAAAGCTTGGCCACTTCTGCCTCAATCGGTTTAAGCGTCACGATGTCATTAGTCAACCGCCGGAAGAGCCGGCTGACAGCTTTTTCCGTGGCTCGGTCAAAGGCGCTGACGATTTGAGGAAGCAGGGTGATCTCCTCCAGCGCTTTTCCTTCGGCGATCCTTTCCGGGCAATAGGCGATCTTCAGCGGTAGGCCTTTATATTCAAAGTGCTCTTTTACTTTCTGGGAAGTTCCCGGATATAATGTACTACGAAGTATAACTGTCTGTCCCGGCCGGAAATAACGGAGATATTTGTTGAAGAAAGCGATGATCTCATTGATCTTCGGGTTCAGAAACTCATCGACCGGCGTGCCGATAACTACTATAACATACCTGGACCGACTAATTACCAACGGGTCGCCAGAAACGGCCAGGGTCCTGTTGATGACCTTTTTCAAAGAGTCCGCTGCTCCTGTTTCCTTGAAAGGAACGATCCCCTTTTTGACCAGTTCGCTTGCTTGCTCATTGATATCGTAGATACACGTCTGCAAACCTTTAGAGGCAAAAGCGATGGCCAGGGGCAAGCCGACATGGCCGCAGCCGCCAAGGACGCAGAGATCATAACTCTTAATCATTCAGTACACTCGATTTATTTTCTTATTAAAAACAGCTCTTTTTGTTATTTTTACTTCAATAAACAACCTGATAAATGACACAATAACTTCTATCAAATTCTTAAAGGACATAGCACTACTACCGGTTTCGCCAGTTTGCATATAGCCACCAACTTCATAAAATGAGCAACCCAAAAGCAGCATTTTTGTCGACATTTCCGCCGCGATACTGAAACGATCAGATTGCAAGTTCAATTGCCTGATCTTCTGGGTCGGATAAATACAACTACCATTGATATATTGCACATACACATTAAATACAGCTGCATAAATCAAGCCATACAGGGAAGAAATAATATTCCGCCATCTGCTTCTAGCTTCTTTATTTATAAAATAAGCCATAATCATTTCAGCCTTATTAATATTTTGAAATAGTTCCTTAATCAATTCCTTGGGCATATCATTATCGCTGGGGATCCAGATAAATCTATCATATTTCAAGATCTTCAATGCTTTTTTGATACAGCAGCCTACACCCAAGTTAATTTCATTATGAATTGAACGAATAAAGGGCCATTCTCGCTCAAGTTCTTTAATAATACGGCCAGTGCCATCGCTGCTCCCATCATTTATGATGACTATATCTAATTGTATTCCAGCGCATTCATTAGCCGATTGAATAATATCGTAGACTGTATCTTTAAGCTTCTTTTCTTCATTTAATGCAGGAATAATAATACTTATCATTTCATTTTCTTACACTTTAATATTTTTGTTGACAGATAGGCTTGGCAGTACACAGCCTAAATTAAATACAACAATTGGATAAAGAGGCAAAAGAACCCGGTTAAAGACCCCATTAATCCCATAATTCAAAAAAGTTAGCAGAAATATGCTTAATAATCCTCCATAAAATAACAAGATAGTAATCAGTAAATAGATATTTTCCTTTGTTATCTGCCTTTTAAAAAAACACAAGAGTCCCACTGTAACCATCATCCAGAATACACCCCAACTCCCCTCAATATACATCATATTGTACATTTCTCTATGGACAAATATTATTCTATCATAACTAATAAAACCTATTTCGACATGTTGCAGGTCAAGAAGCTGGTTTAGCGAAACAAACAATTGCCATGGCAAGCCAATGAGCACAAATAGCAAGCAATAATTCCCTATATAAATAATTTTGTTTTTTAATGGCTCCTGACAGTTGCGCCATAAATAAAAAAGCAATAACACCAGCCCGATCACATAATGAATTTTACTGTCAATTTTAATCCAGGTAGTTAGGGTTACGGGAATGGCGAAAAACCAAAAGAAACTGTTTTGTCTTGTTCGCAACCAGCGATAAAAATAAATTATTCCAACGGCAAAATATGTGGTTCTAGTAAAGTCCGCATAACCAATCGTCGCATGATAAATAAAGAATGGCGTGGAGGCTAACAAGTAAACAAAGGCTATCGCTCCTAATTCTCCTCTGATCGGTTTCAAATTATAGTAAACTATAATGAGTAAACAAAGGAATTCCAACGGAAAAATAATTTTCGAACATTGGTCATTTACTGTTCCCATCCAAGCGAATAACCAATAATGCATGATCGAAAGACCTCGAGGATAGCCAACCGGACACTTTTTTAACTCTACCAATATTTTGTCTGGCTTAAATTGCTCGGCATAAAAATAGTTTTTCCCTGATTCCAGCCAATTGCCAGCAGCATCCCATGCATATTCTGGCTTACTGCAGGTTTCGATAAATACGTAAGATATTTTACAAAATAAAAGCGTTACTATAACTAACAGTAATATCATAGCTATTAGGCTCTGTCGATTAATCAGTGAACGCCTAAAACTGTTTAAGCGAGCAACGGGACTAAGCAAACCAATCTTTTTTCTTAAAGCATCAAGATTACTTGTCCCATTGCTTAAAGAAAACAATATTTTTACTGCTAGCAATATTAATACTATTAGGATTGTGATCATCGGACGGTTAGTGATCGGCAACAGAAAAAGAAAAAACATTAAAAGGGAGATTAGCCCTTGTCCAAGGAGATGGCTTAAAGCGATATTTTCGATCAAATATAAATTCTTCTTAGAATCAAAAAAAGAAACGATCAAATAACCAAACAACCAAGCAACGAACAAGCCAATAAACAGTTTTAATATTATCATTGCTGTTCCCGATCAATTAATATATACGATTCCTCATTAAAACGCTTAAATACGCTTAATGTTTTAGGCGTAAAAATAAGTCGACAAGAGAGATTGGCATTATTTCTTCTCCCTGCAATGATCATTTCGCCAAAACTTTCTTTATTAATATCATCATTTATCCCAATCATGATTGGAATACTTCCAATATTTTTGACTTCTAAATAGGCTTTTTCATTTTTTCTTAAGGTCTTATATGGGATGTATCGGTAAATCACCTCATCCCCAACTTGCGATACAAATTCTGTTTTACCTACGCTGGTTTTACGATCACCGCTCAAGATTGATAAACTGATCTTGGAATTACTGTTAATTCCTCCTTTCAGCCAGATACTGATTTGAAAAAGACTGTTTGAGGGATGTAATAACTTGATTTCCTGAAGCATTACCTCGCTTGGCGCAACATTAAAATACCGACTTACTTGAAATTGATCATAACGGACTTCGTAGTATCCTTTATTTCGCTGTTTAAAATATATATAGAATATTTTTCTCTGCGTTTCTTTTAGATGCTCATAATAACGCGGCCTTAAATTGGCATAAAACTGAACGGCCCGAAGATAATTGGCAGGAGTCCCAGGGAGCTCCATCGGAACTTGATTATTAATTTGAGCATCAAGCGGGATATATTTATCGCAAAAAGCCATAAAATCAATGAACTCCTGATCCCCAACTGCCAGCCCTCTCCGCTCTTGGATCGGCTTTCCCCAGTAAAAACTGATGTTACGGGCAATCCCTTTTAAATAAACCACATTATTTCTCAGGTCTAGTATGGACCAGACCAAAAAGATAATGATCAGTAAAAAGCCAATGAAAACGGTGGCAATCTTAAGCTTGGGGTTAAACAGATAAACTCCAGCATAGATCACCCCGCTAATCAATATAATGAACCAAAGAAACGGGATAAAAAGCTGGTTGAATGGCTGCCCTATAAAAGTTGGCGAAGCCATAGCTAAACAAGTCCCAAGCAAAGGATCGCTATAACGAGTAAAACCGCTCCACCACGCTTTTATTTTTGTCCAAGTATTGGCGTGAATAAAACGGATTTCTTTAAGCGACATCTTTTTTGCGTTAGTTGCGGGGATGAGCAAAACAGCCTTAACTATCCCCTGCCAGGCACCATGGGCAGGCAAATCAATATATCGCTGATTTTGCCGGCTTGCCCTACCCGTATCAAAATCATAACGAAAATTGTAATCAAAATTGCGATTAAACGGTGAGACAAAAAGTAGATGTCCCTGATCATAGGCAATTGGCCATTTTCCTTCTATAACACAAACATTGTAATAATCGGCGTCAATATTCATAGGGATAACTGCAAAAAGTTCCTGCTGGCCCTTAATCAACTCTATTGAATCATTAGTCAGACGAAACTCACTGCCGGCAGATAATTGCCACATCCCCCGATTTTCAACAAAATTGAATTTAAGGCTTTCTTCAGGCAGGTTTAGCATTATCAAAATTATTATTAAGATAACCGCGCCAGTAAGCCCGGCAAAGAATAGGATTTTACTCCTTGAATCATTTTGTTTTATTGGTATTTTCTTGTTTTTCATGCCGTTATTCCAGGTAAATATTAAACCGCTTTGTTTAGTACCTGGCAACCCGTTTTAGATAATACCTTAAAGGAACTATCGAAGTCAAAATATAATGGATAAACCCTCTTAAGCTCCCCGGCAAAGACCTAAATATCCGCTTAGCCCAACTTTCATTAGTCTTATTATCCCAAACCTTCAAATAATAACCTTGCTGAACTGGAGCATTAAAGGTAGAATCGGCGCGTTTGCGGGCAATAAAAAATGTCGCATATAGCCCTTTATTTAATCCCCCATAAGAATGACTGTTTAAACAGCCCGGAGTATAACGATAAATATCCCAGAGACGTTTATCGTGTCTGTAAGAATGGCAAATAAATAAGGCCTCAATTATTTCCCAACGATTAGCCAGATAATAATCATAAAACAGCGTTGGTGAAAACATGTAAAAACCATGATCGACGTAATTTGACGTTGGTGAAGCGTGAATGATCCGCCCTCCGACTTTCAGCATTTTATGATAGTTTTCCAACACCTTAGGGATATTAAATACATGTTCGGAAGTGCCCCCATCAAATACCAAGTCGAAGCAGTTATGTAATCCAACCGGCAGATCAGTATTCAGATCATGAACGATCGAGCACCGCTCAAAATCATTGGAATCAAGACTATCGACCTTATCAAATCTTAAGGAACGGAATAAGATCTCATCATTGATCCGTGAATTCTTGTTATAGTTGCCCAGCCGGCATAATTGCTCCTGCAACTCAAGATTTAAGGGAAAATCCAACTCCTTTGCCCACTCATTCAGTTCCCTTAAAGTTGCATATATGTCCTGCCGGCCAATAGTTATAATATTACCAGTAAAAGATTCTCTTTTCCCTTCTCTCATCAATAATTTAATCATGGCACGAGCTATTCCCATTAATCATCTCCTCTAACTAATAACTTGAATTTTCTTAATAGACGAAGCATTTTACGGATAAACATCTCTGGGATTACCTTCATTATAATTCTTTTAACAAATTTATCGAGCAACCCAAAGTAAATAAGCTTAAATGACAGATAACTCCAATATTGTGAGTTATTTATAACAACATATAAAACTTCCCAAGGATGAACCGAGAAAGCAGCTGTCTTTTGAAACATAGATAAAACATCTTTATAAGCAGGCTCGCTAGAAGCGTTGATTACCTTTTCAATGACTCGACGTTCCAAATTTGTTTTTTGAGCCATGCTTACTCCGTATTGTCCTTCATGTATCCTAATTACCGTTAAAATATCTGGCACATAACAAATGCCGTGTCGAAAACTTAGCACACTATAAGCAAATAAATCCATGGCCCATTCTAATTCTTCCCTGTAGCCACCGGCAGACAGCAGCATATTTCTATTCAAAATAGCTGTGTGAATAGAAAAAGGGGTAATGTGTTCTCGCTGAAAATGTTTTAAAACTTCATCGGGTGGCAAATATGTTGCTTTGCTACTCAAATACTTTTTGTTTTTAACATATTTACTACCATCAAATAAGGTGCAATCCGTACAACACAATCCAGCTTGAGGAAATTTAGTCAGTAGGCTCATTGATTTTTCAAAAAATCCTGGCAAGATCCAATCATCAGAAGCACAAGGAAATAAATAATCTCCGGAAACAACAGATAATAAACGTTGTAGGGACAAGATCGGTCCTAGATTTCTTTCGTTTTGAATTAGGCGTAAATTTGGATATTTCTTTAAAAATCCCTGGACAACAGAAACACTATTATCAGTGGAAGCATCGTCCAACACTACTACTTCTTTGGCCGGGAAAGACTGATTAAGAACCGATTCGAGCATTTTCCCTATATAATGCCCATAATTGTAATTTGGCATTATTACTGACAGTGTTTTATTTGTCATTTTATTCTCTTATCGCTGATTGTTTTGATGCCAATGCCAATTGCGATCAAATAATGCGCCATTGGCCCAAAGCCTGTATGAACTACTTCATCGTTAGCGCCAAAAATAAAGACACGTTTAAAATATTCCCTCAATTCTGCTTCAAGGCGTTCTCTAGAATAAAGATTTATATGCCCAGCTTTTGTGATCGATGAAGCATATTGATTTGAGGTTATGTTCGGTGTTCCAATAATTACTATCCCATCTTCTTGTAAATAATTACGGATTTGTTCCCAAAAAGTACTTATTTTCTTAGGAAATATATGCTCAATAACATCAAATGCAACAACGGCATCATACCTATCATTTTGGGTTCTAGCAAATAAATCCGCGCATTCAAAGGAAATGCGATCATCCTGCCAATTCCTTTTACCAATTTTTATTGCGTCGCGATCATTATCCATTCCCTTAGCCAAACCACATTCGACGGCTAAAAGCCACGTCCCAAGTCCTTCTCCGCAACCAAGATCTAAGACTTTTTTATGCTGACCGATAATTTTTGCAGCAAATTTGTAATAACTCATCATATAAAGTATTCTCCTGGGTGTATTAAGAAATTGATAAGAGAGATGTTTCCCTAATATTACTTTTTGCTTATGCATAATATTTTTAACGGATTCCCAGCCTGTTCTTTTCCTGCCCTTTTTCATTTGCCATTCCTCTGTTTTTTTTCGCAACCGATGCAGATTAGGTAATGCGCCATTGGTAAGAACCCAGTATGGACAATCTCATCATTAGCAGCAAATATAAATACTTTACGAAAATACTTTATCATCATATTTTTTAGCATATCTGCATCAAATAAGTTAACGTGTCCTATTTGGCTCGCTTTTGAAGCATAATAAGAAGATGTTTTGTTTGGTGTCCCAACAATTGCGATCCCGTCTGAATCAAGATTGTTGCAAATTGTCTCAAAAAACAGTCTTTCATTTTTTTTCATGATATGTTCGACAACATCAAGACTGACAACTGCATCATAGCGCCCGTATGTCTTGCCCATAAAATCATCAGCAATAAACTTAATCTTATCAGCAACCCAGTTCCGCTTGGCATCTCTAATCGCCTCGCCATCCAGATCAACGCCCGTATATTTCAAAGCAAATTCCGATAAGATCGGAACGCCAATGCCTTCGCTGCATCCCAACTCTAGAATGTTTTGATTTGTTGAGATCATTTTAACAGCAAACTTATACCTAGACAAAACAAAAGCAAGACGTTTTGGATCGTTATGAATATTATATGACCAATGTCGGCCCAACTTAAGCTCACTATCCCCCATCATTTTTTTAACCTTATCCCAAACTTTTTTGCTTGATCTTTTAGCCATTTTCATTGTCCCCTCCCTATCCAATTTCTTGCAACCGCTTCCAGACACTTGGAAATCGGGACAAAATTAAGCCGACAGTCCAGCAATAATCTTTTCGCTATCAGGCTGGTATTTTTTGGGCGTTTTACTCGAAAGTCTATTTCCGCCAGTAAAACTTTATGAACGCGATCAGCTGGTATCTTCATTGTTTTTGCTAGGCTGCTTGCTAAATCATACCTGGACCAGATTTCCGGAGAGCATACATTAATAATGCCTGTGGCTTCCTGAGCTTGCAAACAGGCAACTGCTTTAACAACGTCAGAAACGAGTGTCGGGCAAAAGAACTGGTCATAAGCAGCCTGAATAGTTTGTCCTAACACTAAACCACTTGCCATTTCATCAAGCAACGTACCGTCACCTTTAGTCAAAGAAAATACTTTCGCTAAACGAACAACCAGATAGTTACCGTTGGTTAATTCCTTGATCTTTTCCTCGATCAGCGCTTTTTGCCTGCCATATTCCATCAAGGGGTGGGGCTTCGCCTCATCATTATAATTACCGCTAACACCATCAAATACGTAATCGCTGGAAAAATATATTGGTTTAAGCCCCTCAGCCGCTAACTGCCGAATCAATTCCAATGTCCCTTTGACATTTACCCGCCTGGTCAATTCTTTGTCTGTCTCACATCTGTCAATTCCAGGGATTGCGGCAAGAATTAAAACGTCACGATGTCGCTTTTTGTTTAATTCAAGCATTGAAATGTCGGGAGAAAACAAATCAAAATATAATAATTGCCCTCCTCTTTTATCTTCGGCAGTCCCCACGCAATCGCGATGCTTATTGCGATACGCAGCAAAAAAGTACGAGCCTAAAAAACCATTCGCGCCAATAATAGCTGTCTTAGGAAGATTTACTGGCAAATTAATTTGCTTTGTCTTTGCCTTCTTATTCGAAATAAATGAACTCATAATCACCCGTATAACCAAATTTATTAAACAACCAGACCCACTCTTCAGGGGTAAAAAAACAGACCCCAGTTAGTACCCAGCACTGTAGGTTGAACAGCTCCTGTTCATTGCGATAGCCCTCAACCACCACAAACTTATTCTTACCCACACGCTCGATTTCTTCTAACGCAGACTTCAGATCAGAGATAATAATGTTGTGGAGTGTGTTCAATGATATCACCAGATCAAACTCCTTATCTTGGTAAGGATATATATCTTGTGCTTTGTGAAGAAACAGGTTGTCTTTTATCTCTTCTTTCGCATTCTCCAGCGCGTATAAGGAAATGTCAAAACCCTTAACAGCAGCTTTCGGCAATAGTTTCTTCAGCTCATACAGCAGGAACCCTTTGCCACAGCCAACATCAAGTATTTTTGCTCCATCTTTTAAGTTATAGTTCTCAATCAGTTTGCGCGCGATCGGTTCCCAGCGACCATCATATTTAAAGCCTCCATAGCCTGTCCGTCGATCACCATCCCAATAATCATAGCCATAGCATTTGGCAATCTTCATGCAATCTACCTTAGAGTCATTCATCCGGCCGAGGTAATCGCGCTTTGTTTTTTTATGGTTTGCGGTCACTAATTCGATCAATTTTCCCATAGTCTTGCTCCTTTCTATGCCCGATGCAGATAAGTCAAAGGCTGATCTTTGATTTCTTGCCAATACTGTTCAACCCAATTAACAACTTCATTAATCCCTTCTTCGATCTTGACCTTAGGTAGCCAACCCAGTTCTTGTCGCGCTTTTGCAGAATCGATTACATAAGCGGCATCCTGCCCGGGCCGTTCAGCAATCATCTTGGTCACTTCAGCAAAATCTTTCCCCATTCTATTCGAAATCAGCTGCACCAAGTCATGGACTGCAATCCCTTTATCCGGTGAAAGGTGATAAAGTTCTCCCAAACGTCCCTTGTCCAATATAGCCAGTTCGCCGGCAGAGATATCCCGGATGTGAATATATGATTTGACCGCTTTCCCTCCCCCATGTAATCCGATCAGTTTATTCATCCTAAGATAAATTACTGACCGAGGTATAATCTTGAATAACTGCTGTCTAGCTCCATAAACATTAGTAGAGCGGACCATCAATAGGGGGAATTTAAATTGTTTCCAGTAAGTGGACAACAAAAAATCGGCAGCGGCTTTGGAGGCAGCATAAGGCGTGCTGGGATTCATGACCGCATCCTCTTTAACCGTGCCAATGCAGGTTCCATATACTTCCGGAGAAGAAATGTGCAGATATTTTTGCAAATAAGCTTGTTGCCTTAAATGATTGACTAGCCTAGCGAGCGCAACACAATTGGTCTCAAACCAGTGTTCTGGCTGATCCCAGCTGGGAGCCACTTCACTTTGGGCAGCAAAATTTACGATATATGCTGGCTGTTCTTTATCGAGCAGATCAAGAAGCCTGGCAATATTTTTATTAAGGTCGATCTGAAAATATCGATAGCGCGACAAATCTCGACGCAATTTGTACTTAAGAAATAAAGCTGAGCGTTCCGGTGAACGGCTAACACCAAGCACTTGATAATCAGGATTATCTAGAATAAGATCAACAAAATCCTGACCAGAAAAAGAATTAGCTCCTATCACCATTATTTTTTTCACATTTTTATCCCTTCCAGCATAATTTTAGCTTTAGTCAGCTGATCCCCTTTTTTTCTTTCATAATCGTAATGACTAAAAGCAAATCCACGCCGGGCCTTACCAGCTGGCAGATATTCATTCAATAGAATACAGCACCATTTTACCTTATATACAGGTAAGAGTATTTCAATTCTTTTTAGTTCCAGATCTGGATCGGTCAGAGTAGCTACCACTCCCCTGGCAAAGCGGTTAAAATAATGCCTAGGAACAGGAACAGCCGGCTGGCAGAAGAAATCACAAACCATTTTTGCCGCATCATCCCATCCGGCATACTCAAAATCAATAAAAAATACCTTTCCAGACTTATCAACCAGTGCATTATGAAAGCCAAAATCAGAAGGAGAAATAGAGCGCTTTGTCCTAGCACTGGGATCTATCTTGTAAGCTGTAGCAACTTCTTCTGCCTGACTCTTGACTTTTACCCAAGTCGGGGTTAGATTGCTTTCAATAAACTGCTGGGCTTTTTCATCTTCGGCGCTTTTGACGATAATTCGGTGCAAGCCATCGATCCTTTTTTCGACCATATTCAAATGTTCGGAGAGTGAAAAACATGCTTCTGAGGCCTCCGGTAAGCCGGCTGCTTCAGTATCATGGCAAAATTTATTAAGATCAGTGAACAATCGTAAGGCCTGGTTGACCGATTCACCGGCTACGTCACCTGGTTGGAATTTATCCCCGTGAATAAACTGATATAAAGCTAAATTGTTCTGTCGGTCAATGGCGATCGGCGCAGGAATCGACCGCAGGCCTTTTGCCCAGGCAAAACTAATAAAAGAATATTCCGTTTTTAAGCGGTCTCGCTGGTCACCCTGATGCTTTAAAAAATAAGCTTTCAACAAATAGTAGCTACCACTGGAAAATAGTTTATAAACCCGATTGTTTGCTCCGCCAGCAATCGGTTCTAGGATAAATTTAGATTTAATACCAGCCGCCCCCAATAAGTCAGCCACCTGTTTCATAGATACTTCAGAATTCATATGATCTTTAACCCATTATTCCAGGAGGTCAGACGCAAGTAATCGAAATTATCCGGATAACGATTATTCGGATCAAAAAGGACTTTTTTGATATTTTTTGGAAAGCCAGATTCAGCCAAGAATTCAGGCAGATCATCTATAAACATATTACAGCCGGCCAGTGTGATCCGGCGCAGTTTATCTACCTTGGTTAGCTCAAAGAATACCTTATCCTTAGACAAGCCGGTTTGTTCCATGTTATAAAATCCCTTCATTTCTAACCAGTCGCTTGCAGCCTGATGTAAGTCGTGCTTTTCACCCAGAAAAGGAAATCTTGTTTTGTGGCTAATAATATTCACTTCGATCCCCGCCTTATTGCATTCCTTCAGGAATTCCAGCGCACCCGGGTAGGCAGGAGCAAGCTTAATATATTTGCCGTAGACCAGACCTTGTAATTCTGTCCAAGCTTCTTCCTGTCCGATCGCCCGCAGATAATCACGCACATGGCCTTTACTGATTGAGACCTGATCTTCGATCAGTTTTTGTTCCTTGGCTACTTCGTAAAAGACCTGATCATAGCAGACTATGGTGTTATCAAAATCGATCCCGATCTTCATCTCAATTCATCCGGACCAGCGGACGTATCACCTGGCCTAATTCCAACTGATTGATCGCTTCATTGATCTCTGCTAGCTTGAAGACTTTGGTCAGCAGAGGCTTCACGTTCAGCTCTTTTGACCTGATCAGCTGCTGGTATCGCGGATAATCACGGTCAGGGACGCTATCTCCGCCCCAGGTCCCTAGCAGCTTCTTCCCTAAATTGAATTGTTTGGGGTCTATTTCTAGTTTTTCACCGAAACGGGCATTGCCGATGATCACTACTGCCCCGCCCTGGTTACGTATACTGTTGATCGCCTGGTTCATCACGGTAGTCTTACCGCTGCACTCCACGGCATAGTCCAGCCCAGAGGGGCTGAGCTGCTGGATCTCCTGGATCGGGTCTGTTTTGGCTGCGTTGACCAGATGGGTCGCGCCCATTTCCCGAGCGGTTTGCAATTTACTCTCGTTGATATCGACGGCAATAATCGGCCCGCATTGCGCGATCTTAGCGGCGCAAATTGCGCATAAACCGACCCCGCCAACCCCAAAAACAGCTAGGCTCTGACCAGTTTTTGGGTTAGCTACATTAAAAACGGCACCCGCGCCAGTCGGGATAGCGCAGCCGATCAGGGCCGCTTCGTCCATCTCGATCGGTTCGGTGATCAAGGTCAGGCGGTTCTCGCTGATGATCGAATACCGGCCAAAAGTGGTGATCGATCCGGAATTGACCTTTTTCCCTTGCCAATCGTAAACCGTCCCGGGAATATCCATACCTGAACCTTTTATCCAGGACAGAATGACTTTATCGCTGGCTTTTACTTTTTTTACGTCCGGTCCTGTCTCGCGCACTATCCCGCTCCCCTCGTGGCCCAGGCAATGCGGCAGGAATTTATCTTCTCCACGGTATCCGCGGCACTCCAGGACCTGCGTGTGGCAGATCCCGCTGTAGCTGATCTCTACTAAAACTTGCCCCGGTTTAAGGATTGGGATCTCCAGTTCAGCCAGGACCAGAGGCTTGCCGGTCTCAACCAGGATCGCCGCTTCCGTTCTCATTTTGCCAGCTCCTTTATTATTCTTTCACTGATAGCCGTTGCGGTTAAACCGAACTCTTTTCGATAATTTTCTTGTGACCCAACCTTATGAAGGAACCGGTCAGGGATCCCGCATCTGACTATTGATCGGTCTTTTACCCCATGGTCAGCTGCCCACTCTGCCACCGCCCCACCTAGCCCGCCGATCAAGCCATGTTCTTCGATCGTGACGATCAATTTAAACTTCGAGAATATATCCTTTAGCAACTCCTGATCCAGTGGCTTAATAGTATGAAAGCTGGTCACTTGCGCTGATATCTTCCGCTTGCCCAACTTTTCTGCAGCTTCGACTGCTTCCGGCAGAAGATTCCCGGTGCTGATCAGGCAAACATCGCGGCCGGGCGTGAGTACGATCCCTTGGCCGATCTTAAATTCCGGTAAAGAGTGATGAACTACCGGTTCGCCCTTTTTACCGATTCTGATATAAACAGGCTTGTTCAGCTCTACCGCTGCCCTTAAGGCCAGCTTAGCTTCGACTGGATCCCCCGGAGCGAGTACGGTCATGTTCGGCAAGGCGCGGAGCAAGGCTAGATCATCCAAAGAATGGTGGGTCGGGCCCAACTCCGCATAAGACAATCCACTGCCGGTGCCGATCAGGATCACCGGAACATTATGGTAACAGATATCAATCTTAATCTGTTCTAGACAACGAACGGTAATAAAAGGGGTAATAGTATAAGCGACTGGGATCATCCCGGAGAGTGCCAACCCGGAAGCTAAACTAATCATATTTGCTTCTGCCACACCGCAATTATAAAAACGGTCAGGGGCGTAATCCTTGTGTTGGTCAAACATCCGGTTTCCTATATCTGCAGAGAGTATAACGAGCCGGCAGTCTTCTTTCACTAGTTCTAATAATTCAGCGGCGAAAGCATTCCTCACATTAACCCTAGCTCCTTTTTTGCCTGATCAACATCTGTCTGGCTTGGAATTTTGTAATGCCAGTTGTTATTATCTTCCATAAAAGAAACACCTTTTCCCTTAATGGTTCTAGCAATAATTATACTCGGTTTCCCATTTCGGATTTTAACCTTTTCCAACACTGCCAGTAACTCAGCATAACTATGCCCATCTATCTCATAAGTGTTCCAACAAAAGGATTCCCATTTCTTTGCTAGCGGTTCCAGAGCCATGATCTCTTCGCTCCGGCCGGTCGCTTGCCAGCGATTAAAATCAACAAAAGCAATTAGGTTATCGATCCGGTTAGCTGGGGCAAATAGTGCTGCCTCCCAAACCGAACCCTCATTCATTTCCCCATCGCTCATTAGAACAAAAACATTATAGTCATGTTTCTGAATTCGCCCAGCCAGCGCCATCCCAATCCCTAAAGAAAGACCATGGCCAAGCGAACCTGAACCGGCCTCAATCCCCGGCGCACACTTTGGCCCGGGATGCTCTGTGAGCTCACTTTCTTCTATGCCTAATGTATTCAAAAGCTCCTCGCTCAAAATACCCCGTTCCGCCAAAACAGCGTACAGCGCAGTTACAGCATGCCCTTTGCTCAGAATAAAGCGATCCCGACCCTGTCCTATAGGCTTTTTTGGGTCAATTCTAATTGCTCGCCAGTAGAGAGCGATCAGAATATCGATACATGACAAGGCAGAACCAAGATGGGCTACGCCTGATCTAAATGAAAGTTCTATAACCTTTCCTCGAATCTTTCGAGAAAGTGCAATCAGTTCATTCTTTTCTTTCATTTCCATTATTTTAAATCAATTGCCTGCATCGTCTTAATATTAAAATAACGTTTATCGGTCAGGGAATTCGGAATCTTCCCGGCCTTAAAAGCCACACATAGGTCTTTGACCGCCTGTTCAACCGATCTGGTCGCCTCAAAACCAAGCTCTCGTTTGATCTTTTCCGAAGAGACCCGGTATGATCGATTATCATCGGTCGGAGTGGTGACAATCTCCAAACTGTTTTTGCCTAATTCTTTTGCCACAACATCCTTGACCGCCACAGCAATCTCTTTCATTTTCATGTTATGATAGCCAGCGTTGAAGATCTTACCATCAATTTTCTCGTCAGGATATTCCAATGTTTTGACATACAAGTCGGTCATATCCTCAATGTGCAGGTTCGGCCTTTGCTGTTCCCCGCCAAAAACCGTGATTTTCCCCTTATTGACCGCCAGGTTGGTCAAGATGTTGACCGATAGGTCTAGCCGCAAGCGCGGTGAATAACCGCAGATTGTCGCTGGTCGTAGTATTAAAACAACAAAGCCAGGAGCGCGCTGTTTTAGCAAATATTTTTCACCCAACGCTTTGTATTTGGAATAATCGGTCAACGGTTCCAACAGCAGCTCTTCAGTCACTTTTTCTTCTTCCTTGATCCCGTAAACGCTCGAACTTGAAGCATAAATAAATCTTTTGACTCCAACTTTCTTGGCAATATCAACCAGACTGACCATTGCATCATAGTTGATCGATTTGCCCAATTCTGGGTTGAGCTCGTAGCTTGGGTCATTTGAGATGCAAGCCAAATGAATGACCGCATCAACATCAAACAATTCCCTTTCCAATAGTGTGGTATCTCGCAGATCACCTTTGATCTGCTTAAGATTGGGGTTATCTTTTACTTCATCTAAAACGTTTTCGCCATACATATACAGATCAAAGACCTTTACTTTATAATCTTTGGCCAATAATTTGGGAATAAGAACGGAGCCAACGTAACCAGCTCCGCCAGTTACCAAAACTGTTTTTATCACTATCTTTCCCCTTTTATAATCATGTCATAAACATAATGACAGATTGAATGATGAATAATTTCAACGTGTCCATATTCATTTGACGGAACATAAAAGTTCAAATCTCCCAAGGTGCGCAACGGATTCTCTTTAGCAAAACCAGACAAAGTTACAATTTTACACTTATTCTTTTGTGCCGCCTTTGCTCCATTGATAATATTTTTCGATTGCCCAGAGCTACTAATAGCTATTAAAAGATCATCTTTATCAGCAAACATTTCAATTGGTTTTGCAAAGACATAATCGTAACTATAATCATTGCTAACACAGGTCAATAAAGAAGCATCATTAAAGGTAATGGCCTTAATCCCACCATTTTTCCAAAAATCTACTGCTGAATGACTGGCAATCGCGGCACTGCCACCGTTCCCAATTAAAACAATTTTCTGTTTTGTCCCTTTACAAGCTAAAATCATCTCCATCATCAAATTCGCGGCTGAAGAAAATTCTATTTGCCGATTGTTAATATCGCTTACTTCTATTTTAGTAATCAACCTGTTCAGCTCTTGATAATAATTTAAAATTGACATCGTTTGCTCCTACTTTAAAAGATTATGAATAAATTCAAGCAATTCATGCTTTTCAACTGATTTTTTATTACCAACAATTTGAACTGCTAGAGCCCCGACAGCGTTGCCGATAAAAGAAACCAGATCAAGTGGCAAACCAACCGCAAAACAAGGCGCAGTAAAAGCAAAGAAAGCATCCCCTGCGCCGATGGTATCAATCACCTTGGTTGAAAAGACCGGGGTCCGGTTGAGCTCTCCTTTTCTACCCAATCCCAGCGAGCCGCGGCGCCCCAATGTCACGATCAGATTCTGCGCTTTGACCGCGTCCTTGATGCGCCTGGCCACATCTTCAATCTGGCCGTGTTTCTCCTGCGCGGCCAGCCGCAGTTCATTCTCATCGACGCAGATAAAGTACGGCCGATGATATTTAGTCACCATGTTATAGCCAGAATTAGCCGCGTTGGTCTGAGTATTGATCGCGTATTTATTGGCTCGGGACTCGATCAGTTTGATCAGCTTTTTGGTGACCAGCCCATGGCCGAAATCAGAGACCAGAACGATATCATATTTCCGAACTTCGTTGTGCAGGTAAGCAAGCAGCTTTTTCTCCAGGTCAGCGGCGATCTGGCTATCGTTCAGGTAGTTCACTTCAAACAGTTTCTGGTTCAGGTACTGATTGACATACCGTTTCTTGACGATGGTGGGCCCGTCTTCGCGGTAGAAATACTTACTGGTGATATTTGGTTTCAGATTAGCGGCAATGAATTCCTCGCGTGATTCCTGCTTGCCCAGCAGCGTCACCAGGTGAACCGTTTCGCATAGGCTGGCAATATGGTTGGCAATGGCCAAGGCTCCGCCGGCGAACGTTTCGTGGTTGAGATAACGGTTGACGACCAGCGGATTCTTGGAAGAGCGTCCCATGGAGTCGCAGTAATGGTATTCATCGATTATCCCATCGCCGATGATCAGCACTTTAAGCGACTTCAGCTTGTTGAGTTGGGTGGCGATCTGTTTAAAGCTGTGCCTGGCGGCTAGTTCTTTTAGAAATTTCTTGGTCTCCGCCGGATAAATGTCTAGGAAATTATTGATGATCTCCTGCGAGCTGAACGAGAACCCTTCGGTCTCAAAGATCTTGACCTTGCCGAAATAGAGCTCTTTTTCTTTTTGGAAGATCTTGCCGTGGATGGTCTGGTCGCGGTCCTTGAAGGCTTTGCCCTTGGCATAAATGTCCGGCTTGATCAGCCGGACACAGTCAAAAGGTGTTTCTTCATCAACCAGGGCAACGTAATCGACCTGCTGGAGCGAAGCGACATTTTCTGCCCGCAGTTTCTCACTGAAGATCGGCCGGCCCGGTCCCCGGCGGATGTCCTTATCCTTGATCACGGTCACAACCAGAACATCGCCCTGCTCTTTGGCAACATTAAGGTGCTGTATTACTCCGGGGTGGATCAGATCAAATACCCCGTGGCTCTGGACGACCACTTTCCCCTTCTTCTTCAGCTCTTTGACCTTGGCGACCAGATCATCCAGGAACATTATTTTATTTCTCATTTTTAACTCCATAATACGGCTTTAGCAATTCAGTCGAAGAGAAGACAATCTCATGGGTGAACTGCAGCTTTGCCCCGATCTCTTTAACCACCGCGGCCTCCCGCTGGATTTTCCCGGTCTTGTCTTCCAACTTTTCAAATTCCTGACCTTTGACATAGATATTCGGCCTGATCAGCCTTAAAGTCTCTTCAGCGGTCGGCCACTGATTGATCGCTACATAGTCGACGCATTCAAGCGCCGCGAGACTTTCCACCCTCAGCTGCTCGTTAAAAGCGGGACGGCCAGGGCCTTTATCAACAAATTTATCCGGAGTTACCGTCACGATTAGTATATCGCCCATTTCTTTGGCGGACTGAAAATATTTGATATGCCCGGGATGCATTAGATCAAAGCAGCCGTGGCAATGGACAACCATTTTGCCAGTAGCTTTTAATTCAGCCACCTTTTTAGCTAATTCTTGAACAGTCAATATCTTATTTTTACTCATTTAACGCACTCCACAAGGCAGGAATAGTCTCGTCATGTTTTCCTTTAATATAATAACTTTCACCGCCATCGGCAGTTGTTCTAATCAACATCGTTTTCCATGGTCGAAAATAATAAGCTGTATTATCTTTGGCCGGCTCCATTTTGTGATTCTCCGGTAAGTCATGCAGGTCGCATACCACAGTAGTAAATGTAGAAATTTTTCTATCTGTTTGCTTAGCGATATTGCGCGCCATACTCAAAGCCTTAAGAAATACCTCCGGCGCCATCACCGCACTGCCAAAGTTCATTACCACGCCACCTTCAAGCCGTTCGATAAGAGCTGCAAATCCAAGAAAATCGTTATAAGAAAGCGCACCAGTGGCCGCCCCATCGCAATTCGGCAGTTCATGGATGATGTCATAGCCGATGCCGACGTGGACAGTCGCCGGGATATGCAAACGGTAAGCGGCCGCAAAGAGGCTGATTTCTTTATGCGGATAATCCCCTTCATTGATCGCCCGGCCGACCACTTCACCCAGACCGCAACTCTTATCCTTTTGATAAGCATTATTAATAATATCATTGATCTGACCTGTCTCCCGCCAGAGGCCAAATTGGCCTTCAGAAATATACCTGGCCACGCTTTCTGTGGTCGCACCAGTCAGAGCAAATTCGTAATCATGAATCAGGCAAGCACCATTAGTCGCTAAACAGGTAATAAAACCCTTTTCCATTAGATCGATCAGGTATTTCTGGATGCCCGACCGAAAAACATGCCCTCCGGCCATCAAGATGACCGTCGCTTTATTTTTCTTAGCCTGGACAATATTTTGGGCAATTTTTCGCCAACGCTCATCAATTTTGGCGGCTTTTTCTAACGAACGGATAGCAGCGATATCCAGGTCATTCTCCCGCTCAGACAATGGTTTAAGCGTTATTTTACTCCGATCAAACATTTTCATGTCTATATCCTTATTATTTCCTTGATAAACCGGTAAATAAAATCATACTCCAGATACACTATTAACAAACTAGCTACACCTAATGAAATAATATTACTAACCAGTAATTGCATTATCTGCCACTGGCCAGCCAATAAATTATGTGTTAATAAAAAAGTTCCAGCAGCTAATAGCACAATAGCCAGTGGCTTAATTAAATATCTAATCAGGTCTAAATTTAACACTTTTTGTGAGCAATGGAAAGCATACATACCGGCAATTGCTTGAGCAATAATAGTCGCTATGGCTGCTCCAATAAAACCATATTTAGGTATTAATAAAAAATTAAGAACTATGTTTGCCAACGCTCCTGCCCCGACTGAAAGCAGAAACAAATTGAACATCCCCGCTGGAATTAGGATCAGACTACCGTAGCTGTTGCTGATTACAAATGGAATCAGTGCCCAAATCAACCATTGTAATGCAGGAATGGCTTGTAAATATTGCTGACCAAAAACAATCTGAATAAACAACGGTGCGGCGAGGAAAACTAAGAGGGTAAGAGGAATAAAAATCAAAAGTGTAAGTCGCAGATATTTTTCCATAAATAATTTAGTCTTATCCCTATCTTCAGCCATTTTATTACAAACAACTGGTAAAACAGTCGCTAGCCATAAGGAAAACACACCGGCAAACAGATAAAAGATCCGGTAAGCTGCATTATAATAACCCACTTCTGATGGTTGAGACATAAGGCCGAGCATAATCGTGTCCAGGTTGTCATATATCTGGAGTAATATAGTTGAGATTCCCAACGGAATAGCGAATAAAAAAGTTGCTGGCCAGCTGCTAGGAGATACTTGCTTTAAGTTAAAAGTCAGGATCCGCTTAAAAAGGAAAATAATAAAACTTAATGAAATCAGGCAACCAGCAATAAATTGGATCAAGGGAACAAAAAGAAGATCTGTTGGCAATTTAACCAAGAATACTGTCAAGATAAAGGTCGTGGCAGCAAAGATAATTTTGCCTAGTCCAACATATTTCATTTTTTCCAGCCCCTGAAAAACCCAGTCAGTGTTTATGGCACGGTAAAAAACCAGCAGAAAGGTCAGGCTGAAAAGCTGCCTAAGTTTAATTGGCATAGGAACAACTAGGAGTATAAGTATAGCCAAGCAATAAGTTATGGTAGCAAGGATCAGCCGAAGGGCAAAGATATTAATCGAGAGCGCCCCGGCCCTTTCGTGATTCCTGGCAATCTCCCTGATACCATAGGTGGAGAGCCCTGAATCAACAATGATGACCAGATAGAGCAAAAAAGCCTGGACGAACTGGAATAGGCCGAAATTGGCTGCTCCGAGCACCCGCGCAACATAAATAATAGACAAAAACATTATTAGCCCGCTGGCAATATTACCCGCCAGCATCCAGGAAAAGTTCTTGGCTATCCTTTTGGTTACACTGGATTCCATTTCCGTGCCACCAGTTCCAGATTAGTACTTATGCGCTTAAGCCCGGGACAGGATGATAAAATTGGGTCAAGGCACGTCCAAAACCGATCCAGCCGATGATATAAATTCCTGACCGGTCCGGGAAAACCTTTCATATTGTAAGGTAAGCATCCTTGGTAAGCGTTGCTAATAACCTCATAGCCCGACCGTTTTAAGATTTTAGTAATTTCCGAAAGGGAATATTTGACCGGATGGTCACCCCGGCCTAAACAGTCAGAAATAAATTCAATATAAGAATATTTATTCGGGAGCCGAAAAATAAAAAAATAACCTCCCTTTTTAAGAACGCGGTTGACCTCCCTAAGTGAGGCAGCAGAGTCAAGGACATGCTCAAGAACCCCGGATGAAAGAACAGCATCAAATGTGCCATCCGCAAATGGAAGCTTGACCGGATCTGTTGCTAAAATAAGCGTCTGTCCTATCCTAGACAGAAAGTCGCGGCCACTTTGATCAACATCATAGCTGACAGTTTCCAGTCCCCGTTTTTTCAAAAGATAGGTCATATGTCCCAAGCCACAACCCCAATCCAATATTTTGCCCTGCGGCACTATTGAATTGATCAGGTTAGCATTATTAATATAACGCCTGGCTCCTAGTGCAGAATCAAGATTCTGTTTGCTGTCTCCAGCTACAGAAATCAATAATCGGTTTAATTCTAATAATTCCTGATCAAGATTACTTTTTGATCTTTTCATATAGCTGCAATTCTACTTCTTCAACTTCTGATACCACTCGGTTGTAAAGCGGTTATACTCCGCCTGCTTCTCTTTAATCTTTTCCCACCATTCCCGATTGGCCTGATACCAGAGGACAGTCTTTTTTATTCCCGCTGCAAAGCTCATTTTTGGACTGTAACCAAGCTTTCTCAATTTGGAACAATCAATTGAATAACGGCGATCATGCCCAGGCCGATCTTTGACATATTCAATCATACTTTCCGGTTTGCCTAATTCTTTGAGAATCAACCTGGTAATTTCGATATTTTCCCGTTCATTTTCTCCGGCGATGTTATAAACCTCCCCCACCTGGCCCTTGCGCAAAACAAGGTCAATTCCGGCGCAATGGTCCTCAACGTATAACCAGTCACGAACATTTTTGCCGTCGCCATAGATCGGGAGCTTTTTCCCCTGCAAAGCATTGGTGATAAATAAGGGGATAATCTTTTCCGGATAGTGAAACGGGCCATAATTGTTTGACGCTCGCGTTATTAAAACCGGCAGGCCATAAGTTTTATGATATGAGCGGACCAGTAAATCTCCACCGGCTTTCGACGCGGAGTACGGCGAGTTTGGTTGGAGATTGGATTCCTCGGTAAATGATCCCTGTTCGATGCTGCCGTAAACCTCGTCGGTTGAAATATGAACGTAGCGTTTAATCTGATGTTTTTTAACCGCTTCCAGCAAGGTGTAAGTCCCCAAAACATCGGTCTGGACAAAATCGCCGGCTGCTAAAATTGAACGATCAACGTGGGTCTCCGCAGCAAAATTAACAATTGCATCGACGCCATTCATTATACTTAACGCCGATTCCAAGGCCTTGGTGTTGCCAATATCACCTTTATAAAACTTATAACGCGGATCATTCTCGATATCCTTTAAATTATCCAAATTACCCGCGTAAGTCAACTTATCAAAGTTTAATACTTGATCATTGGGATAATTGGCCAAAATATAATGAATAAAATTACTGCCGATAAATCCGGCGCCACCAGTAACAATTAATTTCATCGGGAATGACCACCCTCCACCAGCTGTGAAGCCCTTTCCAGCGAGGCAAACGTCCCTGCATCACTCCACCAACCGTTTAATAGATTAAAAGTTAAACTGTTTCGTTCAATATAGGCATTATTAACATCGGTGATTTCCAGCTCGCCACGACGTGAAGGCCGAAGTTTCCGCACCAGCTCAAACACATTGCCATCATACATATAAATACCAGTGACCGCATAATTACTTTTTGGTTTTTTGGGTTTTTCCTCAATCCCCACCACTTTTTCACCCTTTAATTCTGCTACCCCAAAGCGTTGCGGATCAGGCACTTCTTTAAGAAGGACTTTTGCTCCTCTGGCCTGTTTATTGAAAGCTTTGACAAAGAGAGTGAGGTTATCTTGAAAGACGTTGTCGCCTAAAACAACAACGATTTTGTCGCCGTGGGCAAAGTTTTCAGCCAAACCAAGCGCTTGGGCAATTCCGCCTGCTTCGTCCTGAACCTTATATGTGAATTGGCAGCCAAACTCCCTGCCACTGCCTAATAAACTAACAATATCACCCATATGCTCAATGCCAGTCACAATCAAAATCTCTGTTATCCCAGCTTGCACTAGCTTCTCAATCGGATGATAAATCATCGGTTTTCGCCCAACTGGTAACAAATGTTTGTTCGTCACCTTTGTTAATGGAAAAAGCCGCGACCCAGTTCCACCAGCTAAAATTACCCCTTTCATTTTTCTAACACTTCCTTTTGTTTTCTTATCAATTTCTTTATCCCTTCTTCAGCTAGCATAAGCATTTTATCAAGTTGCTCTTTAGAAAACGGTGCACCTTCAGCTGTGCCTTGCACTTCAATAATGTTCCCTGATTCAGTCATCACAACATTCAGATCAACATCAGCTTTTAAATCTTCGCAGTATGGCAGATCAAGGAGAACGGTTTCATCAATAACCCCAACGCTAACTGCCGCTAAAAATTCCTTGATCGGATCTTCGGTGATCAAGCCCTTTTTTTTGATCGTTTTGATCGCCTCTTTTAAAGCGACAAATGAACCGGTTATGGCGGCGGTCCTGGTCCCACCATCAGCCTGAATGACATCAGCATCAATATAGATGCTCCGCTCGCCAAGCTTGTTTAAGTTAACTACCGCTCGCAGTGCCCGGCCGATTAATCTTTGAATTTCTTGTGTTCGGCCTCGCGTCTTCCCGCCTAAATGCTCACGAGTTGATCTTTCGACCGTTGCCCGCGGTAACATCGCGTATTCAGCCGTAATCCACCCTTGGCCAGATCCTTTTTTATGATTGGGGACACTTTCTTGGACAGAAGCGGTACAGATAACTTTTGTCCCTCCCATTTCAATCAAAACAGAGCCTTCAGGGTGCTTTAAATAATTTCTCGTAATTTTCACTGGGCGCAAATCTTTTGGCCCACGTCCATCTTCTCTGGTCAAACTTTTTCTCCTACCGGTGTGGCTTTGCTTAAGCGGTCACGACCAGCTTTCACCGTGCGCAATATTCTCGTCGAGGTTGCTTCCAAATTGGCCAATACTTCATCAGCATATTGGTCAGCCCCTTCGCGGATTTCTTTCGCCATCTGATACGCCTGCTGTAAAACCTCTACCACCTTAGCATCCGATTCCGGTCGATCGGCCAGCATTTCGTCGCGAACTTCCTTGATTTCAATTTCCTTCGGTTCCGCTTTCGGCGCAATCGCCCCTTTGGCAAACCCGCCACCACCTTGGATGACCAACCGCATTTTATCAATTACGGCTAAAACTTTATTTTCGTCAATTAACACTTTTTTCGTCATCGGGATCTTGGTCCCATCAAGGATCATCGCTTCTAGTGCGTCTAATAAACCGAGAATTTCCATAACTATCCCTCCTTGCCAAGTTGCTTGGCGACTGCGGCCGGAACAAGTTCAGAAACATCACCACCATAATGAGCAATCTGTTTAACAAAACTCGATGAGAGATAAGAGTAGTTATAATCAGTCATAAAAAACAATGTTTCTATTTGCGGCGCCATTTTTCGGTTGGTTAAGGCCATCTGAAATTCATAATCAAAGTCAGAAACAGCGCGCAAACCTCTAATGATTGTATGCGCTTTTTTCTTTTTGGCGTAATTAACCAGCAAACCAGCAAAACTATCAACAATTATATTATCTAAGCCTGACAAACTCTCTTTAATCATTTTAACTCGCTGCTCAAGCGTAAAATGGGGCTCTTTTTCTGGATTGCGGATAACAGCCACAATAACTTTAGAAAACAACTTGGCCGCCCTTTTGATTATATCAAGATGGCCATTAGTGATCGGATCAAAACTACCTGGGTATATTGCTATTTTCATAAAAAGTAAATACCGTCTCCCCGTAGCGTTCCTCGCGACAATTCTTTAACGTCCCATATTCTAGTTGTATTTTATCTTGCTTTCTGTGTTCTGCGATCAATAAGCCATCTCCAGTCAATAAACTACTTGCCCCAATCCGCACTAACGCTCGATCAAGAGCTGGGCTGTCGTAAGGTGCCCCAATAAAAATTAAATCAAATTTCTCATCTAAAGCACTTAAGGCTCGATCAACAGGGACAGGAAATACCCTGGCTCGCTCTTCAAACCCGGTTGCCGCCAAATTTTCCTTGATAATGTTAACTGCCTGGCGGTTCATTTCGACCAGGACTGCCTTTTGCGCTCCGCGAGAAAGCGCTTCAATCGCAACCGCCCCCGAACCGGCAAACAAGTCAAGAAATGAAGAGTCAAAAACCCGTTCCCTGATAATATTAAAGAGCGCTTCTTTAGCCCGATCAGTTAAGGGGCGCGCCTGTGTCGGTGCTTTTAATCTTTTTCCCTTGGCTATTCCAGATATTACTCGCAAGTTCCTTGTTGGCCGCAATCAAATCCCAGGCGGCGGCGCGCGCTTCCTTTAATATTTTCTCGTCTCTAATTATATCAGCCACTCTAAAGTTTGGCAAACCACTTTGGCGGGTTCCATAGAACTCGCCAGGGCCGCGTAATTTTAAATCAGCCTCGGCAATTTTGAAACCGTCGTTGGAGTCAAGCAGAGCTTTAATGCGTACCTTAGCATCATCAGTTTTAGTCTCAGCAATTAAAAAACAATATGACTGCTCGCTCCCTCGGCCAATCCGGCCGCGTAATTGATGAAGTTGAGAAAGCCCAAAGCGTTCTGCCTGTTCTATAACCATCACCGTCGCATTAGGAATATCAATGCCGACTTCAATTACAGTAGTGGAAACCAGAATATTTATCTTGCCATCTTTAAACTCTCCCATTATTTGTTCTTTTTCTTCCGACTTTAGACGACCGTGCAATAAACCAACTTTGTAATCAGGGAAAATATCCTTTTGTAGACGCGCAGCCTCATCCTGCGCTGCTTTTAAATCAACCTTTTCCGACTCCGCCACTAAAGGACAAATAACATAGATTTGTCGTCCTTTATCCATCTCCGACCGCATGAAATCATAAGCCCCTTTTCTCTTATTTTCCGGCACATAATGTGTTTTGATCGGCGTTCGGCCTGGCGGCAATTCAGCAACAATGGAACGGTCAAGATCACCATAAATAGTTAAGGCTAGTGAACGGGGAATCGGCGTAGCGGTCATGACTAATATATCAGGATTAACTCCTTTTTTTGCCAGCTCCACTCTCTGCCTCACCCCAAACCGGTGCTGCTCGTCAATCACAATCAAACCTAAATTATCATATTTTACCTCGGTCTGAATCAAAGCGTGCGTACCGATAAATAAATTATTTTTTCGCCCGTCGTCCATCGTTGGTCGTTTTCTCGTCGTGCTGGTTAACAGCATGGCTTTTAAACCGAAATTTTCCAGCAAATGCCTAAGCTTCTCATAATGTTGCTGTGCCAGGATTTCCGTCGGTGCCATAATCGCCGCTTGATAACCATTTTTTATCGCAAAATACGCCGCCGCTGCGGCCAGCACAGTTTTACCGGAACCAACATCCCCCTGAACCAGACGGTTCATCGGACAAGAACTCCTCATGTCAGTAATAATTTCTGACAAAACTTTTTCCTGGGCATTTGTCAGTTGAAACGGTAAATATTTTTTGAACTCGTCAATCTCGGCCGGTTCAATTTTAAAAGCAATGCCAGGCTCTTTTTTCACTTGCTCATGCCGTAGACCAAGCCCAAGTTGATAAACAAAAAAGTCGTCAAAAGCGAGACGGTCGCGCGCTGGCAAAACCTTGGCCATCAAGGTTGGGAAATGAAGTTCTCTAATTGAAGCAATCAAATCGGCCAATTTATATTGTTTAACAATCTCGGCCGGCAAATATTCTTTGATTAGCGGCAGACATTCTTCCAGGGCTATTTGCACAACAGCGCGGACTTTTTTAGGGTACAACCCTTCTGTTAGCGGATAGAGCGGGACAATTTTAGGATTGTCGCCGAGATCAATTTCGTAATCTTTTACGGTTAATTGGAGGACTCCTTCGTAATCAGAAAAATCGACTTTGCCGGCAACAATTAACTTCATCCCCGGGCGAAACATTTTGCTTAAATATGGCTGGTTAAAAAAGATCGCCTGGATTTTGCCGGTTTTGTCCGCCAGTTTGACTTTGAGGATTGAAAAGCGATTTCTGGTTAATTGATGATCGACTGACAGTACCTCACCTTTAACGACCACAAAATTTGTCGGTTGCAGTTTACCGATTGGAACTAATTGGGTTCGATCCTCATAATCGCGCGGGAAAAAATAGATTAAATCAAAAACGGTCTCGACCCCAACTTTTTTAAATATTTTCGCCAGTTTTGGCCCGACCCCTTTTAAATACTGGATCGGGGTGTCTAGTTTGGTATTCATTAGATACCTTCCGAAAATGTAGGGGCAGGCATATCTCGATACCGAGTATCTCGATACGAGGTAAAGCCTGCCCCTACATTTTCGAATATTCCCGTGTGCCAAGTGCAGTTGGGATCTTTACGAAACATATCGACCTATGTTATAATAAATTCCATCATGAGTAAACAATGTTTTGCCTGCGGCAAAAAACCGGTGGTGGGGATGAATGTCTCCCACAGCAACCGCCACACCAAGCGGCGCTGGCTTCCTAATTTACAAAGTGTAAATATCTTAGTAGCCGGTAAAAAGGTTAAAGAATACGTCTGCACCAAGTGCTTAAAAGCCGGTAAAGTTAAAAAAGCGGCCTAACTCTCTTTATCTTTCCTAAACCTTTCAGTGGCCACCTCATCCAAAAACTTCGTTTCAAGGTCGATCATCATCCTGTCGTATTCGTGAAGCTTCTTTTCTTTATGTTTTTCAATAATCTTTTTATCTTTCATCGACTCAATCAGTCGAGCGCGCTGTTCTTCTAATAATTTACTTGATTCGATCACTTTTTCGACCTGTTTATCAAGGTCATCTTTTAAAACTTCAAGGTGGGCCTTGCGCTGCAGGACGCGGGAAAAGTCGGAAATTGGCCCCTTCTTGAAAACGCCGCGGAGATCATCTTCTTTATTTCTTTTATTCAGTTCAATTGCTTCCTCTTTTTTCTTCTCCTCAAGATATTCCCGCTGTTTCTCGGCAAATTTCTCCTGCTCTTTTTTCTCTTTGATGGCCCGAACTTTTAAAACCGACTCGAGGTCGTATTTAAATTTTTTACCCGGCTGTTGTTTTGCCATTAAGCCACATCCTATCTAAAAATACCAAGCAATTTATTGACGGTCTCTTCGTAAGTAATTTTTTCAAACGTCCCCTGCCGCAGGAAATTATTAACCTGGTCGATCTTGGTCAAGGCAAAATCAATCTTGGGGTTGCTCCCTTTCACATAAGCGCCGATGTTAATCAGGTCCTCAGCTTCGGTATAGCGGGCTAAAACTTCGCGGAGTTTCCCGGCCGCCGCTTTGTGTTCATCGCTCACTAAATTAGTCATTAAACGGGAGACACTATGCGGCACGTCAATCGCTGGATAATGGTTTCTCGCCGCTAAATCGCGCGACAAAACGATGTGGCCGTCAAGGATTGAGCGCGAGTGATCCGCAATCGGCTCGTTCATATCATCACCTTCAACCAGGATTGTGTAAAAGGCGGTAATGGAACCGATAACGTTAGTCCCGGTTCGCTCCATCAGCCGCGGCAAAAGCGCAAAAACCGAAGGAGTATATCCTTTGGTCGTCGGTGGCTCGCCAGCCGCTAAACCAATTTCGCGCTGGGCCATGGCAAATCTGGTAGTTGAATCCATCATCATGATAATTTGCTTTCCCTGGTTACGGAAATATTCGGCAATTGCGGTAGCGACAAATGCCGCTTTAAGACGAATTAACGGTGGCTGATCTGAAGTGGCGACAATCACAACCGATTTTTTCAGCCCTTCTTCACCTAACGATTCTTCAATAAAATCTCTAACCTCACGACCGCGTTCACCAACCAGTGCAATCACATTAACATCAGCTTCAGCATTACGGGCGATCATTCCCATCGTCGTTGATTTACCGACCCCGGAACCGGCAAAAATCCCAATTCTCTGCCCTTTGCCAACCGTTAACATTCCATCAATCGCTCGAACCCCAACGCGCATCACTTCGGTAATTCTGGGGCGTTTAACCGGATCAGGCGGATCATTATCCAATGGATAATCCATCTCACCACTAATCGGCCCTTTCCCATCAATTGGCTCCCCTAACCCATTTAAAGTCCGACCAAGCAGATCGGGACCAACCCTGACTTTTAGGGGTACACCAGCTGCCACAACTTGTGATCCTGGAGCAATTCCTGAAGTAGAACCAAGTGGCATTAATAGAACGCGATTTTCACGAAAACCAACCACTTCAGCATACGCATCGCGATCTTCTTTCTCTAAGCGAATAGAGCAAAGATCACCAACCGACACCCCTCCAACCTGCGCTTCGATAATTAAACCAACCACTTGAACAACTTTACCGATTACCTTAACTAGGTCGGTCCGCTCAATCGCGCGATGGTATTTTTCGAAATCTATCCCATTAGGGGTCATAACTTTTCTTCTTCGGCAGCAACCTTCTTCAGGGCAGATTCAATTGACTTAATTTTTGTCCCAATTTTTGCGTCGATAAAACCGAGGTTGGTCTCAATCACACAGCCGCCAGGCTCAACATTATTGTCTTCTATAATCGAAAAGCTTTTAACTCCATCAAGCATGCCGGACAAGCGGTCCTTATAACGTTTTAAATACTCCGCATCATCACGATTAACTCGAACAATAATTTGTTCGCGATCAGAAACTCGGGCAATTGCTTCGGCTACAATATTTAAACATACATCGCGGTGCATTGAAACCTCTGAGCGGATAATTTGTTCTGCGACCTTAATGGAGAGACGTAAGATCTCTTGCTCTGCATCACGAATAATTATTTTCCTCTCTTTAACTGCTTCATTTAAGGTTTTAAGCGCCTCTTCTATATGTCCGGCCGATTCTGCCCGACCTTCTTCTTTGCCGGTGGCTTGTGCTTCAGCTCTAATCCCTTCAGCTTCCTGTAGTGCCTGATCAATTATTTTTTGGGCTTCACTTTTAATTATATTAAGATCATTTTTCTCAGTAGTTTGTAGAGCAGCGGCAACTACCGGTTTTTGAGTTGCGTTGATAATTGGTTTAATAACTGCTGGTTTTGGTTTGGGGGGGGTTAAAACTATCAGCGGGCGCTCAAGAACCATGACCCCTTTTTCTTCGAGCTGGTCACGCTTGATTAACCCCAAAAGAGTTTCTCCTTATACAATTCGCGCAAACGAATAGCTATTTTTTCTCTTAAAGGATTAAGCCTTAAATTATTAATTATTTCTTGAGTCATCTCTTTATCACGTGATAAACTGGCCAAAGCTTCGCCCTGATCGGCGGTTGTCATTAGATTAATTAAAAATGCTTTCATCTGGGGCCGCTCATACATTAAGACTGTAAATGATTGCCTGGGTCTAGCTGTTCTCGCTCTCTCTTCGGGATTAGGCAACGAAGCAGTTGGGGCACTGGCTGGCAGAGCAACAAAACTTTGAAAATCGCGTAAAACTTCGGTTAAAGCTTCAGGTGAAGGAGATGGCAAATGCGTAATGCCTGAAGCAATCAAGTCTGCTAGTTCATCTGGCAGATAACGAAGTATCCGAGCAGATGTTTCCGCTCCTAAAATCGACAGAAAAATTGTCGCCTTTTCTCTTCCAGTCAGCGGCATACTATTTTGTTAACCACTCCTTTAACAACTGGGCAATTTTTTCTGGATTTTGTTCTACTGTCGCTCTGATGCTTTCGACTGCTGGATTTGCCTCTCGCTGATACGGCTGCTTAGGCGCGGCCGCTATTGTTTGACTTAAATTTGCACTTTTATTAATTGGTTTAGAGGCTGATTTACTTCGCCAGAAACGAAAAAGATAAATAATAAGTAGGCTGGCGACTAAGACCCCCACAATCCATAAAATATTCTTTAACCATTTAATTGGAATTGCCGTAATAATATTATCTTTTCTTGGTGGGATCACTTGATTAATCACATCTTTAATTGTCTCTGGTGGTGGTGTTGCTAAATGAAAAGGAACTTTTTGCACCACAATTTTGTCGCCGCGCTTAGCCAGATACCCCACGGCCGCAGCAACCGATTTAAAGGTTGCCTGTTTTAAGTTTTGATTTACATCAATGCGATTATCAATTAAAATAACAGCTGTTAATTTTTTAACCTTACCATTAATCATATTGGTATCAACTTTGACAATCGCACTGTTTGGCGGATAAAAGCGATTTAATATTTCCTGGGCTTTGCCCGACAAGTCACGCTCTAATTCCTTTTTAGCTTTAACCTGTAGCAGGACTTTTTCTTCTTTGGTTAATGGTTTAACAGGCGCTTCTATCGATACGGCAGCGACAGCTACAACTTCAAATGATTTTGCCGGTATTGTTACTGTTGGTGCAACTTTTGTAACTGCTGGTGTTTTTACTTCCGGGGTGACAACGATTGGTGCAAGTTTCTGTTCCAGCACGGAAACTTTGGCCTCAGGAGAAATTGGCTCACTTTCAATTGGATTTTCTGATTGACTAACAACTATTTGCTGGAGTGGCTGAGCTGGTTTGATTGTCAATATCCGTCCAGTGTTATCAACAATAGTTACATTTTCCGGTTGCAGATTTTCTACGCTACTAGCAACCAAATGAATAATCCCTTTAATTTTTTCTGGCGTTAATTCTGCGCCCGGCTTTAAGCGAATCATCACTGAAGCGGTAACCGGCGCAACATTTTCAGCAAAAAGCTTTGTTTCGGGAATCACAATTTGGACTCGCGCATCATCAACCGCTTGAATGCGTCTAATTGTTCTTGATAATTCGCCAGAGATGGCTCTAATTAACTGGATCCGGCGATCAAAGTCGGTCGCCCCCATTTTTGTCTGGTCAAAAATTTCCCAGCCAACCACTCCACCCAAAGGGAGATTTTTTTCGGCTAACGATAAGCGGGCTTCGTCAGCTCTCTGTTTTGGCACGGCGATCGCTGTGCCTTCATCCCTAATTTCATACGGGATCGCCATTTCTTTAAGACGAGCAATTACATTGGCCGCATCTTTTAAATCTAGGTTGGAATAAATAATTATATTACCACTGCCACTATTTCGGGCATGAGAGGCACAACCACGGAAAATAAAAAAGATGCTGGTCGTCATAATAACTAGAAAAACTCCAGCAATTAAAGCTAGACGTCTGATATCAAACCCACCTGCTAATCCCGGGGCTCCCCCCGCTGGTTCAGCCATTGTTCCTCCTTAATTAGATTAAACCTGCATCTGCGTAATTTCTTTGAAACTGGTTACGGCTGCATTAACCGTGGTGACAGCCAATTGGACCATGATACTCATTTTTGATTGGGCCATCATTACATCTTGCAATTCTACCTCTCCGTGTAAATATTTATCAATCAATTGGTTGGTTTTTATTTCTGTCTGACTAACCCCATTTAAAGCTTCAATTGATTTTGCTAAGACATCTTCAAACATATTACCGGCACCTAATTCAACTTTCTGCGTCGGTGCAGCCGGAACTGTCGGCGCGGCTGGTTCTATTGCCGACGGACCAAGATAATCATCTCTCAACAATTGCGCTAACCTTATTTCATTTGGCTCAATTCTGCCAATCGCTTGTACCATAATTATCAACTCCTTTTTACTAAGGTAATTGTAATGTATCCTGCATCATCTTCTTGGTTGCGTTAAAAGCTGTAATATTGGCTTCATATAATCGACTTACCTCAACCATATCAGCCATTTCAGTAGAATAATTTACATTTGGCAAAGAAACATACCCATGAGAATCAGCATCAGGGTGACTAGGTTGATACACTTTTTGGAATGGAGAGAGATCCTCGGCTACCTCGACCACTTCAACACCACCAATGCCAACTTTTGCATTTGCTTGACGTAAAACGTCAGAAAAGCTTAACTGTTTTTCACCTAAAACAGCAATTCGCCGGCGATATGGCTCGCCATAAACAGTGCGCGTAGAATTAATATTCGCTAGATTGGAAGCGATTAATTCCATGGTTAACCGTTGAGCCTCTAGTCCAGACAAGCTGATAGCCATCGCCGAATCAAGTCCCATCGCTTACTATCTCCTTCCCTGAGAAGCGATTGTTTTTAAAACATTCACCTTAGCTGATAAGAGTTTGACTAAAGCAGAATATTTTACCGAATTATCGGTTAACTTAGCTAGTTCTTCTTCTAAAACAACTTGCTTTTTATCCTGTCTTTTCACTGCTGATTTTAACTCTTCATTAAACTCCAGCGCTTCAAAACCGGGCGTTTTAGCATTAGCGATGTTATGAGTAATAACTTCCTGTCGCATCGTAGCTAACTCCATTGCCCGTTCTAAATTCCCAAATTGTGGATCAAATATTTCACCCATGCTTTAATCTCGATTGAATTACTTTAATCGACTTAGCCAGCACCCGACAAACCTTGGGCCTTGATAATTTTAATTGCTTGGCAATCGTCTTTTGGTTTAATCCCTTGTGATAGAATAGCTCGACTACTTCCTTTTGTAAAGGTGGTAAATTTTGTACTACTTCTCTGATCCGTCCTTTTAACTCAGCAAATTCCAATTCCGCCGCTGGGGTTGTTTCACCAGGAACAGACGCTTCAACCCCAACATCGGCCATCTCTTCAATTGACAACAAATACATTAAAGCTGAAGCCGAAACAATTTTCTTAATTCTTTTAACCGCTTGGCGAAATTCATCTTCAGTCAATTCTTGCTTTTCTAATAGTTTTTCGTCTTCTTCATCTTTTTTGCGATTAACAACTGATTTAACTCCCTCTTTGGCCAAGTCGCGCACCATTACCTGGACCCGATAAGGAACAGGATTATAATTTTTTAAACCATCTAAGATCTCGCCGCGAATCCGGTAAGAAGCATAGGTTTCAAATTTTACTCCTCGGTCTGCATCAAAATTTTCCCAGGCCTTCATTAAACCAACAGTTCCGTCAGAAACCAGATCATCGTATTCAATATTGGGCGGTAAGCCTTTACCCGAAACCATCGCGGCAATTGAATGAACCAGCGGCATATATTGTTCGACTGATTTGGGAACAATAATTTTTTTGCTACTACTCTTCTTCCCCTTATTCATCAATCACCTCTGCGCCCAAACCTTTACTTTGTGCTAACTCTAAAGCCATTTTCTGGAGCAATAAATCACCGGCAAATGTGCTGCTGATAGTTGTGGTGTTATCTGAACCAGTAAAACTGGGTGGTTTTATCGCCTGTTTTAAGATCTCTTTATAAAACAGAGCGAGAAACTCCTGTTTAACTTGTTGTTTCTCTTCGGTGGTTCTAGCATTTTGGGCCCGTTCTAAAACGCCAGCAGAGCGGACCATTTCTTCTAAACTTTGGTTTTGGGGTTGAGAGGCATTAATTCCTTCTAGCAACTAAATAACCTCCACTTCTGCTTTAATTGCGCCAGCTTTTTTCATCGCCTGGATTATCGCAATCATATCCGGCGGGGTCGCCCCAATCATGTTGAGGGCTTTTACTAGCCCAGCTAAAGTTGCACTATTTTGAACTAGAGCCATTGGCCCTTGAACTCGCTTAATTTTCGCCACCGTTCTCGCCCGAAATGTCAGACCTTCACTATCAAGCGCGGTCGCTCCACCACCCTCAGCAAAGAGCGAAAGATCTCCCACCGAAACATCAACTCCAGAATAAGAGACTGCCACCGGGGCAATCCTAACATTAGCACCAATAACAATCGTCCCGGTCCGTTCGTTGATGATAATTTTAGCTACGACATCAGGCACAACTGATAAGTTCTCTATCTTGGCAATTAACTTAACTAGATCTTGATCAGCCGAAGCTAAAACAGTGACAGTTGCGGCATCGCTGGCTCTAGCTTCAATGCCTATTCGATTTATTGTTGCGGCCATTCGATCAGCCGTAGTAAAATCAGGATTATTTAAAACAATGGTTAAGGCCCCAGTGCTGGCTAAACTAACCGGGATTTCTTTTTCCACTAAAGCACCTGACGGAATACCACCGACGGTTGTCTGACGTTGCCTGACGTAGGGAACTCTTGGAGTATTTACCGGATCGCCGACAAGTAAATTCCCCTGGGCGACTGCATACACTTGTTCATCAACACCGCGCAATGGGGTTAGCAATAATGTTCCACCCTGAAGAGTCGTTGCATCACCGACAGAAGAAACTGTCACATCTATTCTCTGCCCCGGTTTGGCAAACGCAGGTAAATTAGCAGTTACCATTACGGCCGCTACATTGCGAGATTTAAAATCAATATTTTGTGGAACGACCCCCATCCTTGATAAAAGGTTAGTTAACGCTTGTTGGGTAAAACCGGTTTGGCTTTTATCCCCTGTATTACCCAAACCAACTACTAAACCAAACCCGATTAACTGATTGTCTCGTGCTTCCAAAACATGCGCCAGATCCTTGATCCTCACTGCTGATTCTTGAGCAAAAACGACTGAACACATCAGGATAAAACTAGCAAGCATAATCAGCTTTTTCACTTTTTTCCTCCCTAAAAGAGCCAGTTAATAACTCTGCTAACCCAACCTGGCGATTCTGTATCCGCCACTACTCCAGTCCCCTTGATATCAACTTCGGCATTGGCAACTTGATATGAATAAATGGTGTTACTGCCACTGATATCCTTAGCGCGAACATTGCCGGTAATCGTAATTTCTTGAATCTCGTCATTAACCTGTAATTTGTGTTTCCCCATTATGGCCAAGTTCCCGTTGGGAAGAACATCGGTCACCCAGGCAGCAATTCTCCCTTGTACGTTACTAGCCCTAGTTGTTGAACCAATCCCTTTATATTTATTAGACCAACTAGCATCAAAATCTGTATTAGTCCCAAGTATCGGTGCTAATCTGGCAATAGAATGTGAGATTTTTAAACCCAAATCATCCCGAATGTCGGATTTTGTCCCAGCCTGATTTTGGGCCGTCATATTTTCAGTAATTTGGATGTTAATAATATCGCCAACTTTGTAATTCTTTTCGGTTGTATAAGGGGAAGCACTATCTTTATTCCAGATTGAGTCAGCAAAAACAGCAGGGCAAGAAACAATAATCAAGAAAGCAATAAGCAACAGCTTGGATCTTGTCTCTTGAACATTGGTCATGGCAATGTTACCTCCACTTCATTTTCTGAAATCAGCTTGCCAGTTAAAATATTCTTGGCATCGTTTGTCCCTTTGCGGCGAACCTTAACTTCCTGGTTAAGATAACCATCAGTTAAAATTATTCCTTTTGTTTTAACTTGGATGTTTTCTCCTATAACAATGATTTTAACTTCATCCCCCCGGTGACGCAAGGGAACTTCTTTTATCATCCAATCAAAAATTGTACTATTTTGCGCAATCAATGTTTTGGCTTCACAACTAGCAACTGCCAGCACAGAAGTAAAATACTTTTTTGGATATAAGGCAACATCTCTTTGCTGAATAGCCAGATCATCAATTTTTATCAATACCCCTCGCTTAATCGGTGCCCCAGCCACCACCACTTCCTTTAAAACTTCTACCTGAGTCCTAATAAATATTTTATTATTCTGATCACCATCTGTCACCATCAGCGGAAAAATCGCGCTCCCTACCGGGCGAAAATCACGATAAACGTCAGCAACTTGAAAAGTTGTTCCCTCACTGCACTTAGCTAAATTGGCAAAGATCCGTTCGGCATACTTAAAAGTAACTTTTAATTCATCTTTACTGAGATCAGGATAAGTAGCCACCACATAATCTTTGATAACTGCTGACACCCTAGCTTCTGGATTATCTAAAGCAAAAATAGACTGAGAAAAACAGAACAAAAACAATAATAAAAATATTTTTGACATTACTTTATTGTTTCATTTGGGTGATGCTGGTTAACATGCTTTCATAAGATTGGACCGCTTTAGTTACAGTATCAAACACCCTTTGCACCATCATCATTCGCATCATTTCAGAAATCACTTCCACATTCGATTGCTCAAGGGAGTATTGATTAATCGTGCCATAGCCACCTTCATTTGGCAAACCAATTATCGGGTCACCAGAGGATTCAGTTACTTTAAACATGTTAGCCCCCAACCCTTTTAAGCCAGCTGGATTAGTAAAACGAGCTAAATTAAGTTGACCGACTTCATTATAATCAATTGAGTTATTAACCGAAGCCAAAACTGTCCCATCCTGTCGGATAACAACTGAGGTTGTTCCTTCTGGAACAATTAAACCTGGTTCCAGCATATTACCGTTGGGATCAACAATGTTGCCATCATTATCGATGTGCAGGTTGCCGGCACGGCTGTAAGCAATTGTTCCATCTTGTAATTTAAATTGAAAAAATCCTTCCCCTTTAATCGCCAAATCAAGTGGATTGTTGGTAATTTCAATCGACCCTTCAGTAAAATCATGTGGGGTGGAAGCGACACGCACTCCAGTTCCATATTCAACATTAACCGGCGGGACTTCGGTCCCAGACATCGCTTCGTAGAGCATATCCTTAAAACTTCTTTCAACATACATCAGGCTTTCCATTTCCGCCCGGCTCTTTTTAAAAGCCACGGTCTTAGCGTTAGCTAAGTTATTAGTAATGTTCATAATCTCATCCTCCATGGCAGAAAGACCGGTTGCGGCAACGTATAATGGTTGAAACATTTTGCTACCTCCTTATCATTGGTTCGGCTTGCCTAGATCCATTGCTTTGGCCAAACTGGCGTCACGCGTCTGAATTAACTTGCTGTTTAAGGCTTGAATTTTTTCCAGCGAGATCATATCCATCATTTCTTCGACGATACTAACATTGGATGTTTCCACATAACCGGTAACAATCCGAGGCGAAGGATCATCAACTAAATTGGCTTTATTATTGCCTTTTTGGAAAAAAGATCCAGTCACTGCTAATAAATCATTCTGTTTTTCTGGGATAACAACTTTTAGTTGATCAATAACTGCATCATCGGCCCGAACTGTACCGTCGGCATCAATACTAACCACTGCCCCCTCAGGAATAACAATCATGCCATTGTCGCCCAAAATCGGGAAATTTCCCGCCACAGTTAGCAAACGACCATCGCGATCAACTCTTAAGCGCCCGTCGCGAGTATACCCTTCCCCCCATGGACCAGCGACAACAAAATAGCCATTGGAGGCAATCGCCAGGTCTAAACTATTACCGGTTTTGGCCAGCGCACCAGCCTGGTTAGTAGTGTAAGAACCTTCAACTTGAGGCAGCATAGAAGCAGCACGTTGGGAGGCAGCCTCTAAGGCCTGTGGAAAAGCTCGCACAACTACATCTGATTTTTTATAGCCGGGGATTTCCGAGTTGACCATATTGTCCATCAGCTTGCGGACCCTTTGATCTGCACTCTCCAGTCCCGCTTTCCCGATCTCCAAAATACGGTCGGTCATGTTGCAGAAATTATAGAATGTGAACAGGCAATTGTCAATCGACAAAAAAAGGCAATTATGAGCGTTTTTGCTCTTTTTCTTCTTCTTTTAAACGGGTAATCATCTTCTCTCTCTTTTCCGCCATGCGATCAAGTTTGTAGACGAAAAAGAGAACTTCAGCAACTAAGGTGTATAGTTCTGGTGGGATCTCGGTATCTAATTCTAATTTTGCTAACAATTTAGCGAGTTCCGGATCTTCGTATAAAGGAATTTTATTATCTTCGGCAATTCGCAAAATCTCATCAGCCACCAGACCTCGACCAGAAGCAATTATTAACGGCGCTTTGTCTTTATCAACATCGTAGCGAATAGCAATGGCTGATTTTCTGTCGGCCGGTTTACCGTTATCGTCAGTTGGATTTTCTTCGCCGGGACCCATGACTTGTTCGTTAATTTCTGCCATTTTATTTATGCCTCAATATCAATTTTTTTCAAGACCGATTCCAGACTAGCAATCATCGGAATCAAATACGGTTTAATATGACACATCGCCGGATCAACTTTCACTTGATACCCGGTAATTAAATAATTTTTATCCGCCAGCTTTTGCTGAAACTCACCAAACTCTTTAGCAATCGCGGCCCGCCCTTTCTCACCACTCTCTTTCTGCTCAAAAACAAAAACGATATAAACTTTATTGTCCTTTACATACATCGAAACAACTAGTTTACCAAGATTCCCTAGTTCAAGCGATAAAACAACTTGAGTATTGCGCGGATCAACCACTGAGCCTTGACCTTCGCCATCTCTTTTAATAACAATTTCTAAATCCTTTGGCGGATTAGTCATGGCATTAGGAATCTGGTGATAAAGATAATTAACTTCTGAGCGGCCGGATTGTGACAGCAATGCTTGGGCTAACATATTTTGGGTTAAGCCATCAAGCCGGCCTTGAGCCTCACCAATCGCTTTGGCTAATACTTTTGCCTGTTCGCCCCCAGCACCAGCGGCCTTCTGTTTTACTCCGGATAAAAGCGCTTTTAAGGCTCTGGCATCGTTCAACATCATCTCTCGGTTAACATTATTTTTCCCTTGGGATTTTTCGGATAGGTTTTTAAAAGTCTCATCAAATTGCGCCAAAACCGCTCCTAATTGAGAAATGAAATTAGCATCCAACAATCCTTTCCCCATCCCTAAAGCGGAACTCAAATTCCCCATCGATTCCTGCATTGCTACCATCTGCGATGCTAGACCGGGATTTTCAGCAAAATATTGACCCAGCACTTTAGCCGCCGGCGGTGAATCAATCCCTTTCATCAATAATAAAACCGAAGCTTCCTGCATTGATTGTGATTTATCACTGCCTTGCATCATCGACATTAATTTCACAAAATTAGCCCGCGATAATTCAACTCCATTACGCAACATTAAGGCAGCTAAATTAGTATTGAAATCGTTCGGTTCAATTTGGACATTAAGTAGATGCGAGCGGACATCCTCGACTGTTAAGGCGCGAGAAATTGACGGAGCTGGTGCCGGAGTGGCAACTGGGGTCGCTGGTGCCGCTGGAGTGGTTGGAGTAGTTGGGGCCGTTGGTGCAGTTGGAGCCGTTTGAGCAGGAACATTTCTCGCACTACCAGTTGTTTGACTTTGTGGTGAAGAACTTACCGGGGTACTAGAAGATTTACCAGTCGGCCAGATGATTGGCTTACCTGGATGGACTCCGCCACCCTCGGCTTGAAACCCTCCACCCATTTAAACCTCCTGGAATTATTTTTTCTCTTCTTTAGACGGTTTTTCTTTTTCTGTCGCCGGGGCAGCACCAGGTGCAGCCTTGCCTTTAACTTCTTCAGTTGCGACCGCTTGAGCAGCTGCCTCTCCGCCAGCCACTGCTTCAGGTGTTAAGGTTGGTTGAGCAACTTCCTCTTCCTTGGTTGGCGGCGAAACCTGGGCGACCATTTCATTTTTATCAGAGAGAATTTCGATCTTTTTATCTACCCTAAGATCAGAAACATGTAATGCAGTATTGATCGCTAAACCGGTAACATCAACTTCATACTTATCTGGGATATCCCCAGGTAAACATTTAATTTCAATTTCCCGCAAACCATGGACCAAAACACCACCGTCATCCTTGACTCCGGTAGGAACACCGATTAATTCGACTGGAACACGGGCCTTAATCGCCTCATCCATGGCAATATTTAGGAAATCAAGATGAACAATCTTGTCGCTCAAATTATTCCTTTGAATGCTTTGGGTAATAACTGGCACAGATTTTGCTTTTCCATCATCTTTAACCTTGATATTAAAAATTAAGTTGCGGCCAGCCTCTGAACCAAGAACTTTTTTTTCAAATTCCTTAGTCGGAATCGACACCGCTGTTGCTTTGAGTTTTTTTCCATAAATAACTGCCGGAATCAGCCCTTGAGCCCGCACTTTCCTAGCTTTCTTGCCTAATTCCTCCCGCTTATTTGCTTCAATTTCTACTTGTGTTTTTGCCATAGTAATTTCTCCTCTTTAAAAGACAAACATTAATTTTATCATATCATTATTCGCTTGGCAATAGAGGCTCTTCCTCGATAACTGGAGTTTCTGCCACCGGCTTAGGTTTTGGCCTGCCATATGGAGAATGCCTTCCATTAGGTCGCAAAATGTATTGCCCAGGAGCCTTAGTTACTGAAACAGGTGTTTTGAGTCGATTGTCTTTATACCATTTTAAAATATCTCTAGCAATATAGGCTGAAGCCTTATCACCATGCTGACCATGGGCCACAAAGGCAGCCACCACAACTTCTGGAGTAGAATATGGAGCATAACAGATAAACCAGGCATGGGGTAATCCCCTGTTTTGGGCTGTCCCAGTCTTACCAGCGGCCGGAACTTCTGCATAACGAACAGCTAAACCAGTCGCCCGATCAACTACATTAAACAAAGCTGCTTGGATAATTTTTAAATTTTCTGGTTTTAATTTTAATTTATCAGTTACAGTCGGTTTTGCTTGATAAATAACTTCGCCATCGCGATTTTTTATCTCTGCCACAATGTATGGTTTATAACGCTTGCCTGTCGCGATTTCTCCATATAAAGTTGCCATTTGCAGTGGCGAAACCAAAACAAAACCTTGACCGATGCCATAATTAATAGAATCACCCTCATACCACTTTTCGTGCAGCTGGACTTCTTTCCAGGCAGCGTCAGGGACATTGCCCCTTTTTTCTTGGGGTAAATCGATACCGGATTTTTGACCCAAGCCATATTTCTGAGCATATCTAGAAAGTAAATCGGGGCCTAATCTCCGACCTAATTCATAAAAAACAATATCACACGACCAGACTAAACCCTCGGGGGCCGTAATCGAGCCGTGTCCACTCTCCAACCAGCATTTCGCATAACGTTGATTTATTTTGTAATACCCCGGGCAGTAAAAAGCTTCTGTCGTCGTTACTTTTCCTTCTTCCAGCGCCGCTGTTAAGGTCACAACCTTAAAGATTGAACCAGGCGGATTAACAGCTAAAGCGCGATTCATAAATGGATGTTTTAAATATTTCAAAGCGTTAAGCCCTCGCCTTTTTTGCGGATCAGTAAAAGTATTAGGATCATAGCCGGGATAACTTGCCATGGCTAAAATTTGCCCATTATTCGGATCAAGGACAACCACCGCTCCTTCCTGTTGGCCTAGCGCTTTTTCGGCTACTTGTTGCAGATTTAAGTCAATGGTTAACTTCAAGTCAGGGCCTGGCAGAGGCTCAAGCGATTCAATTACTCTTAGTGGCATACCATGAACATCAACCTCAACTCTCTTGCCGCCATCAATCCCACGGATTGCCCAATCATAATATTTTTCTACTCCATCCTTACCAATAACATCACCCAGCTTGTAACCTTCACTTTTCAAGCGAGCTAGTTCTGCTGATTCAATTTCACCAACATAACCAATAACATGAGCCGCCTTAGCACCATAAGTTAATAATCGAACTGGATGTGTCCCAACAACAACACCAGCTAATTCATTTTTTCGCTCTTCAACCTTGATCGCAGTTTGCCAATCTACATTGTCTTTCACCAGAATTGGTTCGGTTGCTGATATTTTTATTTCCAACTTTTCTCCTAATAATGAGTTCAGCAAATTAATAATTTGCTCTCGTTCGGTCGGGGTTTTTTGAAAAAGAATATACGGCAAAACTCGAATTGAATAGACTGGGCGATTTTCGACTAAAGCTTTGCCGTTACGATCATAAATAACCCCGCGCGGGGCTGGTTCTACGACCATCTTGGCGGCATTATCCAGGGCCAAAGATTGATGGAGTCGATGCTCGGCAATTTGCAGTTGGACTAAGCGAAGCAACAACAGGCCAAGACAACCAGCAATAACAATTAGTAACGGTTGATTCTTATTCATGCTGCCATAACCGCAAAAGGCCTGACCGGTAAAGGGGTAAACACAATAAAGTGTAAAGAGTTTGAATGGGAAGTTGGATCACTAAATTCAACCAGATAATCGGTTGATCATCGCTGGCATTAAAGATCAAATAACCAAGTAAAATCATGGTGGGAGTAAAAATGGCCGTTAAAATCAACATTAATGAGTTTTGCTCGCCGGAAAAACTTTGTTTTATCACACTAATTATTGTTGCCGCAATAACCAATAAGAATAGTGATAAATATGGGCCAAAACTAAAAACATCCTGCAACCAACCAGCTAAGGCCGCAAAAATAAGACTGACCACTGGCTCATCTTCAATGACGGCGACAACAATTACTAAAAGCAAAATTAAATTTGGTCCTACACCAAAAATAGTTAAGCGAGAGAAAACTGTCGTTTGCAAGACAAGAGTTATAAATAATAATAGTCCTAATTTTAGCCAGTGCCTCATTTATTTGACAACAAAGACTTCTTCCAGTTTAGAAAAATTAACGGCCGGTCTGATCGCAATCTGGAAGAAGAGATCGTGCTCCCCTTTTGTCACTTGACTCACCTGGCCGATCAGAATATTGGGCGGAAAAACGGTGGACACTGAAGAAGTCAAGATCTTATCACCAACCTCGACATTACCTCCGGCTGCCACAAAATGCATTTGTAATCCCCCGGCAAAACCACCAGTGACAATTCCCTGATCACGACTCCGCTGGTCCACCGCCGCAACCGCACTATTGGCATCAATTAATAGCCTCACTTTAGCATTAAGAGGAGCAACTTCAACTACCTGACCAACTAAACCTTTATCGGCCACTACCGCCTGATTTTTTCTGATGCCAGACTGGCTCCCTCGGGCAATTTCTAAAATAGAAAACCAGGGAGTTGGTGACCGGCCAATAATTGGAGCGGGGATTAAACTGTGCCCATAAGCACCACGCTGTTGAAAAGCTAAAACTCCTTTTAAATGATCGTTTTCACTTTGCAACCCATCAGCGAAAATTAATCTCGCTCTAAGATCGGTAACTTCTTTTTTCAGAATACTATTTTCCTGTTTTAAACTGCTTAAACCAATAAGCCCACCTGGTAAGCCAGTTACCCCTCGCCAAATCGTCACCGTCACAACCTGAAAAGGATAAATAATCACTTGGGGTAATGACCGAATACCTAAAAAGTTCTTGAAAATTGATAATGATAATAAGCTGGCAACCAGCAGTAAAGTAAACGCTAGGCTATATGGATTTTTACGGCGATAAGATTTTAATCGGCTCACTGCCCTGAACGTTTAGGCATGATTAAGACCTTCTTTAAGGTATCAATCTCTTCTAAAATCTTGCCAGTGCCATATGCGACACAAGAAACCGGATCATCAACAACATAAACTGACATATCGGTTTCTTGTGCTAAATATTTATCCAGACCGCGCAAGAGCGAACCACCACCGGCCATGACAATGCCACGGTCCATAATATCAGCGGCTAATTCCGGCGGAGTTTTCTCTAGTGTCATTCTGACCGCGTCAACCACCGTTGAGACCGGATCTGATAAAGCGTCACGGATTTCAGAAGAAGTTAGGGTTAAAGTCTTCGGTAAACCAGTTACCAAGTCACGGCCTCTCACTTCAATTGTGCGCTCTTCTGGTAATGGATAAGCAGAACCAATATCAATTTTAATCTGTTCAGCAGTTCTTTCGCCGATTAACAAATTGTAATTCTTGCGACAATGGGCCACAATTGCTTCGTCCATTTCGTCCCCAGCAACCCGGATTGATTTGGAAACAACAATACCCCCAAGAGCTAAGACTGCAACTTCGGTTGTTCCACCGCCAATATCAACAATCATGCTCCCTTGCGCTTCGGAAACCGGCAAATTAGCCCCAATTGCGGCCGCCATCGGCTCTTCAACTAAATAGGCCTCGCGTGCTCCTGCGTGTAGTGCCGCGTCAAGCACCGCTCGTTTTTCAACCCCGGTAATCCCTGACGGAACACCGACCACAATTCGGGGTCGGACAAAAGCGGAGCGATTATGGCTTTTATTAATAAAATGACGCAGCATTGTTTCAGTAATTTCAAAGTCGGCAATAACACCATCGCGCATCGGTCTGACAGCCACAATGTTGGCTGGAGTTCGACCTAACATCCCTTTTGCTTCATTGCCGATAGCCAAAGCTTTGCCACTGTCCTTATCAATCGCCACAACTGATGGTTCACAAAGAATAATCCCCTCACCTCTGGCAAAAACCAAAGTAGTTGCCGTTCCCAAGTCAATCCCTAAATCCCGAGAAAAATGCCCAAAAATCGTATCATAAACCCCCATTATTTATCCTCCTCTAAAATATATTTTTACGGTGATGATTAAGAAACTATCACTCGCAGATTATAATTGAATCGTAACCTTTTTTCTTTAGCGCTTTTTGCGCATTTAAAGCATCACTTTTTTTTCGATATGCTCCGGCCTGCACTCGCCACTTTCCTTTTACTGACCGATAAAATGCTTCAAGCCCGCAACTTGTCAACTTAGTGGTTAAGTTAACAGCATTACTTTTGTAAGTAAACAAACCAACCTGCAGTTTATAATATTTTCCAGATACCACCTTAGTAGTTGAATTGCTGACGACGGGCTTAGTGGCACAAACTGCGGGAGCTGGCGTAGTCGGTTTTGTTGCACTTTTTAAACCTGAGAGCTTTTCCAATTTCTGCAGATGAGCAACTGAAGGTGGTGCCTCCGGAATCGTCACTTCAATTTTTTCTTTTGGCATCTTTTTTACTGGTACTAATAATTTTTTCCCTAATTGAAAACTGACCCAAAAACTCCCAATAATTATAATAGTTAAAATTAAAATTAGAGCGATGTTTTTACTGCTTTCAACAACCTGATTCTTTTTGGGAATCTCTTGATTTAAACGTGAAGCAGGCTCCGCTGGTTTTGGTGTTGGTTCTTGATTTTGACTCCAATTATATTCTTCCATGATGTGCTAATTCTACTACTCTCCCCAGACAGCGTCAAGGCGATTGTGCTATACTATTGGCCATGATTATCGGTTTAGATTTAGGTGGGACAAAACTGGCTGGGATTATTTGCACGCCGGATGGAAAAATCCAGATGGATGTTCAGGTCCCAACCGAAGCAGCTAAGGGTCAAGCCCAGGTCATCGCTAACATCAAAAAAGCCATCCGAATGTTAAAAGAGAGCCGTAAAACTTCTATCCGAGCAATTGGGATTGGCGCACCGGGACCGATCTTATTTGACAAAGGAATCGTAGTTGAAGCACCCAACCTTCCCGGCTGGCATCATGTTAACTTAAAAAAAATCCTGGAAAAGGAATTTAAAGTCCCAGTCTTTGTTGATAATGACGCTAATTGCGCTGCTTTAGCCGAAGCAAAATTCGGTGCCGGCAAGAACGTTCAAAATTTCATTTATGTTACCGTTTCAACCGGTATTGGCGGCGGCATTATTATCGACCGTAAACTCTATCATGGGATTCAAGGTTCAGCTGGTGAATTTGGTCATATGAAAATTATTCCCGAGGGTGGCCCACTTTGTGGTTGCGGCCGGACCGGTTGTTTAGAAGCCCTCGCTTCCGGCAGTGCGATGAAACGGGAATCGGGCATCGACGCTTTAGCGCTTGAACTTGCCGCGCGACAAGGTGATCCCAAAGCCCAAGCGGTGATCCGTCAAGCGGCCCATTATTTAGCAATCGGCGTTGGCAATTTAATCAATATTTTTAATCCTCAACTGGTGATCATTGGAGGTGGAGTTTCCAACATGCGCGAGCTGTTAATTGACCCAGTCCGCGAAGAAATTAAACAACACGCTTTAAAACTGCCAGTCAGGCATGTTAAAGTTGTCCGCGCAAAACTAGGAACCAAAGCTGGGGTTTTAGGGGCCGCCGCGTTATGTCTATAGCAATAATTGATTACGGCAGTGGTAATCTCCGTAGCGTGCAGAAAGCTTTTCAGAAGTTTGGTTTTGACGCTGAAATTACTCGGGATAAAAACACGATTCAAAACGCTAAAGGAGTTATTCTGCCCGGTGTTGGTTCTTTTGATGCTGCTATCCATGAACTGAGACAATCAGGGTTAGAAGCAGCAATCGCAGAAGTAATCGCTTTAAACAAACCCTTTCTGGGCATCTGTCTTGGAATGCAGCATCTTTTTGAAACATCGGAAGAAGGACAACAGCGCGGATTAAGTATTTTAAAAGGAAAGGTGGTTAGATTCCAATCCGCACCTGACCACAGCGTCCCTCATATGGGTTGGAACCGCCTATTGATCAAGCATCGTTCTCCTCTACTTGAAGGGATCGAGGACGGGAGTATGGTTTACTTTGCTCACTCATATTACGTCGTTCCCGATGATAAAATGGTTGTTGCCACCACCACTGATTATGGTATAGAATTCGTTTCAGCCGTTTGTAAAGGAAATTTATTTGGGATCCAATTCCACCCCGAAAAAAGCGGCGAGATTGGCTTAAAGATTGTGAGGAATTTTGGAGGGTTATGTTTGAAGTAATACCAGCGATAGATTTACTTGATGGCAAGTGTGTTCGGTTGAAACAGGGACGTTATGACGCGGAAACCGTGTATTCAACCGATCCGGTAGCAATTGCCAAGCAATGGGAAAGCCAGGGAGCGCCAAGACTTCATTTAGTCGACCTTGATGGTGCGCGGACTGGCCTGCCTAAAAATATAAATATTATTAAAACTATCTCTAAAGGAATTAATATTCCGGTTGAGGTTGGCGGCGGGATTCGCAATTTTGATCTGATCAAAGAACTCATCGATTACGGTATTAATCGGGTCGTGCTAGGAACCACCGCAGTCAACAATCCCAACACTCTGGGTAAATACTGCCAGGAATTTAGTGAGCAAATTGCCGTGGCCATCGACGTTCGTGACGGAAAAATCGCCACCGAAGGTTGGGCTAAGTTGTCAAACAAAGATGTTTATACCCTCGCCCAGGAAGCGATCAAACTTGGCGTTCACCGCTTTATTTATACCGATATCAGCCGCGACGGGATGTTAACCGGTCCAAATTTTGAAGGAATTAGAAAATTCATCGAATCTGTCCACGTTCCAGTCATTGCCTCTGGCGGTGTCGCTACCAAAGAAGATGTCTTTAAAGCAAGAGAAATTGGGGCTGAAGGCTGCATTATTGGCAAAGCGTTATATGAGGGAAAGATTAAGCTGGCGGAATTACTTGCTTAAACTTGACATTGCGCTAGTAAATATTCTAGCCGTTTCTCATAAGTATGATCATCATAGGCCCGGCGTTGAGCTGATTGCGCGATCTGCTGACGTTCTGCATCATGAGCCAAGTAATATGCAACTTTGGATTTAAAATCTTCCAGGTCAGTAAAAGAAATTATTTCTTTCCCAACTTTAAAATGACGGTTATAATCATCTCTTAAATTATCAATCAATTGGAACGCTCCGCAACCAGCAATTTCAAACGTCCGGCCGGAGACTCCTGTTGGGGCAATATTGTGCTGTCCAGTAAAACGCTCATCTTGCGGTGCCCGATGAATATTTAAATTAATTTTGGCGCCATTATAGTATTTAGCCGCTTCTTCCGGATTAACAATTTCGTCCAGGATAAAATCTTTTAAAACATCAAGTCGTTTTAACTTTCTCTGCCATAACCAAGGATCAGCCCTTGAACCAATATTTTTGCCTCCACCAATAATTTTAACTTTATATCTTTTAAGGAAGTCGGCTATTTCATCAAAAAACTGTAAACGCCGCGGGAAACAAACCCCAATAAAACAGATGTCACTTTTATATTGGTCCGGCACAACTATAGTTTTATCAATTTCCGGTTCACAAGCCAGTGGTAAAAAATAGGCATTTTTTGTTCCAACCTCTTGGTAAGCTGGCAAACATTGGCTTTCAACTGTAAAAATATAATCATAAAGCAAACTCATTTGAGCAGTTTTAAGGATTTCTTGAGGATCATCCAAGAACCAAATTGCTGTCTTCAACTTCAGCTGGCGTAACAACTTCAAGGCATTAGAACCGATCCGGCCAACAATGTGTAAAATTAAATCTGGCTGGAATTGAGCGGCCATTTCAGGCAAGGCTAAAGAAGCTCGATCGTCGAAAACAGCGAGAATTTGGGCCTGATTAAGATTGCGTTCCTTCGCCAGTTTAGAAACAAAATCTTTATATTTTTCCGCTTGGGAAAACATCTCATAGACCTGAACTTCATGTCCAAGGTTTTTTAAAGCACGGATGATAAAATTATCAATAAAAGCGTAGGGCCAAGTTGCCCCCCAATAATGACCGTGTGCGACATAGAGGATTTTCATCGCACTTTATTCTAACATACGATAAAAACTAATACTATAAACTATCAGCAGTTAAACGTCGCAAGACTTCATCCAGCTGATCACGAGTTTGCTCTAATCCTCTCATTTGTTGACCGGTTAAGGCCACTGTCGGATTATCAAGCACTCCTTGGATACTATTTCGCAGTCTACTAATTGAAGCAATCGTTGTTTCTAAATCTTGGCCTGATGCGACCACACCTTCTAAACCAAGTCGGGCCAAAGTGTTACGAATGCGCTGTAATGTTTCCTGCATTTGTTCCAGCTGGTGTTGCTCCATCTGTCGATCTATTTCGCGACAAAATTCATCACTCTTCTGAAACACTTCTCTGGCTACTCTACTAGCATCACCCAACCCTTGAACTGCAGCCGTAATCCCTGAATTAACTCCTCCCATTTCAACCATCGCAATCTCCTCCTTTAGCAAGCCTCGCGGACAGCTAATTCCAATTCATGACCAGGCGCCTTAAACCCTGTCTCAGTCGCTAAGCGCTCCATTATTTCAGAAACCATTTTTCGTTTTTCCAGCAGATAGGCGTATTCTCCCTGAGCCTCAATTGCCGTATTAATCAAAGAATACTCATGTTCCGCTTCGCGGAACATTTTTTCATTAGCCCGATCTCTAATCTGTTCCAACTCAACATCGCCCAAAGCCAGCCCTAAATTTTCCAGGTTGCGTAACACCGTCTTAATCTTGCGCTCGGTCATCTTCCACGCTTCCCCTGTCAGTTTAGCATAAGTCGCTCGCTCTTCAAACGCTTCGCGTAACATTTCAAACAGTTTAATTTTTGCTAACGCTCTTCCTTCAGCCTCAATTTGTTCAAAATTGCTGACTCCCAATTTAATTAAACCATTTTTAGTTTTAATCATCTTAAATTGGGTCTCAACTACTGTTCTTAAATCACCATTCATTGCCCGGCGCATATAAAGAGCCCGTAACTTATCGGTTAAGACCTCTTTCTCTTCATCTTGAGTATAGCGATAACTTTGCCGTCTTTGCTCCCCACTTTGTTCTTGATTGCCGCTGTTGGCATTATTAGGCAGAGCAGTTAAATCATAATTAAGATTAAGGCCGAGGTCTTCTTTTAATTGGGGCAGTTTTTTTAGAAATTGTTCTATATCAAAACCGATCTTTTCTCCTACCTTCAACAACTGCAAAATTTCTTTTTCCGTGTCCTTGGTCTTGTCTCCCATCGACAGTTTAATAAATTTTTCGTTTAATTCGTCAACCATTAAATCGCGGATAGTCGCGTGGGTTTCTTGATGAACTTGATTCATCGCCCCCTGTAAGTCCCCGAAAAAACCACCAAAATCAAAACCACCCAACGCGGCATTATTAAAGGCATAATCAATTGTTTTTTGTCCTTCTTGTCGGGTAATCAACCAATCTAAGGATTTCGTCTGGGCAACCAAATGTTTTAAATACGAATCTTTCAATTGACCAAGAATCTCCCCGCGGACTGAATTAGCCACCTGTGCTTTAACACTTTGGAGATTCTTGAGCTCAACTCCTTTTTCGCTCAACAAACGTTTTTCGATCTGTTCTAATTTCTTTTTGGCTTCACCGCCACCATTGATTAAAACCTGCGAATACGCCCCAATATATTCTTTTAAATCCGCCTGTTGGCCTGTCGCGCCATCATCTCCGCCAAGAAAAGAGTGGCTGCCCTCTTTCTGTTGATTTAATGTTTTCGCTGCTCTGGCAATCGGACTTTGAATTTCGATCGAATCAGTTTTTCCTTCATCCTTTGGATCAAGCACAAAACCATAGTCATCTTTTAAGCGGTTCATTAATTTATCGGTTGTCAGATTTTGCGACAACTTTAAAACCAGACCAGAGATAATTTCTATCCCGCGGTCACCCGGTTTATTGTCCAAAGCTTTTTTCAGAACACTTTCTTCTGATTCTTTAATTTTACTGCCATTATCGGTGTCAACCTGGCCCTCAAACACCTTCCTAAAAAGCGCTTCAATATTCTCGGTGGCCGCTGATTGGCTAATCGCGACCGCTAATTGTTGTTGATTAACTTGTTCCATTCCCATATTTTATTGCCCCACAACCTCATGATAAAGTTTGTAGTGTTCCGCCGCTTGTGTTTTTTCTCCTTTAAGTTCATAGGCTCGACCAAGCAAGAAATTGGGCAGCGCTTTGGTTGTTACCAGGTCAACATTATTCTCGCTGGCCTTGATCGCCAAAGCTTCGGTTGACAACTTAATCGCTTCATCTAATTGCCCGGTAACGAGACAGATGCTCGCTAAAACATTGCGCGCCGAAATGTTTTGTGAGTCCAGAGCAATCAACTGTTGGGCAGTTATTAATGCCTCCGGCAAGCGTTTTAGTTTGAATAATATCTCCGCTTGTTTGGTCAAGGCCCTTATCCCAATCGTTGTCTGACAACCTAATTCATAAGCCTTAACATAATGCGGCAAAGCTTCAGCTAATCCTGATAACTCTTCAACTCGATTGCCTAGTAAAAAATAGAAATACGGATCGCGCGGATTTTCACTAATAGCTTTAGTATAAAGCTCAACATATTTAGCCCGTTTCTCCTTCATCCTTGCTTCACCCAGATCTTTACCCCAGTGATAGATCGCGACTGGTAACAACTCTCCCTGAACTAATTTCCCGCATTTGTCCGCGAGTTGTTCGTTAATCGGCCGGAGGAAATAATAGCCGAGCCCATTACGGAAAACTTTTTCGCGCGCATAGCCTTGTTTTTTTTCACAGGTTCCCAATTTAGATTCAAAAAGTGAAAGCTTGTAAACTTGCCCATTGGCTTGAGATAAATGGTCTCTTAGTTTTTGCAGTTCTTCTGCTGGCAGGTACTCATCAGCATCAATCCAGAGGATCCAATTTCCAGTTGCATATTTCAGCGATTCGTTACGAGCCGCCGCAAAATCATTAACCCATTTAAAGTGATATATTTTGGCATTATATTGTTCGGCAATTTTAATAGTCTGATCAGTTGAACCGGTATCAACTAATATAATTTCATCAACATATTTATGAAGTGAAGGCAATGTTTTTGCCAACATTGCCTCTTCATTCTTAACAATCAAACAAGCTGATAATTTCATTAGGCAGACGCCCTCACTTTGGTTGGTTCCAGTTTCTTGACTGCCCGTTGGGTTAATTCTTTATCCCCAATACCGGCATCAAGGATCTGGCCATAAACACCTAAATGTTTATTCTGCACGCCCACTGCTTTGCGAATATAAGCATTTAGTTTTTCCAGTTTTATCATGATCTCTTTTTTGGCCGAACCGGCTAATTGCATTTCATATTCCAGGTTAGCCCGTTCCATATAAAACTCGGTTAAGATCTTTTTCACCGAATCAAGTTTTAGCTCTTCCATGAATAGCAAGCTATAATCTTCTTTGATCCCCAACCGTTCGGCCTGGATCATTAGTTGATTCTTTAATTCATTAACTAATTTCTTTTGGGTATTCTTTTTCCTGTTCATCCGACAATCTCCAACATTGTTTCGTCATAAACAACCTGTTGCAGTGCCACTCTGTTTTGCGCAATTAAATCAGCCCGCACCTGGCTTTTTAGCGCTTCTAATTCTGCCGGGGACATCCCGACTAAGGCCAACCGCTCCATCACATTACCGACCATCCATTCCGAGACTTTGGCCAAGAGCCGGTTGTGAGAAAAAACATTAGCGTAGGCCGAGACAAACAGCTTCTTAAACTTGCCGTGTAATTCTTGCGACAACTCGGCTGAAATAGTTCCTGATTGAATAACCCTAGCTGTAACATCGGTCGCCGATGAAGTTAAAAGCATTTCGGCATCGTCAATTTTACTGGCAATGGTATATTCAGCCCGGCCATTATCGTTCCATTCAAAGCCCGATTCCCGGACCCCCTGTTTGCCAGCAATCAAGGCTTCTTCCTGTGGGTTTGGTGCCACCTGTGGTTTACGAATGGCATACTCTTTAGCACCATTAGAAATACCGATATTTAAGGCTAATTCACTCATAGATATCCTCTATATAATATATCGGATTAAGCAGGGAGAAACTTGCGTGTTTTTCGCGATTTTACTTCTTTTTCGGCTCGTCGTTGTTACGGAGTTTAGCTAGCAATTCTTTCAAATTTTTAGAGCGACTAGAGCTGTTTAAGGCAAATTTATTAAGCGCCGTAGTAAATTCCTTGCTTCCTTGATAATATTCTCTTTGTGCCTGTGGCCCATTGCTATGGAATGAAACATTCCTGCCTCTTTTTGGCGCACGACCACTCTGTGGTTGTTTCCTCATTCTGGCTTTTGCCTCTGCCATCTTCTTAGCGACTATTTTTTGTTCCTGAATCTTTTCATTGATCAGCTCATCAACTCTTTCAGCATAATCCTGGGAATCTTCTTTATATTCTTGGGAAATCCGTCTTCCTTGAGCCGCGCGTTCCATCATTTTGACATTTAGCTGCCCAACGCCATATTTCTGCAACATCCCCATGGCATGAACAACCCAGTTGTGGTTAAATTCTACACCTGTTGTGATCAAATTAAGACTCAATCTCTGGGTTTGAGCAACTGCATAGTTGGGGTGTACTTGCCCAGTGATCTGTGGATTAATCCAGGAGTGGGTTTCGCCACTTAAAGCATTCATAATATCAGCCCAACCAGCACAATCGGAGGAAACCTTCATTGCAGTTCCTCCAACATCAACGTATAGGTCACCACCCCACTTGCGGTCCCAGTTACATGACGGATAGGTTGGTTGGGCCACATAGGCACGACTGACCGTCCTTTCAACCCAATCAGAACCATTATTGACCCACACATCTGTCGCTGGGACCCCAAACCAGCCAACCCCACTAGTAGATTCAGGCCTGATGTATTCGCCATTGCCAGTTCCATCGTTAAGTCTATTATATCCCGCCCACAGTGGCCGACCATTTTCCACTTTAGTTGCGCCAAACCATTTTTCGATTAAAGTGTTGACCGCGATAACCCGCGGATTTTGTTCAGCCATTGTTCTGTCCGGGTCATAACCCAATGAGTTTCGGTATTCATACAATTTGCCCAAAGGTTCATCATCTAATTGCGTCCCATTATTGTTATAAGTACTCCGACCAAGACAATTAACAAAATCCCAGGTTCTTAGGCGACTTAAGAGAGAAGCATCATAACCTTCACCTTCATATCCTTCATAACCATTGCCTATATGCTCCTTAAAAAAAGTGGTCAAACGGTTCTCCGTTGCGTGCTGCCAATAGAGAAAAAGTGAAAAGAATGAAATCTCATTAGCATTAACGTAAGGATTACTTTCTTTAATAAATTCATCTATGTAGGGCATCATCGCCAGATCGTTACGAGTATCTTGAACTGGCCCTAAAACTTCAGCATAACCTTGCCACGCCCGTTCCCGCATTTCCAACATCAAACCGACCAACATCGTTGCTTGTCGTGGTGTCATGTCGGCATAGGAACCGCTCATAACAATGTTGTAAAAGCTCTCTCCACCAGTAACACCTTGGATTTCTTCCCAAGACATCCCCAGCGGACCCATAAAATCAAAACTTTGCTCATATTCTGAGCGCCGCAAGAAATATGATTGATCAGCGATTGCCGCCGCCACCGGATCATCAACTGCCGTCCCTCCTTTGGTATGAATATAATTACCATCATTAGACATAAAATCCATATTTTTAAGACGACGAATATCACTTCCTTGACCAGCATTCCCACCTGAACCATCAAACTGACTGGTGGTGTGAACTTTCCCATCAATCCAGGTGGAACCACGCCAGGCATCTCCTAAATCGCGATTTTGGGCCCAAATCATTGTGTCATAGTTATCATAAAGGCCGTTTCCGTTTTCATCTCTCAATCCGGCCAAGGCTGGATTATAAGTAGTGATATCTTCGCTTACCGGAATACCATAACGAGTAAAAGAATCATACCATTCCGAAGTAACGCTTATGCTTTGTTGGCTGGCTTCACGACCAAAATTTAACGTGGGCGCAGTCGTTTCTCCTGCTGGGCAACACATTTCCCCAGCATAAGCCAACCGTTCAAAATCAGGAAGAAAGGGGAGCATTGAAGAGCAAAAAGTAGCTAAACGTTTTAGATTAACATTACTGGTTAAGAAATTATTATTATTCGGGGCTTGGGACCGGAGAGGTCTACGTGGTTTCCGTGATTTTAATAATTCTAAATCATTTATACAAGTGTATTTATTTGACATAGTGACTTAAATTCGTTTATATGGCTTGCTGGATCATTCTGTCCATTTGTTGTTCTTGAGTGAAAATATTCATTATACTACTAAAAGCAGCTTCGGTATCTTTTATATACATCTCCTGAACTGTTGTGAAGGCCACTCCATTTTTGAGATAAGATTTTCCTTCCCATGTAATCATTTCTTTTGTATCATCACTTAATTCATTTATTAAATAGCTTGACTTTTCCTTGATAATAGACCAGAAATCTAACAGTTTGTCAGCAGATGACGATCCCTGTAAATTCATCTCCGGAAAGAGCCCCGCAACCAATGAATTATAAACTCCAGCCATAATATTTCCCCCTTCTTTTTCTAACCTATCCTAAATAATCATTTATTTAGGATAGGCCCCCACATTGGGGGCCTAATAAACTTATTGAAACTTTTGTGACGCTATTTTAATCATCTGATGTACGTGAGCCATTGAGCCTGCAAGATTCGAAACCAGATTATTATCCCTGTTATTCTGGAACTCTTTTAGAGCTATACCTCCGGTCCCACCAATATTCGCTTCCTTCCGGTTCCGTCCTTCACCGTCATAGATATAACCGTTATTCACTAACTCCTCATTACTCATATTGTCGAGGTCATCTTGAGTAAGAGCAACGTCACTATCATTATTAATCATGGCCCCTGCGGCTCGGATAAGCTCATCAGTTTTTACGTTCTGCTGCAGATCAAGTGCTGTGAGACGCTCAATAACCGCAGAATCTACGTTAGTAGCTACCATACCTATTTCACCTCCTTTTGCCTTTATTTCACCTTGCCCTGATTCCTACATCGGGGCTGCCACTTATACTATCGGTATAAGTGGACATAAACTTGCGTTACGCCAGTGCTCCACAGGTCATCCCTGGCAGTGCCTTACCACCATGCTGAATCGAAAGCTCTGACATGGCGCTAAGCACTTCTTGCGGATTAACCGCTTGAACAGAAGCTTGAGCCGCTTCAGCCATTTGGCCATCTAAGCGGCCGGCTAAAGTATCACTGACCCGCGTGTGCAGTTGGGTTAACAGGTTGTTTACATCACCATATTGGTCGCTCTCGCCAACCTGGTAGCTCCCTTGTTGCCCTCTCCCGCTTATTGAACCGATGTTGCCGCTCATTTTTCCCTCACATTCTCCCCATAAAAAAACCTGACTTTTAAATCTACTCTATTTCGATTCATCAGTCAGGCTCTGATGTTCACTGCACTATTATTATCGGATCGAGCAAGAAATTTCTTGCATCACTTTTGCAGATCTTTCATCATCTTTTGGATCCGTTTTAAATATTCTTCTAATATCTCTTCTTCCTCTTGTTCAAAGTTGTACGGCTCGTCGATAAGAGTCTCTTTCCGACGGTTAAATTGGAGTGCAGAATTGGTTGCTCCTTCAGCGACGGTAAGATTGGCAGAGCGGGCGACTTCACTGATACTCTGCGCAAAACTTGGTCCACTATAATTAGCATTACTGTTTTTTACCGCAGACTTAATGTTTTGGCTCTCACTATTATTAGGATTGATACCATAAATGCTCATCTTAAGCTACTCCGGCTCCAGTCATGGCTTGTACCCCTTCTTGCTCTCCGGCTAACCGTTCCCAGCGCTCATGGTCAGATTCACGACGTAAATCGATCCCTCTTAACGCCGCTAAAACTGGTGGTTCTTCTCCACTGGCATGGACCACTTCGCCTGCTTGTTGCTGATCAGGATCAATTCTATCGACATCAGCTTCTCGGCCGCGCTCAGCTTGTCTAAAGTAGCTGGTTATTTGGGCAAACATACTTGGGCCAGCAGCCGGCGCAGCTTGTGGTTGTTGTGCAGCAGCTGTCCGTTCACGATCATGCAAAACCCGTCGTATAGAAACGATACTTTCCCTGGTTTGGTTGGCTTGTTGATCTAATTCTCGTAAACTTCGTCTCGCTTCTTCAATCTGCCCTCTGACTTCAGCTACCCGGCCCAACACATCAGAAGCATCCGCTGATCCTAGGATTTGGCGTTGGGTTTGTAAGTCCGCCAGCTCACGGTCAATAGTTTGAATCCGTAAATTTTGTTCCGTTGTCCGACTTGGCAGCTGCAGCAATCGTTCTCTCTCACTTTGTAAAGCCGCCGCGCGAGTATTAATGTCGTTAATTTGTCCCTGAACCTGTTGCTGAATTTCGACTGCTTCTTGACGTGCTGTTTGTAATTCTGCGTCCAAAGCCGCAATCCGTGTCCGGACTGCTTCTCTCTGAATATTGATCTCTGTTAATTCCTGTTCAAGCTCGGTTAACCGAGCGTCAAGTGAGGCTCTGCTTGTTTCACTATTCGGCTGTTCGAGCTGACCGCGTACTGCCGCAACTTCAGCCGCTAATTCAGTGTATTGCGGTTCAAGTCGGGTCAATTCTGCTTGCTGAGCTTGAATCCCTGCTTCAATCCTCCTGGCTTGTTCAAGCAGTGCCTGCACCCGTTGGGTTGCTGGCGCCTGTTCTGGCTGACGCGGTGCTTCAACTGGCCGAGCCTGTTGCGCCGCTTGTGGATTGGCTAAATGGGCAATTGCGGCATCACAGCGTTGTAAGAGTCGTGTTTTAGCTTCTGGTGCAAGGTTGGGATCATGCTCAATCTGGTCGCGCAATTGTCTGACTACCTCTGTTGATCTTTGGCTCTCTGTCGGATTAGCATGCATATTCCCCAACGCATCAATAGCAATTTCCAAATCCACTGGATCAGTACAACCCTGGCTGATCATTTGAACAGTTGCTTCAGTTGAATAAGTTCGCGCAAATTGCTGCACTCTACTTGTGACTCCAGCCGCATAAGCTCCTTCAGTTTTTGGATTGTGAAACGCTTTGACTGTATCAGGAATTGACTTAATCAAATTAAAACATTGCTGGACTAAAACCTCACTTCGGTGTGCGATCGCTGAACGGACATTCATCCTGGTTTGATAGACAGTCGAATCGTATTCCGCATTATCAATATCAGCGTCCATATTATCAAGCGAAGAAAAGGCATTTCTGTCGCCGCCCTCATTTTTCTTAACTTCCAAATTACGCCCAGCTTGTGGTCGACTGGCTTGACCACGTTGAGAAGAAGGAGAAATTGCGGAACGAACCGAGCTGGAATGATCCCAGGCAACTTCCGCAATAATCGTAAAAAGAAGATTACATAAGTTAAGCACTGCATTAACCCGACCAAGTGTTGTTACTTGCCCTGCCAGTTCACTCCGGCTCTGTAAATGACTACTGGCCTCTCTTGCTGCTTGTTGTTCTCCTCTTGGTGCAGGTTGAGCTGCCGCTGGCGTAACCGGTTGAGCTTGGCTAGGAGCTGGTTGCGCCGCAACTGGCTGAGCTGGGGCTGGGGTTGGTGCCGCCGGAGCTCCAGGAGTAGCTTGAGTTGGATAAGTTCCGCCTCTGACGTTTGTATCCGCTCCAGTTCTATCCATCTGCTTGATTTCGCCCTGTTTCACGGCCGATACTGCACTAATGACTAAAGAAGCAAGACTGATCGCACCTTGTATGGCAGAAATCAGGATCTGTCTGTCGGCTTCAGCAATTTTATTATAACGATCAGCAATGGTATCAAGCGCCATTTTCAAAGAGCCAAGTATTTCCAGTGAGATCTGTTTATGGTTATCGAGTGTCTCTCGGCCAAAGGTTGCTTCCCCCACTCTTTTACCGGTAAGTTGAGCTCGCACTTCGTCCATCATGGCAGAGATGCTTGATCGAGCAATCGCGATCGCTTCTCTAACATTAGCTAAATTTTTCAATCTTGTGGAAAGAAGAGCGGAGTCAGCGGAAACAGTAGAATAACCACCATCTAAAGTTTCGATCAAGCCAGTATTCATTTCACACATAATATCGTGTTCTAATTGATCCAGCCGGGCATCAATCCCTTCGCCGTTACGGATAACTCGACCAGTCTTATCAACTTCGGTCTTGGCATTGTAATTACTGTAATCACCAAAGCCAGCTGTTGAACTGATAATTGCCTGAATCATATTTCCTAAGGAACTGGCTAAAGACATCAAAGCAGGCGCTAAACCAGCTAAAGCATTAGCAATTGTGTTGGTTACCCCAACACAAGCAAACGCAACAACTGATAAGACCGCATTGACAATCATCAACGAAAGGGAGAGTGTTTGTTGTTTAGCCGCATCATTAGCCCGGTTTAAAACCTGCACTCGTTGCGAGAGAAAACGGACTAGATTTTGCCCTACTCTCATCATCGTAGAAAAACGGGCCTGATTGATCGATTGGCTTAGCTCGCCACTTCGACTTAGCGTAATACCGGTCAACTGTTGTTTAACAATAGCGCGCAGTTCTGACATCATCGATTTGCCTTTGGCAACAAGCTCCACGGCCGCAAAGATTCTTTGCAACCGATTATACATACCGGAAACAGCACCCGAATTGACAGCCGAGTAACCATCGCCAATGCTGGATATTCCGTTAGTCATCAGCTCTTCAAAGGCTTCCGCCATTGCCTGGTCAATTTTTGCTTCTATCGATTGGTTCCCTTGTTCGGCTAGAAGATTATTGATCTCCCGCATGCTCGCACCGCAATTAATATCCATACTCCAATAACGATCAAAATAACCGGAGACGTATTGGTAAATAGAAGACGCGAGTGTCCCACCAATAGACATCCCCAATAATGCTCCCGGCGCTCCACCCAACGCCCCACCAAGGACCGCCCCAACAACATTACCCAGTAAGCTCCAACCAAAATTATTCCACGCTTTATCGGTCATAATCTGCTTCTGCCTGACAATATTTTTTGCTTCGACAATCTGCTGGTGCATAAATTTTATCGCCGACAAAACCAGATCTTTTTGTAAAAGGATATTTTCCACCGCATTTTGCAGGAGCGCTTCACTGGAATTAGCAACCGACTTCCCAGTTAACTCTGCCTGGGCTACCCGCAGCAGGTCACGCATCTGTTTCATCATGGCAAAAGTCATTCGGATGGCGTTATCAAGCATCATCTGTTTGAGCTCAAAAACAGAAAAAGCGGTTGAATTGAAATAGTAATACCCATCGGTGGTTGTCCCTAATAAACCAGCCGTTGCCGTGGCGGCTGACATATTTTCCGCTTGGGCCGCTTCCATCGCGTTTAAGCCATCCAGGGTAGTATTCCCTTGGCTTTGGACACCATGATCAAAATCATCATTTGGCGCTGGCGGATCATATGAATCAACATCAGCAATTACTGTCGCCGCATAAGTATCTGCCAGCGACTTGGCAATCGCTAAAACTGCAACAATGGCTGCCAAAATTAACATCGCGCCAGAACCAAAGGTCAAACAGGTAATGACAATTGATAAGGCAAGCATAATAATCGACAGTCCAAAAGAAGCGAGCCTAATCCCCTGCGCCTTACGTAATTGCTGTAAATCTTGAGCTGATTTGGTCGCCAGATTATGCAGACTGGTCTTCAACATTAATTGCGAAGAGGTCATATCAAGGACTTGGAGAACATGCCCCATTGTCGATTCAGTAGCCGCCATCACTATTTCTGCATTTGTTTGAACCCCACTTAACCCGGTTAACTGTTGGCGTGCTGTATTCCACAGGTCCATTCGTGATAGCTGCATTGCCACTGCTAACCGCTGTCCATTTTGCGCCGCCACAATCCCACCGCGGTAATCTTTGAGCATCTGATCGATAGAGACATCATCCATATAATCCAACCCTTCAGCCCAATCAGCATTTGATCCACATTCAGTAATAATCCAGTTGATGGCCAGCCCAACAATTCCGCCGCAGAGTGCCATCACAAACCCAAGCCAACCAATCACCTCGGCATCAACCAGTTCGGCCATTTTATCTTTAATCTCTTCAATTTGTTCATCAACTTTCGTTGATAACTCTTCGATTTTATCATTAAATTCTCTTAAAGACTGCACCACACTAAGCGTCCCAAAATCTTCACTACCCAATGTCGCTAGTAAGAAATCGATTAACGAATTAATTACACCTTGCATCGCTTCCAGTGTGTTGCTGGTCGATTCCAAGTAACGCATCTGTTCCTTCAAGGCCATCTCCTGCGTCTCAATATCACGATTACCACCAGTACAGAAGTTTTCGGTATCAGCCCCGGAGCCCTCATTATTGGCTTTGATATCATCCATCCGATCATCAAATAATTTCTTATTCTCTGAGTTAATCTTTTCAAATACTTTGCCAATCGCTGTGCGCGCAATTTTTGTTAGCGATTTTATTCTTTTTGAGTAAATATCTTTAGCGGAATGCTTAACTTCTTCGATCGGGGTACCAGTGAAGGTTTCCTCAGCCAACTGACGCAGATCAGAAATACTTGAGAGCATGGTCAAAATACAGGCTAAAATGTTCGCCCGTTTTAACAGGAAGAGTTCAAATTGCTCCAGCTTTTCCGGATCTGGCTCCCAGTAGCCGGTCTCCGTGTTGTAGTGAGAATACTCTTCTTCGGTAAAACCGAGGACAGCATCGGTCGCCTCAGAATCAAGATCGTTAACAGCTTCAATTGCACCACCTGTCCCACTGCCATAAGATCGATTGGTTCTCCTTGTCCCTCCTGCGCCACCAGCACCACCACTTTCATTAAGCGCGTCGTTATATTCTTCAGTATTTTCTAAATATTGTTCCGAATCTGTCGGCGTCGCCGGAGAAGCACTCCCTGTTGCGATGGCTTCATTAACTTCAGTTGAATTCAAGGGGGTGGCATTGATCGACGCACTGTCAGTTTCTTCGATTTGGAAATTTAAATCAGGATTATTAATAAGATAAACAGGTTGCGCACCAGCACCAGAAAGCGCTTCCTGTTCCAATAATTCAGCTATTTTTTGGGCTTCAGCTATTTGGGCAGCGTTAATGACCATCTCTATATATTTATCGTGTTTTGAAGGCTAAAACTTGTGCGGTTTAATGGACGCCGGCATCAACACTTGGTGAAGCTTGTGGCTGATCTTGAGCGACTACCGGCGGGGCATCAACAACGGCTACAGGAGTTACTGGGATAGGATTTAATTCTCGAGGTTGAACAACTGGTTCTTGTCTGACTGGCATTGGTGGACATTGTCGCAATTGTGCAAGTAAAGCCTCTCTCCTCGCTTCTGGAGTAGTTAAAGCTCTAAACTCACTCCCCTCCATATACGTTAAAACATCTCTAAATCGCTGACTAGTCGGATCTAAATCATTTAAATGGACACGTTGACCATTAGCCAGAACAATTTCCGGATTGGGCTCAGCAAACTGAGAACGTAAAGTAGTTAGTTGTCGGCTTAGTCGTTCTAACTCTTCACATCTCTCGTCGGTGATTACACTTCTATCACCTTGAGTGAAACTGGCAAATGGGCCTTGTAAGAAAGCAGTAGCTAAAAGCGGATCGTCTCTTAAGGGCAAATCATGAAAATCTACCCCCGCATTTTCAGCCTCTGAAGACATTCCGCTAAGTACGCCATATCCTAGTAAAGCAAACATCTCCCGCATTCTTTCGGATTGAACACTGATCCCGCCAGACGCTCTCTGAGCCCTTTCCAAGGTTTCAGCAACCGCATCATAATATTGTTCAACCGAAAGCAGACCACGTTGAGGCAATTGCAAATAGCGACTAACTGCTGACTCAACAAAACGCCGATGCTGCCTCACTAACTGCAGTAATTGTTCGCGACTCATATTGTACATAAAACTAGTTAGTCGATCCCGCGGTATAATTGTAACTTCATCCCAATCACAAAATACCAGGAATGAAATACCGGTAACACTGTTAAATTCAGTAAAAGTCCGACAGTAGCGGGCTAAATGTTGTGGCTCTCTCACAACTCTACTGCCACCAGTAAAAGCCAGCCAAGCTGCTTCTGTCATTGGCGGATGTAAATTTAAGGCTCGATTAAATTCACCTCGATCACATTCACCATCAGCAAATGCTTCGATTAAACGATCCCTTGCATCCTGTGGAAAGACTATTCGTGGTTGTTGGTCTGCAGCAAAAGCGATCACCTCTCTAATTGCATCTTCCCTTGATTGGGGAGGTGTATCTTGAGAAGGTCGAATACCCGATGTTTCTACAGTATACATAGTCCAGGCTTGGGCTGCTATTGGACTATCCTCAGTTAATCCCAAAGCCTGATTGAATTCATCTTGTCTAAGTGTTCCATCGCCAATTGCTGCTGTTAAAGCCTCTCCAGCTCCTGCCGGTAGAGTATGCCCTTGGGTACGAACATACGCCAGGACACGATCAGCTATTTGCGGTGCACTAGGAGAATCCGATCGAACCTGAATACTATTTGGTGCACCTGGAACTGCAACTCGTGGTGACGGAGGCGGTGTTGGTCGAACTGAACCTTCCATAACTACTTCTGCTCCTTAGTGCCTAAAATCGTATCAAGCTCTTTTTGTTTATTAATCAACTTAGCCCGCAACTCATTATATTGTTCTTCGGTTTTTTGCACCGCTCTTTCCGCTCTCTTTTTCTGAATAACGGCCATTATCAAACTAAAAATATTAGAAACTAAAACAAAAAAGCCTAACGCGATTAAAAACGTCGGCCAATTAAAATTTTGCAAAATGTAATCTATCATCTATACTCCTTTAGCTAACACTGACAACAGTCGGTTGGGCTTGTCCTGGGATAACCGGCGGCGCCTCAACCTCAATATAACCACCATCAGTTTCTCTGCTGCCACCAATTTCGAGCACATCTCCAACTCTACCAGCTAGAGAGTAACCTCGTGGCCGCACATCTCCATTGCGACCTCTCATTGTCCCCGGGTTATCTTGATTTGTATTGCCCGTCAAATCAGCACCCAAAAACGCTTCTGTGCCATCCTGAAAAGCATCAACCCCTTGCCTGTAGTACATGTTTGGGTTATCACTCCGACGGGAAACCCCGGTTTGGCTCGGGACCATAGAATTAAATTGTACTGGCATATATTATCTCCTTTAACTCCACCTATACTATCGGAGCAACTATCAAAATTCTTGCATCCTTTCCTGGATTTTTTTTATTTTCCGTTCCTGGGCCGCCATCTCCGCCCGCGCCTTCTTAGCTCGGGTATTAAATAAAATGATCAAAATAACGTTAATTGTTAATAAAACAAGGAATATAATCAGTAAAATTTTAACTAATAGTTCCATTTTAACCTCCCAATTCAGTTTGATAGATCAGGTTCAGTTTTTCGCTAATATTATCATCATTTTGCAGCTTTTCTTTTATAACAATTATCACTTTGCCTGGTTTAATCAGCATCTCACCCGGTTTAATAATCTCACTGGTTCCTTTAATAACTAACGGTATAATATCGGCTTCAATAACCTTAGCAACCTTAATTTCCGCTTCACCAAAACTACCGATTGTTTTATCCCAGCGTCTTAGATTAGCCGGGTAAATTAACACGGCCTCACTCTTTTTTAATAATGAGCTTATTCGGCTGATAAAACCAAAAGCGTCCGTTTTAGCTTTCACATCCGGCAGGGAACCGATCGCTTTTACCACCCGGCCTAAAAACCATTGTTTAAACATCTTCCGATCAGCCACAAAGTGAAGACGACAGGGGAAATAAGCAATAAGAGCAAAGGTGGAAATCAGATCCGGCTTATTAGCAAAATAAATAATCCGTTCTGAATTAGTCAAGTTTGCCTGACCAACTACTTTAATCCTGATAAAACAGCAGAAAAATATTAATCTAATAATGTAACGGGCTAAGAGATAGGTTAAAGAAGTTGTCAGAATAAACGAGAGGAGTGAAACAAAAAATATGCTGATTTCAACAATCGTCCAGAAAAATAATGTAATTATAAACGACCAAACCACCATTAGTCGGCATTATAACAAAACTAACTTTATTCAGCCACTACACTAGCTTGGGTCAGACGAGTTGGCGCGTCAATTGCCAGCGCAATGCCAATATATTGTACCGGTGAAGGTTTTGCTAGATAACCGTAATCAATGCCTACCCCACTCAAATTAATCCCTGCTCCAGCAGTATTGTAATCACCATCACGGCCCACCCTAAGGGCTATTTCCGGGATCATTTTAACTTCAATCCCGGCATTTTTGTCGGCTACATTCCAAATCAATCGTTTCTCAAAGAAATTGCCGGAAACGCCAGCCGAAAGGGCGGGTTGATTTTGTTTGCCAAGGATATTCTGTAGACAAAGACCAAAAGAGAGCGTTTCATTCGCCTTAAACAGAGCCGCCAAATCAAGATCAAAACCATTTCCCTGTTGCACTGATAGTCCGTTAATCGATGTTAAACGAGCAGTCGAAACTTTTAAGTTTGTCCCCAAAGAAAAACATCCCATATTGTCCGGCACTACCATAAAATCATTCAATTGTCGAGCGTATGAGAAAATAACAGTCTGATTTACCTGTTTACTAACTTGATTACCAGCGTCAATTGAAGCTCCAGTAGTAATCGTATTACCAACATCAAACCCGGAGCTAATATAACCAATTCCAAATGTCCCGTAATCAGTTTTTTCAACCCCACCCAAAATAGTATATTCTGACCCTTTAATCATTTTACTGGAGATAGTCGCTTGTTCAGCTTTAACGTAACCGATCCCTGCCGGGTTAACAAAAATCGCGTTAGCGTCATCGGCAAGACCAGTAAAAGCCCCCCCCATAGCAATCGGACGGGCACCCATATTCTCCTGAGCTAAAACAGGATAAAGCAACAGACAAACGACAATTAGGGAAAATATTGTTCTTTTCACACCTCTATTATCGTGATATAAGGGGTTAGACTTGTATTGAATTTGGGAGTAAACGAGCCTGGGAGGGGACCACTTTGCCCCGACCAATTAAGCCTCGATTGGCAATAACAGCACCATCTAAAACCCGGACCTTTCTCTCCAACTGACACCAGCTGCCAATCACCGCTGAGTTAATCTGACAATCATGGCCAATCACAGTATCCGACCAGATCACTGAACTGGTAATAGCGGCACCATCTTTTATCACACATTTATCACCGATAACACAATCTTTAATGTAAACATTCTCTCCAATCTGACAACTACTGCCAATTACGACCGAACCTGCAAACCGGGCACTTTTACTGACTGCTTCCCGTTCGCCAATCCAGATTGAACCGGCGACCTTTTTTCCTGGCACTCTAATTTGCACTAACCCCTTCATGGCATCATAACTGGCTTGAATATATTTATCTAAACAGCCGACATCGCTCCAGTACTCCACCATTGAATAGCCAAAGATCTCCTCTTTCTCTGCTACCAAACGAGGAAATAATTCTTTGCCAAAGTCATGAAATCCTTCAGGAATCATTTCCAATATCTCCGGTTCAAAAATATAAATGCCAGCATTAGCTAGATTGCTTAAGGCATCCTGAGGTTTAGGTTTTTCCTGGAAACCGGTAATTTGGCCATTTCCGTCAACAACCACAACCCCATATTCACTAACGTCGGCCACTTTGGTTAACGCAATTGTTACCAGCGCTTCCTTTTGCCGATGGAAATCCAACATTTTATTGAGATTAATATCGGTCAAAGCATCAGATGATAAAACAACAAATGTCTCGTTAATTTTGGCAACCTTTTTCCCCATCTTCCGCACCCCACCAGCAGTGCCTAACAATTTTTCTTCATACGAATATAAAAGTGAGACGCCAAAAGAACTCCCATCACCAAAATAATTTTCGATCTGTTCCGGGTGATAATGGATATTAGCAGTAATTTCGGTGATACCGTATCGTTTAAGCAGTTCAATGTTATGCTGCATTGTTGGTAGATTAACAATCGGGACCATTGGTTTTGGGACAGCAATCGTCAATGGCTCTAACCGTCTCCCGTACCCGGCCGCCATGATCAGTGCTTTCATCCCTCGATATCTCTCGGGACAAGTCGTTCGATCTTTCTAATCCTTTTTAAGTGCCTGTCTTCACCGGAAAAATCGGTCTTAAGCCAGACAGTAACAATTTTGGTCGCTTTAGCTTTTGTTAACTTTCGCCCGGCTAAACATAACACATTACAATCACCATGCTGGCGGCTCTGCTTTGCCGTATAAGTATCTGGCGCCAAAACCGCGCGAATACCTCGAACCTTATTCGCCGTAATGGTAACCCCTACTCCCGAACCACAAATCAATATACCACGGTCAAATTCTCCTTGGGCCACCGCATCAGCAACAGGATAAGCATAATCAGGATAATCGACCGATTCTTCCGAATTAGTCCCAAAATCTTTAACTTCATGTTTTTTTCTTTTTAGATAAGCTTTGATAAGCTCTTTTAATTTATACCCGGCATGATCTGATCCAATTGCAATTTTCATTGTCCCATTGCCTCCTTCATCTCAAAAACCGCCTGTCGTAAGCCGACCATAATCGACCTGGCAATAATAGCAAAACCGATATTTAACTCTTCAATCCCCCGGATCTGACAGATTGCTGGGGTATTTTTATAATCTAAACCATGTCCGGCATTAACCCGCAAACCGATCCAACGCGCTTTTTCGGTCATTAGGCCAAGCTTTTCCAGCTCACGATCATCAGGCTTACGCGTATAACGACCGGTGTGCAATTCAATAAAATCAGCTGTCAAAACCGCCGCGGCCTCAACTTGTTGCTTAACTGGATCGATAAAAAGACTGACTTTTATCCCCTTATCTTTTAACCGCAAGACAACATCTTTCAATCTTTTCCCGCCAGCAACGACATCAAGCCCTCCCTCGGTCGTAATTTCCCGCCTTTTTTCCGGAACTAAAGTCACCATATCCGGTTTTATTTTACAGGCAATTTTTACCATTTCATTAGTCGCGGCCATCTCCAGATCAAGCCGGGTTGGCAACTGCCGCAGGCGATCAACATCTTTATCCTGAATATGACGCCGGTCTTCACGCAGGTGGCAAACTAGCCCGTCCGCTCCACCAGCAATCACTTCTTTGGCTGCTTCAACTGGATCAGGAAATCCCTCTAGCCGGGCCTGCCGCAAAGTGGCAATATGGTCGATATTAACACCTAGCCTCACGCAACCTCCTTATGAAGCAGACAGATAGCATAAGCGGCAATCCCTTTTTTAGCGCCGGTAAAACCGAGCCCTTCTTCAGTTTTACCTTTGATATTAATTTGCGCCGGATTCAGCCTTAAAGCGAGGCTTAAATTTTCCTTCATCGCCGCAATAAAAGGCGCAAACTTGGGTTCTTCCGCAACAATAGTTGAATCAATATTGTTCAAAGCGTATCCTTTTGCTCTAAGCAATTCAGCAACATATGCCAACAGTTTAAGACTGGAAATATTTTGATACTTTTTATCCCCTGGCGGGAAATGAGCACCAATATCACCGGCGCCTAATCCCCCCAAGATTGAATCGATAATGGCATGGATCAAAACATCGGCATCTGACCAACCAAGCAATCCTGTCGGGTGTTTTATTGTTACTCCACCGACAATCAACTTTCTCCCTTTAACTAATTTGTGGACGTCATAACCAAATCCAATTTGCATATTTTTCTCCTCTTGCCGGCTATTATAACATCAATAACCTTTGAGCAGATAGAGCGGAAAAGAGACATACTCCCAAACAACCAGGGCTCGATCCTCATATCTGGTCCACCAGCGATCGAGCTTAAAGTCGCTTACCGTTGCTGGCCAACTTACAACTGCGATTTTTTCTTTACCAAATAGTTTATTAAATATTCTTTTCGCTCGCCGGCTATGGGTGGGAGAAGTTACCAGTAAGATTTTTTTTGCTTTTAATTGTTTTACCAAAGGTAGAGTGAATTGGGCGTCTTGTAGGGTTGAACGGGATTTGTTTTGCACAAGCGTTTTATTGCTCGGCACACCAAGCGCAATAACTTCTTTTCTCATCCAATCAGCACTGGTTAAATGCCAGGCCAGTGGTCCGCCGGAAAGCATAATTTTTGGCGCATAACCAGCTTTATATAATTTAACTCCCTCAATTGCCCGCTCACCATTATCGTCCCCACCAAGAATAATTATTAAATCGGCTTTGGTTAATTGATCACGGACAATCAACCAGGAACCAATTTTGGTCAAGATGAACGGCGCCGTTAAATAAGCCAAAAAGAGAAAACCGATAACCGCAGTCAAAATAACTACTCTCCGTCGCATTTTTAACGTGGTGCCTTTAACAATGAGCGGAAAATAAATTTAGGGTTTTTAACCATCCCCAGCAACAAAGAACCAATAGTTGGATAGGTCCGCGGATTGGAAATTAAACTCCACAGAATAGAAGAATGATTTTCAAAATCGCCAATTTTTTCAATTAGAGCTGAATTCTCTTTAACATAGTTAAAAACCCTGGTTAAAACATCATGACTCATATTCTCCATCACATTCCGCGCCAGCAAACAAATCTTGATCTCCTGTTCAAATTCTTCCCGCCATTTTTTCTCGTACAGTGTTAAGTCATCAGCTTTGATTGCCTCTATCAGTAATTCAGCCGACTTCATCCCATAATAAATACCGCCGGAAGTAATTGGCTTAATCTGGCAAGCTGCATCGCCTAAAAGCGCCGCTTTCCCCCTCACTAATTCACAGGTCCCGATCGGAATCGCTCCGGCATTTTTTTCCACTAATTCTCCTTGTAAGTTATTTTGAGAGATAAAATTATTAAGCTCTTGATAAGGATTTGGTGAAATTGTCCCTAAACGACAAATCCCATTCCCTTCCGGGATAACCCAAGTAAAAAGAGAAAATGGTTTAACATAATGAACTTCAACTAGATTTTGCTTTGGCGGTGTCATTTTTAGCCGGTACTGATAACCGCGATAGAGTCGCATATCAGAAGTAAACCCAAGCGAGCGCCGCACTTTGGAATTGGGACCATCAGCCCCAACTACAAGATCAGCATAATATTCACCATTGCTGGTTTTTAGTAAATAACCCCCTTTGATCGGATAAACATCCTGTAAACAGGTATTAAATTCAATCTTTAGTCCTCGGCTTAATTCGGCATCAAAAATTGCCCGGTCAATAATATAGGCGACTTTGGGACGATTAAGGACAAATGATAATCCATTATAATGAACATTGGCTCCATCAATAATATTTTGAATCGATTTTTGGGAAACTGGTAAACGAAGATCTTCAAATAAACCACGCCCGACAATCCCGGCACATTGAACCGGTCGGCCAACCGCCTTATGCTCCTCCAGTAAAAAAGGATCATATCCTTGATTTTTCAGGAGCTGTCCCAAGTAACAGCCAACAGGTCCAGCCCCAACAATAATGATTTTTGGTAGCTTTTTCATTTTTAACTTAATAATTATAGCTTATTTTTACCAAAAATGCTAAAATCTCTGCCGTGAATAAACTGGGTCTTTTTTGCCTGGTCGTTTTGTTGTGGCTAAATGGCCAAGCCATTGCGCAGGATCGGGGAATTATCAACGTCAATTCGATCGGTGATGTTTTGGCTTGGCAAAAAGTCGGGCCAACAATTGAGGTTTTTGATTCTAGTTATAATCGTCACCTAAACCTTGGTGAATTTACGGCTGAAGTCAATTCTTTAGATCTAACCAAAACTGATAATCAATATTATCTTTTATCTACAATTAGCTACGAAGTTGGGATTCAAACCATCAACAGCCTAAACAACCCTTTCCCAGGAACATTTCGCCTAACAACTGAAGCAATTGCCACCGCTCGTTTATTAGGGCAAGCAGACAACACATTTCAAGTAGCTTTTATTAGCACAAACGCCACCAACACCCGACAAAAGATCCACTTTGTAACTTTTACTCCTCAAGACATCCAAAATGATGCTATTACTACCGAAATTAAAACCATTTTTGAAAGTCCGGATTCATTAACCAGCCTCAATCTCCAAATGATCAATGACGTTATCTTTGTCAGCTGGCAGGAGCGTTACGGCGAGAGAATTCTTTCTTATTTCAGCTTATCGCTTGATCACGGTCGGACCTTCCGTCTCCCAATCTCATTTCAATTTACTGACCAGCTATTAGCACTAGGCATAATCAACAATCGTTTAGCCGCTTTAGCCTCAATTGAAAAACGTTCAAAGTGGCAGCAGATACTTATCGAGCCACCGACCCCTCCCCAAATAATAGGTTCACTCAAACAAGATAATTTTGCGGTCAACAATCCAGTAACACCGCTTAAGTTAAAAGTTGATCTGTCAACCAGCAATTATTTTTCGTCAGGGACTACTATTTCCAGTGATTATCTGCTTTACCCAACATCAACAGAAAGCCTCTCTCTGGTTTTCCCTTCCGATTTAGCCGACGGTAATTATTTTGTCCGTTTAGCCTGCTTTGACGGCATTCAATACAGCCAATATAGCCAAAGTTATCCTTTAATAATTAATCATTCCCTGTCACCGGAAATTACAGTCCAGACACCATCTTCTGACTGTTGGGTTAAGTCGGGCAGCTCTTTAATTATTAACGCCCACGTCTCCGATCAGCAAAACGACATTCCCGATGAAACTGAAGCCAACATTTTTTTTGATGACAGGTTATTGGCCGACCATCTTTATTACTATAGTGATGACCAATCATTATCGGGCATAATCCCTCTGCCAGATGATTTAAGTGATGGTCGCCACCAGATAAAAATATCTCTAACCGACCAGGCGAACCATAAGGGAGAAGTTAATGTAAACATATTAACCAGCGATCAGCCACCAGCGCCAAAAGTCGACACAGCCAACCAGCTCCCCTCCCATAACCAGCAAAATTTTTTATTGCCAACAGCCGGATTGGAACCAACTAATTTAATTACCAATTTGGTTTATGGGCCCAATCCTTTTTCGCCAACCGCTAATACTGTTCAGGCCTTCTCCACAAACGAAAAAGGGCTGGTGTTTGCTTACACCCTGTCACAACCAGCAGATATCAAAATTAGAATTTATGATTTAACTGGGACCTTAATCTGGATCAAAGAGATAAATAGTGCTTCTTCTGGCGTAACAGCCTGGAGTGGCACTGACCAGTTTGGCAACTTTACGACTAACGGGATCTACCCTTACTTTTTTTCTGCGGCAGCCGCTGGTCAGAACGAAACCCGGCGCGGAAAAATTATTGTCGTTCAATAATCCGCTAGTCGGAGAATATGCTCAAGTAGTTGCAGATAGGGTCGTCCCGCTCGAGGATGAGCTTGGAAAAAGGTTCGCGCTGCCGCCAGCTCGTGGCTTAACAGCGATGGGGCTCTAACAAAACCTTCTTCATCAAACGCAAAGTATTGATGTTCGGGGGAACGAGCCAGAGTTCGATAATTCGGTGGTTCAGGACGACCGTCTCTGATAACATAATCTAAAGGATCAAGCCCAATCACATCCCTTATTGCTAATCGATAAGCCCTAATGACAGTTCGTGCCAGTTCGAAAAATTGCCTTAACTCTGCCTGATCAGTAATTTCCCCAATAGTTACATTTGGTGATTCCGGTAATAAACGGATCATGCTATCTAATTGACTTAATGCTCTATCAGTTCTTTCCAGAACTACAAATCGTTCATCATTATCAAATTCTCCACATAGAAAAAAAACTAAATGATCACCTAAGCCAGGGGCCTGGGGATGGCCCTCTCCTCTGAATCGTGATTCCAAATCCCCAAGAAAGGTATAATATGCCAGAACAACAGGCGAGCTTGCGGTACGCGCTGCCTCAATCGCACCTAACATTGAATCACTAAAACCAACCGATAGGCAACGTCCTCCAACAAGTCTTCTTTCTAACGCTTCTCTAATAACTCGCGCAAGCCGCTCTTCTCCCTGAACATCTTCCCGATTCACTTCCAGCTCCCCATTACTGGCAATTAATGTTCTCCCACCTAAAACGACAAAAGAAATAGCATGCCCAGCTGTTGATCGATCCTCGGGATTATATATTCTGGCTACTCCATACCGTGGTGTCAAACCACAGTCTAGAAATATTTGAGCACTGATCGCTGTATAGACACCACAATCGATCCGATAATGACCGGCACTATCACGGGAAAATTGTTGTAGAGTTACATCAGTGATCCGTGAATTAAAATACTCATTTACCCCACCCGCGGCGGCAACCGCGCCATCCATCGGCATACTGACAAAATGACTGGACATAAAAGCCTGGTAATCAGTTTGGAACCGGCTGATCGTCGCATCGTCCCAAGTGGTTCCCGTCTGACCATAGGTCATAAAGAAATATTCTCTGGCATCAGCCAAGGACATTTGCGCTAAATGGTTAGGATCGGCCAGAGGAGTCGCCGGTTGGACAGCTGCTCGACTAAGTTCTACTCTATCATCAAAATAACTATCAATAATGTCACTTTGTGACAGAGTTGATTCAACTTGCTCATCGGTAATTCTTAACCCCCTAGCGCGCAATCTATCGGCCAGCTGAAGAACATCGAGATCTAGATAACGATCGCCATCCTGGTTACTTATCTCCGCTCTTATTACCGGTCCATATTGGGCAAAGGTAGCATCTTGAGGAAGCAGACCTGCTTCTTGTAATTGTTGAAAGGCACTTTGAGCAAAGTCCTGCTCTGATCTGGCTTGGGTAAGCTCAACTCGACCAACCGTAACATTATAAACGCCAGGCGGCATTTGTTCCTCCTTTTCTCAGGGAATCCACTAGTATTATAAAAATCGTAATAACAAGATCAATTCTTGCGTAAAAATAGTGAAATTTACTTTAAGCCTGAACGAAGAAATCTTACAGGGGAAGATATGGAAATTTCTCAAATAAACTCAGTTTTGACTCTAACTGCTTATTTTCGAGAAAGGGATACAAATAGCAGCGGTTTTTTAGATACAATCGAAGCTACCCCAGCAATAGTTGCCGCTCATGACGATGATGGCAACGGGGCTCTTTCACCTTGGGAAGTAATGGATGCCGCCAATCAAATTCAGCGGCGGCAGATTTTTTCTGCTTCCGTTATTGCCAATAGTCAAAACGGGGATAGTTTTCCTGCAATAACATTGGAAACAGCTGCTAATGTTCAAGGCACCTATTTTGTTGCTGGAACCACAATCAGCTGGGACAGGAGCGGCAATATTGGAGAATTCCGTTCACCGGCCAATGTTCGGCTTGGTGGCATACTTTGGGCAGCAAATAGAACCACCATCCTTTATGATGGTAATGCGGTTTTTCGGGGAGTAACCGCTGAGCCTTTAGCTGTTTTTGATCCTTATGCTTTTAGTGAAAACATTTTTATCGCGCCGGGGACTGAAATTGATTTATATCTCAACCAAACTCTTTGGCGCACCACCCTTGCTGGTAATACCAGCCTTAACGGCCGTCTCTATGCTGACCAAACAGAAGCAATCTTCTTTGCCAGTACCACATTAAGAGCTGGCACCCTGGCAGAAGAAACGAATATTCAAGGCATTTGGTTCCCGGCTGGAACTAGACTCGTCTATTATGAAAACGGGTTAATTCGTTGGGCCGATCTAGTGGCTGATACTCCAATAGACACAGGAGACCAAATTATTACTTTTTTCTCTCATTCACGCCTGGAATTCACTTACTACGGTCTTAATTTACAATGCTCAGAAATTTCAGGAATAGTGAGCGAAGAAACCAACTATGGTGACAGTCTTTATTATCCAGCAACACAAATAACTATTAGACGACCAACTCAGTAAGCACCAAAACCAAAGAGCACAACCGGTATAGTCTGCAGTAATATTTTCAGATCAAGCCAGAGCGACCAATTTTCGATGTAATAAATGTCAAGGCGAACCATGTCGTCAAACGGCAACAAGGAACGTCCCGCCACCTGCCACGGCCCAGTGATCCCTGGTCGAACACGGAGACGCTTCGCATGCCAACTTGAATAATTTTTCACTTCCCGTGGTAAGGGCGGCCGTGGTCCAACCAGACTCATATCACCAATCAAAACGTTAAATAATTGGGGCAGTTCATCAATACTCCAATGCCGCATAAAACGACCAAGTGGGGTAATCCGCGGATCATTTTTTATCTTAAAAAGATGCCCGGCAACTTCGGATAATGATTTTATTTCTTCAAATCGTTCTTCAGCCTCCTTGATCATTGAGCGAAATTTAAACATTTTAAAGGTTTTGCCATCAAGCCCGATTCGTTCTTGATTAAAAAAGATTGGCCCAGGTGAAGTTAGCTTAATCAATAAGGCGATAAGCAAAAAGAATGGAGTAAGAATGATTAAGCCAATAATCGAGCCAACAATATCAACTATCCTCTTTATCAAAGCATTAAAACCCTGCAGTTTAATTTCGGAAACAGTTAATAGTGGTATGCCAGCTAACTGATCGGTATCAAGACGGGTAGCAATCAATTCTAAGATACCTGGAATCAACTTGAACTCGACACCAAAGCGCTCACATTCTGTAATAATATCTAAAACTTTTTCCGGCGCAAATTTAGCTGAAGCAAAAATCACTTCTCCTACCTCTTGCCTGGCCAGGATTTCTTTAATCTTGGCAATTTCACCAAGAACCGGAATATCATAATATTTCTCCCCCTGCTTGACCTGATCATCATCCAGGAAGCCAACCACTCGATAACCAAGGCTTTTATTTAAGCTGACTTTTAGCGCTAATAGCTGTCCCATCTCTCCCGCCCCTAAAATCAATAGTTTCCGGCAATCAAAACCTTTTAAGCGCAAATGACGACGAATAGCGGCTGCCAATAATCTTGCTCCCCCCATAATAGCCAGGGCAATCCACCAAACGTTGACAATGACTAAACGGGAAAACCAGAATTCATGATACAAAAATAAAAGACCAACTAAAGCCAAGGTAGCAATTGTTACGCCCAAAAAAAGCAACGCCAACTCATCAATTAAAGCAGTAAATTTTTTGTGTTTATATAAGCCAATTAAATTAAAAATTGCCAGCCAGATTAAGGTCACAAAAATTAAAACCCTGAAATATTGAGCAAAGATCGGAATTGATCCCGGCGTAATAAAAAGTAAAACGTGAAAACGAAAATAATAGGCTAAAACGAACGAAGCAAAAATTAAGACCGTATCAATAATTTGTTTCATTTCAAACGATTATACATTTCCCTAGCTTCCTGATTATTAGGATCAATCATTAAGATCTGTTCATATTCACTTTTAGCGCGCCCCCGATCATTCTGTAAAAGATATACCCTACCTAATTCAGCATGAGCCATCACGTTTTTAGGATCCTTCATCAAGACCAATTGTAAATTGTTATAAGCAGCACTTAAATCTCCGCTCTTTTCAGCAACTATTGCTTGTAGAATATAACCGATTGGCAAAGCTGGTTGTTCCGCAACTAAATTGGCTGACATCTTCTTAACTCCTTGAATGTTTCCAGCCGCTAAATAAAGGCGGGCTACCCTTTCCAATACCGTCGGATTATCAGGATATTTTTGCAGTAATTTATCATATACAGCCTGAATCCCTTGTCCTTTCATCACCCGATCCAGATCATTCATCGGTTCAACCAGGTTAGGATTAATCATAAATGAGCGCTCATAATTTTGCGCGGCTTTTGTTAGCTCCCCTCGCCTTTCATTAATCAGCCCTAATGTTTGATAGACTTCAGCATAATAAGGATCAATTTTGATCGCTTTATTGGCAAATTGATCGGCTGTTAATAAAGCCTTCTTATTACCCAGGTCATAGCGCATTAAGTATATTTTAGCCAACATATAAAAATTATCGGCATTGAATGGGTCAATAATAATTCCATAGTTCAAGGTTGCAACCGCTTGCTGCAGATATTTTTCCCTCTCTGTTGGAGCAATATTAGACATATTTAAATAAGCAATAGCCAAATGCGAAACAGTTATCCCCTCATAAGGGAAAATACGTAATGACCGCTCTAGAGAATCAATAGCTGGAGGAAATTGGCGCATTTCTATTTGCGTTTTACCAGTTTTAAACCAGATATCACCACGGAAAGAGAAGAAAGAAGTATAGCTAATAATTAAAACAATCATAAAAACTATTGCCAAATTAAACCACGGGACGTCAAGCCAATTAATTGCTTTTATTTTTGTTGGAATATACTCTTTGCCTACCACCATCACCATCCCCCACATTACCCAAAAAAGCGTTGTGATCGCTACTACTCCGAAACTGAACTGATTTTGAATTAGATAAGCCAAAATTGCTCCCAACAAACCAGCGATCAGTAAACGTTCGTTTTCACTAACTTGGCCTATTTTTTTCCATCCCGCCCAGAAAACAGCACCAAGTAACCAGAGATAAATTGCAAAGGCAATCAGACCCTTTGTGACACTGACATCAAAAGTCTCGTTATGACAACGATCCTGTTTTACATGAAAAGCTTCCCTAAAACGGAAAAGGTCTGTCTCGTAGCGAGGAAAAACCATCTTCAGCACTTCCGGACCAATCCCAAAAAATGGCCGATCAGCAATCACACCAAAAGCGCTTTTCCAGGTCTCTCCGCGCGAACCCGCTGCCCCAGATAATTCTAATTTTTGATCAACACCTTGTGCGGTGGCAACTTTCTCAGTCTTTACTTCTGCCGCAAAACGCTGCAGCGGAGAATACTCCGGATTTAACATCGTCATAGTTGAAATTACTAAAACCAAAACACCAAGGACTGTAAATTTCTTCCAGTTGGCTAATAACCATTTACGTCCAGCAATCAAAGAAAAAAGAACTGCCCCTGTAGCAAACCCCATAAACCCACCCCGGCTTTGCGTATAGAGCAAGGAGATAAAATTGAGCAACAAAACAATAATCAATAAACTATTAAAAATTCGTCGTTCGATTTTTAAGTAATTAAAAGCAAAAAGAAGCGCCGCTGCTGTCGCTAAAGAGAATCCGGTATACCATAAAAAAATATTATTGGCTTCCAGGTTATAAATCATCGCTAAAAAGATTATTGGCACAAAAAGAAAATAGCTAATCGGCATAACTTGTTCTACCCAATTAAATGGTTTTGTCGCTTCCTCTCGCTGCATCAGCAGTAAAGCCAAGATCAGGAAAAAAACCATAATATTATAAGCCGCCATAAAATTTGGTTGGCCAATAGTACCAATAACCCTCTGCCAGGTAATGACCCCACCCCACATATAGGGATCTAAACTATGACGCTGAATTATTGAATAAATAGACATTAAAGTTGAAGAGCTAATAGTAATTAAAACAATTCGCTTTAATTGTGCAAATGAATGAATATAATTAGTGGTAATAAAAAACAACAGACCAAAAAGATACCAGGTAGTTAAACCCTCATAGCGGCCATAAAAACCAACAAAGCTAGTGTAGACATGAACGGAAGAAAGAGTGGCTACTGTAGTACAGAGCAAAAAAGCTGCCACTGGCCAATCAAGAACAGTCCTGACAAAATGGTGTTCCTTGTTAATAATGATTTTTGCCGCCCAGACCCCCAAAATAATAGCCCCTAATGACCGCAGCATGGAAATTTTTGCACCTGAAAAAACAATTCCTAAGCGCCGATCAAAAAAGGTAGGGATAAGAAAAATAACAACCAATAAAAGCAATTCAATAATATAATCAAAAACCTGATTAGTATCCCAAAAACTATTATTTTTTGGTTTAATTATTTTTTCTTTGACCATAAGCTTGTTCCACCAAATCCTTTATTTGTCTTTTAAAAATCTCCTTGTCAAACCCTAAAGCGTGATCTCTGATTTTTTGTTTATTAAAATTCATAAATTGAAATCTCCTAATCGCTTTAATTAACGAATCCGCTGTTGGCTCATTAAAGAACAAGCCTGTTTCGCCTTCAATTACTGTCTCTAACGCTCCCCCAGCTTTAAAAGCAATTACTGGGCGACCACAAGACATCGCCTCAACCGGAACAATCCCAAAATCTTCCTCTCCAGGGAAAATTAACGCCCGACACTCTGCTAAATAATGCCTAATCTGTTGATCTGGCAATCGACCGAGAAATTCCGTATTTGGCCCTGCCAGCCGTTGCAAATCCGCCTTCACAGGACCATCACCAATAATTTTAAGCGGAATATCAAGGTGATTAAAAGCTTTCACAACTAAATCAATCCGCTTATAGGCATTTAACCGAGAAACAACCAAAAAGTAATCCATGTCTGTCGTCGACTGCTGGAATAGCTTCGTTTCTACTGGTGGGTAAATTATATCAGATTCACGTCCATATGTCTGTTTAATCCGCTTCGCAATTATCCGAGAAATTGCGATGAAACGATTAACAGTTTTAGAATTTTGTAGATCCCATTGTTTAATCGGTTCTAATAAATAAAGTAGTATCTTCTTTAAGAACCCTGGTACTTTTTCCCGTAACAAATAATCCTCAAAACGCCAAACAAAACGCATTGGCGTATAGCAATAACACAGATGAACCTGATTAGGTTGTTTTTTTACTCCTTTGGCATAGGCCGAACTGGAAGAAAGAATAATATCATATTCACTTAGATCAAATTTTTCAAAAGCCAGCGGATAAAGCCAAAAGTAATACTTGTAAAGTGCAAAGATAAAAGGCAACTGCTGCATAAAGGAAACCTTAATATCCATTTGACGAAAAACATCAGGCAGCCGTCGTTGATCATAAATTGAAGTATAAATTGGCGCCTCGGGCCAGATTTCATGTAAGGCCGAAATTACCCGTTCGGCACCGCCAAACTGGTTAAGGAAATCATGGACGATGGCAATTCTCATTTTATTTTTTAATCATAAGTATATTTAAATCAGAATCAACCATCATATTGACCAGGTCATTAAAATGAACTTTTGGCCGCCAACCAAGAACACGGGCGGCTTTATCATAATTGCCAGTCAAAGTCTGGACCTCGGACGGGCGGCGTAAACGTTCATCGACCTCAACATATTTCTGCCAGTCAAGCCCCACTCGGGCAAAGGCTTTCTCCACAAACTCTCTGACCGTATGGGTCTCCCCAGTGGCCGCAATATAATCATCTGGCTTTGCCTGCTGCAGCATTAACCACATCACGGCCACATAATCACCCGCAAAGCCCCAATCACGTTTGGCCTCAAGATTACCTAAAACCAACTTATGCTCCAAACCATTTTTTATCCTGGCAACAGTTGAAGTTATTTTTCTCGTCACAAACTCAAAACCACGGCGCGGAGACTCATGATTAAAAAGAATCCCACTCGACGCGTGCAGTCCGTAAGCTTCCCGATAGTTCATGGTCAAATAAAATCCCGCCACTTTAGAAATGCCATACGGCGAACGTGGATGGAACCTGGTCCGTTCGTTTTGCGGGGTTTCTTCCACCAAACCAAACATTTCGCTTGAGCCAGCAAAATAACAGCGGCAAGCTGGGGCGGCTTCCTTAATCGCCGATAAAATAAAATGAGTGCCATTAATATTGGTATTAATGGTGGAAAATTCATCCTCAAACGAATAACTAACAAAACTCTGCGCGGCTAAATGGTAACATTCAACCGGCTGAACTTTTTCTATTACCTTAAAAACACTGGCATAACTCTCTAATGATGCCGGGTGAAGAATTATTTTGTCTAATATATTTTTAATTCGCCACATTCGATGGGTAATATCTTCAAAGGCTACTCGTCTAACAAGGCCATGAACTTCATAACCTTTACTGAGCAATAATTCCGCTAGATAAGAACCATCCTGACCGGTAATGCCGGTAATTAAGGCTTTTTTCATTGCAGATACCCCTTCTCAATCAGATAAGCTTTGAGTGCCTCTTCCCACGGTCGCATTTGATCTAAACCAATTTTTGCCAAAGCGGCATTTTGCATTATTGAATAATGTGGCCTTTTGGCCTTGGTTGGAAATTCTTGCGCTTTAATCGGTTTAACTGGAATTTTATTTCCTAATAGCGCAAATATTTTTACGGTAAAATCATACCAGGAACAGCCACCATGATTAACTAAATGATAAAGCCCATAATGTTTCGTTTTAATCAAAGCATAAATATTATTTGCCAGATCAAGAGTGTAAGTTGGTGATAAAACCTCATCATTTACAACTTTAAGTTCCGGTTGGGTCGCCGCTTTTTTAACCATCCCTTCGACAAAATTAGTTCCCCCTTTACCTAAACAGCCGGCAACTCCATACAAACCGGTTGAGCGGATGATAAAATGCTCCGGTAAAATATATTTTACACACTGTTCACCGGCGTATTTTGAAATCGCGTAAATCGACTGCGGATTGGGCGCATCGGTTTCGACGTAAGGTGTTTTTTTCTCCCCATCAAAGACGTAATCAGTCGAAAGATGGACCAGCGCGGCCCGATTATCACGGCACGCTTCGGCTAAGTATTTAACCCCGAATGTATTAACGGCAAAAGCCGGGAGTTCATGATCTTCACAATTATCAACTTGATGATAAGCAGCGGTATTAATGACAATGTCTGGCAAATATTTAGCCATGACAAGTTTAACCTGTTCTTTAACGGTTAGATCAAGGTCGGTGATGGTTAAAGGGATTTGTTCTGCCGTCGGAATAACTTTTGCCAAATCTGTCCCCAACTGCCCATCGGCCCCAATAATCATAATCTTCACAGAAAGGCCTCCTTAAGTTGAATATTCTCTCGCCGCTGAAAATCGTGTCCTGTTAAAAGATAACTACGTGAAAACATTACAATTTCCAGTATGACTGCCCCGTCACCAGTTTTTACCACCGGACCTCGCTCAGTCAGTTCCAACACTGTTCCAGGCGCCCCATCAATTTTGCTCTTAGTTGGGGTTACCTGATAAAGCCCGATTACCTCACCACGAAAAAAAGTGTAGGCTGGCGCGTGGGGATTTAAGGCCCGGACGCGGTCAACAATTTTACTTGTTACCCAGGGCCATTTAATAATCGTATCTTCAACTTTAACTTTTGGGGCGATAATAAATTCTCCTATCGGTTGTGGTGTGCCAGCTGGTGATTTTCCTGTTTGATGTGCTGTCGCTAAATATTTTTCGAGTATTTTCCAGGCAATCGGCTTTTGCTTTTGCAAGACTGTCCCCGAAGTATCTTCTAAAGAGATCACAACTTTCTCTTGGCCAACAATATCGCCATCATCAAAACCTTCAGTTAAGTAATGAATTGAAACTCCAGTTTCCTTTTCTCCATTGGCAATTGGCCAGAAATATGGATGATAGCCACGATAATAAGGGAGATATGAAGGGTGAATGTTAACGGCCCCAATTTTTGCCAGTGTATAAACTGATTTGGGGACTAAATAATCAAAGGTTGCGATCACCAGCACATCAGGTTGCTTATCGGCCACCCAAGCGTGAAAAGCGGAATCTTTGGTGTTTGTTGCTTCAAAAAAATCAATTTGGCGACGCCTAGCCAGCGTTTTCATCTCCTGAATATCGAAATTATTGGAATGATTAAAGACCAAACCGCAAACCTCATAATGTGGGATGGCTAAAATATTTTTCAAGATATAAGTCCCTAATTCGGTAACGCCAAAAAGGAGGATTCTCATTATTTTTGCCTGACCTTGATAAAAAATCGCTTACCGCGCTGGATTAAACACTCTTTGGTAACATCAACCTCAGCATTTTCATCATTAATTATCTGGTCATTGATTTTAACTCCACCCTGTTGAATAATTCTCCTGGCTTCTGCACCGGAAACAGTTAAGCCAAGTTCTTTTAATAATTCAGCAATCTTCCATTTTGGCTTATTGACCAATTTTAACTCGATTGCCTGCGGAATCTTCCCTTGGGTAAAAATAGCGTCAAATTCATCTTTGGCTTTCTGGGCAGTTTTCTCGTCATAAAATCTCGCTACCAGGATACTGGCCAATTTTTGCTTGGCTTCTTTGGGATGCATTGCTTTAATAACCGTCATCTCCTGATTAGTCAGCAATTCATAATAGCGAAGCATTAACTGGTCCGAGATTGACATCACTTTGCCAAAGATTTCTGCCGGCGGCTCGGTGATCCCAATATAATTGTTAAGCGACTTGCTCATTTTCTGCACCCCATCGGTCCCCTCAAGCAAAGGCATAGTTAAGACAACTTGCTGTTCCTGCCCGTAACGTTGCTGCAAGGTCCTCCCCATCAACAGATTAAATTTCTGGTCTGTCCCGCCAATCTCAATATCTGACCGCAAATGGACAGAATCATATCCTTGCAGCAAGGGGTAAAGAAATTCCAACACACTAATATCTTTTTCCTGCTCAAAACGTTCGGCAAAATCTTTTCGCTCCAGCATTCTAGCCACAGTGTATTGTGAGGCCAGCTTAAAAATATCGGTCAAATTCATCTTTTTCAGCCAGGTTGAATTAAAAACAACTTTTGTTTTCTTTTTATCAAGCACTTTAAAAACCTGCTCCTGATAACTCTTAGCATTAGCCGCAACCAGGTCGGCTGAAAGCTGTTTTCTGATTTCTGTCTTACCGCTGGGATCTCCTATCTGGGCAGTAAAATCACCAATAATAAAAACAACTTCATGGCCTAAATCCTGCAATTGCCGCAATTTATTAAGGACGACCGTATGGCCTAAATGAAGGTCCGGAGCAGACGGGTCTGCTCCCCATTTAATTTTCAAGGGTTTGCCCAATTGGAGCTTCTTGATCAACTCAGCTTCAGGAATGATTTCCACCAAACCGCGCTTAATGAGTGCTAATTGTTCCTTCATTTTGCTCCCATCTCCCTTAACACAGCCATCACATCCTGATTAGAAATATTATCTCGGACAACAACCTTGCCGACTTTCTCCGGTAGAACATAGTTTATTTTCCCACCGCGGACTTTTTTATCAATCCCAATTGACTGCACCATTTTTTTCGCCAATAAACCATCGACAGTAATTGGCAGTCCTAATTTTTCAATTAAATCAACAATCCGTTGGACCGATTCCTGATCAAGCATTTTCCGTCGCTTGGCAATTTTGGCGGCCGCCACCATCCCAATGGCAACTGCTTCACCATGATTATAAGTCTGGTAATGAGTTAAGGTCTCAATGGCATGACCAATAGTATGGCCGTAGTTTAAAATCATCCGCAAATCCGCCTCAACTTCATCTTTGGTCACAACTTCCGCTTTAATTTTAGCCGATTCGGTAACAATAATCTGCCAAACTTTGAGCGCTGCTCGTAAAGTGTCGGGCTCTTCAAACGCTTTGGTGTTCAAATGATGCGAGTTGGCTTCTAAAAACTTAAAGAAGTCATCGTCGCGAATGACACCATATTTCACAACTTCGGCCAAACCGGTCCGCAACTCTCGATCAGGCAACGAACTTAAGGTGGAGATATCAATGTAAACTAATTTTGGCTGGTAAAAAGAACCAATTAGATTTTTACCGCGCGGATGATTTATGCCCGTCTTGCCGCCAATGGCCGCATCAACCTGAGCTAATAAAGTGGTGGGAACTTGAATATATTTTAAACCGCGCATGTATGTGGCAGCAACAAAACCGGCCAGGTCGCCAATTACCCCGCCGCCTAAAGCAATAATTAGCGAATCACGATGCGCTGAACATTTTACTAATTGGTCATAAAGGGCCGTAAGACTTTTCAGGTTTTTATTCTTCTCACCGCGCGGCACAAGGAAGCTGTGAACTTTAAAACCTTTTAACCCATTAACCAATTTATGCCCATACAGGTCGTTGACCAACGGGTCGGTGATAATAAATATTTCCGACCCCCAATTTTCCTGCTTTATCACCCGGCCTAAATCCCTAAGAATATCAGCCCCAACGACAATCTCATAACTCCGTTCTTTTAGTTCTACTTTGATCTTAGCCATTTTTCTATCTCCTCAACTATTTCGTTAACTGTCAGCTTGCTCGTATTGACAAGGTGATCAGCCGCCTCATGATATACTCCCTGCCTGCTTTCAAGAATCTTTTTAATTTCCGCCATTGGGTCCTGGACTTTAAGCAGTGGCCGTTGGGCTTCATTTTTAATCCGCTCATAAATCACTTCCGGCTCAGCCCAAAGCAAAACCAGGGGCCCTAATCTTTTTAAGCCAGCCACATTTTCCTGGCGTAGTATTATCCCGCCGCCAGTGGCAATCACCAGATTATCAAACTCAGCCAGCATTTTCACTACTTCAGATTCAACAAAGCGGAAATACTCTTCACCTTTTTGCGCAAAAATATCGTTAATTGATTTTTTCTCGACTTTCTCAATCACCTGGTCGGTATCGAGATAATCCATTTTCTTCTCCCGCGCCAGCTGTTGGCCGACTGCGGTTTTTCCGGTGCCCATAAAGCCGATTAGAATAATATTCATTTTTCCTGCTTTCTGCTATCTACTCTCTGCTTTCTAAAATCGCCCCTGACAGGAGTTGAACCTGCGGCCAACGGTTTAGGAAACCGCTGCTCTATCCACTGAGCTACAGGGGCAAATAGCAAAATCAAAATCCAAACTGTAAAATCCAAATTAATCATCTTTCCTCAATAAAAGCGCGGACTGCTTTTTTAATGATCCTTTTCTATTTAATATAATATTAGCAAAATTTAAGCCTCTTCTCCAGGGGTTTTATGCTAATAAGCATTTTCCTAATTTCCCTAATTTATCGAAATTTCTTCATTTTTTTGTCGATATTATATTAGGAGTAAATAATGCTAGTTGAATTACCTTTTCATGCTCAACATTGGCAAGAATTGGATCTATTTCAGAGCAGGAATGTTCCTACCAAACCACAATCGACCAAAAAAGCCGTAAGATGTCTCGAAAATATTGGAGTTCCATTCCCTGGACAACCGAAAGAATTTGTCAAAAAGCTTACTGCTTTGGAAAAAGAATTAGGAACTTGTTATGCTACCTTATTTGGCTTGCTTACTGCTTCTGGAATCAGAAATTATCAGGATTTGGCAGAAGAATTAGAGCGATTTGAAGATATTGCTACTCGTCTACGGGTAAGGAAAGTCTTTCATCCTCAGGAATTGGCTGATACACTCGGTCCTTTTTTAGTCTTTTCTCACACAGCTGATTTCCTTCAAGCAATGAAGACTTTAGAATCAAATGTGACCAGCCCACAACCTCAAAGTATAGGTAATTGTAGTATTGGCGCAGCAATATTTTCTCTTTATGTTCTTTTGTCAGAAAGCTTAGCCGGAGAAGCCAGACAAGTTGGGAAGATCCATAGTTTTTCTTATATCACAACTGCTGATGGAAAATATGTATTCCACACATTTCCTCTCCCGCCTTTTTATGAAATCAATCCCTCTGAGACAAATCGTTCATCATTATTAAGAACAAGTGCTTTCACTTTTATCGCTTCATTGCTGGCAGTCCAATTGCGTGACTTTCATTGTTTTAATACGCGAAAAGGAATCCTAAATAATCAGGAATTTACAACTTTTAAAGGGTTAATGACTTTAGTAAAATTAATTGAATTAATAAATCCTTTTAGTTATCTTTTATATTATCATCAAGGCCGCATAATGGATGATCGGACTGATTATTTAAAAAAACGAGAAAGAGATTATTCTTTTGTTGATGTTTACTCTGGGGCACAATATTTGCTGGATAATATTAAGGTTAGTTCTAACGGTGTACCTCTTTTACCTAATTAGTTAGTTTTCTTTAGATTAGTAATAAATTTTTGTACAGCTTTTTTGATAAGGCCAGATAAATCAATATATTTTTTAGCATGCTTTGGAGCTTTGGGTGATAATCCTAACAGGTCATACGTCACTAAAACTTGACCATCACAGTTTGGGCCTGAACCAATACCGATGGTTGGAACTTTTATTGCCCTTGTTATTTCTCGCGCAAGCTCAGGATCAACCAACTCTAATACAATCGCAAAAACCCCCGCCTTTTCCAACAACTTTGCTTGCTTAACAATTTTTCGAGAATGTTGAATTCTAAATTTTCGTGCAGTCTGCGGTAAACAACCAAGATGCCCCATAACCGGGATACCGTGCTTGATGATCATTTTAATCGCTTTTAGCTCCTTGATCCCTTCAACCTTTACCCCTTCCGCCCCTACTTTCATTAATGCTTTAGCATTTTTGATCGCCTGTCGAACATTTCTCATAGAAGCAAAAGGCATATCCGTAATAATTAATGCATGTTTAACTCCTTTGGCAACTGCTATTGTGTGACGGATCATATCCGACATTGTTACCCAGCGAGTGCGCTTATACCCCAGCGCCACATTACCGAGCGAATCACCAACTAAAACAATATCGATGCCGGCCTCGTCAAGAATTTTGGCGATTGGATAATCATAGGCCGTTAAGACCGAGATCTTTTGCTTTTTGTCTTTTGAATTTTTAATTTCCGTCGCTGTTACTTTTTCCATATTTTCCAGGGAAATGAAAAATCCTTTTCTTGTTTTACTTTTTCAACTTTATAAAGTGAAAAAAGCTTTTCTTCTAATTGATCTTTGGTTAAATAACGAGAAAGATAACCATTCTCGGCTAAAGAAATTATGCCTGTTTTTTCGGAGACCACAATCACTAAAGCATCGGAAATTTCGGAAATCCCCACCGCTGCCCGATGTCTGGTTCCTAACCTTTTATCCAGCAAGCGACTCTCTGATAAGGGTAATAAACAGCGAGCGGCCAAAATTCTGTCTCCTTGAACAATCACCGCCCCATCATGCAAGGGCGATTTAGGGTCAAAAACAGCCAGCAAGATTTCGGCCGAAAGCATCCCGTCAATGCGAATCCCTGACTCCAAATATTCGGTCAAGCCGGTCATCCGCTCTAAAACAATTAAGGCCCCAACCCTAGCTTCAGCCATTTGTTCAACCGCTTTAACAATGTTACGAACATAATAACTACCGTATGGTGTTGGCGTAAAGCCGAGTGTGCCTAAGATTCGTCCTCGGCCAAAACGCTCTAACGTTCGACGGAGTTCCGGTTGAAAAAGAACGACCAACATGACCGCAATCAGAGCAACAAATTTATCAAAAAACCAGTTTATTGTATAAAGGCCGAGGATTCTCCCTACCAAAAAAACGATCAGAATCATTATTAAGCCACGTAAAAGAGGAACCGCTCTTGTTCCTTGCAGCCAGAGTAAAATGTAATAAATTATGACGGCAACAATTAAGACATCAATTACGTCAACAAAGCGGATGGCAAATGGTAAGCTCATAAAACAACGTCATTAACAACCAGATCTTCATAACTCTCTCTTTTAACGATCAAAGTTGCTTCTCCTCGATTAACTAACACCATCGCCGGCCGCGGCACGCGATTATAATTAGAGGCCATTGAGTAATTATAAGCCCCGGTGCAGAGCACAGCAATTAAATCATCAGCAGCAATCTTAGGCAATTTAATATCCCGGATTAAAATATCTCCCGATTCACAAAAGCGACCACCAATCGTCACAACCTCAACTGGTTTATCGGCCGCTTTATTGGCAACTTTAGCATCATATTTTGCCTGATACAAAATTGGCCGCGGGTTATCCGACATTCCGCCATCAACCAAAATATATTTTCTGACTCCGGGAATATCTTTAATCCCTCCGACAGAATATAAAGTCACTCCTGCTGTTCCGACAATTGACCTGCCTGGCTCAAGAATTAACTTGGCAGCAGTTTTTCCTTTAAGCGCTTGGCCAATCTGTTCGGCAAATATTTCAATTGCCGGCGGATCATCCGTGGGAAGGTAAGCAATCCCTATCCCGCCGCCAATGCTCATTTCTGTTGTCTGATATTGATTGGTTAGATCGATTAATAGCTTCACTTCATCAACAAAAGGCCGCGCGTCAAAGATTTGCGAGCCGATGTGAGCGTGAAAGCCAAGTAGATTTAAAAGTTTGCGCCCTTTGATCTCATTAACCGCTTGTTTAATCTCATTCTGCGGTACGCCAAATTTTGAATCAATTAAACCGGTTTTAATATAGTCGTGAGTGTGGGCATCGATCCCGGGATTAATGCGAATCATCACATCGGCACGGCGGCCCATTTTTTCAGTCAACTCATCAAGGTTATAAATTTCCTGCAAAGTATCGACCATAATCCGACCTACCCCAGCTTCCAACGCCATTTTTAGTTCCGCTTTAGTTTTAGTATTACCATGGAAATATAATTTGCGCGGCTCAATTCCAGCTTTTAAGGCAGTATAAAGTTCGCCGCCGGAAGAGACGTCAAAACTTAAACCTTCTGACGCAATAACTTTCAATATCCCAGCGGTGCAAAGTGCTTTGCAGGCATAAGCAATTTCAGTCTGGGGATAAATCCGGCGGAAAGAATTTAGATATGCCTGGCAACGATGTCTGATTGTCGTCTCATCCATCACATAAAGCGGCGTCCCAAATTCTTTAGCCAAAGCAACACTGTTACAGCCACCGATTTCCAGGTGGTTGTTTTTAATTTTGACACTATCTGGCAAATTACACATTTTTTTGATTATAACACAGCAAAAATATAAATTAAATTGAAATTTTCCCCCGAAGTCAACCGATAACTCAACATGATTGGACGCTTAGAAAAGTTACCTTATTGCTCACCAGCAGTAACGGCTGAATTTTCCCGTGCTCAGCTCCGAGGCGGGGTAGCATTATTGCTGGGACCAGGCATGTTGAATGGCGCAATCGTCACTCGTCAATTAGTAGAACTACGCGAAAGCGTACTTCTTTCTCCTCATGCCTGGCCAAGCAGTAAAAGTCTTGGCCGACTTACGCCGATAACCGAAGATAATCGTTCTGTTTATGCCCGTGACCGTGATCGAATCCTCTTCACCAAAGCCCTGGCAACTTTAGCAGGCAAGACTCAGCTCTTTACTTTTCCCCGGCGGCCTGACATTCATAACCGTCGTTTTCATGTTGATAAAGTTGCTGATGTCGGCCGGGATATAGGCCGACAACTTGGCCTTAACGAGGATTTAATCGAGGCGATTGGCCGTGGCCATGACCTTGGCCATACTCCCTTTGGCCATGATGGCGAAAAAGCTCTATCAGAAATTTCCGAACGCGCCTTAGGTCGTTCCTTTCGTCACAATTTACACAGTCTACGTGTTATCGATGTTATAGAAGCCAAAAATTTAACCGCTGAAGTTAGGAATGGAATTGTTTGCCATCTCGGAGAAAGATTGGATGAAGTTCTAATCCCAGGCCCAATCCCCGCTGATCTGGCAAATTTAACTGACGTAGAAATGCCTTATACTCTCGAAGGTTGTGTAATTAGATTAACCGATATTTTGGTTTATTTGGCTCATGATTACGCAGACGCTTTAAAATTAAAATTAGTTACACCAGATGACCTCCCACTCATTGTTCAAGAAACAATCGGGACTGACCCCGATGACATGATCGGGGTGATGGTTGATGATGTTATTAACCAAAGCCAAGGGCAAAACCACATTACAATGAGTCCCCGGATGCTTGAGATGCGGGCTGCTTTTTTTGAATTCGTTTACAAAAAAATTATCGGCAGTCAACCGGTTCAGGCAGCATGCCAAATAGTGCCGGACATTATGACCACTCTTTATCAGTATTATACTGAAAAACGCGGCTTGGAACCGCAAACCGCAATCGACCGGATCGCCAGTTTAACCGACCGCCAGGCGAGAAATTATTACCGTAAAATCAAGCGTGGATAAGTTTATATTCCAGCGAATCAACTAACGCCAACCAGGAAGCTTCAATCACGTTGGTTGAAACCCCGACCGTATTCCAAACATCTTTTTCATCGGCGGACTCGATAATAACCCGCACTCGAGCAGCTGTGCCAGCCTCTGAATTCAAAACGCGAACTTTATAATCAGTTAATTTAATAGTCGAAATCGACGGGTAAATTCCTTCTAACACCTTGCGCAGCGCATCATCAAGGGCATTGATCGGACCATCGCCAATCCCTTTGGCTTTATAACTCTTTCCTTTAACCTTCAACTTTATATGGGCAGTAACCAGCGCTGGTTTATCATCTTTCTTTTCCGTTTCAATCAAAAAGTCTTCAAGTACAAATGATGGTTTGATCAGCCCCATCGTCCGTTTAAGCAGCAATTCAAATGAAGCTTCGCCCTCTTCAAAAGAATAACCCTGATGTTCTAAATCTTTTAATATTTTTATCAGCTCTTTAACTTCCTTTGAATCTTTTTGCAAATCCACACCATACTCGGCTGCCTTGACCAACAAATTACTGACGCCAGAAAGCTCAGACACAGTTACCCGTCTTTCATTGCCCACTAATTCCGGTTTGACATGCTCGTAGGTGCCGGGATGTTTCACTACCGCACTGACGTGAATCCCACCTTTATGAGAAAAAGCGGAGCGGCCGACGTAGGGCTGATGAGGCGATTGCGGCAGATTGGCAATCTCGGCGATATGTCGGGAGATTTCTGTTAATTTTCGTAACTGCTCATCAGTAATACACTCTGCCCCAACTTTTAGCTTTAATAGTGGAATAATCGAACAGAGATTGGCATTGCCACAACGCTCACCCAAACCATTAATTGTCCCTTGGACATGAGTGGCGCCACAGTAAACAGCCATACCGGAAACAGAAACTGCACATTCTGAGTCGTTATGAGCATGAATACCAAATGGTTTAGTTAGTTGTGGTTTAAGTTCGTTAATAATAATCTCAGTTTGAAAAGCGAGTGTGCCGCCATTAGTATCACACAAACATAATAAATCAACCCCTGCTTCTTCAGCTGCTTTTAAAACCTGTAAAGCATAAATTTTATTAGCTTTGTAGCCGTCAAAGAAGTGTTCAGCATCAAAAATAACCTCTTTTCCCGCTTTTTTGGCAAAGGCAATAGTCTCTTTCACCATCGCCAGATTTTCTTCTAAAGTAGTTTTGAGTGCATCGGTTACATGAAAATCCCAGGTTTTACCAAAAATTGTGACTACCGGAGTATCTGCCGCTAAAAGAGTCTGAATATTTTTATCGTCTTCAACTTTTACCCCGGGCCGGCGCGTTGAAGAAAAGGCGACAATTTTGGCATTTTGCAGTTTTAAATTTTTGACCGCTTTGAAATATTCAATATCTTTGGGATTTGACCCCGGCCAGCCGCCTTCAATATAATGAATCCCAAGCTCATCTAAAAGTTTAGTGATTTTCAGCTTATCTTCGAGGGAAAAACTAATCCCTTCGGTTTGGGCGCCATCACGAAGAGTCGTATCAAATATTTTAACCAGCATGTAGTAATTATATCACAGTAAGAACTTGGGAGATCGGATTTTCTTTAACCGCTAATTTAGTCTCTTGTTCAATTTCTAAAGCGGCAAGATAAATTGAGGCGTAGAGCGAGTTATAAACGTAAAGTTTAAAAGTGGCCAACAAAACCACCATGGGGACAAGCAAACAAAATAAGGCAATAATCATCCCTGCGCTGGCAAAGTCGTAAACCAGGATAAAGATTGGCCACAATACCAAGATCATTATTATGCGCCATAACCTTTCCAAAGTTCTTGACCCGGTTTCAACTATAACTATATCCATAACCTGACTAGCTTTGCTGTGCAATTGCCAGGCCCGTTTTAACGCTGGTCCGGGAGAAAGATTTTCCTGGATAATGACAGGGACGAGAACAGATAAAATAGCAGCCGCAGTGGCATTAAGGATGGTAGCAAAAAAACCGTTACCAGCAAGATTAATTCCTGAGTTGTCTCGCTGACCCCCAGCTGATAACCAGCGATATACAGCAGCAATCAAAGAAGTAGTCCAAACCAGGCAGGCTAAATAACACAATGACCAAAAGCGCTGAATCGTACCAGTCCAAGCTTGCGCTAGATTCGTCTTCTTTCCTTTTAAATAATCAATAAACAGGATAATTTGAACACCCTGACAGAGAAAATAACCAAATATCAATAGCCAAACTGGGACCATAAAAACTAATACTCGAATCAATAAATTATCTTCCATTGCGTTTTGCAGATTAAAAACAATCATCAATAATAAAGTTGCCCCCATTATCACCCAAGCGATAATGTTATAAATAAGGGCCGGAGTAATTAGGAGCCAATTCTTTCTTAATATCTTTAAACTGACAATTAAATAGCACCAGGTTCGCTCAAGTGAACCAAATAAAATCATAAATTGGGCACCCCATCAAATTTAAATATTTTCCAGCCATCATTTTCTTTATACATTTCAAAGCGGCAAAGCAGTGGCACCCCACTACCTGAATCAATCTTGACTTCAACCAAAGCGCGCCGGCCATCAAGGCCAACAGCAACAATTTTGGGCTGACCAGTGCTTTTACGCATTTGCATTACATCATAGTTAAACCGGGCAAAGAAATAAGCCACTTGTTTTTTCGGCATGTAGATTCGATAAATCATCAAAGGGTTTCTAAAAATACCAAGATAATCCCTTTTAGTAAATTCCCAAATGTATTTCTTGATCGCAAAATATTGATAAGCCTCTTTACGATCAACACACTGAAATGCGGTTAAGATTGTATCTTCAGGATTATTTAAGAGATTAGCCACTCCCCGACACGATAAAACCAGGCTTAATACATAGACAAATAAAAAGATCTTTTTTAACATTTTATGAGATTATTTGCTGCCTAAGGAAATAATAGCAGATCCATGATCATAATATAGTGAAATTTTTCAGAAAGCCTGCTGATAATGTTTTGTCAATCTTATCAACAGCAAGGAGTGGTAATAATGGATTATAGTAGAGTTGCGTTAGTGCTTGGTGGGACAAATATTAGGACAGGTGTCATCGAACGACCAATTCATGCAAGACCGCCGATAAGACTGTCGGCGCAACAAATAAAATTCAGCTCAGTTGATGAACTCTTATCTTTTTGTTTAACTTCCTTACACGATTTATCAGCTGATCAGAATACGGTCGTGATTGCCGTTGCCGGCCCAGTCGATACAGAAAGAGGAATCATCCTAAAGCTAACAAACCACGCAGCAATGACTTATGAAAATATTGATTTAGGCCCCCAACTAGAACAAGCATTACAGCAACGTTTTAATCGTGAAATAAAAGTCCGCTTAATTAACGATGGCGAAGCTGCCGGTTGGGCCGAATTTGGGCCAAATGGAGCATTAAACGACCTGAGACCGGGTCAAGTTGGTATGGCGCTGATTATTGGCACTGGTATTGGTGGTCGGCCGTATTTTCGTGGTTATCACGGAGAACTTGTTCCAATTGATGGGGGATTTGAGCCTGGCCATACCTTAATGAGTGGCTCGATGGTTCAATTTATACAAGGATATGTTGGTGAAGCTATTTGTGGCTGCGGCTCAAGACCAAGTTTAGCTGGAGCTTGTCTTGAATCATTAGCCAGTGGACCAGCAATCGAACAATTTGCCCGGTCTTTCCTTACCACTAAATTGAGCGATACTCCTTCTATATTAGATGAAGAACTTAGAACGATAACAAATGATCCTCTAATTCAGGCCATTGCTGAACGCACCGGGCAACAATTATATCGATTTGGTTCCGCCACTTTTGCTCAACAACTGATTAACGCAGACGTCACTAATGCTTTGCGGAGAACTGATCGATCAATGGCCAGAGAAATATTAGAAGTCGAAGCAACTTTATTGGCACAAAGAATTGCCGCCATGCAACGAGGATTGGATAATCGCGAGCAACTAACCTTTGCCCTGGTTGGTTCAATCGGTCACTTTTGGGGACCACAGCTCGTTTCGGTGATTGGGGAAAGATTACAACAAATTGGCCGACCAACGTGGGGTCATATATCCGAGGTCAGAGTTGGTGCCTTTCCTCCAGATGAAACCGATTTGCGTGGAGCATTAGCTTTAACCGCCCATTACGAACAAAGAACAATTTAACACAACCCTTGACGCTTTCTTGACGCTTATGTTACAATAAGCACCAGATGTATAAGCCGGTTTTTAGGATCACACCATATCTGGTGAACTTAATTGATGAAGCGAGCTCGCTTAAGACCTGGATTGAGCTTGCCCCACTGCAGGTTGCCTGGCTCCCGCTGATGCAAAAAGATGCTCGGACAAAACTGGCTCATTTTTCAACTTCGATTGAAGGGAATCCACTCAATCTCCACCAAGTTAAAGCGATTGCGCGCGGCGAACAAATTGGGGTTGGCTCGCAGGAACAAAACGAAGTCCTTAATTATTTGAAAGCGGTCCATTGGCTGGAACACAACCACCAAAAAGAGATCAACGAAGATTTAATCCTTGCTCTGCACAAAATTATCGCCTATAACCTCCTGCCAGTCGAAAAAATCGCCCACTATAAGTTAAAACAGAATTTTGTCGTCAACGAAAATAAAATCAGAGTTTACACCCCCACCTCACCCAGAGAAACTCCTTTGGCAATGAAAGAGTTAATGACTTGGCTCAATAGTATCGAGGTTTTAAAACTCCACTCAATTATTGTCTGCGCCATTACTCATCACCGTTTTGTTTCGATCCACCCCTTTGTGGACGGCAATGGCCGGCTCGCGCGTTTATTAGGAACAATGGTGCTATATCAACGCGAATTTGACCTCCACCATATTTTTAGTCTGGACGAATTTTTTGCTGACGATCGACAACGCTATTACCAGAAACTGCAGCAAGCCCGAGAGCTGGATAACGATTTAACGCTTTGGATCGAATATGTTGCCGAAGGCATTGTTACCACTCTACGAAAAGTTAGAAAAAGGATTGAAGATTTACAAGTTACTTCAAATTACCCAGTTCACCTCTCTTCTAGACAAGAAGATGCTTTAAGATTGTTGCGAGATAGCCAATACCTGCATGTGTCAGAACTTATCCATGAATTAAAAGTCAGCCGCGCCAGGGTTAACCAACTATTAACCCCATTAATCAAAAGTGGCTTAATCACCAAAGAAGGCGAAAGCCGCGCGACCCGCTACAAGTTGAACCTGCATTAATTTTTTGCTAAGATTCAAGAGAAATGGATCTATTTTCTAATGAGCCCGATCTTTTTTCACTCTCCTACAACGAAGTTAAGGCGTTAGCCGAAAAATGCACCAAATGCCAGCTGGCTAAAGGACGGACCAAGGTTGTCTTTGGCAACGGTCCTGTCCCCTGTGATCTAATGTTAATTGGTGAAGCCCCGGGCGCCGATGAAGATCTTCAAGGTTTACCATTCGTTGGGCGTGCTGGTCAATTATTAACTCAAATATTGGCTTCGGTCGGCATCAACAGGCCTGATGACATTTATATCGCCAATACTGTTAAATGCCGCCCGCCGGAAAATCGCGCTCCACTGGCAACCGAACAGGAAGCGTGTTCTGGTTATCTACAGGCTCAAATTAGATTGGTAAAACCAAAAATTATTTTACTGGCCGGCTCACCGGCTGTTAAAGCAATTCTGAAATCAGATGAACCAATCACCACCATTCGCGGTAAATGGTTAAAACTCCCGGGCACCGAAATTCCTGTCATGCCCCTTTTCCATCCAGCGTATCTATTGCGCAACCCGTCCAAAGAAAAAGGGAAACCAAAGTGGTTGACCTGGCAAGATATTCAAGAAGTTAAAAACGCCCTCGACTATTACAAGAAAGTGGCAGAACTGAGTCAATAATTAAAAACGTAAAATGAATGTTTTTTATTCGAAAGATTTATCCAAGTTAATTGAATTGTTTGAAGCGGCGGAATTTGGCAAAATTATTAGTCAAGGTGATTCTGTCGCTCTAAAAATCCATTTTGGCGAACCGGGGAATCAAGCCTACTTGAAACCGGAACGAGTAAGAGCCTTAACCAGAAAAGTCCGCGATTTAGGCGGCCTGCCATTTTGGACTGATGCTAACACTCTTTATAGGGGACAGCGCGGCGACGACCAGGCCCATTTGCAAACCGCTCACAATCACGGCTACACCATGAACCGGACCGGCGCTGACGTTGTAATTTCCAGTGGTATACCGGACGCTAAAGCGATGATCGTGATCACCCATTTTAAGGGGCATGAGCTTACCGGCTTTGGCGGCGCGCTAAAAAATGTCGGCATGGGGTGCGCTACCCGCGCCGAAAAATTAGACCAGCATTCAGCTTGTGACAACTGTAAAGCCAAACCATCGTGTAAAAAGAAAGAAAAAGTGGAGGCGTGCTGGGTTGGCTCATCCGCAGTGGTCCAAAAGAAAATTGTCGCCCACGCCGCCAAAGCGATCAGATCATTTAATAAAAAAACTGCGTTCATTAATTTCATTACTGATGTTTCTGAAAACTGTGATTGTTATCCCCACAACTCAACCCCAATTGTTCCTGACCTCGGCGTTTTAGCGTCGAGTGATCCAGTAGCACTTGACCAAGCCTGTGTAGATATGGTAAATAATGCGGACGGCCGAATTAATGGCCGGGATAAATTTAAGACCTTATGGCCTGAGGTTGATTGGCAAGTCCAGTTGGATGAAGCCGAAAAGCTCGGCCTGGGATCTAGAAAGTACGAACTTATTTCTCTATGATTGCTGACTTGCTCCGTGACCAGCAGTTTCAAACGCTGGCCAGGGAATATAAATTTTTAGCGCGCGCGCTCGGGGAAACAGTTGACCAAATTGACGCTGTTCTCTTTGACATCGAAACAACCGGTCTTGATCCAGTCGCCAATGAGATCACCGAAATCGGCGCTCTTTTGATTAAGGGTTCTGAGTTGAAGGATATGTTTTGCACCCTCATTAAACCGCAAACTCCAATTTCCGCTGAAATCACAAGATTGACCGGAATTGACGACGAATTAGTCAAAGATGCACCGACTATCAGCGAAGCTTTGCCGCAGTTTCTTAACTTTGTCGGCCCGCTCCCTTTAATCGCCCACAATGCCGATTTTGACGTCAGTTTTATCCGTGAACAAGTCCGTAAAGTTAAGGGAATTGAATTACCAAATAGTATTTATTGCACTCTTAAGCTTTCCCGCAAAATCCTCCCAGGACTTAAAAATTATAAACTTCACACGATTGGTGAACATTTTGGTTTGACGGTTGCCAATCGTCATCGGGCAATTGGCGATGCGGAACTCACTTTTCAAGTCTGGCAAAAATTGCTTCCCGTTATGATGGAAAACAATATTAAAAGCCAGCGCGAACTTGACCTTTTAATGTCACAGTTGTAGGATAAGTTTATGGATTTTGTCCAAGAGATCTGGCATAAAGCTAAACGCCTTAATAAAACAATTGTTCTACCAGAAACTGAAGACCTTCGCGTTTTAAAAGCTGCTGCAATTGCCGCTAAAAGCAAGTTAGCTAAAATTATCTTGATTGGTGTTGAAGCAGAGATCAAAAAACTTGCAGCCGAAAATGATGTTGATCTTTCCAACCTGACCATCATTACCCCACGACAGCATCCCAAACTTGACAAATGGGTCCAGCTATTAAAAGAGGAGCGCGCCGCCAAAGGGATGACGATTGAAAAAGCCAAACATCTTTTAATGGACGATTATCCCTACTTTGGCGCCATGATGGTGGCTCAAGGTGAAGCCGATGGTTTAGTTTCCGGTGCCACCCATTTTACCGCTGACACCATGAGAGCAACCATTGAATGCCTCGGCAAAGCTCCTGGGCAGTCGATTATCTCCAGTTTTTTTGTCATGCTCTTAAACGAACAGACTTTTGTTGAAGACGGGATCCTTTTCTTTGCCGATTGCGGTGTTGTCCCCAACCCGACTTTTGAACAATTAGCTGATATTGCCATTCAAACAGCTGATTCATTCCAGAAATTGATTGGTAAAGAACCACGGGTTGCCATGCTCTCTTTTTCAACCAAAACTTCAGCTGTCCACCCCGATGTCGATAAAGTAATAAAAGCGACTGCGCTGGCAAAACAAAAAAGGCCCGATTTGATCTTGGACGGCGAATTACAATTGGATGCCGCCCTTGTCCCTAAAGTTGGTGAACGTAAAGCCCCGGGCAGCTTGGTTGCAGGCCAGGCAAACGTCTTGATCTTTCCCGACCTTGACGCTGGCAACATCGGTTATAAATTAGCAGAACGCCTGGCCCATGCCAGGGCCTTTGGTCCAATTCTGCAAGGTGAAGCTAAACCGGTTAACGACCTCTCGCGCGGCTGCAGCATTGACGATATTGTTAACGTAATCGCGATTACTGCGGTTCAGGCTCAATGAGTTCAGAGTTAGCCGCCCAGATTCTTAAAAAAATCCACCAAAAGAATGTTGACCATGCCGAAGTTTATCTTTCCTTGGCTAAACAATTAAAAATTGAAGTCCGCAGCCAAAAAGTAGTGGCGATTGAAGAATCAGCTGAACTTGGCTGCGGCATCAGAATAATTAAAAACCAACAACTCGGGTTTGCTTTCACCTCTGAATTTGATGCTTATGTCATTGACCAAACAATCGATCAGGCAATCAGCAATGCTTGCAATTGTCGCCCAGATGAATTTAATGGATTACCAAAGAACGGAAGAACGGAAGAACAAAAATACTTAGAACTTTTTGATAACACAATTGCGGAAACCGCTGTTGAAGAAAAAATCTCACTGGCTAAAGAGATCGAAAAAGCCGCTTACTCTTTTGATCCGAGAGTCAACAAAACTGAACGAGTAGTCTATTCTGATTCTGCTACTGAAATTTGGCTCACTAATTCCTATGGATTAGACGCTAATTACCAGACCAATCACTGCGGCGGCATGGCAGAAATTATTGCCGGTGAACCGGGCGCAATGGAAGCCGGGACCGGTTTTCGTTACGTTAAAAAGTTAGCCGACCTGAAAGCGGAACAGATTGGGCGAGAAGCGGCCGAACAGGCAACGCAAGCACTTGGCGCCAAATTAATTTCTAGTCAAAAAGTCCCACTTGTTTTTGACCCGTATACCGGAAGCGAAATTCTAAGCGTGCTGGCCACAATGCTCTCCTCTGAAGCAGTGCAAAAAGGGAAATCGATGTTAGCGGGAAAACTTGGTCAAATAGTTGGTTCAACCTGTTTAAATATTACCGATAATGGCCAGCTGATAAACGGACTTGGTTCTGCCCCATTTGACGCTGAAGGAATTCCAACGCAGGAAACAAAACTTATTATAGATGGAAAACTATGCTCGCTGCTTTACAACACATACACCGCCAATAAAGACAAAAGAAGATCAACTGGCAATGCCTCTCGTGGATCATTTCAAAGTCTGCCTGGAGTCGGAACAACAAATTTATTCATCGAGGCAGGACAAATCAAACCGACCGCAATAATCAGTTCGCTCAAACATGGACTTTATATCACCAGAATCCTGGGCCTGCACACCGCCAATCCAATCTCCGGCCATTTTTCCGTCGGCGCTCTCGGCATCATGATTGAGTATGGCAAAAAGAGTTTTCCAGTTCGCGGCATCACCATCGCCGGCAATATTTTAGAAATGTTCCAGGCTTTGGAAGCAGTCGGCTCCGACCTCCAATTCTTCGGGGAACTTGGCTCACCAACGCTGTTAATTCACAATCTGACAGTAAGTGGGAGTTAAATTATTTTTTGAAATTTTCTCCATATTGTTAAGAAAACTGGTTAATGGATGTTACACCAAGAATAACATTATTAAGTCGCTCTCATCCCAACTTACCTAAGGCTTTAACTAATGTTCAAGTCGGGCCGCAACGGCCATTGTTCATGGTTAATGGTGAATTTGGGGAAGAAAAAGGGATTTTTGTTCATGGGCATAATCGACAGACTGACCAGACAATTATTTTTTTCTGCCCAGACCGCCTTGTGCATCAACAATTATCTACTCAACACGGACCGGAAGCTATTACCAAATATGTTTATAATGAGGGATTCAATACCGACTCTGTAATTAAATGTATTACTCCAGAAATTAGAAAAGACGATTTAAATTGGACTGCCTGGAAATCAAGTCCTCACCTTGAACGATTATCAAATTTGCAAGTAAACCAACCGGGGATTGACCCCTGGCGACTATTAACGCTGCAAAGTAGAGAAGGCCACGACCTAGCCCATTTTCTGGCAACCAAAACTCCTCCTTTACTTGGCATCATTTTACATCCCGATCCAGCGGTTCATTTATTGGCTGGCAACCATCGAGGAGTATTAGCACTCGCGAACGGTTATCCTTGTATATTATTAGAAACAATTGCGGTTCAGACAAGAATAAAAAAGAACGCACAACACGACCGTAGTTTAGACCCATATCATCAAGATTTTGAATCACGCTATATTGAAAGCCGTTATGCCAAGAGGATTGAAGCGCAGAGAGCCAGGATGATTTCCTTATACGGCTGTTCTACTGTTTGCGCCCTGGCCTATAATTTAATCGATCAATTATTTGCTTTTCATGAGTCTTCCACAGCTTAATACCCTGTGTTATAATCTAATCAAATGACTAGGATTATTAAAATCTTTGATACCACGCTTCGCGACGGGGAACAGTGTCCCGGCGCCTCGCTCAACCCCGAAGAAAAGCTCGAAATTGCCCGGCAATTAGCCAAGCTTAAGGTTGACGTGATCGAAGCTGGGTTTGCAATTGCTTCCCAAGGTGACTTTGACGCGATCAAAACAATTGCCGAACAAATAAAAGGACCGCAAGTTTGCTCTCTCGCCCGCTGCCGTAAAGAAGATATTGAGCGTGCCTGGGAAGCAGTAAAGCCTTCTGCGCGACCGAGAATTCACATTTTTTTAGCCACTTCCCCTATTCATATGGCCAAAAAACTAAAAATGACACCGGACCAGGTCTATCAACAAGCTGTCGAAATGACCAAATACGCTTGCTCACTCTGTCCAGACGTTGAATTTTCACCAGAAGATGCCGGTCGCAGTGACCCGGAATTCCTCTATAAAGTTATTGCTGGAGTAATTGAAGCCGGCGCCAAAACAGTTAATATTCCGGATACTGTTGGCTATACATCTCCGTGGGAATTTGGGCAGTTAATTGAAAAGATCTTTAAAAATGTTTACCAGATCAAAGATCATGGAACTATAATTAGTGTCCACGTTCATAACGATCTTGGTTTAGCGGTTGCCAACTCGTTAGCCGCAGTTCAAGCTGGAGCCAATCAGGTTGAATGTACTATTAATGGTATTGGCGAACGGGCCGGCAATGCTTCATTGGAAGAAGTGGTGATGGGTCTTAGAACTCGAAAAGATTTCTTTAACTGTGAGACTAATATTAATACCAAAGAAATTTATAAAACAAGCCGCCTGGTTTCTAATCTAACCGGGATGATGGTGCAGCCAAATAAAGCTGTCGTGGGCGCTAACGCTTTTGCTCACGAAGCCGGTATTCATCAACATGGAGTGCTGCAAGATCGTGCAACTTACGAAATTATGCAACCGGAAGATATTGGTCTAACCGAAAGTAAAATCGTTTTGGGTAAACATTCAGGCCGTCATGCCCTCCAAAAACGCTTGGCCGATATGGGCTACAAACTTGATAAAGATTCACTGGAAAAAGCTTACCAACGGTTTCTCTCTGTGGCTGATAAGAAAAAAGATGTCTCTGAGCGCGACTTGGAAATTATTGTCGCTGAAGAAGTTTATATCGTGCCCGAAGATTATACCCTGGAGAAAATTGAGATCAAATCAGGGACCCATACCAAACCGCAAGCTAAAGTTATTTTAAAGCACCACGGGAAAACAGGACAAAAAGTCGCACAAGGTTCTGGCCCCGTTGACGCCGTTTATATCGCTATCCAACAACTAACTAAAGTTAAAGCTAGTTTAGTTGATTATTCTATCCAAGCAATTACCGGTGGCACTGATGCTTTAGGCGAAGTTACCGTTAGAATAAAAGACAAAGAGCGGATTTACGTTGGTCACGGAGCAGATACCGATATCATTATTGCCTCAGCTAAGGCTTATTTAGCCGCGATTAACCGCCTGCTTTACGCTACTGCTCAACCGTAATACAGGTCAAGGTTCGAGCAACCGCACCAGAAGCTTGGATCTTTTTCACAATCATTTCGCCCAAAGATTTAAGGTCTGGCGCTTCCACGAAAGTAATAATGTCATATGGACCAGTTACTAAATGAACGGTTATAACACCTGGAATTCCCTTAATTATATTGATTAATTCAATTGCTCTCCCCGGAAGCGATTCAACTAAAATATACGCTCTAGTCATCACTGCACCTCCGGCCAAAATATAGCATAAAGCTAAAGAAAATGCTATAATAGCGTCATGTGGCAGAAAATTAGCAGCTGGTTTATCCGCGGTTTGATCACTCTTTTGCCTCTATTGATCACTATTTGGTTAATCTATTTTATTTTCTCTTTTATGGACAGTATTTTAGGTAATTTCATCACTTTATTCATTGGTCATCCTGTGCCAGGACTTGGTCTTACTATTACAATCATTCTTATTTTTCTGGTTGGTTTCTTTGCCAGCTACATCATTAGCGCTCAGTTTTTTAAATTAATCGAAGAATTGCTTTCCCGAGTACCAATTATTAAAAGCATCTATTTTGGTATTAAACAGATTAATGATGTCCTTTTTATGCAAAAAAATGCTGAAGAATATCGCCGGGCCTGTATTATTGAATATCCGCGTAAGGGAGTTTGGTCACTCGGTTTTGTTACTTCTGATGCAGTGTCAGAAATTGAAGTAAAAGCTAAAGAAAAAATGATCAATGTTTTTATCCCTAATACGCCAACCCCGGCAACCGGTTTTTTAGTAATTGTCCCAGCTAGAGAAGTAGTTTTACTTGAGATGAAAATTGAAGATGCTTTTAAATACGTCGTTTCTGGCGGCGTCTTACAACCGGGCACACTACCAGACGAAATAGCGGCCAAAAAAGAAAATTAAACCTTACACGTTCCCAATATAAACGTCTTTTAAACCCGCTCTGTGACCAATTTCTTTAGCCTTTTCTAATGTTTTCAAAGGTGTTATTGGTAACTCAGCAAACTCTAAATAGGGAAAAAAGCGATTAAGATGCCACGGGGTTACTGGACCAAGCTTATTAACAATCCAGTCAGCTATTCCACGCAGTTGCGCTTCATCATCATTTAAACCTGGAATAACTAAAGTAACTATCTCAACATGCAGTTGCCATTTGTTTTTGGCCCGTTCAGCGGCTGCCAAAATCGGTTGAAAATCTTTAATTTTTGCTAATCGCCAGTACGCCTCTGTCGAAAATGCCTTAACATCAACCCGATAGGCATCAAGATATGGTGCGATCATATCTAGTGGGGCTTGATTAATGTAACCGTTCGTTACCCAAACCGTATATAAACCAGCTTGTTTAGCCAAAATAGCCCCTTCATAAGCATATTCGAACCAGATTGTCGGTTCATTATAAGTCCAGGCAACTCCAGCCGAACCTGATTCTTTCGCCATTCTAATCAACTGTTCTGGGGTAATAAATCTGATCCCGGCCTCTTGTTCCTTTATTTGCTTAACGTGAGCAATCTGCCAATTTTGGCAATGTTGACACAGCAGATTACACCCGTAAGTCCCAACTGATAACACTTTTGTTCCGGGATGAAAATGCCGGAGCGGTTTTTTCTCAATCGGATCAAGCGCGATTGAGGAAACTTGATTGTAAATTAAGGAATAGAGCTTATCGTTTTGATTTTGGCGCGCGCCGCAAATCCCTATCTGGCCTTCCCTTAATTGACAATTCCACGGGCAAAGCTGGCATTGAATTTTATTATTAGCGAGCGTTTGATAAAATAACGCTTCTTTATATCCCAATTTTAAAATATACTCCTTGAGTTCCGCCAGTATCAATTCCTTTCTCAAATATTATCTGTAGATTAATTCCATATGACCAAAGCATGATTAAATCCATATTTAGGGACGCACCATAACTTCGCTTAAAATTCAGGTCAGTCACTTTTTTAAGGGTTGCGCCACCAACATCAAAGAAAACTGTCCCCCAGACCCGATCAAGAAAAGTATACGCTTTTAAAATGCCAGCTTCAGCATAAATTATCGGGAAATAGTATTCAGTGGACAGTAATAGCCCTTTATTACCGAATAAAATATTTGACGGATAGCCGCGTAATGGTAAGTATTTCCAGGTAAAGTTGCTTTGCTCCAGCTGATCCCCATGACTATAAAACCCATTTAAAGTCGGTACCAAAATATTATGTTTAAAATAGGTGTCAAAATATAAAGCCGCCGTCCCATTATAAGTAGTATAACGATAATCACTCCCCAAGTCAGGTAAATTCCAATTCACTTGAGCTGACAGGTCCACACCATCTTCCGGGCAAATCGATTTTGGATAACTATTAGTGTTCACATAACGCCAGCCGGCAAAAAGCCCTCTAATATTCCCCATGCTTGGCACTGTTGGGTAAGCCGTCAGACTACTAATGTTGGTTAAATTAAATTGTTCGTAGCCAAATGACCACGTTTGCTGGTCCCACTCTTTAACGACCGCGTTTTGAATGTAAGAAAGAGCCGCTAATTGATCCTGCTCCTTCATCCATAGATTAGTCCCATACCAACTGTAGGGAATAGCGTCTTCGGAGAGTTGGAGTAAAAATTGCGGTAAATACTGATTGTTGGCGTAAGTAAAATAGTATTGCGGCCGTCCCGCCCGTGAATCATAACCAAGATGAAGGGAATAATAATGCTTTTCTAAAATATCCGCTCCAGCAGTGTAACAATAAGTTTGGGCTCCATTTTCATTGGAGTATCCTAACGGCAGCCAGAATTTTGGTATTAACGTTGGCAATGGATCATAATCATGCAATCTAACTTCAACAGAAGATATTTGGCTATTATTTAACCTGGGCAAGTCATAACGATTAGCAGCCGGTTCTTTAACTTCAATTGCTTTCGTCAAGTCCAAATCAAGCAGTGCTAAATCATACCCGCGTGAAGAGTAAGAGACATAAGCCAGTTTTTTACCATCAGGTGAAACATCCGGCATCATCGCTCCACCGATAACATTGGTCAGTTGGAATATTGTATGAGTGGCCAACTGGTAAGCGTAAAGATTAACAATTCCGGTTCGATCAGAATCGTAATACAAATATTGCCCATCAGGAGAAAAACAAGGATTGGCTTCTGCCGTCAAATCATCAGTTTGTGTCAACCGGCGCTGACTACCATCCTGTGGATCAACAAAATAGATTTTTTGTTGCCCGCCAGGCCGCCAAATGGCGACCGCAATTGTTTGGCCGTCGGGGCTCCAATGTGGTGAAAAATATTGGGTATCAGCTTCTCCAGAACAGAGCCGGCGGTGGTTTTCCCCCTTGATATCCATCAACATCAAACTGTTTGTCCCTAAACTATTTTTTACGTAAACAATTGTTTGACCATCAGGTGAAATATCAGCTTCTGCCACCCGCGCACCTTTGGTTAACCTCTGATCTTGCCCTGTCCGGAGATCATGCCAAAATAGATCCTTATAAGCATAATAGTTGCGATAAGTCGCAGTTTTGGTAAATAACAATTTATGGCCATCTGGGGTTAAGGCTAAACTGTTGCTATATGATGTTCGGGAACTATCATCTAACCAACGATCCTGTTGAGTTATCAGATCATACCAACGAATACTGGGATAATCGTCGGCATTCATTTGGTTATAAAAAATAGCTGAGCCATCTTTGGACCACTTTGGTTTAAGATTATAATATCCAGTAGAAGTCAAAAGCATCGGTTTGGTTAATTTTCCCAGCGAATATTGTTGCGCGCTATATTTTACTTCAAGTTCGGCCAGCCATTCTGACCAAAGTTGATTTAAAAACTTGCCATAAACCAGATAAAACGCGCCGTCAACACCGATGGGCGTATACAAAAAGTCGCCATAAATAAAATTAAACTGCCTCACTTTGTCTTCGCCATAAGTTTCGGCCAGGTATTGGATAAATTGGACGCCGTAAAGATAGCGGAGGTGTCCCAGTGGCCATTGCACGGTACTGACGGAGGCTTGATCAAGTGATTTTAGATTATCTTCCAATACATCCATTCGCATCATCATTATCCAGCGCGGGTCAACACCGCGTCCCCACTGGGTATATTTTGTCTCCATATAGGTTGCTAAACCTTCAATCCAGAAAGTCGGCATCACGCCATTTGGATAAATAACCCGACCAAAGATTAGCCTGACCGGAATTAAACTTTGGCTGGTAATATCAAGATGAAGCACATGCGCATATTCATGTAAAAAGACAAAATAGAGCCAATCGTCAAATTTGGAGGGAGTTAAATTACTCGACCAGTCAGTTAGAAACAGAGTAATCCGAGGATCAGGGACAACTGTAGTATAGCCGTTCCCATAGTCCGCTGAATCAAGCAAAACGACATTGGTCTTGATATCTGGCTGATGCTGCATAACTGGGACAATTCGTTTATGAACATCTTCGACAATATTAGCCATTTTACGGGCAATTGCTTCTTCACCATCGTGGAAATGAATAGAAAAATGCCTAGTTTCTAACGTTTGCCATTTTAAATTAGGATCAAGCCAGGTCGCCGCCCAAACCGTAGTTGATAAAAGCAATAAACTAAAAATTAAAATTAAATACTTTTTCAAAACCGCTCCTGATCGCCCGACTTAATTCCTGAAAATCAACCGGTCGACCCAAGACTTCTTCAACACTGATCGCTTTTTCACAGTCATATTCCTTTTTTAATATAGCATATACTTCCGGCGGATTGGGCCGAACAAATATTGACCCTTGTTGGAGAAGTGCTCTTTTCCCCCTTTTCTGCGCACTGCCAACTATTTTCTTTCCTCGGTAAACCACTTCATATTCCGCTGGATAGGAAAAACATAATTGGGATTTGTCGTTTTTAATTTGTGATTTGTTTTGAAGTTTGAGGTTTGAGGTTTGAAGTTCCGCCTTAATCCCAACCTCTCCCAGTGCCCAAACAATCGCTTCCGATATTTTTTTGTATGCCGGGACCAACCCTTTTGGTAGCAGCGGATCATCCTTGTCCATCACCAAAGAATAAGTCACTTCAGCCGTGTTATGGAAAACAATCCCGCCGCCGGTTGGCCGCTGAACGACGTCCCAACCAAGTTGAGCAGCTTTTTGCTGATCAATTTCTTCCTCAATCTTTTGTGAGTATCCGAGTGAAATGCACGGTTTTTGCCAAGCGAAAACGCGAATGGTGGGCGGAATATCTCCTAGTTCAAATCCCTGAAACGACATCACATCCACCTGCATGTTGATAATACCAGGCAGAGGCGGAAATTCTACGAATTGCCAATTTTTTAATTTCAATGAAATTCCCTCCAAAATGTGACGACATACACATAGTAAAGCATGAGTTCCTGAAAAACAAGGAGTCCCAACTAAAATGACCAACGTAAGAGCAGTCGTAAACGCCCCACCAAATCAGCTCCAAAGAATCAATCAGGTTCGTGCCGAATTTTTGGCTAAATTTGGACAATTGCTCCTGCCAGGCGCAGTGCAGGCCATCCACAGGATACAAACCCATACCCAACTTGAAAAGCTTGGCCGAGTTCTTGAAAAGATGATCCCTCAACAAACTATCAATCAGGCAGGCGCCCTGGAAGTCAAGAATTTAAAGACTGGATTAAACGACAGATTCTTACGTAAAGCTGTCAGCTTAGCAAAAACACTTGACTCGATCCGTGCTGTCTCCCTTGATATTATAATAGTAAATGGCGAACTCAAGCTGGCTGATTCAACTGATATTACATGCTTTAGTTCTCTGGCAACAGAAGACGATGGGGCAGTAACGATTTCAGTAAGGGTAGCCAAAATTGTCGAATACACCATTGATAAAACAAAGCTGGGAAGACAAGGTTATAGAATGGGACGACACGATACACCTCTGCCCTTGCCGGGTTTGCCTCCCCCAACAATAGCAGTCGTTGACCTAACTAAGGCGCTTGTTTCTGCTGCCGAAGAACCAACTGAATTATCTGAACCCGCAACAGCCACAGCAACCCATTGGCTGGCAAGGGTGCCCGCAAAAGATTTGCCTGCTGTTTACATTCAAAATACCTTGTCACAAGCTAAAACATATCACCAAAAAGATAAGTGGTTAGAAACCATTTCTGCCTCTACTGCAGCAATTGAGATTTTAGCAAGTATCTTTGTGCCTTATTTTCTTACTACAGCAGTTACACAAGAAATTATATTACATGGTTTAGGCGTTGTTATCTTGGTGGCCTCTTTAATATGTATACCATCCATAATTATGCAGTGTAGGTTAAATAATAAGTACAATATAGAACAAATGACCAACCAACAAGTTTTCAAAGAACGACTCTACAATATCAGCGCAGAAATACTTGCAGAAACATTACAAAATCTGGGGCCGGAAGAGCAGGAGATGGTTATTCAATTTCTAGCAGAAGTAGACCCTGCTAAAGAGCTGGTAGTAAGAAATTTATTACAACAAGCAGGAAACCAAGAAACTGTTTAGTCTCGCAAATTCAGCTCCCGCGCTGCCTTGGCCTCGTCAAGACGTTTAACCGGTGTTGAGTACGGTGCATTTTTGACCAGATCGGGATTAGTTTCGCACTCTTTGGCAATCGCAATCATGGCGTCGCAAAAAGCATCTAATGTTTCTTTGCTTTCCGTCTCGGTCGGCTCAATCATTAACGCTTCTTCTACAATCAACGGGAAATAAATCGTCGGTGGATGAAAGCCGTAATCAAGGAGCCGCTTGGCAATATCAAGCGCTTTAACCCCAGATTTCTCTTTCTGCCACTTGGCCGAAATCACAAATTCGTGTTGGCAGGTCCGATCATACGGCAAATAATAATACTCTTTTAACCGGCTCATCATGTAATTGGCATTCAAGACAGCATTCTCCGCGACGTCTTTTAAACCTTCCGCCCCTAACGAACGTATATAAGCATAAGCTTTAATAATTACGTTAACGTTACCGTGAAAGCTATGAACCCGACCGATTGATTGGGGAAATGACGAATGACGAATAATAAATGACGAATTTTCCTTAACAATTCTCGGGACAGGGAGAAAAGGCTCTAACTTTTTGTTAACTCCAACTGGCCCTGAACCTGGCCCACCCCCACCGTGCGGAGTGGAAAATGTTTTGTGGAGATTAAAATGAGCTACGTCAAAACCGAGATCGGCTGGACGGCAAACCCCAAGGGTTGCATTGGCATTGGCGCCATCATAATACAATAAACCCCCTGCTTTATGGATAATTTCGGCAATTTCTAAAATATGCTCATCAAACAAGCCAAGCGTGTTTGGGTTGGTCAACATCAAACCGGCGGTATCATCGCCAACCACTTTCTTTAAAGCATCAAGATCAATGTTGCCCCGTCCATTTGATTTAATCACCACTGATTGATAACCAACCATCGACACCGACGCTGGATTGGTCCCGTGTGAAGAGTCGGGTATTATAATTTTATTCCTACATTCATTTTTAATTTTACATTTTTCATTTGACATTTTATTGTGATAAGCTTTTATCATCATCAACGCTGTCAATTCACCATGAGCACCAGCAGCTGGCTGAAGAGTAAACGCATTATAACCAAAGATCGCGCAGAGATATTGCTCAAAATTATAGAGTAGTTCCAATAACCCTTGAATCTCTTTTTCATCTTGAAGTGGATGCGCGTCAGTAAATCCAGGCATGGAGGCCACAACCTCATTCACCTTTGGATTATATTTCATGGTGCAGGAGCCCAGCGGATAAAAACCGCTGTCAACCCCATAATTCAGCTGGGACAAGCGGGTAAAATGGCGGACAACATCAAGTTCGGATAATTCCGGCAAGTTAAGTTCGGTTCGGAGCAAATCCCTGGGAATTAATGACTCGATCGGTTGAGCTGGGACATCAAGAGCTGGAAGAGAAAAACTGGTCCGGCCGCATCGACTCTCCTCAAAAATAAGAGGTTCTCCCTTTTTCATCGTGCAAGCTCTAGATAATCGCTTTCTGGCTGGCAGGATCAAAGAAATGAAGCTTACTTAGATTGAAAACGACGTCAAATTTACTGCCGGAATTGGCATCGCACATTCCGTTAACACGGCTGGTTAATGGAATACCGCCAACTTTAACATATAGGTAAGTTTCTGATCCAATTATTTCCCGAAAATCAACTGTGCTCTCCATCCTTACTTTTTCCGGAATCCAGTCAGATGACGGGACATCCCAAATATCTTCCGGCCTGATACCAAAAGCAATCTCTTTGCCAACATAATTATCAAGCAACTGACCTAAATCTTTGGGCACCTCAATGGTAAAACCTTCACACTCAAATGAATAAAGCGCTCCATCTTTTTTGTTTATTGTCCCCTTCACAAAATTCATTGGGGGGCTACCAATAAATCCGGCCACAAAACGATTCTCTGGCTTTTCATAAACTGCCAGCGGTTTATCAAACTGCTGCAACTCACCGTTAAGGATAACCGCAATTCGTCCACCCAAGGTCATCGCTTCAATTTGATCGTGGGTAACATAAACAATTGTCGCCTTTAAAGTTTTATGGAGTCGTTGTAATTGCGCCCTCATCTGCACCCGTAGTTTAGCATCGAGATTGGAAAGCGGTTCATCCATTAAAAAGACCTCTGGCCGGCGGACAATTGCCCGTCCTAGCGCTACTCTTTGTCGCTGACCACCGGATAATTGTTTTGGCAAACGGTGTAATAATTCAGTTAAACTAAGAATTTCCGCTGCTTCACCAACCCGTTGCTCAATCTCTTTCCTGGGCATGCCCCGCAATTTAAGCCCAAACGCCATATTGTCATATACTTTCATGTGCGGATAAAGCGCATAATTTTGAAAAACCATCGCAATATTTCGGTCTTTTGGGGGAACATCATTGACAAGCCGACCACCAATAAAGACCCGACCTTCATTAATCTCTTCTAAACCAGCAATCATCCGCAGGGTGGTCGTCTTGCCACAACCTGATGGACCAACAAAAACCACAAATTCTTGATCCTGAATATCCAGATTAATATTCTTGACCGCGGTCACATCACCATATTTTTTTGTTATGTTCTCAAGCAGGACTCTAGCCACTTTTTACAACTCCTTATTCAGGTTGGCCAGCTCAATTGCGGACATGGCGGCCGCAAAACCTTTATTCCCTGGTTTCGCTCCAGCTCGTTCTAACGCTTGTTCTAAATTATCCGTCGTTAAAACACCAAATATGATCGGCACCCCAGTCTCAAGTGAAACCTTTGCTACCCCTTTTGCTGCTTCAGAGGCAACGTAATCAAAATGAGGTGTGCTCCCACGGATCACCGCACCAAGACAGATAACCGCATTATAATCCTTAGCTATCTTTTTAGCGACTAGAGGAATTTCAAACGCACCCGGGACTTTAATCAAATGAAGATTGCTCTCTTTAGCACCGTGCCGAGTTAAGCAATCAATGGCACCATCAACCAAACCTTTACCGACCAATTCGTTAAACCGCGAAACAATTAAACAAACTTTTAACTTACTAGCGTCCAGATTTCCCTCGAGTGTTTTTACCATTTTTCCCACCCTCCTTGCCTAGCAGATGGCCAAGCTTTTCTCGTTTTGTAGAAAGATAACATTTATTATATTTATTTGGACAGACTTCCAGCGGAACTCTTTCAACGACTCTCAACCCATAACCCTCTAAGCCAACTATTTTCTTCGGGTTATTAGTTAGTAATCTGATAGTTGATAAACCTAAATCTGCTAAAATCTGGGCTCCGGTCCCATAACTACGCAAATCAGCGGCAAAACCGATTGCTTTATTCGCCTCAACCGTATCTAAGCCTTGATCCTGAGCTTCATATGCCCGCAACTTATTGGCCAAACCAATGCCGCGCCCTTCTTGGCGCATGTAAAGCAAAACTCCCTGACCGCAAAAACCGATCTTTGAGAGCGCTTGATCAAGCTGATCACCACAGTCGCAACGGAGCGAACCGAAAACATCACCAGTTAAACATTCTGAATGGACACGAACTAAAACATTTTTTGCGCCACAAACTTTTCCTTTAACCAACGCCACATGATGGTCACCGGTCAACAAATCCTCATAACCATAAGCAAGATAATCACCATGCTTGGTCGGCAACTTTGAAGTTGAAACCCGGCGAATCAATTTTTCTCGCTTCATCATGTAGGCGATCAAGTCGGCAATAGTGATAATTCTAAAATTATGTTCTTTGGCAAACTGCTGGAGACTTTCGCCCCGCGCCATTTTTCCATCAGTGTCAATAATTTCACAAATCACTCCCGCCGGATAAAGCGCCGCTAGTTTAGCCAAGTCAACCGCCGCTTCAGTGTGGCCCGCTCTTTTCAGCACCCCACCTTCGACAACTCTAAGAGGAAAAATATGTCCGGGCCGCACCAAATCATTTCTTTTTGATTTTTGGTTGATTAAAACTTCAATCGTTTTCGCTCGATCAGCAGGAGAAATTCCAGTTGTGACTCCAAATCGTGGGGCAGCATCCACGGAAACCGTAAAGGCAGTCCTCATCGACTCACTATTTTGGCCAACCATTTGGGGCAGATCAAGCTCTTCAACCCTGTCAGCCGTTAGCGGGACACAAACCAGACCACGACCATGAGTAATCATAAAATTTATCGCTACTGGCGTAACTTTTTCTGCCGCCATGACCAGATCACCTTCATTTTCGCGATCCTGGTCATCAACAACAATAATCATTTTGCCGTTGGCAATCTCGACAACCGCTTCATCAATAGTATTAAACTGTCTTGCCGTTCCTACGTTCATAAGTTTCTTAGTTGTCGATCCAGCCCAATGGCAAATAACCCGCCTGGTTCATCATTCCCTCACTGGCGCTCCCCATCTGCCGCTGCAGATGTTTTTCAATGTATTTGCTTAACATATCAATTTCGATATTAACTTTATCACCAATCTTTTTGTTGGTTAAATTAGTGGCCCGAGAGGTGTGCGGGATAACATAAACAACCAAATGATCATTGCGTAAATCAGCCACAGTTAAACTAATCCCGTCGATGGCAATTGATCCCTTTGGCACAAGATAACGGAGTAAATTACTCGGTAAAGAAAAATAGAATTCAAAACCTTTATCAAGCGCTATTTTTTCTCTAATTTCACCAATCCCATCAATGTGGCCACTAACCAAATGCCCGCCTAATCGGCCGGCAACCGGCAGGGCACGTTCTAAATTTACTTTGTCACTGATCCTTAAATTAGCTAAGGTACTCTTGTTGATAGTTTCGAGTGAAAGATCAAATTCGATAAAATTTCGACGGATAGCAGTGACAGTCAAACAGACACCATTAACGGCGATGCTTTCCCCAACTTTGGCAGTGGTCAGTTCTTTGCTGACAGCAACAATCAATTTAGCAGATTGCGCCCCCCGGACAAATGAGGCCACCACCCCCAATTCTTCAATCAGACCGGTGAACATATGAACTTTAATTATACCATATTTCTGATATAAGCGCCTAGTATTCCGTTGATAAATTTGGCTGATTCTGCGCCAGAAAATTTCTTAGCCAACTCAACGGCTTCATTAATAATAACCGACGATGGAGTCTCTTGACCCTTAAGTTCAGATAGTGCTAAGCGCATAATGCTCCGGTCAACTTTCCCAATCCGATCAAGCGGCCAATCAACGGCTAATTTTTCGATTTCTTTATCACATTCCTGTCGTTCTGTCCAAGCAGTTTCTGCTAATTTTTTTGCGAAATCAGCTGTTTCCGCAATCAGTTTTTCATTCTCAATGATATTGGTTAAAGCCGTCGTGATCTCGGAATTAGTAATTTCTGCCTGATACAGGGCTTGCATCGCTAAACGTCGAGCAGTTGATCGTTTGCCCATCTAACTACCGAAGTGCTCTTCGATAAATCGGGTATTAACATCACCACGGCGAAAGGCCTCGTTGCGCAGTACTTTTAAGTGGAAAGGAATAGTGGTGTGAATCCCATCGATAACATATTCATCCAATGCTCGCTCCATCCGACTGATCGCCTCTGTTCGATCCTTCCCCCAAACAATAACCTTGGCCACCAACGAATCGTAATGCGGCTGTATGACGTAGCCAGGATAAGCATGGCTATCAACTCGAACCCCAATGCCACCTGGCGCTAAATAAGCTTTGATTGCTCCTGGGGAGGGCATAAAATTCTTTTCATGATTCTCGGCATTCACCCGACATTCAATTGCATGACCATGATACTTGACTTCATGCTGGCGGACCGACAGTTTATGGCCAGCTGCAACCGAAATCTGTTCTTTAATAATATCAAATGAGGTAATCATCTCAGTCACTGGATGTTCAACCTGAACCCGAGTGTTCATCTCCATAAAATAAAATTTACCATTTTTGTCATAAAGAAACTCAATTGTCCCTGCCCCATGATAATTTACTGATCTAGCCGCCTTAACTGCTGATTCGCCCAAACGCCGCCTCGTTTTTTCATCAATGACTGGTGATGGCGACTCTTCAACTAACTTTTGATGACGCCGCTGGATTGAACAATCTCGTTCACCTAAGTAAATGACATTGCCATGCTCGTCAGCCATGATTTGGACTTCGATATGACGTGGTTCTTCGATATATTTTTCGATGTAAACGGCTGAGTTGCCAAAAGCCGCCCCCGCTTCCGTTTGCGCCATTTTGACTAAATGCTGAAACTCTTTTGCCACATAACAGACCCGCATCCCCTTACCTCCACCACCCGCGGTCGCTTTAATAATTACCGGATAACCAATCTTGGCCGCTAATCGTTCCGCCTCATTATTATTAGTAATAACCCCTTCAGAGCCGGGAACGACCGGGACACCAGCTTTTATCATCGTCTGTCGGGCAGTCGCTTTATCCCCCATCTTTTCCATTGCTTCAATCTCTGGGCCAATAAACTTAATCCCGCTAGCGCGACAAATCTCAACAAATTTCGCGTTCTCAGCCAGAAAACCGTAGCCTGGATGAATCGCATTAACCCCAACTAACTCGGCTACACTCATAATGCTGGGGATATTAAGATAACTTTTGTTGGGAGCAGCTGGACCGATACAGAAGGCCTCATCAGCTAACTTGACGTGAAGAGCATCGCGGTCAGCTTCAGAATAAACTGCTACAGTCCGAATACCTAACTCTTTGGCCGCGCGAATTATTCTAACAGCGATCTCACCGCGATTGGCGACTAAGATCTTTTTGAACATGGAAACTTGATTTTACCATAAAATTAGAAAAGCGGCAAGCAAGTTAAAAGAAGGTCAAATAAAGCAAGAGGAATGAAATAAGCGTAAAACTGCCAATCGTTATCCAAGCAATGGTATTGGAAACCGCTCCGTTCACATAATTACCCATCAATTTTTTATCATTAATTAGCTTGAGAATAACAATAAAGATTATTGGCAAGATCATCGTGTTTAAAGCTTGAGAAGCAGTTAAAATAAATATCATCGGAAAATTTGGAATTAAAACCAATAAAGTACACAGAAAAATGCAAATGCCAATTATTGTGTAAAAATGCGGCGCATCAGCATAAGAAGCATTAACTTTTCGCTCAGTACCTAAAACTTCAGTAACAGCATATGCTGTTCCCATCGAAATAACACAAACACCCAACACGGAAGCGTTTAATAACCCCCAAGCAAAAAAATGCTTGGCAAATTCACCTAATAGTGGGCCTAGCGCCATAGCAGCGTCAATGGCCGATTCAAGCCTGATCCCTTTGACAAACAAGGTCGCCGCGCAGGAGATAATGATAAAGTACGCCACAAAATCGGTCCAAAAAGCGCCAAACAAGACATCTAACCGGGCATGACCGATCCGTCGTTTATCAATCCCTTTATCAACAAAGTACGACTGGACAAAAAATTGCCCCCAAACGGTTAAAGTTGTACCAATCAACGCCACTGCGGTAAAGATATAATCACGATTAAGTGGTAAATAAGGAACAAGACTCCCCTTAACCATCGCTGGAATATCCGGCCGCGCAATAATCCCATTAAAAATGTAACAGAAAAAGAGAAGACATGAGGTTAAAAAGATATTTTGGACAAAATTAAAACTTCCTTTAACAATAATGTAATAGACTAAAATTGAGAAAATTGGGACGAAAATTACCCGCGGAATGTTGTAAATATCAGCGACCGCCGCCACCCCGGCTACATCAGCTAAAATGTTGGAAAAGTTGGCCAGGAAAACTAAAACAATAAGATAAAAAGCAAAACGAAGGCCAAGTCGTTCTCTGATTAAATCGGCCAACCCCTTCCCCGTCACCACCCCCAACCGCATCCCCATTTCCTGGGTGACATAAAGCATAAAGGTGATTAGAATCAGCAGCCAGAGCATGGAGTAACCAAAGTGCGCTCCGGCCACGGAATAAGTGGCAACACCACCCGCATCGTTGTCGGCGGTACCGGTAATAATCCCTGGTCCAACAACGGAGAAAAAGATGATAAATCTCAGCCGCCAGTAGTTCCAGCTTTTGCCGGTAAGTAATTTAATCATTTAACCTAACACATGCCTTTTCCGCCGGGAAAGCGGTGGTAAAATTAGGTCCATCACGTCATCAACAGTAATAATCCCTAATATTCGCTGTTCTTCGTCAACAACCGGGACGGCCAATAAATTATATTTAGAAAAAATATCAGCCACTTCGCGCTGGTTCATTTCCGGTTTCAAAGTGATTGGCTCTTTATACATAATTTCGGAAATTGGCAAATAGGGTTGAGAAATGATCAAACTGCGCAAAGATAAAACGCCAACCAATCTCAATTGCTCATCAACCACATACAGGTAATAAATAGTTTCAGCGTTAGGAGCAATCTCCCTAATTTTAGAAATCACTTCTTCAACAGTTAATTTATAGTCTAGAGTGATAAATTCAGTCGTCATCAAGCCGCCGGCGGTTTCATCACGATGTTTCAATAATTTGCGGATTTCGCCGGCTTTTCTGACTTTCATCAAGCGCAATAATTCATCCGCTTTTTCCGCCGAAATATCCCCCATAATGTCGGCCGCTTCGTCCACTGGCATCTTTTCTAAAATCGTTAACGCTTTCTTGGTATCTAAAGTTGAAATTAAGACGGCGCCGATCATCGGTTCCAATTCATGGAGCGCTTCGGCCGCAGTTTTATCTGATAAATTAGAAAAGATTTCAGCTCGTTTATCGGTCTGGACCTGGGAAATAATTTGGGCGACATCGGCCGGATGCAAATCGGTAAAACTTTTGGTCGGAATGGCCACCTGGCCACCGGAAATATTTTGGATATGGTCCCAGCCAATCATTTTTTCTGCAATCATCTGGCCAAATAATTGGCAAAACCAATTTACCAGCGGTAAAAAACCTAAGCGGCGCAACATCCCTTTCAGGCCAACGTCAACCGCAATTAAGCGGACATCCTGATCAACCTTGGCTAATTTTAAATCATTAACCCGAATAACCCTGGCCCCATCAAAATCAACTACTTGCTGATCTATAACATCTCTCATCAGTAAAACCTCATCGCTGCGCAAAGTAGTCAAGGCGACCCGTTCTTTGGTTGCTCTGGTTGCCATAAACTGCTTGCCAATCAGATCGATCTCACCGATCAGTAAAACTTTTTCAACCGGCTTGTCCCCTTTTAACTCAATTAAAACTCCGGTAACTTTGGGAAAAACATCTCCTAGAGTGATAATAATATCCTTCACCCGACCAAAGTTTTCCTGCAGCCGGTCAACGACCGGATCATTAATCAGCTCGGAAACAAACATTTCAGAAAATAAAACCATACTCTTCTAATTTTAACCTGAGATAGCAGATCTGGCAACCTGGATTTTTAGGATAAAATGAACATTTTCCCAGGGAGTTGTTTAACAGCGCGTTTAATCTCAAGCATCATTAGCAACGAGGAAACCTGGGGAATCAGCAATCTGGTTTCAGCCGCAATCAGATCCAAATGTTTCGGTTCATGTGACAAAGTCTTAATAATCCTTTTTTCTTCCCAATTTAATTCCGAATAATCGACTCCTTCATTTTTCATTTTACATTTTTCATTTTTAATTTTCCCAGACACTTCCAACTGTAGTTCTTCCAAAATATCCTCAACACTTTCAACCAGCTTTGCTCCCTGCTTTATCAGCCAATGTGGTCCTTTCGACTGTTCCAGCCCAATGTTCCCCGGCACGGCAAAAACTTCCCGCCCCTGGTCGAGCGCTTCTTTTGCCGTAATCATCGCACCGCTATCATAATGCCCTTCAATCATAATGACACCGACAGAAAGGCCAGAGATGATCCGATTTCTTTGCGGAAAAGTCCAGGTGTCCGGCTCCTGGCCGATTGGGAATTCAGAAACAATGGCACCATCAATTTCAATCTGTTTCGCTAGCTGTTGATTGCTCCGCGGATAAACCTGATCGATCCCACTTCCAAGGACGGCAATCGTTTTTCCTTTTGCGGCTAAGGCTCCTTCATGCGCCGCAGCATCAATTCCTAATGCTAATCCAGAAACAATCATCAATCCTATTTCGGCTAATTGTTGAGCAAATTTTTTGGCCGTTTCCAACCCATAACGGGTCGCTTTTCTCGTCCCGACAATGGCAATTGCTCGGTTATCAAAAGCTTCTAAATTTCCTTTCTTGAAAAGAATTGGTGGCGGATCGTGAATAGTTTTTAAATTTTTTGGGTAATTTTTATCTTCAATTGTTATCGCAGTGGCTTCTATTGCCTTTAACCGTTCTAATTCCACCTCAACATCAACTAATGGATAACCAAGCGCTTTACAAGCCGCTTTAGCCGATCCGTATTCCTCTAATAATTTCTTTAATTTAACCGGGCCTAGCCCCTTGATCTTATTTAACGTTAGCCAATATTGGAGCATTAAGATTTAATCAAGGAGAGTGCTTCGGAGCGAGATTTCGCATCTTGACGAAAAATCCCGCGCACCGCCGACGTTACGGCCACTGTCCCTGGTTTCTTCACCCCCCGCATCGACATACATAAATGTTCTGCTTCCACCACCACTATAACTCCACGCGGTACCAACTTTTTCATCAGACAATCAGCAATTTCGCCGGTTAACCGCTCCTGTACCTGCGGCCGCTTGGCAAAACCTTCAACCACTCTGATTAATTTCGACAGGCCGGTAATCTTGCCTTTGGTCGGGATATAAACGACGTGAGCTTTACCGGCAAAAGGGACCAGATGATGTTCACAGATCGAATAAAATGGAATATCCTTGACCATCACCATCTCTTCGTGTTCACCCTGTTTAAAAATTGTTAAATCTTTAGCCGGGTCACGATGAAGGCCGGCAAAAAGATCAGCATACATTTCTGCCACCCGCTGAGGGGTCTCTTTTAATCCCTCACGACTGACATCTTCACCGATGGCGTTTAAGATTTCTTTTACTGCTTTGGCAATTCTTTTTTGATCGATCATTAAAATAACCCTCTAATCTTTCCTTCTTTTGTCACATCCATATTTTCCGCCGCAGGGTGTTTGGGAAGACCGGGCATAGTTAAAATATCACCAGCATAAGCAACAACAAAACCAGCGCCAGCTGATGGTTTTACTTCCCGAATAATGATTTTAAAGCCTTTCGGCCGCCCATAGACATGATGATTATCACTCAATGAATATTGGGTTTTCGCAATACAAACAGGAACATTGCTAAGCTCATTTTGATTTAAAAGCTCAAGATCAACTAAGGCTTTCTCGGTATAATCAACCCCAGCTGCACCATATATTTTTGTCGCAATCTGTTCGATCTTTTCTTTAAAAGACAAGTCTAGAGAATATAATGGTGTAAACTTACTCTTTTGCGCTGCCGCTTTCATCACTAACGCCGCCAACTCTTTTCCCCCCTTGCCACCTTTTGCCCAAACGTCAGAAACTGCTACTGGCACTCCAAGTTCGGCACACTGAGCAAAAATCTCCTGCACCTCATCATTTGTATCATTAGCTTTCCGATTAACGGCAATTACCGCCGGCACACCAAACAGGTGAATATTTTCGACGTGCTTGGCAACGTTATCGTAACCATGCCGTTCAATGGCCTGCTTCGTCACCACCAAAACGGCCGCCGCTGGTTTTAAACCGGCAATACGGCATTTAATATCAAAGAATTTTTCCGCCCCTAAATCGGTTGCAAATCCAGCTTCGGTCACTACATAATCAGCTAATTTAAGCGCTATTTTGGTCGCGACGATTGAGTTACACCCGTGAGCAATATTGGCAAACGGCCCGCCGTGGACAAAAGCGGGCTCGCCTTCAATTGTTTGGACAAGAGTTGGCTTGAGCGCGTCAAACATTAACAACGCCATCGCCCCATTAGCTTTCAAATCAGACGCGGTAACTGGTTTGCCATTTTTATTATAAGCAACAATGATTTGGCCAAGCCGCGCTTTCATGTCGTCTAAATCTTTGGAGAGGCAAAGAATTGCCATCACTTCTGACGACGCCGTGATATCAAACATCCCGCGCAACGCCCGATCATTCATATCCATCACCCGACGCCAGACAATCCGACTTTCATCAATGCCTAAATCATTTCCTTGATAAATATGGTTATAAACCATCGCCGTCAATAAATTATGGGCGGAAGTCACCATGTGAAAATCAGAAGTTAAGTGGAGATTAATATCATCCATTGGCAAGACTTGAGAATAACCACCGCCAGCCGCCCCTCCTTTCATCCCCATCACCGGGCCTAAAGAAGGTTCACGGATACAAACAAATGATTTGGGCAGGGCCTGAGCTAAACCGATAGTCGTGGTAGTTTTTCCTTCACCTTGCGGAGTTGGTGTCATGGCTGTAACTAAAATTAGTTTGCCATCTTTTTTGGCTTTGAGACGTTTGAAAGCAGTTAAATGAATTTTTGCTTTGTAACAACCGTGCAGTTCTAACTCCGACTGCTTAAATCCCGCTTGCCTGGCAATCTCAACAATCAGTTTTAATTTTGCTTTCTGGGCAATCGCAATATCAGTTGACATGATATAAGTATATCATGAAGAGAAATATTTAGGCAGGACTTATTGAGAGTAATGATAATTTGGCTAATTTAAGAAAATTTTTCCCCAATCCGCAACAATTGATTAAGAATAACAGCCAAAACTGTACATAATGTTAATGAAGAAGAAAACAACGGTTGCAAATAATAAGGGACACTCGCATAAATTATCGGGATCATATCCAGACTTAAAGCAAAAATAACCGAGATTCCGAGCACAAAAGTCTTTCTAATATTCATCCCCGCTCCAATCATGATCTGAATCCCGGAAACAATCATAAAACTGGTCACAAAAATCAAAATCGCCCCCATCACTGGCATCGGCATAACCGAAAGAAGACCAGAAACCTTTGGTGAAAAAGCCAATACAATAAAAAGCAACCCGGCCATATAGCCAATCACTCGGCTGGTGGCCCCGGAAGCACTACTTAACGCCACATTGCTGGCCGAAGTATCAGACGCCACCCCACCTAATAAACCGGAAACTGTCACACAAATTGAATCAGCAGTCAGGCCGTTTGAGATTCGCTTCATATCCGGTTCTTTCCACTCATCATCATTGACCTTTTCACACATAATCAGGTTGCCAAAAGATTTGAGTGCTCCGGTAATTGAAACAATTAAAAAAACTGGCAGGAGCGCCCAGTTAAAAGTCACCGCGAAGGCTGAAACAAGAAATGGGTTGGCCAAATAAGGGGATTTGATAACCTGCTGAAATTGTTCAGGAGAAATCAAACCAGTAAAATAAGAGAGTAAATAACCAGCGACCATGCCAAATAAAACACTATAGAGTTTAATCTTCCCTCTTCCCCAAACATTAACGCCAATCATCACCAACAAAGTTAAAAGCGCCACTAACACATTGAGAGCTTGGATTGGCTCACCGGGATAATTAATGCCGACAAATTTAGAAACACCTAACGGGATCAAACCCATTGCGACCATTAAAACAACTAGGCCGGTAATTTCTGGAGGAAAAAGAAATTTAATTTTATGCACAAAGCGGGAAAAGAGGGCCTCAACAATCCCCGCAACGATCGTCATGCCCCGCATTAATGGTAAGCCACCAATCCAGGCTGCGTCCATGGAAGCTAAGAAAAAATTGGGCCCGCAAAGATTAGGACAAACGTATCCGGAACCAATAATTCCCCAGCGCATTGCCTGAACAATCGTGCCGAGCCCACAGGCAATCATCGTTAAGGCGACAACCGAAGAAATCTGGGTAAATGTCCCGCCAATTTCGCTGACTAAAACGACTGGTAAAACCAACGTGCTGGACATTAAAAAGATATGTTGAATACCTAATAATAACAAAGTCAAAAACGGCGGCTGGTCATCAAGCCCATAAATCAAGTTCGCTGGTTTTTTCGCCATTAACACCCTCTCCTATTTCATCCAAATTGGCAAAGCCGGGAAAAAATCCATCAGGATATAAAATGTCTCATGCTCAATCTGCACTTTGCGAATATAGGCCAATTTTCGGCTTAGATGAGCCGGACTATCTTTGGGCCAAAGGTAAGAAGTCCAGAGCCGGTCCTTATCCTGTAAATTCCTGGCCGCTTCCTGCCCCACATTGCGGCCGGCCTTATCAACCAGGTTAAAAATATTATGATGCAGTTTTATTGACGGGAAATTGGCAGATATTTCAATCTCTCCCTGACTGTTGATTACGGTAATATAACTGTCTAAGATGTCATAATTAAGAAAAGGATCTTTAAGGGAAGAAAAAGCCTTATATTTCCCTTCCGCCAATAACATCTCTGCTGCTTTATTAACCTGTTGTTCCACAAAAGATTTTTCAATCTTCATATTATATAGGCCACTACCAATTAAATAGATTTTTCCATCGGGCGCAATTGCTTTGCGGACATAGGAGCTTTTCCACTGCGGAAATGAGGCCAGCCAGGGGACCTCCCATTTATAAAAAGCCCAGCCACTGGCATCAGGAAGAGGATTTTTCCCAATATCGGTGATCAGCCTGATCACCGGACGACCATCAATATCTTTAAAATTGAGCAGGTTCATGCCAACCAGTTCTTTTTCTATCGGGTGATAAACACAGTTCCCGTCCAAATCATAAACAAAAAGATAGTAAAGGTCACTATGCCAGCGAGAGCTAGGTTGATCATACTCAGTAAAAGCTTTAATTCCGTCACGTTCAATTAACGCCGCTGCATCTTCGACAAAGACCACTAACTCCTTGGTATCTTCATAAACATACTGAGAAAGTTTTTCACGCACATCAGCTCTAACTGTAGTGGAAAATAGGAGAAAAATAATCAACCCAAAAGTTAATTGGTTTTTCATTTGGCTGACATTATACACAAACCAGCTTGCAGCAGCAATCACCTTTTGCTACAATCCTCAACATGAAACGCGTTGATGATTCCCGCTTTTTTGAAGCGGCAAAATTAAAAGATTTAGGTGACGGCATCTTTGCTTTTGCGATGACTTTTTTGATTGTTACTTTTGATATTCCCAGAGTCCCAGTTAATGAATTTACTCGGGGCTTTTTGGAAAGGTTGCCCGATATAATTATTTACGTAATTAGTTTCTTCCTGCTAGCAATGTTCTGGATGACCAATCATATTCAAATGAAAGGGATAAAGCGGGCTGATAGCCGAATTGTCTGGGTAAACATCGTCCTCTTTCTTTTTATCGTTTTTATCCCGTTAACTACAGATTTATATGCGTTTTACGATGGCTCTTACCTCGCCATGCTGCTGCTTAATTTCAACATTTTACTTATTGCTCTGTTGTTCATTCTGCAATGGCACCACCTTGTGGCCAACAAACTTCATCATGATGATTTTACTCAAGAAGAAATTAAAGACCGCTATCTGGTCTGCAAAATATTAATCTATTTCGCTTTGTTAGCGATCGCTGTTGGTTTCTGGAATCCTTCCTGGTCAGCAGCCGTTTATATTTTACTGTTTTTTGTCCGAATCTATTCTAGAATTTATTGGGCAAACAAACACGCTCGCTAACAATAGTTTATTTACTCAGTTTATTATATAACCAGGCAACTACTGCCCCACCAATACCCCCATCACAGAACCCCCATAATCCACCAATAAGGCTACCGATAATTGTTGGTGAGTACCCAATATAGGCGGTGCTCATAATCGCTCCGATGCCGTCTCCCCAGGTTGTAAAAATATCAACCACACCCAAGACAAACATTGCGCCACCCCAACATAACCCACACGCTAAACCAAAAGCCTTCACGTTTAACTTCATAAACAGCCACCTCCTACCGGGGATTGTAGGCCTTATGATGATCTTTAGCAAGTAGATTGAAGTCGAGCAGCGTAACCAAAAGCAAAAAAGTAATCCTGCCAATCTTTATCGTTTGATTGGTATTGATTATCAAAAAGAAAATAATCAACCAAGATTTCGCGCACCCGCAACAACTCTTTCAAACTCGAGTATTTATGGACAGTAGAAATTGTTAAATCAAGAAGTTCCAGTGCCCGCTCAAAAGCCAATTGGCTATATTTATTGTTGTTTTTTTGGCGCCAGATAATCGCCCGATCAACTTCCGAACCGATATGAGCCATTTGTTCGACAAAACTTAATCTTTGCCAACGCCCAGCGGCCAGTTCTTTATGCTGAATAATCATAGAGCAATTAACTTGTTAACAATTTGTAAAATCTTTGCTTGAATTTCAACGCTGTCAATTCCCCTGGTTCGGTTATTTTGGTGGGGTTTAATGTTAATCATTGAATTAAATTCAATTCTGTCGTCCCCACTTGCCTCTGGATAAATATTTATCCCCCACAAATTCGCTTGTTTTGACCCTTGCTCTAATAATAGGGCTTCTTCATCAGCATGAAGTTCGGCATCAACCACCATAATTCCCTTTTCAATATCAACCACCACCTTAACAAAATTACCAAAAATGTTTTGTGCCAGCTGCTTAAGTTCTGCAATTGTGATTTTATCAGTTATAAGTTGCATAATACATATTATAACGTATATTTAATCGCCTTAATGGCTAAAAATAACGGAATTTCGTCGCGGGCGCGGTCTTCGAGTTTTTTGGTGGTGCCAAGGTGACTTTTACGGTGAGAGATCCACTCTTCCAGACGATCAACAACCAAACCATTTTCGGCCAGAGCCTTAAAATACATCGTTAAAGGCCGATGAAAAGTCCAGGTTTGGATATTCGGATTATGTCCCGGATGCATTTTGATCGGGATCTTCATTTCAGATAGATAAGAATCGATCCGTCGGTATTGGAGTTTCCGCCCCTGGTCAAAGCCCCAACCACTTTGGCGTGGGATCCGAAAACAAGGATGATTTAAGACTAAAAGCATTTGACCGTTTTTAACCAGGACGCGTCCCATCTCTTTAATCGCTTTATCAAGCGGCTCAATATTCATAATCGCCATGATGCAGGAGACAAGGTCAAAACTGGCATCAGGGAACATTTTAAGATGGGTTGCATCCGCCACCTGATAGTTGATTTGAGGAGAACGTTTTTGCGCCGCTTTGATCAAACCGTGAGCAGAATCAATCCCCGTCACAATCGCCCCATTACCGGTTAAACTCCGGCAAAAAACACCCTGCCCGCAAGCGACATCAAGAACTTTTTTACCTTTTACTGGCCCAAGCAAAGCAATAGAATTAGGAATAATCACGTTACGATGATAATCGGACCCTTTTTCACCAACTAACTTGTCATACCAGGCAGAGACATTATCCCAACTCGTTACCATCCGCCGCCACCTCCGCCACCGCCCCCTCCACCCCCACCACCACTGCTTCCACCACCGGAACCACTGCTGGCAGGCGAGCTAGACAAAGTGTGTGAAGAGTCTGAGACAAACGAACTAAAACTCTGCGCCATTTGCCCAACGGAAAAACTACGGCCAGCACCTGCACCCCCGCTCTGTCCACCGCTAAAATCTGCGGTGCTATGTATCACCCCAGCGCTATCAACAAAGGTTGAGTGATACCAGAGCGGAGCAGGAACATTAGCCGTTTTAAAATGATCCAAAAATTTTCTTTCGACTCCAAAAGCAATTGCAAATGGGAGATATTTCTCAAACTCGTCACTCCGAGCTTCATTAATTAAAAAGCGTTTAAACGCCAGCCACTCCTCTTTTTCTTTGGAACCTTTGAGGGTTTTGCGCGGCATAAAAGGAGCAAAAAGAGCCACAACAATGCCGGAAATTACCAGACCAACCCCAATTGGCGTCATAATCAGTGAACCGGATTCCTGGCCAAAAACAAAGAGAAAAGGAATCGCAAATGACAAACCGGTAAAAATAAAAAAGGAAAGGATCAGCACAACAAAAATATTTTTCTGGCGAATGGCCGGGACCATCCCCAACGCCGGAATCCCGCAAAACCCGAGCGCCCAGACAATCACGAAAGCGCTTGCCCATGAACCAATGCCAGCCAGGACTAAACCAAGCAGCGCGGTAATCCCACCCGCCAAAAAATATTTTATCCTGATGGCATTCGGGTCCCCTTCAAAAAAACCAAGTTTGGCCGCCGCCCTAAAGATCTGGTCCGAAATTGAGCTGACGTGTGCATAAAATTTATCATGCAAATCCGACAACATAATCTTTTCGCCTGGACTGACGTCGCCAAAAAGTTTTTTCATTATTTTCTGCTCATAACCCTCAAGGTCCGTAGGCTCTTTTTTTAGCGCAAGTTCAAAATCGCGGTTGGTAAATACCCAGGCCTTGCTTGCCTGTTCCGTAATCGATAAATAACCGCGTCGGGCAAGATCAACAATGGTGGCGACGATTTCTTGCAAACCGGCCGACTCATCAATTACCGTCCCGGCCAGAGCTGGGGTTAATTCTGATGGTGGTTTTGGAATCATCCGAGGAATACCGCGGACTTCATAATCACGGCCGAAGCGGAGATAAATCCCCAACATTATAATAAAGGCAATTGCCGGCAGGACAAACGGGATAAATGGCGAAACACGGCGGCGAAGATATTTATTAAGAGAAAATGGCAAGTTGATCAGGTTAGACGGGAAATCAACCTTAATCTCAAATAATTCTCCCGGTGACACTGATTTCCCGGTAAACAATAAAGTTTCCGGATCAATCAATTTCCAATTTGCTTCAGTCGCACTGGTGTAGAGAAAAACCTTTAATTGTTCAGCGGTAACCGCAGCCGGGAAATGGACTTTGCAGGTCGCCAAATTGACATCACCAGCCCGCTCTTCAAAAATTGCCTTCCAGTAAATTTCAGCTGTTGTTTTATTTAAGGCGTCCGGCAAACCATGAACTTTATATTTTAAAGTAAAAGTTTTGTGAGTATCGGCAAATTCCGGCTCCTCGGGATTGCGCGCCCGCCATTTAATGGTGACCGTGCCGCTGGAATCATCAATCGTATAATGGTATTTATCCAGACTTCCGGCCTGATATTGCCGATCCCCTTCCCATAACTCAAGATCCGAGATCGATTCAAAACCTTTTTTGCTGATTGCCCGGAAACCTCCGTTCCAGGCGCCAAAAAAGACATATTCCTGATTTTCAATTACATTAATAGTTGAATCCCGGTTCAGGGTTAAATCAACATCAATCCGCTCCCAATATAATGAACGAGCGGAAGCTGATAAGACAAGCACACTAATAAACAAAAGAGAGATAATTGTTTTCCTCATAGTAAAATAGATAATACCACCTTGACATTTGTCTCACAAGTATTAAAATTCTATTAGAATTTTCCCAGGAGGTAATAAAATGAAAAAGCAGATCAGTTTCGTTTTGTGTCTCGGCTTCATAGTAATCGCTTCGTTAATAGTCAGTTGTGGACAGCAAAATACTAACCCAACCACAACGACCACCAGTACAACAGTCCCTGGCGGGATCAGTTCAATTAGCGGCTCTCTAAGCAGTGGGACTGTTTCTTCAGCTATTAGGACTAGCAGCAGTGGCAATGTTATCCAAGCATATGCAGGGAGTTCACTGACAGGCTATACAGTCGCAGCGATCAGCAAAGACACCGGAGATATTTATTTTTCCACCCCAACCGATTCTTCGGGGAATTTTACTATTGCCAATCTTCCAAGCCACGAGAGTTTCTATCTTGATGTCCTCGATAGTAGCAACCAACTTGCGGCCCCAGTGGCTTTTGGCACTACTGGCGGTAAAGCTGTTATGGCGATTGAGGCTTCCAATGAATCTGTTGGCAGTATTGATCTTGGCGCAATTGTTATTGATAGTAGCAAAAAGGCTGCCGCTCCTTCTATTGCTCCAACCGCTAATCTAGATGCGTCAACTACTGTAGAAGTTAAATCGGGAGAAACACTAGTTCCTTTGGGGGCTGGAAATCTAGGGAAAGGCAGCGCAACTGAAATCCCTAGTGGCACTTACAATAGTACTGTCGCCGATGGTGACAAAGACGGTTTACCAAATTTTCTTGATGCTGATAATAATGGGGACTTGGTGCCAGATGAATTTGACGGAATGTTTACCAAAGAAGTTTTTGGCGTTAGTGCCTCTGGGCTATATGCTTTTGCTTTCACTAACTTAAAAGTTGAATATGGCAATCGCAACACTTACAAAACCACTTACAACACATTTAGCATTGCACTGGGTGTTGCCGGGCCCAAAGGACCAGGCGCTAAAAACATAGACACAGTAAGAGTTATTGCCGGCCCAAGTTGGATTACTAAAGCTAAAATTATTGCCGACCCTCCAGTTTTATGGAGCACAACAGATTACGCAATTCCAGCAAAAGGATCCCAAGGTTTTGAAGTCCAACTTGGTCGAGAAAGTATTAAGCCTGTTACCGATGTTAATGCCGGAGATACTTTTAAAATTTTAGTCAACTATACTGACGGTACTTCTGCCGAAACCGTAAAAATGCTAAATTTCGTCTTTACCGAAATTCCTAGTGTTGCCGCGATTAAAATCGGGAGTGGCTCCTGGCAGAACCCTGGAGTAGGAGATGTTTTTAACACCACCACCAGTGAGGTTGGATTACGCTGGTTCCGCCCAAAAGATGAAAGTGGCAATGAGATTAAGGGGGGGAGATATACATTTGAGTACAATTCCACTTCTGGCGGAGCAATTGAAACGGTCGTAATAACTAAAGACGCCACTACGGCAACTTCACTTGAAGCGATTGTTAATTATGATACTTTGCCAGATAGAAAATACAATACTGGCACTGGCCATAAGGAATTTATGCTAGGCATTTGTATCCGAGACGATGCCAATTCTAATTCAGCTAATAATACGAGGTTCCAAGCTGAAGGATGGTAAGATAGAAAGTAATAATTTGTGTGAACATCTTTGACTTGATTAAATTAGAAACCAGTCCGCGCTATCAAAAAGATGTTACCGAGCAGGAATTTTTTGGCTATCCAATTGAGCCGCTGATTAAGGCTGAAGAAGTTTTACTGGCTAAAGATAAACCATCAGTGGCTTATTTCTCGATGGAATACGGCCTGGCGCCAAGTATTTACCATCAGTTTAAAAGTAATAATCCAATCGACCGTCGTAATTTATCCAGTGACCACGAGGTTTTTTCCAACATCAAGGATATGGATTATTACCATTTCCTCCCGTTAACCAAAATACTTGACTTACCTATCTATAGCGGTGGTCTTGGTGTTTTGGCTGGCGATACGCTAAAATCGGCCGCCGACCGACGGGTTCCACTGGTTGGGATTGGTATTCTTTGGCATAAAGGTTATTTTAAACAAAAATTCTGGTTTCGCTATGGCGGCCAGTTTCCCGAGGCCTTGAGTTGGGACCCAAAAACTTATCCTGGCTTAATCCCGCTGAAAACCAGAATTACCATTCCATTAAGCGGCACTGAACTTCACCTAAAACTCTGGAAATATTATGTCTATTCTTATGACAAACAGCATGTTATTCCTCTTGTTTTGCTTGATGCCGAAGTCGAAGAAAATCCAGAATACCTGCGCGAATTAACCCACCAGCTTTACCGTAGTACTAATGCCTGGTTAAAAGTCGCTCAACGGATGATCTTAGGGATCGGTGGGATCAGAGCCCTCGACACGCTCGGCTATTCAATTAACAAATATCATCTAAATGAAGGTCACGCTGCCCTCGCCTTTGTTGAACGAGCACTCCAATATAATCACACCGAAGTAAGTAAAGCTTTTAATTATACCTGTCATACGCCGGTTGAAGCCGGCCACGATCGCTTTAATTTCAGTGAACTAGAAGGCGCTTTAGGAAAAGAACGGACCGACCTGGTTCGGCAATATGGCCGGGATGAAAAAAACGGATCGGTCGCTAATTTCACCATGTTGGCACTCAATACTTCAAGCCATGTTAATGGAGTCGCGCGGCAGCACGGGAAAGTGATGCACATCCAGTTTCCTAATTATCGCGATAAAATCCAAAGTATCACCAATGGAGTGCACACTCACACTTGGATTTCGTCCCCTATCCGTGAAGTTTTAACTCACTACAAAAACGAGATCGGTGATCTTAGCCTTGATCCAAATTGTTTGTCTAATGTGGTTAAAATGAGAGGGCACGAACAGTTTCGCGAGGATCTCTGGCAGGCTCATTATAAAAACAAACAAAAGTTAGCGGAGTTTTTAAAGTTCTGGTTTTTTAAACCAGATGTTTTTACTCTCGCCTGGGCGCGACGAATCGCCACGTACAAACGTCCCGCCCTTCTCTTCCAGGATATTAACCGATTAGTAAATATTTCCAGAGAGGTTGGCCAATTACAAATTATTATTGCCGGTAAGGCTCATCCAGAAGATACGCCGGCGACCGCTCATTTGGCTGAAATCCTAGAACAAATTAACATCTTAAATGGTGAGATGAAAACTCTGCGGGTTGTATTCTTAGAAAATTACGACACCTATTTTGCCAAATTAATGACCAGTTGTGTCGATGTCTGGCTCAACAACCCGCTGCCTCCATTTGAAGCTTCCGGCACCAGTGGCATGAAAGCGATTCTAAACGGCGTTATTCAATTAAGCACCATCGACGGCTGGATTGTCGAAGCCGTTGACAAAGGAATCGGCAAGTTTTTTGGCTACCAAGCTTCCCTCGACAAATTAGAGAGTGAAACCGAGCTGATGATGAAAGAGGATTCAGCCGCTCTCTACCAAAAAATTGAAGAGTTGCTGCCGCTTTATTATTCAGCCCAAGGCGGTAAACGGAAAGCTAATGAATCGGAATGGCTTGACATGATGATCAACTGCATCGCCACCGGCGGTTACTTTAATACTCAAAGAATGGTCCAGGAATACGAAGCTAAAATCTGGCAGTTGTAGCAGGGACAACCTTTATGGTTGTCCGTCTTAAAGAGTAGCAAAACCTTTTTCGAGATAGTTCTGCACGTAATCGGCGACCGCTTCTTCTAAAGTCATAAATTGATGTTTAATCCCAGCTTTTTGCAGCTTGCTGATATCGGCCTGAGTAAAATACTGGTATTTATCTTTAATCTGCTCTGGCATTTCAATATATTCAATCATCGGCTTAAGTTTAAGGGCGGCAAAAATCGCTTTTGCCAAATCATTCCAACTTCGCGCCTGGCCAGTTCCAATATTATAAATCCCCTTAATCTGTGGCTGATGGAAAAATTTCGCCATTAACTCGATCACATCTTTTATGTAAACAAAATCCCGTTTTTGTTCACCAGCTTGATACTCCGGCCTGTATGATTTAAACAACCGAATCTGACCATCATTTTTAATCTGTTGGTAAGCTTTGACAACTAAACTCTTCATCTCGCCTTTATGATATTCGTTTGGCCCATAAACGTTAAAATATTTAAAGCCGACAATTTTGTCGGTTAAATTGTTCTCCAACAACCAGAGGTCAAAAAGCTGTTTTGATTGACCGTAAAGGTTAAGCGGTTTAAGTCCGGGAATTTCGACTTCATCGTCAGAATAACCCTGACTGCCGTCGCCATAAGTCGCCGCAGAGCTGGCATAGTAAAAAAGGATATTATCGCGCAACGCCCATTGGGCTAATATTTTTGAATATTCGGTGTTGTTATCGCTTAAAAAATCAACATCGGTTTCCATGGTTGAACTGCAGGCCCCAATGTGAAAAATCGCCGCCACATCTTCCGGATAATCGCCGGTTTTTATCTCTTTAATAAAATCAGTTTTGTCGATAAAATCGGTGTAAGTCTTATTGGTCAGGTTGTTCATTTTGACGACCGAATCGTCTTCATCAACAACCAAGATATGGTGATAACCAAGCTGGTTTAGTTTCATCAGCCAGCAGCTGCCGATAAAACCGGCGCCGCCAGTTAAGATAATTAAACTGTTGTGAGGCTTTTTAAACTGCTGTTTTCCCATTGATAGTGTAATCTTTTTCGTCCTTTGGTTAATTCTTTGCCAAAAATGTAGCCAGTTAAAAGAGGAAGAGAAACACTCGGCTCTACCCAGGCCATCGCAAAATTCGCCCTCTTTTTGACTTTCCCCCAGGAACGCGCTTCACTTAAAGTTGAACTTGATAAACCACCATCTGCTGTTACAGCGGTTGTAATTTGCAAAGCATAATCGTGGCCGCGGTCTAACCCATAAATATAACCCATGACGATTGAGTCGTTGATATAATTTTTTGGCACTCCGCCAGCAACATAAAAAGCAGCTGTTTTAGGTGATTTCACCACAATCTGGACAATTTCCATATTATCACGGATCGCATCAATCATTACTCCAGGCCGTTTCTCTTTTTCCACCCGCACTCGATGCTCAGTTAAGCCAATGCCAATTGAAGAATCATTAAGCGCTGGGACAAAAATCGGGATATTATTTTTACGGCATTGATAGACAATTGATTCCGAGTCGTCAATCTGGTCCGCTAAATGTTCAATATATTGACGGCTGGAATAGGCTCCAGGTGCCATCCGATCGGCGACTTGGCCACAAAAACGGTCGGTTTGCCAGACTTTTTCTTCATCAATATATGTATCATAAATCCGGTCAACCCGAATATCCCGTAGGGCCGGGTCATCAGCATATTGCGAGCCATAGAAATGGCCATAACCAAAAGCAGCGTAAATATCCTGATAAATAATTGCGCCGGTGGAAACAACAACATCAACCGCCCGGTTAACAACTAAATCGCGAATTACTTTACGCAACCCGGCCGCAATTAACGGGCCAGCCAACCCGAGAAATACCGTCGGCCGCTCTTGATCTAGATAAATATTTTTCAGCACTGCGGCGCATTGACCAATATTTCTCGCTTGAATAGACATGTCGGCCATCGACTCCACCAGATTAACCACCGTGGTAGTTTTTTTTAAGGCAACTTGCTTGACCCGCCGACTAAGCAGGGTTTTCTTTTGTTTTTTTTGTTTGGCCGTTAATGGGGTAAAATCAAACATTACTTACTTTATCCAGAACATGCCGGTGATAGCGCGATATTGCCGGTAATTATCTCCGTATTTGGGAGCAAGAAGATATTTTTCTTCAAGATAGGCATTAAGCCAAAGTGCCAGCAATATAAACATCCCAAAATAAAAAGCGTAAATCGCTGACCAGATCCACCACCAACCAACCCAAATAAAAAATAATCCCAAATAATACGGCTGGCGGACAAATTGATATGGCCCAGTTTGGTTAAATTCCCCTTTTTGATTTATCTTGGTCCAAAGAATAATGACTATTCCCGCCATAATAGCGCCATATCCGGCTATAATCCACCAAAAGTAATCAAGCACAAATCTTGGTTGAGGAAAAAACACTGTTACTAGCGGTAAAAAAAACAACAATAATTGCAGCAGAATATTCTTGGTTTTCCATAACAGAAACAAATTTAAGCTAAATAAGACAAGGACCATTACTGGCCATAACATATTATCAGCTCCCTATTAATTCTTTAATTTTAGCTAACAAGTCTTCGGCTTTATACGGTTTCGTCATATACGCATTTGCTCCAGCATCCATGCCTTGCTCAACATCTGCCTGCTGCACACGGGCAGTTAACATAATAATCGGGATCTTGGCGTATTTCTCATCGAATTTTAGCATCCGACTGACTTTAAATCCGTCAAGTTTCGGTAGTCTAATATCCAAAACAATTAAATCCGGTTTTTCAGTGCGCGCCTTATTTAATCCCTCAACACCATCTTCTGCTAATAGAATTTGGTAGTTGTTGGCTTCTAAACGCATTTTTAAAACATTAGCAATCTCTGGCTCATCTTCCACAATCAAAATCTTTTTTCCGTTTTCAACCATTTGTTTCCACCTTGGGTAGGGTAAAAGTAAAAGTTGTGCCTCCCCCTTCCCGACTTTCTACCGAGATTTTACCACCATGCATTTCAATAATCCCCTTGCAGATCGACAAGCCCAACCCTGAGCCTCGCTTGGACATTTCTACTGCTCGATTAAAACGAACAAAACGTTCAAAGACCCGGGGTAAATCTTCGGCTTTAATACCGATGCCATTATCTTTAACCTGGCAGACAATCCCTTTTTCTTCTAACGCCACTTTAACTTCAACCAGGCCACCAAGATTGGTATATTTTATCGCATTATCAATCAAATTAATAAAAACCCGTAATATTTGATCTTGATCGATCCAAATAGTTGCTTTTGGCATTATCTCTTTTTTAATCACTATTTTCTTCTCAATCGCTAACCCTTGTAAAAGTGAAATTGCTTTTTCTGCCATTTGACCAATGTTTGTTTCACTTCTTTTTAATTCCAGTGAACGAGATTGAATCTTGGCAATGTTTAATAAATTATCAAGAATTGCCGCTAATCGATCAATATTATTGGTCGCAGAATCAAGAAGTTTTGTTTGCTGTTCAGAAACCGCACCAGCAATACCATCATGAAGCATACTGGTATTTTCTCTAATTACTGCCAAAGGAGTTCGTAGTTCATGTGAAGCAGTCGCCACAAACTCATCTTTTAAACGATCAATTTCCTTTAATTCTTCTAAGGTTGCTAGTAATTGCAAATTCTTTTTTACCAGTGATTGTTGGTTTTCGGTCAAGGCTTGAGAAAAATAATAAATTGTCCCAGCAAAAAGGAAAAAAGAGATTACCGTAAAGACCGCGCGGTTAATAATTGAATGTAACAGCTCTGTTGGCGGCAGAGAAAATTGCGGACCATAGACCGGAATAACGGCAAAATATGCCGCCAGCATTAAGCCAAGATAAAAGAAAGCCGAAAAAAGCGCAATAATAAAAACAATCTTAGAATAGCGGGAAAAGATCCCAAAACCGGAAACAATAATTAAAACCAAGTAGAGAAACCAATATGGACTTTCCAGCCACCCGGTAAAATAAATTAATAAAGTAACCGCTAGCAGATCGAATAATTGACAAATTGAAATTATCGTAATAATTTCCCATAATTTATATTGTTTTTTTAAAAATGATAAGAGAAAAGCACAACAATTATAAGCAATAACAAACAAAAGCAACTTAACCATTGGCAGCAGACCAACTTGGCCAGAAATACCTAGAAAATATACAATGATACTAGCAAGAATTATCCCAAACCTTAATCTAATCCCCCAAAGGAATTTAGTCTTAAAATCGTGAATTAATAAAACTTGCTCATCTTTTAATAACATAACGGGAATTATTATATCATATCTATATTCCAACTTGCTCGTCAAAATCTTGGGTGTTATAATCAAACCGATATGAGGCAAAAGTTTTTCATTTTTCTGCTACTGATAGCATTATCGGGCGGGGTTGCTTTTGCTGCTAGGACGATTGAGCTCCCTCAACCAAGTATAGTTGGTAAAACTTCTTTGGAAGAAGCAATTTTTCGGCGCCGCTCAGAAAGAACTTTTCAAGACAAGGAATTACCGATTGAATTTATTTCTCAACTGCTCTGGTCAGCTCAGGGTATTACTGATAATACTTATGGCCTAAGGGCCGCGCCCTCTTCTGGGGCTCTTTATCCGCTCTCATTATACTTATTAAAGAAGGATGGCGTTTTCCGCTATCTGCCTGATGGCCATCGCTTATTGCAATTGTCAGACCAGGATATCCGTCCACAATTAGCCAGAGCATCTCTTGGTCAAGACTATATTAAAGAAGCACCAATTGACATCGTTATCGCCGCTAATTTTACGATTACTCAAGCAAAGTATGGGGCCCGCGCTTTCCGCTATGTCTGTATGGAAACCGGCCATGCGGCTGAAAACATCCAACTGCAAGCAACCGCACTTGGTCTAGGCGCTGTCCCCGTCGGAGCTTTTTGGGACGACGTGGTTCGCAACAATCTAAAACTGCCTGACAATCAAGACCCGCTCTACATTATTCCTATTGGTCATATTCAGCGATGAACAAGCTTGACCGCGCTCGGATTCTTGCTTTATTTGTTCTATTCTTAGCAATTGTTGATTTCAATCTTAACATTTTTGCTCCCCGCTTAATTCCAAAATTTGCCCGTTTTGGGGTAATTCGCCAGCCATTAACGGTTTTGATCGTCGGGACCGATCTTCGTTTTGATGGTAATAATAAGCCAATTGTTGACGGCAACGGCCGGACCGATACGATTTTACTGGTTAGACTCGATCCCCTCAATTCGCAAATCAAGGTTTTATCAATTCCTCGTGACAGCTATGTCCCCATCACTGGTTATGGGATGACAAAAATTAATGCCGCTCACGTTTACGGCGGGATAGCCTTAACCGAACAAACTGTTGTTAATTTAACCGGTGTGCAAATCGATAAATATCTAGAAATTAGCCCTAAAATTTTGATTGACTTTGTTAATTTATTGGGTGGTGTAGAAATTGAGGTTGAAAAAGATATGTCCTATGTTGACCGAGCCCAAAACCTGAATATCAATCTAAAACAGGGTTGGCAAAAATTGAATGGTCAAAAAGCGCACGAATATATTCGCTTCCGCCACGACGCCGAAGGTGATATTGGGCGGATTGTCCGCCAGCAAAACTTTCTGCGCGCGCTCTCAAAAGCCTTATTAAAACCAAGCAATTTTCCCAAAGCTCCCTTTGCGGTTTTAACGGCTTTAGCGGAAATTAAAACAGACATGCCAATCACCCAATTTGTGCGGATTGTTAATTGGGCCAGGTCACTAGGTCCGATTAGCATAAAGACCATTACTGTTCCAGGAGAAGCTACCACTTTAAACGTGCCTGGCGCCGGCTCAGTTTGGCTAATTAACCAACCTGGATTGCAAAACGTGGTCAAGGAGCTATTTTAGTGGCCAAAAAACATTATTACTACTTTGAAGCTCTGGCTTCGTTGCTGATTGTTGGTCTTGGCCAAATTATAAAAGGAGAAAACAGAAAAGGTTTGGCACTGATGCTCAATTATTATCTAATTATTCCGACTGTGATTTATCTCTCCTTACTTTTAACTGGTTTTCTTTTTCCCTATATCTTTGGTTTTCTGGTGATTTTTGAAATCCTTAGCTGGGGGTATGGCATTTTTGATGCCTTAATGGAGCGATGAAAACCGAGTTTAAATTAACCACGCTGTTTCACATTCCAATCAGCATCAATTGGTCGTGGTTTATTGTCTTTGGTTTAATTACTTTCAGTTTAGCCAAAGGGACTTTCCCGGCCACTAACCCGGAATTAGACGGCTATAACCATTGGCTGATGGCTTTTATCGCCGCCCTACTCTTTTTTGCTTCACTCCTTGCCCATGAGCTTGCGCACTCTCTAGTCGCGATAAAAAACAAACTACCAATCAATGGCATCACGCTTTTTATCTTTGGCGGTATTGCTCACCTAAATAAAGAGCCCGCTACTCCTCGCGTTGAATTTTTTATGGCTTTAGCGGGGCCGTTAATGAGTTTCAGCCTAGCCATTATCTTTTATACTCTCTCTCATCTTTTGCGCTCATGGCACTTACCAAATGCCGCTATTACCATTGTTGATTATCTCTTTTTCTTAAACCTGGGTGTGGGGATTTTTAATTTAATCCCTGGTTTTCCTCTGGATGGTGGTAGGGTGTTACGTGCTCTTCTTTGGCATTTTATTCATGATCTTAGAAAAGCAACCGAAATTGCCAGCTCCTTGGGTAAGGGCTTTGCTTACTTGTTGATTGGCTTCGGCTTGTTTAATTTACTTAACAACTCACTTCTACAAGGTATTTGGTTAATTTTTATTGGGCTCTTTTTACAAGAGGCGGCTGATTCCAGTTACCGCCAAGTATTATTCAAACGCTTTTTGAGCGGGACCAAGGTTGCTGATTATTTGACCCGTGATGTCAAAACAGTCCCCGCCGACATTAATTTAAATGACCTGGTCGATCACTATTTTTTTAAACATCGTCATGCCGCTTTTCCGGTGGTTGAAGATGACCAAATTTTGGGCCTGGTCTCTTTGCATGACATCAAAATTGTCCCGAAAGAAAAATGGGCAACGACTCAAGCCAAAGAATTAGTTATTCCTCTGCAACCAGAGATGGTTATTAATGAACGGGCCGATGTTTTAACCGCCCTGCCCAAGCTAGCAGCCAGTCCTGTCGGCCGTTTACTAGTTATTGATAAGAATAAGTTAATTGGTATTTTATCCCAACGCGATATAATGCGAGTTTTTGAGTTTAAGACTGAAATTGGGGAATAAATTATGGCTTTAACTGTTTTATTAATCATTGCTTTTAACCAATTTCGGGATGAAGAGTACGCTATTCCTAAAGAAATATTCACTAACGCCAGTATAATGGTTACAACAGCCTCATCCCAACTGGGCATCGCGACTGGCAAACTCGGCCTGAAAACTAAAGTCGATATTACCCTCGACCAAATTGAGGTCAAAAAATATGATGCGGTCCTTTTTATCGGCGGACCGGGCAGCTTTGCCTATTATGACAATCCACTTTGTCATAAAATTGCCCAGGCGGCCGTTAAGGCAGAGAAAATACTGGGCGGTATTTGTGCCGCTCCTGGCATTTTAGCAAAAGCTGGTGTCTTAAAAGGGAAAAAAGCAACGATGTTTGCTGATACTGGAGTAATGGCGGAAAATGGCGCCACTTTTATTAATCAAGGCGTAGTAACCGACGGCACAATCATCACCGCGACTGGACCAGAAACGGCCAAAGCTTGGAGCGAAACAATCCTAAAGGTCCTCGATGGAAAACTCTGAATTCGCTCAAGTGTTCCGGGAAATAGCTGAACTGCTGGAGTTAAAGAACGACAACCCATTCAAAATCCGCGCCTACCAGAAAGCTGCCCAAAATATTGAAAACCTGACTAAGGATCTGGCAGAGCTCTACCATCATGGTGGCCTAAAAGAGCTAGAAGCAATCTCCGGCATTGGTTCCCATATTGCCGCCAAGATTGAAGAATTAATTGCTACTGGCAAACAAAAAGACCACCAAAAGTTATTAAAAGAATTCCCTCGTCCTTTTATCGAAATGATGCGGGTACCTGGAATCGGGCCCAAAACCGCTCTCCGGCTCAAGAAGAAGCTGAAAATCGATTCAGTGGAAAAACTTATAACAGCCACTGAAAAAGGGCTGCTTATAAAACTCCCCGGTTTTAAAGAGAAGAAAATCGCTAATATCAAAAAAGGCTTAGAGCTGAAAGAAAAAGTTAAAGGGCGTTTTCTGCTTTCCCAGGCTGACCAGTATGTTAATTTACTGGTTAAGCAACTTAAAGAGCTTAAAGAGATTGATCAGCTCCTGCCGGCCGGCTCCTACCGGAGAGGACAAGAGACAATCGGTGATCTCGACCTCTTGGTGACGACCAGGAAACCGGAACCGGTGATGAAATTTTTTACAACCCTTCCACAAGTTGCCCAAGTTCTCTCCCACGGGCCAACCCGTTCATCAGTCATTTTACGCAATGGGATCCAGGCCGATCTAAGAGTTGTTCAGCCTAAACAATTCGGTTCGGCCGCTCACTACTTTACCGGCAATAAACAGCATAATATTATGATCCGCGAACTGGCGCAGAAAAAAGAGTTGAAGGTTTCTGAATACGGTGTTTTTCGCGGTGAGCAATGGCTAGCCGGGCGGACAGAAGAAGAACTGTTTAAAAAACTTGGCCTGGCTTATATCCCGCCTGAACTCCGGCAAGGGACCAATGAACTAGAATTAGCCAAAAAACGAAAATTACCCAAGCTCATTGAGCGGGCCGATATCCGCGGCGATCTCCAAATGCACTCCATTTATTCTGACGGCAGCAATACCATCGAACAACTGGCGATCAAAGCTAAAGCTTTGGGCTATGAATATATCGCCATCACCGACCACACCAAATCAACCAGGGTAGCTAAAGGACAAACGGAAAAAGAGATTATTAAAGAGTTGGCCGAAATTGATAAATTAAACGGCCGGCTGGAAGGACTCAGAGTTTTAAAAGGGGCGGAAGTTGATATTTTGCCGGACGGAACACTAGATTTTCCTGATTCTGTTTTAAAAATTCTTGACGTCGTCATTGCCGCTGTCCACTCCAACTTCAAAATGGACAAGAAAACAATGACGGCACGAATTGTTAAAGCGCTGCAGAATAAATATGTCAATCTCCTCTCCCACCCAACCGGCCGGCTGATTGGTGAGCGTGACCCTTACGAAGTTGATCTGGAAGAAATCTTTAAAGTCGCGAAAGAGAGCGGCACTTATCTGGAAATCAACGCCCAGCCAACACGGCTTGACCTCTCCGATGTTCACTGCCGGCGGGCTAAAGAGTTAGGGATTTTAATGGCCATTGATACTGACACCCATAGTGCCGCTGGTTTAGAAATGATTAAATATGGTGTATTAACTGCCCGGCGTGGTGGCCTTGAAAAAGAGGATATTATCAACACCTTGCCGATTGCTAAACTGCTGAAAGTGTTGTACGCTAAACGATCATGACCATTCAAATTTTTACCGACGGGGCCGCGCGAGGTAATCCAGGTCCGGCTGGAATTGGGATTGTTATCCGCAACGAAAAAGAAGTTTTGCTCGAAGTCTCCGATTATATTGGCAAAACAACCAACAATGTAGCAGAATACATGGCGCTCATCCGTGGTTTGGAAGAAGCCATTGATCTGGGTGAGAAAAACGTAGAAGTTTTCTGCGATTCCGAGTTGATGGTCAAGCAAATTAACGGAGAGTATCGGGTTAAAAATGAAGGGTTAATCCCCCTTTATAACCAGGTAAAGTCATTAATTAAACAATTTAAGCATTTCTCAATTAACCACACCCCACGGGAAGAAAACAAGCTGGCCGATAAGCTGGCCAATCGCGGCATCGACCAACATTCGTGATATAATTATTATATGGGTGGGCTGGACGGTTGCTCCGATCGCTAATAGCGCCTCGGAGAGGAAAGTCCGGACTCCGCAGAGCAGCGTGGTTGCTAACCGCAACTCAGATTAAAATCTGAAGGAAAGTGCAACAGAAAGTATACGGCCGAACTGATCCCTAAAGGGTCGGTGGCAAAGGTGAAAACGGGAGGTAAGAGCTCCCGACGGTTTGACCGGAGACGGTCACGTTGTAAACCCCACGCGGAGCAAGATCAAAAAGGGCCAGGGTTGCTCGCCCGTTATAACGCCCGAGTAGATCGCATTGAGGTAATCAGCAATGATTACCCCAGACAGATAATCGTACAAAGACAGAATCCGGCTTACAGGCCCACCCGTTTTAGACTTCTCTCACCGCGTCACGAGCCCAGGTTGCTAAATTTTTGCGTACTCTTGCGGCCATAAGGGAATAAAGATCGATTGTCAAAAGCCTGACCCCAGTAGGCAAATCATGCCTTGGCCCACCACCGGCATTTAGACTGACTGTGTGGTCACCAATAATTGAATAAGGTCGATATTCGTCTCCACTAAAAGGCCCGTCATGAACGTGACCCGCAAGATGAACCAGTGGTTGTGTACTATTAATATAATTTAATACTTGGTGACTCCCCTGATTAGCACCGGCAAAACTATCTACCTGTCTATATGCCGGCATATGAGTCATTAAGATTGTCGGACCCTGTGATTGATAAAACAGCTCATAGCCTGAAAAAGCTAAAGCAATTAATGCTTCTCCAAATTGGACCGAACTACGGACTCCACGATACCACGGATTCAATCGGTTAATCTCTACGGCATCATGGCAATCTGGGGTGATCGCTCCTAATCCCTCTATTTTGCATCTTTCTTGATGGCCCAAAATTTTTCCATCAGCTAATTGGACCTGAGAATCGATAGGTGTTCTTTCTGTTAAATATTGATAAGCCAAAGCATCAGCATTGCCAGGAATTAGATATAGCCTTAAGCCTTCCCTCTCACCAACAGCTTCTTCAATTCTTGGCATTAATGACTCAACAAGATCAACACTAACCTGTCGCAACATCATTTGCTCAGCATCAGTTGCTTGACGTTTAATTAATGGGTCCCATTTATCTTGTCCCGCTAATGTAAAAGTATCGCCGCAAACACACAGGGCGGCTGTCTCTCTTGGTAATTTCCCAATTTTTCGCAGTAAACTCTCCATTCTTGTTTCGGTTTGTGAATAACCAAAATGAAGGTCGGTTGCAACTGCAACTAACAAAAAAACTCCTCCTTTTCTATCCAATTACTTATCGGACAAGAATTGGATAAATTTCAGCTTATTCATACCCATACTCATACCTCAGTTTGTAATTGGTTGAAATTTTCCTTTTTCCCCTACGATAATAATTCATTAGTTATAAGGAGGAAAAATGGATACTTCTTCACGCCGAGTTGGCGAAAACGAGAAACCACCAAAAGCTGGCAGTTCTCTCATAGAATGGCAAACAAAGATTACGCAAAGCCTAGCCCGATTATTTAGACAAAATCCAGCCGGTTTTCTTTGGCCGATTAGTAAAATAATGAGAGATAATGGCCTTGGCAATCCTAGAGCGGGACAACAATCGTTTATTTCCGATTTAATCAGAGGTTATCGCTTACAAGTTTCGGACCAAGTCTTTCGTGATACTTTAGCTGATCCGGTCAGAAGATACCGTCTTTTCCAAAGCTGCCGTCGGGAAGAAAGAGCCCAGCTTGAGGCAAGGTTGGACCAGCTGCAAGGTCAAAAATGACTTCATGTAGCTCCATTGGTGATTCCAGTTTAGTTATAAGAAAATCAAGAACTTCAGGGTTAAAGAGATTTATTTCTGCGGATCAACCATCTGAGGCTGTTTTTCGAGCAACATACCGTCTTAGAAAAGGTCAGCTAAATTTTAATATCCCTTTGGAGGATGGTCACGTTACTAAACCAATTTGCGGATTAGGCACTGGTTTTGTTGATATTGAAATCAAACAAGAAACAGCCGAAAACGGAAAAAGGTCTTGTATCTTAACCATTAAATACTTAGCAAAACCTGAGCGCAAACCAATCATATATCTGCTTTCAACGAGAGAACCGGAAGGTTGGCATATTCTTGAAGATTTTCAACCTTTAAGTGGTGTGGGCAAATATATAATGACCCGTTTCCATGGCCGGACTTTAGGGGTAATTTTACAGCAAGGTCTTAATGGATTTCCAACAATTTTTGAGGTCCCCTTAACAGCAACGGCTGATGGATCAAAATTTCTTTATCATGCCCTCTTTCCAGGTAATATCGTTCGGGCATTAAGCATCTGTAGTTTTGGTCAACGCCGATCGGCTGTTTTAGCCTTAACAGAAGAAGATAATGAAATAATTGCTTCTTTTTACGAGAAAGATACTCAACCTCTATCCAGAGAACAAGCCATTAAGGTTGCCGCGTTATCAAAGAAACTGGCCGATGGAATTTATCAACCGTACGAAACTGCCCACATCATCAAAACAGAACCAAGATGTAGTTTCCAAGCCCGCGTAATTCTGATTAATGATCTATTTCTATTTTTAAAAGAAGATGCTCCAGTCGGAGCTTATTTTGACCTCTCTCGCCCAGTTGTTCCTGGCCAAGATGGTCGAATTACATTAACTCTAGACGGCCAATCAGTTAGATTACCCGATTATGATGATTATATTGGTCAATCGTTATATGGGCGAATAGTTGTTTCTGAGAAAGAAAAGCAAATATTTTTCTGGTTAACTGAAGAAGCTCGAAACAATGGAGAAACACAACCTGTTTCTGAGGGAGCTCTTTTAGCGCAAAAACAACCAGATAACTCCTGGGAAATTCAATATTTCACTGGTTCCAACCAAGCTCGACAAAGAAATCGAGCTTCAAGAATATTCACCCATTTTTTAACTTCTAATAACCCGATAATAATCCATGAGGGACCCTGGCCAATTAAGAGACGAATAAGCAATAACTGTAATGATCGCGCTGCTTATCGTAGTTTAGGTAATGGCAAAATTTATGTCCCCATCCCCCTTCCCCTCGATTGCGACTTAACAGAAGTTCATGTCGTGACCAGAGAATTCGCTGGGAGGATAAAATTTGCTGAATTCTGGCAAAAACGAGCTGATTATTTAAGTGAACAACCAGCACTAACAGCCAGGATTTTGGCAACAAAATTATCAGATCGTGAACCTTGGGTAACCGGTTGTTTTAGCTTAAGGAATGATCGAGTCAGATATTTAGTAAAAGCTGGATTATTAACTCGAAAAGTTATTAATGATTTTGTCTGCCACCCTTACATGCTTAAACGTTACCCCACTCAAGTTTCTGCTATTACAGATCATCTGCAGCTCTGGAATCTTCAAAACTAACCCACCCTATTCATACCTCAGCGCTTCGACGGGGAGAAGTTTAGCGGCGCGCCAGGCGGGCCAGAGACCATTGCCTGGGCACTAGACTAACAAATTCCGCGTCCCTAGCGTCCTTGACAGAATCAACCGTCATGGTAAACTGTCAGTCATGACAACTTTATCTGATGGTATTGCCAATGTTTCTGCTTATACTGCTCAAATTGAGGCTTTGAAACGCCAGGAAGGGACAACAACTGGCAACCCTCAGTCTCTTTCCAATAATCAACAGGCAACCTTGCTGTCGATCCAACAAGATTTTAATTCCATGCTTAATACATTATTAGAACCAGCTGATTCAACCAGTGATAAAAACAAAAGTGACCCTTTGACCGCTTTTCTCAATGAATGCCAGAGTTTAAATCAATCAGAAATAACAGTCAAAGAGCAAACCAAACAAAACTCAACTCTCTCTCCATTGCCGCCACAGCCAGATTTAGATTCACTCTTTTAATTTAAACCGACCGAACTTCTTTAACAAATAAATTAAGCAGCACTGCCGCCCCCACTCGAATGAAACCAGATAAAATTAACGACAGATAAAAAGAGAAACCGAGCCAGGGCGGCAGATAGCGATAAAAATAACCGCCAATTAATGCTCCTACGCCAAGCCCAATGCCGGAAAAAAAGTTATAATAAGATAAACAACGCTCACGCTTACCGGCCACTGCCACATCATAAATAAAATTCCCGGTCGTCAAATTAAAGCCCGCCCACATTAAGCCGGCTAATAATTGAACCATAATCAAGTAATAAAGATCGGTCGAGAAAATCCAAAGCAGCGGAATAAGACTGATTAATAAAGAAGTTAAGCGGATGATTTTAATATTGCCATATTTGTCTGCTAATACTCCCCAATACTGCTGGGTCCCATAAGTTGTCAATGAAGCCGCTAACACCAATAAAGTATATTGAAAATAGCTAAAATGAAGATCATTTAAAATATAAACAGCAAAGAAGGGCGCGACCATCGCCACCCCCAGCATAAAAGCGGCACAGAGAAAAGTAAAACGGGCAAAATTACTCTGCCGGGCCTGTTTCATAAACTGCCAGAGAGAAAAATAATGGGTTGGCTGCTGGCGGGCGGGCGGCTCAAACATCTTGGTTAAGTTATACCAAGAGAGAAATCTTGTGAGCGATGCTAAAGCCATTAAGACACCAAAAGCCAAAGAGAGACTGATATTTTGCAGGTAACTTAAAAGGACCCCGCCCATTAATAAAGCAGCGCAGTAAACTAAACCTAAGACCATTCCCCGCCAACCAAAATAGGCGCCTCGCTTGCGCGGCGGAATATGCTGCGACATCATTGAGGCCCAAGCAGGTGTCGCCAACGAATTAAAAGCAGAAGTAATGGTAAATAAAATGATAAAAACCAGGACTTTATACTGACCGCAATAGAAAGGCAACAGATAAGTCGGCAACCATAGGAGTGCAGTCAAAAAAACAGCTGTTGTCACTAACTTTTTGCGCGATCTAACCAGCTTGGTCAAATCGGCGGAAAAAACTTGAACAATAGAGACAAATGAATTACGGACAAAATTTAAAAAACCGATCGCCACATTGCCAGCACCAAGAAAAAGAGCCAGTGGAGTAACAAACTGCTCGACAAATCCCATCTGGATCGCCGCATAGATCCCATCCCAAAACGAATACCAGAGACTTTTTTTAAGCTTCTTCATTAGATCTTGATTATAGCATAAAAAGAAAAAGGCCCTGGACTAGCCAGGGCCTTCCCTTTATTAATTTACCGGGAAAATTAGAACCGGCGTTCGCGGCGCGGGCCGCCTCCGCCTTCTGACTTTGGTCGTGCTTCGTTGACGGTGATTTCCCGATCGTTCCATTTATATCCGCTCATCGCGGCAATGGCTTTTTCAGCGTCGGCATCTTCCATATCAACAAAACCAAAGCCCCGGGACTTGCCCGAGAACTTATCGGTTACTACCCGAGCGGAAATGACGTTGCCGAATTCAGAAAATTTTGACTGAAGATCGCCATCGGTCACTGACCAGGGTAAATTACCAACAAAAATACTTTTCATGCTGTAGTTTCTCCTTGTAAATTTTTCTGCGGATTAATGGATGTAAGAGGCCCTGACAAAAGAGGACTACTTAGGATCAAAGACGCAGTTCTTTTTTCACAATTAACCATTAACTCGACCATTGACCTAATTATTATGACAGAAATATAAGAGTTTGTCAAGCGTGATAGTCTTGCAAAGCTTTGATGGCAAAACCTTTTTTCTTAGCCGCTTCAATGCCGTTAACAGTTGCCTGCGCACCGGAAAGGGTCGTGATTAGCGGAATGTTATGCATCACCGCCGCCGAACGAATTTTAGTTTCATCGTATTTAGTATTTTTACCGCCTGGAGTATTAATCAACAAAGCGATTTCACCCCGATTAACAAGCTCAAGAATGTTTGGTTCACCCTCACCTAACTTTTTCACAATTTCACATTCAACTCCATTTTTCTTTAAGACCCGGCCAGTCCCGGCAGTCACCACAATCTGGAAACCGAGATCAGCTAGTTTTTTTACAATGTAGACAATGTTGCGCTTATCGCGATTATTAACGGAGACAAAAACTTTTCCAGTTACCGGTAAATTCTGGCCTGCCGCCACTTGCGATTTCATGAAAGCCACGCCAAAGTCATTATCAATTCCCATCACTTCACCAGTTGAGCGCATTTCTGGGCCAAGAATCGCATCGGCACCTGGGAAACGATTAAAGGGAAAAACCGCTTCTTTAACAGAGATATGTTTTGGTTCGATTGCAACAACACCTTGTTCTTTTAGACTTTGACCAATCATACATTTGGTTGCTACTTTTGCCCAGGGGATTCCGGTTGCTTTTGACACAAACGGAACTGTTCGTGAAGCACGTGGGTTAACCTCTAAGACAAATACTCGATCATTTTTGACCGCAAACTGAATATTCATTAATCCCTTAACTTTTAATTCCTTGGCCATCGCGTAAGTATTCTGCTTAATTGTCTCAATTATTTCGTCGCTTAAAGAAAATGGCGGCAGTGAACAGGCTGAGTCGCCGGAATGGATCCCCGCTTCTTCAATGTGCTCCATGATGCCGCAAACCACTGTCTGTTGGCCGTCAGAAACCGCGTCGACATCAACCTCAATGGCGTCTTCCAGAAATTTATCAACTAGAACTGGGTGTTCTGGTGAGACTTGCACTGCGGTTGACATAAATTCAACTAAATCTTTCTCATCGTAAACCAGCCGCATCGCTCGGCCACCTAAAACGTACGACGGTCGAACCAAACAAGGATAACCAATCTTTTTCGCGATTTTCTTTGCTTCGGCCGGCGAATAAGCAGTCCCGTTTGGTGCCTGGTTTAATTTTAATTTCCTCAGCATCGCCGCAAAACGCTTGCGGTCTTCAGCTCGATCAATTTGTGACGGGCTGGTCCCAATAATTTTAGCTCCAGCTGCTTCTAATGGTAAGGCTAAGTTAAGCGGCGTCTGCCCGCCAAACTGGACAATGATGCCGCTTGGTTTTTCTTTTTCAATAATGCTTAACACATCTTCACGCGTCAGCGGCTCAAAATATAACCGGTCAGACGTATCGTAATCGGTTGAAACTGTTTCGGGGTTGGAATTGACCATGATCGACTCATAACCAGCTTCCCGCAGAGCAAAAGAGGCGTGACAGCAACAGTAGTCAAATTCAATTCCCTGACCGATCCGGTTGGGCCCGCCGCCCAGAATCATAATTTTCTTTTTCTTTTTTGACGGCCGAACTTCATCTTCCGTTTCATAAGTCGAATAATAGTAAGGGGTAAAGGCTTCAAACTCGGCCGCACACGTATCAACCAATTTATAGACAGCAGCCACCCCCAGCTCTCTTCTCTTCTCCCAAACCTCTTTCTCTTTCCGGCCGGTAATATAAGCTAATTGTCGATCCGAAAAACCAAACTGCTTTGCCTGAAAGAGCGCTTCTTTATTTTCCAGGACTTTTACTCCTTGCCCCCTGATCTTATTTTCTTCCTCGATAATTTCCAAAATATTCTCCAGGAACCACGGATCAACTTTGGTTAACTCATAAACTTTTTTAACCGGCAGCCCGGTCTTTAAGGCGTGTTTAATGTAAAAGATCCGCCGGTCATTTGGTTGCTGTAATTTTTCCAACAACAACTCTTCTTTGATAAATTCCTTCCCGTCAGCGCCTAACCCCGCCCGTCCAACCTCCAATGATCTTAACCCTTTTTGCAGGGCTTCTTTAAAGGTCCGCCCAATTGCCATCGTTTCACCAACAGATTTCATTGACGTGCCAATGACGGCTGGAGTATCAGGGAACTTTTCAAAAGTGAAGCGCGGGATTTTCACCACACAATAATCAATCGATGGCTCAAATGAGGCCGGAGTCTCTTTAGTTATATCATTAGGAATCTCATCCAAAGTGTAGCCAACCGCCAACTTGGCCGCGATTTTGGCAATCGGGAAACCGGTTGCTTTTGAAGCTAAAGCCGACGAACGTGAAACCCGCGGGTTCATCTCAATGATCACCATCCGGCCGGTCTCCGGGTGAACGGCAAATTGGATGTTGGAACCGCCGGTCTCAACACCGATCGCCCGGATCGCCGCTAATGACTGGTCACGCATTTTCTGATATTCCCGGTCGGTCAACGTTTGGGCTGGCGCGACAGTGATGGAGTCTCCAGTGTGGACCCCCATTGCATCGACATTTTCAATTGAACAGATAATAACAACATTATCTTTTTTGTCACGCATCACTTCCAGTTCATATTCTTTCCAGCCAGTCAAATCTTCTTCGATCAACACTTCAGAGATTGGAGAGAGCTCTAACCCTTTTTTAACAACTTCTTCATATTCTTCTTTGGTGTGCGCTACACCGGAACCGGTGCCGCCAAGAGTAAAGCTTGGTCGAATAATGACTGGCAGACCAATTTGCGGCAAACCTTTTGTTGCCTCTTCCATTGTTTTGGCAAAGAAACTCCTAGGAAGATCAAGGCCCGCCTCTTCCATCGCTTTTTTAAATAATTCCCGATCTTCGGCCGTCTTGATTGCTTTGACGTCAGCGCCAATCATCGCAACATTATATTTTTTAAGAATACCAGTCTCCGCAATCCCAATCGCGGTGTTTAACGCGGTCTGGCCACCTAACGTAGGTAAAATTGCCTGCGGTCGCTCTTGCTCAATAATCTTGCAGCACATTTCAACCGTAATTGGTTCAATGTATGTGCGGTGGGCAAGTTCTGGATCGGTCATAATCGTCGCCGGGTTAGAATTGATTAAAACAATCTCGAATCCTTCTTCTTTCAGTGCCTTACACGCCTGCGAACCGGAGTAATCAAACTCACATGCCTGGCCAATCACAATCGGCCCGGCACCAATGATCATTATTTTCTTGATGTCAGTTCGTTTTGGCATTCATTAACTCCGCAAAGCGTTTAAAAAGGTCATGGGCATCATGCGGTCCCGGGCCCGCCTCTGGATGATGCTGGACAGAAAAGATCGGCAGTTTTAAGTGCCGCATTCCTTCAACTGTCTTATCATTTAAATTAATATGGGTCAGCTCAACTGTCCCTTTGGGAATTGAATCGACATCAACGGCAAAACCATGGTTTTGCGCCGTGATATCAACTTTTCTCGTCTTTAAATCCATTACCGGCTGGTTGCCGCCATGATGGCCAAATTTAAGTTTGTAAGTTTTGCCGCCTAAAGCCAACCCTAAAAGCTGGTGGCCAAGGCAGATCCCAAAAATCGGCTTTTTACCAATTAATTTTTTGATATTTTCGATCGCGTACGTCACCGCAGCTGGATCAGCCGGGCCGTTAGAGAGAAAAATCCCATCAGGATTAGTCGCTAATATTTTGTCCGCTGGATAATCGGCCGGATAGACCGTTACTTCGGCTCCAATCAATTGCATGTTGCGTAAAATATTAAACTTGATCCCATAATCATACGCCGCTACTTTAAACTTTTTTCCGGAAGCCCAAACGTATGGTTCCTTGCAGGTAACGACTTTGACCAGATCAACTCCTTCAACGCCTTGAGATTCTTGCGCTTTCTTAATCAAACTCTTTTCAGCTAAATCAGTAGTTGAAATAATCCCTTTTTGTGACCCTTTTAACCGCAACCGGCGTGTTAACATTCGTGTATCGATCCCCTCAATTCCGACAATCCCAAATTTGGCCAGGTATTCATCAAGCTTTAAAGTTGAGCGAAAATTTGAGCGGATCCGGCTATTTTCTCGGACAACAAACCCTTCACATTGCGGTTTGGCCGATTCAATATCCTCTTCATTTATCCCGTAGTTGCCAATTAAAGGATAGGTCATCGTCACGATCTGCCCTTTATATGATGGGTCGGTAATTATCTCCTGATAACCCGTTAGAGAGGTATTAAAAACTACTTCGCCACTCTTTTCGCCAACAGCGCCAAAAGAGTGCCCGTGGAAAATCGTCCCGTCTTCAAGTGCGAGGATTGCCTTTGTCATTATCCCTAGACCCGAAACATTATACCACTAATTTGTTCAAATCTCTAATCAAAGCCATCAAGCGATTATAACTTTTGCGATCAAATTGAAAACTGATCCGCGGTAAGTCTAGAAATTCTTTGGCTCGCACTTCGGTTGGCAGCGGCCCGCAGGGACAAATTTCCCCTTTCATAATATCGGCATATTTTTTGCTCAACCGTTTCAGGTCGGCCGGTTTCACTTTATATTTTAATCTGATCACTGCGCCTTCCCGGCTGAATTTGATTGAGTGGTAAATCCGATAAAAGTTTTCAATTTCCTGAATTGCTTCCGGAACTGAATGGACAATCCTAAACAATTCCAGGTCATGTTTGGTAATAAAGCCGCCGCCAATTAACTGCCGCTTCACAAAACTGAGCCAATTCCGCCAATAATTGCTCCACCATGGTTCAATAAAAACGATTGGTCGGGGAACACTTTTGCCGGTTTGCACCAAAGTTAAAATTTCAAACCCTTCGTCATGAGTGCCAAACCCGCCGGGGAAAAGGACCGTGGCGTCAGATTCTTTAATAAACGCGAGCTTGCGGGTAAAAAAGTATTTAACATTAATAAGTTTCTCGCCGCGGCTGACAAATTCATTCGGCTCAACTTCCAGCGGCAGTTTTATTTTTATCGCAAAACCTTTATCTTTCGCGCCTCGGTTCCCCGCCTCCATTACCCCGCCACCACCACCAGTAATTACCATCCACCCCTTCTTGGTAATCTCTTCAGAAAACTCAACCGCCATTTTATATTCTCGACTGTGCAATTTGGTCCGGTGTGAACCAAAGATCACAACCTTTCGATCATGCCGGTATTTACTAAAAACCCGAAAAATATGGCGGAGCTCTTTTAACGTTACTGTTGCTAAATAGAGGTCGCGTTCATCCGCTTTATCAAGGAATAATTTAACTATCGCCGTAAAAAGATCGCGGATATAGCGGCGGCGGCGCGGATCACTATACTTTTTTGCCCACTTGGCAATTTCGCGGTCAATCTTGGGGTTCCCGGTTACATAATCGACTTTTTCGCGCTGATTATGGTTCAACAATTTCTATCCCCTTTCCTATCGTTTCTACCACAAAACTCTGGGGATAATCAAGCCGTAATTTATTAACCATTTCCTCTGCTTTATTTTGATCCGCAATTTGTCCAAAAACCGACGGCCCCGACCCCGACATCTGCGCCCTCAAACAACCTAAACTTAGCAACCGCTCTTTTAATCGCAAAATTTCCGGATACTTTTTCACCACAACTTTTTCCAAATAGTTATTACCTTCATTTTTAATTTTCAATTTTTCACTTCGTGCCGAGCTTATATCTAATACTCGGTGCGAGGCATTTTTCATTTTGTCAAATTCATCATAAGCCCACTTAGTCGCCACCTTAATATTAGGGGTTACCAGCACAAACATCGCCTTGGGACCATCTTTCTGCTTCTCCACAATCTCCCCTCGTCCTTTAACCAAACACGTCCCACCTGTTAAACAGAAAGGAACATCAGATCCAACTTTTGCGCCAATAGTAGCTAATCCTTCATTTTTAATTTTTAATTTTCCACCTCGTGCCGAGCTAATAACACTCTCTCGGTGCGAGGCATTTTTCATTTCATTCATCCCATAAAGCACCGCCGCCGCATCCGCCGATCCTCCGGCTAGTCCCGCTGCCATCGGTATCCGTTTGTCGATTTCTATCCTTATTCCTGCTTTCTGTTTTCTACTATCTACTATCTGCTTTCTAAATTCCTCTGCCGCCTTATACACTATATTATCTCGACCAAGCGGGACTTCTGGATTATTACAGCTGACTTCAATGCCGCTGGCAATGGGGGTTAAGGTGATCAGATCGTAGAGCGAGACCGACTGCATAACCGATTCCAGGTCATGATAGCCATCAGAACGTTTATTAAAGACGTGGAGGGATAGATTGATTTTGGCAAAAGCTTTCAGCTTCATGAGCCAAAAGCTACTTTGTCAGCTTAACCATCAAGCGAGACTTTTTGCGAGCCGCTTTATTCTGGTGGATAATTCCCCGTTCAACTGCTTTATCGATAACAGAAACTGCTTGGTTGATAAGATCTTTGACGTCAGAAGCTTTAGCAGCAATTGCCTTTTCGGCACTTTTTAACGCTTTTTTAATTGACTGCTTGGCAGCCAAATTTCGTTTATTTCGTTTTCTAGAACTTTTTGTCCTTTTAATCCCCGACTTTGCTCTTTTACCCATTACTCTCCTCCTTAGTCAAACCAGCTGAGTTGACATTATAGCGTATTTTGCCGTATTATAGCAAGTGCTTTGAGTATCCACGATTGGTTTAAACGAAAGAAAGAGTCAAAAGAGAGCTCCTCAGTCCGCGAAAGACTCGATATCCCTGGTAATTTATGGGTTAAATGCTATAAATGTGGCCAGGCGATCTTTAACCGCGACCTGGAGGCCAACCTTAAGGTTTGCCCTAAGTGCGGTTATCATTTTAAGTTGACTGCCGGGGAGCGCATCAGCCAAATCACTGACAATGGCAGTTTTCAGGAAATTAATGGCAAGATCAAATCAAGCAATTTCTTAAACTTTACCGATGCCAAGTCTTACGGCAAAAGGATTGATGAAGCCATCTTTAAATCTAGCATTACTGATGCGATCGTCACCGGCTCGGCCAAAATCAGCAGCCATCAAGTCGCTTTGGGGATTATGGATTTCTCCTTTATGGGGGGGAGCGTCGGCTCGGTTGTCGGGGAAAAAGTCGCTCGGTTGATTGAGCTAGCAGTTGAGAAAAAAATCCCGGTAATCATCTTTTCTGCTTCAGGCGGTATGCGGATGCAGGAAGGGATTATGAGCTTGATGCAAATGGCTAAAACTTCGGCTTGTCTTGGCCGACTTAGAGAAAACCGTCTCCCTTTTATCTCCGTCTTAACCGACCCGACTACTGGCGGAACCACCGCCAGTTTTGCCATGTTAGGTGACATTAATATTGCCGAACCGGGGGCTTTGATCGCTTTCGCCGGACCGCGAGTGATTGAACAAACAATCAGGCAGAAACTCCCCCCTGGCTTCCAACGCGCGGAGTTTTTACAAGAGCACGGCATGGTTGATATTGTCTCTCCAAGAAAGGAACTGAAAGAAACTTTAGTGAAAACCTTAAAGTTTTTTAAAGATTAATATGATTAAACAGGAAAAAGAGCCAAAAAGATTGCTTTCCTTTGAGAAACCGCTGGAAGAGTTGTTTGAAAAATTGGAAAAGTTAAAGAGTTTTCAGGAATCCGGCAAAATGGACATGTCGCAGGATATCAAACTGATGGAGAAGCGGATTGAGGCTACTCGCGCCCAAATTTTTACTAATTTAAATCCGATCCAGATCGTTCAGGTTGCCCGTTTTATTGACCGGCCAACTACCCAGGAATACGTTAACATGATTTTTGACGACTTTGTCGAACTTCATGGTGATCGTAACTTTTCTGATGACCCGGCTATGCTAACCGGTATTGCCAGCTTAAATGGCCGCTCGGTAGCAGTAATGGGGCACCAGAAAGGCCACACCACTAAAAAAAACCTCGCCCACAATCATGGCATGGCCAATCCGGAAGGTTATCGCAAAGCCCTACGCATCATGCGGTTGGCTGAACGATACAATAAACCGGTCATTTCTTTTGTTGACACCCCAGGCGCTTATCCCGGCATCGGTGCAGAGGAACGCGGCCAGGCCGAAGCAATTGCTAAAAACCTTAGAGAAATGGCCGAACTAACGGTTCCCTTTTTAACTATCATAACCGGCGAAGGTGGTTCAGGCGGCGCGCTGGGGATTGGGATGGGCAATCGCGTTTTAATGATGGAGTTTTCGGTCTATTCCGTTATCTCACCTGAAGGGTGTGCCTCGATCTTATTTCGCGACGCAAAACGGGCCAACGACGCCGCCGTTGCCATGAAAATTACGGCGCGTGATTTATTAGAATTAGGGATTATCGACGAGATTATCAAAGAGCCGGTCGGCGGCGCGCATAATGACCCCGCCCTGGCTGCAAATTACGTTAAATCTGCTATAATTAAAAATCTCGAGCCGTTGTTAAAACTTTCCCATCGCGAACTATTAGCTGATCGTTATAATAAGTATCGGAAGATGGGGATTTTTTTAGAAAGTTAATGTGCCGCTGTGGTGGAATTGGCAGACGCGCCAGACTCAAAATCTGGTGAGGTTAACCCTCGTGTCGGTTCGACCCCGACCAGCGGCATTAGTTAACTAACAACTTACAACTAACGACACGGTCCGACTACGTCGGACCTACAACTGGTTGTAAGTTAAAAATGCCGCGGTGGTGGAATTGGCAGACACGCATGATTCAGGTTCATGTGGGAGCAATCCCATGGAGGTTCAAGTCCTCTCCGCGGCAAGTTTCAACTTGACAAGAAATTATCTATATACTATTATAATAGTGTCGAAATAAAAATGGCCCCACGAATTTTTATCATTTTTTTCAATTTTTCCCAAGGAGGAGCCAATGGATATAGTTGAATTGGAAGGAAAAACGCTGAATGAGTTATATGATATCGCCAAGAATTTACAGATCCCCAATCCCCGCCAGTTAAAAAAACATGACCTAATTTTTAGAATTCTTGAAGTGCAAACCGAAAAAAATGGTTATATGTTTGCTAAAGGAATTCTGGAAATCTTGCCTGAAGGTTACGGTTTCTTAAGAACTGGCGGTTATCTCCCCAGCCGTGAAGATGTCTATGTTTCACAAACCCAGATCCGCCGGTTTGAGATGACCAACGGGGACTTGGTCCAGGGACAGATCCGTCCACCAAAAGAAGGGGAAAAATATTACAGTTTGCTGAAGATTGAAGCGATCAGCGGTGAAGATCCTGATAAAGCGCGTGATCGCATTCCATTTGAAAACAAAACGCCGATCTTCCCTGATAAACGCTTTACTCTGGAATATCCTAAATGCGCCATCGCCGGCCGGTTAATCGACCTGTTGGCGCCAATCGGTAAAGGGCAACGCGCCTTGATCGTCTCTCCACCTAAAGCTGGTAAGACAACCATTTTAAAGAACATTGCCAATAGTATTACGGAAAATAGCCCGGAAACAATCATTAAAGTTTTGCTGGTTGATGAACGGCCGGAAGAAGTGACCGATATGCAACGCTGTGTTAAAGGTGAAGTTGTCGCGTCAACATTTGACGAGCCGCCAGAGAATCATATTCGGATTGCCGAACTTCTGCTGGAGCATTGTAAGCGTTTAGTTGAAGGCGGCCATGATGTCGTAATTTTGCTTGACTCTATTACCCGCCTTGCCCGCGCCTACAACCTGGTTACCCCACCCTCTGGCCGAACATTATCCGGCGGTCTTGATCCAACCTGTCTCCATCGGCCAAAACGGTTTTTTGGCGCAGCGCGCAATATTGAAGAAGGCGGCAGTTTAACTATCATCGCCACTGCCCTGGTTGATACCGGCTCCAGAATGGATGATATTATTTATGAAGAGTTCAAAGGGACCGGCAACATGGAATTGCATCTTAATCGCAAGCTGGCTGATCGGCGGATTTTCCCCGCGATCGACGTCAAACTTTCCGGCACCCGGCGCGAAGAATTACTGCTCGATGAAAAAGAGTTAAAGCGGATGTGGCTCTTGCGTAAAGTAATGGATAATTTTGATTCGTCTGAAGGGACCGAACAATTAATCGAACGGTTAAAAGAATTTAAGACCAATAAAGCGTTCTTGGATTCAGCCGACATTAAGTAAATAGTAAAGGTTCAATTTCCTTCAAACCACACCATTGGCCAGAACGAATTTGTTCGCGGGTAAAATCCCCAATGTAGTGTCTGATTTCCGCCGCTGTTTTTATTTTTCTGATTTGCACTAGCATTTGCTCTAAAGTCGGTTTATCAACACTTAAAATAATTTTTCGGGCTAGATCAGCAAAACCGGTACTAAAACTGATCTTTTCCAACCCCATTGCTAATAAAACCAGTAAACCACGCCAATCGTTTCCCATCGCACCACAGAGAGAGACATCAATCCCATGATTAACTGCCTGGGTTATCGTCGTATTTATCGCCCTGATTACCCGGGGATCAAGTTCATCAAAATAGCGAGCGGTAGTGGTACTATAACGACTAGTCGCAGTAAGAAAATGGGTTAAATCATTAGTCCCAATACTGACAAAGCGAATAAATTTATGTTTAAATATCTCAGGCAAAACTGATAAAACACGGGGATGCTCAACCATCATCCCAAAGACAATTCCCTGATTGGTCGGCTGACCAGCGCTTTCCAATTCTCTTCTAATCTCTTCAATTAAGGCCTGGACTTGACGACAATCAGCTGCGCTTTGCACTAAAGGAAACATTACTCGAAATCGCCCTTGAGTCTGCAGTAAAGCTCTGATCTGATTACAGAAAACAAAATGATAAGGTGAGTTCCGATCAAGACAAAGCTGGATCCCTTTCTTACTCGTTGGGTCTAATTGTCCATTCAATTCTTCAAAATAGGGAAAACTCTTATCGACATCAGGATCAATTGTTCTAAAAGTAACTTCTTGGCCATTAGCAGCAGCAATAATATTTTGATAATAGTCAATTTGTTCAGCAATTTCTGGCTCAGCTTTTCTCACTGAATCATCAACTGGATTATTGATAAAGAAAAATTCCGTGCGGACTAGACCGATCCCGTCCATTTGGTGCGCTACTGTGGAAGCGACTTCTTCTGCCGTTACCACATTTCCCATCATTAAAATCGACGTTGTACATTCCAAGAGATGCACGTGCACGCCCCTTAAAGCTCTTAATCGTTCAGAGATTGCTCTCTTTTCCACAATTAAGCGTTGATATAAATCCAACTTTTCGTCTGTTGGATTAACAATTAATAGTTCTTCCCGACCATCAATAATCAACGGGACCCCATTAACTATCTGACCAACTACTCCTTTTACTCCAACTAAACCGGCTTTTTCCCGATCAATCATCCGCAACGAAACATGATCTTTACTACTGCCACCTTCTCTAACCACCCCAATTACTCGTCGATCATTTAAAATCGGCAAATCCGCTGGTGAAAGTTCTCTAACCACCAAGATCAAGCTACCTTGACCGGCGTTTTCTATCGCTGTTTCTAGGTTAATCGTTTTACCATATTTAATCGCCAACATTCTGACACATAACTGTTTAACATCTTGATAAATACTCGCAAATTTTTCATCTCCAGAATCACGCAGCCTAATATTTGCCGGCAGAGCTAGAAAGCGCTCAACTGCCCCCTTGGCAGAAATCTTTTCCTCCTCCATTATCTCGATGACTTTTGCTTTTATTTCCAGTAAGAGCAACCCCAACATCTGGCTAATATCACTTTGGTCAGTTTCTAAATTACTTTGCATCTGGTCACAAGCCGCGACCAGTGCATCAATTTTTTCGCGTACTACTTCATCTATCGTTATTTCGCGGCTAGCCGCTTCTAGGCCCAAATCCGTTTCTGTAAAGTCTGCTAAATCAACCACTCCATTCACTACCAGTGCTGTCCCAATAGCCACCTTATCATTTATTTTGCCGCCGGATAAAACAACCTCTTGGTCAAAGGAAAATCTTACCGTACCAATTCCAATCTGGCTTCGTAAAAATTCATCCAAGACTTTTAAGGCAGGCAAAGCCTCTTCCCCTTCCGCTCGAATAACAAAATATCCGTCAACTCTAGGATCTACGGTCTGCGTAAAGAGTGTTTGCTCAATCGGATATCCAGTCTCCCTACCAATCAGAAAAATTCGCGCACGAAAATGAGCTGCTCTAGCCGCTAATTCCGCAACTAAGGCTGGGGGTAGCCGTCCAGCTAACGGTCTAAATAATAAACCGACTGTTCTATCAATCATTGCCCAATTTTATCGATATTATTCATGGTTAATTTCATGTTATAATCATTTTCATGTTTACTAAAGAAGAGATCGAGAAAGTAGTAGCAAGTAGCAAAGTAGCAAGTAGCAAGGGGGGAGTCGTAAGAATAAAAGGGCTTTCGACCGACAGCCGAACAGTAAAAGCGGGTGAACTTTTTGTTCCCCTAAAAGGGCCAAAGTTTGATGGGCGCAAATTTATTCCGGAAGTTTTAGAAAAAGGCACTTTTGTTTTAGAAGTTGAAGATGGTTTAGGTGCACTGCAAAAACTGGCCGCCTATCATCGGAGTAAATTTAATATCCCGGTCATCGGCGTCACCGGCAGTGTTGGGAAAACCACGACCAAAGATATGATCGCTGCGATTTTAAGCCAGCAGATGCCGACCTTAAAAAACGAAGAAAACTTCAATAACGAGATCGGTGTCCCCCTCACCTTATTGAAATTAACGAAAAAACATCAAGCCGCCGTGATTGAAATGGGGATGCAGGGGTTAGGAGAAATAAAATTATTAGCGGAAATCGCGCGTCCGACCATCGCCGTCATCACCAATATCGGCGAGGCCCATCTGGAAAAACTGAAAACCAGAAAAAATATCGCTAAAGCCAAAACCGAGATTTTTGCTTTTTTAACTAAAAAAGATTGGGCCGTCATTAATGCTGATGATGAATTCTACGAACACTTAATGTCAAATGTAAAATGTAAAATGAAAAATGTATGTACATTTGGTATTATTGAAAAGGCCAAGGTGACACCGAAAGATCTCAAGGGGATAAATTTGCCCCTACCCGGCGAACATAATATTTACAACGCGCTGGCGGCGATCGCCGTCGCTAGAATTCTAAAAATCAGCCGGCAGAAAATTAAAAAGGGATTAGAAGAATTTCGACCCTCAAGCAAGCGCTGGGATGTTATTAACCGAACTGATAAAGTCAAAATCATTAATGACACCTATAATGCTAATCCACAATCAATGGCGGCCGCTTTAAAAGTCTTAGCTGTTTTAAAGGGTCGTAAGATTGCCGTGTTGGGAGAAATGCTGGAGTTGGGTGGACGAACAAAAGCGGCTCACCAACGGATTTTAAAACTTTGCCGGCAATTAAAAATTGACAAAGTTTTAACGGTTGGCCAGGCTTGGCCCGCTCCTTTCCACGCCAAAGAAACAGTTATTAAAAATCTGCGACAAATAATTCAGCCGCGTGATATAATCCTGGTTAAAGGATCGCGCAGTCTAAAGATGGAAGAAGTCGTTGAGGCGATCCGCTAGAGCCTGGGTGGTGGAACTGGCAGACACACCAGCTTGAGGGGCTGGCGCCGTCAAAAGCGTAGGAGTTCGAATCTCCTCCCAGGCATTGAAACAATTTGACTGGCGCAAGATTTTTCGCTACACTTTCGATAAAGTTAAAGGAGGCAGCGTGGAAGTCCAAGCTTCAACTATCCAGTCAGCCAGTGAGCCTCGCCTGTTGACGGACAACTCTTATCAAAATCCTGCTGGTTCTGATTTTCAAAAATATCTTGACGAAGAACAACAGCGTTTAACCGGACTTTTCTCTCCCCTCGCCCTTTTTAATTTTGACAACTGGTTTAGTTATGCAATTGGTGATCAAACAAAAACCAGCGGGGCTAATTTTGTAAAACTTTTCTCTGACTTGGACGGTAATGCCAACCAGCTACAAGACACAACTTCATCTTCAAACCCGCCGACAACCAATCAATTAGTCCCTAATCAAAATCAGTCAGTCGTCAATCAACAAATAGTTAATAATTACTTTTTTAATACCACTCAGTCAGCCATCCAGCAATTGTTGCAAAAAACCGGCTGGCTTACCCCTAATCTGCAAGCTCAACCCCAGTTTTTTACCGCTCAGCTGGAGGGGAAATTACTAAGTAAGGTTGACTTACAGGCTCTGGTTGATAAAATTGTCTCACAGCTTCAGTTAGTTAAGGATAAAGGGAAAATAGAATTGTCTCTTGGTCTAAAGCCGGAAAATTTAGGTGAACTGCTCTTGATTTTAACAGCCCGTTCTGGCTTAATTGGGATTCAGATTCAAGCTTCGTTAGAAGCAAAAAAAATACTTGAGGCCCAGCTTGATGAACTGAAAAGTGCGTTGAAAAAAGCCAACATAAATTTGGCCGATATTGTTATTACCGCACCCAAGGAGGTAAAAAAAGATGCTTGATATGATGAATCAGGCCAAAAATGCAATCGAAGCTTATAACGTCGCTTTAAAAGCAACTTCCGCCAATATTGCCAACATGAGTGTTAACGGTTATAAGAAAATTGATGTCTCTTTCCAATCAATTTTTGAAAAAGTTTTAAATCGTGGAACGGCCGCCGCTGCCAGTCACGGCGGAACAAATCCAATCCAGCAGGGACAAGGGATGTCCGTCTCTTCGGTCTTGATTAATTTTTCTACTGGAGAATACTCTTCCGGTCAAGGGTTAGATGCTGCGATCCAGGGTCAAGGTTTATTTGTCCTCTCGCCTGACGGCGGGACAACAAATTTATACACCCGGGCAGGAGATTTTTCTGTCGATTCCAGTGGCAACTTGCTATCAAATAACATGCAAGTCTATGGTTTAAATAATAGTAACTCTCTAGTTGCTATTCAAGGCTTACCATCCGGCAACAAAGCTGATTATAAATGGTTATCAGACGGCACTCTTCAATATACCGCTGATGGTGGCACAACTTATGTCAACACCGGTTATAAAATTGCTCTCTCCTATTTTCCCAATCCCAACGGTTTAGCCCAAGCTCAAGGGACAACTTTTGCCGAAACCCCGGCCTCCGGTAGTCCAGCTGACCCAGCTGCCCCTGGTGGTGCGGCAGGCATACTTCGGCCAGGACAGGTTGAACAATCAAATGTTGTTTATTTATCGGAAACCATTAACGCGATCGAACTGCAACGCGCGATGAGTGGAAACTTAACCATGATCCGGATGGCATCCGACTTGATCTCAAACTTTATTAGCAAACTATCATAGAATAGACAATAATGGCACTAGAAAGACAAAATAGTAAGCCGGAAATCGCCGCTCAAAGACGAGTGCTTAAATTAACTCCGGCCATCGGGGATTGGACCACCTATAAACCACCCCGGGTAATTTCTAAGAGAATTAAAACTGGTCTCTACGGTTTTGATCGGTTGTCAAAGGAAGATGTTAATACTGCTCTTTTTATTCATTATCGTTTTCTCCAAAATCTGCTCAAACAATTTAAAATTGATTTAAGTATGGCGGTTGAGCTTTTTACTGTTCAGTTAGAACAAACAACTTACTTAAATTTCCTCCGCAACCTAAGTGGTCCTATGGTGCAGTGCAAAATTGCTCTCCCCGGCGTTCACGACCCAATTTTCTTTTTCCTTGATCTGTCATTAGCCAACTCGATTATTAATTACGCCTTAGGCAGTTTTGATCTAGAAGCAATTTCTCGCGGCTTAACTGAAGCAGAAAAAGCGACTTTAGAAACCACTTTAAATGAGTATCTCCCCGCCCTCTGCGACGCTTATGCTGGGACAGTTGCCAACTTGTCATTATCTGTCAAGAGTTCTCCTGATGTAACCATGGAGCCAACCATGACAGCTAATACAACTCTGGCCGCCTTTGGCGCCGAAGTTTCTCTCGCTGATAATCCACCAGCCAAGCTTTATATTGCTTACAGTGGCAATGCGCTCCGAACTTTATTATCCGCTTACAAACTACAGGAGAAAAATCGACCGCTTGATTTTTCTCGCTTACCCACCATGTTATTGCAAAAAATAACTGCGCCAGTAACCGCTATCCTTGGCGAAACTGATTTAACCACTCAGGAATTAAATGAGTTTGAGGTCGGAGATGTTGTCGCTCTTGATTTAAGTATTAGCAGCCCGTTACTGACTGAAGTAGGCAATATTAAACTTTCTGGCCAGCCTGGCACAAAAAGCAAGAAAGTAGCAATTCGCATTGTTGGCTTACGTGAAGCCAGTGACATTGAGTTGCCACCACCACACTTGGCCACTGATAAACCAGAACCAAAGCCAGTTATAAAAACTGACCCAATTCTTCCGCTTTCCTCCAATACTTCTCCTAAAGATATTAAACCAGAGCCGTCGCCACTCCCACCACTTGAACCGGAAAATACTTTAGAAGAGGAAGAAGATTGGTTGGCAGATGAAGATTTTACTGACGAAGATGTTTTAGGAGAAGAAGAGTTTCCACCACCGGCACTTTAAAGGAGGCAAAGCAAAATGGAAGTAAAAAATGTAAAATTCCCGGAATTTGGTAACGAACAAAAGGGTGAAACAATTGAGCAACGCTCGCTGGGCAATATCCCGGTTAAAGCCACGGTCGAATTAGGACAAACCGAGTTATCCTTAAAGGAAATTCTTGAGTTGGCGGAGGGCTCAATTATTGAATTAAGTCGCTTAGCAGGCGAACCACTCGATTTAAAAGTTGGTGGGCAAGTGATCGCTCAAGGCGAAGTCGTCGCGATTGATGATTATTATGGACTGCGCATTACCAACGTGGTGATGAAATGACGACCGAGGCCCTGGCGTTTCAGCAACCGGCAGTCCTCTCTGCTGGCGCAATTTTTCAAGGCATTGTCTCTTTAGCTATTGTCCTGGCTGTTATCTGGGTAATCGCAAAGTATCTCTTACCAAAATTGAAAATACCAAGTAGTAGCAAAATTATTCAGATTGTTGATCGCGTCTATTTAGAACCACAAGTCACCTCATACATTCTTAAAGCTGGTTGTGACTCCTGGTTAGTAGTGGTCAGCAATAAACAAATTGCCAAAATTGATAAGGTAAATTTGGCCTAATGAACGCTCTTAACTTAAACCAAATTATCGCCTCCCCGCAGTTTAGCAGTAGTATTCAACTAATTATTTCTCTGGCTTTAATTTCGCTTGTCCCTTTTTTCCTGGTGTCAGTCACCTCCTTTTTGCGGGTGATTATTGTTTTGGCTTTAGTCCGGACCGCGATTGGCACCCAACAAGTTCCGCCCAATACCGTCATGGTTGGCTTGGCTCTCTTTTTAACAGTTTTTATCATGTCCCCAGTCTGGCAAGAAGTTAACACCAATGCTTTAATCCCTTATAATCAAGGGAAGATTTCGCAGGCCAAAGCTTTTGCCCTTAGCGCTAAACCGCTGCAAAAATTTATGATCAAACAAACCAGAGAAAAAGATTTAGCTCTTTTTGTTCAGTTTGCTAAAATTCCTAAACCCAAAACGGTTGATGACGTTCCACTGTATGTCTTAATTCCTTCGTTTATGATTTCCGAGTTAAAAACCGCCTTTCAGATCGGTTTTCTCCTCTTTATCCCCTTCATCATGATCGATCTAATTGTCTCCAATATTTTACTTTCCCTTGGTATGTTCATGCTGTCACCGGTCATGGTTTCTCTCCCGTTTAAAATTCTCCTGTTTGTTTTAGCCGACGGCTGGAATTTGATTTGCCGCGGGTTGTTAATGAGTTTTAAATAACATGGGACAGGATTTTGCCGTCCAGGTAATGTATCAAGGTGTAATCACCATCTTGATTATTTCCATGCCCACTGTTGGCATCGGTTTATTGGTCGGTTTTATTATTAGCTTATTTCAAGCGGTCACTCAGATTCAGGAGCAAACCCTAACTTTTGTGCCAAAAGTGATTGCGGTCATGTTAATGCTGGTCTTTACTTCACCTTGGATTATTTCGCTGATGGTCGACTTCACCATCACTCTCTGGAGCGCCATTCCAGGAATGGCTCGATGATCTTTTCCTATAACCAGTTAACAGTTTTTCTTTTGATAATCGCCAGAATAATTGGTGTTTTAATTGAAGCCCCTATTTTCAATTCGCGCAGTTTCCCCGCTTTTGCGAAAGTAGCCCTCGCTATTTGGATTGCTATCGTCCTTTGGTTTGTCACACCAGTTAGCCCTCAGCTACCGTCAACAATCCCGCTGATTTTACTCGCCCTTATCTTTGAGGTTGCGCTGGGTTTTACCATCGGTTTTATTATCAATATCATTTTTATTGCCGTTCAATCAGCTGGTGAAATTATGGATATGCAAATGGGCTTATCAGTCGCAACTGCGCTTGACCCCATTTTTGGCGCGGTTATTTCGATTATCGGCCGAATTTGTTTTTATACCGCCATGATTATGTTTCTGATTATGAATGGGCATCATCTAGTCCTGTCAGGTTTTCACCAAAGTTTTTCCGCAATCCCGGCTGGCCAATTTGCTAATTTTTCTTCACCTAATTTTGCCTTGCAGATGATCGCGCTTGGTTCCGGGCTCTGGTTAACCGCTATTAAACTTTCCGCCCCGATCGTCTTATTGGTTTTTCTCTCTGATTTTTCCTTTGGGATTGTTTCTCGGGTCGCCCCGCAGGTAAACGTTTTTATGCTCGGCTTTCAGGTCAAACCTTCATTAGGCCTGATTGGTTTCATTTTTATTCTCCCTTTTATCGTTAAATATATTAGCCATCTTTTGGAAACGATGACCGCCCAGTTGATTTTACTGATTAATAATATAAAATAAGGTTGTATGGCTGAAGGTGGTGGCGATAAGTCTGAAGAACCGACCCCGCATCGTCTGCGTGAAGCACGCGAAAAGGGTCAGGTTGCTAAAAGCCGCGAAATAACCGTCGCGTTTACCCTTCTTTTAACTTATTTTCTTTTTCGCTACGTCGGCCCCTCGATGTGGCTTAACCTTAACGAAATGATACGCGCCATTATCGACCTTATCCCGGAAGCCACTCATAATTTTAGTTTATCATTAGCCGGCTATATTTTATTAATTGGTTTGCGGGCAATGGCTTTTACTGTTTTGCCCTTATTTGGGATCTCTTTTGCGGCCGCTTTTTTGGCCGAAGCCTTGCAAACCGGTTTCCTTTTTTCCTTTGATCCCTTAAGCCCTAAACTGGAAAAATTAAATCCACTTGAAGGGATGAAAAAAATGTTTTCGCTGCAAGGTTTTGTTGAACTGATCAAATCACTGTTAAAAATTATTATCGTCTTTTATATCGCCTGGGCGGCGGCCAAAGAAGATCTCCCGTTTATTCTAATTTTAATTGATACCCACCCCTGGGAAATTATTGCGCTGGGCGCTGCTCTCGTCTATAAAATCGCGATGCGGGTCGGCCTTTTTTATATTGCGGTCGCTATCCTCGATTATCTTTATAAGCGCTGGGAGTATATGCGTGGCTTAAAGATGACCAAACAGGAAATCAAGGAAGAATACAAACGATTAGAAGGTGACCCAATGGTTAAACAGCGGATGCGTGATTTACAGCGTCAAGCCGCCCACCAACGGATGATGGGTTCCGTCCCCCAGGCTGATGTCGTCGTCACCAACCCAACTCACCTGGCCGTTGCTTTAAAATATACCCAGGATAAAATGAAAGCGCCAATTGTCTTAGCCAAAGGCGAGCGAAAAATTGCTGAAGAGATCCGGCGGATTGCCGAAGAACACGAAATCAGCATTGTCGAAAACGAACCGCTGGCTCGTTCAATTTATCGAACCACCAAGGTCAATCAGGAAATTCCTCAAGATCTTTATCAAGCAGTTGCAGAAGTGCTGGCCTATGTCTACAAGATTAAGCGAGAACGCCAGGCCCGACGCAAAGCTTCGATTGCATTATCACCACGCTAGCAGTATAATCTTCAATGAAACATTTCACGAAAAATATTTACTGAGGCACATTTCTCGAATATGTAGTGCCAAGGGATTCGTGAAATGAGCCTAAGCGTGTCGTATTCGAGAAAGGTTACATTATATGGCAATGCCAGGATTTGATCCAAAGAGCTTGCGCAAGCTTTTTTCTTTAAGCGACTTCATGGTCGCATTTTTGCTCGTCGTTATTATCGCCTTGATGATTGTGCCGCTCCCCTCTTTTATTCTCGATCTTTTAATCACCTTTAGTTTAACTTTCTCACTTTTAGTCCTGTTGGTCGCAATGTATTTGAAAGAACCACTGGAATTTGCTTCTTTCCCTTCAATTTTATTAATAATTACAGTCTATCGTCTAGCACTAAATATTGCTGCTTCCCGCCTAATTTTAACCGAAGGTGCAGCTGGCGATGTCATCGCCGCCTTTGGCACCTTTGTGGTTGGCGGCAATTATATTGTTGGCGCGATTATCTTTACGATTATTACGATCGTTAATTTTGTAGTGATTACTAAAGGTTCGGAACGGGTCGCCGAAGTTGCCGCTCGTTTTACTTTGGACGCTATGCCGGGTAAACAGATGAGCATCGACGCTGACCTCAATGCCGGTTTAATTGACGCCACTGAAGCGCGCAATCGGCGCCGTAAAATTGAACGCGAAGCAACCTTTTTCGGCTCAATGGATGGTGCCAACAAGTTTGTCCGCGGCGACGCCATTGCTGGCATTATTATCGTGTTAGTTAATATTATCGGCGGAATTCTAGTTGGCTGGCTGCAGGGTGGCCTGGGGATAATGGAAGCACTGAACATTTATGCTCTGTTAACCGTTGGCGCGGGCTTAGTGGCCCAGTTGACCGCTCTATTAATTTCGATTGCCACCGGTTTGGTGATTACCAAATCAGCTTCGGAAATGAGTATGGGGACTGATATTTCCAACCAACTTTTTGCTCAGCCTCGTGCTTTTGCTTTTGTCTGCATTATTCTCGGGATCTTTGCTTTGATCCCAGGAATTCCGACTATTCCATTTTTGATTCTTGGTTCTCTCTCTGGAGTTCTGGCCCTGGTTTTAATGCAAGCCCAAACTGCCAAAGAAGAACAAAAAGTGGTGAGAGAAGAAGTTTCGGCCAAAGATGTGCTAAAGAAACCAGAAAGTATTCTTGGGACATTGGGTCTTGATCCACTCTCGATGAAAGCGGGACGAAATTTAATTCCGCTGATTGACCCGGGACAAAAGGGCGCTTTGCTTGAGAGAATTACCTTAATTCGCTACAACATTGGTCAGGAACTCGGTTTTGTTATTCCTGGTGTTAGAGTGATGGATGATTTAAGTCTCCCACCCGACCAATATATTATTGAAATTAGAGGGACAAAAATAGCCACTGGTGAAATCAAGATGGGCCATCATCTAGTCGACCTGCCGCTGGCTCAGGTTAAAGCAAAAAAGTTAAAAGGCTTAGAAGGTAAAGATCCCACCAGCGGTGATTTAATCACCTGGGTGCCAGATGAACTTTTACCACAACTTCAACAATTAGGCCTAGCCGCTCGTCCTCCAGTTGATGTGATCTCGACTCATTTTTCAGAGGTTATCAAGCGGCACGCTGACGAAATTATGACGCGCCAAAATGTCCAATCATTAATTGAGCTAGTAAAAAACACCAACGCAGCGATTGTGCGCGAATTAATTCCTGATTTACTCTCTCTTGGCCAGGTCCATAAAGTTTTACAACTGCTGGTGCGGGAACGGGTCAGCATTCGTGATCTTTCTACTATTCTTGAACGCTTAGCCGATTATGCTCACCTTTCACGTGATATTAATATTTTAGCAGAATATGTCCGCCAATCTCTTGCCCGGCAAATTTGCGAAAAATATTCCAGCAAAGAAGGAACCATTACCGTCGTAACTATTGACCCGGCACTGGAAGAGACCTTAATTGGTTCTATTCACCAATCTGAATATGGCTCTTTCCTGGCGGTTGATCCTAATGTGGGCGAAAAGATTTTAGTCCAGATTTCTGGTCACTTACGGAATTTTAAGCGGATGCGATTATTGCCAGTGATCCTTTGTTCACCAAGATTGCGGCCACATTTTAAACGCTTTATTGAGCGTAGTTTTCCCGACGTTGCTGTGCTATCATACAATGAAATTGTACCGCAGGTAAAAGTGCAAAGTATTGGAATGATCTCAATTGAGTAAAATAAAATTACTGTTTTGGGTTTTTTCGGTTTTACTGGCGGTTCTGCTTTGTCCGATTGCCCTCGCGGAAGTCCGCTTTGCTTCTGATATTACTTCCCTAGGTGTTGGAGCTCGCCCGTTAGGGATGGGAAAAATGTTTGTTGGGTTAGCTGATGATATCAGCTCAATGTATTTAAATCCCGGTGGTCTTGGGAACCTTAAAGCTGGGGAATTTTTATCAATGTCCGGCCGTTTTGTTAACCAGGTTAATTATTTAACGTTAGCAGTTTCTACCCCAACTGACCGTGGGACTTTTGCGGTCGGTTATACCGGCGCTGGTCTAGGTTTTAATATCCCGGTCTTAAACCTGATCGAAATCGCCACGGGTGAATACCGGGTTATCCCTTCAACCAATGAATCTGTTGACTATAATTATTTAAATCAGGCCGCCGCTTTTAGTTACGGGCTGCGTCTTCCCTGGTTTAATCTTTCAGCTGGCACCACCCTAAAAATATTTTCGGAAAGTATCAAGGGGAGTTCTAATAACAGCTCACTGGGAATGGACCTGGATATTGGGGCATTATACAAGCCTAACACGCAATTTAGCCTAGGGGCAACTCTCAAAAACGCGCTCCCCGCTTCATTGGGGGGAAAAGTAAGGTGGGATACCGGACTGGAAGAAACCGTCCCCTCCTCTTTCGTTTTGGGCGGTAATTATCAGGTCACTACACCTAAAATTGGCCTGATTAATCTTGGTGCTGATTACGAAATCCAGCCGACGCGGGCTAACATTCCTTCTATGTTCCATCTAGGTTTGGAATATTGGCCGCTTCAGATGTTTGCTTTCCGCACTGGAATTGATCAGGACGTTATTGGCAGTGGGACTGGCACCGGTTTAACTGTTTCTAATAATCCCACCGCTGGTTTAAGTTTGTTATTTTCTGACTGGCGTTTTGATTATGCCTTCCATAAATACAATAATCTAACCACAAACGATACTCATTATTTTTCCCTAGTTTATCTGCCGCCAGAAAAAATCCCACTGCAAGTTTTATCACCGTCAGATAAAGAGATTACCCACGAAAGTACGGTGATTGTACGTGGCAAAGTAGCTGATCGAAAAATAAACAAATTAACCATTAATGGTAAAGCGGTCCAAATAAATAATAATATCTTTGAGACCGAGGTTAGCCTCTTGCTGGGCAAAAACACAATTTGGGTTGGTGCTTTTGATGCAAAAGGTAAGGTTTTAGAAACCAAGCGGATTCGCCTTCTCCGTTTAGAAAAGTTTTCCGATGTGCCTGATAATTATTGGGCCAGAAACGAAATTGAAGCGCTTGGAACTTTGAATATTGTGCCTGGTTTTAAAGACGGCACGTTTAAACCGGACAAAAAAAGCAAACGTTTTGATTACCTGATCAAATTAATGAATATTGGTAAAGTACCGCCGGCAACCGAAGTCAAAACTGATCCATTTACTGACGTGAAAGCCAAAGATAAAATCGCTCCTTATGTCCAAGCCGGTCAGGACGTGAAGTTAGTTAAAGGCTATCCGGACAAAAAATTCCGCCCTTATAAAATAGTCAATCGGGTTGAAGGGACCGTCATGACCGTCCGCTTTGCTAATTTGAAACTGGAATCGGTTAATGAACGTCCCTATGAAGATATTGCCGCTCGCCACTGGGCTATTAAGGAAATTAGTGCGGCTAAACAACAGGATATGTTAAAATTTGCTTTAGAGTACCTCTATCCAAAAAACGATTTAACCCGCAGCGAATTAACTGCCATGCTCGCTCACACGCCTGAGGTAAAAATATTAGTGGACGATTTAATGAATTTTGAGAGCGGTTATTCCACTGAATTTCCGACAGGAGGAGTTATATGAGGTGGATACTTAAAAAAAGCGTTCTGTTTTTAGTTTTATCTCTCTCCCCTTTGTTTGTCTTGCCATCGCCTGGATCTTGGACAACATCTTTTTCAGATGCGTCCTACTGTTATCTAAACGATATTAGCATTGTTAGCACCCAAGTTGCCGTGGCAGTAGGAAATAATGGCACGGTATTAATTACTGCCAATGGTGGTGCAAGTTGGACAACAGAGACCCCTACCGTAGAAGCTGTCAATTGGCGTGCAGTACACGCACTGAGTGCTTCTAGCATCTGGATTGCCGGCGACCGTACGATCACCTCCGCTTCAACCCCTTATGTTTACTATTACAATGGCAGTAATTGGATTAATACTAATCCTATTGGTTATTCTGCAATGGGTGGTTTTTGCCCCTATGATATTTATGCCTTTGATGCTAACACCGCTTTAGTCGTTGGACAAGGAAACCTAATAGCATCAAACTCTGCCAGCAATGTCCTGCTTTATAATAGCGGAATATGGACCATTTCATCGGCTGAAGTCGGGACTAATGGACCACAATTACGGGCTATCTGTTCAAAAAGTAATACTACTTTCTGGACCGCTGGCAGTGTTTCGGGAGGACCAGATGCAGGCGGTTATGTTTTTATCACTCCTGATAGCGGCGTAACCTGGATTCAGGTTGCAACCCCGGCCATGCCTCATTTATATGGCTTAGCCCATGCCGCTTTCGATGTTGATGATCTTCTCTGGACCTGTGGTGACAAATCCGGGACAAGTGCGACTAATTCTATGTATACTTACGATCTCATTACCTGGACGGCCCAGACCACAGAAAATAACTTAAAAGATGTTCATTTTGTTAATAGTCTTGAGGGGTGGACTGTGGGCGCCAATGGCATTATTGAAGCTACTACCAACGGCGGTGCCATTTGGGCAATTGAGGCTTCCGGCACCACAGAAGTTTTGAATTCAGTCGATTTTCTCAATAATAATTTGGGCTTTGCGGCAGGAGGAAGTGCTGCTACTGGACGCTTAATATTAAAATACACTGGCACAACAACAACCACCACAACCACCACTTCAACGACCACTACGACCACTTCCTCTTCCAGTACTACGACAACCAGTTCAACAACAACTTCCTCTAGTAGCAGTAGCATAACCAGCACATCAACTACAACAACTAGTACTTCAACTACCACTTCAACAACAACCACCACCAGCACTACCACTACCACCACAATCACCGAACCTAACATAACTGGAATTGGCACTAATAGAGAATTTGTCCCAAAAGTAGCCACTAATAAAGGTAATACTTTATCCGGTTCCAATTTTCTGGCTAATGCTGCTGTTAAATTGACTCATCATCAAACTAGACAGGAATTAACCATTTCTAATGTTTCAATCAGTAGTGATGGAATAATAATCAACTTTAATGCTCTTATCCCAGCCGAGACCAGCGCTATTGGTTACTATGATGTTACCGTCATTAACCAAAATGGCGGGTCAGCCACTCTGCCAAGTATTTTTAGGGTCGAATATCCCGAGGGTGAAATTTTCTTTTACCCCAATAAAGTCACCGCTAACGCTTTACGCGCCACGGCCCTAGCTGACCAACCACGTATCGCCTACTCTTTAACTACCGATAAGCCAATTAATATTTTTGTCTATGATGTCAGGAGCATGCAAGTTATTTACCACCGCTCCTTTGCCGCTGGCGCAGCAGGGGCCAGAGCTGGTTATAATGAAATAATTTGGAATGGGCAAACCGATTGGGGCACAACAATCGCCAATGGTTCATATGTCTTACAGGCTTTTTCTGGTCAAACCATGATTGGTCAAACCTATTTTGTGGTGACAAATTAAAATGAAAAAAATAATTATTTTACTAAGTTTATTGCTGATGGTTTTCACCGCAACGGCTAATGCCGCTACCCGCGATTGGGGAGATGGGATAATAATGTGCAGTGCCGAGGCTGGGATCCAGCAAATACGGCCACTGGCTGCTAAAAACGTTGACGGGAGTATGGCTGTCGTTTGGCGTGATATGCGTGGGGCAACCTGGCCTCATTATAGCCTTTACGCTCAAAGGGTTGATCATCTCGGCAATCATAAATGGACAGCTAACGGCGTCCTAATTAAACAGGATGATGTTGAGGATGTCTCAGCCAATATTGAAGGATTAGACATATTTTCTTCCGATGTATCGGGTGATGTAATTATTACCTGGGTTGATTATCGTAATGGCAACGCTGATATTTATGCTCAAAAACTCAATGTTGATGGCCTCCCGCAATGGCCTGACGGCGGGGTTAAAATTTGTTCTGCTACTGGAACACAGTCAAAATGCCACTTAGTCTCTGATGGTACTGGTGGCGCAATTATTAGTTGGCAAGATGAGAGAAGCGGCACTAGTTTTATATATGTGCAGAAAATCTTAACTGGTGGTTCCGTCAGCTGGACAGAAGATGGAATTCCCGTTATCGCCACTCCTTCTGCCGCGCAATATAACCAACAGATGGTGGCTGACAGCCTCGGCGGAACTATTATCACCTGGCAAGATTATCAACAAGGGCCTGCTTATGTGTATGCGCAGCGAATTAAAACGGATAGCACTCGCAGCTGGGGATTAATCGGTTTACGAGTAAATAATTCTAGCGCCAATCAATATTCGCCAGTTATTACAACCGATGGGGCTAACGGTGCGGTTATAGCTTGGACTGATGATCGCCAAGGCTCAGAAAATTTTAATGTTTATGCCCAACGCTTAAACGATTCTGGGACTCAGCTCTGGCTAACTGCCGGAGTCACCATCTGTGCAGCAACCGGACATCAAACTAATCTTTGTATCGTCAGTGATAGCGACGGCGGCGCCATTATCGGGTGGGAAGATGATCGAGACGGCGCCGATAAAACTGATATTTATGCCCAAAAAGTAACTTCGGCTGGTTCAGTCGCCTGGACAACCAACGGAGTAGTGATTTGTAATGCCAATGGTCGCCAAGCCGCGCCGGTTATTATTACTGATGGAATTGCTCTCCAAGTTTCCAGAGGGGCAATATTAGCCTGGTACGATGCTAGAACCCAAGCAACTACCGGTTTTGATATTTATGCGCAAAGAATCGATTATAGTGGCACTGTCCAATGGGCGGCTAATGGCAAAGGGATCTGTACTGCGGCAGGAGATCAATTATATCCATCAGCCGCACCAGGTGCCAGCAACAGCCTCCTGACTGCTTGGGAAGACCATCGCTCCGACACAAATGGCGATATCTATGGGCAAGATAGTGCTAATACTAATGGAGGAGATATTTGGGCATCTAACGGAATTATTATCTGCAACGCCGGAATCTCAGCCAGCAAACATCGCCCAGCAATAGTTGATGATGGTGCAGAAGGGGCAGCATTAGTATGGGAAGATGAAAGAAGTGGCAATTCTGCAGTTTACATTCAACGCTTTAATAGCTTAGGGGTTCGTAGTTGGAGCAGCTCTCCTGAGGGAATTTTACTTGGGACTAATGGATTTACTCCAGATATTTGTCGCACATCCGATGGTCATTATTTTGTAACCTGGTTAGAAATCGGCATGTCGGCCCCAGTGATCAAAGCCAAGAAAATAAATAAAACCAACGGGGCAACTCTTTATAGCTATACAGTTACTAGCCTTTTTGGGATGAGTAAACCTTACAATCCTAGGATAACTTCAAATGGGTCTACTGGCGCAATTATATCATATTGTCTACAAGACCCTACCGTTATTCCTGCCACTAATAAAATTTATGCTAAATACCTGTTAGAAGGTAATAATACATTCGGTTGGGATGGTACTGCCCTGCTAGTTTCCAGCAATGATGACTGTGCCTATCCGGCGATTGTTTACACCGGCTCTAATACCTGCGCTGTATTTTGGGATGAAATTAATAGCATTTGGGGCAACTCTATCAATATTGCCGCCGGAACAACGGGAACAGCTGCATCAATAGTAGCAACGATAAGTACAAAATTATGGGTTGATGCGGCAACTGATGCCGACAATAATATTTATATAGTCTGGAGTGATAATCGCAATATCAACTATGGCATTTACGGTCAAAAGTTAAATGCTTCCTTCACCCCTCAGTGGTCAGGAGATGGAGTGGCCATCAGCACTATCGTAGCTGATCATGGTCATGTTTACTCTAAAATAACCTCTATCACCGGAAATACATTAGGCGTTGTTTGGCAAAACGCCATCCTTGATTGGTCAGCGACAGACCCATTGGGTCGACCAGAACCGGCGATAAATGGCGAATCGCAAATTTATCTTCAATCACCAGACAAAGTGGATGGAAGTAAAGGGATTGTGAGCGATTTTCAAGTTTCAACCTCATCTGCAACCAAAGAATTTCCTGACGTTTGTGACGCTGGAACTGCTGGTAAGGTTTATGTTTGTTGGGATAACGATATTTTTGCCCAAAGCTTATCTGATCTTCCTACTACGACCACAACAACTACTACTACCACCACTACAACAACGACTACGACCACGACGACAACAACAACTACTACTAGCACAACCACAACTTCCAGTACTACCACCACGACTTCTGCCAGCACAACTTCCAGTACGGCAACCACAACCAGCACCACTACAATCACAACGACGACAACCACAACTACAACTAGTACCACAACCTCGACTTCAACAACCACTACCAGCACAACAACCACAACCATTGCCAATCCCAAAGTCGATCAGGTTGTTGATCCCAACACCTTTGCCGCTCAAACAGCCAAAAATGTTTCCAATACTTTAAGAGGTTCAGAGTTTAAAAGCGGCGCTTCTATTAAATTTATTCGCAACAACCTTACTTTGACAGCCACTAATGTGCAAGTTAGTGGGGATGGCAAGAGTGCCACTTTTGACCTCAATATCCCACCCAAAACTCAAACAGAAGCGATCGGTCCATATAATTTAATATTTGCTAATACGGATGGCGGCAGTTTCATTTTAGCCAACGCGTATCGAGTCGAATATCCAGAAGGCGAAATCTTCTTCTATCCCAGCAGAGTCACCGCCAACGCCTTACGCGCAACCGCGCTGGCGGAACAACCGCGCATTGCCTACTCTTTAGCCACCGATAAGTCGGTCAATATTTTTGTTTACAATATTAGTACCATGCAGGTTGTTTATCATCGCTCTTTTGCCGCCGGCACAGCAGGAGCTAGAGCTGGCTATAATGAGGTGCTGTGGAATGGTCAAACCGATCTGGGAACTACTATCTCTAACGGTTCATATGTCTTACAGGCCTTTTCCGGACAAACTATGATTGGCCAAACTTACTTTGTTGTTACAAATTAAGTTGACAACTTACAATTGAAAGATTAAAATTATCTTAGCATGGTTAAGAGATTTCCGATTGCTCTGTTCATCTTCTTTCTCTGTATCGGCTATGCTTTCGCTCAATCTGCCCCTGACCCGCAACGAATTGCTACCGGCGCCCGCCCGCTAGGTATGGGGAAAGCTTTTGTCGGTTTGGCTGATGATGTCGGATCCGTTTTCTTAAACCCGGCTGGAATTGCTAATCCAGAAAAATGGCAGGTTACTTCGATGTCGGGTAAACTGCTCGATGAATTCAATTATCTTTCTCTCTCCGGAATTTACCCAAGTAAGTTTGGAACTTTTGGGATTGCTTATATCGGCTCATCAATTTCCGGTGCTTTAGCTACTACCGTCGAATCTAGTTCTGATCCATCAGATCCAATTTATACTGTTGATCTCTCCCAGGACCCGATGAGCTACTATAATAATCTTTTCCTACTATCTTATGGAACCAAGCTGGAACGGTTTTCCAACTTATCCTTCCTTAAGTCATGGAATTTTGGTGCCAATTTAAAACTTTTTTCGGTTAACTTAACTGGTGATCGGATTACTCAAGGTGGAGCCACCGGTACGGAATTGGACATGGGCGTTCAAGGTCGGCCCCTTAATTGGCTTTCACTGGGCGGTAATATTCAAAATATTCTCCCCATGTCAATGGGGGGAAAACTGCACTATGAAACCGGCTGGGATGAATCTTATCCCGCAGTTGTCAAACTCGGTCTGGCTGCCTCTGTTTTAGGCAATAAAGATGCTTTACGCGCATGGGGAGGTAACTCAGTTAAAGTTTTGGTTGATTATGACCTCCAACCCACTTTATCTAAAGTCCCACCGCTACTCCATTTTGGCCTTGAATGGAAACCACTCGAATTAATTGCCATTCGGGCTGGTATCGACCAGGATATGGCCGGCGCTAATGCAACGGTTAGCAATTTTACTTCCGGTGTTGGCATCTATTACAACGATTTTCGTTTTGACTACGCCTACCATCAATTTGACGGGGCACCTGGGGTTGATAACCATTTCTTCTCTCTTTCTTATGGCATTATGCCGCCGAAAAAGATCGAAGATCCACTTATCTCCAAACCAGATAAACTAATTACTACTGATCAGACAATTAAGGTTGAAGGCCAAGCAGTTGATCGCAATATTGTTAAGGTCAAAGTCAACAGCTTAGATGTCAAAATGAACCCGCGCGGCGATTTTAATGTCAATGTCGCAGTTAAGGTTGGAAAAAATTCCGTTATGGTTGAAGGTTTAGATAACGGGGATAAACTTTACTCTGCTGACCGCTTAAGAATTTTACGGCTCAACACCTACCCCGATGTCAACAAAGCATATTGGGCTTCTGAACAAATCGGTTATATCGGCACGCTGGGTATTATAAAAGGTTATCCTAATGGCAGCTTTAAACCGGAAGGAAACATCACTCGCGCCGAGCTCTCTGCTCTTTTGGTCAGGACCAGGATAGGCAGTGACGACAAGGTTCCAGCCGCGACTACGCTAGTCTTCAAAGATGTCCCTCTAAAACATTGGGCGGTTAAATATGTTAATCTAGCCGCCAGTCAGGGAATTGTTACCGGTTATCCTGGTGGTTTATTTAAACCTGGGGCTAATATTACTCGAGCCGAAGGGTTGGCAATGATTGCGCGATTTGGCGGGGTCACACCGATCCAGGCTCCCCCTTCTTTTAGCGACATAAAAGGGAGCCACTGGGCAGCGCCGATTATTGCTGGAGCAGAACAGGCTGGTTTACTCAGTTTCTTAAAAGGCAAACCGTTTGAACCAAACAAAAAGTTAACTCGAGCTGAGGCAGTTGAAATGCTTTATCGGACCAAGCCGGTTGCCAGTTTAGTCAGCGACCTGCTTAACTTTGAAAAGGGTTATTAAGGAGGATTACTAATTTGCGACGATTAATAGGTTTATTTTTTTTCTTACTAATCATCAGTTGCTCAGCAACTTTAGCCGCCCCGACATGGGAAGTGCAAGTCGACTCACCAACACTAAAAATTATTCGCGATATTTTTGCTCTTAATTATTCTACGGCTATCGCGGTCGGTCATGATCAACAAATTTATAAAACAACTGATTACGGCGCCACTTGGACAGCAAAAACAGCCAACAATTCCGCCGTGACCCTTCGTTCTGTTTATTTCCCCACTAACCAAATTGGTTACGCAGTCGGTGAAAGTTCGGCCGGCAGCAATCATGGTGTTGTTTACAAAACTACCGATGGCGGTGAAAACTGGTCGAATATCTGTAATTTTGCCACAAACGAATCAGAACGTTTATTCACTGTCTTTTTTGCCTCATCTTTAGAAGGTTGGGTCAATAGTTACAATGGAACTTTTGATACAAGAATGAGTAGTTGGTATACAACTAATGGTGGGCTTGCCTGGGATGAAGCTAATGGTTGTCCTTATGCCAGCTTAGAGTGTCGAGGTTTATCTTTTAGTAATGCCAGTAATGGTTGGCTGGTTGGTAATAGTGGCACGATCTATAATTCTATTGACGGTGGACAGAGCTGGAATGAACAAACAAGTGGGACCACAGTCAACTTAAAGTCAGTTTTTTTTGCGGATAATAATAATGGTTGGTCGGTTGGGGATTTGAGTGGAGGAGGCAAAGGGCTAACGCTCAAAACTGCAAATGGTGGAGTTAATTGGAGTCCAGTTGATAGTAGCTCAAGCTGTAAACTCAATGCTTGTGATTTTACCCAATATTCAGCAGGGGTTTGGCATGGTTGGGCAGTTGGCGAAAGCTCAACCGATAACATCCAAAAAACGACTAATAACGGAACAAGTTGGGTCACGGAATTTGGCTATGCGGGCGCTTCTCTCTATGGGATAGATATGGTTGACAATCACTTCGGTTGGGCAGTTGGGGGAAGTTCCCAGGGTTGCATTTTGCGCTACCACGATTCCCCATCTTTTACCTCGCTCACTCCAGCAACCTTTACTCAAGGCCAAACCAATGTCACTGTTACTATCGAAGGCGATAATTTCTTACCTGATCTTGCCGCCAGTGGTATAACTTTTTCCTCTTCCGGTATTACTATCAATACTTTTACCCGCATTAGTATTAGCAGATTAGTGCTCGACATTTCCATTGCCGCCGGAGCAGCCACTGGATTAGGAAACATCACCATCACCAATCCTGACACGGGAACCGTTACCGCCACTAACATTTACAGCGTGAATCCTGTCGGAGTTACCCCGCCAACTATCACCGGCATCAGGATTGGAACTTCGGCCACGAACGAAATTGGGCGGGGTGCTGACAAAACAATGATTATTACCGGGACGAATTTCTTACCTGGCCCAACTGTTACTTTTTCTGATGGCGGCCTGACCATTAATTCACTCACTAATGATGCCACAACAATCACGATGAATGTGACCGTGGCCGCAACTGCGGTCCTTGGCTGGCGCGGGCTAACAGTGCAAAACAGTGATACTGGCATCACCACCGCTTCTCATCTTTTTAAAGTTAATGAAGCACCAACAATTACTGCCATTGTTGATCTCCCTTCAATTGCGGCCGTTACCGGTTATGCCGGAGCCAGTAACGTTCGCTACATAGTAAAAGGAACGGGCTTCGTTAATGGTGCTCAGGTCAGTTTCTCGCCCAGTGGCATAACAGTTAATTCTGTTACCTATTCCAGTGATACCGCTTTAATTATCGACGTCTCCTACCCCACTGCAGTTACTATTGGCAGTTACACTATTATTGTGACCAACCCGGATGGGGGGATGGGGACTGTTGCTGGTCAAGTTACAGTTGCCCAGCAGTCAGCTAAACCAACCGTTAATCCGACGAGAACAGTGGTTTCTCCTTACAAATGGAATCCGAAAACTGGCCCCCTCACTTTCCAATTTGACTTGCAAAAAGCTGGTCATTATTATTTAAACTTGTTTACTATTAATGGAGAAAAAGTTTATAATATTGACCTGGGGGTCAGAGACGCTAAAATCGGAAAAGCAACTTGGGATGGCCTAACTTACACCGGGCATGGGATTCCTAATGGCATTTTCCAGGCAAAACTTATTTGTGACAATCAAGTGGTCCACACTTATAAGGTTGTGGTACAATACCGGTAAAAATTAAGAACAATGGTAATTAAAAATAAAATAATCGTTATTTTTTTGGTTTTATTAGCCACAGCTTATGCTTGTTTTGCTCAGGCCGCACCTGATCCTGCCTACATTGCTGTTGGCGCCCGCCCTCTTGGTATGGGGAAAGCTTTTGTCGGCTTAGCTGATGATCTTGGAGCAGCTTTCTTAAACCCTGCTGGCATCGCTAATCCGGAGCGCTGGCAGGTAACGTCAATGTCCGGTAAATTAATTGATGAGTTTAATTATCTTTCGCTCTCCGGTTTATATCCCACTTTATACGGCAATTTTGGTTTAGCCTATATCGGTTCATCCGTTGGCGGTGCTATTCCGACAACAATTGAGGTCGGTTCTGATCCTGCTGATCCGATTTTTGTCGCTGATGGTTCTGAATTAATGAGTTACTACAACAACCTGTTAATCCTTTCGTATGGCAGTAAGGTAGAGAGTATTTTGAAAATCCCTGGCCTTGACCGGATCAGCAACAATTTAAGTTTGCTTAAGGGGATAAACATCGGCGCCAACCTGAAAATGTTCTCGGTTAATTTAACCGGTGACCATATTACTCAAGGCAATGCCTCCGGCAACGAATTAGATCTTGGTATTCAGGGGAAACCGCTTAATTGGTTAAGCTTGGGCGGCGCACTTCAAAATGCTCTCCCGATGTCAATGGGAGGTAAACTTCATTATGACACTGGTTGGGACGAATCTTACCCTGCTCTACTGAAGCTTGGTCTTTCCGCTAATGTTTTGGGGACCGAAAATTCGCTCAAGAGTCTAGGGGCTCATTCGGTAAAGTTATTATTTGACTTGGATCGGGAATTAACTCAAAGCAATATGCCGACGTTGCTTCATCTCGGCTTAGAATGGAAACCGCTTGATTTGTTTGCCATTCGCGTCGGAATTGATCAGGATGCGATTGATAGTACCCAAGTTGCAAATAATATGACTTCCGGGGTTGGTATCTGTTATGGTGATTTCCGTTTTGACTATGCCTACCACCAATTTGACAGCGCGCCTGGAGTTGATAACCACTTCTTCTCTCTCTCATATGGTGTCGCACCACCGAAAAAGATCAGTGACCCGCTGGTTTCTGCTCCAGATAAACTGATTACAACTAACCCAACAGTTAAGGTTGAAGGGACCGCAGTTGAACCAAAAATTATTCGCGTTCGCGTCAGCAGTCAGGAAGCCAAAATGAACACCAAGGGACAGTTCACATTAGAAGTACCATTAAACATTGGCAAAAATGGAATATTGGTTGAAGGAGTTGATAATACCAGTAAACTGATTTCCGCCGATAAACTGCGTGTCCTACGCCTGATCACCTACCCTGACGTGGCTAAAGATTACTGGGCCAATGATCAGATCAGCTACATTGGCACATTAGGGATCATTAAAGGTTATCCCAATGGCAGTTTCAAACCGGAAGGGAATATCACTCGCGCCGAATTAGCGACGCTACTTATGCGGACTAAAATGGGGAGTGACAAGCTGGTGCCGGCTACCAATCAGGCTATTTTTAAAGATGTCAGCTTAAAACATTGGGCGGTAAAATATATCAATTTAGCGGCGTCAGAGAAAGTTGTGACCGGCTATCCAAAAAACATTTTTAAACCTAATGATAATGTTACCCGCGCTGAAGGCTTGGCAATGATTGCCCGGTTTGGTGGAGTAGAAAAATCAACCGCGGTGCCAAACTTTAAAGATGTCAAACCTAAATATTGGGCCGCTCCCATCATTGCCGGGGCCGAACAGGTTGGGATGTTAACTTATTTACAAGGTAAACCTTTCTTACCAAACAAGAAACTTACCCGCGCTGAAGCGGTTGAAATGCTCTACCGCAGCCAGCCGGTTAAATTATTGATCAAAGATTTAACTAGTTTTGAGACGGGCTATTAAGAGATGAAAAAAAAGCTATTGCTGCTGCTCACTCTCTTTGTTCTTTTTCAATGTTCCGCTATGGCCTGGTGGAAAAACCAAACCCCAACGGGATTCACTTCAACTCTTTTTAGTGTTGTTATTAGTGATGAAACCACTGCCGCTGCTGTTGGCGCGAATGGAAAACTGTTAAGGACAAGCAACAGTGGGGCAACTTGGACAACTAGTTATATTAATGGTACTTCGTACACCTGGTATGGATTAAAACGTCTTGCTCCTAACAATTTATATGCTGTCGGGACAAAAAGTTCTATTGGCTACTTATATGGAAGCACAAATGGTGGTAATAGTTGGACTGAAGTATATAGTTCGACAAATATTTCTGCTTACAAAGCAATTGATTTATATGATACTACTCATGGTTTTATGGGTGGCAGCAATGCGGCCGGGAAAAGTTATAATGGCTCTTATTACAAAATCAGCAAGGGGGGCTGGGAAGATGTCTTGGTCTGTAGTACTCAAGCATCAATTTACGGGGTGGCGTTCCCCTCAGCAACAACTTGTTTTGCTGTCGGAAATTATTCTGACGCCAGCAATCCTGGTATTTATAAGAGCACGACTAGCGGTGAAACTTGGGTAGCACTAACCAATTTGGCCAGTGTTGATATCTACGCAATTCACGCAGTAACTCAGACAAAAGTTTGGGTCGCTGGAAATAATGGAACGGTTTTGTATACGACAAATGGTGGTACCTCATGGACCTCACAAAATACAGGGATCGATCCTAGTCATAATCTGCGCTCAATATATTTTTATGATTCTTTCAATGGGTATATTGTTGGTTTGGGCGGACTTATTTTTACTACCACCAATGGTGGCACAAGCTGGACTAAGTTGGACAGCCCAACAACCTCAAATCTTTATTGTGTTAAAGGAATTTACAACGATGCTAATAATGCCTGGGCAGTGGGAGGGAGTAATGGCGTTATTCTTAAGCAAGGAAATGATCCTACCCTCACCTCAATCACTACTAACACCGCTTTCCAGGGAGAAGACAAAACTGTTACTATCATTGGGACTAACTTTCGAGTCGGTCTAAATACTAGTTCGCTTAATTTAGGAGCCGGTATTACGGTTAATACCCTCACTCGAAATAGCGAAACGAACTTGACTGCTACACTTTCAATTGCACCAAGCGCCACGCCAGGCAGCCGTAATTTAACTATCACTAACCCTGACTCAGGAACAGCAACTTTAACCGGAGCTTTTACTGTTCAGGCCCATGCTCCAGTTATCAATACTTTTCTTCCGACTGCCACCTATGTCGGCTCAACTTGTTCGGTAGTAATTACCGGAAATTACTTTGATCCAGCAGTCAATTTTACTTTTTCCAAAGCAACAGTTAATTCTATCACCGATGTTACTACTCAAAGCGCCACGGTCAATATCACGGCCAACACGACTGGCACTTGCACTATTACCGCCGTTAATCCTGATCTCCAAGTCGGAACAAAGGAAGGCTTTTATATCAATGATCCTTCTTTACCATCACCAGTCCTGACGTCGGTTACGCCCAATACCGGCGTTGTTGGCACCTCTCTTGATCTAGTTGTTGCCGGTTTAAATCTCCCCACTACTCTTGCCACGGCCAATGTTTATTTTCCAGATGATGCTTTAATAACAGTCGACACGATTACCCCAGTCAGTTCGACCCGATTGGATCTCCGTATAAGTATTAATACTGCCGCCCCAACCGGAATTCCCAAAGCTTTAACGGTTCGCGATACTAGTACCGGCAATGCCGGTTCAATTGATTTTACGGCTCAACCTGCTTCTGGAACAGCGCCAACTGTGACCGAGCTAGTCCCAGGAACACTCTACGTTACCGCTGATGCTTCTGCCGCTTCTGCCGCCGCCATTGGTAATAGTTCTTTGGCTGCGGCAACAACAGCCACCGAAACAATTATGGTAAACGGGACCGATTTTGACGCCGCCCCTACTGTCTCTATTACTTCTACCATTCCCGGTAAAACCATCCCGGTTGTTTCTCTTGTCCGCTTAAGCTCAACTCAATTGCAAGCCGCGGTACAACCATCATTTAGTTTAACCGGCACTTACAATGTAACTGTCATGAATTCTACCGGTCTAACTGGAACGCTGGCCAGCGCTCTAACAGTTATACAGGCATCGGCAGATCGCCGCTTGGCCGAGATGCCGTTGGTATACCCAAATCCCTGTCATTCTTTTCCAGTAACTTTACAATTTAGATTTAAAAACGATATTGATGAAGCAACTTTTTATATTGTTGATATAAAAGGCCGGCTCCAGAAAAAATTCACTATTTCCAATATTAAAGCGGGAGAATATGTCCATTATCAATTTGATGGCCAGAATTCATGGAGACATGGCTTAGCTAATGGTATTTATAAGATTCGTATTAAGGATTCCCAAGGCTTCTTTCAAGACAAAGGGACAATTGCAGTCTTGCAATAATAGGTGGTGAATAGAATGTTTCGATACCTGGTTGTTATTTTACTCTCTCTTTTTATTGCTCCAGCTGCCTTTGCTTCAGCTCTGTCCTGGGAAGTCCAAGTTAGCGGAACAACTGTTAATCTTAATGGAATTACCGCCATCAGTAGTTCAACCGCCATTGCGGTCGGCGAAGACTTCACCATTTTAAAAACTACCAACTATGGTCAAACCTGGACGGCAAAAACTACACCAAACGTTGACTACGATCTCAAGGCAGTCTATTTTCCTTCAGCCTTGGTTGGTTACGCCGTAGGCCGCAATCCTTCGGCTAACGCCGGCTTTTGTTATAAGACAACCGATGGCGGCGAAACCTGGGTCCTAAGTTCTACCGGGATCAGCGTAGCTAATTCTTCTGGTTTATATGATGTTCATTTTGTTAACGATAATTACGGTTTTGCCTGCGGACATCACGCCTCAGCTTCTGGAGTAGTAAAAACGATTGATGGTGGAGTAAATTGGACAACTGTCTCTGGCGGCCCGGGTGGAAATACCCAATATAACAGTGTCTTCTTTACCGATGTTAATAATGGCTGTCTCGTTGGCGCTCAAGGTAAAATCTACACTACTACTAACGGCGGCACAATTTGGACAGCGCCGGTTTCAGGCGTTACCAATACTCTAAACGATGTTTTTTTTCTTGATGCCAATAACGGCTGGATTGCCGGTAACGTTCGTGATTTTGGATCAGGGGCAGCTCATGGTTTAGTTTTAAAATCAATTAATGGCGGCAACTGGTCATTAATTGATAGTGGCTTATCAGACGGGCTGGCTGCAATCCAATTTGTCTCCACCAGCGATGGCTGGGCAGCCGGTTTTGGGAATAATGCCAATATTGCTAAATCAACTAATGGCGGTGTTGCCGAAAGTTGGAGTTATGATAAACAAGTTTCATCTAACACTGGCCTGAATGATCTTAATATGCACGATTCAATTAACGGTTGGGCCGTTGGTAATAGCGGCTTAATACTGCATCGCCCATCAGCGCTTACTGTCACCTCTGTCTCTCCTGCCACTGCTAATCAAGGAGAGACGATCAACCTCACCATTAATGGAACTAATTTCTTGTCTGACATTGCCGCTTCTGGAATTACTTTTTCTACCAATGGCATCACAGTTAATTCTTTGACCTATGTTGATGAAACTCAAATCATTGTAAATATGACAATTGCCGCTAGTGCCACTATCGGCACAAGAAATATTACTGTAGCCAACTCTAATGGTCAAACTGCGACTGCAATTAATGTTTTTAGTGTCAATCCGACCGGGGTTACTCCTCCAACTATTACATCAATTTCACCAACTAACTGTGCCCAAGCAATTACAACTGATATCACTATAACTGGCAGCAATGTTCATCCTTCCCCAACTGTTGCCTTTAGCAGTGATGGTATTACGGTCAATTCAGTTGCCCGCCCCGACTCAACGACTATCAATGTTAATATCACCACCACTGCCACCGCCACCGCTTCCTGGCGGGCGGTAACGGTCCAAAATAGCGACGATAGCGGTATAACGACTAAAAACAATTTTTTCAAGATCAATAGTTCACCAACAATCACCTCAGTCTTGCCAAACAGCGGTTATGTCGGCAATACTAATTTACCCATTTATATTACCGGGGATAATTTTGAAAACGGGGCAACGCTGGCTTTTAACGCTGCTAGTGGAGCGTCTGTTGCCGCAGTAGATGTGGCCGCTACTGCTAGCATCACTATTAATACACACGAAGTCGTCGATGCCAATGCCATTAGAGCCAGCATTTCACTGGCTACTGCCTCCACTGGTCTTTATAGTTTAACTTTGACTAATCCTGATCATGGTCAAGCAACATTAGCTAATTGTTATACGGTGAATACTGCCACCTTAAATCCGGAGATCGTTAACCAACGCGGGTTATTCCTGCCTAATCCCTGGAACCCAAATCTTGGAACAGTTGATATGCAATTTTTTGCTTCAAAAGCGGCTACATTAACTTTTATTGTCTCTAATATTGCTGGGAGAAAAATTGCCAGTTTTACCCGCAGTGTCACTGCAGGTCAAAATACCATTACCATCGATCGTTCAATGTTTCCTGGACATGCTCTTTCTAATGGAATTTTACTCTTCGCGGTTATATCAGACCATAAAGTTATTGCGAAGTTCAAATTAACAGTTCAATTTCGATAGGCTTACGGCAGCGCGGTAAATTTCCCCTTGCCCAACATCTTGCCGGTTTCTTTGTTAATCAAAGTAAAGACGTAAATACCTGAGCCAACTTTGTTGCCTTGATCGGTTATGAGGTCCCAAGAGACTTTATTTATCCCGGCTGAACCACCTTCAGATTTAGCCGCCAAGAGCCGTCGGAGCACTATTTTGCCACCGACATCAAAAACATTCAGTTCAATCTGGACATCAGCGCTCAAGGTGTACTGGAAGGTAACCGAATAAGTTGTGGCCAAGTGTAAAGGACTTGGATAGGTAATGGGGATACCGATTAACCGTGCTTCCCCGCCAACGATTGTCACTGAGCAAACTTCAGCCGTTTCGCCATAAGCGTTGGCTGCCTGGAAGGTCAAAGTTTGGGTCCCTGCCGGTAATGTTTGGGACTCCTGGGCAAAATCGTAGGTAAAACTGACATCCGTTGGCGTGCCGCTTGGCCCCAATGTCTGGGTAATATTGGAACTTTGGATCTGGAAAGTTTGGGCCGTGGCTGTGCCGGCATTTAAGACCATTGCCAGTGAACTGGTATTGACTCCAAAAGCCGAAGTTGCCCGAGCCGAAATTTTGGGTTTCGCAGAGACAATAAACTCTTCTCCTCTAGCCACCAAAGCTGGCTGGTATTTGCGGTTGCCAAAAGTAATGTTGTTAATTGTTGGAGGGAAAGCCCTGGTTGTATCTGGATGCTGGGCAGGAGGATTTATCCCCGCTCCTAAAGCCAGGACCAAATTAGTCGAAACAATTTCATAACCTTTTCCAGTGACAGCAACTTCAATTGGATCGGCCCCATAACCATCACTGCCGGTGACAATCGCCACCATATAGCGTCCAGGAGTAATTATTAATCGCTCATCCTGAAGAGCATTGATCATATACTGGCTGTCACGGCCAGCAAGCCCGGTTGGACCGGAAAGATCGTCAGCATAACCACCAAGGATGTTTCTATTGCTGTCCAGCTCTTTAAAAAAGCAGACCCGCCGACCATTTTTATTAACCGCTGGATCGGCACAAGAGATCGAGCCGGATATCCAGTAAAGGCCAATATAAGCCGGGGTGGCCACCGCTTTAGCGGCAATAACCAATGACCATGAGACAATCACCAATAGGGGAATTATAATTGTTATTAGTAAAGTTTTTCTCATCACTTCTAAAAATGTTTCTGATTAACTGGGTTGGTCTTTGAAATCCACGCCGCTGCTAAAATAAGAAAAATTAAAAGACCAATCATCGGCATTAAAGATATTTGCCAAGGTTGCATAAACTATCCCTCCTTGTTACCAGTCGAAAATAATAAACCCAAAAACAATAACCCAATCAAAACCACAAATCCAATAATAATATACCAAACGTTATAATTATTAACAAACGGCCCAACAATCAGGACGGCAAAAACTATCTGGGCCATCCTAGCTATAATATCAATTAAAAAATCTCTTTTTCTTTCACTCGTCGTAACCATTTTTTACGTCCTTACATCCTACGTCTTACGTATATACGTTCCTCTATCTTCCCCTCGTTCCCGTCAAAGTTAAATTTGCTGTCTTTAAAACCGAGATCTGATAAGCGCGATCCTGGCCTAAAGCATAAGTAGCGGGATTAGCCGGCGCACTGCCAGCAGTAATCAAAGACGTGCTAATATCATTAAGCGTTGAACTATTATAAGTAACGATATAACCAGCCGGCCGCTGATTAGCCACATCCCACCAGCCAAACGCGGTTACAACGTTTTCTCCCGCCGCAGAATTGACCGCATTAATCAACTCCCGAGCATTGGCTATTGCAGCTGGACTGCTAATATTCGTAAACGGGAAAGCAATCTGATTTATCCCCGATTTATCAGTGATATATTGGAGGTTGTAGGTGGTGGTGGTTGACGAACTACCAGGAACACTACCGGCCCCACCAGCAACCTGATAAGTACGAATGGTACTCCACGTCCCACCAGTTGGAGCTGGAGACCACTGGTTCCCATGATTTACACGAAAAGCATATGTGCGTCCAGAAACAACAGTCGACGAGTCTAAGATTAAACTTGGAGATACTGCTCCCGAACGAACAGCGGTTGGCTCATCTGCCGCAGGGTGATCAGGATCAGCTGGTTGCCAAAATTTCCAAGCGTACGAATTAATTTCACGCAAACCATCGGTACCGCGGCCTGGAGCAGAATAAACAATTAAATTAGATACGCTAGGCCTGCTATCTGTATAGGTAGTTGTTGTTTCACAAAAGTGTGAAATATCTGGTTGATAAGGAGCCGCCGCTTTATAATCGACAGCTAAAGAGGTCCAATTCCAAGTCAACGCTGAATCATCAAAATTTGGCTGGGTCATTGCCAAGGTAGCATCACCATAATAATTACCCGAGCCAACCCCTGGCGTCCAAATCCGGGCAAATAAATTATCACCGACCTGACAATCAATTAAAATATTTCGGCCGGCTGGAGAACCAAGAGTATTAACCGCTCCAGCGCTAATTGTAAAATCAGTGATTGGCGCTCTGGTCCCAGGAGTCAGTAAGGCCAAAGAAGCGGACGCTCCGCCTCTTAATCGAGTAAAAATAATGTTGGCGTTGGGAGCAGTCAGGTTACTGCCTGCTCTCTGAATTCCTGTACCAAGAACAAACATCGTTTTGTCCGCAGCAAACACAGTCGGACCAAAAATTACCAGGAAAATTAATACCCCAACCCTCCATCTTGATTTAATATTTATTCTCATCTCAAATCTCCTTTTTCAAAGTTAAAAAGGCTTTCTCCTCGTAAAAGTAAAGCCTGAATCACCAAATCTAACATATGTGTAACCGAATGGGACCTTTAATTGAGCAATACTATCTGATAAGAGATCACGAGGATTAGCGGCATTAACCCAAACACCTCCGCTATAGACCGCTGAAATGTATGAAGGAGACAGTGCGTCTACTTTGTATTGAATCAAATCGCGTTCACTCGCCCCAGTCGAAAGTCCTGTGGAAGTCAAACCAACTTGGACAGGATATACCATCCCTAAAAGTGTTTTTCCTCCAGTCGGTAATCCAGCTCCACTATAAATATTTAATGCTACCGTATCAACATTAATCACACTGCCTAAGACTGTAAAGATTTTCGCATTCCTTGTTAATATAAAATATCCCTGACGATAATCAACATCAAATGCTGGGGGGCTCGAAGGATCAGCCGCATTTCGCCAACGATTGCTGGTATAAATAGCAGTAAGATAAGAAGGAGAGCCAGTCACTTTATATTGAATCATATCCCCTTCACGCCAAACAGAATCTGTTCCTTCACCAAAAACATGGGAAAGATGTAGATCCGTTGAATTAAAAGGAATCGAAATAATATTTTTCCCTAAAGTATCAGTCGTACCGTTAACTGCAATATTAACTTTCCCCACCGCTCGCGCTGAAGCAAGATTACTTAGCCCTGTGTCTGAATTTGTCGCCGCAGGATCAACGCCCGCAATCAACCCTTTATAATAAACCTCACCAAATCCTCTCCCAACCTGGTCGGTATGCTCTAGCTCATTTGGGAAAGACCATACAAAAGAAAAGCTGCATTCCCTGCCGAAAGGAGTAAGACTCCCACCAGAAAGGACTTTTTGCCAACCAACATCACTAACATATTGACCACTCCCCTCACCAGTTAACATATAAATATCCGGGTTAATGATTGTAGTTTCCCATGAGATAAAAATATCAGCATTGTTCCGAATAATATGTAAGGGAATTGTCCCTCTCGGCACTCCCTCAATTGTCGCCCCCATAGTCCCCAACCTCGTATAAATCCCACCTAAACCACCACCACCAGGGAAAGCGCCAATCGCGCTTTGGCCGGTTAACTGGAGAATCGCCGTTGAGGCGGCACCACCACCGGAAATGGTAATGGGGTCTGCGGCAAAAGCGGAAGCAACAATGAAAAATGTAAAATTAAAAATTAAAAATGAAGGAATAACAATTTTATTGGCGACAATATTATTCAATAATGTTTTGTTCATTATTCTTACCTATAACTTTAACACAAATCAATTTTAAGCACAATTACTTTTTGCCCACTTCCCACGTCCTTACGTCCTACGTTTTCACGTCTTTCGTCACTCGTCTATCATCTCTGTTAATGTCAGTTAAAGTTGGTTAATTACAGTTAATGTCAGTTGATTTTCGTAACCGTCCCTAACCGTCGTTAACTACCATTAACTACCATTAACTGCCTTTAACTGTTCCCACCCACAATCAACTTTTCAATCTTTTCTGCTAAATTTTTATTCATATTTTCTGCCATTTTTTTCTCTTCCTCCCTTTCCCCAATCCCCTATTTCCCTAATCGCCCACTTCCCACGTCCTTACGTCTATCGTCACTCGTCTATCATCTCTGTTAATGTCAGTTAAAGTCGGTTAATTACAGTTAATGTCAGTTGATTTTTGTAACCATCATCCACCATCCCCCTTGCTACTTGCTAAAAAGGAAATTCTCAGTTGCTTAAATTATTGTTAATTTTTAGCAATAACCTCTTAATAAGGCCCAGCCCCATAATAGATCATTCCTGATAACACATTCCAGGAACCAGGACGATCAAATGGGGTTGCAGGGAAAACTGAGTCAGGACTAGTGTAGGGATGATTGGTTATGCCAACTGTAATACGACCCCTCCGATGAAATATACGAATATCACCTGGAGGAACAGGATGCATAATATATCCACTGCCATCGTAAAATCCAGCTGAAGCAATAACACTATATATCCTATCGTCTACCGGATCTTTTTCAAAATCAAGAACCACTGTTGTTTCTCCAACTGGAATATTCCCTGTTATAAAAAAAGTTTTAACCTTGAAGGGTGATTTAATATCCCCAGCAGCAATACTACTACCATAAACACCAATACCACCAAACCCAGCAGATGTACCTTTCACACCTACACCGCCACCTTCTGAATGCCCCCACACACCTGGACCAGTAGAATTATTATAAGCACCAACTGCACCATGTGTAGGTGAATGTGAGGTTCCATATACGCCGCAACCCACTCCCCCAAAACCACTAATCGCAGCTAATCCTGATCCACTTTGTGTTTTTGCAGTTAGCACTCCCACTGGCTTATTTGCGTCATTGTAGATTGAATTATTCCAATTTCTTACACTAGAATTTGTATCACCACAGGTAAACACACCACCACTTCTTTCCCCATGCACAATTAAACCTGAAGTCTCTCCCGAAGCATAAACACCTACACTTCCCTTACCCACAACTCCATAACTTTTGCCACCTGCTACAATGGGATCCTTTATTCCAACCCCTTCAACACCAATCCCTCCACTTCCTTTTACACCACAACCTACAACTCCAGTTCCATCACCAAAAAAATCACGTCGCGCAGGGTCTCCTTCAAAACTTCCGCCAATACTCCCAATTCCGTATACTCCAACTCCTCCGCCTGTATTTGCCCCTTTTATCCCACAGGCGACTGAAGATGAAGATCGGCCGGCAACACCAGCAACTGCATCAACGCCGCCAAGAGAGTTTGTACTATTGGTTATCCCTAAGATAGCCGAATAATCGTTGTTAATATTTGTGTTTTCAACTTTAACAGCGTTACCTATGCTACTTTCGTTTACTCCTTGCACAAAATTCGCAGTTCCTGAATTAAAAGCAAAAGGAACAGAAACAATCCGTTGTCGAACAGGTAAACGACTTAGACTGCCACCGCCAATCCCATAAGCAATTTCAAGGTAATAATTATTTGCAGAAAAGCTTGGCAGTGGGGGATCACTATCTTGAGGAATAATAAAATTAAATATCCCTTTATCACTTGATGTTAATGATTTAGGCACACTACGCCATATTTCAGTCCCGCCTGTTGGAGCATTAAAAATAAAAAACATTAAAGTAGCATCCTCTAAAATTAGATTACCACGACTATCCTTCAATGCTCCTTGAATATTTATCATCGGCGGCACCGCCAACGCCGCGCTAACCAACCCACACAACATCAGCCCAACCAACCAAACCTTTAACATTTTCATTTTTTGCCCTCCTTTGGAAATCGGTTATTTCAGTTAATTACAGTTAACGGCAGTTAAAGTCGGTTAAAGTCGGTTAAAGTCAGTTAAAGTCAGTTAACGTCAGTTAAGGTCAGTTAAAGTCAGTTGACCTGGTTAATGACAGTTACAATGATTATCTGCACTTAGTTAACACTGCTTTCACTGTCATTAACTGTTCCCCCTCAGCCTAAACCGCTTTTTCCATTTACCTTCACTTTCTAACCGATACAATGATTCAAGATATCGATTAACCTGATATTTCGTTCTACCAAGTAAATCCTTCAAATGCACATATTCCTCTTTAGTTATCAACTGATCTTCAAAACAATCATCAACATCTCCGGCTAATTCTTCTTGAGAACCTGCACTTATTTTAATATAACGGGCAAAGTCTCCGGCCGAATCTTTTCGATATCCTTCCCTAATATTCTGTTTAGCACTCCGCGCCGCATCTCTCATTTGCCCAACAAGTCGAAAATGTGTTTTCTCAAAACGTTTTGTAATCTGGGAAACTAAACGTCTGATCTCACAAACATTCTGATAAAACCGCAACTTTTCATACGGCTCCCCACCAAAACCTTCCCCAACCACCATCAACCACCCTCCCTTAACCGTCCTTAACCGTCCTTAACCGTCATTAACCATTTTTAACTGTCTTTAACCATCATTAACCATTTTTAACTGTCTTTAACCATCATTAACCATTATTAACCGAACTTCCCACCGCGAGACCTCGTTACGGCAGACTGGTCAATTTCCCTTTACCTAATAACTTCCCATTATCTTTGTTAATCAGGGTAAAGATGTAAATTCCCGAACTGATATTCTGCCCCTGGTTAGTCGTTAGATCCCAAGTAACTTTATTTACCCCGGCAGAGCCCCCTTCAGATCCGGCTGTAAATAAGCGGCGGAGAACTGTTTTACCGGCGACGTTGACAATGCTCATTTCTACTGCCATATTCTGACTGAGAGTGTATTCAAAAATTACTTCTTTGTCAGTTTTTAAATGCAAGGGGCTGGGATAACAAAGCGGCGCCCCGATTAGACGCGGTTCACCGCCGGCGACGGTGACCGAACAAACTTCGGTCGCGTTCCCATAAACATTATTCGCCCTAAAAGTTAATTTTTGCGTACCTTCTGGCAGGGTCTGTTTCTCAGCAAGAAAATCATAAATCAGTCTAATTTCAGTCGGCGATTCAGTTGGGCCAGCCACGCGGGTAACATTAGCGGCATTAATCGTGTAGGTTTTGGAATTAGCCAAGCCCTCGTTTAAGACCATGGCGATGGAACTGACATTGATCCCCCATGGTGAAGAGACTGAAGTAGTAACCTTTGGTTGTGCCGCGACAATAAACTCCCCCCCTTTAGCGACCAGGTTTGGTTGATAGCGCCGGTTGCCAAAAGTGATATTGCTGAAAGCTGGCGGTCCACCTCGATTTTCCCGCGGACGAAGCGGCCCGGCCCCTCGTACTAACCTTAACTGCGGAGCAACATCGTAACCAACCCCGGTCAGACTAACTTCTACCGGATCGGCTCCATAGCCAGTCCCAGGGTTAGAGGTATTATCATTGGTGATCGCCACAAAATAGCGGCCAACCACTAGCGGCATATTTTTCATATCCTCACAGGCATTGACCGTATATAATCCAGCTTGACGTAATTGCCCAGCCAAGCCAACGACATCATCAGCATAACCGCCGACAATCTGATTGTTTTCTAACGGGTAATTATAAACCACAACTTGGCGTCCTTCAGTGCCAACCCCATCAGGATCTTCTACCCCGCCTCTAATCCAGTAAAATGGCTGGAAGGGTTGGGCCAAGGCAACTGGAACAATCAACAAGGAAAATATTAGCGTAAATAACAAAGTTTTTTTCATGCTCAATATTAATGTTTTTTCTTCGCCAACATACTTGGAAAGACAAAAGTCATAAAGCTAAAGAGAGCGACCAAAAACAAGCCCATCGCCAACCAATAAAATGTCAATTCACTCATCTGTTTTCTCCTCCAGCCGCGCTGAAATAGCGCCGCCCCAAACTATCAAAACAGCCGTTAACAATAGGCCAACAAAAAACAAAGGAAAATCTAATTTCTTCGTTGCAATTGGCGTAATAATCATTACGGCTAAGACTATTTGATAGGCTTTTACCAAAATATCAATCAAAAACTCTTTATATCTTTTTCCCATTATCAAGCTCTCTCCTATTGACTAAACCTTACCGTCCCTGGTGTTGTTGTATACACTTGAATCGCCTGACCGCGCTCTAGCGTTGAGCTCCCATCAGGAAGCGCGTCGCCAACCGCGGTATAGCTTGGTCTATCCCCAGAATATGAAATCATATACCCATGAATCCTGGTATTTCTAACCCAACCGATCGCTCGAATCGCAGTCGGAGATCCTAATGCGGTGTTAAGGGTACCAACTAGATCACTAACAAGCTGGACTGAAGTAGCTGTATAATGGAACGGCACCGTATGCACAACTCCCATAGAATTTAAGCCCAAACCGGCTTCGGAGGTAACAAGGGTGAAGGAAACATCAGGAATGCCGCCGCCGGCGACACCACCACTACCTGACACTTGGTGTGTATAAATTGAACTCCAAACACCCCCACCCTCAGGAACCCATTCGTTAGTGTAATAAACACGAAAAGCATATGTCCGGCCTGCTGTCACTCGAGAAGAATCTAAAGTTAAATTACTCCCACCTTCACCAGCTAAATTATCTCTTGGTTCATCGGCAGCAGGATTACTAACATCAGCAGGCTGCCAAAATTTCCAGGCATGTCCAGTCACGTTACGAATCCCATCTGTTCCCGCCCCTTGTCTAGAATAAACTGTAAGCGTAGATTGCGCCGGTCTGCCATCAGCAAATGAACGGGTTGTTTCGTCAAATTGATAAATTACTGGAGTATAAGGTGCATCTGCCTTGTAATCTAAGGCCAAGCTGCTCCAATTCCAATTTAGCGAAGAATCCCCCCAATTGGCAGGATTCATTACAATTGAAGTGTCCGCATAATAATTACCAACTCCAGAACGAGGTGTCCAAACTCGGACTGAAATTGTATTTCCTTCCACACAATCAAACATTACATTGCGGCTGGATCCGCTCCCAAGTGTGTCAACCGCACCGCCTCTGATAGCAAAATTATCTATTAGTACTCTATCGTCAGTAACCGCCGCCCGAGGATAGTATAATGAATGACTAAAGCTAAAATTAGCCATGGAATCAATAGTAACTGGTGCTCCATTCCGAGTAATTCCCGTCCCGCTAATGAATAAAGTTTTATCTACGGCTAAGGAACAAAGTTGTAAAATAATTAAAAATACTACCACCACCTGCCATCTTTTTACTGTTTTTTTCATATCATCACTCCTCATTGTTAATCTTTAGAAAGGCCTTGCACGCCTCCAAGTAAACCCAGCATCTCCATAACGAACAAAAGTGTAGCCATACGGCAAGCGGAGATTGGAAATCACCGCCGGCAAATCCGCTCCCGCATTTGCCGCATTTATCCAACGCCCATCAACAACTTTAGCTGAAATATAAGCAGGAGAAAATGGCGACGTTTTATATTGGATCAGATCATTTTCTCCTGCTCCACTAACCAGTAAATTTGATCCGCCAGTTAAACTAAAATTAAGTGGGTAATACATCCCTAGTAATGTTTTCCCACCAGTTGATAATCCGCGACCATTATAAATTTCGACAACCGCCTCGCTGGTATTAATGACTCCTCCAACAGCAGAAAACACTTTATCTCCCCTAACTATTATTTCGTACCCTTGACGTGGGTCGAATTCAAAAGCTGGCGGGGTGCCAGATCTTGCTGCATTCTGCCACTGCCCTCCAAGGAATTTTGCTGAACTATAAGCGGGGGACCCTGTATATTTGTATTGAATTAATTCTTCATCCAACCAAATCTCCTGGCCGAAAACAGCACTAACTGAACGATCGATTTTGGGGTACAAAGGAATTGAAACAATATTCTTCCCAGGGTTTGCCGGAGTTCCTTGTAAAGGAACATTAACTTTCCCTACCGCCGCCGCACCTGGTAATCCCCAAGTCGCGTGAGCAAGAGGTTCAGGCCGCCCACGAATTACTCCTTTAAAATATATTTCATTAGGCGCCGTTCCAACTTGATTATCAACCCGTATTGATCTAAAAACTCCATCTACTCCCATACTAACAAGACGAGCTACTCCCGCATCAGTAACTCCTGCACCACCTAAAACTTGGAACCATCCCGCTCCTCCATTAACATATTGCCCTGAACCATCCCCTTCTAAAGCATATATATCAACAGCAGCTGTTGGTAGTAATTCGGGATATTCAGTTGTGTTAATGGTCCAAGAAATTCGAATTGCACTTCCAGGTGTGTCAGCTTCTCTAGTAATTTGTAAAATTACTGGACCTTCATCAATTAATACAACCGGCTCCACAACAATCCCCCCTCCACTCTCCCCCGTCCCCAACTCTCCATAAATTCCACCAAGGCCCAAGGTGTATGTTTCATTGCTCATTTCGCCAATGACCCCCTGGCCTTTAAGGTCATACATTTGATAACTATCATTAGTCATGTTGGCACTGCCGCCGCCGGAGATAGTCGGGATATTAATAGTGTATGGGTCGGCGCGCATTTCGGCGAAGGCAGGGGGACAAATTGAAAATGAAAAATTAAAAATTAAAAATGAAGGAATTGCTACTATTAATAAAAGTTTAATTAACGCTTTATTCATATTGCTCCCGCGTTTATTTTTTACACTAGTATCATCTAACTATTTAACGCTCATGTCAACTAGAATTTTTCTTTTCCCCCTTACTACTTGCTACTATCCCCTTACCCCAAGCTATTGTCAGTTGATGATTAGGTAATTAATAGTTTTACTTGATTACGCATGCGCCGGTAGTTGCGCATGAGCATCAAGTTTATCTCCAACTTCTTTAACATCATGAGATAAAAAAGTGTAAACCTGATTAATTTCCTGCTTTAACGACTTTTCTGCTTTTTCAATTTCTTTATCAACTGAAATTAATATTTCACTCTTAACTGACTCCATTTTTTCTCCCAAATCCTGTTTTACACTATCAATTCTCTTATCTAGTACCCCATGCCCTTCCAGCACGAGTTTTACATCTCCTCGGATCTCTTCCAACAATATTTCAAATCTTTCTTTTCCCGTCATTTAATTCCCCTCCTTGTCCCCATTCTCCTAATCCCCCATTTCCCACTTCTTTACTCACTTCTGCTCACTTCCCATTACCCCACTTCTCCTCCACGTCCCACGTCCTTACGTCCTACCTTCCCCCGCTCTCGTCAGTTAATGATTAGGAAGTTAACCATCATTAACTATTTCCTTTAATGCACTAAGTTCTTTCCGTGACCAGGATCCTTAATAGCAAAATACGTTGCCATAAAAAGGATTATCACAATAATACCCATTGCTAAGATTGAAAATTGCCAAGGTTGCATAATTACTCCTCCTTCATCGTCCTGGTAATTCGGATGCCAATTACCAATAAAAACAGATAACAGGCAATACCAGCACAAAATAACCAGGGATTAAACCCTGTCACAAAAGGCCCGACAATTAATACGGTGAAAACAATCTGGTTAGCTCTGGCTGTACTGTCAACAATTAATTCTTTTGTTTTCTCATTCATTGCCTATCTTCCCTCGTCCCACTTCCCACTTCCTAACTCACCTCTCACTTCCCATTACCCCACTTCTCTCCCCATTCCCGGTCTCTGGTCTTTAGTCTTTGGTCTGTAGTCGTCCCACGTCCCACATCCTTACTCACTTCTCCCTTCTCATGATCCCACTTCCCCAGCTACTAGCCAAAATTAACATCAAGCATGTTTATGTTTATAAGCAGTTTGATGGTCTTGATAAATAGAATAGGCAAAAAGAATTAAAACAAACAGGAGCATCCCTACTAAAAGTATAATTGTATATTGCATCAAGCATCCCTCCTTAACCATAAACCGATCAAATAGAAAACGCCAAAGATAAGCAGTCCCAAAACTATCAGCCAGATGTTCACTTGACTTACCAGAGAACCAAAAGCCAGTGCGGCGGCAGCCAAATTCCCGGCATCCATTATTTTTTCACCCAGCAGTTCCTTTTGTCTCTTATTCATCGTCCCTCCTCATCACGCATGCGCCGGCTGCTTAACATGCGCATCCAGCATTTTTTCTATCCGATCTGTTTTTGTCTTGAGTTCGCTGACATCTTTTTCAATCCGTTTTACTGCCACATTAGTAAAGGATTGTTCCTGTTTTAAATCCTTAAGCTTGCCATAAATAGCATCAAAATGGGTCAGCAGCCAATCTTTTAATTCCTGTAATCCTTCCACTATTTTCCCTCCTTGTCCCTATTTCCCCAATCCCCTACTCCCCATTCTCCTAATCCCCCAATTCCCCAAGCCGGTCCTTAGTCTTTAGTCTGTGGTCTTTGGTCTGCAATTATGTTTACACTTTAACAGGCCTCGACTGCTTTCTTTCTCCAACAGCAAAAACAACATAAAGAACGACCGCCAAGACAGCTACAGCTATAAATAACAAAGCTACCTGTGTCATGTTATAATGCCTCCTTTGCTTTAATCAATGACGCAATTTTACGCCCCACTATCAAACAAAGCATACAAGCAATCAATCCGGTAACAAACAATAAATAATCGAATTTTCCTGAAACAAAAGGGCCAACAACCATGGCGGCAAAAACTATTTGCATCAATTTTACCAATACATCAATCCAAAACTCTTTTATCCTATCTTGATTTTCTGTTCTCATACCTTAATCTCACCTTGTTTATGGTCTTTAGTCTTTGGTCTTTGGTCTTCCCACGTCCTTACGTCCCACGTCCTTCGAACCGAGTTGTCTCAATTTCCTCAGGACGAGGTCTTACGTCCCACCTTCCCCCACTTCCCACATCCTGACTCACTTCTCACTTCCCATTACCTCACATCCCACCCCATCCCCTGCTATCGTCAGTTAATGATTAGAAAGTGCAGAACCACATCATTTGCAAGATCTTTATTAAATTTAACAGTGATAAGGCCATCATCACTAATATTTTGCACATTGGCAAAAACATGCTCAGAGTAAATAAAATTTTGAACTGAAACAAGAACAACAGAAGCAGGATTAACACAATCATTTTCAATGAATACATAATCAGGAGAAGGGTCACCATCTGGTGAAACTCTTATTCGTCCAGAGTTTCCATTACATCGGGTACGATGTAGAATACCAGTTGACACCTCAGCTATAGTTGTTGTGTAACTAGCTGCTGTTTTTATCCTCCCTCCTCTCACTTCCAATGCAACCCCTCCATCGGTATTTTTTGCTAAAACTCCAATACCAGCAGCTTGATTAGCCTCGCCAAGTACACCAGCTTGTGTTTGCAACGCCGTCATAAAAATTGGGGTATGATTATCATATCCTAAATATCCTTTAACATCACCAATTTCGCCAATTACACCGGCTCTTTGACCAGTTAAAGATATTTCTGGAATTGCAGTTGCGTTGCCCACTACACCATAACCACTATCATTTACACCCTTAACTCCGGCATGCGTAGAAATATGCGATTTAGCATATATTCCATGGCCAAGAGTGCTGTCCGCCCATAAACCAGATTTTCCAGCAGCCGTGGAAAAGGCCACAGCTCCATCCCCCCCACTACTCTCAAAACTCCCACCTGCTGTGGCACCTTTGCCGTAGACGCCAACTTCACCCGTTGCATAAACGCCATATTTTGTCCCTTCAAAACTCCCGCCAGTCGTTGCTCCCCAACCACTCACACCCACTCGACCAACTCCTTCAACTCCATTTCCATAATAATCAGTGTCGGTAACAGTTGATTTAACTATTCTCCCCAAACGGTCTCTAGAAATAACAACTCTTCGTGTTGTCTCCATATTCTCACCATAAACACCAGAACCTCCATCGCTTGAACCATAACCTCGTACCCCATCTGTTGTCCCTATTCCAGTGACCCCCACCGTTCCTGTTGCATAAACTCCATCGCTTCCCCCTAATCCAACAACTGCCTTCCCACTACTCTCAAAACTCCCGCCGGCTGTGGCGCCGGTGCCGTATACCCCAATATTGTTTGCACTTTGACCGTAAACACCTCTTCCATTTCGGCTGGAACCGTACACTCCATATCCATCAGCACATTGACCGTATACCCCCGTTCCAGACGTACTAAATCCTTCAACACCATATCCTGTTGTCGCATTCCCTTCAACAGCAGAACCACTTGTTGCCTCTGCCACCACCGTCCCCCCTCTCACATTCCTCGCTGTAATCGCAAAAGGGACTGAGACAAGTTGTTGGCGGGGAGTAAATGTCACGATCCCGACAGATGGCATATCTGCGCCAATCTCAAGCCAATATTGACGATCATCTGTAAATAAAGCAGTATTAAGCAACTCAAGATTTACATTAAAAACGCCATTCGCATTCATGACACGGCTTCCACTATACATATTCTCGTGTCCCCCAAGCGCTGCCCCACCTTCTGCTCTATCAAAAATGCGAAAATAAAGCTCATCTGGCACAGGGGAAGGTGCAGGAGTTATTTTCCCTTGAATGTTCACCATCATCGGCACGGCTAAGGCACTATTAGCTAACAACAGACAACTGACAATTAACAACCAACAAAAAAACAAACTCAACTTTTTCATTTTTTTACCCCCTTTTTCCTTAAATCCTAAATTCTAAATACTAAACTCTAAACAAATACTAAATCTTAAATCGACCTTTCTTGAACATTTTTTTAGTATTGGACCGAACAGCAATTAATTCGGCAAGCAATTTCGAGTGTTGCGAATAATCAATGATTTTAGAAAAATAGTCTTGAATTGACCTTGGCTTCAACTCTGCATAAAGTTTCTCTTGCATTTTGTGTTTCATTTTAACACAGTCAAATTCATTTTTCATCATCAATTACCTCCTTGGGCGTCCTAATCTCCAGTGCGGCATAATTATTTTTCAAATTTACGGCATTAAAAGCCTGTATCTTTCTTAAATTCACGATATGTTTAAAGTTCCAGCTAACTAAAACATCCGCTTTCGCGATAGTGGCCGCCGCAATATGCAAGGCATCATCAGCATACCTAAGAGTTACAATGCTTGACTTCAGATATTTACCTGCCAATGACTTCATCTCTTCAGAAATCATAATGATCTCCAAATTACTTAGTCGCTTTAATTTCCGTTTAACTTTTTCCGGAGCGTTCTCTAATTCCGCAGCAACCGTTTCAGAGATCAGAGGAATAAATTTATTTTTGTCAAATTCAGAAAACAGCACATTAGAAGCAGACGCAAATTCCTTATCAAAACAACCACCAATAACAGATGTATCTAGATATATTCGCAAGATATTATCCATATAACTTATTATCAATCCTCTTCAGCAAAACCCGGTATTCTGCCCCCGTCATTATTTTAGTCCCCCTTTTTCCTTAAATCCTAAATTCTAAATCCTAAACAAATACTAGTCCCCAATTCCAAAATTCTACGCTGGGAGAGAAAGGAAGTCAACTGGGATTTGGCACAATTTTCTCCCTACTTAATACGATAGATATTTATATGGGAGCTAGCCTGTGAGCTACGAGGTTGCCTTAGATATAACTAGACAACTCCCGCGCCAGCTGGAAGCTACAACTCGTGATATAAGGAGACGGTTGGGCGGTAGTACAGCGCCGCAAGTTAATTTGCGACCGGGAGAATTATTCGCCACCCGCTATCGGATTAGAGAAGACGGAACCCCAATTGCGATCGGCGCAACCTTAATCTATCAGGCCACCGATCAAACAACCGGCCAAAATGTCATCTTAAAAATGACAAACCAGACAGAATACTTTCCACTTTATGATAACGAAATTGACGTCTTAAGACAAAATATCAGTCCAGTTTTTCCCGCCCTGGTTGAATATGGCCAACTCCAGGACTCTTTTGGTCGGAAAACTGAATTTATCGCCATGGAAGAGATTGAGGGGATCGAATTAAGGGCCTTATTAAGGGGCGACCCAATCCCGCTTTCACAAGCAATTGAAACTACAATGATGGTGCTTTTTGGTCTGCGCTCTTTACATACTGCCGGCTTTATCCACCGTGACCTAAAACCGAGCAACATTATGATCGCAGGAAATGGCGAAACCCGATTATTGGATTTTGGGATAACCTGTAAAAATGGACACCGGGACGCAGAAGCAGTTGTCGGTACACCAAGTTACATTTCTCCAGAACAAGTACGCAATGAACCAGTTGGCCCTGGATCAGATTTCTATTCACTCGGTTTGGTCCTGTATGAAATGATGGCCGGATATAATCCAATGAGAACTCCTGATAATGATCCTTTAACAGTCGCTAACAATATCGGCCATAATCCTGTTCCCGCTCTGCCGCGAGAAGCGGTCACCCGTGGTTTAAGCGCAGAAGCAGTCAGAGATTTAGGCACAAAAATTGACTCTGTCCATCAAAGATTAAGGGCAATTAACGCCAGAATGACCGAATTAAATATCAGCGAACGCTATCAAGGAGCGTCAGCAATTATTGATCAGTTACACAGACTTTTACCTGACATCAAGGAGTTGGAACAATATGGATGGGTTTAGATTAAACATAGAAGCGTTAAGTGCCACTTCTTATAGGAGGCAAACCCAGCCAACAGAAAAACGGCGAGGGCCAAGACTGGAACCGTCTACCTTGCCACAACCACAAACCCAGACTTATCACTTCGCTAATCGCTACTCTATCGTTAAAGAAATTTCTCGAACCCAAATGTCGGTTGTCCGGCTCGCTTTTGACTGGGTTAAAAGAACAGGAGCAATCATTAAGTATGGTATTTGTCATTTAGGTGCCGAACCGATCTTGCGAGAAGCTTTTTTCCTCAGCCAAAATATTGACCCATCATTTCCTCAATTATACGATATTGGGGTTCATCAGGATGAAGGCTACGTCTATATATCTATGGAACAGATTCATGGACAAGACTTGAATGCGCTCATTTATGGCGGAGAACCACAACCACTTTATCGTAGTATCGAGCGGGCGATGATGGTGGCTGGCGCTTTAAACAACCTTCACTCCGCCGGTTATGTGCACCTTGATTTAAAACCAGAAAATGTCATGGAAGAAGATAGCGGGCGAATCAGGTTAATAGATTTTGGGTTGGCGGATAATATTGGTACCAGTTATCAGTGTGTTATCGGGACACCTCTCTACGTCTCTCCTGAAATGGCCAGATTACAACCGGTTGATCAACGTGCTGATATGTATGCACTAGGTTTAATGTTATATGAATCAATTACAAGAAATAATCCAATGGATGCTCCTGATATTAATCAAATTTTTATCAACCAGATGAGCAAACCGATGCCTCGACTTGAACGACAAACCATTGCAGATCGGATTAGGCCGGAATATCGTCAATCACTGGCAACCTTAATCGATCAAGTTACCAATATCCTTAGCAATGTTATTGCAATTATGACGGAAAAGGACCCGGCGGATCGGTTTGAAAACATGGAAGAGGTCGAAGGGTGGTTAAGGCACGCCGCTACACTAGCCAGGCAATTAGCTCCCTACGAAAACCTGGGGACTAACGGACCGGAAATTGAAGTAGAAATAGACCTAACCGACTGTTACTTACCGGCAGACCAGGTTCAAGACCAACTGCAAGTTGCTTGAAATTTCCTTAATAAAGCATCGATAAATTAACGGTAATATTTGTATGACATTATTTGAGACGATTGGCCCACAAAACTCATATCTGCGCTGTTATCGGGTAGCGCATCAAGATCAAGCTAGCCAATTAAGGAACAGTGGCCCGATCCCCGGTTTTGCCGCGATTCAACGCGCCGGCAAACAGGGTGAAGTTATTTATTTAACCAGGGAGGCTCTCCCCCCGGATTTAGCGGCTCTTTTAGCGGCCGCTACTTCTTTCAAGCGGTTCTGCCAATTAGTTGCTTTTACCAGAACTACTTACCAAGTAACCATCTCAGAACGTAGATTACCTAAATATCCAAGAGAGCATGGACAAGGAAGGCTTACTCTGGTCCCTGGTTTCTGTCTAACTCAACCAACAATGACCGTTAATCTAAACGATTCCAGTAGTATGACTGAACTGGAATTGCGCGGTTTTATGAGAGGATTTTTCCCCTACGCCGGCCAAACAGTTGTCGTTAGTTTAAGTAGCTCTGATGGCAAGGTTTTGACCGTAGAACAAGTAGCTGGAGTAATTGAGTCAATGGCCCAATTCCTTACCCCACCTACCCCCTCTGTCCGCTCAGTCCTCCACCGTGTTTAACCACTTTCCCTTCGACCATATAAACGACATCTTCGGCAATGTTGGTCGCGTGGTCGGCAATTCGTTCTAAGTGACGGGCGATTAAAATTAACGGGAGGGCTCGCGTCGCGGCCGTCGGTTCTTGAGTCATGATCGCCGTTAATTCATCAGAGACCAAATCACGATAACCATCAACTTTTTCTTCGTCCTCCCAAAGGGTGCGCGCTAAACAAACATCTTTACGGACAAAAGCATCAAGTGCTTTGTGGACCATTTTCTCCGCCAGGTCAGCCATTTTCGGAATATCAATCAATGGTTTTAAAAGCGGCTGGGAGGATAACTCCAGCGAACGCTGGGCAATGTCGACCGCTAAGTCACCAATGCGTTCCAGATCAGAACCAATCCGCATCCCGGTAGTGATAAAGCGGAGATCGACCGCCATCGGCTGTTGAGTAGCTAAAAGTTCCAAACATTTTTCATCAATAACCAGCTCTAATTGATCAAGCTCGTCATCCGCGGCAATCACTGCCTGTGCCATTTTGGGATTATTTTTCTTTAACGCCTCAACCGAATTAAAGATCGCTTTCTCGACCATCGCCCCCATCTTCAGGATCAAATCATTCAACTGGTGCAGCTCTTTTTGAAAATGCTCTCGCCCATCACTCATTATTATCCAAACCTCCCTGTTATGTAATCTTCTGTCCGTTTGTCCTGCGGGGCGGTAAAAATCCGTTTGGTCGCCCCAAATTCCACTAAATCGCCTAACAGCATATAACCGCAATCATCAGAAATCCGCGCCGCCTGCTGCATATTATGGGTCACAATTATAATCGTGTAGCGCTCTTTTAATTCTACCATCAACTCTTCGATCTTCATAGTTGCGTGCGGATCAAGGGTGGAGCACGGCTCGTCCATTAAAACAACTTCGGGCGTGACCGCTAAAAGCCGGGCGATACAGAGCCGCTGCTGCTGCTCCAGCGACAGCTCAAGCGCATTACGATTTAAGTCAGCTTTCAACTCATCAAAGAGGAGGACGGCGCGCAACGATTTTTCAGCCGTTTCATTTAAAATCCGCTTATCCTTTACCCCGTGAATCCGCAAACCATAAATAACATTTTCAACAATGGAGAGCGGAAAAGGGTTCGGCCGCTGGAAAACCATTCCGACTTTTTTCCGCAGGTCGATTAGATCAACACTATCACCTAAAATTTCCTGCTGACCAACCTTAACGCTCCCGGTCGTTTTCACTCCTTCAATTAGATCATTCATCCGGTTAAAGACCCGCAGGAGGGTCGATTTACCGCACCCCGACGGCCCAATCAGCGCCGTGATTTTATGCTGGCTCACTGCCAAGTCAATCTCTCTTAGCGCCTGAAAATTCCCATACCACAAATTAAGTTTGCTGGTCTTAATAATGCTCATCCAAATCTCCCGGTGATATAGTCTTCGGTCCGTTTGTCTTTCGGCACGGTGAAAAGCTGTTTGGTCCCCGCCACTTCGATCAATTCGCCTAGCAGGAAAAACGCGGTTCGATCCGAGGCGCGCGCTGCCTGCTTCACATTGTTCGTCACTAAAATCTGCGTATAATTTTTCTTTAGCTCCTGCATCGCTTCTTCAATCTTTAATGTAGAGATCGGGTCAAGGCCGGAGCACGGCTCGTCATACAGGATCACTTCTGGCTCAACCGCTAAAGTCCGGGCAATACAGAGCCGCTGCTGCTGGCCGCCGGAGAGCTTAAAAGCATTGGTGTTTAAACGGTCTTTGACCTCGTCCCAAATCGCCGCCGCTTTTAAAGATTCCTCAACAATCTCCTCCAACCTGGCCCGGTTTTTTAGCCCGTGCAATCTCGGTCCGTAAGCAATGTTATCAAAAATTGTTAGCGGCAGTGGTAGTGGCAAAGCAAAGACGATCCCCACTCTTTTGCGTAAAAGATGTTTATCAAGCTCGGTAAAAATATTTTTTCCATCAAGGAGGATTTCACCGGTTACGGTGAAACCTGGATTAAGTTCATTCAAACGGTTTAACGTCTTGAGAAACGAAGTTTTACCGGAATTCGACGGTCCAATTATCCCCAGGATTTCGTTGGCCTGGACTTCAAGATTTAACTCTTTGACCGCGTGATTCTTTTCGTACCAGACATTAAGATTGTTAATTTTAAGTTTTACCATGTTTTTCGCCTTCTAAACCTCGCCCGCAACCACGAAGCCAAAATATTCAAAATAAAAACCATGCCGACTAAAACCAGGACTGTTCCGTACTGAATTTTCACGCTAACATTTGGGACTTGGGTCGACAACACATATATATGGTAAGGGAGGACCATCGCCTGGTCGTAAATAGATTCCGGCAGACGCGGCAGATAAAACGCGGCGACGGTAAAAAGGATCGGCGCAGTTTCGCCAGCCGCTCTTGATAGACCAAGAATTGTACCGGTCAAAATACCAGGGATCGCATTGGGCAACACGACGTGGCGGACTGTTTGCCAACGGTTGGCACCGAGTGAAAAACTGACTTCGCGAAACGAGCGCGGGACCGCTCCTAACGCTTCGCGTGTCGCCGTGATTATTACCGGCAGGGTCATGATCGCTAAAGTTAATGAGCCGGCTAAAAGTGAAGCGCCAAAACCCAAAAAAGTAACAAAGAGCCCAAGGCCAAAAAGTCCATACACAATTGATGGGACTCCGGCTAAATTAATGATCGCCAACTCAATCATTCTCGTTAGCCAATTGCGCTGAGCGTATTCGTTAAGATAAATGGCCGCTAAAATGCCAAGTGGAATAGAAAAAAGCGCTGTGCCAAGGGTCAAGTAACAGGTCCCAACAATCGCCGGGAAAATTCCTCCGGCCCGCATTCCATCTCTTGGCATCTGACTCAAAAACTCCCACGACATTCCTGGCAACCCCCTAAAGAGGATATGGACAAGAATAAGAACAACGGGCAAAATTATCAGCAAAGTGATTATTAATAATATTGTAAAAGCGATCTGCTCTTTTAATTTTACGTTCATCGCTTTTTCCCCTTTCGGCTCCGATGCAAAAAGATATCCGCCAACAGATTAATCACAAAACTAATAATAAAAAGAATAATGCCGATCGCAAAAAGAGCGTAATAATGTTCGCTCCCCGCCACCGCCTCCCCCATTTCCGCCGCGATCGTCGCGGTTAAAGTTCGGACCGGCTGGAGAAACGTTGTCGGAATAACTGCCGCGTTGCCGGTAATCATCAAAACCGCCATCGTCTCCCCAATCACCCGACCAATGCCCAGCATAATCGCCGCTAAAATTCCAGAAGCAGCCGCCGGGATTGTTACCCGATAAATCGTCTGCCACCGGGTTGCCCCTAAAGCCAGTGAGCCTTCTTTATAATTTTTCGGGACGGAAACGATCGCGTCTTCAATGATCGAAACAATCGTTGGCAGGGCCATAAACGCGAGCATAATTGAACCAGCCAGCGCAGTTAAACCGCTGGAGAGATGGAAAATATTTTTCAAAAACGGTGCCAAAGTAACAATCCCGATAAAACCGAGAACAATACTGGGAATTGCCGCCAGTAGTTCAATCCCGGTTTTTAAAATATTAGCCAGCCAGCGCGGCGCGACTTCGGCAATATAAATCGCCGCCGCTAGTCCCATCGGCACCGCAATAAGAATCGCGCCAAAAGTGACCAAGAGAGAACCTAAAATCAGCGGTACAAGACCAAACTGCGGCGGATCAGAGATCGGATACCAGTTTGTCCCTAATAGAAACGAGCTGATGCTGGTTTGGCCAAATAGAGAGAGCCCTTCTTTCAAAAGAAAGATAAAGATTAGCGCGACAAAAAGGATCGACGCGTAACCCGAAAGGGCAATCAGCTTCTCGATTATATAATCTAAAGGACGTCTCACTTTAACGGTACAAAATCCATTTTCAAGACCAGCTCCTGTCCAGCAGGGCTTAACACATAATCGATAAATGATTTAACTTCGCCAGAAGGTTCCCCATTAGTGTAAAAGAGCAGCGAACGAGCAATCGGATATTGCTTGGCAGTCACACTTTGCACCGACGGCACCACATAAGCTGAACTGCTATCTTTGGCAATCGCCACCGCTTTCTCCTTTTTCGTCAAATAACCGAGACCGATGTAGCCGATCGCCGCCGGATTAGCATTGATCTCTTCAATAATCGCCTGTGATGACGGCATCATTAAAACGCTGCAGGCAAACTCGTTCGGATTCTTTTTCTTCCCCAGCTTGACTACATGCTCCAAAAAGAAAACATGGGTCCCGGAATTGCGCTCACGAGAGAGCGCCACAATCGGTCTATTTTCTCCCCCCACTTCCTGCCAATTCTTGATTTTGCCGGTAAAAATGTCCGAGAGCTGTTTGATTGTCAATTTACTGACCGGATTACCTCGATTCACGGCGACAACAATCCCGTCATTAGCCACGTGGATCTCAGTTGGCTTTATCCCCCTCTTGGCCGCCTGCTGAATCTCTTTTGACTCCATATTGCGCGATGATTGGGCGATATCGGTTGTTCCGCCAAGCAGTGCCGCAATGCCAGTACCGGAACCACCACCGGTAATCGCAATAGAAACAGTTGGCTTTTGCTTCATAAAATCCTCCGCCCACGCCTGCCCCAGGTTAACCATCGTATCGGACCCTTTGATCTGGACCGCTTTTTTACCACCGCCGCAACCCAATAAACTAACAACTAACAACAGACAACTGACAACTAGAAGATGCTTTTTAAACATGCCACAACTCCTTTACCTTTTCAGGTGAAGATAATTATGGACTGATATTATTACGCTATTGTTAAATTGATGTTAAATCAAAGTTAAATTTCCCCCCCACTATGCTTCACCATCTTTGCTTGAAACATATAGATAACATCTTCAGCAATATTAGTTGCATGATCAGAGATTCTCTCCAGATGACGTGCCACCAAAAGGAGCGGAATTGCTTTTTGTACCACCAACGAATCTTTTTCCATAATGGCCATTAATTCATCCTGAATATAATCACGTAATTGGTCAACCCGTTTTTCTTTTTCCCAGATCATTTTAGCCAAAGTTAAGTTGCCACTGCTAAACATTTCCAGCGCCTCGCTTAACATTGTTTGCGCCAATTGCGCCATTTCAGGAATATCCACCAGCGGTTTTATTAACCCTTGTTCCGCCAACTCAATCGCCCGCTCCGCGATATCTTCAGCTAAATCACCCACTCGCTCTAAATCAGTGGCAATGCGCATCCCGGTCGTGATGGTGCGTAAATCTATCGCCATCGGTTGCCGGATAGCAATTAAATTAATACAACGATCGTCGATTTCTAGTTCCATTTTATCAACTTCAACATCTTTCTTAATAACTTGTTTAGCCAGATTTTTTTCACGATTAGCTAACGCCTGAACCGACACAGCAATTAAGTGAACAACAATTTTCCCCATTTTAATAATTCGTTCTTTTAATTCGCTAATTTCCTGATCAAACAAAATCTGATTATTCATTAGCCAAACCTCCCCGTGACGTAATCTTCGGTCCGCTTATCAGCCGGCGCGGTAAATATTCTGGTGGTGACGTCAAATTCAATCAACTCTCCCAATAAAAAGAAACCGGTAAAGTCGGCTACCCGCGCCGCCTGCTGCATATTGTGGGTGACGATGACAACAGTTAAATTCTTTTTAAGCTGATGTAGCAGCTCTTCTATCTTGCCGGTCGAAATGGGATCCAGCGCCGAACACGGTTCATCCAGCAATAAAACCTCAGGCTTTACCGCCAGGGCGCGCGCGATGCAAAGACGTTGTTGCTGGCCGCCGGAAAGAGAGCTGCCTGGCTTGTCCAGGGAATCCTTAACCTCATCCCACAGCGCCGCCTGCCGCAAGCTCGCTTCAACCACCACGGTTAATTTCTTGCGATCCTTATCGCCATTTAATTTTAAGCCAGCCGCCACATTTTCAAAGATCGTCATCGTCGGAAAAGGGGTCGGTTTTTGAAAAACCATCCCCACTTTACGGCGGACCATAACTGGATCGATGTCGGACCCTAAAATATTCTCCCCGTCCAAAAAAACCGTTCCCGAAGTAGTCGCACCGGCAACTGTTTCGTGCATCCGATTAAGACAGCGGACAAAAGTCGATTTGCCGCAGCCGGATGGACCGATAATCGCCGTTATGTGATTTTCCTGAATATACATGTTGATTGACTTAAGCGCCTGCTTTTCCAGAAACCAGACATTTAGGCCAGTGACAACAATCTTATTTTCCGTTTTAGCCATACACCACCCTCCTAGAATATTTCCTAACCACAATCGTAATCAATAAAATCATTCCTACCAGTGTTAGCGCGCCGGCCCAGGCGAGCCGGTTCCATTCCTCAAATGGAGAGATCGCGTAATTATAAATTTGCACCGTCATTGAGGCAGTCGGCTGATCAGGCCGGAAATTCCAGAACATATTATTGAAAGCAGTAAAAAGGAGTGGCGCTGTTTCGCCGGCCGCGCGGGCAACCGCCAGCATTATGCCGGTGAAAATGCCGCTCCAGGCGGTGCGAAAAACAACCAACAGCATCGCCTTCCATTCTGGAATCCCCAGAGCCAGGGCCGACTCTTTTAATGTCCGCGGCACCATTTTAACCATCTCTTCAGTCGTCTTGGTAATGTAGGGGATCATAATAAGACCCAAAGCAAACCCACCGGCGATAGCGGAAAAGCGCCGCATAGTCAGCACAAAAAGAACATAAGCAAAGATGCCAAAAACAATGGTTGGAAATCCCGACATCACATCAACTGTATAACGAACAAGAAACCCTCGTTTCCCACTCCCCCATTCCGCCAGCCAGATGCCTCCCATGAGCCCGATCGGCAAGCTGATGAGAGATGCCAAACCAACAATCATAAAAGTTCCCACGATCGCATTGGCCATACCCCCGCCAGTTTCCCCGACAGGGGTTGGCAAGTGGGTAAAGAAATCAAAACTAAGCGAAGAAAAACCGCGCATAAGCACATAGCCAAGCAACGCCAATAGTGGCAGTACCGCCAGCCCCGCGCAAATGAACACGGCGGAGAGAAAAACTTTCTCTTTGATTTTTCTTATTGAATAAGCCGTCACATCCATTATGTAGTATTATGGTAAAGAGGCGTGAAAACTTAATGAAGATTATGTAAAATTGAGGTAAATTGTTCTGAAATTAACATATTCTGTATTACGTAGTATATTATTCGGCAGCGTCAAGGCGCAAGATGTTGCAATTTAATGGTGTCAATTTAATGGTTGAACCCAGCTCGAATAGGATTAAACTATGCTTGATCTTGTCGAAGTCGGTGACTGGCAATCGCTCTTACTTTTTCCGACAAAGCAGATTCAGATAACCCTTTAATAACATCAGGCGGTGTATTGGAGCGATTAGCTATTCTCTCTTCAACAAGTTTTCTCCACACCTGTCCTGTAATATCTTGTGGAAAACTTTTAGTAGACTGATATAACAACCTGATCGTCTCAACTCGCAGAGTTTTTCGCCCTGCTATTTGAACATCCACGCCAGGGCTCCGTCTTTCTGCTAGTATGTGCAATCTGTCGACCAATCTTTCGGGTAGTTCCTCTGAAGATCTGTCAAGTTCTATTTGGCAGTTTGCCAAATTTATTAATGTCATAAAGTCTTGTTCATGCCGCGCCATTTCATCAAGCAGATCATCCGGAACACGTCTATTAAATGTCAATGAAAATCTTACCTGAGCACTTGGGTCCCTACTTAATCTTAACATGGTCTTTGAGTTAGGAGTTTCACTTGCCGCTCGGGCTCTTGACATTTCAAACAAATGACTTCGAAACCAACAAACAGCCCTTAAACGTAAATCTGCTAAATCTGCTTTCATGAATTAACCTCCTATCAAACATTTTTTAAGCACCTCTTCCCTTTTCCTTTTTCTCCCCTCCCCCCATTATTTCGACCCCTTTTTCAAAAAATTTCATGTTATTTTTCACAAATTCACAACAAAATGTTATAATTTATTTGAGGTGATTGATAATGGCAAATGGGAACAAACTGCGATCGGTGCATGGTCAATTAAATTTAACGGCTGAAGTATGGAAAGAAGATCCCTTATATGTAGCTAAGTGCAAAGAGCTAAAAGTTGCTAGTCAGGGGGAAAGCGCCGCTCAAGCATTAGCAAATCTGGAAGAAGCAATTGAACTTTACCTGGAAGATGAAGATTTGGAAAAAATTATCATTCCGCTTAAATTCAATTTTGAATTCGGCAAATTGGGAGTTTCTCGTAGACAAAATACCCTGTTCTATCCGCTCGGGAAATCATAAATGCGTTAAAAAGGCTAGGTTTTGAAATAATTAAACAGAGAGGCAGTCATGTGAAGTTATGCAAACGCATGGCTGGACGAAAAATAACAACCATTGTCCCTAATCACAAAACTGTTATGGTTGGAACGCTCAAAAGCATTTTAGAATTGGCAGAGACAAACCTCGAAGATCTGCTCGCTAATCTATAATTTAAAACACTTTTAATAAAGAGAGCGTGCTATTGTATACGACTTTGACTGGCGATCTTCCATACTAATAATCTCGCTAATCCATTGACTAAGACCGTAATGAAAAGCAAAATGAGCCCGATCTCAACCATAACGGAAAAATTCAAATCAGACACCGCTTCGGCAAATTCATTGGCGATCACCGCCGAAAGCGAATAGGCCGGCGCCAGTAAATTGGCGGAAATTTCCGGGCGGTTGCCGATGACCATCGTCACCGCCATGGTTTCCCCGATCGCCCGCCCCAATCCCAGAATAACGGAACCGATAATGCCGGAAGCCGCCGGCGGCAGGACCGCCAATTTAACCGTTTCCCATTGGGTAGCGCCCAGCGCCCGGGCGGATTCCCGCAAGCTCCCCGGCACCGCCTGCAGAACTTCCCGCGAAATCGAGGTGATCGTCGGCAAAATCATGATCGCCAAAAGCACGCCCGCGCTCAACATGCTCAAGCCAAAAATCGGGCCCAGGACAAAAATCCCCCAAAGCCCGTAGACGACCGAAGGGATGGCCGCCAGTAGATCCACCATGGTCGCGATATATTCTTTGAATTTTGAATGCGACACTTCTGAAAGGTAGATGGCACAGCCTAATCCCAGAGGAACGGCAAGGATTAACGCCAGCAATGAAGAAACGATCGTTCCATAGATAAAAGGCAGGGCGCCGTACTGGCTATGGACCGGATCCCAGACGGAGCGAAACAGAAAACCCAGTCCAAAAGTGCGCAGGGAAAGCCCGGACTTTACAACCAGCATGGCAAAGATACCGAAAAAGAGCAAGGGGATGCTGAAAGCCAGCAGCATGGCCGCCGACTGGAAAACCGCATCCCCTTTTAAACTCTTTAACATTACATTATAGAATTAATCACGGTCAAAACCCGTGAGCGAAGCGCTTGAGGCGGCGGTGCGTAATATAAATCCGCCGCGTACTTTTGCCCGTCATCCATCGCCCAGATTAAAAATTCTTTCAACGCCGCGCCTTTTTCGGCATTCGTCTGTTTTTTATGCACCAAAAGCCAGGTCAGGCCGCAAATGGGATAAGCGTCCGCTCCGCGCGGGTTCAGAATTTCACTGCGGCCGCTACCCCTGGATTCCCTTTCCCTCCCACCCCAGCCGGCCAGGCGACGGATTTACCGGCACCGACCCTGGAAGCCCAGCGGGTGGAAACTTTGGCTAAATAGTTGGTAAAAATATCGGTGGTCCCGCTGCTGTCGGCGCGATGCGCTACCATAATATTCTTATCCGGCAAACTTAATCCCGGATTAAGCTCCGCGATTTTGGGATCGTTCCAATTCTTGATTTCACCCAGAAAGATCCCCGCCAGTGTTTCGCCGTCCAGTTTTAATCCGTCAAAACCAGCGTTATAAACCACTGCCACTGCTCCAGCCACCGTCGGGATATGCAAGACATCGCCGCCCGCCTGATTAATTTCGGTATCGGTCATCGGAGCATCGCTGGCGCCAAAGTCTACTACGCCGGCCGCAAACTGACGGATGCCGCCGCCGCAACCCAATAAACTAACAACTAACAACAGACAACTGACAACTGACAACTAGTAAGGTTTTTTTTAACATCTTATCCCTCCTATATTTTTACATTACCATTTATGACAATGGCGTTGCTGCCGGTCCAGGCACCGTTAAGAGTACTTCTTTGCGAGCGGAATAGATAACCAAAAGTCACATCAGAAAGCGGGTTAACTTTCCAATTATAGCCGCCAGTCAGCCGGTTTTCGTCAATAAAAGCGCTGGTAATATTGTAAAAGGCTTCATCAACGACATAATAACCATTAACTTTAAATTGGAGCTGTTCGCGCAACTTTAAGATCGAATTGGTGGCATCACCTTCTAAACGTGAGCGGAGAGTAAAAGGATAAAAAGCATTAATGCAGTCGAGATAACCGAGGTTGCTCTGTTTCCAGTCGCTCCCACTCTTTTGGTACTTCAACCCATAATAAACATTCATTCGGAAATTTTTATTAATCTCCCAGGTTGGACCGATATAAGTCTGGAGATAATAAAAATTGGAGAGATTATCCTTAATCCGAAATTCCGGAATCACATTAATCCCGTAACTTGTAAACTGAAAAGTGTCCGTCGACCAGAACTCGACATCAGCCTTCGCGACCGCGACAATCAGGAGCAGGAAAAGAAGAGTTAGCGTCATTTTCTTAACCATTTCACGCCTCCATTATTTATTTTCGACAAGGACATTATGAATTTTATTGATTAAGAAATGATGACTTGAATGTTAACAACATGTTAAATCTCTAAAGTGGAAAAATCAGCGTAAATTTGGCCCCTGCTCCCAATTGGCTCACCAATTCAACCCTGCCGCCATGGATTTCCATAATATGTTTGACGATGGAAAGTCCCAAACCGGTCCCTCCAAGCTCCCGCGACCGCGCTTTGTCGACGCGATAAAACCGCTCAAAGAGCCGCGGTTGGTGCTCGACCGCAATGCCGGGACCATGATCCTGGACACTTAAGAGGAGTTGCCGCTCGTCTTTGGTACAGCTGATTTCAATCTGGCCATTAACTGGTGAAAATTTAACCGCATTATCCAATAAATTTAACAGCGCCCGATAGAGATGATCGGGTTCGCCTTGAATGGGGCATTCCGGCGGGCAGCCAGTCCGGATAATTTCGATCTTCTTTGCCTTAATTTGCGCCGACAGGGTCTCCAGCGCTTTGTCAACTTCGACTGATAAATTGACAGTTTCCAACGGCGCTAAACCGCGATGGCTTTCGAGCCGGGAAATGGCTAATAAGTCATCAATCAACGCGGTTAAATTTTGCACGTTCTGCTCAATGCGGGTTAAAAATTGCCGGTTATATTGGGGATCATCAATTGCTCCGTGCAGTAAAGTTTCGTTCAAACTTTTAATCGCCGTCAACGGGGTTTTTAATTCATGGGAGACATTAGCGACAAATTCGCTCCGGATATTTTCCAGCATTTTAATCGCCGTGATATCACGAATAATGACCGCCACTTTATCTTCAACCGGATTAGCTAAACCAAGCAGTTGTTTCTCCTGCGGAAAGAGAAGCTTCATCTCTTTTTCGGCCGGCGCTCCGGTCTGGCGGACATTGGCAATCAGCGCATCGAGTTCTACCAGGCGAATTGCTTCCAGCGGCCGCTTGTTGACTATTTCCGCCAGCGGGAGGCTAAAGATTTCCGTTAAAGCCGGGTTGGCAAAAACTATCCGGTTGTCCTGGTCGACAACCAGGACACCATCACGCATGCCCAGCAAAACCTGTTCAAACAAATTTATATCCCACTCCGCGTAAGGTCTGTAAATGATCGCCCGCTTTGCCTAACTTCTCTCGCAACCGCCGCATATGGACATCAACTGTGCGCGTTTCAATTGCTACTTCAATCCCCCAAACTGTATCAAGTAGCTGTTCGCGTGAAAATACTCGACCCGGGGAGCTGGCCAGCTGATAGAGGAGTTGAAATTCTTTGGCCGTCAGCTCAACTGGTTTACCATTAGCCGTGACCTCATGCCGCTCCAAATCAATGGCCAGATCTTTTAAGTTTAAACCGCTGCTGACAGTTGCCGGTTTTTCGTAACGACGCAAGATTGCCTTAATTCTCGCCAGCAATTCTTTAACGCTGAACGGTTTGGTCAAATAATCGTCCGCCCCAACTTCCAGGCCAACTACTTTATCGGTCTCTTCCCCTTTCGCGGTTAACATAATAATTGGAATATTGGCCGTTCTTTTTCCTTGTTTTAGTCGGCGGCAGACTTCCAGACCATCAATGCCGGGAAGCATTAAATCAAGAAGGATAAGATTAGGGAGTTTTGCTTCAGCGAGCTTTACTGCCTGCAAACCGTCGGCAGTTTTATTAACCTGATAACCTTCTTTTTTTAGGTTATAGTCCAGGCTGGCCGCAATATCTTTATCATCTTCGACTATAAGTAAAGTAGTCATTTTCATTGTTAATTATACCTGATTTTTGCCAAATTTCCTCTGTTTCCATGCAAAGATAGAGAAACAAATCCTGAGAATAGTAACGAATAAATTGCTGCATCTTCTGAAAAATCTCAACCCGGACTTCTTCTGGATAACGCTTCTTCTTGTAACGTAAAGCTCCAAGACTAATCCACCCAACATCTGCCGGTTTAACCATCTGAAAAATCAAATCGACAACTTCGCAGTAATCTTTTTCCCAACCAGCATAGTGATAAATCGGATCAAAGTGAAAAGCAACTTTATAACCGGCCGCGACACATTTCTGCGCCGCCGCCAACCGATCTTTTAAACTCCCAACTCGATACTCCGAACTCGCTACTCCATACTCATTACTCCGAACTATCTCCTCGGGATTTACCGACCAGGCAATCACCGTCTTGCCGTTATGCTGAAGTCCAAGCAGCTCATCAACTTCGGCACTCTTGGTTTTAAGTTCGAGCAAATGCCGCTCCTGTTGAGCAAAAAGAGCAATCAGTTTAACCGCCAGCGCGCGTGCTTCTTTTAGAGCGAGGCTATCTGAATATTGGCCGGTCCCAACGCGCAAAGGTTTGGCCCCCGCGTCAAGATAGTTTTTAACCTGCGTCAGAATATCGTCGTCATTATCGTAAATGACAATTTCGTCCTGACCATAAAAATCGTTAAGAAAACAGTAGCTGCAATCGTAAGGACAACCAAGGATTTGGCTAATCACCCGGTAATCGCAGGAAACATGCCCCACAAAACAGGGACACGCCCGAATCACCGGCTGGGTTATCTTCTGGATTTTTTTAATTGCTTTCCTAGCACCCTCACCCACCGAGATTATCCTCTCTTAAATGTAGGGACGACCCTTGTGGTCGTCCGTTTATCTGAATGCGGGCAGGCATATCTCGATACCGAGTATCTCGATACGAGGTAAAGCCTGCCCCTACATTTTTAATCAATTTTACCTTCTCCCTCTGGCCCGCCGATTGCACCGAGAAAAATTACTTCCCGGCATTTTGTAGCTGGTAAAAGAGCAATCAGATCTTTGACCGCGGCTTCAACCTGATTGGGATAAATTAGCGGCGAAATTATCACCCGTTCCTGAACTTGACTCGGCTTAATCGCGAAAAATGCAGTAAAAAAGCTATTTTTCAAAGGTTAACTCCCTTACGAATTTTGAACACAAATAACGAATATCACAAATTCGCGAATTCGTGAAGAGTATTTGTGATTATATTCGAGTTTTCCAAACTCATATCACCTTATGTTATAATAGCACACATTATGCGCTTGAGGATTAGTTTGGTCCTGACTTTTCTCGTTATTGTTCTTGCAACTATAACTCCAGCCACTCAAGAAATCACAGCCTTATACGATCAGATTTTACGCCCCTATCCAGCTGAAAAAGTTACCCTTTCCGCTGAATTATCAAAGCTTTGGGATGTCCCGCTTGACCCGGTTGGCTACGAGGTTATCAAAGCTGACAAGAGTGGCAGTATTAATATTGAAGAAATTTATTATCCGGGGCGTGATTACAAAGGAAAATCAGTTAAAATATTTGGCTATTTTTGTTATCCAAATTCAAAAAAGCCATTGCCGGCCATCCTGCTTTCTCATGGTGGCGGTGGAACAGCCAAACTAAGCACCTCAATAAATTGGGCGAAACGCGGCTACGCCGTTTTGGCAATTGATCTTCCTGGCAAAGGTTTTCAGCGCGAAAATTCCCGCTCGACTGGTCCCGACATGGATGTCCCAATTCTTTTACGGACTCTTCCCGACCCAAGTTATAACTATCTCGTCCACGCAGTGGCGGCGTTGCGGAACGGGATCACTTTCTTATCTTGCCGGGAAGAAGTTGATAATCAGCGCATCGGCCTAGTTGGCTTATCCTGGGGTGGCGTTTTAACTCTATTAACCAACGGACAAGATAAACGTTTAAAAGCAGCGGTCAATGTTTTTGGTGCTGGTTACATTCCTGAAGGGTGTACCTGGCAGGATCGTTTTGCAGCTAAAAGCCAAGCAGAATTAGCCGATTGGTATCGCTATATTGACCCGAAAAATTTTCTCAAGACCCAGCACGCACCGATCCTCTGCCTAACCGGCACCAATGATCATTGCTACTATCTGCCAACTTTCCAGAAAAGTTTTGCGGAAATTACTGCTCCAAAGAAACTCGTCCTAATTCCTAATTTACGTCACCAATTTTTACCAAGTGAACAAAAAATTGTCCTCGCCTGGCTGGATAACTATTTAAAAAATGATCTTTCATTGCCCGAGATTATCCTTGAACCGCTAACCAGAAACAAAGAAGGCAAATTAATTATTGCCATCAGAACTGTTGCGTCGGCAGAAATCACCAAGGCCTTTCTCTCATATGCGATAGGCGCCCCAAGCCGTTGGACAACAAACAAATGGACCTCAATCCCAGGTTATTATGAAGAGAATGTTTGGTATTTTGGTCTACCAACAACTTTGGTCCAACCTGATCTATTATTTTTTGTGACCGTCTATGACGCGAAAGGAGCAGCTGTCTCGACTCCGGTTCGTTCACTATTAAAAGTCAAAATTAGTGCTGGCTACTCTTATGCGATGACAGCACCAATTCAGAAAAGTAATATTCATGAACCACCGTGGCAGATTTTAGGCTTAGCGAGAACACCAGGGATTGGAGATTTCATTTATTCTAAACAGGAAAGAACTTACAAGTTAGGCCGCACGATGCAAAACTGAAGAGATTGCTTTCGCCGCCACTTTCCCATCGCCCATCGCCGAAATTACCGTTGCCGCGCCGCGAACAATGTCTCCACCCGCGTAAACATTGGGGATTGAAGTTAAACCTTCTGGCGTAATTATCACTCCGCCCCATTTCTCAGTTCGGAGTAAAGGAGTTCGGAGTGGAATGAGCGGATTAGGAGAATTGCCAATCGCCACTACAACTGTATCAATTTGAATTGTGAAGTTTGAATTTGGTCTTTCTACCGGTCGTCTGCGACCCGAAGAATCAGGCTCGCCCAGCTCCATCTGAATACATTCGGCCGACTCCACCCAGCCATTTTGATTAGCCGTATATTTGATCGGTAAAGTTAAATTTTTAAAGATGACCCCCTCTTCGATCGCGTGTTTGATTTCTTCAATTCTGGCTGGCATTTCATCTTTTGTCCGACGATAGATGATCGTCACTTCTTCTGCTCCCAAACGTAAGGAGACCCGCGCCGCATCCATCGCCACATTGCCACCACCAACCACCGCCACCTTTTTACCAATCTTGATCGGGGTTAAAGCATTAGGAAATTGCCACGCTTTCATCATATTAATCCGGAAGAGATATTCGTTGGCAGAATAAACTCCGTCCAGATTTTCACCGGGAATGCCCATAAACTTTGGTAACCCAGCTCCCGAGCCAATAAAAATTGCTTTATACTCTTTAAGTAATTCTTCAATCGTGTAAACGTTGCCAATCAACATATCAGTTCTGACTTCAACTCCAAGAGTTTTCACATATTCAACTTCCAAATTAACAATTTCTTTTGGCAGCCGAAACTCCGGAATACCGTAGGTTAAAACTCCGCCCGTCACATGCAGCGACTCAAATATTGTCACCTGATACCCCAACCTGGCCAAATCCCCAGCACAGGTCAAACCTGCAGGTCCAGAGCCAATAACAGCTACTTTGGATTTGGGATTTTCTGTTTTCTGATTTGTTTTGAAGTTGGAAGTTGGATGTTGGATGTTCTCCCGTTCCCAGTCCGCCACAAACCTCTCAAGTGTTCCAATCGCCACCGGCTCGCCTTTAACACCAAGGATGCATTTTTTTTCACACTGCTCTTCCTGCGGGCAGACCCGTCCACAAATGGCGGGGAGTCCATTAGTCTCCTTAATCTTTTGTGAGGCTTGCGCAAATTTTTCTTCCGTGATTAATTTAATAAACTCGGGGATTTTGACTTCAACCGGGCACCCTTTGACACAAAGGGGATTTTTACACTGAATGCAGCGCTTTGCTTCCGCAATCGCTTGCTCCGGGGTAAAACCGAGTGGGACCTCTTTAAAGTCGTGAACCCGCTCAGCTGCCGATCGCTCCTGCATATGTTGTCGTTTTGGCTTTTGCACAATAGATAATTATATCATGGGAGAGATAGAACAAGGATAAGATTCTATTCGTAGACGTGTGAAAAAGTCCCAACGTCAACGATCGAAATGTCTCCTCTGAAACATTGAGGATTTTTTGTGCATAGTTGATAAGTCAATCCTCTTAATATATTATACAAATCATCTCTCTCAACATATTCGGCTGGTAATGTTGCAAATTTACGCTCTTTAATTCCGACCAAATTACCAGCTTGATCCTGGATTAACCAAATATGATCATTATCAGTTCCATTTTTATGCCCTCTCTCTATCACCCCGAGCACAACTAAATAACTATTACCAGACCGCGCAAACACATTAACCGGAACAATCGTAACTTCGTCTGTAAAATCACACCATTTGCTAAAACGAATAATCTCACCTCTATTATTTATGCGAACCATTTGTCTTCTGTTTACTGCATCAATTGCTCCATTAAGCATCCCTCTCAATCGTTCCAACCTATGGTCCCAAGTAATTTTGGGACTAAAAAGAGGTAAGCGGAAACTTTTCTCGCCCTGAGAATACTTTGCTGGCAATATTCCTGCATTATCCATTTAGTTAAAACCTCCATTCCCACCGACCAATCAAAGATTGCTTCTGCTTTAAACTAAAGAGCAGCTACGAATTCGTAGCTGCTCTTTACAAACTCATCCCTTTTTAAGCAGACAATGTCAGGGTGCTTACCCCATCATATGACCACCTTCGTCACCGTCTTGCGGCGCCGGGTAAGCCGATATTCGTGCAGTTCTTGTGCCTTCTCCCTCATCTTTTTGGGTAGCCGCGTTAATGGCAGCCTCAACTTCTGCGGCAACTTCCAAAGCAATTCCCCTAGCCGCAGCTCTAGTTTCCACATCCCCATGCCAGACCATTATTCTCAAACGTTCGGTTTGTTCTGCTAAAGACATTTTTGCTCGCCCTTTCATCTCTACTGCTGCTCGCTTAGCTGCGTCTGCCTGTCTAGCATCAACAATGCGGTCTCTAGTTGTAGTATCGGCATCATGTCGATACCCTTCCTTAACTCTATCTCCGGCCCGATCTCTGTTTTCTCTTTTCTGTAAACTTCCTAATGTAAATTGTAACAGTCGTAATTGAGGCAATGAATAAACCGGTTCTAGTGACATAATTTTTCTTCCTCCTTAAATTAAGCTTGAGCTCTTTTTGGCTTTTTCTCGTAACACATTTTTTATATCAGTTCTCTACCCCCCCCCTTCAAATCTTTTATCATTAAATAAGCTTCCAGAGCTTTTATTCCTATGGTTATTTATCTAAACGTAATTTTAAAAATTTCAGGTAATTTTAAATCAGCAGTTTACAAACGTGGTCGAGCGCTTTGGCTTCGAGATCTTTATAAGCGCGGAGACGTTGGGTTAATTCAATAAAATCGACTTGATGGCCGTCAAATTCGGGGCCTTCAACACAAGCAAACTTGGTTTTACCGCCGACAGTAACGCGGCAAACCCCACACATTCCAGTTGCGTCAAGCATCAAAGGATTAAGCGAAACAACTGTTTTAATATTATGCGGTCGCGTCACATCACAACAGACTTTCATCATCGGGACCGGGCCAACTGCAAAGACAAGGTCAATTTTCTCTGCGGCAATCAATTCTTTCAGGACAGCCGAAACAAAACCCTTTTGTCCGGCTGAGCCATCGTCAGTAGTAACTAATAACTGACTACTAACAACTGACAACTCGTTTTGATAAATTAACAAATCCTTATTTCTCGCGCCAATAATCGTGATGACTTTATTCCCCGCTTTTTTGAGCGCTTTAACCGCCGGGTAAATTTCCGCGATCCCCACACCCCCACCAATCACCACCACCGTCCCAAAATGCTCAATGTGCGAAGACGCACCAAGTGGCCCCAGCAAATGGTTTAGTTGATCGCCAACTTTTAAAGAATCAAGGATTTTTGTTGTCGCACCAACAATTTGAAAAATGATCGTGATCGTCCCTTTGTCAGGGTCAGAATCAGCAATTGTGAGCGGAATTCTCTCGCCGTTTTCTTTAGGGATTAAAATGACAAAATTACCTGGTCTAGCGGCTCTGGCAATTTCCGGCGCGTTGACAACAAGGCGCGTCACACTATCGTTTAATTTTTCTTTGGCTAAGATTTTAGTCATTAAACAATTATATCAGCTTTTGCGCCCTTTTTAATAGCTCTCCCACTTTGGCTTTATCCAAAGTTCCTGGAGTAAAACGGAGGAGATCACATTCGGTAATAAAATCGACATTCTCTCGCCAGGAAATACTGCTGACAGCATTATAAATTTCCGCCAGACTTTCTGCTAACTGGCCAGTCTTTAATAATGATTCTGCTTTTTTAAAGCGTTGGCGGAGTTGCCGTCTCTGATTGCGGATCGGGTTAGCCTGCAATTTTGTTTGGCGATAAAGCCAACTATAACGAGCAAGTATAACTGCGATAATAAATAAAACTGGATAAACTAATATCTTTACTGTTTTTTTAAGCAGACTTTTCCAATCAAGCGAAATCTTAACCACTCCGGCTTGATTTTGATTAGCCGGTTTTTGAACTTCCGGCAATAGAATATTAGAAGAGAGAACCTTGAGATTAAATGGTTGACTTTTTAGTTCAACATATCGGTTTTGATCAGGCTTAAAGTAGCTAAAAGTTAGCGGCTTAATGACAAAACTTCCCTCTTTTAACGGTAAAATGATCATTTTGAAAGTTTTAGTTTGCTTGCCTTTTGTTGTCTGGCTAGAAAGTTTCTTAAATTCTGAACCTAATTCCATCTTCGGTTCCGAAACCGTCTCCAGATTGCCTGCGCCAAAAACCTTGGCAATAATAGTAAATGGTTTTCCTCTCTCAATTTTATTATCTCCAATCGCCGCCGATAATTGATAATTGCCAACCGCGCCAGAGAAATCTGCCGGCTTGCCGTTTGCTGGCAAGGCTAAAATATTAAGGTTGATCGGTTCAGTGCTGATGGTTATCGGCTGGGTAAAAGGATCAATCTGGGCCGTTAACACAGCAGAACCAATTTTAAAATTACCAGGTGCAATTGGATAAAGCAGCGTCTTAAAATCCTGGCTAATGTATCTTAGACCATCTATTGTTTCTTCCCGCAAATCCTTGGAGACCGGGAGGTTTTCGGTCCAAAAACCGGTCGTTTCTGGCGGCTGATAATTGGGCGGCGCCATCAAGTTTACGCGTCGGGTAAAAGTAAAAGTTAAAATGATCGGCTGATTAACGTAAGCAGTTGAGTGCGAAACTCTGGTTTTCGCCATGATCGGCGCTTTATCACTATAACGGGTGCGGTTAGAAAAGGCTGGTTCGGTAAAAAAGTTATCAAACAATTCATCCCAGGAACCTAAAGAACTGCGCGCTTTAGCCGAAACTGGTGATTTTTTTGTGCCGGTTGCTTTTGTTACATTAATTGTAATCTGATTAGTCGTATAGCTTTTACCTTTATAATCAAGATTCGCTGATCCAATTGTGGCCGTCCCAACCGCTAAAGGCTTTAAAGTTAAAATAATCCCGGTGCTGGCACTCTCCTGACCGTTATAAAACGAAATTCTGGTTGATTGCATCCGTGAGATTGAGACCAGATTGGTGAACCGTGGCATTTGCGGATTAACCGAGCCGTCTCCACCAGTAATAGTTAACGAACAGGTTACGGTCTCATCAAGTGCCACCGAAGTTTTATCGACACTGGCAGTAAAACTGACCTCCTCAGCGAAACTAATTGAGGCCGCGACTAACAAGACCAAAAGCACTTTACCAATCCTGGTCATTTTTCCCTTGCCCAGCTTTCATCTTCTTCGCTTTATGTTTTCCGTCATTATTTAACCCCTGTAAAATCCTCGCCGCGTCTTCTTTGCTCAACTGCTGTTTTTGTTGTTCCTGTTTCTGTTTCTCTTTATTCTGATTTTTGTTCTGATTATTCTTCTCTTCTTTTTTATTCTGTTTCGGTCGCTGTTTTGGTGGCGTTTTAAGCAACTTTTTTGCCAACTCTAAATTATAGCGCGCATCTTCATCTTGCGGATCAATTTTTAATGCCCCGGTATAAGCATTAACTGCTCCTTGATAATTCTCTTGTCTAAACCGGGCGTTCCCTACATTATATAATGCTTTCTCTTTTAGCTTGAGATCAGTCGCCTCAGCGCTAACCCTGGTAAAAAGCTGTTCGGATTCCGAATATTTCCCTTGCTGATAGAGCGAATTCCCTAAATTAAATAGCGCTTTATTATCCTGTTGTTTGCTTAAAATATCATTATAAACCTGGGCGGAACGAGCAAACAACCCACGGTGGTACAAATCATTCCCCTTGTTAAGCTTACTTTGGAATGGCAAAGCGTGGGCAATCGTCACTACCATTAGCAAACAACCTGCGGCCATTAATTTTCTCATTTTCTTCTCTCCGACAAACTAGATTCAATCATTAGACATACTAAAGCAAAGAAAATAAAGATTTGGAACCGGTCTTCGTATTGGTCGCCAAGTTTAGCGGTTAATTTGTTTTTAGGCAGTGCAGCAACCGCGGCCATTAATTGCGGCAAAGAGGAGCTCCCATCACCGACAAAAAAAGCTTTGCCGCCGGTTTTCTGGGCAAGATCATTCAATAGTTTCGGGTCAAGTTTAGACACGACAACTTTGGGTTCGTCCGGAACTATCGCCCCAACTTCTGTCCCAATTCCAACTGGAAAGATTTTTACCCCTGCCCGCGCCGCCTGATCAGCTTCTGAAGCGGCACTGCCGGCAAGCTCCTCACCATCAGTAATTAAGATCAACGCTTTGCTGTTTGGTGATTCACCAAAAGCAAGCCGCGCACTTCTAATCGCTCCACCAATATCGGTGCCAGGAACTGGAATCAATGTTGGGTCAAGCGATTCTAAAAATATCGGCAATGCTCCGACGTCTGCCGTCAGCGGACATTCAATAAAACTGGAGCCGGCAAAAGCAACTAAGGCTAACCGATTTCCCGTCAATTGTGAAGCCAATAAGCCTAGTGCTTGCTTGGCATTCTCAAGACGATTCGGCCTTAAATCATCCGCCAACATACTCTTGCTTACGTCAACCGCAAAAACAATATCAATCCCTGGCGCCGTCAATATTTGCTCTTTCTTTCCCCATTCCGGCCGAGCCAGCGCTAAGATTAAAAAGAAGAGAGCGACAAAAAATAGCATCCTTTTCCCTAAATAGATTTTCCGGTCAAAATGTCTTAACATCACCGGTTCAAGCTCTGCTTGGAATAAATTAGCTAAAGATTTTTCTCTCTGTCGGAAAAGATAATATTCCACCCCGACAAGCAAAGCCCACAACAGCAACAAAAGTAAAATTATTCCATTCTCAAAGATCATGGCCAACTCCTGATCCAGAATTTAGTTAAGCCAAACTCTAAAAGCAGCAACAGCAACGCCGGGACAGCAAATCGGCCAAACCGTTCAGCAAACAAAAACTGCGCTTGCCCCTCAAATTTACTCTTCTCCATCTTATCAATTTGCTGAAATATTGCCCGCAGTTTTCCGGCGTCGGCCGCAATAAAATATTGTCCGCCGGTAATCTCGGCGATATTTTTTAACCCGGCCGCGTTCATTTTAGTTAGAAAGATAGAGCCATCAGGATTACGAGCGTAAAATTTATTACCAAATTGATCAACAACCGGAATTGGTGCGCCATTTGGATCACCAATCCCGATCGGATATATCTTGATATTATAGGTCGCGGCTAGCTTGGCCGCTGTCACTGGATCAACCGCACCAGCATTATTGTCGCCATCGGTTAAAAGGATAATAATTTTGCTTTTCGCTTGTGAATCTTTTAACCGTTTGACGGCGTTAGCCAGCGCCATCCCAATCGCTGTCCCATCTTCAGCTAAACCAACATTGACGTCAGCTAAAAATGATTTTAAGGTCCGGTGATCAATTGTTAACGGACATTGGACGTAACTTTGACTGCCGAAAACAATTAACCCGAGTCGGTCATTCGGGCGGCCATTAATAAAATCATCCAAAACTTGTTTGGCCACAGTAATTCGGTTTGGAGCAAAATCCTGCGCCGTCATACTACTGGAAACATCAAGAACGACCATTGCCTCGACCCCAGATCGGTTGGAATTATTGAGCAAAAAGCTTTTCTGCGGCCGCATTAAAGCCAAGATCAGTAAGACCATGGCGGCTAAGCGCAGCCATAACGGCAGATGCTGTTTTAACTTTGCCTTAACACCATAGTTTTTAATCCGCCAGACCAGATCAGGATGCGGCAGCGCTGCCGGTTTTAATCCTCGCCGGTAGCGATCAAGAAAAAATACTGCTATTAATAATATTCCCCACCATAAATTAGCGAACAATTTTTTCTCCTGTCTTTTTAGCATCGCGCATGATCGCCAGGATCGGCCGATTCTTGGCAAATTTAACCAGGTCGGCCTCCAGAAAAAAAGAATCGATTAATTTAACTTTGCTAAAATCCCGTTCCACCCTCTCCAATTCGTTGACAATTTCGATCGAAGTGCGATCTAAAGCATCGATTAAGTAATTACCTTCGAGAAAGTGGCGGATAATGTCGGTTAAATCAATGTAATATTCCTTGATTAACCCTTTTTCATAATAGGCAACCGGGTCCAAGGCCTGCAATTTTTCCGTCGCGATTTGTTGGAAGGTTTTTTCAGGAATTTTAACAATTTGCTTTTTGTCTTTTGATTTTTGAGTTTGCCAATATCGGTAGATGATAATTAAGCTGGCAATTACCAGGACAATGACTAGAACAATAAAAAGGAAAAGACCCCAATCAAAGACACCGACCACATCCTTAATATCGCGGATATCTTCTCCCATCATCAGCGGCGGCGCCTCTTTTCCTGTCGTTTAAAGTAAAGATTGAGTGGTTTAATATAATTGCCATCGGTTGAAAGCTCAACACAATCAAGCTGGATCCGGCGAAAGAGCTGTCTCACTTTTCCCCACTCCGCCGCCGCGGTTTGACGATAGGCCTCCTTGATCGCCGCCTCACTGCCATCGACAGCAACAATTTCGCCGCTTTCCGGGTCTTCCACTATTAACAAACCATTGTGCTCGGGAAAAACCTGTTCATACCGGTCTTTTAAAACAATCGGAATCAGATCGTGCCTCTTCGCTAAAGGCGGGAGCTCTGGCTCGTAGCCATCGCCCAAAAAGTCGGAGATTAAAAAGACAATCGCACTTTTGCGCTGGACCCGATTAAAATAACGGAGCGCCTGGGCAATATTGGTTTTAATATTTTTCTTTTTAAAATAGAGGATTTCTCTAATAATGCGCAAAACATGCTGGCGCCCTTTTTTCGGCGGGATATATTTTTCAATAATGTCGCTAAAGAGGAGCACTCCAACCAGGTCGTTATTTTTAATCGCAGAAAAGGCTAAAACGGCCGAGAGTTCGGCCGCCATTTCATTTTTGCTTTTCTTCAGTGAACCGTAATCAAGTGAGCCAGAAACATCAACCAGCAGGATAATTGTCCGTTGTCGCTCTTCAACAAACTTTTTGATAAAAGGGTGACCAAGCCTGGCGCTGACATTCCAATCAATCTGGCGAATGTCGTCTCCCGGCTGGTATGCTCTAACCTCGTGAAACTCTAGTCCCTGCCCTTTAAAAACACTCCGATATTCACCGGCAAAGAGCTGATTGACCGGCTGGCGCGATTTTATTTCGATCCGACGGATCTTTTTGAAGATATCATCAGCCATCGTTTATGGCACTTCAACTGTGTCTAAGACTTTTTGCACAACCGTTTCCGTTGTCTGCTCTTCGGCTTCCGCTTCGTAGGTCAAAATTATCCGGTGGCGTAAAACATCTAGGCCGATACTCTTTATATCATCAGGCGTAACATAACCGCGGCGGCGGATAAAAGCATACCCTTTCGCTGCCTGCGCTAAATAAATTGACGCGCGCGGCGAGGCTCCATATTGAATGTGCGGGGATGGTTCCCGAGTCGCGGTTACTATATTAATAATATATTGTTTGAGTTTGTCATCAATATAAATCTGGTTCATTAATTGCCGAGTCGCCATAATTTCCGCAATCTCAACGACCTTATCAACCTTTGGCTCTTCACCGATTAAGGCCGAATCAATAATTTTCAGTTCTTCTTCTTGGCGTGGATAGGTGATCTTTAATTTCAGCATAAACCGGTCAATCGCCGCTTCCGGCAATGGATATGTCCCCTCCTGTTCAATTGGGTTTTGGGTTGCTAGGACTAAAAATGGCTCTGGCAAACGATGTGTTTCATCAGAGATTGTCACCTGGTGTTCTTGCATCGCTTCCAACAGCGCGCTTTGGACTTTTGATGGTGCCCGGTTTATTTCGTCGGCTAAAATAATATTGGCAAAGATCGGTCCTTTACGAGAGGTGAACTCGCTGGTTTTTTGGTTCAAAATCATCGTCCCGATTAAATCAGAAGGTAATAAATCTGGAGTAAACTGAATCCGGGCAAACTTGGCCTCGATGGCAGCCGCCAGGGTTTTGACAATTAAAGTTTTGGCTAACCCAGGGACACCTTCAACTAAAACATGGCCATTGCAAAGCAGGGCAATAATCAGCCGCTCCAAAATACTCTTTTGGCCAACAATTATTCTCGCCATTGCTCTTTCGATTCGTTCTACAAACTCACTCTTCTCTTTCACCTTAGCATCGATAATTTTAATCTCTTCGTTCATAACGATACCCCCTTTTATGATTAAATAATTTTAAAAGATGATTAAAAGTTTTGTCAAGAGTTGGTAGTTACTCTGCCATATTAAACTCAAAGACTGCAATCGCAAACATGCCTAGAGCAAATATTAGGATTAAAATAATATCCAGCAAAGGATTAAAATTATTTATCCCCAGCATAATCCAGCGAAGGAGATCAACCCCGTAAGTCAGTGGATCAATTCGATTTAAAATCGTCAGCCATTCAGGCAAGCGATCAAGTGGGAAAAGCGCCCCTGACATAAAAAAGATCGGCATAATTATAAAATTAACCACCATCTGAAACCCTTCCATCTCTTTCATCCGAGCCGCAATCACTATCCCTAACCCGGTAATCGCAAAAGCGATTAAAAACATTACCAGAACACTTTGCACAATCATCAAGAGTGAAAGCGAGACTCCAACAAATGGAGCTAAAATTAGCATTAAACAACCCTGAAGAACTGCTACTGTCGCTCCACCGCAAGCTTTGCCAACCACAATTGACCAGCGGGAAACTGGCGCCACTAGCACTTCTTTCAAAAAACCAAATTCCCGGTCCCAGACAATCGACATCGCTGAAAATATTGAAGTAAAAAGAACCGTCATCGAAATAATGCCGGGGAAAATGAACTCAGAAAATTGTACTCCGCCTGGACCATTAAAAGATGGTGACAAAGCTGTTCCAAGGACAAACAGAAAGAGAATCGGCTGACCAAGAGAAGCGATAATTCGCGCTTTGTCGTACCAGTAACGCTTTAAATCTCTAATCCATAAGATGTAAATTGCCCAGAGTTCTGCCATTTACGCTCTCCTCATCCATTGGACCCAAGATGATTCGCCCCCTTGCTGTCGGATCTCTCGACCAGTTATTTTTAAAAAGACTCCTTCTAGAGTCGTTTCATCGTGTTTTTCTTTTAATTTAGCCGGTGTATCGAGGTCAACAATTTTTCCATGATCAATAATCGCGATCCGGTCGCATACTTCGGCTTCCTGCATATAATGAGTCGTCATAAAAATCGACAACCCATGTTCTTTTCTCATCTGTAAAATATAATCCCAAATATGAGCACGGGTCTGCGGGTCAAGGCCAAGCGTTGGTTCATCTAAAAACAATAATTTGGGCCGGTGCATCAACCCTCGGGCAATTTCCAGTCGCCGCTTCATCCCGCCTGAGAATTTACGGACAAATTCTTTTTTTCGGTCATTCAATTCTACCAAAGAGAGAACCTCATCAATGCGGGTAGCAATAAGTTTATGGTCCATATTGTAAAGATAACCGTGGAAACGGAGATTATCTTCCGCTGTCAAGCGATCGTCTAAAGATGGGTCTTGAAAAATAATTCCGATTTCTCGTCTGACCCAGTTAGGATCTTTGGTTACATTACAACCAGCGACATGAGCGTGGCCGGCAGTTGGTTTGAGCAAGGTGCAAAGCATGCTGATGGTGGTCGTTTTCCCCGCTCCGTTGGGGCCAAGAAAGCCAAAGATTTCTCCCTCCTGGACGGAGAAGGAAATGGAATCAACAGCGGTAAAGCCGTTAAACTTGCGGGTTAAATTATCGACTTGAATGATGTGCATGAATCAATATTTATGAGCGATTTCCCTTCTTCAAAGTATAAACAATTTTTCCGTTCGGCAATCGATAACAAAGTTTGCCATCTTTCATAAAAACCGCCGGAACGCCCATTTTAGCATGCGTTTCTAAGGCTTTTTTGACTGCTTCTTGCAGAGCTTTTTCGGCTACGACTGCAAAATTTGATTTCGCTTTTTTGGACATATCATTTTCCTCCCATTAATGAATTAAAAAAATAAGCATAATATTTTTCATCCACCACGTCTATCCCTGATAAGTCACAGCTGGCAACTAATTCAGCTTTTTCTCCTGAATTATTAAACAATGCCCATTTATCAGCCTTTTCTTTGTAGATTTTCCAAAAATTATGCCTAGATCTTATATATCGTCTACAAATTGTTTCTTCCGGTATATCATGCCCGCCTGACTCAACCCGGTATTTAACCCTGGAAACGGACAATTCTATCGAAGCTAAGTCTAAGAAGTAGATAAAAACCGCATAATTATTCTTTTTCAAATCATCAATCAAAGAAAGCCATTTTCTGCCTGCTAATGTAGTTTCAAAACCAAACGATAAACTTCTTGAAGTATATTCTTTGATTAAATTCAGCATCAATTTCCCGGCTTTAATATTCATGGAGGAATAATCAAGCGGTGAAAGACCGCGGGAAATATCATCAGCATTAACAAAATTTAAGACTTTTACATAATTTGGCAAGAACTGCCTGACAAAAGTGGTTTTCCCCGATCCGTTTGGTCCGCCGATGATATAGACGGTTTTGTTTTGCACTATATTATAATTATACCACGAAAAAATATCGCAACCGTCTCACGCACAGTCCCTTCCTTCACCCTGTCCTTCGAACGTCCCTCTCCCTTTAGGAGAGAGATGAGGGTGAGGGTTGTTTCCACTGTTTCCAGAAAGCTGTTTCCAAAAATCGCCTGATATCATGAAAAAAATCGTCAACCTCTAGTCGATTTGATAATATTGATAAATGGAGGTGACGAAAAATGAAGTATATAGGATTAGATGTGAGCAAGAAGTTTTCATATGTGACGGTAATGGATGAGAAAGGGATCGTAGAAATGCACGGCAAGGTGGATAACAGGGAAGAGGCGTTGGTGGCGTGTTTGGGAAAAGTTGAAGGCGATTGTTCCTTGGTGATGGAGGCGACTCGGAACTGGTATTATTTGTATGAAACGCTTGAGGGACGGGTCAAGGAAATCCATCTGGCCCATCCATTAAAAGTCAGGGCGATAGCCGAAGCCAGGATCAAGACGGATAAAATTGACTCAAAGATATTGGCTGATTTGTTGAGGGTGAATATGTTGCCAGAATCATACATTCCGCCACAGGATGTGAGGGATCAGAGAGAGCAATTAAGATATCGGGCATCACTTGTTTCTTTACAAACCCAAGTTAAGAACAAGGTTCATGCGCTATTGGACAAGAATGGTAGGCATTGCCCTTACTCTGCGGAGAGGTGAATGACAAGGAGTCCTATGTTCGGAAGAAAAAGGACTCAAAAATAGGCCCTTGACGATTTTTTTCAGAGGTGAAATTTTTCAAGAAATGCACAGATAATTCCATGTTAGGTAAAAGAATAGAAATTCTCTAATATTAATAAAAAATAAAGAACAAAGGAGAAATACAATGACTACCGTATTAACAGTTCGTTTTAATGCAAGCCAAATGGGAAGTAACCGAGCAAAACTACAAGCCCCTTATAGTATGCATACCGTAAATGCCATAATGAATTTCCTCAGGAAGCTCCCTCCCGAACTCATAAGCACAGGTGTAATACAGCTTTCTCCGGGGTTACAGCGCAGCACGGGAATAAGCACAATCGTAATAAAAGATAATTTAGGAATGAAGGCGCTGAGGGCACTTCTCTCCCAAGCATTAGGCGTGCAAGATCAAAATCCTCTCCCTCGCTCCTTAGAAAATTTTTCCATCCAAACATCGGGTCAGGAAGACGACCTTACTATTTCAATCTCTTTAGAAACAAAAAGGGTTGATCAAACTCCACTACTTGATACTCCCTCGGCTTTTTCTCAACCTTTTATGTCTACCTCTGTAAAAACATCTGGGCCAGAAGCTTCACGACCTGTACCAGTAGTTAGTGAAAAACCAGCAGAACCAACATCCCCCACACCATCAATTCCAGTTGCAGTAGTTGCACTACCCAAGGAACAACCAGCTATCGTTACTTTACCTCCAACGCCAGCTGCACCGCCTCAAGAAGCAATCCCTCAACCGTCGCCAACCACTCCAACTCCACCACTTCCAAAACCATTCCAATTAAGCAAAACACAAAAAATCCTGCAATGGGCTTCAATTTCCGTTGCTCTAGCCGGAGGGGTTTCATCATTAGTTTGCGGTTTATTCTTAACTGTTTCCCCAATCATAATAGGAAGTTTGATTATCCCAACCCTTATTTCAATAGTTACCTTAGTAACAAATTCTATACTTATCAAGCAAGCCCGTGATAATCATAATGGTGTAGGGATAATAAGCATATCAGGTATCAATCTCACTGCAGAACAACGGGAAATCCTGCGACAACAATTAATTGCTCACAACCTTGGTCGGGGAGTACGTATTATTAGAGATTATGCTGATAAGTATTGGTCTTTTATCGTTATTCCTAAAACTGATAAAGCTATCACTCGTTTACTTGAACAACTGATTGGCCCAAAGGCCAGTGAACAAAACCTGATAATCGCACATGATGTAAAGTATTCACTTAACAACGGTTGGAGAAATGTTGATTATTATCTGCATCCGCCAGGAAGAAGTTGGGAAAAACAACATTTACTAACACTGAGAGGTACCTTTTAATTAATAGCACTAATTCCTCTTTTTCAGAGAAAGAAAGACGAAAAATGCTCAGCTCCCCAAGTTATTGGCAATAGCATTCCGCCATACCGCACTCATTTTCTCTAACGATAAATCGAGGAGATCTTCAACTTGTAATACATCACCCCCCACCTCCCCAATCCTCTGACACGCCACCCCATTCTGCTTTGCCAGCGTTTCAATTTTCACGGCATTCTTAGGCGAGCAAGAGACAATCACTCGCGATTGAGATTCTCCAAACAACCAACAATCATTCCTGCTTTCTGCTTTCTGTGCTCTGTGCTCTGTTATGTTTGCGCCCACTATTTTATTGCGATCCGAGATACAACATTCCGCTAAAGCCACAGCCAAGCCACCTTCGGAACAATCATGGGCAGAAGAAAGAAGTTCTGCCTGGATTGCCTCAAAAACTGTCTTTTGGACCGCTTTCTCCTTTTCCAAATCAAGTACAGGACATTCGCCAGCGACTTTATTATGAATAACTTTTAAGTATTCACTCCCGCCAAGCTCTTCTTTGGTTTCCCCTAATAAAAGAATAACATCCCCCACGTTTTTAAAACTTTGCGTGCACCTTTTTTTAATGTCAGGGAGAATGCCAATCATCCCAATCGTTGGGGTCGGATTAATCGGCCCTTTTGGGCTTTCATTATATAAAGAGACGTTGCCGGAAACGACCGGAATATTAAAAGAGCGGCAGGCATCGGCAATTCCCTCGACACAATTTTTGAAATACCAATAGCGGTCCGGTTTTTCCGGGTTGCCAAAGTTTAAACAGTCGGTCACCGCCGCGGGATCAGCGCCGGAACAAACAAGATTGCGCGCCGCTTCAGCCACGGCAATCTGCGCCCCGCGATGAGGATTCAGCAAACAATAACGGCTATTGCAATCTGACGTCGCGGCTAGCCCCCACTCTTTGCCTTTAATCCGGAGAACCGACGCGTCAGAACCTGGCAACACACAGGTATTGGTTTGGACCATATGATCGTACTGCTCGTAGATCCACTCTTTGCTGGCAATCGTCGGTGATGATAAAAGTGCTAATAAGACCTGATTAAAATCTGACGGTTCGGGAATGGTTTTGAGATCGAGTTTATTCATCACCTTAAGGTTGGCCGGCTCTTCATAAGGCATTTGATAAAGCGGCGCTTTGGCCAACGCTTCGGTATCAATGTCGGCGACCACTTTGCCCTGATATTGAACTCTGACCTTTTTATCGTCGGTAACATAGCCGATTACCACTCCGTGCAGGTCCCATTTTTCAAAGATCTTGGTGATCTCGCCTTCTTTGCCTTTTTTGACGCAGACCAACATCCGCTCCTGCGATTCCGACATCATAATCTCGTAGGCTTCCATCCCGGTTTCCCGCAAGGGAACTTTATCAAGGTCAATTTCCATTCCGGATTCGCCGGCGTGCGCCATCTCGGCCGAAGAACAGGTTAACCCCGCCGCCCCCATATCTTTAATCCCCACAACATAACCGGTTGCCAGCATTTCCAGGGTTGCCTCAATCAGACATTTTTCGGTAAAGGGGTCGCCAATCTGGACTGTCGGCCGCTTCTCTTCACCTTCGCCAAATTCATGTGACGCTAAAACCGAACAGCCGCCAATCCCATCGCGGCCAGTACTTGACCCGACATACATAATTGGATTACCGACGCCAAACGCGCGAGCGCGCGCCAGCTCTTCCTTTTTACATAGTCCAATGCTCATTGCATTGACTAGACAATTGCCGGAATATGATTCATCAAAATAGACTTCGCCACCAACAGTTGGCACACCGAGACAGTTGCCATAAAAAGCAATTCCGTCGACCACTCCTTTTAACAAAAAGCGATTATACGGTTCCGATAACGGCCCAAAACGGAGTGAATCTAAAGAGGCAATTGGCTTGGCGCCGGCGGTAAAAATGTCGCGGATGATACCACCCACCCCCGTCGCCGCGCCTTGTTTGGGTTCAACCTGCGACGGATGGTTGTGGCTCTCCATTTTAAAAACAATCGCCATCCCGTCGTAAAAAATCCCACCTGAATCCTCACCAATCATCGACTGATATTTCCCCTCTTTGGGGAAAAGTCCCAGTAGAGCTCGCGACCGCGGATAGCCGCAATGCTCTGACCACTCAACCGAAAACATCGCCAGCTCGGTTGAAGATGGCTCGCGCCCCATAATCTGTTCAATCTTACCGTATTCTGCGTCAGTTAAACCTAATGCTTGATAGACGTCTTTTGCAACCATTTAACTATCCCTTCAAAAATTAAGCGGCCGTCATGTGAGCCCAATGCATCTTCAGAAGATCGTTCGGGATGCGGCATCATCCCTAGGACGTTTCTCTCTTTATTAACAATGCCGGCAATATCATCAACCGCACCATTAGGATTTTGGACGTAACGGAAAATAATCTGATCGTTTTTCTTTAATTCCGCCAAACCTTTTTCATCAATATAATAGTTCCCTTCGTTATGGGCAATAGGGATCCTAACAATTTGCCCTACTTTGAACTCCGAACTAAACGGACTCCGAACTGATTCCACTCTCAAATCGACAAACTTACAAATAAAATGAAGATTTTTGTTGCGCAGCATCGCGCCGGGAAGCAGTCCCGCTTCCAGCAGAACTTGAAAGCCGTTGCAGATACCAATAACCAAGCCACCATTATTAGCAAACTTGATTACCGATTCTATAATTGGTGAAAACCTGGCGATCGCACCACAGCGGAGATAATCTCCGTAGCTAAAACCGCCAGGGATAATAAGACAATCAAACCCGGCTACTGATTTTTCTTTATGCCATATATAGTCGACCGGCTGTTTTAGAACAGCTTTAATGACGTTATAGCAGTCCTGATCGCAGTTGGAACCGGGAAAAACAACGACGCCAAATCTCATTTTATTTCGACCGTATACTCTTCGATAATAGGATTGGCTAAAAGCTTTTGGCACATTTCCTCTGCCTGTGCCTTGGCCTCTGCCTGATCCTTCGCCTCAATCTTGAGGATAATAAATTTTCCCATCCTGACTCCGGTTAAGCCTTTAAAACCCAACGAATCAAGCGCGTGTTTAACCGTTTGTCCCTGGGGATCAGCCACTGTTTTTTTGAGGGTTACTTTTACTGCTGCTTCAAACATCTAACTCATCCTTTCAGGAGAATAATAACAAAAACTCGACCCTATTTCAATAAAACACTCGCCTGATTGGCTTTGACAATCAAAAAACCACTGCCGCCATCAAGTGAAATAATTTCCCCGCTTTCCAGCTGATATTTAATTGGCCCAGGTGACAAAGCAGCAACTAACGGAGCATGGTCAGTTAAGATTCCCAACTCTCCATCGCTACCTTTAACCGTTAAACTATTAACCTGGCCAAAAAAATACGATTTTTCTGGTGATTTAATTTCTAAGGTAAAACTCATCTTTACTTCTGCTTGGCTCTTTCCTTCACATCATCAATCGCGCCAGCCATGTAAAAAGCCTGCTCCGGCAAATTATCAACCTGACCGGCCATAATTTCGTTGAACCCTTTAATCGTCTCTTCCAACTTAACATATTTGCCGGGGATTCCGACAAACCGTTCAGAAACAGAGAATGGTTGCGAGAGAAAACGCTGAATTTTTCTCGCTCGCGCCACCAACAACTGATCTTCTTCCGGCAATTCGGACACACCAAGAATGGCAATAATATCCTGCAGCTCTTTGTAGCGTTGTAAAATCTTTTGCACCTGACGGGCAGTATTATAATGAAGCTCGCCCAAAATTGTCGGGTCTAAAATTCTGGAAGTCGAAGCCAGCGGATCAACAGCTGGATAAATTCCCATTTCAACCAAGGCACGCGACAAAACAGTCGTCGAATCGAGGTGAGCAAAAGTGGCGGCCGCGGCTGGATCGGTAATATCATCGGCCGGGACATAGACTGCCTGAACTGAGGTGATCGAACCTTTTCTGGTAGAGACAATTCGTTCTTCAAACCGACCGACTTCCGCTGCTAAAGTCGGTTGATAACCAACGGCCGAAGGCATCCGACCAAGTAAAGTCGAAACCTCGGCTCCCGCCTGGACAAAACGGAAAATATTGTCGACAAAGAAAAGAACATCTTTCCCTTCAACGTCACGGAAATATTCGGCCATAGTTAAAGCGGAATTGCCAGCAATAAAGCGGGCACCTGGCAGTTCCGTCATCTGGCCAAAACACATCACTGTATTTTTAATAACGCCCGATTCTTTCATATCAAGCCAAAGGTCATTTCCCTCTCTGGTCCGCTCGCCCACTCCGCCAAAGACAGAAATTCCGCTGTGCTGCATCGCAATGTTGTGGATTAATTCCATAATCAAAACAGTTTTGCCAACCCCGGCACCACCAAACAAGCCGGTTTTCCCTCCTTTAACAAACGGGGCTAACAAGTCAATTACTTTAATCCCGGTTTCAAAAATTTCTGACTTAGCAATAATTTCCTCAAACGCCGGCGGATCACGGCGAATAGGCGCTCGCTCTTTGCCTTTTAAAGCCTTCTCACCGTCAATGGTTTCTCCAAGCACATTAAAAATACGCCCGAGTGTGTCTGGCCCAACTGGAACTGATAATGGCGCACCGGTATCAAGCACTTCGGTTCCGCGGCGTAAACCATCAGTAGGTTGCAAGGCTACCGCCCGCACAATCCCCTCTTCCAATAGCATTGAGACCTCCGCATAAATTGGCGGCTGTCCAATTTGTAAGGCGTTTCTAATCTGGGGGACTTTATCAATTGGGAATTGTGCCTCTACCACTGCCCCAATGACCGAGACAATTTTTCCTTTACTCATAACTCTCCCTCACCGCTTCAGCAGCTGAAACAATTTCCAGTAAATCTCCAGTAATTGCTGCCTGACGCGCTTTATTTATTGACAATTGAATGTCGGTAATCATCTCTTTTGAAGTATCAACCGCCCCTTTTAAAACCATTAACCTGGCGCCAAGTTCTCCCATTTGTGATTCTAAGATTATTTGAAATAATTTTGCAGTCAGATAATGTTGGTAGAGGGTTGGAATTACGGTCGCTTTTGCTGGCTCAAAAAGATAATCAACCGGCTCTTGTTCACTCTCTAATTCAGCCGGCACCGGTGTTAATTTAATGGTTTTGGGAATTTGGACCGCCGTACTCTTATAGGAATTATAGGTAACAAATATTTCACTGTCAGTAGTTAATAAATCATGAAAAAATATCGCCACATTGTCAAAGGTCGGTTTTTCAACCAAGAGGTGTCCAGTTTGCTCGAGTTTAAAACATTGCCGACTCAAATGTTGCCCGCCCATTTTTCCCAAGGCCACAACTTTTGTTCCCGGATTAGCCTGTAAAAATTTCTCCGCCTCTGTCACTACCACCTTATTAAAATTTCCACACAATCCTCGGTTGGAAGTAATCACAATCAGAACTTTTCCTCCACTACGTCCTACGTCCCACGTCTTTCGTCCTTTTTGCCCTCTCCCTCGCAACACTCCCACCACCGGCCCAAGATATCTCTCCATTGCTCGATACTTTTCCCGGATGCGCTGAGTACGAACAACGGTTACAACCTGTAAAGCGGAAAAAATCGAATTAAGGCTTTTAACTGTTCTTAACCGGCTGCGCAGTTTTAGGAGGGACATGTGTTCTCCTTTATACTGGAGGTAAAAGTTTCTTTAAATTGATAAATTAATTTCCCGAGTTTTTCTTCCGTTGGTTTAGTCAGTTCTTTTAATTCGCTGATAATTTCCGGTGCGCTCCGTCGAACAAAACCGAGTAAGCTTTTTTCAAAATTAGCCACTTCGGCAACCGGAATATTATCGAGATAACCATTGGCCGCTGCATAAATAATGATAATTTCGTCTTCAACTGGGAACGGCTGATATTTATCCTGTTTTAAAATTTCGGTCATCAACGCACCGCGGCGCAGCTGTCGTTGAGTCTCTTCGTCAACTTCGGTGGCAAAAAGAGAAAAGGCCTGTTTCTCCCGATATTGGGCTAAATCAAGCCGCAAGCGGCCGGAAATTTTTCTGATGGCTGGCACCTGCGCTTTACCGCCGACACGGGAGACAGAAATTCCGACATTGACTGCCGGCCGCACCCCAGCATTAAAAAGATCGTTTTCCAAAAAGATCTGCCCATCAGTAATTGAGATAACGTTAGTTGGAATATACGAAGTCACATCACCTAACTGCGTTTCAATTAACGGTAAAGCGGTAAGTGAACCCCCACCCAATTCCGGTTTTAATTTGGCTGCTCGCTCCAGCAAGCGGGCATGCAGATAAAAAACGTCGCCCGGATATGCTTCACGTCCCGGCGGTCGGCGCAGTAAGAGCGAAATCATCCGATAGGCCTGGGCATGTTTTGTTAAATCATCATAAATTATCAAAGCATCTTTGCCAGCAAACATAAACTCTTCCGCAATCGCGCAACCAGCAAAAGGAGCCAGATATTGCAATGACGCCGGATCAGAAGCCGGCGCCGTCACCACAATTGAATAATCCATCGCACCATGTTGACGGAGTGTTTCGATGAATTGGACAACATTGGCTTCTTTTTGTCCAATCGCGACATAAATACAAATGACATTTTGATTTTTCTGGTTAAGGATCGTATCAATGGCCATGACTGATTTGCCGGTTGAGCGGTCTCCAATAATCAATTCCCGCTGGCCGCGGCCGATCGGGATTAAGGCATCAATTAATTTATAACCAGTCTGAAGTGGCTGGACAACCGGAGTCCGGTCAATTACTCCAGGCGCTAAGCGTTCAACCGGACGCTGTTTTACCGTTTTAATCATCCCCATCCCATCAATCGGCTGGCCAAGCGCATTGACAACTCGGCCAATTAAAGCCTCGCCCACCGGCACTTCCATCACCCGGCCGGTTGATTTGGCCCTGTCACCTTCGCGCACCGCCGTGTGCGGGCCTAAAAGAACCGCCAACACATCTTCGCGTTCAAGATTAAAGACCATCCCATAATATTTATTGGGAAATTCAATCATTTCACCCGCCATGGCCGAAGAAAGCCCCTGAACCCGGACAATGCCGTCAAGGGATTCCACCACTTTGCCAACTTCCCCGACTCTCGCCTGCGGCGAAAACTCTTCAATTCTTTTCTTAATTATTGACGCCAGTTCGTTAGACAAGAATAGCCTCCTTTAGTGCTTCCAGTTCTCCGGAAACGGTCGCATCAAAAAATCGTCCATCTTCCCATTTTAATCTAATTCCCCCCAGCAGGTTTGGTTTAACAATAAAACGGAGCCGTTGTTTGTCTCCGTAAGTGCGGAGCAGCGTTTTTTTAGTTTCCGCCGATAATTCCCTGGCCGAGCTAATCTCCAAATACTGCTGGCCGGTCTCTTTGGAAATCAGCGCCGAAAATTGTTTCGCTAGGCCGGGTAATTTATTAATCAACTCTTCAGCAATTAACAAGCGAATAAGAGCCGGAAAATATTTCGAACTTTTTGGCATCAATTCAGCGATCAGCTCGTTTTTTTGGCTCTGTTTTATCGCGCTATCTTTCAACATAAAACGGAGCTCAACTAAACCAAGCATTTGACCGGCAAAAGTGTGCAAGTCATTTTCCAGCTCACCCGCTTCTTTTTTGGTCAACCGGTAAAGCTCTTTTAAATCAATTTCTTTCATTTTCTAAAGCTTCGTTAATTAAACGCTGGTTATCGGCGGCCGTTAAGCGCCGCTTGATAATTTTGGACGAAACCTCAACGACTAAATTGGCAATTTCCTGACGGGCCTCAGCCAGCAGCTCAGTTTTTTTCTGCTCCAGCTCGGCCTCCCCTTTATCAACCAATCTTTTCGCTTCCTGATTGGCTTGTTGGACAATTTCGTCCATCGTCTTTCGTCCCTCGGTTTTTGCTTCCGCGACAATTTGTTCGGCTTTGCGGTTAATCTCGGCCAGTTGTTTTTTCTGTTCCGCTAATAATTCGGCCGCCTCTTTCCGGCTCGCTTCCGATTCGGCCAAAGCGTCCGCGATTTGCTTCTCCCGAGTCGCCAAAAAGGCCAAAATAGGCGGCAAGGCCATCTTATATAGTAGAAGGACCAGCAGCCCAAAGGAAACGGTCGTCCAGATCATCAATCCTGGTTCAAACTCAAACATTGCTTATTTCGTTGCTAGAATTAACGAGACAACCAGGGCATAAAGGGCGATTGCCTCCACAAAAGCAATCGCAATAATCATGCTCATTTGAATCTTACCAGCTGCTTCTGGTTGTCGCGCTATCCCTTCCATCGCTTTACCTGCCAAAGCACCAATCCCAATCGCTGTGCCGATCGCTGCCCCGCCCATCCCAAGACCGGCTGCTAAAAACGCTATCATTCGTGGCTCCATTTTTTCCCCCTCCTTTTCTTTAGTGCCCCTCGATCGCGGTCGCGATGTAGAGGGTAGTTAAATAAGTAAAAATAAAGGCTTGAATAAAACAGACAAAAATCTCAAAAGCCAGTACAACGGTATTACCCAAGACCGGCAACGGTAAGATAAAGTAATTGCGAAAGAGAAAAATTAAAGAGAGCAGCATCAACATAACTGCGTGACCGGCAAACATATTGGCAAAAAGCCGGACCGCCAGGGAAAATGGTTTCGCTAGCTGGCTGACCAATTCAATTGGGAACATAAAAATAGCAATCGGGAGCGGCAAACCGGACGGGACCAGCGCTTTTAAATAACCCAGTAGACCATGTTTAACTACCCCGGCAATTTGCACAATGGCAAAAACGATCAGCGCCAGCGCCGCCGTCACATTAATATTGCTAGTTGAGCTGGACATCCCGGGAATTAACCCTAACAAATTATTTATCAGAATAAAGAAAAATATCGCAATAATAAAAGGTAGCCACGTTTCACGCCCATGTCTTAGCTGTGACGCTACTTCATCACGAAGAAATAGGATTATTATTTCTATTATGTTTTGCCCTCTCCCAGGAATTAATTTTAATCGTCGGGAGAGATAAAAGAAAATGACAAAAACCAAAATCGCTGCCAGCCAGAGTGTAATAACCCCATTAGTAATATTTAGATCAAGCCCGCCGATTTTAAGCGGATAAATTTCTTCCTGTCGTAAATGATCAAGAACGTTCATTTTTTGCTACAAATTTGTAAATTATCCAAAAACCAGTTACTGCTCCAATAAACAAACCAATAATCATTAACCAGGGAGCAGTTTTTAATTGGCCATCAAGCCAATAACCTATTCCTGCGCCCAAAAAAACCGCGACTGCCATTTCTGTCCCCAGCGAAAAGGCCCTCGCGAGATCATTTTGTAGTGCGATCATACGCTGGTATTTTATCAGTTTTTGTTTTAATTGTCTATTTTCTAATATAACGAGAAAATCACAAACTGCCGACAATTTTCACAAATTCAGAATATGACTTGGTGTCGGTAATCTGTTGGCGAACCTGAGCAATATTATGGTGCGCTTTTAAATAAAAATGGCAGATTTTCCGCATCAGGCCAAGTTTGTTGGTCAACCGGCTCTGGCGATATTTTTCAATATAGCTCAAATGGCGGAGCAAGACACTCTTCTTTTCCTCCCAATCCGGTTGCGGCAAAATTACACCGTCGGTCAAATAGGCTTTTATCTGGCCAAAAATCCACGGCTGACCCATCGCGCCGCGCGCCACTAATAAACCATCACAACCAGTTTCAGCCAACATTTTCTTTGCTAATGGCGGTGATAAAACATTACCGGAACCAAAAACCGGAATCTTGACCGCTCCTTTTATCGCTTTAATAGCGGCATAATCAATATCACCATGATAAAGCTGTTTGCGCGTCCGCCCGTGGACAAAAAGCGCCGCCGCTCCTGCCGCCTCGCATTTCTTGGCCAATTTGACCAATTCTTCCCGATCTACTTCGTTATAACCAATCCGTAGCTTTACCGTGACTGGTCGATCAATCCCCTGTGCCAGTTTATTAATAATCGACGCCAATCGGTCTGGCTCGGTAATTAGATATGCGCCAGCCTTTTTCCGTTGAACTTTTAAAACCGGACAAGCAGCATTAAAATCAATAAACAATGGATCCGTTAAGGGAATTAACATTTTGGCTGCTTTTAACGTATCATCGGGGTCATTACCCAACAACTGCGCTGCGATGGGGCGATCAGCAGGATGAGTCATCAGCAAATCTTTATTTTTCCCCAGCCCGCGGACCAAACAGTTAGTGTCCGTCATTTCAAAAAAGGCCAAACCAGCACCGTGTTCCCGGGAGATTAGACGGAAAGAAAGATCAGCCACCCCTGCCAAAGGAGCGAGAAAAATATTGGTCTTAAGCTGAGCGGAACCGATTTGTACCACTAGATCTTAAAAGTCGCTCTGATGCCGGTGATCACAAAATTAACCGAGATCGCGGCAATAATAATAGCGGCAATTTTGGTAATAATCATCGCCCCGTTGCGGCCCAATATTTGATATATTTTTTCATCAAAGAATAAAATCAGCCAAATCAACGTAAAACAAATAGCGGCACCGAGCGCTACCGCCGACAAATCATAAATCCGTGTCATCATTAAAGTGGTCGTGATCGCCCCGGGACCAACTAAAAGAGGGCACCCCAGCGGTACCACGCCAACGTCTTCCTTTTTCTCAACAACCACTTTACCGCGCATTAAGATTTCAACCGCAATTACAAAAAGCAGAAGACCACCACCAATTTTCAGATCTTCCATTGTCATCCCAAAAAGATCAAGAATTAAATTCCCTGCTAAAACAAAAAAGATTAAGAGGATTAGGCCGGTTAAAATCGCTTCGTTATTTATTCGGCGTCGCTCGGCTGTCGTCGTTCCATCAGTTAAACCGATAAAAAACGGGAGATTCCCCAGCGAATCAGTAATAACAAATAAAGCAGTCGCTACCCGACCAACCTGCAGCCAATAGTCCATTTATTCCCTCCTTCAAATTAAAATGTTAATACCCCGTGGAAAAATCAAGCAACCGATCAATTAACGTAACGCCATATTTTGTTTGCGCCAATATGCCGGCTGCTTCGCCTCGTGAAAGGTTATCAAAGGGGCCTAAATAACTTGTTTTGATATAGTTCAACCAACCTGCTTGGCGCGCCGCCATAACATATTTATACCCCCAATTATCAACTGGCAGATCTTCATAATAAGATTTAGCCTCACCCAATTCCAACAAGCCGGCAAAACGAACAATAATTGCCAGCGCTTCCAGCCTGGTAATTGTCTGGTCCGGGCGAAAAGTTCCATCTGGGTAACCGGCAATTAAACCCGCCGCTACGGCTGGCATGATACTTTCATAAGCCCAATGACTGGGCGTTAAATCAGTAAAACGGGTTGCCAGCGGCACTTTTTCCCCCTCTGGGGATAGTCGCGACATAATAACCATTAATTCCGCTCTGGTAATTGAATTATTAGGGCGGAAATTACCTTCGGCATCGCCTTTTAAAATCGCTAAAGTTGCCAGTTGTTCAATCGCCGGTTTTGACCAATAGTCATCCCTAACATCCTTATAAGTGCGTAAACAAAGAATTTTTAATTCAACTTCGGCTTTTTCGCGCCCTTTTTGGTCAAGGGCAACAAGGCGCAACTTATTTTTACCAAACTGTAAATTAGCCGCCCCAACAAAATGCGCTGTCTGGTCAACCGGCACCGTTATCGGACCAATTAATACTCTCGTTAAACGTTGATCAAAAACCTTCCCTTCAACAGAAACAATATTGCGATTAGTTATCGTTTTATCAGTTGGAGAAAAAACAATCATCTGGGCAGAAGCCGAACTAATAATTACTAAGGTGAAAAAAAAGAGCCAAATAAGCCTTAACTTCATTGCAACCAATAATACTACTACAATGTTTCAAAGTTTTCATCTCAAATATTGACCAATGGCCGCCCCCGCCTGTAATCCCTCATAAATTGCCCAGACAATTATTACCTGGGAAAAGCCATTAAAATGACCACAAAACTACAATTATGTATTTCTAGGCTATATTAAATTGTAATAACATAACATTTTCGTAAAAAAGCCCCGCGCTGCCGAAGGGAGGATTTGATTACGGAACTGGAATCAAGTTTTATTCTTTTCTGCCTAAAACAATCGTCCCGTGGTCCCCGACTACCCAGATTTTGGATCCATCGTAAGTATCAACACCAAAGAAGTGCTCGCTGACCCCACAGTTTAATTTATTCCATTTTGTTCCGTCATACTTGAGAATCGTCCCTACCTCGCCAGAGCTGGGCGGATCTCCAACTGCCCAAACCTCGTTCCTGTTTAAAGCCTTCATGTGGCGAATGTGCAGAAAATCAGTTTCTACCTCGGACTCCTGTGAAGTCCAGGCCTCTCCGCTGGAGAAAAATATCCCGCCGCAATTCCCTCCCGCCCAAACATGATTTTCATCAGCGGCCGCTACGGAACAGAGACTCTGCCCCAGATCATAAGGATAAGGGATATCCCAGTGCTGGCCATTGTAATACAGGATAACCCCAACATTAGATCCAATAGTGCCCTGGGCAGCAGCAATCCAGATCTTATTGTTGCAGGCGGCGATCTTGTTGCAGAAATATTGGTACGGGTCACCTGATTCCGAGCTGATCTGCTGCCAGTCTGACCAGTTTGTGCCATCAAAATATTTCATCAGACCGCCGGTCATCGGGGTATAAACGTGGTTCTCATCTGTTCCGGTAACCGTGAATAAAGCATCATTGGCGCCGGTAATGTATTGGACCTCCCACGATGTCCCATTACAAAAGAGGATTGAGAGCATGTCCCCCACCGCCCAAATATGATTTTGGTTAGCAGCATACAATCCCCACAAATGCATACCAGGCAGCACCCCGCCCGACTGAGGGTGCGCTTCCCAGCTGTTGCCATCATAAAAAAGAATGGTGCTATTTGCTCCGACCGCCCAGACATGATTCTCATCTATGACATAGACGGCGTTCAACGGCTCCGTTGTCCCGCTATTGATCGACGTCCAGGAATAACCTGACGGACCGGGAGCTCGACTGCCGCAACTGTTGACAATTAATAAGCAGCAACCAACAACCAGCAATAAACCAGCGGAAAAACAAAATTTCCAAGAATTTTTATTCACAATAAGAATATTTTTACTGATGAATTGACGTTTGTCAAGGAGGAAAAATAAACTATTTTCTGGCTTTCAATTACGCCGCTATGGATATAAAAAAGCCCCGCGTTGCCGCAGGGCTTTTAAATTAAACTTGAAAGATTAAATTAAAGGATCGTTAAAAGTTCCTGATATTTGGGCATCGGCCAGAAGCAGTCAGCCACAAATGTTTCAGCCTGATCAACGCTAGCACGCAGATCAGCTAAAGCATCAGCTCCTTTAGAAGCATAAAGCTTCGCTTTTTTCTCCAAATCGTCTTCCTTCTCGCAGGCAATAATTGCCTTCTCCAGTCCAACTATCGCCCCTTTGATAGCGGTATACAATTTTGCCACCGCTTTCAGATCTGCACCGAGAGCTCCGGATTTTGAGGTCGCTTTAGCCGCCTCACCCAAGAGTCCGATCTGTTCCAGAACAGCCGGCAGAATTAAGGTTTTAGCAATATTCAATCCTGCTTTCAGTTCAACATCTTTGATCTTAACGTAAGCGTCGAGCTTAATCTCAACTTTAGAGTGCAGCTCGCGCTTGGAAAGAACTCTATACTTATTGAAGACATCTTCATTGTCTTTTATCAACATCTGAGCGAGAGCTTCTGGCGTGTTTTTAGCGTTAGGCAATCCCCTCTTGGCCGCTTCCTTATGCCACTCTGCAGAGTAGTTGTTTCCTTCAAAACGAATTTTCTTGGTCTCTTTTAAAACGTCTTTCATGACCAGAATAGCACTTTCTTTGATTTTCTTTCCTTTTTTAGCTTCCAACCGCTTGGCAATTTCATCATAACCGTAAGCTACAATAAGATTCAGTGTCGTGGCTGCATCAGCACAATTCTGTGAAGAACCGACAGCGCGAAACTCAAACTTGTTGCCAGTGAAAGCAACCGGTGAAGTCCGGTTTCGATCAGAGGTATCCTTGGCAATTTTGGGAATATTCTGTACCCCCAAAGAAAGGTGATCCATACTTTGTTCTGTTACATTGCCAATTCCTTCAATCTCATCCATCAAGCCGGATAGGTATTCACCAAGATAAACAGACATGATGGCTGGGGGAGCTTCGTTGGCACCTAAACGGTGATCATTACCGGCATCGGCCACAGCCGCCCTAAGCAGTCCACCAAATTTACTAACACCGATCAAAATCGCCCCGAGCGTCAATAAGAAAATAATGTTTTTAGTCGGAGAATCAGACGGTTCTAAATAATTTGTATTTTCATCACCTAATGACCAGTTAAAATGCTTACCCGAACCGTTTACGCCGGCAAACGGTTTTTCGTGAAGGACTGCCACCATGCCATGCTTATCGGCCACCTTATGCATAATATCCATCAACTGCAGATTATGATCGATAACCAGGTTCTCCTCCTCGTAAAGAGGCGCCACTTCGAATTGGTTTGGGGCCACTTCATTATGCCGGGTTTTCGACGGAATACCATGGCGGTACAATTCCAGATCAAAATCTTCCATAAACGAGATTACTTTGTCTTTTATCGCGCCGAAATAGTGATCTTCCAGCTGTTGTCCTTTTGCTGGCGGAGCGCCAAACAGTGTCCGACCAGTAATACGCAAATCTGGTCGTTGTTCGTAAAGCTCTTTAGCTAACAAAAAGTACTCTTGCTCTGGTCCGCCATAAACCTTGATCCTTTTAACATCATTATTACCCAATAATTTCTGCAGTTTGATGGCTGAATCACTCAACGCTTTTAGGGAGCGAAGCAGTGGAGTTTTCAGGTCGAGCACCTCACCAGTCCAAGAGAGATAGACTGTTGGAATAACCAGCGTCTTAGTATCATCAGCTTCCATTAGGAACGCCGGGCTGGTCGGGTCCCAAGCGGTATAACCCCGGGCTTCAAAAGTGGAGCGGATGCCGCCGGAAGGAAAACTTGAAGCATCAGGCTCTGATTGGATCAATTGTTTTGCGCTGAAGCGCTCAATCATCTCCCCATCCTTGCCGTAGCTCAGGAAAGCATCGTGTTTTTCAGCCGTTCCACCACGCTGTGGTTGAAACCAGTGAGTAAAATGGGTCGCCCCGTTCTCAATCGCCCATTCTTTCATCGCGTGAGCAACATCGCTGGCAATCGTTTCATCCAACGGCTCACCGCCATCTAACGTAGCTAACAATTTTGTGTAAACCTCTTTGCTCAGCTTCTCTTTCATCACCTTTTTGCTGAAAGTAAGCTCACCAAACATCTGACTTGCCGTTTTTGCCATAGTAACCATTTCCTCCTTTTATCATCGACATCTAAATTTTAAGCAATATTATTACCAGAAAAAAACACCCAAAAACAGCAACAAATTAACAATTATGTATTTCTAACTGATATTAACAACTAAAATACCACATTTTTGTAAAAAATTAAAGAGCGGAAGGAGAGTGCCTGGGACTAACTCACAACAGCCTTAAAATCAACCAACTGCTTAAAATCTACCAGCGCACTTAGGGCCTTGTTCTCTGTTTCAATCCCCCACTCTGCCACCGCCGCCACCGGATTTAATCCTCCTGGAATAACTATGCCAACCTTTTCAACGCCCACCGGCATCCCCAAAACCGGCTGGCCAGTCTTGCCAATATAGAGAATATTTCCCAAACCGGCCCCTTCAATCTGATTTAATATATCCAAGGCCTCTTCTTTGGAAACAGCCGGGATTTCACGCAGACCGGCAAGAATCCGGCCGGAACCACCACAAGCCTCGCGAACCGAAGTCATTTGGCTGCGGATAAAAATTTCGTGAGGATCAAGCGTTGAACCGGCATAACTGATCAACTCGGTAAAACGGAGCGGCTCACTATTTTCCATCTGCAATACTCCGCCAAATTTAGGATCGACAGGAATCGCTGCTTTTAACAAAATGCCGTTAAGATTAATTGTACACAACGTCCCAAAACCAATTTTCCCCTTAGGAACCGCCAAACCATCTATCTCTCCGCCACCTTCAACCACTAAAATCTTCTTGCCTAAGCTCAATTTTTTATCAAAGACTTCCCGCATAATTTTCAGGGCTTTGGAAAAATCTGTTTTAGGAAAAAGCGAAACATTTAAAATCACATTGCCAGTTTTGGTCTTAAGATCAAAATCCATTAAATAGGAAAGAGTCTCCATTCGAGCACTAATCAAACCAATCTTTTCTGACACTCGGGCATTATTTAATTCTTCTCTCCCTTTTTTTGTTATCATTCGCCCCTCTTTCCAGATGACCTCGATCAATCCCTGCTCATTCATCAACTTCAGATGATAACGGACAGCCCTTTCCGTTAGCTCAATGCCAAAGTCCTTCAGCCTGACCGAAAGCTCCTTGGAACCGATCGGCTCCTTTGATTCTGAGATTATTTTAAGTATTGTCGCGGTCCGATTGTCCATCGCAAAACCCCCTTGACATACGGCAAATGCTTACCGTATAATATTACCAAGTTTAAATATATTTGTAAAGTTTAAAAAGAATGGAGGTGTCGAGCCGAATCATTTTTCCCCGCTGTCTGAAAATTCTGGAGGTGTAAAAAACATGGTAAAACAAATCATTGCTGACGTTAAAAAAAGAAATCCCGGTGAAGCTGAGTTCCATCAAGCAGTTGAAGAAGTCCTAGAGTCAATTGCCCCGGTTCTAGAAAAACATCCCGAATACAAACAGGCTAAAATAGTTGATAGAATCGTTGAACCAGAGAGACAGATTATGTTCCGTGTTCCCTGGCAGGATGATAAAGGTGATGTTCACGTTAATCGCGGTTTTCGGATTGAGTTTAACAGCGCCATCGGACCATATAAAGGCGGTTTACGCTTCCACCCCTCTGTCTATCTGGGGATTATTAAATTCCTCGGTTTTGAACAGATTTTCAAGAATTCCCTAACTGGTTTGATGATGGGCGGCGGCAAAGGTGGTTCAGATTTCGATCCTAAAGGGAAATCGGATTCTGAAGTAATGCGTTTCTGCCAAAGCTTTATGGCTGAGCTTTGTAAATATATTGGACCAGATACCGACGTTCCGGCCGGTGATATTGGCGTTGGCGGCCGCGAAATCGGTTACATGTTTGGGATGTATAAAAAGATCCGCAATGAATTTACCGGGGTTTTGACTGGCAAAGGTCTAGATTGGGGTGGTTCTTTAGTTAGAACCGAAGCCACCGGTTACGGTTTGATCTATTTCCTACTAGAAATGATGAAAGACATAAACAAGAGCATGAAGGGAGCAACAGTCGTTAGTTCCGGCTCCGGTAACGTCTCGATCTATGCTATCCAAAAATGCCAGCAGCTTGGCGCCAAAGTTATCGCTTGCAGTGATAGCAACGGCTATATTGTTGACAATGACGGTATTAATCTAAAAACTGTTCAACGATTAAAAGAAGTTGAACGCAAACGGATCAGCGAATACGTTAAGGAACACAAATCAGCTAAGTACGTTGAAGGTTGCGCTGGCATCTGGTCAGTCAAGTGTGATATCGCCCTCCCCAACGCCACTCAAAACGAGATTGACGAGAAATCCGCGACCAAGTTAGTCGAAAATGGCTGTTACGCTGTTGCTGAAGGGGCCAACATGCCGTCAACGCCGGAAGCAATCAAGGTTTTCTTAAAAAATAAAATTGCTTTTGGGCCAGCTAAAGCCGCTAATGCTGGTGGGGTTGCTACCTCCGGTCTAGAAATGGCGCAAAATAGCCAACGACTTTCCTGGAGTTTTGAAGAGACCGACAAGTATCTAGAGAGGATCATGAAGAATATTTATGCTCAAGCGAAAAAAGCTTCTCTAGAATACGATACCCCTGGCAATCTGGTAGTTGGCGCCAATATCGCCGGATTTGAAAAAGTCGCTCGGGCGATGTATGCTCAAGGGTTAGTCTAGGGTAACTAAGTACTAATTACTTAAAGCCCCTGGATTTTCCAGGGGCTTTTTGTTGCTTTACTTTACATACTCTACCCGAAGTTTCGGCTGATTGGAACCATTTTCTCGAGCTAGAAATACAACCGTGCCATCTAAAGTCCCATCTTGGATAATCGCCAAACCATAATTAGTTGTTGTCCCGTTTTTCCACTGTTGGACCAAAGTCTGGATGGTTTCGTTGCCTAACTGATTATAATTACCAGCAGCAAAAGCGCCAGAGATTAAAAATGTTCCGGTAGTCGGCTTGGTATTCCAAGTAGTTGTTTCTGTAAACGCACTATTTAATTGTCTAACTTGCAATGTTGCCGAGGTTGTACTGGTGGGATAAACCTTTAACGCCGCCGATTCAATTGAGGCCCCAGCCGGAATCAGTGTTAAGGGAAAACGGAAATAACACTCCTGATGTTTGGCTGTTGCTGAAATATACCCGGCTCGAACAGAAACACTCCCTTCATAAGTAGTCGTGGGATTAGTCTCATCAACATAAGTATCGGCTTCGGCGGTAATCTCTACAATGTAACCTTCAACTGTTACTACTGCTGTCCCGGTTACTGTCCCTGATAAACAGTTGATGTAAGCTAGCCCCTCGCCTGTACATTCTAAAGTTGCTGTTGTTCCAGAAGCAGTAAAACTGCCAACTGCCGTTGAAGAAATAGTCCAACTGGGCGAAGTAATCGTCACCGTTTCACCAGAGGAATTTTTTCCAACTGCGGTAAAAGAAATTGATTCGCTGACTCGTTTAGTCGAATACTTTGGAGAAACCTCAACTGTCGCCAGGGAGGTGGCAGAAGAAGATGCTGTGACGGTAATTTCGGCTGTCCCACTTTTCCCACTGACAGTCGCCGTGAGAATCCCACCCCCTTCTGTTGAGGCAGTAAAAATACAAGAATAACCACTGGTTGTTAAGCGACCAATACTGCCACTGACACTCCAAGTAGCAATTACCGCTTTAGACGTCCCATTTGAATATTGGCCATAGGAGGTAAAAGTTTGACTTTTTGTTGCTTCAACCGTCGCCACCGTTGGAAAAATCCCGACACTAGTTAAATTAGCGGTTTCTTCAACATCACCACAACCAGCCAGAATGAATAAGCCCGTTATAAAAACCAGGGCGGCAAAAAAAGCCGCCACCCCGATCTTTTTTTTCGTCATAGACTAAAAGTTAACCTTGGGGGCTTCCTTTGCTTCTCCTTTTTCGACTTTAAAAAAAGTTTTTTCGGCATCAAAACCAAACATTTTGACAAACATTACAGTCGGAATCCTGCGCGCAGTCTGGTTATAAGTTTGGACTGCTTCGTTATAGCGCATCCTTTCAACTGCTAACCGGTTTTCTGTCCCGGCTAACTCATCCTGTAGTGCTCGGAAATTTTCGGTCGCTTTGAGCTGCGGATAATTTTCGACAATCATCAATAAACGGCTAAGCGTCCCTTCTAAACCATTAGAGGCAGCAATCTTATCGTTAACAGTAGTCGCCCCAGCCAGTTTAGCGCGGGCTGCGGCAACATCAGTAAAAATCTGTTTTTCGTGGACGGCATACCCTTTAACCGTCGCCACTAAATTGGGGATTAAATCATAACGGCGCTGGAGTTGGTTCTCAACCTGTGCCCAGGCTTGTTTAACATTCTGGTCCAATCCAACTAAATTATTATACATCCCCCCTAACCACAAACCACAAACAATAACCAGTAGCAAAACCCCTAATAACCATTTACTCATAACTTTCCCTCCTTGTTACCAACTTCGACCGGCACCACCACCACCACTACGCCCTCCACCAAAACCCCCAAAACCTCTACCTCCGCCACGAGGTGAATATGATAACATAAAACTAATTAGCACTCCAAGGAATCTGCCGCGTGTGACAATCGTTAAAAAGATTATGATTAATAATATTATTAAAACAATCAAAAAATCAAAACTCTCCGATTCAGTTGTCGCCGCTGGCCGATTTGTTTCTGGCCCTGAAATATCAGTGGCAATTTTTTGAGCGGTGGCAATTAACCCTTCTCCCATTTTCCCGTGTTTAAAACTCGGTAGGGCAAATTTATCAATGATCTCTCCACACTTGGCATCATTTAAAATTCCCTCGAGACCATAACCAACCTCAATTTCAATTCGTCTCTCCTGTCTTGCTAGTAAAATCAAAACCCCATTATCTTTTCCTTTTTGGCCAAGCTGCCAATTATTAAACAAACCGATCGCATAACTTTTCGAATCAAGCGGAGCAACGGTTTTGACGATCGCAATTCCCAGTTCTGCCCCGTTGTGTTCTTTTAAATTGGTACTGATTGACTCTAGTTGACAGGCCTCATCAACTGACAAGATTTGAGCATAATCATTCACAAAACCATTGGGCACCGGATACTTAACCAAGTCTGCCGCCAGGACAGCTGTCCCCATTAAAACAAGGAAAAATATTCTAAAAATCATACCGGCCTCCAAAACCGATTACTTCAGAATAAAGCGGCGCAGGGAAATCAAATTGTGCTATCCCACTGGGCACATTATAACCTTTATAAAAGACATTGCCCACAATCTCCGTGGCAAAATGGTAATAACCGGTTACTTGCCAGAGCCAGTAAGTTCCGGGATAAGCCTGACCATAATTAAATGTTCCGGTTGTGACGTAATCGCTCGCCCACTCCAAACTTAACTGCTGGCCAATTTTTTGCTCAACCTTCAAACCAAAATCAGCGGTGCCGTCAGTAATCAACCGGTCAAAATTATTCAGGTAAACAAATTCCAGTTTGTCCAAATCTTCGGTTCGATATTTACTCCCAACTTTATCAAAGCGGAGATGAATATTGGTGCCAGTTTTAAATGGGTCACTAATCTTTTCACTTACTTTAAGATAGAGTCCGCGGGTTTGCTCAGAAAAACTACCAGCAGACAGCAGTATTTGCGTCAGAAATTCCCGCCAAATATAATTCAGACCAAAATCAGCCACGATATCGCGCGGCCCATCAATCTTATACAAATAACGTGGTTGAAAATAAACAGCCAGGTTGTTAAACTTATATTTCATCAAACCGGTCAACTCATGAACCCCAATTAAGCCATTAAGCGGGACTTGCCTGGCAACATAACTGGCCGAAAGAGATAATTGACCTAATGCGGTCGCAGCAGTCAGCGAAGTTTTGGGCTGGCGGTAAACGGTATAATTTTCACTCGGATAAAAACTATCAAAATGCAAAATATCACCCGGTCCGAAATCAAGCTGGCAATTTAATCCCCACCAGCGAAAATAACTTGCCAAGCTAAACTGCTGGGTCGCCAAGGGACGAGCAACCGTATTGCCATAGCCAGCATCTAAAGTATCCAGAGAGAATCTAACCCCGGTCTGGGCATCAGCGTTGCGAGAAACGTTAAGTTTTAGTCGATAATCGAGGGTACCGGTCCGTTGGCCGAAAGTTTGCCCACTGGCGCGACAGTATAAATCACCGTTAATCGCTGATTCTTGAGCGGTTTTTTCTTTTTGATATTTGAGCAATGAGGTCTCTGACTGTAACTCGGCCAGCAGTTTTTCATTCTTGCCTGCTTCTAAATTGAAATGCTGCCCCATCTTGTTTAGAAAAGATGCCAGATCATAACGAGTCATCAATTTATTGCCGCGAAAAGTCCCATCAGGATAACCGTTTGTCACGCCGATTTTGACTAGATTATAGACTGAATCGTTCGCCCAATGACCTGCCGGGACATCGCGTAGATAAATGTCGGCAAATGACCAATGACCAAGAAATAATAGCCAAGTTAAAAAGGTTAAACTAAAGGAAGCTAAATATTTCACCGGCTATTTCCATTGCCGCTTGCGGTCGGCTAGCGCGCTTTATATTTTTTTTGATCTCGGTAAATTCTGCGGTTTGCTGCCACTCTTTAATTATCTCGACTACCTTTTTGGGATCTTTGCTTACCCGGCCAACATTTTCCCGCACTACATATTCCACATTCCCCTCTTCCTGACCAGGCAGCCAGGAAGTAATAATGATCGGCAGTCCCATCGCCATTGCTTCGGCAATTGTGCCCGGACCAGCTTTGGTAATAATCAAATCTGACTCCGCCATCAATTCATGGACCTGATCGGTAAAACCAAAGACGCGAATGGGAAAACTAAATTGAGCGCTTGTTTTTTTTAATTTGGTTTCCAAACTTTTGTTGCGGCCGGTAATCACGGTTAATTGGATCTTTAACTTTTCTTTATCCAGCTCTTCGATAATTTCCAGCATCTTCCCCGCCCCTTCGCCCCCGCCCATCATCAAGATCGTAAAAAGTTTCGGATTTAAATTATCTTCAATTCTGGCTTCGGCCTTAGCTTTTTCCTTTAAGAAAAATTTAGGGTCGATTGGCATGCCGATAACTTTGATTTTACCTTCCGGCATTCCGTATTTTATCGCCGCTTCTTTGGCTTCGGGAGTTGCCACAATACAGCGGTCAACTTCCGGCGTGATCCAGGCACGGTGCAGTGTTACCGGATCAGTAATTACCACCACAAACGGGATCTTTTTAGCCAATTGTTTAATCGCCGCGGCGGTCAAATGATTAACCATCGGATGGACCGAAACAACCACCTCGGGCATCTTTTGTTTAAATAACTCGGTTAACTCCTGCAAAATAAACGGCCGCGATATCTGTTCCAGCATCTCTAACTTATTCTCATCATCAAGCCAGTAATAAAGCTGCCCCCACATTTTAGGATAATATTTAATTACCGGTCCGTAAAGTTTAGCGAAAACGTTAAGAAAACCGGAACAAGTGGCAAAAACATCGATCATCTCCTGAGAAAATTGTTCCGCTCGCAAATGATCAACCGCATTAATAATCGCGTTAGCCGCCGAGCGGTGCCCGCCGCCAGTATCTGAAAACAGGTAGAGTATTTTCTTTTTCATAACTAACTACTAATTACTCACCCTCACCACTACTTGTACCAATCTAATGTCAACTTTAGCCCTTGCTGAACCGAAACCTTCGGCCGCCACCCCAATTCTTTCGCCGCTTTTTTAACATTTAAGACACTGCGAAAAAGTTCGCCCGCGCGCGGTGGCGCATATTTCGCCTGGCCGCTAAATTTCATCACCTTTTTAAGCACGGCAAAAAGTTCGTTAACTGACACGCCAATCCCGGTTCCGATATTAAAAGTCTGGTTATTCCCTTTTCTTAAAGCAAGAAGATTAGCTTTAGCAACATCACCAACGTAAACATAATCACGCAACTGTTCACCGTTACCATAAATAGTCGGCGCTTCACCCTTTAACATTTTGCCGCAAAAAATTGCAATCACTCCCGCCTCACCAAGCGGATCCTGTCGCGGACCATAAACATTGCCATAACGCAAAATAGTGTAATTTAAGTTATACAATACTTTATAGGCAAAAAGATACATTTCAACCGAACTCTTGGTAATGGCATAAGGTGAAATTGGTTCCTGTGGATGGTCTTCAGCGGCACCAGCTTTTTTACTCACCTCACCATAAAGCGCCCCGCCAGTGGAAGAAAAAATTATCTTTTTGACTTTGGCTTTAACCGCCGCGTTTAGTAAATTTAGCGTTCCTATTTCATTAACTTCGGCGTTAAAAACTGGATCGGCAACTGATTTTCGAACATCAATCTGGGCCGCTAAATGGCTGATGATCTCCGGATTAAATTCAGCTATTGTGGCTTCAACTTTTGCTTGGTCACGAAGATCAAGCTGATAAAACTGGGCAGCGGAATTAAGATTCTCTTTTTTCCCGGTTGATAAATTATCAAGAATCGCGACTTGATGGCCAGCGGCAATTAAGGCATCAACAAGGTTACTCCCGATAAAACCGGCCCCACCGGTAACTAATATTTTCATTATCCCCCCCTGAAAAAGGATTATAACAAAATTATTAAAACAAAAGAAGCAAAATTTGCTTATTGCCTCTCTTTGTCCTATATGCTACCATCTTAGCGAAAGAGTAAAGGATTCTTTTAAGAGGAGGTAAATCATGACCAAGATTAGTTTTATTTTCCCCACGTTTAAAGAAGAAAAGTTTATTGGTGAAACTCTGGATCAATTTAAACCTTGCCGTGGTAAATATGATTTTGAATTAGTCGTGGCTGACGGCGGCAGTCCCGATAAAACCCAGGCAGTTGCCAAAGAACATGGTGCCGATAAGATCGCGGTTAAAAAACCTGGTCAGTCAAATCACATTTCTGTCGGCAGAAATAATGGCGGCTGGGCAGCTGACGGAGAGATGCTGGTTTGGTTGGATGCCGACATGCGCGCGGAAAATATTGATTTATTGTTCAAGAGAATTCTTGATGTCTATAATGATCCCAAAGTTGTCGCCGCGACCGCTAATATCTGGGTTTACAAGAACGAAGAAACATTTTTTGATAAAGTCTTCCATGGTTTAGTCAATTTAATTATCCGCTCAGCTTACTGGCGTGGTGGAGCAGCCGCCAAAGGTGAATGCCAGATTCTCCGCGGTTCAACCTGGAGAGAATTGAAAGGTTATGACGAAAACCTGGTCGTGTCCGAAGATATTGATATGTTTCGCCGGATGCTAACCAAAGGAAAAGTTATTTTCCTTAAAGATGTGAATTTATTTGAATCGCCAAGACGTTATCGCCAGCTGGGACACCTGAAAGTTGTTTTTGATTGGCTGGCTAATTATTTAGGTTTTGTCCTGTTCAGAAAATCGTATTCCAAAGAGTGGAAAGCTTTCCGTTAAGCTTTTTCTGATTTAGATATTTTGACCAGAGCGCTAGCCAATAATAGCGGTCAAAACCGATCGCTAACGATGGTTCAAGATAAGGCCAGCGCAGGCAGCCGGAACAAATATCCTCTCGCCCTTGTCGTCCTTTTTGGTTAAAGAAGCATGGTCTAACTCTCTCCCCATTAGGCAAATAAGTCACCGTTGTTTCTTGAGCTTTACACCGTGGCCAAAGAACTTTGTTACCACCCTGGCAAGCAAATTCTAAAGCTGCCAGATTTAACAAAACATTTTTCTTTTTTCCATAATAGCGAATATAACTAAAGGTATCCGCGGCAAAGCCTTGCGTTCCATGAAAATCATAAACTAAATTAAGATGAAGGAGTACCCCTAATTGTTCAGCCAAATCAACCATTTCGGGTAAATAAAGAACACTATCCCGGGTTAAAGTAAATTCAATAATTGGTTTTTCGCCTAATTCCCTCGCTTGTTTAATTGACTCAATTACCTGATTAAAACATTCAATTCCCCGACTCCGGTTATGCATCTCTGCGTTAGGATAATCAAGAGAAAAATACAATTCACTAATCAGGCCAGCTAGGTCTTTGGCCTTGATTGCATATTCTAGGCCGTTGGTTGTTAATCTTGTTATAAACCCCAAATCTTTTGCTTGCTTAAGAATTGAGACAAGATGAGGAGAAAGAAGCGGTTCCCCACCGGTGATATTGAGAGTTTTTATCCCTGCTTGGTGTAAGGGCTGAAGATTTAGAGGTTTTTCTTCAATTTTATTAGCCGCTTCTTCATTTTGCCAACAAGAACAAAATTCACAGGTGTCATTACACCGCCAGGTTATATAATAATGGCAAAGCATAATTTGGCTTAAACTGACCTAAACTTAGGCAAAAAGATTCCCATAACTCCAATAATGGCTACCACCCATCCTAAAGCAACCAAAGTCGTTTGCACGCTATAAAGATCAGCTAATAACCCAGCTAAAATAACCGGAAAGACAAAGGCCGAATTTATTAGCATATTCTGCAAACCAAAGACCCGTCCGCGAATCCGTCGCGGGATGCGGCTTTGCAAGATTGTTTGGATGGACGACGTTATAAAAATATTGGCAATTCCTAACGTAAAAATTAAGAAAAAGGCCAAATGAACATTGTTCACCCCACCCAGAAAGATTAAGGTTAGGCCGGAGATAATAAAACTTAAAATAACAATTACCCCTTTGGTCAACCAGAATTGCAAACGTTCTAGTAACCAGATACCCACTAGCATTCCCAAGCCTACTACAATAATCAGATAACCAAAGTTTTTTGCCCCAATATTCAAGACATCTTTGGCATAAGTAATAGCCAGCAGAGAGATAATCGCAATCGCCGATGTGGCCACAAAAAGCTTAAATAAAGAATAACGGACAATCACGTTGCGCCTGATAAATTCTACGCCAAAAATCATGTCCTTCATAAAGGAATTATCCCGATGCGGCGATCGCGGTTCGTGCGGTTTGAGCGGAACCAAAGCGACCGCCCCAGCCGAGATGAAATAGAGTACTGCCGCCGCAATAAAAGTCCCGTCATTACCAAAAATATTAACCAGCGGCGCGCCAAAACCAAAACCGACTACGTTGGAAGCCATCCAGGTGATCATAAAAAGCGAATTGGCCACAATTAAATTATGTTTGTCAACTAATTCTGGAATTGATGAGGTTTCAGCTGGTGCAAAAAATTGCGCCGCAGTATAAAGCAATAGACTGACGAGAAAAATCCCCAGTAACGATTTAGCAATTAAGGGGACAATCAGTAAAATTAACGCGCCGCGAATAACACTGGTAACAACCAAGATCCCTTTCCGATCAAGCCGGTCAACCAAAATCCCTGCCCATGGAGCAACCAAAAGTGAAGGGACGCCAAACGCTAAGAGAGGCAAAGAAACCCCCAGGTTAGAATTGGTTGACTGATAAACGATTAACATAAGAGTATAAACGAAAATCCGATCTGCCAGCTGGGAGGTTAACTGTCCCAGCCAAAGCAGAACAAAACCAAGATTGGAACATACGGCACTAAAGCCCCTCTTTTTTTCTACCATGACATTAAATCGCGACCGACATGTTCGCTTAAAGCATAATGCGGGTCGACTCCTTCGTGATGAATCCCTTCCATCACCACAAAAGCTTTCGTAAACTCAGTTGCTACCTGTCGCGCCGGCTCACCATCTTTTAAACGACAAAGAGAGTTTAAAAACAGATCAAACAGTTCTGGATAATGTTGTCCTTCCGCCGTCCCTGCCTCCACTAATTTTATCATATAGAGACCGGATGGTAGTGTTGCCCCTTTTTCCCGTACAGCCTGAAAGCTTTCTAGAACTTGACATTGCGAGATGATATCAAGATTGCGACACTTGGCAATAAAATAGTCGGCATAGGTAAAAGTTTCAACCCGGCCGCCAAAGCGCGACGGGACTTTGCGGGCACTCTTGGCCACCACCCTGATCTTACCATGTTCGCGAGTAAACAGGGTGACTAGTTTATCAGCTTCGGCAAACGGTTTCGCCCTCAAACTGATCGCTCTGGTCTTATAGGTAGCCATATGGTGAATTTTGTCCCTTTCCCAGGCTGTGAAACGACTTCGATCTCACCGCCATGCTCTTTAATAATCCGATAAGCAACCGCTAATCCCATCCCACTCCCCTCTTCTTTAGTAGTATAAAAGGGATCAAAGATCCGCGCAAGTCTCTCCTCTGATATCCCCAGCCCTGTATCTTCTACCTGTATCTGAGTTCTACTTTCTACTATCTGTGTTCTAATTGCCAATTGCCCGCCTGCCGGCATCGCCTGAATCGCATTTAAAATTAAATTGGTTAAAACCTGAGTGAGCTGCTCAGTATCACCGTTAATCAGCGGTAGATCTGCTAGCTTTTGCTCCACCATAATTCCTTGCTTTTGGCATTGATTTTTAAAAAGAGTAATAACTTCAATCACCATCTTATTAAGATTATACTGACTAACTGTTAACTTCCCTGGTTGGCCATATTTGAGTAGCGTCTCAACTATATTATTGATCCGATCAATCTGGCGGACTACTACCGCCTGATATTGGGCTAGAAACTCACGATTATCCATGTTTTCTGGTAAAACCTGCGTCATTCCTTTTAATGCCGCCAGCGGATTCTTAATTTCGTGCGCCATACCAGCAGCGAGTGTTCCCAAAGAAGCCATTTTATCTGCTTGCAACAAACTAGTAAAAAGCTTCTTGTTCTCAGCTGACAAATCATTGATCGTTTGTTGATAGCGATATTCCCCTTGAGAAAATAATCGGTCAACAAAGTGCTTAATTTGGTAATTAATTGGTTGAAAAACTATGACGGCCAGAAAAATCACCAAAAAAACTGTCACTAACCAATGAATTTGAATATATCTAGCCAACCAGTAATTAGTCAATAAAACTATCGCGGCGTAAAAAGCGGTAAAAAACGCCGTTAAAAGCGAATAAATTAAACTCTGCTTGAAAAAAATTGTAATGTCTAACAATTGATGTCTGATAATTGCAAAAAAAGTGATCATAACGTAAAGCGGCAAAGTGTAATAAGAAATAACTGGGAAATTTATTTGCCAAATTGGAAAAAATAAAGTCATCCCACCACCAAAACCAACCAACGAAGCAAAAATTACATATAAAAGCTGGTTGCGTAAATGCCCGCTTGATCGGTGACAAGTTATCATTAAACGACCTAAGCCGTACACAAAACAGAGTAAAACAAACAAAGCAAAAAATGGATAAATGATCCCAGCTTGCGGATAATAACGATAATTCTGAATTGGTGCCACTCCAGAAACAAATAGCGGCGTCTGGACAAGCAAGATAAACAAAAAGGTCAGCCCATAGATAATCATCAGAAAAAGATTTTCTCTCTTTTGTTGTCCAATTAAAGCAAACACAAAGTGGAGAAAAAGGACTGGCAATAATATTGCCCCCATCAATCCCTGCCGCGTCCAGAAAACTGCTTTACTTGGATCGACCAACACTGCTCCGATAAACTGAATAAAACACCAATAAGCCAAAGCGATAGAAAAAAGGGCTAATAATTGATTAGGTTGACGATTTTTGCCATAGAAGAAAACTAACAGACCAAGAAAAAGTGAGCCGACGGCTGTCATTAATAATGTAACAGATTGAAAGCCCATGTTGAAATTTTACCATACTTGACAATAATAACCTTGAAAGCTACACTGTTTTTATTGTGAAAGAGGATAAAATTTGTATTTTAGCGGTTGATGACGAAGCGGATATGTTAGCTACCTATAAATCAATCCTAGGCAAAAAATACCAGCTGACCACCGCTGCCTCTGGCTCTGCTGCTTTAGAATTTATTGTGACTAAACCTTTTTCATTAATTCTACTTGATATTAGAATGCCTGGTCTTAATGGCCTTGATCTCCTGAAACGGATTAAAGAAGTCGATCCTGATCTTGAAGTAATTATGGTAACCGCGTCAAAAGATATAAATTCAGCTGTTGAGTCAATGAAACTTGGTGCCTTTGATTTTGTTACTAAACCATTTGAGGTAAAAGAATTGCTTGCTCTGATCGAAAAAGCGCTGGAAAAACGGGCCCTGGTCAGAGAAAACCAATACCTGCGGAATAGATTAGAAGAGACACAATTATATTGTGATCTGGTTGGCCAAACTCCAGTAATGAATGAGCTTTTTGCTACCATCGATCGACTTGCTCCTACCAATAGTACCGTTTTAGTTTATGGCGAATCAGGCACGGGTAAAGAGTTAGTCGCTAGAGCAATCCATCAGAAAAGTGCACGCGCAGGCCGGCCATTTGTGGCAGTTAACTGCGCGGCCATCCCAGAAAATTTACTAGAATCAGAATTATTTGGCCACGAACGGGGTTCATTTACCGGAGCGCTGGAAAGAAAACTGGGAAAATTTGAGTTAGCTGATGGGGGGACTCTATTTCTTGACGAAATCGGTTGTATGCCTGCCGCGATGCAGGCCAAACTTTTACGGGTGCTGGAAGACAAAACTATTGAACGATTAGGGAGTGAAAAAGGCCTGCCTGTTGATGTCAGGATTATTTCCGCTACCAACATTGATTTTGACCAGGAGATCAAAAACGGTAAATTCCGTCAGGACCTTTACTATCGTTTAAACGTTATTCCGGTTAATCTTCCACCCCTGCGTGAGCGAAAAAAGGACATTCTTCTTCTGGCAGATTATTTTATTAAAAAGTTTAATCGCCAGTTAAACCGGCAAGTTAAAGGTTTTGCTCCGGAAGCGCAAAAAGCTCTGTTAAATCATAACTGGCCTGGCAACGTCCGCGAATTGGCCAATCTAATCGAACGAGTTGTCGTATTATCTCAATCAGAATTGATTTCGCTTAATGAATTACCCTTTAGATCGACTCAACCAACTATAACCATAGCCATACCGGCCAGTGAAAAAGGTTATAAGGAGTTAATGACCGATTATGAACGAGCGCTTCTGGATAAAACAATGAGCGAATATCAAGGAAATATTACTCAAGCATCCAAAAAACTAAAAATGTTTCGCACTTCAATGATTGCCCGGCTTAAAGCCACCGGCCTGGCGTCTTGAAATTATCATCATTTTAAAGTAAACTAGACAAGTTGTTATAATTTTTAAGCAAGAAGGAGTTTAACATGGTACGGCTAAAAAAGGATTATTTTTTTATTGGTGAAAGAGCCAAGACTGGAGCTAGAATTGAAGAGGTCCATGGCCGCCAGGTCCTTGATTCTCGGGGCAATCCAACAGTTGAGGTAGCGGTCAAGTTAAAAGACGGAACGATTGGTCGGGCGATGGTCCCATCAGGAGCTTCAACTGGAGAGCACGAAGCGCTGGAATTGCGCGATAAAGATGATCAACGCTACGGCGGCAAAGGGGTTTATACCGCCGTTAAAAATGTTAACGAAATCCTGGGACCCAAATTAATCGGTCTCCCCGCTCATGAGCAGTTAAAGATTGACAACCTAATGCTCGAACTTGATGGGACGGAATTTAAAAGTAAGCTCGGTGCCAACGCTATTCTAGGTATTTCTCTGGCAGTTGCTCGCGCCGCCGCTCAATCTTATAATGTTCCCCTCTTTCAATACATTGGTGGTGAAACGGCTAAAGTTTTACCGGTTCCCAACATGAATGTCATGAATGGCGGCGCTCATGCCGGCTGGAATTACGAATTGCAGGAATTCATGATTTCGCCAGCCGGAGTTACCTCTTTTTCTGAAGCCTTAAGAGTTGGCGCTGAAGTTTATCAAACCTTAAAAAAAGTCTTAAAAGATAAGGGACATTCAACCGCCGTTGGAGACGAAGGTGGTTTTGCGCCAAAGTTAACCAAGAATGAAGAAGCCATTCAGGTCATTATGGAAGCAATTGAAAAGGCTGGTTACACACCGGGTCGCGATGTTTATCTTTCGCTTGACCCTGCTTCCAGTGAATTTTTTAAAGACGGCAAATATCAATTAAAGAGCGAAGGCCGCGCTTTAACATCAGAAGAATACGTAGCAATGTGGGAAGAATGGGTCAAGAAATATCCAATTATCTCCATTGAAGATGGCTGTTCAGAAAAAGATTGGGACGGCTGGAGACATCTAACGGAAAGATTGGGCAACAAAGTCCAATTAGTTGGCGACGATCTCTTTGTGACCAATCCGGAAATCTTAAAGAAAGGGATTAAGGCCAAATGCGGTAATTCGATCCTGATTAAATTAAATCAGATTGGCACTTTATCAGAAACCTTATCAGCCATGGAGATTGCTGATAGCGCTGGTTACACCTATATGACTTCGCACCGGAGCGGTGAAACAGAAGATACTACCATTGCCGATCTGGCGGTGGCCACAAATTCGGGACAAATTAAAACTGGTGCCCCAGCCCGTTCAGAACGGGTTGCCAAGTACAACCAGCTTTTAAGAATAGAAGAGCTACTGGGTAACAAAGCCCAGTATCTTGGTTTAAAAGGGTTTAATCCAAAATTATAATTGATAAATAAAAAGAACCAATAGAATTACTGCGCTAAATAAGAGGACCATTGCACTAATATTTACCCAATTCGGCAGTTTTGTATTCATCTCAATTTATCTCCTTTCGCTCTCTTGGCGGATGATTTTTACTGCTTTCAGTAACCTTTGAGTATAATCATTTTGCGGGTCAGAGATCAGTTGCTCAACTTTCCCTGCTTCAACCTTTTTTCCCTTATAAACCACTACTACTCGGTCACAAAGCGCTTTTATTATACCAAAATTGTGGGTAATGTAAATAACCGAAATTTTTAGCTGCTTTTGGATTTCCTTAATCAGCTTGATAATCTCTGCCTGAATCGTCACGTCAAGAGCGGTGGTCGGCTCATCCGCAATTAAAAGTTCGGGTCGGCCAGCCAACGCCATTGCGATCATTGTCCGTTGCTTTTCACCACCGGAAAGCTGGTGTGGATAACGCTGATAATAGGTGGCGGGAAGTTTGACCATCTCTAATAGCCTCATGACTGGCAACTGCCGACCCGGAACTTCCCGAATCTGTTCACCGATGGTAAAAACCGGATTAAGAGAAGTAAAAGGATCTTGAAAAATCATCGAGATTTTAGCGCCACGAATTTTGGTTATTTCGGCGGCTGACAATTTAAGTAAATCCCGACCAGCTAATAAGATTTCACCGGCAGTAATTTTCCCCGGTGAAGCAATGAGGCGAAGAATCGCCTGAGCAATAGTTGATTTTCCTGATCCCGATTCGCCTACTATTCCTAAAATCTCCCCTTCCCCCACCTCAAAACTTAACGCTTCAACTGCTTTAACCCCAGAATATTCAACTGATAAATTCTCAACTTTTAACATCCAACTTCTCCCGCAAACCTTCACCAATAAAATAAAGCGACAAAACTGTTAATAAAATTAATATCCCGGGAATAATCGCCATCCACGGAGCATCACGCATGTAAGCTTGTGAATCCATCAACATATTTCCCCATGAAGAGATCGGCGGTTGTACTCCTAGCCCTAAAAATGATAAAGCCGATTCAGTTAAAACTGCCCCAGCCATTCCTAATGTCCCGGCGACAACAATTGGTCCAGCAGCATTAGGCAAAATATGGCGAAAAATTATCCGCTGGTCAGAACAGCCAATTACTCTGGCCGCTTCTATATATGATAATTCTCTAATGTGCAAAAATTCTCCTCTCACCAGACGAGCAACCCCCATCCAGGAAGTTAAACCGATAACTACCATTACATTATAAATATTTGGCGCCAGCATTGTTTGAATCGCTAAAATTAAAAAGATTGAAGGAAAGGCTAACATAACATCAACAAAACGCATGATCAGGTTATCTGCCCAGCCACCGTAATAACCTGACAGTGAGCCAAAGAAAGCCCCCACGATAATAGCGATAATCACTGCGACAAAACCGACTGAAAGCGAAATTCGGGCCCCATAAAGTGCCCGGCTAAATAAGTCCCGACCCAAATCATCAGTCCCAAAGAAATGCTTCAACGAAGGCGGCTGAATCTCCTTTTCAATAATCGCATTAGGATCGTACGGTGCCACCATCGGCGCCAACACTGCCCCAACTATAAAGATCAGGATTACTATAATTCCAAATTTATGCATCTTTACTATACCGTATCCTTGGATCAACCAACGCATAACTAATATCGGCTAAAAGATTTCCCAACACAATCAAGAGCGCTGAAAACATCACTATCCCCATGATCACCGGATAATTGCGTTGAAAAATTGACTGTACGCCTAACCTTCCCATCCCTGGCCAGGCAAAGATTGTCTCGATAATAAAGGCGCCGCCGACCAGATCTGGCAAGGAGAGCCCTAAAATAGTAATAATTGGGATTAGAGCATTACGCAAAGCGTGCTTAAAGATTACAACTCTTTCCGGTAAACCTTTGGCCCGGGCTGTGCGAATAAAATCTTGGTTTAAAATCTCCAGCATCGCCGCCCGCTGATAACGGGTTAACCCGGCTAGACTGCCAATCGTCATCGTGATTAAGGGCAAAATAATATTGCCAACTGCCGGCAGCCAGTGGAGTTGCACCGAAAATAGCAGCATCAACATTAAACCGAGCCAAAAAGTAGGAATCGCCATCCCGGCAAAAGAGAGAAAAGTAAAAAAGTTGTCAAACCACGAGTTTTTCTTGACGGCCGAAATTATGCCGATCGGAACACAAATTAAAATGGTCAAAAGATACGACGGGATCATCAGTAACAAAGTCATTGGCAAGCGTGCTGCAATTTCCCAAATTACCGGTTGTCCGGTTGTATAACTGCGACCAAAATCAAGTAGACAAGCATTTTTAAACCAGAGAATATATTGGATAAAAACCGGTTGGTCCAAGCCCCAATTTGCTCGCACACGCGCTAGCTCTGCTGGTTGAACATTAGGATCGATAAAGAGTGCCGTTGGGTCCCCCGGCGCCAGGTGCATCACAAAAAACGAGATTAACGAAATCCCGAGCAAAAGAGGGATTAAGTGCAGTAAGCGATGAATAATATATTTTTTCATAATTTCACGGTGTAAAAGTAAAACTTTTCACCACCACCTCGGCTGATAAACCGTCCGATGGCGGCTCACCATCAATTAACCAGAGATTTAATCGGGCATTTTCGCTCCCGGCAATAGGCGTATCACCGCCAAAATAATCCCAATGATCAAGTAGTCCCCCACTATCCGGATCTTCACCTTGCCGCGCTTCAAAAGTTATCCCATAATTCTGCCAATTAAACCAGTAATTAGAGTAAAGGCCGGTTAAGACGGTATTAAAACGATGCAGGTTGCTACCGGTTGTATAAGGCTGAACTACAAACTGGCTATTATCAGCCGCCACCTCCTGCCAACGCGATAACTCCACATCAATTTCCCGATGATTATAAGCCGGCTCATCTGACCAGGTAAAAAGACCAAGGACAATATTCTCATTAAACAGCTCTGGTGTGCTGGCTAAAGTAAAACAGTAGCGGCCATAGCCAAAATTATTTTGTGAAACAATTTCGGCACACCACCATTTGCCGCCCTGATACGCAATCTTTAAGTGCAGCTGTCCCTGTGCATCAACCCAGACATTATCACTACTGTCAGAAAAATAATTCGGCCCCGGCCCCTGCTGGACGACAGCGCTTTTTACCCACCAGGTGTAGCCAGAAAAAGTAATCCAGCGGGTAGTGGAAGTAGTAGCAGTGGTGGTGGTGGTCGTAGTAGTAGTGGTGGTAGTAGTTGGATAATCTGGTTTACTGTTACAACCAGACAAAACATTGATCAATAAATAAATACTAATAACAGTCAGGCGCCAAAGATATTTTTTCACGCTTTATTTCTTGTAAACCTTTTCCAAGTGCAGAAAGAGCCCCGCCGGGCCAGGTTTTGCTAAACCGCCGATATTATCCCGCACCCCAACTATTTCTTTGGGATACCAAAGGAAAATATATGGCTGATCAGCCGCAATCAGTTGCCAAAGTTTGGCGTAAACTTCCTTGCGCTTTTCCTGATTAGTAGTGGTTCGCCCCTCTTCAATCAACCGGTCAACTGCGCCGTTTTGATATCTAATAAAATTAAAACCGCGCGGATATTGGCTCGAGTGCCAGATAGAATAGCAATCAGGATCAAGCCCCAGCGACCACCCCATAATAATGGCTTCAAAATCTTTCGGATCTTTATTGGCATTAACAATTTTTAAAATTGCCGACCATTCTAAAACCCGCACGTTAACTTTGACGCCGACCTTCGCATATTGCTGTTGCAAAATCACTGCCGCTTTTTCCCGCTCTTTATTTCCCTGATTAACCAGAATGGTAAATTCTAAACTTTTAACCCCGGCTTCTTTTAACAGGCTTTTTGCTTTCTCTGGATTATAAGCGAATTGAGGGACCGCCTGGGAATAAGCCCACGAAATCGGCGCGGAAGGAGCATAAGCCGGCGCACCTAAGCCACGCAAGATTAAACCGACCAACTGTTTTTTGTCGGTCGCGTAAGCTAACGCTTGACGAACTCTCTTATCCTTGAATTTGGGATTAGCCAAATTAAAACCAAGATAGGTGTAAAGCAGCGCCTCTGACTGATAAACTTTGATCCCTTTAGCGCTCTTCATTCTTGAATAATCTTTGGCCGGAATTCCCGTTGTATCAATCTCCCCTGCTTCGAGAACTACCAGGGCAGAATTTTCGTCAGGAATAATTTTGTAAAGTATTTCCTTTAAGATCGGCTGGCCAAGATAATAATCCTGATTTCTGACTAGTAAAACATGGTCACCGGTTTGCCACTCCTTAAATTTAAACGGACCAGTCCCAACCGGTTGCTGATTAAAATTAGCTGTATTGATATCCTTACCTGTCAATAAATGTTTAGGGATAATGCCCATGGCCGCGTGAATTAAAAAGGGGGCAAACGATTTGGGAAGTTTTGCCATTACGGTATATTTATCCGGTGCACTAAAAACAATCGGCTGGCCATCAATTATATAATCACTGCGGCGGACTGAATTAACTTTAGGATTGAGAATGGCGTTAAAAGTAAAGATGACATCAGCAGCAGTAAAGGGAACCCCATCATGCCATTTAACATCCTGGCGAAGCTTAAAGGTCCAAACCTTTCCATCACTGGATACAGCCCAACTTTTAGCTAAATCCGGAACCGGTTCTAAGTTTTCATTAAACGTTATCAGCCCGGAAAAGATCGCACTTTCAACGGCGGCCGAGACAGAATCGGTGGAGAGAATCGGATTTAAAACAGTGATCTCTCCACCCAAACTGAAGTTTAAGCGGTCAGTTTGACCATGAGGCATTGGGGCAGCGCAACCCAATAAAGTAATTAAGCCAAACACAGACAACACAACCAAACTATATCTGCTCATTATATTTATAAATTGCTTAATTCCAAAATCTTTTTAAAGCCGCTCCGTCCATAACCAGTCAGAGTATATTTGCCACTATTATTATCATAACTGTAGATAATTTTGCCAGCGGCGTCAGTCTCTTTGTATTCTTGGTTAGTAAAAGGATTCTGGGGGATTTTCGCAATATAACTGCCACCGATTAAATAGTTTTTGCAAAGAGTTTCTACTCCAGCATTATTTTCCAGCGGATAAACTTCATTTTCCATATTATAAGCTTCAACTGCCAGCTGGAGAGAATGCAGCACTGATTTAACCGCGGTTTCTTTCGCTTTATCCTTTGCCCCAAGCAGATTTGGCACCAGGAAAAAAGCCAGTAGCCCAACAATCCCCATTACCACTAAGAGCTCAATCAAGGTAAAACCTTTTTTCATTTTTTTCACCCCCTTTATTATAGCACTCATTGCAGCTTCGCCAACATAGTTGTCATCGGCATAAAAAGAGAAAGCGCGATTAACGCGACAAAAAGACCAACCACCACTGTTAAAATTGGTTCCAGCAAAGAGGTAAACCGTTTAATTTGGCGCTCCTTTTCCTGATCATGATAGTTTGCTAGGCCAAGCAAAACTTCGGCTAACTGACCGGTTTGTTCGCCAATTTCGACAATTCGACAAAGTGAGGCCGGCAATAATTGTTCCTGCTCTAAAGAATGATGAAGTGGTTCACCATTTTCAATCCTCTGGCTAATCATTACAAACTTTTGTTTGAGAACATAATTTCTAACTGTATTTGTTACCGTTTGCAAGGCGCGATTGATATTTACTCCAGCTTTAATTAAAGCCCCTAAGGAACGGAGAGCCCCCATCACTTCGATTTGTTTAAGAAAAGCCACTCGGCTTAAGTGATGATCAATTTTTTTTAACCAACGTTCATCCTGGCGAATTTTTTGATAAACCGGTTTAATCGGCAAAATTATCACTAGTGGCAGATACCAAAACCTTGCCAATCCTTCCCCAACCCCAATCATAATCCTGGTTAATATTGGGAGTTCTCCTCCCATTTCACCTAAAAGTGATTTAAAGCCCGGCAAAACAAAAATGACTAAAACCAACAGGGCAATAATTGATAAAATAATTACAAATATCGGATAAACCAGGACACTTTTTATCCTGGCTTCTATTTCTGCTTCCAGCTCATAATGTTTGGTTAAGTAATCAAGAACTTCCTCAAGATTCCCTGCCTGTTCCGCGCTTTGCAGCGAATTAATAACGAGGGGCGGAAAAAAATCTTTAAAAGCTTCTCCTAATGAATGCCCACTGACGATCTTCTCAATCATCTGATCATAATGTTTTGTTTCTTTAGCCAAACGTTTAGTTATCTGCAGTGCCTGAACCAAAGGAGCACCTGACGCCAGTAATAATTTCAACTGGCCACAAAACCGGGCCACTTCCTGTTTAGTTAGATTTTTAGTCATATAGATTGAGCAACAATTTGTTGCAACATAACAATCATTTCTTTAACTACTTTCCTAATTTTGCTAATCTCAACGCTCTTTAGCTTATCCTTCTGAAAAAGATATTTAATCGCTTTTGAATGAGTTGATAGCTGAGTAAGTAAATCAGGTCGTTTTGTAAATAACTCTTTTTGTTTTTTAACAATTATTTCTAAAACCGAAAAGGCTCGCATAATTTGGATTGAGCGCTGAATTGCTATCCGACTTTTCAAAATTGTGCAGGCCATGTTGGCCCCATTTCTGGTAAAAGCGTAGGGCCGATAGCGACGGCCGCCGGCACTTGAGGTCGCATTTTGCGACCTCAAAAATCGCCACTCTTCCTTAGTCAACCTGAACATAAAATCGACCGGAAATCTTTTCTTATTTCTCTTCACCTGTTCCATCAATCTTTTAGTACTAACCTGGTACAACATCGCCAAATAAGCATCCAAAATTACCCTTTCTCCTCTCAGTTCCACAATCATCCCTCGAATCGCGGCAGTATCAATTTCGTTAGCCATTCCATTAACCTCCTATCAAAGGTAATTAAAAGATAGCAAGGTTATTGCCAGGGGAAGAATAAGAAAGTAGATAGCAGAACACAGAAAGCAGGAAGTGTGATTTTTATTATAATAGTAAGGGAAACAATGCCTGTGCGCTACTTTCTGCTATCTGCTCTCTAAAACTAATACTGTCGTAATTACGACAGTCGGGGGAAGAGCGGGTCACCTTTAGCCAGTTTGCCGCTTTGGGGGTTAAGTTGGGCTGACATCTTAGCCGCTGTTTCCGGCATAAAGGGAACGATCAATTCAGCGACAACTTTCAGTGCATCATATAATGTAGCTAAAACCTGACCAAGTTTTTCCATCTCTTTATTCTTAGCTAACGTCCAGGGAGCTTCCTTTTCAATATAAACATTTGCCTGTGAGATCAAAGCCCAAACTGCTTCCAGCGCCGTTGAAAAAGCCAGCCCGTCCATCGCCGCAGTAAAAGCAACCGGTGTTCTCTCAATAAGTTTAATTAAATCATTTTCTTGACCCTTGCTACTTGCTACTTGCCCCCCTAAATACTTCTCAATCATCGTCAAAGTGCGACTTAAAAGATTACCCAAATCATTGGCTAAATCAGCATTATAGCGATTGATAAAGGAATCTTGAGAAAAATCTCCGTCTTGGCCAAACGCCACTTCCCGCATCAGGAAATACCTAACCACTTCCACTCCATATCGTGAACTCAAAGCTAAAGGATCAACAACATTTCCTTTGCTTTTACTCATCTTCTTCCCTTCAACCGTCCACCAGCCGTGGCCAAAAATCTTTTTCGGCAAAGGAATACCAAGGGCTAACAGCATGCAGGGCCAGGTAACTGCATGGAAACGGACAATTTCTTTCCCCATCAAATGGACGTCGGCCGGCCAGAATTGCTTGAATTCTTTGCCATCAGGATAACCGAGCGCAGAAATATAATTGATTAAGGCATCAAACCAGACATAGACAACGTGCTGGGGATCGTCAGGCACGGCGACGCCCCAAGGAAAAGCTGTTCTGGTAATTGAGAGGTCGTGCAACCCCTGTTTTATAAATTGAAGAACTTCGTTTCGTCTTGAGTCCGGCTTGATGAAATCAGGATTTGTTTCAATGTGCTTTAATAAGGCGTCCTGATATTTGGCAAGTTTAAAGAAATAACTCTCTTCTTTTAAAATTTCTACCTCACGACCACAATCAGGACAAAGTTTACGCTCTTCAACATCTTCTATCAATTCTCCTTCGGCCCAAAATGATTCACAAGGTATACAGTGCCAACCCTCATAATTCCCTTTATAGATATCACCTTGTTTAAGTAACTGGTGGAAAACTTTTTGGACTACTTTTTCGTGGCGTGGTTCAGTTGTGCGGATAAAGTCGTCGTTAGAAATATTTAAAGTCTTCCAAGCTTTTTTGAACCCGGCAGCCATCTGGTCGACAAAGCTTTGCGTCTCCTCTTTTCTCTCCTGGGCCGCTTTCCAGATCTTTTGCCCGTGCTCGTCAGTCCCGGTTAAAAAGAAAACCTCAAAACCGTGCTGTCGTTTATAACGCGCCAAAACATCCGCTGCCACGGTGGTATACGCATGGCCGATGTGCGGCACATCATTAACATAGTATAAAGGGGTCGTTAAATAGTATTTCTCTTTTTTCATCTCTATACCTTAATTATAGCAAAGCTTTTAGCCGCCAGTATAGCCAAAATAGAAACCGCCCCCTCTTCCACGCGCCAGTCAGCAAGACTTGATACTTTTTAGCTAATTCTTCTGTGACCAATTGACGCTGTTCTGGCGTTAGCTTTTCTTTTAGTAGTTTTTTAAGTGCTTGAATCCGAAAACGATCCATCCCCCAATACTTTTTAGAAAGTTGATCAGCGTGCCCTCCTCGTTTAATAATTAATTTCTCGTCCAAATAAGCAATGGGATAACGCAAAGACAGGCGAAGCCACAAATCATAATCCTCACAAACTGGCAATGTTTCGTCAAAACCACCCAAGGCATCAAAAACTTCCCGCTCCATAAGAATCGAGGAAGCACTGATAATGCAGAGCGGTAAACACTTATCAAAAATCCATCCTTGATATTTTTGGTGTTTTTTTAGCTGGTTGAGGTGTTTGCCGTTACGGAGCCAGGTTTCATTGGTATAACAGATTTTAAATTCCGGATGCGCTTGGAGATACGCGATCTGTTTTTCGAGCTTTCTTTTCTCCCAGAGGTCATCTGAATCAAGGAACGCGATGTATTTGCCAAAAGAAGTTGCAACCCCGTAATTCCGTGCTGCGGAAACTCCTTCTTTTTCTACCACAACCAATTCAAAATCCTGGAAAGTCTGCGCCTTAACAGAGGTAATCGCTTCTTCAGTAAATTTAGGCCGCTTAAAAGTAGGAATAATAACAGAAACCAGCATTAATTATTGATTGGGAAAAGGATGCGGATCTGGCTGACTTTATCCAACGCCAGGTTAGCCCACCTCGGCAGCGGCTGATCACGGCGGAGAGAAAAGATCGGCATCGGTCGCCAGCTATCTTCCCCCTTGTACTTTACTTGGACTAAAAAGCGATCAAGCATTTTATTCTCCCACTCAGGTGATAAGATATCATCCGGTCGATAGTCGGGCTGTAAGAAAGAGCTAAAAAGCGGTGCCGTCCCTTCTAAGGATGATGCTAAGTCAACCGGGCCGACAATCATCCATTGTGTTTTATCTTTCACAAATTCCAAGTCACTGCCATGAGTGGCAGGAATAATTTGAAAACCACCTAGCGAGCCGTACGGAGAAACAGAAATATCAATCACGCCTGGATGATTGGCCCTGATCCGACCGGGATTATTATAAACACTCCCCTCAAACCGGCCAATTCCCTGCACCGGCCGCAAGACTTGACCAACGATCTGCGCTGTTCCATTAAAATAGTTGAGGGTTATCGCTCCGCCAAAACGGTTTTCAAAAATGATTGAGCGGACAGGATTGACCGGTTTCTCGACCACAATATAAATAGTTTCGCCAATTTTTGGACAATAATTTTTGGGCATTGGCGCTTGAGGAATATCCGGTTGAGAAACCAAAACTGTATTGCCAACAAAGGAAGCTAAACCACCACCAAAGATTTTTGTCCCCGCCTTAATGTCAGTATAAATTGACGAGTTGGAACTTAAAAAGGAGCGATAATTATTGATTGATTTTTGAAACTCCACTGGCAAGAGTGAAAAAATCACCGTATCCCCCTCACCTGACCCGGCTTTAATGTGAATAGCATTAACCGCAGTCGCCGCCACTTCACCAAAATTTACCCAGCGTGAAGCAGCAAAACCATTAGTAGATACTTTTTCGGTCGGGGTAATAACTTTACCAATCTTTTGCCAGGTTGTCCCCAAATCGCTACTGACCTCAATTGACCCGCCAGCTTTGTTTTCAATTTTAATCTGGTAAACTTCGGTTCTGGCAAAGAAAAAAGGTTCGGCAAAAACAGGGACGCAAATCAAACAGAATAGAGTAATGAGAATAAAGTAACGAGTAAAAAGAAACACTTTATTTAGTTAAATAATTAATCAAGGTTCTCACCATTACTCCGGTCGCTCCGGTTGATAGATACCAGCGCCCTTTGTCGAGATAGGCTGTCCCGGCGATGTCGATATGCGCCCAGCTGGTATCTTCGGCAAACATTTGGAGGAAAAGCCCGCCAATTGACGGTCCGGCTTTACTCTGTTCGGTGCAGTTCATAACATCAGCAATTTCGCTTTTAGAATATTCTTTATATTCATCAAAAAGCGGTAACTGCCACAATTTTTCCCCCGCCCGTTTACCAGCCGTAATTAATTCTTCAATTAACTGTTGGTCATTTCCCATTAAACCAGAAGCGGCATCGCCCAAAGCCGAGACACAAGAACCGGTTAAAGTGGCAAGATCAATGATTTTCTTTACCCCAAGCTTTTTAGCATAAGTAATCCCATCAGCCATAACCATCCGCCCTTCAGCGTCAGTCGAAATAATTTCGATGGTGATCCCTGATAAGGAGGTAACAACATCACCCGGTTTTTGGGCTTCGCCATCGGGCATATTTTCGGTACAGGGAAGAATCCCAACAATATTCTTGCGCACGCCAAGTTTCACAATTGCCCGCATCGTTTCTAAAACTGCCGCCGCCCCAGCCATATCAGTTTTCATCAACGAGAGTTTGGCTGACGGTTTAAGCGAGATTCCACCAGCATCAAAAGTAATCCCTTTGCCAACCAGGCCAATGTCTGGTTTACCGTGACCATATTTAATAATAATAAATTTAGCCGGTTCTTTGGATCCTTTAGACACTGAATAAAAAGCGTTCATCCCCAGCTTCTTGGTTTCAGCTAAACTTAGAACCTTTACCGAAACGCCGTGGATTTTCTTCGCCTGTTCGGCCAGGAAAGTCGGCGTCACATGGCTAGCAGGAGCATTGACCAGGTCGCGGGCATTATTAACCGCCGCCGCAATTATCTCTCCAGTTTTAACTCCAGCAGTAATCGCTAAAATCTTACTCTTCTGCAACTCAATAATAATTAATTCTTCAACAGCCAAAGCGCTCTCTTTATCTAATGTTACATAACCTTTATATTTATATGCACCAATTAATGATCCTTCAACCAACGCCTGCGCTGCCTCATCATTTTCCAAACCACCAACTCCTGCGCCATGAACAATGGTGGCAACTGTTTTGGCTTTTATTCGTTTAGCTTCTTTAATTGCGGCCGCGGCGGCAATCCGGGCTTTATCAAGATCAAATCCTGCGCTGGGGCCTAAACCGACAACTAAAACCTGGGTCGCCGGCAATTTACCCTGGGTGTGAATTAAATTCGTCTCACCAAGTTTGCCGGTTATCTCGCCACTCTTAATCAGTTGGCTGATCGCACCATCAAGCTCTTTATCAGCTGCGGCGGTAGCCCCACCAGGTTTTTTGACTTCGGAAAATTCATTGACGACTAGCAAATCACATTTAATTTTGGTCAGTGAACCATTTTTAACCTCAATCTTCATTGGCCCCTCCTCATTTAAAAAAAATCGCGATCTCTCTGGCGGCTGATTCCGGACTGTCAGAACCGTGGACTAAATTTTTCATCGTCCCGGCCGGTGAAAAAATATTCTCTTCGTGCAGGTCACCGCGGATAGTCCCTTTATCCGCCTGACGCGGGTCAGTCTGCCCCATTAGTTCCCTAATTTTTACAATTGCCCCTTCCCCTTCAACTACCGTGCTAACCACCGGGCCGGAAGTAATAAAACTGACCAAACCATTATAAAAATCTTTGCCATAATGCGGCTGATAAAGCTGGGCCGCCTGTTCCAGGGATAAAGAGAGTTTTTTTTGCTTAACAATTTTAAGACCTGACTGAGTAACCCGATTTAATATTTCGTTAACTAAGCCGCGGGCCACCCCATCAGGCTTGATCATGAAGTAGGTTTTTTCGCGCACGCTTAATCTCTTCCTTTACTTTGGCTGGAGCAGTCCCGCCAATCACATCTTTACTGGCGACGGAACTTTCGGCCGCTAAAATCCGGGTCGCATCGTAACCGAAAGCGTCGGAAAATCCCTGCAGCTGTTTGAGGGAAAGATATTCCAGCTCCATATTTGATTCCTCACAGTAAGCAACAACTTTACCAACGATACTGTGAGCTTCCCGAAATGGGACATCTTTGCGAACAAGATAGAAAGCAAGATCGGTCGCAGTTAGATAACCTTTCTTAGCCGATTTAGCCATCTGGTCACCATGGAATTTAGTTGTCCTGATCATCTCTTCAAAAATTGAGAGCGAAGATTTAACGGTGTCGAGCGAATCAAACAGCCGCTCTTTATCTTCCTGCATGTCACGATTATAAGCCAGCGGCAACCCTTTCATAAGAGTTAGCAGAGCAGTTAAATTACCGTAGACTCGGCCGGTCTTGCCGCGGATTAATTCGGCAATATCGGGATTTTTCTTCTGCGGCATAATTGAGGAGCCGGTCGAATAAGCGTCGGCCAATTCAATAAAATCAAATTCCCAGGTCGACCAAATAATTAATTCTTCAGAAAAACGGGAGAGATGCATCATCAAAATCGCCGCTGCCTGCGCAAACTCAATGGCAAAATCGCGATCAGAAACTCCGTCTAAGCTATTGTGCGTGACCCGGCTAAAACCAAGTTCCTTCGCCAAAACATCACGGTCAATTTTAAAACTTGTTCCGGCTAACGCTCCCGACCCCAGCGGCAGACAATCAGCCGATTCGCTCGCCTTTTGGAAGCGTTTTTTGTCCCGCTCCAACATCTCATAATAAGCCATAAAATAGTGGGATAAAAGGATCGGCTGAGCACGCTGGAGATGAGTGTATCCGGGCATAATGGTCTTGATATTTGCTTCAGCTAAATCCAGTAGCGTACTTTGGAGTTTTTTGACTAACATTATTATTTCAGTCGCTTCATACTTCAGGTACATCCGGAGATCGGTCACAACCTGATCATTGCGCGAGCGACCGGAGTGGAGTTTCTTGCCAACATCCCCAATTCGCTGGATTAATAGTGTTTCGATATTCATGTGGACATCTTCCAAGGCCGGATCAAGTTTAATTTTGCCCGCCTGAAATTCTTTAAGGATTGCTTCGAGCGCTTTAATTATTCTTTTGCATTCCGTTGCAGACAAAACTTTAGCTTTTAACAAAGCTTGAGAGTAAGCGATACTTTGAACAATATCCTGGTCAAATAACCGGACATCGTAATGAATTGACGAAGTAAAACTTTCGGCTGATTTAGCCATCGCCTGGCGGAACCGCCCCGCCCACGGTTTTTTATCCTTAGCTTTCATTTATTTCCCCCTTAACTTCGCGCCAACTTTGATCGGCAGCCCAAACAGGTTGATAAACCCTTCGGCATCTTTCTGATTATAGACCGCCTCTTTTTCAAACGTCGCCAGGTCGGGACGGTAAAGTGAATATTTTGATTTTCGACCGACAACGGTGCAATTTCCTTTATAAAGTTTAAGCCGGACAAAACCAGTAACGCTCTCTTGAGTTTTGTTGATAAAGGCATCAAGCGCTTCTTTGAGCGGCGTATACCATTGGCCGTAATAAACTAATTCGGCGTAACGCTGGGCAACCTGCAATTTATAATGCAAGGTATCGCGATCAAGGGTGATGGTTTCCAGCGCTTGATGAGCCGCGTAAAGAATTGTCCCGCCGGGAGTTTCGTAAACGCCGCGTGATTTAATCCCAACCAAGCGGTTCTCAACAATATCAACTCGACCAACACCATTGCGCCCGCCAATTCGATTTAACTCTTTAATTAAAGCTACCGGCAGCAACTTTTTGCCATTAACCGCCACCGGCTCACCCTTAGCAAACTCAATTTCAACGTATTCTGGTTTATTCGGTGCTTTTTCCGGTGAGATGGTTAACAAAAACATCTCTTCTTTTGGTTCATACCACGGATCTTCCAGCACCCCACCCTCGTAGCTAATATGCCAGAGGTTGCGGTCGGATGAATATGGTTTGGCTTTGCTGACAGGAATTGGAATGCCATGTTTCTTGGCATATTCAATCTCTTCTTCACGTCCACCCAATTTCCATTCGCGCCAGGGAGCAATAATTTTTAGATCCGGTGCTAACGCTTTAAAAGTTAACTCAAACCGAACCTGATCATTCCCTTTACCAGTCGCACCATGGGAGACGGCCGAAGCCTTCTCTTTTTTCGCAATCTCTACCTGTTTCTTGGCAATCAGTGGGCGAGCAATTGAGGTTCCTAAAAGATATTGATTTTCATAAATTGCCCCCGCTTTAAGCATCGGGAAAACAAAATCTTTGGCAAACTCAGCCTGCAGATCTTCAATGTAGATCTTGGCCGCGCCGGTTTTAATGGCTTTTTCTTTTAACCCTTTCAGCTCTTCATCTTGCCCAACATCGGCGGCAAACGCGATCACGGCACAGTCATAATTATCCTTCAACCACTTGATCATGATCGAAGTATCAAGCCCGCCGGAATAAGCTAAAACAACTTTATTGGCCATTACAATCCTCCTAAAAGCAAAGTTAGAACCGCTTTTTGCGCGTGCAGGCGGTTTTCGGCCTGGTTAAAGACAACGGAATTGGGGCTTTCGATCACTTCATTAGTCACTTCTTCACCCCGATGAGCCGGTAGGCAGTGCATAAAAATATAATCCGGTTTGGCCAATTTGACCAGTTCGTCATTGACCTGAAACTGGCTAAAAGCTTTCAATTTATTCGCTTTTTCTTTTTCCTGCCCCATCGAGACCCAGACATCAGTATAAATTACGTCAGCATTTTTGGCGGCGATCACCGGATCATTTAAAATATTAATTTCCGCTCCGGTGGCCGCTGCGTCGGCAAAAACATCTTTAATAATTGCCGCGTCCGGCTCATAACCTTTGGGCGAAGCAACCGTTAAGTTAAGTCCAACCTTGGCCGCTGCCTGCATCAACGAATGACAAACGTTATTGTTTCCGTCACCAACATAAGCCATTTTTAAATCATGTAGGGACAACCCTTGTGGTTGTCCGTTTGAATGGGCCTTTTGTTCCATGATTGTAAAAATGTCCGCTAACGCCTGACACGGATGATGAAGATCTGATAAAGCATTGATTACCGGCACGGTAGCATATTGCGCCAGCTCTAATACTTTTGCGTGAGCAAAAGTCCTAATTAATATTGCATCGGCAAAACGGGAAAGAGTGCGAGCCACATCCGGGATTGATTCACGTGTCCCCAACCCCACCGCTTCCTGGTCAAGATTAATCGCTAAACCACCCAACTGCCACATCCCAATTTCAAAAGAGACCCGGGTCCTGGTAGATGGTTTTTCAAAGAGCATCGCCAACGACTTCGCCCATAAATATTCATGTTTAAGCCCATTTTTTTGTTTCGTCTTTAAATCAGCCGCAAGCGTAAAAATCTCGTCTAAATCAGCCGCGGTGAGATCGTGGATGGTAATAAAATCTTTGCCGGAAAGTTTAACCATAAAACAAATATATCATATCAAGGGAGAAAACTCAAAGGGAGCCGACGCTTATGTTCTGTTTGAGCTATTTTTTGCTTGACTTTACCAACCAATTTGGGCTCAAGCCCTGTCAGCTCTTTTTTCTCTAAACCAATAATAATTTTATCAAGGACATCATAAGTGATCCCCATCTCCTCTTCGTCGGTCTGGCCAGGCCAGAGCCCGGCTGATGGTTTTTTATCAATAATCACCGGCGGCACGCCCAACTCCTGAGCCAATGCCCGCACTTGCGTTTTAATTAAGTTGGCCAATGGCAAAAGATCAACTCCTCCATCCCCGTATTTAGTAAAATAACCCATCATTGCTTCCGATTTATTCCCTGTTCCAACTACAAGGTAATTTAATTTATTGGCGTAATAATAGAGAGAGAGCATCCGTAATCTAGGTCTTAAATTAGCACTAGCTAAATCAACCTGCTTATTATCAAAATCCTTCTCTTCATATAACTTATACAGAACGTCATTGGCTTCGCTTAAATCAACCGTTTTGGTTGGAATCGCAAATTTATCAGCCAGCTCCTTGGCGTGCAGAAGATCTTCTGCCCGACTATGGCAGGGCAGTAAAAGAGCCAAGAGATCATGGGGAAAAGCTTTTTTGCATAATGCCCCAACGACGGCCGAATCAATCCCGCCGGACAGGCCAAAAACACAACCTTTAGCTGACGCAGACCTAACTTCACTCTTTAGCCATTCAATTAACCGCCCACTTAAATTCATCGTCTTTTCCCCTTTTTAGCTTCTTTAGTTTTTTTCAAAGTTGTGGTGGTAGTTGCCTTCGCCCGACGCTCTTCAGCCAGGCGATCAATTATTGGCTGAAAATCACCAAACGCCCGGATAATTTTATTTAAGTTTGGCTCTAACCCTTCAGTTGCGCTAACAACCAAATCAATCCGCTTAGAACTGATGGCGGCAGCAAATGTTCCTAAAGCTTGATCTTCTTCAGCTACTAAAGTTTTAATCGCTTTAACTTTTTTAGCAGAAAACTTAAAATTGCCAGCATCAATTTTTTGGCCTCGCGCCTTATTCCATTCAGCCTGGGCCTCCTTTTGCAATTGGCCAAGCTCTCCTAAATCCCGATCAGTTAAGCGAGCTTTGTTTTTGATAAACTCAACAATTTTAAGGTGAATTAAATTATAACGGCTAATAACATCAGGATAATATTCAAGACCGTGGCGGCGACGTAATTTTGGTAAATAGACTTGCAATTGAAAGAGAGCTTTGTTAGCCGCCGTTAATTGTTTCTGTTTGATTATTGCCTCTGCTGAAGCAACTGCCTGGTTGCAAATAGAAAAATCTTCCTGCCAAAATTGGTCAGTAATATCAACTCCATATTTTAATTGGACATTATGAAATTGGCTGTAAAAATCACGCCAGCGGTCACGAAATCTTTCAAACGCTAGTTCAGTCTCATGTTGACGGTTAGCGGCTGAGTAGAACATAATCGGGATATAGGTTTGATCAAGTTGAGCCGAAGCTTGCAGCAAACGCTGATGGACCGAAGGTCGACTACAGCCAGTAAAAATAATCAATAACAACAAAAATGGCAGTAATTTTATTATTTTCATTATTAGCGAAAAACTGTTATCCGAAATTTATCTAGCATCCGATTTGTTCCTTTGTCAATTATAACACCAATATACATCCCATTAGAGACTGTCAAACCAGAATCTCCTCCTCCATTCCAAGTAATAGTATTTATTCCTTGCTTGCCGCCTTCATCTCCTGAAGCAAAATGTTTTTTACAAATTATCCCACCATCACTACTAAACATTACCAAATCAATCTCCGCTGGTTGACTTAAGCGATATTGAATTTTAACCTCACTATCATGGCTCGGATTAAAGGGGTTAGGAAAAACGGTCGGAATTCCTTGGAGTTGAGTCGGGACTGTCACAACACGGGCATAAACCTCACGACTAATAATCTGGCCATAAGCATCTTCCATCGCAAAAGAAATAAGATGTTCACCATAAGGGAGTTTTTTTACTGCGGGGATTGTTAACATATACATTGCGTAATCAACATTAAAAGGTGAAACTTTTTTGTCCGGTTTAACAACGATAGTGGTAAAATCACCCAAAATTGCCTTATATTCTGTCTGATCGATAACCATTTTGGCTCGCCGCCAAATCAGTCCGGTTGCTGCCCCAAAATCAATTTTGATTACCGGCGTATCGGAAATTAAAATCGGTTCCTTTTTAGAAAACAAAGTCTCTTCATAATAACGGTCGTCAAAAGAGATGTTTAATTTCGGCGTACTTGCCTCTGCCGCACGCGTGGCTCGTGACTGGTCAGTCAAGTTAAAACTGCTTAATTGGTAGCTGCCAGAAATTTTCACCCCTTCAACCGACTTAAATATTACGTCCAGATAATTAAAAAGATCTTCGTAAAGATTACGTCGGATTAATTTCGGTCTTTCCGAACGGTAAAGATCTCCCATCATGATCGTGGCGGTCTGCTGGTTTTTATCGATGATTTCGTTGCCGTTTCTAGGCAGATAGGTCAAAGTGTAAACTTTATTGGCGGTATCCGTTACTTTTAACTCAATTGTATAATCCCCGGTTGACGCAATTTCTGCTTCCCAAATATTAGTCGTCGGTAAATAGTCCCGTCCCCGCAAATATTTTTCACTCAATTTAAAATCGTCCCAACCTTTTGGCAAAGCTTCCGGCGAGGGTGCGATTAATAAATTTATGGTGACGCTTTTCTTGACTTCCTGGCCAAGCGGATCCTTAACGGTCAATTCGTAGGGAAACAAACCGAGCTGATCTCGGCGCGGGTGCCAAAAAAAGATTTTGCTCTGGTCGTCAAACTGTGCTGGATTATCAGCCGGCCCGCCAGTTAAATAATAACGGAGACTTTTTTCAACTTCTAACGACACCCCGTTTTGGCCAACAACAAAAGCCAGGCTTCTTAGGCCATTATTGGATAAATTAATTGTCTCAGGCATTGATAAGACTGACACTTGAGCCCAAGTATTAACTATTAATAATGACCAATATCCAATGACCAATGTCAAATGAAGGAGTCGCTTCGCGATATTATTATATAATTGCGTCCGCCGCAGGCGGACACCTTCATTGGTCTTTATTGGATATTGGTAATTGGTCATTATTCTTCCCCCAAATTATAACAAATCGTCAAGTTCATTAACTAGTTCATTCCAGTAACGGGCTTTACCTGCATCCGGAAAATGGCGGTCAAAATCAGGCTCCTGACATTGAATCGCCTGCCAGGCCGCAAAATGGATTAACCGCATCCCGCGCAGAGCCGGAATCAGCGTCAACGCTTGGCTGTTAAACGGCCGAAAAGTTTCGTAACCTTTGCGCAGCCACGCCAGCTCGTTGGCCGACTGCTCCACCCCGCCGGGGAGCAGCATCCAAACATCCTGAACAGCCGGGCCAAAGCAGAGATCATCAAAGTCGACGACAAAGACCCCCTCGCCCGGGCGGTGGATTAAATTCCCTTTATGAAGATCGCCGTGTAATAAGATAAAATCGTCCTGATTGAAAAGCGGATCAGCTTTTTTGATAAAATTTTCCGTGGCCCGGGTTAAAGCTGGCAAAAAATCAGGGAGGACGTAGGCACTCTGTTGTAACACAGTTAAATGATGGCGAGTAGCAATTGCCGGCCGCCAGGTGATTCTGGTTGAACTTTCGTGCTCTTGACTTATTAAATGAATTCGCGCCAGTATCCGCCCGATTGTCTCCCACCCTGTCTGGCCAAACTCATCAAGCGCTCTCCCTCCTTTCTTAGGAAATAAGGCGTAGGGAATTGAATTAAATTGGAATAAAGTTTGATCGTCATATTTTAGCGGCGGAATAACCGGACTTTCTTTAGCCGCCAGCTCCTGAAGAAACTGGTGCTCTTCATTTATTTGCGCCATCGTCCAGCGTCCGGGGCGGTAAAACTTAACAATCAACCGTTCTCTTGATTTTTCTTCCTCAACCTCATAAACCCGATTGATGTAGCTGTTCCGCTGCTGCAAAACATTACTCAATTTAACTCCGCACGCTTTTTCTACCGCCGCAAAAATCGTGTCGTGATTTAGTTCTGTCCAGACTATTTGCATTTTAATAGTGTAGTAATAATAACACAAGTATTAATGGATTTAATACGATAAATCATATATGGAGACATTAAATGTCCTTTGAAGCAGAAGCAATTGGCTCTCGACCTAGATTTGGTAATGTTGGCTCACCACCCGATCACTCCTCATTATTAAGAGGGATACAATTCCCGACAAGGGGAGCTTCATTACGTATTATTCACAATGTAGTGCGCGATATTGTACACGGAGCAACCGATTTAATTAGGCAAACAGCTAAGAATTCTTTACGCCCTTTCTCCGGAGCAATGAAACAATTAGCTTTACTAATGATGGGGGAAGAAAAACAATTATCTACAATTGATCCCGCTGCCCGGCCGGATGTCCCATCCCCACACGCGATGCCAGAATATTTCTCTACTGTCTGGCAAAGAAGTTCTGCTCAAGTCCCAGCGGAAAGAATTCCAGCCAATGTTTTAAAAAGTGCGCAAATTTTACACCGGATGACCTATGATGATGGGACTTATGGTGAAAGATACGAATATGCGAATTTAATTATCGAATTGGCTGATGGTCGAACAATTCAACCAATTAGTTTTCCTGGGACATCTTATCACGAAGAAAGCGTTTCGTACAGTTTAACAACCCATCTCCCCTCATTTAATGAGGCTCAGATATGCGGACGCCAAAGGCCAGAAAGATTTTCCGGCCCAGTCAGAGTTTGGCTTTTTCATACTCACCCACAATCATTAAATCAGCCTGAAGCAACAAAACTTCATGGAGATGGAAGATACTATACTCTATTGAGCCAAGCAGACTGCAAATCAGCCGATCGGGTAGCTAACACAATTGTTGAACAACTGCGCCAGCGTGGTTTTACCGGTCCAATAGAAGTCGTGGAAGCCGCAATTCCTGTCCCGCTGCGGCCATTAGAAAATCTTGGCAATAATACTTACATTGCCACTTATACCCACTCAACTGAAGCTTGATCAATTTTCAAAAACTCGCGCCAATGGTGCGAGAAATTGGCTGTAGATATAATTCCCAATTTTCGCTAGAATGCTGACCAGAATGAAATATTTAAGCAACCCCGCGAACTGGCTACCCAGCGAAACTGAAACTTGAAAAGAGTAGTAAAATCAGCTATAATAATAGTGGATAATAAAAGACTGGAAGACCGTCTAGCTGGTAGATCCCTGAGAAGGTAATCTTAGTACAGCGTGTCACGGGAATTCCAGTCTTATTATTATCGCCTGTTTTTGACAAAAATTTCACCCTATGTTAAGATTTTCTCTCTTGCGGGAGTAGCTCAGTTGGTAGAGCACGACCTTGCCAAGGTCGGGGTCGCGAGTTCGAGCCTCGTCTCCCGCTTTTTTTATTCGGAGCGTAGCTTAGCTTGGTAGAGCGCCTGCTTTGGGAGCAGGAGGTCGCTGGTTCAAATCCAGTCGCTCCGATTTTGGGCCCGTAGCTCAATGGATAGAGCAACAGATTTCTAATCTGTCGGTTGGAGGTTCGATCCCTCTCGGGCCCGATTAACTAATAACACGGCGCCTGCGGCGCCTACAACCGGTTGTTAGTTGTAGCGAGTCCCGACAAAGTCGGGACGAGCGTGTTGTAGTCCCGACGTCAGTCGGGACTTGTTGTTAGCTAATAAGGGCGAGTGGCGGAATTGGCAGACGCGCTGGACTTAGGATCCAGTGGGTAAAACCGTGGAGGTTCAACTCCTCTCTCGCCCATATTGACAAACAACTGACAACTTTTAACACGGCGCCTGCGGCGCCTACAACCGGTTGTTAGTTGTAGCGAGTCCCGACAAAGTCGGGACGAGCGTGTTGTAGTCCCGACGTCAGTCGGGACGTGTTGTTAGTTAATATGCGGGAGTAGCTCAGATGGTAGAGCGCCACCCTTCCAAGGTGGATGTCGCGAGTTCGAATCTCGTCTCCCGCTCATTAACTAACAACTAACAACACGGACCAACAAAGTTGGTCCTACAACTTACAACTTGTTATTTAAATGGAGGAATGGTCAGCTTCAGCGCGCGGTGGTTTCAATAGCTTTAAATTTGGCTGAAGGATCCGACCGAGGGTCTGATAACGAATTTTCCAGATTTATTGGGGTTTCATTAGGCTCATTAAATGAAACGATTGCCATTCTTGATATTGCTCGAGAAAATGGCTTCATAAACAAAGAAAAATACGATATAATGTTCGTCCAAGCCGAAAATGTAGCTAAACAACTTTCTGGTCTACGTAAGTCGATGAAGTAGCTAACAGTACGTGTCTGTTGGCTTTTTTATTAAAATAATTAGTTGTTAGTTGTAGTCCGCCGCAGGCGGACGAGTTGTAAGTTGTTAGTTAATAGGCACCATTAGCTCAATTGGTAGAGCAGCTGACTCTTAATCAGTTGGTTGAAGGTTCAAGTCCTTCATGGTGCATTTTTCTGGCGCGGCCCCATTGTCTAACGGTTAGGACGCGGCCCTCTCAAGGCCGAGGCCGGGGTTCGATTCCCCGTGGGGCTACCAAGTTTTCCAATCGAACCGCCGAATTTTCTAAATTGGCGGTTTCTGTTTTAAGGGGTGGGTATCGGCGGCGCTTTTTGGCCGCC